>Ga0207426_1000030_pt1 | contig 461478 bp, 392 predicted proteins | sample AraplaMF_Cvi_mMS_FD_184265 | JGI IMG/M metagenome (GOLD analysis project Ga0207426, IMG submission 184265) | Arabidopsis root microbial communities from the University of North Carolina, USA - plate scrape MF_Cvi_mMS (SPAdes) (version 2) | ecosystem: Host-associated > Plants > Roots >... | reverse complement strand
CTTTCTTTAAAAGCAAAAGCGGGTACCTCGTAAAAGGAAAAAGTGAAATAGCCGCAGGCAAAATCGCTACCGATCCTGCATTCACCCGCACCAGGGAAAACAATGCAGAGTTTTCCAGGGCCAGCAAGGCGTCTAAAGTGCTTCGCCAGGCACTCAGGTCAGTCATTCTGCATGCGTCAGACAGGTATATGGTGGGGCGGTTGTTACAGAACATGATGCGGGTAATAAAAGAAGACAGCACAAGTATACGCGGCCAGCGCAATGTTATTGACGGAGAAGCGGCCCTGTTGCAGGGCTTCGAATTCAATGCAGAGGGTAAGCTGGGCACCACCTTGCTTGCCTCTTATACTGCATCTTTTAATCGTGCTACCGGTGAAATGGAGCTGTTCTTTGATACCTTTATTGCCGCCGCCATGATTACCGCCCCACAGGGCACCACCCATTTTCAGCTTACGCTGGGTGCTGCAGCCATAGATTTTGAAGAAGAAGCGTTTGTGCTAAAACAAATGGCCTCTCCTTCCATCCCCTGGAACAATACCACGGTTGCATCTTTCAGTCTCCATGCAGCCCTGCCTGCAAACTCCCCGCACCCGGTATTCACTGTTTTAATGATTGAATTTGTACAGGAAATCAACGGCATAAAATACGCTTTAAAGAACGGCGCCTTCAATGCAGCATGCATTATTGCAGTAAGCACCCCGGTTACATCAATAGCAGGATCTGCATAACCGTTACAAAGAGGTTGAAGGCATGAGGCATGAAGCATAAGGCGTAAGGATGAAGGTGTAAGGCCAAAGGGCTAAGGTAGATGGCATAAGGCTGAAGGCGTTAAACTACCCGTCAGCATATCATTCCTCCATCATCTTCTCACCAATCACCGTCTCCTGTAACCAGCAACTTGCAACCATCACCAAGCATCTTGTAAAATTGAACCGCTACGCAATCCCGCATCGTGTACATGTACATTCCAAAGCCGAAGTCACAGTACTACAAAAGCTCAATCAGGGCCCAATAAAAGAAAGGCGCTGTATATCCTTTCTTTCTTGACTTTTTTGTTACTTTTTTGTCAAGAAAAAAAGTAAAGAATGGCGCTTTGAACACAGCTTGCATTATCGTGGCAAACACCCCGGTAACAGCAGGAGCACTATAATCGTCATGCTCAAAAAGATAGAAGGCGTAAGGATGAAGGTGTAAGGTTGAAGACATTGGCTGAAAGCTTAAGGCTAAGAACGCAGACTAAAAGCTATAAACTATCTCACAGTACATATCTACTCCATCATCTCCGCACCAATCACCAGTATCCTGCAACCAGCAACTTGTAACCATCACCAAACTACCCAACAAAATAAACGGCTACGCAATCCCGCATCCTGTACATGTACATTCCAAAGCCGAAGTCACAGTACTACAAAAGCCCGATCAGGGCCCAATGAAAGAAAGGCGATGTATATCCTTTCTTTCTTGACTTTTTTGTTACTTTTTTTGTCAAGAAAAAAAGTAAACAACAAGCTACTATTCTAAAACAGCCCTGCTGAAAAACGAACATCATTTCCTTCCATACATTGTATGCTAAAAACTGAGTTTAAAAAACTGGCCTAACAACATTGCATAGCCATGCAATCCTGCATCGTGTCCAGCTTAAGTCCTAGTACTACAAAAAACCAACCAGGGCTCAACGAAAGAAAGGCGCTGTATATCCTTTCTTTCCTGACTTTTTGCTATTATCACTTATATGCAAAATTCTCTTTCAGGCCTCACCACTTCCCAACAAAAACTCTATTAAGTATCCGGCGCAACTGAAGCCATCCCCCCAGTTTCATTTACATCCAAAGCGCTTGAAATGTCCCTTCCCCCAATCATCAACTCACCAATCTTTTACCATCACCGCACTTAACGGATTGGATTATCTTTTATTTTTAAACACGGGAACAACACCCCCACAGATTTGCAAACCTTTTCTACACTTCTATAGAACGCCATTTATGAAAAAAATACTGATTACCGGCTGCTGCTATTTTGTACTGCTGCTGGCCGGGGCGCAACAAACACCTGCCCGGCTGATTGTTCGCGGGGATGATATGGGCTACACGCATTCCGGCAACGAGGCGCTGATTAAATGTTTTAAAGAAGGTATCGAGACTTCTATTGAAGTGATTGTTCCTTCGCCCTGGTTCCCGGAGGCGGTAAAAATGCTGGAACAAAACCCCGGCATTGATGTGGGCATTCACCTGGCCCTCACCAGCGAGTGGGATAATATCAAGTGGCGGCCGCTTACCGACTGCCCCAGCCTGCGCGACAGTAACGGTTATTTTTACCCGATGGTGTATGCGAATAAAAATTATCCGGGCCAGTCCCTGCTGGAGATCAAATGGCAACTGGCAGACATTGAAAAGGAGTTCCGCGCACAAATAGAACTGGCGTTAAAGAAAATCCCGCGCATCAGTCATCTCTCTTCCCACATGAACTGCACCAATATGACGCCGGAAGTAACGGCGCTTACCAAAAAACTGGCAAAAGAATACCATATCGATATCGACCTGGATGATTATGGTGTTCAGCATACCAGCTATAACGGTCCCTCCAAAACCTCCGGCGAGAAGATTCAAAGCTTTATCAACATGCTGGAAAAACTGGAGCCTGGCAAGACCTATTGGTTTATCGATCACCCCGGCCTGGATAATGAGGAATTGCGTGCGGTTCACCACATCGGCTATGAAGAAGTGGCGCTGGACAGGCAGGGCGTTACAGACGTGCTTACCAGTGAAAAGATAAAAGCAGTGATTCAACGAAAAGGTATTGTGTTGATGAGCTACCGGGATTTGCTGAAGAAATAGGTAATGCTGTGATATCTTCGGGCGGTTCAAAACCGCCTGACGAGTTTTCGGGACCCCTATTTATTCATTGGTTAATGATGAACGATGATTTTTGCGGGCGGGGTTTATTCACCAGGCGACGTTGGAGTCGCCTGATGATGCTGGTGATATCGTCGGGCGGTTCAAAACCGCCTGACGAGTTTTAGGAACCTATATTTATTCATTGGCTAATAATGAATGATGATTTTTGAGGGCGGGGTTTATTCATCAGGCGACGTTGGAGTCGCCCGATGATGCTGGTGATATCGTCGGGCGGTTCAAAACCGCCTGACGAGTTTTAGGAATCCGTATTTATTCAATGATGAACGATGATTTTTGCGGGCGGGGTTTATTCACCAGGCGACATTGGAGTCGCCTGATGATGCTGGTGATATCGTCGGGCGGTTCAAAACCGCCTGACAAGTTTTAAGAGCCCATATTTATTCATAGGCTAATGATGAACGATGATTTTGAGGGTAGGTTTTATTCACCAGGCGACGTTGGAGTCGCCCGATGATGCTGGTGATATCGTCGGGCGGTTCAAAACCGCCTGACGAATTTCAGGGACCCATATTTATTCATAGGCTAATGATGAATGATGATTTTTGAGGGCGGGTTTTATTCATCAGGCGACGTGGAGTCGCCCGATGATGCTGGTGATATCGTCGGGCGGTTCAAAACCGCCTGACGAGTTTTAGGAACCTATATTTATTCATTGGCTAATGATGAACGATGATTTTTGAGGGCAGGTTTTATTCACCAGGCGACGTGGAGTTGCCCGATGATGCTGGTGATATCGTCGGGCGGTTCAAAACCGCCTGACGAGTTTTAGGAACCTATATTTATTCATTGGTTAATGATTGAATGATGATTTAAATTCTTCGGCTGTTTTTTCTGTGCTATCAGCCTATTCTGCGAGAGATATTTTCACGCAGAGGCGCAGAGACAGGTTTCAAATTTTACCCTGGCAAGGTTGTACAGACACCGCTGCTGGTATCTGCACACGCGTGGAGCGTGTCTGATACCAATTTATTAAAAGGATTTTCTAACTGCGAATAAGCTATTTAAGCTGCTTTATTACCTGGTGTCAGACAACTAAGGTTGTACAGACACCGCTGCTGGTATCTGCACACGCGTGGAGCGTGTCTGATACCAATTTATTAAAAGGATTTTCTAACTGCGAATAAGCTATTTAAGCTGCTTTATTACCTGGTGTCAGACAACTAAGGTTGTACAGACACCGCTGCTGGTATCTGCACACGCGTAGAGCGTGTCTGATACCAATTTATTAAAAGGATATTCTAACTGCGAATAAGCTATTTAAGCTGCTTTATTACCTGGTGTCAGACAACTAAGGTTGTGCAGACACCGCTGTTGGTATCTGCACACGCGTGGAGCGTGTCTGATACGAATTTGTCAGAGGAATTTTCTATCTGCTGATACATCATTACTGCGGATAAAGAAAACAAAAACCTAAGACGCCAGTGGAAAGCGAGAACATTTTCCACTGGCGCCGCTGTTATATCATCGTAAGATATGCGTGAAGTAATATTAGCCCAGCACTTCCTGTCTTATCGCTTCTATTTCCTCAACAGTTCTTGGCACCAGGTCATTCCCAAGCAAACGGCTGCCTGTTGCTGTAACCAGGTAATCATCCTCAACACGGATGCCGCCAAAATTTTTATATGCTATCGCTTTATCATAATTAATAAAGCTGGCGTGTTTGTTTTCTGCGGCCCACATATCCGTCAATTCAGGAATAAAGTAAAGCCCTGGCTCAATTGTTACCACAAAACCTTCTTCCAATGCACGGCCTAACCTCAATGACTTTAATCCAAAGTCCTTACTCTTTAGCAGGGTGTCCGTATAGCCTACATAAGGTTCGCCAAGGTTTTCCATGTCATGTACATCAAGCCCCATCATATGACCCAAACCACATTGAAAAAATAAGGTATGTGCACCCGCAGCTACGGCCTCTTTTGCATCGCCTTTCATAATCCCTAGATCTTTCAAACCATTCACCAGTTGTTCGCAGGCGATCAAGTGAACATCCCTGAACAATATACCCGGTTTTAATGCTTTTACAGCCACCTGTTGCGCCTGTAACACCACGTTGTATGCTTCTTTCTGTTGTTGTGTAAAAGCTGCCGCTACCGGAAACGTACGGGTAAGATCACCTGCATAATGCATCGCAGTTTCCGCACCGGCATCACATAGTGCGAGATCACCGTTTTGTATTACAGTATTGCCGTAGTGATTATGCAGTATCTGCCCGTTTACCGTAAGAATGATAGGAAAGGAGAGATTGCCGCCACTGCTTAATGCTTTTGCATGTACCTCGGCGGCAACATTTGCTTCTGTATTGCCTGCCCTTGCAACACGCATGGCTGTAAGATGCATATGCGCCGTTATATCTACCGCTTTTTCAATTTCAATGATCTCGATACCGGTTTTTACAGAGCGCTGCGCAACGATTGCTTTAATAAGATCTATTGACATTTTATCTTTTAGGCCAGCCACCGGGATGTTTAAAAGATCACTCAGTTGTAAGGCTGTTTCAGCCCTGTACGGAGGTAAAAAATGAACAGTTGATTTTGACCTTGCAGATTCCAGACGAGCTGACAATGCTTTTAATGGCAACGTTGTTGTTACGCCGCTTGCTGCAGCCTGCTCACTTATGGAAGGTAAGGGCCCTGTCCAAACAATGTCGTCTATGGAAAGCTCATCGCCGAAAATAATATCGTTGTCATTATCTATATCGATCAGGCCTGCCAACCCCGCACGATCAATTCCAAAAAAATAAAGAAAGGTACTGTCCTGCCGGAAATGGTACCAGTTGTCTTTGTAATTCATACCGGCTTCATTATTGCCGGGCAGTAAAATAATTCCTGTCTTAAGCTGTGCTTTCAGTTGCTGTCTTCGCCCGATATATACTTCTTTGTTAAACATGGTTTTTGATACTTGAGTTGTAAAGATAGTCGATCACATGTTGCCTGTGAACGGTTAAAACGCTTCGGGTAAAAGCTGTAAATGAAAGGGTAAAATGATGCCCGTTACACAACTCAGTCAGGTAACTTGCCAACAAATGCAACAATATTTTCTTAAAAGAAATTGCTAACTTTAGTATATAAAAACGATGGCTTTGTAACGATTGCAACGTAGGTATCTCGCTTGTTTATAAATGCTGGCCTGGCTATTGATGGAAACTTTCAATTAGTCACCTTTAAAAATTGCAATATGAAAAGTTACGAATATCCGTATCGCCAGACGGATCTTTCCCGCGCCGTTCTCTCGGGATTGTTTGCCGGGATTATTGCCACTTTCTCCAATCTCATTTTCATCTTTGCCTTCAGGCGTATTAAGGAGTTTTATGTGTTTAACGTGATGGATGTAGGAACGACCATCTTTGGTTCGGTCTTATTGATGATCGTATGCGGCATCCTGTTTTATTTTTTTGTGCATTATCTCAATCACGGGGTTAATCTTTATCGCATTGTGGTCTTTTGTGTAACTGCGGCAATTGTATATGCTGCACTGGCCGTGAGGCCCAGCGAAGTTACATTGCCAGGTGATTTCAGGGCGATGTTTATCGGAACGCAAGTGATACTTGGCGGGCTTGCAGCTTTTCTAATTCCTTATGTGTTCAGGCACGATAGTATCATTAGCTAACGGAGTGTTGGTTAACAGAAAAGGCGCTGATATCATCATCTGCGTCTTTTTTATTGGCGGTACTTCATCTTTTTTGCAATGCCTACAAACAGTAGCGAAAAAAACAGGAACGCCACGCATACCAAAATGCAATTGAGTGATACTGTGGCATAGCCCAGGTTATCTGCATTTACAAAAGGGTAGGGGTATAAACCGGTAAATCGTCCTCTTATTAAAACATATATCAGATAAACAAAAGGGTAAATAAGCCATGGAAAGATATGCTTCCACAATAATCCATTTTTGGGCACAAACAGGAACCAGAATAATAGTATCCACAGTGGATTCACTACATGCAGTAATTCATTTACGAACTCGTTTGCGCCTTCCAGTTGTGTCAGGTGCCTTAACGCAATATTATACACAAGACCAACTACCGCCATATAAACAGTTACTGCCGTAACTGTTTTTGGCTTTGCAAAAAAATGGTTGTCGGGAAAGTCAGGGTATTTTACGCATGCTGTAAAACATACGGCAGTAATTAGATTGCTGAGTATGGTAAAATAAGAAAAGAACTGAATAATCGTTCCGCCGATAGACAGCTTGCGATATAGAAGGATCAGGTAAAACTGGAGCGCAACTGCAAACCAGGTTAATATCATACCGATAATAGCAAAGACATGCGCCCTGGTGTATGGTTGTTTTTGCAAAGGTGATAGTTTGTAATAAAGATAAGTTTCGCTACAGGAACAAACGAAAAATGATACCGGTTATCTTACTGTTTTTGAATACTCATCAAGTATCTGTTTTTCCCTGGCACTAAGGCTTCGCATTCCTTTTTTATGGATCTTTTCCAATATCATATCCACCTCTTTCTGCCGGTCATTTTTTTGAATATTATAGCGTTGGTCAATTGTGGTATTTCGTTTGTGCTTTTTAAAAAAATAGTCATCAATCATTAATGTATGCGGCCTGGTGATAATAATATAGATAAAGATGATACAGGGCAGAGAAATGGCCAGTATTGGCAGGTAGTTTTCAACAATCGCTGAAGGCTCCATAAGAATGGCGATGATCATACCTGTAAGAGCGCCGCCCAAATGCGCATCATGACCAACATTATCCCTTCTTGATTTAACAGCATAAATGGAATATAACACGAATGCCAGACCGTAAATCCAGGCAGGGAAACTGATGGGGAGAAAAAGCAACCCGATCCTCATTTGCGGGAATAATGCAATTGAAGCGAAAATGATACCGCATACCGCACCGGTTGCCCCAACCGCACTGTAATACCCTTCCTTTTTATGAATCAACAGGGAAAAGAGATTGCCCGCGGCAAGGCTGGCAAAATAGATGATCAGGAATTGAACAGGCCCCAGGTAAGCTTCTATATTACCACTGAAAAACAGCAGGGATACCATATTGAAAATAAGATGCATCCAGTTAATGTGTAAAAAACCGGAGGTGATGATCCTTTTGTAATCTTTATAAAGTGTGATCTTTTCTACTTCAAACACATACCGGTCATAAAATGAGCGGTCTTTAAAACCTCTCATAGAAACCAATACGTTACAGATAATAAGCAGAATACTGATAATACCGTTGCCTGACATATAGTTGTTTTAGACAGTGCAAAATCCGCCCGGTTTAATCTGCCGGGACCTTAACAAATTTAAGTGTTATCGATATTGGGAACTGCTGCTGTGCTGGAAAAATTAAGTAGATGCCCGGGAACGTAGAATTGCGGGTTATTCAGGTTGCTTTTCCGCATGGAATGCTTCCCTGATGGTATCACAAAATCCGGAGCTTACCATCTTTTCCGCCAGGGCAATCATGTTTTTGAAGGCTTTATCATTACTGATGCCGTGACCAATAATCACCGGCTTGCCGACTCCCAAAACAGGAGTACCGCCATAATTATCATATTGAAAACGGCTGATATAATCATCTGTATGTACATCGCGGCTTTTAGCGATATCATAAAAGCTCTCGGCCATTTTCAGGATTACATTGCCGGTAAAACCATCGCATACAATCACATCTGCCTTATCATTAAAAATGTCCCTGCCTTCCACATTACCGATGAAATGAATGGCGCTATTGGCTTTTAAAAGCGGGAAAGTAGCCTGTGCCAGTTGGTTACCCTTTCCTTCTTCTTCACCTACGTTCAGTAATCCTACAGAAGGTTTTGCCGTGCCGAGTATTGTTTGTGCATATAAGCTGCCAAGGGTGGCAAACTGGTTCAGGTGATCAGGCTTGCTATCTGCATTTAAACCTACATCCAGCAATAAACCGGTAGTGCCATTCTGTTTGGGGATCACCGTTGCAATGGTAGGCCGCTGAACGCCTGCTATGGCTTTTATTGTATACATGGTGCCTACCAGCATGGCGCCGGTATTGCCTGCACTTATAAATGCATCTATTTTTCCGGTGGAAAGCAGGTGAAAACCTACAGCGATGGAAGATCTTTGTTTTTCTTTCAGGGCTTTGGTGGGGTGTTCATGATAACCGATCACTTCCGGCGCATCAATTACCCGCACATGAGTTGAATCGATCTTATATTCTGCCAGTAAAGGCGCTATTTTATCCTGCTGGCCGATGCAATAAATAGTTTCCGTGGTACGATCATCTAAATATAAACGGAGACCTTTTACAGCTTCAAGAGGTGCAAAATCTCCACCCATCATATCTAAACCTATATTCATGAGGGGCAAGCTACAAAAAAAATAAGTACGATGGTAGAAGTTGAAAGCAGGGAGAATTCAACGATCCTGGCGGATCTTTAGCGGGTGTAAAAAGTAAATTGGAAGGAAGATTGTTCTTACCGGGTGAAGCGGGATAAATTACAGTAAGCACGTATTGGCAACCCGAAAACACTGTAATAAGGAAAACATCTATACAGGTAAAAGTGTTTTCCGTTTATTGAAGAGTCAGGAAGGAAAAGTATTGCTTAAACTTAAAGCCGGTAATATAAATAAAGAAGCACGGAATAAAGGATTGATCTGTCGTCAATCGCTCATCCCGTACTTCGAACTTTATACTTTTCAGTTACCTGATTAAGCTTTTAAAGGCGCTTTTTCAGATACTACTTTTCCTTTGTAGTATAACTTTCCTTCACTTACATGTGCACGGTGGCGTACATGTGTTTCACCTGTAGTGGTATCCTTGCTTAAGGTAACAGTCTCTGCGATATAGTGCGTTCTTCTCTTTGCGCTGCGTTGCTGAGAGTGTCTGCGTTTCGGATTTGGCATAACTCAAATTTTTATAAAACGTTATTCAAGATTTTTAAACTGGTCCAGCCCTTTCCAGATAGGATTTCGTTCTTCTTTTGCGTCGTCTTCCATGTTGCGGAGTTTTTCCAGTACGTCTTTATTGCACCGGCTTCCGCCCATTTCATCTTCGCCACACATTTTTTGCATCGGGATGCTGAGATTAATGAATTCATAAATCCAGTCGGCCACATGCAAATGGCTCTCATTACGGCTGATATAATAAATGTCAGGATCTTCTTCCTGCGCATTCATTTCTTCCGGGTTATCCACCATCTTCACTACAAGCTTAAATTCATCCCATAGCTGTAAGGTGAGCGGATTACCGCAGCGGTCACAGGAAACATCGGCAGAGCCACCAACATCAAACTTCAGCAACATAAATCCATTGTTTTTGTCTAACTGAAGTTTTACATCGGCCTTGCAATTGCTGAAATCCTGGTCGCCATAATGAGCAAAGAACTTATCCCCAACCTGGTATTCGAACTTATGAATACCGGGCTTTAAACCAACAAATGCTATTTCAAACTCTCTCCGGTTACTCATGGTGGTTTTTTAGGGTTGGCAAAGGTAAGGCTAAATTGCCATGCTGCAAAGGAAAATTGGTATTATCCCCAATCTTTCCTTAATTGTGTATAGTTTTTAACAGGCGCTCAACTTTTGCACAACATGGTAATTCATAAGGCTAATGGATGGATGAGGACGATAATTTTGTTGGTAATCGCTTTTTTGATCTGGTGTTTTTCTGCTTTTTCTCACCTGGTAGAGTCACTCTACTCCACACATTTATACCGCTGGTTTGCTGCAACGTTACGATTAATAACACGCTGGCTGCCCTTTAGCCTGGGGGATATTTTATATGCAATCGCAGCTTTATGGTTACTTAAATCCATTGTTAAGCTTGTTATATTGCTGTTTAACCGCAGGTGGAATAAGGCATCGTTTCTTGCCGGGTTACAGCGCAATATCAATCGTCTGTTGCGGATCTATATCATATTTAACCTTTTCTGGGGACTGAACTATGACAGACTGGGCATAGCCTATCAGCTAAAAATTCAACCTGCACGTTATGATACAGCTACGCTAAAACAACTTACCGCAGAATTAATTGAAAAGGTGAACAATTGCCGTCTACAAATTGAACAGCAAAAACTGGTTTACCCGGCCCATAGCGAGATTTTTAAAAGCGCCATTGAGGCTTACGGACAAACCAAACCGCAATTCCCTTTTTTGGAATATCGTAATGCATCTGTAAAACGCTCGTTATATGGTAAATTAGGCAACTACATGGGATATCTGGGTTATTATAACCCGTTTTCCGGTGAGGCCCAGGTGAATGTGGAGGTGCCGGACTTTTTACAACCTTACGTCACCTGTCATGAAATAGCACATCAATTGGGTTATGCCAGTGAAAGTGAGGCCAATTTTGTAGGATACCTCGCTGCGAAGAATAGTACCAGCAAGCTTTTTAACTACTCGGTATATTTTGACCTTTTCAATTACGCCAATGGGGAACTATTTTACCGCGACAGTCTTGCCGCCCGTGACAACTACCGCAGGCTCGATACTCTTGTAAAGCTCGATATTAAAGCATACAGGAAATACCTGAAAGCGTATAAAAACCCGGTAGAACCTATCATCAGAATATTTTATAGTAACTATCTGAAAGCCAATAATCAACCTAAAGGTATTGAAAGTTATAATGAAGTTGTAGCCTGGTTGATTTCTTACCGGCAGAAATACGGAGCGATATAAATTTTATATGATACCGGCGGAAGATTTTATGGCATCCGGGTTGCGTCGCAGTACGTTCATCGTTCGGTTATATTGGCCTCTTCAGTTTCAGGTTCAACCGGTTGTGTGAGATAAGTAGACTTTTATATATGAAATGATTTTCAGGGAATAAGGCTCATTATAAAAAACAAAAGCCGTCCTTCCGGGACGGCCTTTATATAATTTAAAAACCCCTTGACTATTTTATTTCCAGCTTCAGCGCTATTTGCTTTGAACCGTTTAAGTAGTCCTTATATTTTTCAATGGTTTCGGCAGACTGTTCTTTCCCGTTAATAAATAGTTTGTTGTCTTTTACTTCTACGTTTACCTCGTTAGTGCCAATCAAACCATCTTGTTTTAACGCGTTTAACAGGTTCTCTCCGGCTGTTTCAATGGTTGCTGTGCTTTGTTTACCATCAATCCTCAGTTCAATTTTCTTTGAAACTGTATCTGCTGCTTTGGTATGATGCACCTGCGCAAGCGTTGGGGCAATAACCAGCGAAACGATTGACATCAGCTTAATCAGGATATTCATTGACGGGCCTGAAGTATCTTTAAACGGATCACCTACAGTATCACCAGTTACAGAAGCCTTATGCGGATCTGATTTTTTATAATAGGTTTCGCCATTGATGACAACCCCTTTTTCAAAAGATTTTTTAGCGTTATCCCATGCACCACCGGCGTTATTCTGGAACATACCCATTAATACACCGCTTACGGTTGCACCGGCAAGAAATCCGCCTAATGCTTCAGGGCCTAGTATAAATCCAACAATTAAGGGAGATACGATCGCAATAGCGCCCGGCAACATCATTTTTCTTATAGAAGCCTGTGTGGAAATGGCAACGCATTTATCATATTCCGGTTTGCCTGTGCCTTCCATAATACCAGGAATGGAACGGAACTGGCGGCGAACTTCCTCCACCATACTCATGGCAGCTTCACCCACTGCCCTGATGGCAAGGGAAGAAAAGATAAACGGAATCATGCCACCAACAAATAAGCTGGCCAATACCTTGGCTTTATATATGTCAATACCCTGTATTCCCGCCACACCTACAAATGCGGCAAACAGCGCCAGTGCAGTAAGCGCAGCAGAAGCAATGGCAAAACCTTTACCTGTAGCGGCAGTTGTATTACCCACCGCATCCAATACGTCTGTTTTCTCGCGAACATCTTTTGGCAATTCACTCATTTCAGCAATACCACCTGCATTATCAGCAATCGGCCCGAAAGCGTCAATCGCCAATTGCATCGCGGTGGTTGCCATCATACCTGCGGCAGCAATTGCTACACCGTATAAGCCTGCACACTCGTAAGAACCCCATATACCGCCGGCCAAAACCAGGATTGGCAAAAAGGTTGATTCCATACCTACTGCAAGTCCACCAATCACATTGGTAGCATGACCGGTAGCTGATTGCCTTATAATAGATAACACCGGACGTTTGCCCATCGCGGTAAAATACTCTGTAATAATGCTCATAAGCGTACCCACAGCAAGGCCAACACCAATAGCTCCCAACACACCCCACTTGGTAAACTGGATGCCACGCAGTTCCATAGATTCCGGTAAAATATAACTTACCAAACCTATACAGGCCAGTGCCGTTAAAATGATCGATCCCCAGTTACCCATGTTCAGTGCCTTTTGCACATTATCTGTACTAATGCCTGCTGCGTCACTCACTTTTACAAAAAAGGTTCCTATGATTGAAAAAATAATTCCTGTTGCTGCAATAAGCATCGGCAAAAGAATCGGGGCAAAGCCACCAAAAGCATCTGTCGATTTTGTTTCCTGGCCTAATACCATTGTTGCAAGTACGGTTGCCACGTAAGAGCCAAAAAGGTCTGCACCCATGCCAGCCACATCACCCACATTATCACCTACGTTATCGGCAATGGTAGCGGGGTTGCGCGGGTCATCTTCCGGAATGCCGGCTTCTACTTTACCAACCAGGTCAGCGCCTACGTCAGCAGCTTTGGTGTAAATACCACCGCCCACACGTGCAAAAAGCGCAATAGATTCTGCGCCAAGGGAGAATCCGGTTAAAACTTCGATGGTTCTAACCATTTCTTCAGAATTGGCTTCTGCGCCCGGAGCAAACAATTGTTTAAAAACGATAAATAATGCGCCCAGCCCTAGTACTGCAAGACCGGCAACACCCAATCCCATAACAGTACCTCCGGTAAAAGAAACCCTGAGTGCCTGTGAAAGACTGGTACGGGCTGCATGCGCAGTACGAACATTGGCTTTGGTAGCGATGCTCATACCAATATAACCGGCAGTAGCACTTGCCACGGCCCCGATAATAAATGCAATAGCAATAAGCCAGTGAGAACCATGGTTAGCGCTTGCCATGAACCCGAGCAGAAGAGCCACAATAACAACGAAGTAGGAGAGAATTTTCCATTCTGCTTTTAAGAAAGCCATGGCGCCTTCAGCAATATATTTGCTGATTTCTTTCATCCTGTCGTTACCAGCATCCTGTTTAGCAACCCAGTTATATTTAACCAGTGTGTACAAAAGGCCAAGAATACCCATGGCCGGAACAGCGTAAAACAAATTGTTCATAAGCAAGAATTCGTATTTTAAATTGAAAGGTGGACAAAAATAGGGGGTTAACTTGTTAAAATGTTAAAAATGAATGGATTTATATCTGAGGCAAAATCATCTGAAAAAGTGCCCAATTAGGGCCTGAATGTTCAGTCTGGAATGTAGTTATCGAAGATAACCTTCTGTTTACCGATTAAAAATGTTAAAAGAGGCCTTAAAAAGTGATTTGTTTTTAATTCTTTTTTAATTTTACCTCATCGAACAGAAAAAAGAAATTTTTATATAAAAATACTATCCATAGGGGTATGGATTGTTTATGAAGGGTTACAGAGAGGTTCAGTCTTGGACCTCTTTTTTTATGGGTATAATTCAACTTATTTCTTCAGGTATGTCGGGATAAAATAAATGCAAGCGGCCGTTTCTTAGTTGAAACGGCCGCTATAATTATTGGGGGTTAATACCTGTATCCAGCATTATCTTTTATACTGTAACATCCACTCATAAATGTTCATGCTGGTGCCGTTGATTGTTTCTTTGTAGTTAGGATCACTTGCTTTAGTCCAGCAGTTGTGCATTGCAGCGGTAAAGATGGTCTTTCTTGGTGCAATTACCGGGCTGTAGGCATTGATGCTGCTTAAGGCAGTGTATGTGTTGTTAACGGTAACGGTAGGGTCGGCATTGTTGTGGAAGGCCCAAACTGCCATACCTGATGTAGCGATGTTTTTTGCCTGCCTGTCATTAGGGGTTACAGCGCCGCACATTGGAACGATAGCTGCTACACGGCCGAAGTAGTTGCCGCCATAATACCAGGTGATACCGCCACCCATGCTTAAACCGGAAACATAGATCCTTGATGCATCCACCCTGTAGGTTTTAATGGCATAATCAATCAGGGTATTTACATCCAGTGTTGCAGGGATGTTTTTAAACTGCGGAGATAATACGATAAAAGAATAGTTGGTTCCTTTTACGGTAAAACTTGCCGGGAACTTATTGTTTTTAATAAGATTGGGGATGCCGTTGTTGGCCACCTTAGCCAGGTCGGTAGTACCATTGCCCATTTCACCTGCACCATGTAAAAAGATGATCAACGGGTAAGACTCCGTAGAGGAAGCATAGTTGCCAGGCAGGGCTTCCAGGAAGCCACCAACATTGGCTGTGATGGTTTTGTAAACCGCTTTCTGTACCATGGGTGCAGCGGGTGTTGTGGTGGCTGCAGCAGCCTGCGGGGTGGCAAGGCTTGCGGTAGGTAATGCACTTACAGTTGCCTGGTCAACCGGTGGCTGTGCAGGAACATCTAACTGTTTGCTGCAGGAGGCAAAAAGAACAAGGGCGATTGCGATGGGGGCTAATTTCAGGAATTTCATGAGATTGATTTTTTGGATTTGAATTTGATTTTTCGTTTTAGATATTGTATTATTTGATGATGCAAAGTAACTGCGGCGGAGAGGCGTAAAAAATAGAGCAAACGCTGTATTGACGGTACTTGCAGCGGCTACATGGTTGTAGTTGAGGCTCTACAAAACGTAATAAAACAGATGACTTTACGGCTTATAAAAAAGGCTTGTTCTACACCAAAGAAGGATACGCATATAGATATAAGAAGATGCCTGTAAATAACGCTGGCAGTATTGATAAGTCAGTAGCTGAAGGTTGCCTTAAGCGGGTTCTGAGGGGCATTGATCAATGCAATAAGATGCGATATAGCAACATCGCTTTACATCATTATAAAAGGGGCCGTAATCGCAAAGGCGGGGCACTTCATCAGCAAAGATCAAAGACTATATCTCTTTGATCCTTTCGGTATTCTATATACTATCTTTTAGGCTCGCAAATGGGGTTCTCTTAAAAACAAAGATGGCCATCTTGTATTAAGATGACCACCCGGTTCTCATTAAGGTTTATAATAAGGCTTATCTTTTATACTGTAATAACCATTCATAGATATTCATGCTTACACCGTTGATCACTTCTTTGTAGTTAGGGTCACTTGCTTTGGTCCAGCAGTTGTGAGAAGTGGAAGTAAAGATGGTTTTTCTTGCTGCAACCAGCGGGTTGTAGCTGTTGATCATCGCAACGGTATTGTTGGTAAGGCTTACATTCACCGTAGGGTCGGCATTGTTATGAAAGGCCCATACCGCCATACCTGAAGAAGCCATGTTTTTCGCTTGTCCGCTGGTAGGTGTCAGCCAGCCGCACATAGGAACAATGGCCGCGATTTTCTTGTAGTTATAACCGCCATAAGCCCAGGTAAGTCCGCCACCCATGCTAAGGCCTACAATATAAATCCTGGAGGGGTCTACACGGTAGTTTTTAATAGCATAGTCAAGCACCGCACCGGCATCACCCAAACCCGGGGCAGATTTGAACTGCGGAGAGATAACGATAAAGGAATAAGTACCGCTATTCACTGTAAAGCTTGCCGGGAACTTCTTATTCTGGATATAGTTAGGTAAAGACTGGGTAGCAAGTTTTGCGAGGCCTGCAGCATCACCGTTACCGGATTCACCCTTGCCGTGGAAGAACAGGATCAGCGGGTACCTGGCGGCAGTGTTGGTATTATAATCACCGGGTAGCGCCTGTAAAAATCCACCGGTGTTGCTGTTGATAGAAGTGGAAACTGCAGTCTGTACCATAGGGGCAATGGTAGTGGTAGCGGCAGCAGCTTGCGGGGTGGCAAGGCCTGCGGTAGGTAACGCACTTACATTTACCTGGTCGGCAGGCGGCTGTGCAGGAACATCTAACTGTTTGCTGCAGGAAGCAAAAAGAACAAGAGCGATTGCGATGGGGGCTAATTTCAGGAATTTCATGAGATTGATTTTTTGGATTTTAACTTGGTTTTTCGTTGTAGATATTGTGTTGTTTGATGATGCAAAGTAACTGCGGCGGAGAGGCGTAAAAAATAGAGCAAACGCTGTATTGACGGTACTTGCAGCGCCTACAGATGTGTAGTTGTTGCTCTACAAATTGTCAGCAAAAACATGACCTGACGTTGATAGAAAGCCGTTACTTGGGGGAATATATATAAACCAAAAGATCGCCTGTGCAGTGGTTTGGTAACAACTACCGTATCCTTTTATAAGGATAAATAATCAGGAGGGAAACGATGTTTGTTTTAGCTGATGATATTAGCAGGGAAGTTCAATATAGCAGGTAGGTCTTTGTTGAGGTAAGTTCTCAAACCACAGCCTGCCATTACATTCTTCAATAATATTTTTAGAGATAGATAAGCCATATCCGTAGGATTCTTTATCCGGTATTCCTTTGCGTCCGGTATGATCCGGCAGGGTAAGTAACTGATTTTTGATATCAGGGGGAATGCCGGCGCCACAGTTCTGAACGGACAGCAGTACAGCCTTCCGCTCTTGCAGTAGATGAAGTCTGATGTCAATTACAGAATTATATTCATTAAACTTAATGGCATTGTCAACGATATTACTGATTACCTGCCAGATCTTTTGCCGGTTTAACTTTACAAAAGCCTCTTCGGAATACAAGGTGAGCTGCTGGTTCTTTTCATCTGCCTTTATTTGAAGTAATGCTACGCTGAATTCCAAAAGTTTTCGAAAATCTACCAGTTCTGTTTTAGTCCCTTCCAGTTTTTTCTTTGAGTTAAGGAGTTCCCGTATTAGAGAAAGAGAACCTGAGCACGCATCTTTAATCTGTTCAAGTGTATGTTTAATGGTAACCGGGTAATGCTGTTTTAGTAAACTGTAAGTAAGATTTTGAATGGCGCTGATGGGATTCTTTAAATCATGCGCCACTACCCGCATAATCAGCGTATTTTCTTTATGACTTTGCTCCAGCGAATAAAATGCTTCCTGCAGGTCCTGGTGTTTTTTACTCACTTCCACGTTCAGTAGTTCCAGGTTTTTGTTATACCGGTCATACCGTTTTAAATAATGTATTACCAGTAATGAAAGAATTGTGATGACTAAGATGATCATTAGCACCAGTATAAAATAGTAGGAGCTGCGTTCATGTTTTTTCTCCAGCGCGTTGTACCTAAATCTTTGCTCCTGACTGAGTATCTTATTGCTGATATCCTGGGCTGCGAAAAGCTTGTTGTTATCTTCCAGCGAATCCCTGTTCACTACATATTTATTTAATAAAACATAAGCTTCCTGCGGGTGCCCTGTTTTAAATAGTAAAATTCCTTTCAGTTTGTGGTACCGTTGCTGAATGATAGGGTCAGGGTGTACCAACAGTAATTGCTGCATTAAGCAAAGTGTAGTGCCGGCTTCTTTACGATAGTTGTTTTCAAGGTACAGGTTGCCCAGCAATACCAACGTAAATTCTGTAAAGTCATCGTCTTTATGAATGGTGCTTTGTATACTTTCATTAAACAACCGGATTGCTTCTTTTATACTTCCTTTACGCGCCATTACCCTTGCCTTATCAGTCTTTAATACTGCAAGCGGGATTTCCATATCCGCACCTGGGAATTTATAAATGTTGCTGAATCTGTTAATATAATGTGTAGCAGAATCAAAATAATAATCAGCGCTGTCTAACATGCCGGCATTGGTATAGGCAAGACCGGCGTTGGTGAGTTGTTCCCTGATTGTACCAAATCGTTGCAACGTATCTGTAATCCTTTCTGCTGCTTCCCGGGCGCCCATCAGGTAATACTGCGCTGCCAGCCTGAACCTTCCCTGGCGATAAAATACCTGCGCCATCCGTTCATTAAAACCTCCCACTTCTTTATGCAGCGTATCCATAATAAATTGCCTGGCCCAGGCATAATAATGATAACCCTGGTTATAATCCTTCATCGTAAATAAAAGATCTCCTTTGCCAAAGAGAATGGCTGAATAAAGATGTGCGATAGTGCTGTCCTTTATTCCTTTTCGTAAAATGAAAAGTGCGCTATCTGTGTAAAGTAATCCTTTATCATAGTTCAGCTTTGTATTCTGATAGTATGTTCTCTTTAAATCATAGCCCCTGAACATATCCATAATTCCTGCATTTGGAAATGCCTTATATCCTGAATCAAGCAATGCAAAAGCTTTTTGTTCATCATTGGGTAATGTTCGCCGTACGCGTGTCAGCAGGCTATCAAAATAGACGTGATGTTCATTTGAATAGTCAGGATTTCTGCAACTATCCAAGCAAAACAAAAAGGCAAGAACGCAGATACTTGTTAATGGAGCCTTGTAGTAGTGATAGAAATGCATAGGAATTAAAATACAAGAATACAGCAGGCAATTTTCTTATTGTAAAGATAGATTTGTTTTAAAACATCTTTAATGTAAATGTAAGCCATGTACTAGCCAATACTTTACCCGGCAGACTGACAATTCAATTTTTACTGTTTGCGCATCACCGCTTATATTCAGCTTTCCAAAATATACCGCATGAAAAAATTACTGCTGCTTACCTTACTTCCTGTATATGTGCTGGCGCAAACCTCCATCAGCGAAAAAACAAAGGGCATGAAACCTTACCAGGGATTTTTCAATTTTTACTGGGACGAGAAAAAAGGCAAGCTGTTACTGGAAATTGATAAGCTGGATATGGAGATCTTATACCAGACTTCTTTGCCTGCAGGGCTTGGTTCCAATGATGTAGGGTTAGATCGTGGAATGCTTGGCAGTACCAGTATTGTTAAGTTCTCCAGGGTAGGGAATAAGGTGCTGATGGTACAACCAAATTATGCGTACCGTGCGTTAAGCAGCGATCCTAAAGAGCGCAGGGCTGTGGAGCAATCTTTTGCGCAGTCTATCCTCTGGGGTTTTACCATAGAAGCGCAAACCGGTAAGAAACTATTGGTGGATGCCACAGATTTTTTGCTGCGCGATGCAATGGGCATTGCAGATCAGCTACACAGCACACAGCAGGGAACATACAACCTGGATGCATCCAGGAGTGCGATGTACCTTGCCATGACAAAAAATTTTGAATTAAATACCGAGCTGGAAACTACGCTTACCTATACCAATCACTCAGGTGATGCGGGTAACTATGTTAATGCCGTTGCGCCAACCGGGGCTGCCATCACGGTAAGGGTACATCATTCTTTTGTACAGTTGCCGGACAGCAATTATACACCCCGTGTTTTTGATGCACGTTCCGGTTATTATGCCAATAGCTATTATGATTATGCAACGCCGGTTACAGAACCGGTCATCAAGTATTTTATCTGCCGTCACCGGTTGCAAAAGAAAGATCCGGCGGCAGCCAAAAGTGAGGCGGTAAAGCCGATTGTTTATTATCTTGACAATGGCACTCCCGAACCTATCCGTTCGGCATTACTGGAAGGCGCCCGCTGGTGGAACCAGGCTTTTGAGGCAGCAGGATTTATCAATGCCTTCCAGGTAAAGGTATTGCCCGATACGGCTGACCCGATGGACATCCGTTATAACATGATCAACTGGGTACATCGCGCCACAAGAGGATGGTCGTATGGTGCTGCTGTTATTGATCCCCGCACAGGTGAAATCATCAAAGGAAATGTTACACTTGGCTCTTTGCGTGTAAGACAGGATTATCTTATCGCACAAGGCTTATTATCACCTTTTGCGAATGATATGCCTGCAGATAATAAGATGCTCAAAATGGGGTTGCAACGTTTGAGTCAACTGGCAGCGCATGAGGTAGGGCATACGCTGGGCCTGATGCATAACTATATTGCCAGTGCACAAGGCAGGGCCAGCGTAATGGATTATCCACCGCCGCTGGTTAAACTGAATAGTAATAATGAGATTGATTTAACAGATGCCTATACCCATGCCATTGGTAGCTGGGATAGCGTAAGCATCGCTTATGGCTACAGCCAGTTTGCCAAAGGAACTGATGAAACAAACGCACTCAATAATATCATTGCTGCGGCAGCAGCAAAGGGGTTGACTTTTATCTCTGATCGTGATGCCCGTGCGGCGGGTGGTTTACACCCCAATGCGCATTTGTGGGATAATGGTACTGATCCTGTAACAGCATTGCGTTCTGTAATGCAGGTAAGAGAAAAAGCTCTAACCCAATTTGGAGAAAATACCATTCGTAAAGGTACACCCATGGCAATGCTGGAAGATGTTCTGGTACCTGTTTACCTGTTTCACCGTTACCAGGTAGAAGCGGTTACCAAAGTGGTGGGTGGTATGTACTACAACTATGCATTACGCGGCGATCAGCAGGTGATTACACAGCCTGTACCTAAACAACAACAGTTGGATGCATTAAATGCCGTTGCGGATTGCCTGGAGCCGTCTTTCTTATTACTTCCTGAAAATATCACGCGCCTTATTCCTCCACGACCGGCAGGCTACGATTATACCCGTGAACTTTTTAACCGCAGAACAGGATTGGCTTTTGACCCGCTTGCCGCCGCCGAAACAGCCGCAGACCTCCCGCTTTCGTTCCTGTTCAATATAGAAAGATTGAATCGCATGAGTGAATATGCTGCAGGCAATGATGGCCTTGGTGTAGCGGAGATGATTGGGTTGTTGCGTGACCGGTTTAAAAAAACAGTACATAAAGGCAGTGCGGAAGAACTGTTGCAAAAACAGAACCAGCAACTATTGCTTACCTACCTTCTGTCAACCTCGGTAAGTAACGATGTGTCTTTTGCGACAAGGGCTGCATTGCTTTCTGCAATTGACAGTATAAGAGCAGATACCGAAGACCAGTTGAAGAATACCTCTGACCAGGCAGCCAGGGGCTACCTCTTGCTTACCCTGGAAAGACTTAGATCACCGGACAAAGCAAAACCTACCCTGCATGTTGCACAGCCGCCGGGTGCACCTATTGGTTGTGGGGAAGATGAATGAAACAGTAAAAAATGAATAGTGAGAAGTGAAACAGTAAACGTGAAAGCGTTGAAGTCTTACTTCTCACATTTTATTTAGAGATTTTTTTGTTACCGGCGGCAGAATTTCATGGCATCCCGGTTGTGTCACTCACTTGTACGGCTGATAGTCTGTTCATCAAACCGTTCATCAACATAAGCCCCCTGCTATTTTCACTTTTCCCTTTTAGTTTTTCCCTTTTCATCATTCCCAATTGCCCGTCACCCACATACTGGCACATACCTTGCGGTTTATATCCGTCAATAAAAATGCTAACGATTAAATTAATTTTATGCCGAACATCTTAGCCAACGCATTCCTGGAAGAATTAAAAGCCGAAGCCACCGCCAGCCGCAAGTGCGTAGAACGAATTCCCGAGAATTTATTTGATTACAAGCCGCATCCTAAATCAATGCAACTGGGTTACCTGGCTTTGCTTGTAGCGGAGATACCTTTATGGATCGCCACGATGATTGAACAGGGGGAGATTGATTTCGCTACTTTTAAACATCTTGAAACAAAAACAACGGAAGCGCTGGTAAAGCATTTGGATGAAAACCTGCAGAAAGCAGAAAAAGCTTTGGAAAGCCTCACAGAGGAAAAGATGAAAGAAAAGTTTTCTCTTAAAGCCAACGGACAGTTGCTGTTTGCCAGTCCTATCGGCGAAAGCATATCATCTACTATCAACCATTGGGTGCACCACCGCGGGCAGCTTACCGTGTATATGCGGTTGAATGATATTGCTGTTCCATCCATTTATGGCCCTAGTGCAGATGATAAGCAGTATCAGCAAAGCTGATATTTCATCACTTCATAACGCATCGCCATAAATACATTTGTGTTTTGGCGATGTTTCTTTTAGCGGTAAATGGTAAATGCTTTCGCCCTGGTAAATTTATCCTCCGCTAGCCTTAATGCATTGGCTGGATTTCCTATATTGCGGGTTCTTTCCTTATTTTAACAGCTTGTTACTGTTTATTTACCTATCTTTGCATCTCGTTATACTCTTTCCTATCAAACTCTGGCCTTCTGTAGCGCTTCACGAGTTACATGTAAGATGAGCATATACGCTAACTTCTTCTTTGTTTTTCTACACTGTTAGCGGTTAGAACATTATTCAATTTTAATCAATAGTATTTTGACATTTAATGAATTAAGCCTTATTGAACCTGTTTTAAAAGCTGTTCAGGAACAAGGCTATACCAACCCTACACCGGTTCAGCAACAGGCTATCCCGGTAATTTTACAATCAAAAGACCTGATTGCATGTGCGCAAACAGGTACGGGAAAAACAGCGGCATTTGCCATTCCCACCCTTCAAATGTTATATACAAGGGGGCAACAAAATGGAAAGGGTTTTAAACATATCCGCGCACTTATTTTAACGCCTACACGTGAACTCGCCTTGCAGATAGATGATAGTTTCGCAGCCTATGGTAAATATACCGGTCTTAATCACCAGGTTATTTTTGGTGGTGTGCCACAGCACTCACAAACCATTGCCTTAAGAAACGGAACTGATATTCTTGTGGCTACCCCCGGGCGTTTACTTGATTTAATGAACCAGGGATATATCTATCTTGATCATCTTGAGATCCTGATCCTGGACGAAGCCGACCGTATGCTTGATATGGGCTTTATTCATGATGTAAAGAAGATCACGAAAATTTTACCAAGAGAACGTCAGTCGCTACTTTTTTCGGCAACTATGCCTGTTCAGATTGCACAACTGGCAGCTTCATTAATGAAGCATCCGGAGAAAGTGGAAGTTACCCCGGTTTCTTCTACAGCAGAGAAGATTAACCAGCATGTGTACATGGTAAACAAGCGCGATAAACAAGCTTTGCTGGTACATGTTTTGGCAGAACAGGATATCAAACGTACATTGTTGTTTACACGCACTAAACATGGTGCGGATCGCATTGCTAAAAACCTGAATAGTGCAGGCATTAAGGCGGATGCTATTCACGGTAATAAAACACAGGGTGCGAGGCAACGGGCACTGGAGAATTTTAAGAATGGCAGGCTGAAGGTATTGGTAGCAACAGATATTGCGGCAAGAGGTATTGATGTGGACAATCTTTCACACGTGATCAACTATGATATACCTGATGTGCCTGAGACCTATGTGCACCGTATTGGCAGAACCGGAAGGGCAGGGGAGGATGGTATTGCCTACTCTTTCTGCGACAGGGAAGAACGCGGCGCCTTAAAAGATATTCAGAAGCTGATTGCAAAACAATTGCCGGTGGTGGAAGAGCATCCGTTTAAGGTAAGTCACCAAAGCGTACAGCAGCAACCTAGGCAACAGCAGCCTCAGGCTGGCGGGGCTAGACCAAACAAAAAGCCTCAGCAGCATAAAAGGCTTTCTCATCCGCATCCTAAAAGAAATCATGCCTTTGTAAACGAGCAGGCAAACATTGTGAACAACTAAAAGGTCTTATCAACCTTTTGCTTATTATAAACTTTAAAATTTACGTTATGAATGCAGAAGAGATAGAAAAGTTTTTGGATAAACAGGAAGGGCCCAAACCAGGAGTAGTGAAGATTGATTTTAAAAAGCGCGACCCGGTGTATGGTATGTTTCTGAAGGGTAATGATTATGGTGAGTTGAAATCAAAGAATTTTTGGCGCATCGTTACCAAGCTTCATATGGATCAGTGGAGCAAAACGAAAGACATGAGCCTGTCAAGGATTTTCAGTGGATCAGATTTTGCAAAACTTAGTCAGCCCAAAACGGCGGTTGTAAAATAGTTTTTACATCAGATAAGATAAAAAAGAGCTCCCGATAAGGGAGCTTTTTTGCTTTAAAGTAAGTTGTCCATATCGTGTTGCCTACCTTGGCATCACCTATGTAATTATCACACCTCTGTTACCTCAGCTACTAAAAAAACACTTCCGCATATCAGTATCAGATCATCCTTATGTGCATGCGTCCTTGCTTCTTTCAGCGCCATGTTCACCTCCGGGTAATGTTTTCCCTGTAACCCCGCTGCATTGGCTTTTAAAGCCAACTCTGCTTCGGGGAGCGCTCTTGGTATCTGCGCCCTGGTAAAATAATAAGTAGCAGCTTGTGGTAAAAGAGATAACACTACATCAATGTCTTTATCTTTTACCATGCCAATGATAAGATGAAGGTCTTGGTAAGTGGCGAGTTCAATTTGTTGCACCAGTTGTTTAATACCATCTTCATTATGCGCTACATCTAATATAACGGCGGGGTTCTCCGCGATCAGTTCCCAGCGTCCATGCAAACCTGTTAAATGCTTTACCTGTTTCAGCGCCTGTTGCAGTTGCCTTTGATCAATACTATACCCAATGCTTTGCAGTTGATGAATAGCAGACAGTACTGTAATAATATTTTTTGTTTGATAAATACCCGGCAGATCAAGCTCGTAACTTTTGCGTTCATCAGTTCTTTTATCTGCTACCGTTACTATAAGATGGTGATGGTTGTATTGCCAGTCAGTAACAAAACGTTGTTCCTGCGCGAAGCTTATTTGGGTATTTACTTCCGCTGCTTTTTGTTCAAATACCGGCCTTGTTAACTCATGAACTTCTCCGATGATCGCCGGAACACCTTCTTTAATAATACCTGCTTTTTCAAAAGCAATTTTATCAAGTGTATCGCCCAGCATCTGTGTATGATCCAGCCCGATATTGGTAATGATTGAAAGTTGCGGCGTAATAATATTGGTGCTGTCTAACCTGCCCCCCAGGCCTACTTCTATCACAGCTATATCAACCTGTTGTTCCGCAAAATATGCGAGTGCCATTGCTACGGTAATCTCGAAGAATGACGGCTCAATAGATTCAATTAATGGAGATATCCTTTCCGTAAACCGTATTACAAATTCCTCGCTGCAAACGGTACCATTTACTTTAATACGTTCCCTGAAATCTTTTAAATGGGGCGAAGTGTACAGCCCCGTTTTATAGCCTGCTGTTTGTAATACCGCGGCTATCATATGACTTACGGAACCTTTGCCATTGGTTCCTGCAATATGTATGGTGGGATATTTCTGTTGTGGATTTCCAAGTGTTTTACAAAGTTCAAGCGTATTCTCTAATCCTTTCTTAAATGCACTCGCGCCCTGGTGACTAAACATAGGCAGCTTTGCAAATAAATAATCAAGCGTTTCCTGGTATGTCATAAGGATGCAAAGATGGGAAACCCACAGGAATTATTGCCAGGCATTAAAAAATATACATTATGCTATACAAAGTATTCGATCTTAACATGCACAACATTTTTTCATCTTACTAAAAAGGCTGCCCGTTTAATGAGGCAGCCTTTCATCGAACCAATATGAAGTACTTATTCTATACTCAGTGTTCTTTTTTCATTTAGTTCCTGCCCTTTTATAGTAAGGAAATAAATACCCTTTGCCACGTTTGGAACTGCAAGCCGGTATTGTTTTGCGTTAACGTTGTGCACAGCTTTCACTAGTTTTCCTGCCGCATCGTATAATAATAATATACTCATAGTCTTTTTTGACTGGATAAGGCAATAGTTACTAACCGGATTAGGATACACAGTTACAATACCCGGCAAGACTGACTTATCAATTGCTTTTTCGGCAACAGCAACAACAGGTATAGTAGTCGCGATCCTTGATCCTGATGCATTGTTTGTAAAGTCAAGTTTTATTTGCGGCCTGTTAGCGGCAGTAGTTGCCTCTTTTGTACTGAAGTCAACCTGAGAAGTTGTACCGCTGGTTGGTGTACTCTTTAATACGAGTGATACCGTATCAGATCCAAATGTTCTTAAGTAGTTACTGATATCCCAGTTGTAAAAGCCTGAAGCCGGGTTGCCAGCAACTGAATCAATGGCTGTACCTGAAAGCGGTTGGGTATTCCAGGAGAGACTATCTTCTGTCCAGTTATTTCCTGCCGCATAGAGTACCCACTTAGTTGTGTTGGCGGTTGCTCCACCATTTATATTATAAAGCTGAAGTTTTGCACTGGATGCAGCAGTTCTGCTGTTTGCAGGAATGACAAATTTAAAGTAAACATTGCGTGTATAGGTAGCACTCTGATCATATTTCACTGTTGCATTGGGTAGTGCCCCATAATGATCGTTGGCAAAGCTTCCGCCACGTACATAACCATCAGCGTTTGTTGTAAAGCTTTGTTTGCTGTAAGAAATAATCAGCTTGGGCTTTTTGTCTGCTGCACTTTTTTCTTTTGAACCAAAACTAACCTGGGTACTGTTCCCGGAAACGGTGGATACAATTGCAAGCGAAATAGTTCCTGCCTGTAAACTTTGTAATGCACTGGTAATATCCCATGTAAAAAATCCTGAAGCCACATCTCCGTTAATGGTTGCAAGTAGAGTGTTTTTTGCAGGCTTATTGTTCCAGTTAATCCCGCTTTCTGTCCACGAATTGTCGTTCACCTGCCATAGTTGCCATTGTGTGGTATTGGCTGTGCTGCCTGCGTTGTAAGCATACAACTGCAATTTTGCACTTGTAACTGTGCCTCCATTGGGTATGGAAAATTTGAGATAACTTTCACGATTTAAACCAGACACATCTTTTTTAACCATTAATAAAGTATCACTGCCATGGTTTACGGTTGTGTCACTGCCATCTCTTACAAATGCATCAGCAATAGCGGAAAAGGTACTGCTAATTGTGGTGTCAGCATTAGGTAAAAAGCTTGTTACTGTCGAGTCATTTACTCTTCTGTACTGAAGCATCCATTGAAAAACATTTAATCCCTTAGGTTTGAAATTAAGGTTGTATGCACTATCCCAGGCATTATGTCCTGGCTGATGGAAAATTGTAAGTAATGCACTTGGGTTTACGTGTGCAGAATCATTTAAGAGATTTATCCAATCAATACTGGTTTGAACTCCACAAACATTATCCTGGTAATTATGCAATGCCCAAACTGGTAAACCTGCTTTTCCCATATTTCTGGCACCGTCTACGTCGGGAGTCATATTTCCACAGATAGGTAAAATGGCAGTTAAATATTTACCAGCAAGTGGTTTAAAAGTATTTCCTCCCGCCCAGTAAACACTTTCTGCATATAACCAGGTAGTGCCGCCACCCTGGCTAAGGCCGGTTAAGTATATTTTGGCAGGATCAACTTTATAATTTTGCAAGCAATAATTGATTACATTTTGAATCATATTCCCACTTCTGTAGGAGCTTGTTGTTTGAGGTGCAATTACGATAAATGAAAAGGTGCTATCACCAACAGTAAACGTTGACGGGAAACTACCTGCATGTATATAGTCAGGAATACCGTTGTTCAATACGCGTTTTAACTGTGTGGTTCCATTTCCACTATCAGAAATTCCATGTAAAGAAATCAATAAAGGAAATTTTTTTCCCGGCGTCTCATAACCAATAGGCAGATACTCATAAAAGCCATTAATACTATAGTCAAGGCTAACACCTTCGCGTGCAGTAAATGTTTGTGCCTTCGCATTAGATAGCCAGATGAAGCTTATAATAATCAGCAGGAATTTGGACGGAAAAAGAGAGTTTCTCTTAATGTAGATTTTGTTTTTCATTGTAAAATTGATTAGGTATGAAAACGAAACTTTAAACAATAAACCTTCAGACATTCTAGTAATTTTGGTATGTCAATATACTTTTACGCATGAAAGGCCATGGTTGCTATTCCGGCAAAAGCCACTAGCTCAGCTCTTGTATTGTTTAGAGTTAACTGAATAACAATGCTTATAGTTATTGAATGTAAGCCTGTCTCTGTTCCATATTTATAAAAGGTGAGTAGATTGAAATGTCAATCAGCATCATGGCGGACTAGCTTCCATGTCAAGAATTATGTTTGATAAATTCGAAATGCATTCCGCTTACAAAAGCATTGATATCGATAGTAAAAGTAGGAGAGCCTGGAAAACTAGAAAGAAAAAAACATAAGCGTGCAATTTCGAAATTAGGCGTGTTAAATTCGATGATATTCGTGCTTTTTCCGGAGAGATAAAATCTTACAGGTTAGAACATTTCTATTACAAATCTGCCGGAAATGACAGATTTTTCTATGATGGAAATTAATGGCAGGGTTTATTCTCTCAACCTGAAATTAAATACAATGGTCCCTGTTTGTTCATCCACATTGCCGGCGTTTAATTTAAGCTGCATGGCTTTGCGCTGGGCAATGGCTTTAATATTAGCATTGGTAGTCGTTGTGCCTCTCGGATTAATCGAGGCCGCAATTACACTTCCATCTTTATTTACTTTAATATCTACAGCAACTTTGGCGTTTTCATTAAAATCATCCTGGAAAGAAGGTAGCCTCGTAAACCTTCTGCCGGATAAACCGCTGCGGATACTTACCCCACTGTTTCCAGTGCCTCCGTTACCGGTATAGCTATCCGAATTAGGATTGCCATTAGGCTTACCCTGGTCGCCATTGCCACCAGCAATACCCTGGTTACGTACGCCGTTATAACTATCCGCACCATTCCCTCCGTTACCGGTATTTTTACCACCTGCATATACGGCTTTTGGCTTTGGCTTAACCGGAGTTGTATTCAATGTAGCCTTTGGCGTTTGCTTTTTTACTTCAGGCGTGGTAACTGATTTTGGATTGGGTTTGCTTTTGGGCTTTGATGGATTAACCGGTGTTGCTTCCGGGGCGTCATCTTCCTCAAGTTCATTGTCTTCTTCTGCAGGTGCAGGTTGTGATACCGGCGTAACCGGGTTAACTTCTGTTTCTTTTGCTTCGCTGGGTTCACCGGGAACCATCGGGGCTATATCACCCATACCCTGGTCACTGTTGCCAAGATTTACTTCCACTCCTTCATCCTGTACCTGGGGCGGTAGCTGAGGTAACGTCCAACTGATAAAGAACAATAATAAAAACACAAGGGTGCAAATGGCCAGCGTATAGCCCAGCGCCTTTATATTTTTCTTTGACTCAAAGTGGTCCTGTGAGGGATGATAATTCATTGTAACAAATATAACGTTGGCAACCGCGCTTTATGTTATAAAGATGCTAACAAGTGGGGAAAAGGCCCGCGCAATCAGTTTTAGTAAGCCCTGGCACCCTCTGTAAGAATGTTCCGGGTACCATTATGGATAGTCTTTCTTTTTCAAAAATTTGTTTATCTTGTTGTTCAACAATCAAAATCTGACTGCTATGGGAATTCTCCTCCAAATTGAAGACGTAACAGCTAAGACCACGTCGTTTGCCTACAAGATTAAAGACATGGCTATCGAGTATGCACCCAAGTTGCTTGGCGCTATACTGGTGTATATTATCGGCTCATGGCTCATTAGTAAAATGGCCAACCTGCTGCAGCGCACCATGATGCGAAAGCAGTACGAACCATCATTACAAAGTTTCCTCTATTCGCTGGTAAAAGCGCTTTGTACTATATTACTGCTACTCACAATCTTCGGCATGCTGGGCGTAAACCTGATCGCCTTCGGCGGCTTGCTTGCCGGCCTGGGCATAGCAATTGGCGGGGCATTAAACGGATCTCTCGGCAACTTTGCAGGTGGTGTAATGATGCTTATTTTTAAGCCGTTTAAAGTGGGCGATCTTATAGAAGCACAGGGCCAGACAGGAACAGTAAAAGAGCTTGGTATTTTTAATACGATCCTTTTATCACCTGATAACAAAACAGTCATTCTTGCCAATGGCCCGCTATCTACCGGCACCATCGTAAACTATACCACCAACGGTAATTTAAGGGTAGATCTTACTATGGCGATTGCACCGGACCAGGATATCGAAAAGGCAAGAAGTACAGCAATCACAGCCATGCGTCAACTGCCGAAAGTGCTTCAAACACCCGAACCCGGTGTTAATGTATTGAAGATTGGCGATGGCATGGTTACGCTTGCTGTAAGGCCCTATGCTACGCAGGCTGAATACTGGGATGTTTATTTTGGCGCCCAGGAAGCGGTAAAAAAAGCCTGGGATGATGCAGGTATTCAGGGGCCGGTGCCGCACAGGGTAGTGATCAGTAAATCATAATGTACTTATGATAATAGCAAGCGAAATCTGGTCTTGGTGATACATCATTAAAACAGGGCCGTCAAGCGGCCCCTTATGTTTCTTAAAAGTATCAAGGTTTATATTACTTACACCGCCTGTACCCATTACAGGCGAAGGATTCATCACAGGATAAAATATGCCTATCCCCTTCATCAACAGTCATTGTAAAACTTTTAATTAATGTGTTGTTGAATGGTATGTACATGTACACAAATACTGTTCCTAAATAACGATTCTGTGTGCTATTTTCATTTTTTAAGGTGAGGTGTTGATTGTTTGCATTCTCCTAAATAAATGTGTGCTACCATATAGCTTCAGCATTTAGTTTTGTAGCATTAAACCAGGTTATGCCACACGAAGCAATATCGGCCTTTGATATGTTTAAGATAGGAGTAGGCCCGTCAAGCTCCCACACCCTTGGTCCGTGGAAAGCTGCCTTGCGGTTTGTGGATGATCTTGTGAAGGGAAATAAACTGGGCCGCTTGCAATCCATCACCGTTTTGTTATATGGTTCACTTGCAAAAACAGGAAAGGGGCACGGCACAGACATCGCTGTTTTACTTGGTTTGTGTGGCGAGAACCCCGAAACGATTGACGTGAATTCTATCAACCCAAAAATAGAAGCCATCAATACCGGAAAAAAAATGTTGGTGGCAGGCAATCATTCAATTGATTTCGACCCTGTTCAACACCTGCAATTTTTATATACCGAAACACTGCCGTTTCATCCGAATGGTATGTCTTTTCTTGCCGGCTTTAATGACGGAGAACAGGTTAGTGAAACCTATTATTCTATCGGTGGTGGTTTTGTGATTAAAGAAGGGGAAAAGCAAAGCGGTAAGCAAGCCGTTCAGTTACCATTTCCAATCAATACATCCAGCGATTTATTGCATTGGTGTATGACAACCGGTTTCTCTATACATGAAGTAGTGATGGAGAATGAAAATACCTGGCGCAGCGAAACTGAAACAAGGAAAGGTATGTTGCGTATATGGCATACCATGCGTGATTGTATTTATCGGGGCTGCCATAATAAGGGGATACTTCCGGGTGGGTTGTTTGTAAGAAGACGCGCAGCCGATCTTAACAGGAAATTGCTTACTGACAAACAGGGTGTACCCATATACCAGGATTATAATGATTGGCTTGCACTTGTGCGTGAAAAGGGCAAAAGCTTTCAATCCATTCTTGACTGGGTGAGCTGTTTTGCCCTTGCGGTAAATGAAGAAAATGCATCTTTCGGAAGGGTGGTGACTGCGCCTACCAACGGCGCCGCCGGTGTAATACCCGCCGTTTTACAATACTTCATTGCTTTTTGTGATGGATATGATGATGATAAAATCATTCATTTCCTGTTAACCGCTGCTGAAATAGGAAGTATATTCAAGAAGGGTGCAACCATCTCGGCTGCCATGGGAGGGTGCCAGGCCGAAATAGGCGTATCTTCTGCAATGGCAGCGGCTGCGCTTACAGAGAGCATGGGCGGTACACAAAAACAGGCATTGATGGCTGCGGAAATTGCGATGGAACACCATCTTGGCCTAACCTGTGACCCCATTGCCGGATTGGTTCAGGTGCCTTGTATAGAACGAAATACAATGGGGGCCATCAAGGCAATCACTGCTTCGCAACTTGCATTGCAAAGCTCACCGGATTATGCAAAAGTTTCACTTGATAACGTGATCAAAACCATGTGGAACACCGCACTTGACATGAACAGCAAGTATAAAGAAACCGCGGATGGCGGCCTGGCAGTCCTGGTGCCATTAGGATTAAGCGAATGCTGATGCATTGGTGTGTGATTAATCAACTTAAAATAATCACTAAAAGAAACATACAAACAATAAAATTGATAATTTGCCGCCTTTATCAACCCTTTTATAAATGAGACCTTGTTTTTACCTGCTGACTGCAACCTTTGCAATGTTGATCTCCGTAACCTCGTTTTCACAATCAGACAAACCGGGAATGACAGCTGCACCTTCATGGATTACCCAAAATACAATCGATTATCATCGCAAGGACCTGGATAAAAATGCAGAAGACGGATTAATCGATATCGGATATGAAGAGCAGGTTTCACTGGCCGAACAGACTTTTTATTATCGCCGCAGCCAGCGCATTATTTCAGATGCCGGTGTACAGAATGGTTCAGAAATATCTGTCTCTTTTGATCCTGCTTACGAGAAACTGAACTTTCACAGCATTCGCATTATACGTGGCGAGGAATCGCTGAACAGGTTGCAGCTTTCAAAGATCAAAATCATTCACCAGGAAAAAGAACTTGACCATTTTATTTATAACGGAATGCTGAATGCCATACTTATACTGGAGGATGTGCGCAAAGGTGATATTATTGAATACAGCTATAGCATTAAAGGTTTTAATCCCATCTTCAGGAATAAGTATGCAGAAGTGTTAAGCATGAGTTTCTCTATTCCTGTTTATGATCTGTATTATAAAATACTGGTGCCGCAGGGAAGAAAGATTAACATTCAAAGCGTAGAAGAAACCACTAACCCGGTTATTACTGCCGCCGGTACCCAACAGGCATATGAATGGCACAAGACCAATGTAAAACCTTTGCGTTTGCAGGATTATGTTCCGTCCTGGTACGATCCGTTTGCAAGGGTATTGGTGAGTGAGTATAATAGCTGGAAGGAAGTGAACGATTGGGCCATCACGCTTTTTCCTGCAGACAAAACCCTCTCAGCCGGTGTACAGGAAAAGATCAAAGAGATCATGCAGCAATATTCAACAGATGCAAAGAGGGCAGGTGCTGCGCTAAGGTTTGTACAGGATGAAATAAGGTATATGGGAATTGAGATGGGCGAGAACTCTCATAAACCTGCAGATCCTTCAAAGGTATTTGCGCAAAGGTTTGGTGATTGCAAAGAGAAGTCTTACCTGTTGTGTTGTATGCTTCGTGCCATGCAGATTGAGGCATCGCCAGTACTCATCAATACAGAAACAAAAAAAGAATTATTTCATGTACTACCATCACCTACTGCGTTTGATCATGCAACCATCAGGGTGAAACTGGATGGTAGTTATTACTGGTTTGATCCCACCATTTCTTACCAGCGCGGTGATGTAAAGAATATTTATTATCCCGATTACCAGGCTGCGTTGGTACTTACTGATACTACTTCCGGAATATCACCTGTGCCTTTCCGCAATCTCAATTTTCAGCATGTGAAAGATTATTTCAAAGTAACCTCGATGAATGGCGAGGGTACGTTAAAAGTAATAACCACCAGCACGGGAAAGGCTGCTGATGATGCAAGGGACGATTTCAATAACCGGAGTACCGATGAGATTATGCAGAGCAGCAAGAAGTTTTACAGCGCTTATTATGAAGATATAGAGGCTGATAGCCTTACTTATTTTGATGACGACAGCACAGGCGTGTTTACCAGTACCGAATACTATCGTATCCCTTCCTTTTGGACGCTAGATAAAAAAGGGGTAAAGACGTTTTCCTTTTCTCCGTTTATTATTCAAAGTGCCTGGCGAAGGCCGAAGGATAAAAACCGGAAGATGCCTTTCCGGCTTTCTTATCCAGCAAAATATAAAGAGGAGGTTTCTGTAGTACTTCCGGAGGACTGGAAAGTAACAGATGGTGAGCTGCATATTAAAAATGAAAACTATGGATACAACTGTAAGTTTTATGCCATGTTTGGCAATGTGTACCTGGATGCGGATTTTGAGAATTATAAAGACTATATAAGTGATGATGCAGCTGCCAAATACTTTAAAGACCTGGATGCTTACGATGATTACGCCAGCTTTGATTTAACCTATGGGGCTGACGGATTGGTGAGCAATGAAAAAGGTGGCTCTACAAAGAGTATATTGATAAGCCTGCTGGTGGTAGGTGGCTTGATTGCCGGTGGCGTATGGTGGAGCCAGCGAAGATGAGTTTAATCAACTATTTCAACGCATCATAACAAAACTGCCGGACGATTATCCGGCAGTTTCATTTTAGTACCAGCACTTTGGCTAATCTGCCAGCATAATCTCTTTATTGTATTTGTTACGATACTCAATAGGGGAGAGACCGGTGATTTTTTTGAATACCGTTCTAAAGGCTTTCACATCTATATAACCTACGTCATACATCACTTCATTTACATTCTTGCGGCTGTTTTCAAAGCTCTTTTTAGCTGCTTCAATCTTTACCCTTTGTATATATTCAACAGGTGTATTGTTGGTTGCCTTTTTAAACCTGCGTTCAAAGTGGCGCCTGCCAATTGCAAATTTCAGCGAAAGGTCTTCTACAGATATCTTTTCGGTAACGTTATTCTCAATAAATTCCTGTGCCAGTTTAATTGGTTCATCCTCATGTTTTTTCTGACCATTGAACATGATGAAAGGCGACTGGCTTTTGCGGTCAATTTCAATCGCAAAAAATTTGGAAGCCTGTATAGCAATCGCCCTGCTGGTATTTTTTTCCACAATATGTAAAAGCAGGTTCCAGTAAGAGCTTGCACCACCGCTTGAATAAATACCCTGCGCTTCAGAAATGATTCGCCCATCTACAAGATTAACATCAGGAAACATATCCCTGAATTCATTGGCAAAAAGCCAATGGGTAGAACAATCCTTGCCACTTAATAATCCCGTTGCTGCAAGCAAAAATGCACCAAGACAAAGACTGGCAACTTCAGCACCTTTACTGTAGTGTTCCCTTATCCATGGGAGAAAAGCTTTGTTGGCTTCAAGTGTATTCTTAATATTTCCGCTCAGCGCCGGAATGATGATAAGATCTGTATGCTTAACCTCGCTGATGAGTGCATCTGTATGTACGGAAAAAACACCCTGGCTTAACCTCACTTCTTTAGATAACCCCACCAGTTGCAAATTGAATATTGCAGGTTGCCCCGCAGCTTCAAGAAACTGGTTTACCGCTGTGAACATATAACGCGGGTCAACAATACTGGCAGGTACAGCCTCATTGGGCACAAGCAATGAAATGTGTTTCATCTGGTTCTTTTTTAGTTTGGCAAACCTTGCTACATCTATGTACAAGCGTTGGCTGTTCAGCTAAATTAAAGAATTGTATTGTTCGTTGCGTCTTGTTTTGATAATCGCGGCAGATGGCGTGTGGTCGCAATTACCCCCTTTAAAAGTCCGATATATACAGCAGGTACCCTTTAGATGAGCGATAATTTTGCCTATGGCTTCCCGTTAATGTTGGCCGGGTAAATAATCCTGTATGAGGAAAGTAATCGTATCAATGAATATCACGCTGGATGGTTTTATCGCCGGTCCCGATGATGAGCTGGACTGGCACTTTAATTACTGGGATGATGAAATGACCAGGTGTTTCAGTGAACAGTTAAGTGAAACCGATACGATTATTCTGGGCCGTGTAACCTATAGCGCTATGGCCGGCTTCTGGTCTTTAAAATCTAAAGATCTTTCTATGCCAAGAGAAGATCTCGCCTTTGCAGAAATGATGAACAGTCACACCAAGGTTGTATTTACAAAAACACTAACACAACCAGCTTGGCATAATTCTCATTTTATAAAAGATAGCTTGAAGAAGACCGTACTCACGCTTAAGCGGCAGCCTGGTAAACATATGATTGTATATGGCAGCGGTCTGCTGGTATCATCCTTAATGAAACTGGGATTGGTGGATGAGTATATACTCTGGCTACATCCCGTATTATTGGGAAGGGGAATATCTTTTTTTAAAAAGCAGGGGCATCCACCTGATTTAAAATTATTGCGGACAAGAACATTCAACTCCGGCGTGGTTGCCCTGTATTATAAAACAGGGCATGCAACATATGCATAGGGATGGATTATGTTTTATATATCATTCGGGTTTTTTGTTTATGTAAAATTTTTTTAATAGTTAATCCGTACCCTTTCATTTATTATTTATTTTTTTCAGTTCCTCCTTTAATCTTCCCGCCCTGTTATATAACCCATTAAAGAAAAGCAGGTAAATTTTTGCGAAAATGCAAAGGCCGGTCATCACAAAAAAGATCACCAGTTTCTTTTTGGCAAAAGACCTGATATTAATAAGGTTGGAAATGGTTTTTGAAAAGAAGCCGGCTACAAAAGCCCCAACAAGAATAGCCACTGCGCCTGCACTCATGCTCAACTGGTAAGTAAATGCTTCATCATTCCAATGCCCCCAGTACTTATTTATAAAAAGATAACCCGCGTAAAGCGCAACCAGTAATCCTGCAATGGCTGCAGAAAGTAATACGGTACGCAAGGGTTTGTTCAGGGCAATTACTTTAAAGGTCAGGTTCTTTCCAACAGCCAGTATGCGATTTGTTTCATCGGCATGTTTTTCACTGGTGACATACGCGCTGATCTTTTCAAAATTCCAGTTACCTTTTAAAGGTTGCGCGGCAGTTAACCCTTGCTTTTCTATCTCAAGCAATGTCTGGCGATAGCCGCTATACATCAGCGCATAAGCCTCTGTATCATTAAACGAATCAAGATCGGTTCTTATCTCTGACAGTATATTCTGGGTTTTTAGTAATATTCCGTACTCTGTTAACACCGTTTCTTCATCAGGTATATTGGCATAAAAAATGCGTCTTGCCGGGTCATCGCTGCCGATCCACTTTACCGGGTATTTTTGTAATCCCTTTTTCAAATGAATGCCCAGCAATGTATTCAATTGCGATGTTTTGCTTCGCTCTTTAATATCCATAAACTGAAGCTCCCGGAGCCTTTCCTGTAAGATATTATCGGCACGATAAAAAACCGATGCTTCATTACCCGCGGCTGCATTGTTGGTAGGCATTTGTCCGCTGGCATCACTGATGATCATGTTACGGCATTCCTGTTCAATAAGCGCGGCAATACCCTGGTTATCGTGCAGGCCGCCATCAATTAACTGGAGGTCAACTTTTTCATACAGGTCATACATGGGCATGGGCGTAAACATCACGGGTACACAGGAAGATGCGCCAACCGCATAACACAGGCGGAAGTTTTTATATTGCTCAGGTGCTTCTTCATAATACATTCTTCGCAGCCTTGGTTTTACGTCAACATCTGTTTGTATATTACCCGGTGGCTCACCCATCCATGATGCGGTAAACTGCCAGTTATGGCCGGTATTTACACTGGTTGCATTTAATACCAGTTGCGGTATTTTATGATTGCGTTTCCAGTTTTCGGTCATCATCTCAAAACCTTTTTCCTGCCCGGCAGGTTTAATAAAAAGATCGCGCATAAAGATCGTCTGGCTGTTGTTCTGTAACTGTTGCCGGTAACGATCATCCTTTTTCCATAATGGTTGAAAAAGGTATTTGTCATACAATTCCCCGATGCGGTGTGTACGGGAATAATGCTTGTTGAATAACATTTTCATGCACCTGCGAAAACTACTTACTACCCGTACACGCAGATTAAACTGAACACCTTTTAGAAAATCCTGTTCTGTTTCTTTAATGATATCGATATACGCCTGCTGCGAAATGTCTTCATCTGCGGTATGTTCCAGCAATGCTTTTAGTTTAAAGTAATAGTATGCACCTATAATGGATCCACCGGATACACAGGAAATGATCTCTACATTTTTTAACTGGTTGTTTTCTGCCAACGCAGCAAGCACACCTATATGAAACAGTGAGGCGCGAAAGCCGCCGCCCGAAAGCGCCAGCCCCAGCTTGCCGTCTTTCTTAACAGCAATATCCGTACGGTCCTTATCTTCTTCTGAAAAAGCTGCAAGACATTTATTGATTGCGGCAGGATTTGTTTCAGATGCTACCTGTCTTATCTTGGCTTCATATGCTGTGGTAGGCTGATTACCCAACACTTCCGCTACATATTTCTTTTGGTAAAGTTGCAGGTACGCGATGGAGTTAAGTTGCATCTGGAATGTTCGCATTTCCCAGGCAAGCATATTTTCCACGTCATCCGGATTGGCCGTTAACTCAATTTGTTTTTTGGTAGCCACAATGCTTTTCTGGATAAACGTCAACGCCTGCTTGTACTGCCGTATACCAAAAAATGCTTCCGCAATGGTGGGCATCGTCCATTGATCTGCAATGCCCTCTTTTACCTGCGGCTCAGGGGATGTAACGTCCTGTAATAAAGCTTTCAGCAGGTTCCATCTTTCTGTTTCCGCCTCTTCCAGCCGGTCGTGAATGCTCTTGCTTACACCGGTTACTTTGCCATGTTCTTCCAGCCTGTCAACAGACATCAGTTCACTTACATAGGCGTAGTTGATAGCTGTAAAGCCCTTATCGTTACAGGGATGTTTTTGGGAAAGGTTTCCTTTGTCATCCAGGTATCTTTTCCACAGGTCATATCCTTTTTTGTAATAGAAACGGGAAAAGATCAGGTTCTTAAACTGGTGATCGTATTGCCATTTGCGCTTATAGATGGCACCGGCCAGGCCAAAGGTCTCGCAATTGGAAGCATCCGTCAACGGGTCGTGTGCTTTTAAAATATCCAGCGCTTTTTCAAACTTAAAGGCCGATGGCAGTGAGTGATCTTTGTAAATATATTTGGCCAGTGTCTGGTAATCTTTCAGCGGTACGGGATGACCGCATTTATCCGCATCCTCAATTTTCTTTTGCAGTAATTCTGAAGCATAACCAAACTGGTCATAATTTACCAGGTCGGTGTAGAGTGCAGACAGGCTCGTGTCGTTCCATTGCTCTCCACCCAGCACCTTTCTTGCCTTATTGATCAGTTCAATTTTTTTATCCAGTGCAGTTTCTGTAATTGTTTGTTCGCGGGAAGATAGTTGCTGGTTAGCGTTCATGGCATGGCGTTGAAGGGTGATATATTCAATAGCTAATATTACGTTTTAATTTCATTCCTGTCAATACGAAGTATGGATTATTTATAATTGGAGGATGTTGGCTTTTTGCTTTTCTGCTGTAAAAATATCTGTCTTACTTCTGTGCTGAAGGACAGGCTGCAACCACTAAAAGGTGTAAAAATAGTAAGGTACTTAACCGGATAACCATAGTAAATGATGGATGATTTCTCCTGGTTAAAAGATAACCAAAGCCATTACAAAATTCAATTTGAATACAGCCGGGAAACATTTGCATAGAAGCGCCGCCATTCAATATTTATCATTCATCATCACCAGAATTGATATTTGAAACGAAAAGCGTTTATATCATCCCGCGTTTATCTTTTCAAAAAGATGAACACGGCGCCAACAAGGGTAAGTATAATCACTATTTTCCGGTAGCTGCTATCTTTGATAAGACCTACAATCTTAATGCCTGCAAGAAAACCTGCAACTAGTGCTGGTAACAGGTACAGATCAGTCTTTAGAGAGGTGAGGGTGATGTTCTTCCAGTAAAAGATCTGGAAAGGGAGTTTGAAATAATTCATGGCTAGAAAGACCCATGCAGCCGTGCCGATAAAACTATTCTTCTGCATGCGCATGGCCAGGAAGTAGATATTGGAAAAAGCACCCGCAAGATTTCCCAGCATAGTTGTGAAACCTGAAATTAATCCCATGCCTGCTACAAAGCCTTTATTAGTAGGTATGGTAATATTCTTTCGCATTTCCATCACCAGCATAATGATAACGGTTAGCATAATAATGATCGCCATGATCTTCCTGAAAAGCGCTTCATCCAGGTCTTTACCTACATACACACCAGCCAGTATGCCTGCAACCATCCAGGGAACCAGCTTCCAGAAATGGTTCCATTGGGCATGGCGGTGATAATAGATCACAGCCATTACATCGGCCGTACATAGCAATGGTAAAACGATACCGGTGGAAGCTTTACCGCCAAATACAATCGCCATGATGGTCACGTTCATCATGTCAATGCCTTTAAGCCCGGCCTTGGAAAGACCAACAATAAACGCTGCCAGTAAAATAAGTATCCAGTTGCTTAAAGTCTGATCGAATAATTCCTGCATGTAAACCTGTTAAACATCAAAAATAAGGCGGAGCAATGGTATACTACTGAGTTTTACATGCATTGTTTGCTGAAGGCATTAAAATCAGTGCCACTGGTAAATAGTTTGCCTGATGCCGCTGGTAATAAAAACAAGAATCGAAAGTAACCGGAAAGCAAATACCGGTTCCTTACGATAAGTGTATACTGTACAGGTAATAAAATAAACAGTTGTTATGTCCTTAGGTTTTATAGTCATTCTGGATGTACAGGCCGGCTATGTAACAGCCTCTTTTAAAAATGCCGTGTATTTCTTCCGGTAGTTGATGTCTTCTTCCATTTCAACCAGGTGCAGTGCTTTCTTTTTAATGTTTTCGTTTCCGGTATGCAGGTACATCTTTTTAAACACTTCCATTATATCATGCCGCAGAAGTGTACAGTTCTTCTCATCGGTGCAGTTTATAAAACGCTCACTCAGTTTTTTAACCAGCTTTTTCTGTAGCGTTGCACTAACAATACCTACTTTCCACAAACAAAGTAATGCATGTCTTGCTGTTGCAAATTTTTCATCATGAGTAACAGCTACCAGGTGCCTGATGTCTTTTTCCATTCTTTGTTGCAGGTCACTTTTAGTAAGGTTGGCCAGTATCTGTACTGCAACAGCACGCTGATGAATGTCTTTTTGTTTTACTTGCCTGAGTAAGTCTTTCCAAACTTCATGGGCCCAGTCTACAGGCTGATTGGTTAACCGGATGATATGTTGAAAAGCAGCATGCTTCATATCAGCATCACCTGCATATAAATGATGGAAGTGTTCTTTTATCATAGCATCCATATCGTTCATTCTTCTTTGGTTAGCATGCGTGGGCACCTGATGTTAATAAGACACCCTGCAATAAAAGCCATGCAGCTTTGCCTGTTGCATCATCTTTTACTCTGAAAATATCTTTAAGAAAATTGTCTCCTGTATCTGATGATCAATCCAGTGAGGGTACAACTCCAGCTTGTAAAAATATCAGGAATCAATCAGTAATAAGTGCCGCTCTTGTAACATATTGAGCCCAGGTTGCGACAATTATTTACACCAGGTGATCTGTCTTCTATTATGCCGCGGCAGACATTGCCTGGTATATATTGTTTAACTGGTTGGTATGCCTTTTAACATGACTGGCAACAAAGCATAACCATTCTCCCCCGGTAAGTGTACCCAGTTGAGGAAGTGGAAAACTGGTGCAGGTTTCCTGGGGGTTTACCTCAGTCGCTGCTTTCTTAATATTATCCAGCGCAGCTTGCACAGCTTTCAGCAGTTCCTGCTTATCATGTATGTCGTTTGAAGGAATAATAAAATCAGGTGATTTCAGTTTGGTACTAAAGTTCAGAAAGATTGATTTTATAATCGCCTCTTTTTCATCAGGCGGTCTTTGCGTGGGTTCCTTGTCTCCATGCAATACATCCGGTAATCCTGTAGCGGATTTTAATATATGTTCCGCAACCTGTCCTGCGGTCCAGCTATCTTTAAAAGGTACTTTGTTAATTTGTTGCTGGCTGAATTTTGACAATGCTTCTAACATGTTATCCGAAGCAATTTGCAAGTCGTTAATGAGTGTTTGCTGATGGTTCATACTGTATGTATTTGATAAGTAAACTTAGTCAAGTACCATAAGTATTACGGTGGGATGAAAAGACAAGACGCAGGGCGATTTGTGCCAATTTTTAAGACAGGTATTTAAGCCGTGCTTTTGTTATTTTTGATCAATCAATCTTTTGTATGTGGAATTGTCCGCTTTGTGGTCAGGCCTTTATGCATCATAACCAGGTACATTCCTGCGGAGATAAGGTTTTACAGGATTTTCTTGCAGGAAAGTCGGTTCATACGTTATCCCTTTTTAGCCACCTGCTGCAAAGATTTAGAGAAGCCGGTAAAATATCCGTTCATCCCACCAAATCAATGATTGCGATTGCCGCAGATACACGCATTGCCTATATCACCAGGCTTGGTAAAGATTTTGTTGATATCGTATTTCCCTTTGATCAGCCTTTTGCAGATAACCTCTGTTTTCATAAGATTGCGCAGGTGCCGGGAAACAGCCAGTTCAATCATCATTTTCGTATGTGCCATAATGATGATATAAATGAGGAAGTGTTTGGGTTTATCAGGATGGCTTATCAAAAAGGTGTGCGCAAATAACGAATGGTTTAAAGCAATGATTTCTCCATCACCATAAATTCAAGCGGCTGTAAATGTTTACCGCTAACCTCATCTTCAATAAAAGGTTTTCTTTCTCCGGTGTCCAAATACCCATGCCTTTTATACCATGCAATCAGTTCTGTGCGTGCGGAAATCACTGTCATAAAAATGGTATCGCAATATATTAACATGGTATATTCTTCCGCTGCCTGCAAAAGAATTTTGCCGATACCTGCACCTTGCAGCAAAGGAGAAACACTAAGCATGCCCAGGTAAACTTTTCCGTTGTTTTTCCTCAGGTTTACACAAGCTTCTATTATTGATTGATCGTTACTATAAACCAGGAAAATACTACCAGGTTCTTGCATGATCTGCTCAATATCTTCCCTTCGGGTACGGGTGTTTCCTGCAATCAGGTGTGCCTCTGTAGTCCAGCCTTTTTTGGAAGCATCACCACGGTAAGCGCTGTTTAATAAATCTACCAGCGCGTTAATATGATCAGTTGTTGCTAGGCGGATATGTGAATTGCTGAAGTGGAACATCATGCGGTAAAATTATAGGGGAAGATTTATCAGGTAAAACAAAAGAGACTGAATTGTAATGGCAGGAAGTTAAAGCGTAGCGAATAAAAAGCGAAACATTCACAAACATCAAATGAGTTAAAGGCATAAAAAAATCTGTTGCAAAAAGAACTTGACTGGAAGTCCTTCCGCAACAGATCTTATCTGTTAAAACTTATAACTACTTTAATTTAGCGAGCGCTTCTTTTACTCTTGCCCATGCTTTTTCAATGTTCTGCATGCTGTTGGCAAAAGAGAAACGTACACAATTAGGTTCTCCAAAAGCATCACCCATTACAGAAGATACATGCGCTGTATTTAACAGGTACATAGAAAAGTCTGCTGAGTTTTTAATGGTGTTCTCACCATCGCTTTTGCCGTAGTAAGCACTCACATCAGGAAAGATGTAGAAAGCGCCTTCCGGTTCAAAACATTTAAGCCCCGGAACATCACTTACCAGTTCCATCGTTTTCTTTCTTCTGCGGGCAAATTCTTCAGTCATTTCAAAAGAAGGCTTCAGGTCAGCGGTTAAGGCTACCACACCGGCTTTCTGTGTAATAGAGCAGGTGCCGCTGGTTAGCTGGCCCTGTATCTTTTCATTTGCTTTGGCTACTTCTGTATTTGCGGCTATGTAACCAAGACGCCATCCCGTCATGGCAAAACCTTTACTCAAACCATTGATAAGAATTACACGTTCTTTCAGGTAATCAAACTGTGCAATACTTTCATGCTTGCCAACAAAGTTGATATATTCATAAATCTCGTCGGAGATGATATAAATATCCGGGTATTTTTTAAACACTTCAGCCAATGCCTGTAATTCCTCTTTGCTGTAAACAGCGCCGGAAGGATTACATGGAGAAGAGAACAGGAACAATTTTGTTTTATCGGTAATGGCTGCTTCCAGTTGTTCAGGAGTGATTTTGAAACCACTTTCCAGGAATGTTTTTACTTCAACCACCACGCCACGAGCAATCTTTACCAGCTCGCTGTAGGTTACCCAGTAAGGTGTTGGTATAATCACTTCTTCACCATCATCCACGATTGCAAGAATGGCGTTGGCAAGACTTTGTTTTGCACCCGTAGAAGCAACAATATTTTCCGGTTTATAATCAAGATTATTGTCGCGCTTTAACTTGGTGCAGATGGCTTCCCTTAAATCTAAAAAACCTGGTACTGGTGTGTAGTGGCTCCAGTTGTCTGCAATTGCCTTTACAGCCGCATCCTTTATATGCTGTGGGGTATCAAAGTCTGGTTCACCAAGGCTAAGGTCAATCACATCAATACCTTTAGCTCTTAATTCGCGGCCCAGTTTGGCCATTTTCAAAGTTTCAGGCTCGCTGAACCTTTGTAAAAGAGAAGATAGTGGCATAGTCTTTTCAATATATTTTGGGGAGCAAAAGTAAGTATTCTGTGATGGAAAAAATGTAAAATATGGGAGTACTTCTTTAAAATCAATAGAATAAACCGGCAGTTGTTTGAATAATATTCAAAAATCAGCAAAAAAAGCAATTGCGGAGAGCACGATAAAGTCCACGTCGTTTCCTGATGTGTATTAAAGGAAAGCTGAACTGCTATTGATAAACAACAATCTCTACAACTACTGAATCGTTCTTCTTCTCCTCGCCTGATGCCACCTGTTGCCGGGTAATCTTGTAACGTTTCACTGCACGCATATAACGAACAAGACGGGATAATTTTTCCTGTTGGGTACTGGTAAGGTTTTGTGTATCGTAATTGAAGCTCTTTAACTGGTCAAAGCTGTTATTGGTTGTAAAGGTATAGTTAGCGGGAGCCTGTGTATTGTAAGAAACAGCAGGCCCGGCTGAATATGCCTGGTAGCCGTTTACGTGATACTCTGGAGATGCACCACGTTGTTCATACAGCGTACGTGCCTTGTTCCATACGGTGCTGCGATCCTGGTGATCTTCTTCACTATTGTCATCCACATTTGCTGCCGGCGCCGGTTCTTCTGCCGGCGCAGCATCTTTATCATCATCGTTATTTTTTATAGCATCATCGCCTGTAATACTTATGGTAGCCCCATTGCCTGATGAAATCATTGTTGTTTTGCCGCGACGTGTTTTCAGGTTTAATTTTCCGTTCAGGCGTAGGTGGTTTCTGCCCTTCGCTTCTGCTCTTACACCATTGATGGTTATCGGTGCATCAGGTGCTACGCTTACTCGTACATTTTGAACCGGGGCTACAGGAGGTGCAGGTGTTGTATTTGTAGAAAAATCAAACTTAAAATTAACTTTAGACGCTTTTAGCGCAGTAAGTACAGATTGTTTCACTTTCTCTCTTTCTGCAGCCGGAATAAACTTTAAAAAAGCAAGATCAGACAAGTCTACCTTTAGCTTTTTCATGTCTTCAGAGGACATCTTCAGATCATCACTATTCAGCTTTACATTCACAAGTTCATTGCGGATGGAAGAATTGATGGATGCTGTATCTATGAGCTTGGTAAAGTTGATATTTTTGATTTCCGCATAGGCTTTTTCCAAACTTTCTTTAATCTCTGCTGATTCTGGTAATGCATTAACGGCGGAAAGATCAAGGTTCTTCACCGCTTCCAAAGCAGCAGGAACAGCAGTATTCATTGCCTGGTGTGCGGCAGATATACTGGTAGTGGTAATTTCAGCAGTATGCTGTTTAATATCTTCCGTTACTTTTTTAATCTCTTCTTTCAGCCCGCTATTCAAAAAAGAAACCGGGTTAAACAACGGGTTATCTGCCTGGGCCATTACGGGTTCCGGTACAACTGTCTGCAGTTGACGGACACTGTCCCTGGACGATGTGGGATTATTACTGTTATTAGCATTATTGGATGGGTCAAACCAGGCAATAGATGCAAGAATACCCGTCATCAACAAAAAAGCAAACAATTGCTGTTTATAGTTAAAACTTTTTTCCTTCTGGTTCAGCATCCTTCTTACCCTGCTTAATAAGTCTCCCTTGCCATGGCCTGTCGCGTTCATCGCAAAAGAAGGTTTTACATTCAGGTAAGCAAGTTGCAGCAACGCTTCCGCATACATGGTGGGGTTGTATTGAAACTGAAGCACCCAGTCATCACAGCTATGCTCACGCTCTTTTCTTATAAAACGGCTGATCAGTTGACTGAACGGATTAAAGAACAGGGCTATTTCTATAATAGACTGAACAAGGTTAATAAGATAATCCGCCCTTTTAATATGTGCCAGTTCATGAAGTATTACGGCTTCCAGTTGCGGTACGCTTAAATGATTTAAGCTTGCTACGGGTATCAGGATCATTGGTTTGAAGAAACCAATCGTCATCGGGCTTTGTATAACAGTGGAAGCAACAATCTTGATCTTCCGGTTAATGGAAAGATATTCGCTCATGCGTTGCACAAAAAGCTTCCATTCCACATCAATCTTTTGCACGCCGTTGCTGCGTATTAACTGTGTGCGACGGTAGCCATGAATCCACCTGGTCACCAAAAATAAGAGCAGTAACAGGTAAGCCAAAGAAAGATAGGGGAGCAGTTGCTCAGTTTTGAGCATCGTGGCCCATAGTTTTAAATTGAAGTTGGTAGGCTGGGGCTGTACAAAAGCCGGGGCATTACTAAACGCCAGCTCTTTTATTTCAAGCATAGCCGCAGAGCACCTGCTAAAATAATATTGCAGGGTAACCACAAACCAGGTAAAACCTGCAAATTGAGCACCCAATGCTACCCTGTAGCGAACATGGGAAGACAGTGAAACAAGACTGTTTAACAACACCACAACGATCCACAACAATGCCATTTGCCAGAGGCTGTTAATAATGGCATACCCCAGTGCCTGTAAAAAAGCGGATTGGGAGAGGGCCTGCATAAGCGGTAATTATTTTTTCAGGTTATCCAATAGTTTTTGAATCTCGTCTAGTTCCTGCTTACTGGGTGCCGCATTACCTAATGCCTGCATTACCAGTTGCGAGGTAGAGCCGCCAAATAAAGAAGTGACCATTTTACCTACCATTTGTTTCTGGGTACTATCCCTGCTCACAATTGCTTCGTAGATATGCGTTTTACTGCTGTCGTCACGACTAACCAATCCTTTCTCAAACATAATCTGCATCAGTTTAAGCGTAGTGGTATAGCCGCTTTCTTTATAAACGCTCAGTTCTTCATGTACTTCACGCACGGTTGCCTTCCCTTTCTCCCAAAGTACCTGCAGAATTTCAAGCTCGCTTTCAGTAGGTTTTAAAATCTTATTATTGCTCATTTTTACGAATAGTTTCGTATCAAATGTAGTAAATCTTTCGTAATCTCTCCTATAACCGTTTATTTTCAAAAAAAATTAACTTAACCGGCAATGGAATTGGATGAGTGGTGTATGTGTAAGAAGCAGGTTTTCGTTGATACGGAGCTTTTCCGTTAAACGAAAGTGATAATTACCTACAAAAGACTTCGTTTTTGTAAATTTGTTTTTTAAAACGATGAATTATGGAAATGGCAGTAGCAACACCTGTAACATTAACCGCATCTGCAAGCAAGGAATTTAAAAAATTGATGAGCCAGTCCGGTTTTAATCCTGTTAATAAATTAAGGTTTGGTGTAAAAGGCGGCGGTTGCAGCGGGCTTAGCTATATACTTGGATTTGATGAGTTAAAGGAAGGTGATGAAACTTTTGAGGTTGACGGTATTCCCTGCATCATGAATAAATCGCATGGCATTTACCTCTATGGAATGGAGATCGATTGGCTGGAAGGATTGGATAACCGTGGGTTTACTTTTAATAACCCTAACGCTTCTTCTTCCTGTGGTTGTGGTTCTTCTTTTGGGGTGTAATTAAACAGTAAAGTATTTGTATAAAAAGCGAGCCTGCAGATAACCTGCAGGCTCTTTGTATTTTTTATAGTTCACAAATGTAGAAGATCAGCCTTTTACCTCCGCGGCTTATTATTATTTGCCGGTGGCTGCGGTCTTGTTTGTGATGGTATATTGTTTCTTTGTGGTGCAGGTTGACGCATCATAAATTCAGGTCTCCTGTTCTGCTGCTGAAATGCAGGTGGACGATTGTTCAATGGCTGCTGCTGGCGTTGAAAATTCCTGCGTTGCATATCATCCATTCTTCTTTGGTTCATTTCCCTTAAACGCTGGTCATTCATTTTTTCCTGGTTCATACGGTCCAACTGCGGGTTATTAAAATTCCTATTATCGTTACGGCCCGGGTTCACAGGATTTTGTCCTTGCGGAGGCCTTATCCAACCTCTGTTGTCGTCCGTTGCCGGCCTGTTGTTACCATTGCCAGGTTGTTGGAAATCCCTGCCATGGTTAACCGGGTTTTGTCCCTGGGAAGGTCTTACCCAGCCTCTGTTATCATCAGTCTGGGGTCTGTTATTATCCCTGTTGATACTACTGTTACCTTGTGCAGGTTGCTGGCCAAAAGTGCGTCCCGGCCTGTTAGCACCATTATTAAAAGTATTATTGTCACGGTTGTTGTTACCGTTATTCATGCCTGCCGTATTCCTGTTATTGAAATTGCGACTGGCCACAGGGCGATAAATCTGTAACCGGTTGCCGTTCTGTATGGTTCGGCCCGGAGTGCTTGCATTGCTGATGTGCATTTCATTTATACGTCCGCCGCTGTAACGCTCTACATCCCTGCGATTGGGGCCGCTTACAAACCTCGTATTGCGGTAGATATTGGTATTGTTGATAATGGTGGTGTTATTGATGATGGTAACATTTCTGCCCCTGTCATAACAATAGTTCCTGAAGTTGGCATTGTTCATATATTGATGAGGTAAAAATACCCACCTGTCATACGGAATAGTATTACCAACAGATACACCCACGCTAATATTAATACCCGGTGCAAGCGGAGCCCAGCCATAACAATCACCACCCGTTCTCCAGCTTACCCATGCAGGTGCCCAGTCATATCCGGGTACCCAGCACCAGCCATAACCCGCATCAAATGCCCAGCGGCCATAGTGAAAAGGAGCCCATCCCCAGCTATAGTCACTGGCCCAGGTCCATCCATAACTGGTATAAGCCCAGCGGCCTCCGGAATAATACGGTCTGAAGCCTGCATCATTACAAATCCACACACGCCCGTAAGACGGGTTGTCCACCCACCTGCCATAAGGCGAAAGCTGTGTTTCAAAAGTATTGAAGTCTACCTGTCCCTGCTGCTGATCATAAGCTTCATCATAGCTGCCATCGTTGTACACATCATCGTTTCCTTCCTGTGCCATGGCGGTACGCGTGGTTGTGCAGGAAACAGCGGTAAGCAACACAACCAGGAAAAATGATAATGATTTGTAGTAATTCTTCATTGCTGAACTTTTTGTATGAACAAGTGTTCGTTTCAGTTAATATCAATTTTGTCTCCATTATCGCATGTCACCGAAACTTTATCAATCCTTTGACGAACAATTGTTCATAAGTTTGTTAAGCAGACGTGAAGATTATGCTAGCTTGGGATTTCTTTAACAGGGTAATAATTTAAATGATGGCCGTCTATCTGACAAACTCATTTACAAGGTCCGGACGCTTGCAAAAGCCGGGTTAATGTATTATCATTGGAATTATTTTTCTCGCATAAATATTTTAATGTTGTTCAATTTTAACGAGTATATCGTAGATACCCCGGATAGTTGTCAAAGGCTTAGCTGCGGTGATTCGCTGTTCACGGTGTACAGTTGCCCGATCAGTGATAAATTTTCAGAACTGTGGAGCCATCAGAACAACATTATTTATGTAGAAGTGGGCAGAAAGATCTGGCATACACCACATGGCTCGTACGATTTGCAGCCCGGCAGTTGTGTATTTGTAAGACGGGGTGCAGCCATCATTGAACAATTTACAGAGGCGGAGTTTTCAAAACCTGCAAAAGGCACAGACCATCTTCAGGAAGTATAATCCTGATTATCCCTTCGAATATAAGTTTGTAGATGAGGCTTATGCGCAGAAGTTTGAAAGCGAGCAGCGGCAGGATACACTGGCTGCACTGTTTGCAGGGCTTACCATTTTTATTTCCTGTCTCGGTTTGTTTGGCCTGGCAACGTATATGGCAGAAAACAGGATCAAGGAGATTGGTGTAAGAAAGGTATTGGGCGCCTCTGTTACCAGCATTACTACCTTGCTGTCAAAAGACTTTGTAAAGCTGGTAGTGATCTCTTTTGTGATAGCTGCGCCAATTGCGTACTGGGCCATGCATACATGGTTGCAGGGGTATGAGTATCGTGTAAGTATTCAGTGGTGGGTGTTTATGCTTACCTGTTGCTTGTCTGTTGGCATTGCATTATTAACGGTAAGTTACCAGGCAATCAGGGCTGCATTGGCAAACCTGGTGAAGAGCTTAAGAACGGAGTAGGAGTGACGGAACTATTGACCGGCCTGCAGAACTTTTCAAAGTTTTAAGTGATAACACACAACATACTCTTTATATTTACGAATCATTCTATCCATGATGAATACGCCTTATGAAAACAACATTCATCGTACTTACAATAGTAGGCCTTTTTATATCTTGCAAGAGTCATGTTGTTCCAAATGAAGTTATTATTGAAGGCTGGGTTAACAATGTACCTGATGGACAGCTTTATCTTACCGAAGCCCACGCCTGGCAAATTCCGCTTGATTCAGCAAAGTGTGTCAATGGTCACTTTATATTCAGGATAAAGCCAGATTCTTCCTTCTTTCCTTATATGGCGTCCATACAGTTTCCTGACAGTACAAAATCTACCGGGGTACAAACTTTTTTCTATCGAAACCACGTTGCGGGAGCAGATAGTTTAAAAGATATACAGACTGCTTTTTATCTGGAAGAAGGCTATACCCGCATTGAGGGTGATAACAACAGCAAAGCCAGGCTTAGAATTTTTGCAGGAAAGGAAACAGATCTTATGTATAAAACCGGGGTTGCTGGTTTTGGTTATCCCGGTAATGCAGATAATGCAAAACGTGAGCAACGAATAGCTTTTTTCAAAAGGGAAATAAAAAAATATCCCTATTCTTATTTCCTGCTCCAGAGTATTTATAACGCAAAAGTACAATATTCAGAAAAGGAAATAGGAGAGATAACAGCATTGTTTGATGAAGATGTAAAACAGTCGGCGCTTGCAAAGCAGTTTGATATTTATCTCGTTAACAGAACCGATCCTGGTAAACCTTATCCAAATTTATCGTTACCGGATTCTTCCAATCAAAGAAGCAATATAATTGATGCACATTCCAGGATCAATATGCTGGTATTCTGGGCAAGCTGGTGCGGCCCTTGCCGAAAAGAAATACCACTATTAAAAGAGATTGCTGCCGAATATGGAAACAAAGGGTTAAACCTGGTGAGTATTTCTATCGACGAAGACCGGGATAATTGGATAAAAGCTTTAAAACAGGAGCATATGCCCTGGAAACAATACCTGGTTGATAAGAATAAAATTAAAGAAGTAGAAGAACAGTTCAATTTCGTTGCAATACCACTTATCGTGTTAACAAACGAAACGGGGAAAGAGCTAACGAAGTTTTCCGGGTATTATGAAGATGGCAAAAAAAGGTATGAAGCAGCAATTGACAAGTTTATCCATTAATCAACATTTTACAGTTTGTTATAAAACTATTGACTGTTTGCTCGTTCACATCATCTCCTGGCCGCTTCTACCAATCCGCTTGCAAAAGCCGGGTTAATGTATTATCATTGGGATTATTTTTTTCGCATAAATCTTTTACTGTTGTTCAATTTTAACGAGTATATCGTAGATACCCCGGAAAGCTGTCAAAGGCTTAGCTGTGGTGATTCGCTGTTCACGGTATACAGTTGCCCGATCAGCGATAAATTTTCAGAACTGTGGAGCCATCAGAACTACATTATTTATGTAGAAGTGGGCAGAAAGATCTGGCATACACCACATGGCCCGTACGATTTGCAGCCAGGCAGTTGTGTATTTGTAAGACGGGGTGCAGCCATCATTGAACAATTTACAGAGGCGGAGTTTTGTTTCTACCTCTTCTTTGTATCAGACGAATTTATCTGCGAGGTATTAAAATCAAAGGCAACAGCATTGTGTGCCGCCGCAACAAAATATGAGCCCGTCATCAACATCCAGGGTGGTGATGCAGTCCATTCGTTTTTCAGGTCCATGCTTCCCTATTTTAATGCTCCCCATAAGCCAGACCAGGCCTTGCTGGAACTGAAGTTCAGGGAACTGATCCTGATGCTGGCCGATAACCCGCGCAACAAAGAACTGATCTCTTATTTCTGCAGCCTGTTGCGTGCACCGCAAACAGTATCCCTGCAAACTGTAATGGATGATAATTTCTGTTTCAATTTAAAGCTGGAAGATTTTGCGCGGCTGAGTTATCGCAGCTTATCAGGTTTTAAGAGAGACTTTGTTCAGGTATATAACACTTCACCCGGCAAATGGCTGATGGAAAAAAGATTGCAGCACGCAAAGCACCTGCTTGCTGTTGCCGGTAAATCAGTAAGTGATGCGGCCTTTGAAAGTGGCTTCGAGCATATCTCTCATTTTAGCAGGGCCTTCAGTAAACAATTCGGTATGGCCCCCTCTGCCGTTAGAAAAGCAACGGCGGTTTTGAGCTGATTCATCAAATCTGTGGGCTTTACAGTAAAGTGTTTTTCTTAAAGGGCAACTAGTTTTGCGTCATTAAATCATACAAAAATAGAGAGACATGAATCCGAACAAGGCACTTTGGGAGAAAGGCGATTTTACCCAGCTTGCAAAAACGATGCGTGGCAGCGGTGAAGCATTTGTGGCTACGCTGGGCATTACCAAAGATCAGCAAATTCTTGACCTGGGCTGTGGCGACGGCAATACTGCCATACCCGAAGCAAGGCTTGGCGCCAATGTACTGGGGGTGGATATTGCCCGCAACCTGGTGGAAGCAGGTAATAAACGTGCCAGGGAAGAAGGGTTAACCAATATCAGTTTCCAGGAGGGAGATGCAACAGATCTGGCTGACCTGAAAGACAATCGTTTTGATCTGGTGGTGAGCATCTTTGGGGCCATGTTTGCACCCAAGCCATTTGATGTGGCGAAAGAAATGGTACGCGTTACAAAACCGGGAGGAAGAATTGTGATGGGCAACTGGATTCCGCAAGACCCTACACTGGTTGCACAGATACTGCGCATCAGTTCAGCCTATACACCGCCGCCCCCGGAAGGGTTTATCAGCCCGATGTTGTGGGGCAAAGAAGACCAGGTGACCGAAAGGTTTACCGCGGCAGGTATAGCTGAAGAAAACATCTCTTTTCTTAAAGATACATTTACCTTCAACCCACCTTATTCGCCTGCTGCCTTCCTGGATACATTCAGGACTTACTACGGGCCAACCATGAATGCATTTGAAGCGGCTGAAAAAGCAGGTAAGGCTGCAGAGCTTAAAGAAGAACTGGAAGCCCTGTTTAACAGCCAGAACAAAAGTACAGACAGCAATACCACTTACATTAACGCAACATTTCTGCGGGTAACAGTGGATGTGAAAAAGTGATGCAGATGATTTCATCATACCTTCTCCACAAAATGAAGTACCTGAAGCAGGATGTTGTGGAGAAGGAATTTTTATGCCCATACTACAACTTTCATCATGATAAAGCACAGACATAAATTTTTCCTGCTGTTTTTTCTATTTAACTTCAATTGATGAGTCTGGTGTCAGACAATTAAGGTTGTACAGACACCACCGCGGTATCTGTACATGCCTGATGTGTTATAAGTCCGGCTTTTTGGCTGAGCCGATCATCGTTACATCTACCAGTTGCAAAGACTTCACCATCTCTTTCACAGTCTCTTTATATTTTTTAAAGTGAGGTGTTTCAATGTGTTTATGATAGGCGGCAGTATCAGCATAAATCTCCAGGATAGTGATACTGGCGGGATCGTTTTTCTCGGCAACAGCATAATAGGTCAGTACACCGGCTTCTGCACTTACAGCCGTGGTCATTTGTTCTTTTAGGGCAGCGTTATATTGCTCCAGTTGCGCCGGGTCCACTTTAATTTTGGCGAGTCTTACCATTTGGTTGTTTTGCTGTGCCATAACATGCGTGTTGAATACGGTGAGTAATAAGAAAATTCCGCAAGGCAGAAGCCATTTATTACATGCTGATAAAATGATAGGCTGTGTTTTTCGCGTGTTCATCAACGATTGTTTTTTACGTAGCAAATAAATATTTGTATCAAAGGGTATTCTTTATTGAATATATCCAATTCAATTGATAACGTTTGTAAAGATTGTTGTTGATTTCGCGGATAACCTGCGGCTTTAGACTTCTAGTGCCTGGTGTCAGACAACTAAGGTTGTACAGACACCGCATCGTTCTTTGCCTTAAGTCTTCTGTCCTAAGCCTTTCGCCTTTCCATTAACTGGTGTCAGACAACTGAGGTTGTGCGGACACCACATCGTTCTTGCCTTAAGCCTTCTGCTCTAAGCCTTCGGCCTTTCCATTAACTGGTGTCAGACAACTAAGGTTGTACAGACAACGCATCGTTCTTGCCTTAAGCCTTCTGCCCTAAGCCTTAAACCTTTTGCCTTCCTCCTTTCCATTAACTGGTGTCAGACAACTAAGGTTGTACAGACACCGCATCGTTCTTGCCTTAAGCCTTCTGCCCTAAACCTTACACCTTTTGCATTCCCCTTTTCTCCGTATCTTCATCCTGCTTTCCGGAAGCATCCCGTCCGCGGAAACAGGCAAAGCCTGCCGGTATGATTTCTCGACATCTATTTAATTAACTTAACTTCTTGCCTGAATGCGGACATGGCATATTAAAAAAGAAGGAGAGTTATGTCAACAGTATCCCGCGGTCTGCCCGCACAACCACATCTTGATGTTCCCAAAAGACAAGCACGTGAACTGCTTAATGAATGCAGGAAACAATTACCCGAAGCATTGGAACGTATCAGGCGTCGCCATCCGAAATTTCAATCAGCAGAAGATGAGCTCGTAGTCACGCAGTTAAAGCTGAGTGATGCGCAACTGGTCATTGCCCGTGAGTATGGTTTTTCCTCCTGGACGCAACTGAAAGAACGTATTGATGGCAATACGGCTGCCAGGTTAATTGACCAGGCCATTCGTGCCAGCGATGCAACAGGAGTAACGCAATTGTTAAAGGCTTATCCCAACCTGTTGCACGTACCGGTGGTGAGCGGTAACTGGGGGCCGCCGATGAGTCATGCAGCCAATCTCAGCCGGCTTGATATGGTAAAAGTAATTGCAACGCTTGGTGCAAAAGATTTTCAACATGCATTTGACCGCGCACTGTTACATGGTGATATTGACATCGCCAAATGGCTGCTTACGCAAGGTGCAAGGTTTACGCCGGGCATTATCATGGGTTCCTGTGAGACACTTAATATCAATGGTTTTGGTTTCCTGGATGATGAAGGCGCTCCTTTAATGGATGGCGACGGAAACAGCCAGGCACCATTCGCGATGGTACTGGAAACTTATTCCCGCAATCCATCAGGCAAGCATGCGATCCTGCAAAGATTCAAGGCAAGAGGATATACATGGCCTGATACACCGATGATGGCATTTCACTGCGGTGATCTTGCATTATTGAAACTTCACCTGCAGCGGGATGCTGGGCTGATCAACAAACGTTTTCGTTACCGGGAAATTTATCCTCCGGAAGTAGGGTGCGCGGATGATTCACGGTCAGGGTTACATGGTACGCCTATCGACGGAACAACGCTGCTGCACCTTGCTATTGATTTTGATGAACGTGATATCTTCGACTGGCTGATTGAACAGGGTGCAGACGTAAATGCTGCTGCATTGATTGACGACGAAGGCTTTGGCGGGCATACGCCATTGTTCAACGCAATTGTAAGCGATGCCTATGTTAACGGCAGGCAACGCGATGCCTATATGGGGCAACGTTTGTTAAAACTTGGCGCCGATATAAATGTGCGTGTACAGCTCAGGAAATTTCTTGACTGGATTGATCAACCCGGCTGGCACATTGCGAGAAACGTAACGGCTTTGGAATGGGCCGCAGATTTTCCTGAACGCGGATGGGTAAATAAGGAACTGGTGCAGATGATGGAAACCGGGAATGATTAGCAGTTAAATATTAAAATGCATCATCAAAGGCCTGCGTTAATAAATGCAGGCTTTCCTATTCTTATGCATGGGCAGGATGTCTAGTGCTAATAGACTAATTTGTGCCTGGAACTCATTGATAAAACGAAGGTTATGTTTGATTTTAGATTGAAGGTTTTTTATGTAGTGGCACGCCGGAAAAATTTTACCAAAGCTGCGGAAGAGTTATTTATCACCCAACCTGCAGTAAGCAAACATATACATGAAATCGAGGCTTTTTACAAGACAAAACTTTTTGAACGCAACGGAACAAAAATCAAACTTACGCAAGCCGGTACCGTGCTTTTAAAATATGCCGAAGAGCTGATGAATATCTACCGGAATATTGACTTTGATCTTTCCTCTTTATCAAAAAAAGTACAGGGTTCATTTCATATAGGCGCCAGCACTACAGTGGCTCATTATTTTCTTCCGGTACAACTTGCTTCTTTTAAGCGCAAGTTTCCTGAAGTGAAAATCTCCATGACCTCCCACAATACAGAGTTTATCGAAAACCTGTTGAGTGAAAACAAAATAGATGTTGCCATTGTTGAAGGACAATCAAAACGTTCCTATCTAAAATATACCTGCCTGGTAAAAGACAAAATTGTGCTGTGCACAAACAGGAACAACCCGTATATCAATAAGCCGGCTATCAGTATACAGGATTTGCTGAAACTATCACTGGTGGTAAGAGAGCCAGGTTCCGGTTCACTGGAAGTATTAATTGCATGTTTAAAAAAGAATGGCATCAGTATGTCGCAATTAAATATAGAAATAGAACTGGAAAGCACGGAAAGTATTAAAGCCTACCTGCTTAATTCAAATGCTGTTTCATTTCTTTCGGTACATGCAATTTCAAAAGAATTGAAAAACGGGGAATTGAAAACTGTTGAAGTGAAGGGTCTTGACATTGAACGCTGTTTTTATTTTGTAACACAACAGGGAGATACGCATCATTTACAGGAACTCTTTTACAAGCATCTGAATACTGATAACTTAAAGTTATAGCAGATAGCAAATAATCATTTCTCCGGTGTCTTCACACTTGCCATCTTTGTTCCGGAAAAAGCAGTAGTATATTATAAACGAAAGACTTTACCGGCAAATACAATTGTCCGCTGAGAAGATAAGTTCCTGTTCTGAAAAAACGATCATATATGCATGTAAAAGAAAACTGGTTCCCGTTGCTGTTGGTTATTATTATAACGATCGTTATTGCAGCAGGATATAGATCTGTTCATCAGGAAAAAACAGAAGCGGATAAACAGTTTGCCGCATTTGTTAAGGCGCATCCTGAAGACTCCTGCTGGCGCGGATGGAATAAATACCAGATTCCACGTGATTCAGTCAACGGTGATTTGATATGGTATGGAGAACAGCTAATAGAAAATACGGCCTACTATCTTGGGCCAAAGGGAAAGGTGGCACAGGTGACCAATGGCATGAACTGCCAGAACTGTCATTTGAATGGAGGAACCGTACCGTTTGGTAATAACTATGGAAAAGTATATTCCACCTATCCAAAATATCGCGCCAGGAATAATGGCATACAAACAATTTATGAACGCATCAATGATTGTTTTGAGCGTAGCCTGAATGGCCGTATGCTGGATACAAATTCAAGGGAGATGAAAGCGATATACGCTTATATTAAGTGGTTGGGTGATGATGTGCCAAAGGGCGTGGAAAGAGAAGGTACAAGTCTTATGAAGCTTCCTTATTTAAACCGTGCGGCAGACCCAGTTGCAGGTGAGCAGGTATATCTCAGTAATTGCAGCAGTTGCCATGGCAGAGATGGCCAGGGACAGTTAAATGTTGAACAAATTGCTTATACCTATCCTCCGTTATGGGGCAATAACAGTTACAATGATGGAGCGGGTTTATACCGGCTAAGCAGCTTTGCCGGTTTTGTAAAAAACAATATGCCCTTTGGTGCAGACTATCATTCAGCAAAGCTTACCAATGAAGAAGCCTGGGATGTAGCAGCTTTTGTTAACAGCCGGGAACGTCCTCATAAAGACCAGCGTGCAGATTGGTTTGATATCAGTAAGAAGCCCGTTGATTTTCCTTTTGGGCCATATGCTGATTCCTTTACCGAGAAACAACATAAGTATGGTCCGTATCAACCGATTAAAATAATAACAGACCAAAAAGTAAAACAATCAAAATGAAAAACAGACACATGAAAAAGTTATTCCTTCTGATGCTTGGTTACGGATTATTAACCGGCGTGGTAAACGCGCAGTCTGATTCCAGCGTTTTATTAAAGAAGAATGCTTCTTTTACCGGGGCGCAGACCAAACAGAAAAAATACCATGCTATTTACCAGCTGGACAGCAATGATCCTAAAGTAATTGAAAAGGCACTGCGCAATCTCAGTAATGCACTGAATGATCCCAGGTTATCCGGCAGGCTGGAAGCAGAACTTATTGCATTCAGCGGGGGAACAGAAGCTTATTTGAAAGGTAGTAAATATGAAGCTGACCTGAAAGCATTGGTGGAAAAAGGAGTTATCGTAGCTCAATGCAATAATACGCTGCGCGAAAAAAAGATCAGCCGCGACCAGTTGTTTGATTTTATAGCGGTAGTACCAAGCGGTAATGGAGAACTGATCTTAAGACAAGCGGAAGGATGGGCCGTGATTAAACCATAAGCTCATCCCGTTATTTACGAATTCAACAATCAAATCATTTAAGTATGAGGAAAAGAATAAGCATGGTTGCAATGGCACTTGCTATTGCAACGGTAAACCTTTATGCGCAGGATCACCGTTTTGATCCTCCCTGGAATACTCCGCCCGAAAGCAAAGTGATGTTTACGATACCGGGAGTAGATAATGTGCCCGACCTGTTTGGTGACATCAATGACCCGCAACTGGTGATCTTCTTTGCCGGTAACCAGTTTATGTGTATAGACGATTTACTGGCTGCCTTTAAAAAAGAGTATCCCCAATACCAGCGCATTTTTGCAGAAACCCTTCCTCCCGGTATACTGGCAAAGCAGATTGCCGGAGGTTCTATTGCCATTGGCAACATGCGCATCAGTTTACAGCCTGATGTGTATACTGCCGGTAAATCCAAGATCGTTGAAATGGCAGGTCTTTTTGAGGATACAACGGCTTATGCTTCTAATAAACTTGCCATTATGGTGCAGAAAGGAAACCCTAAAAATATCAGGGGGTTAAAAGACCTTGGCAGGAGTGATGTTTTGGTAAGTATGCCCAATCCAGCCTGGGAAGGTATTGGAAAGCGTATAGAAGAGGCTTATGTAAAAGCAGGTGGCGATCAACTTAAAAAAGCCATCATGGAAGTGAAGGTAAAAGACAGCAGCACTTACCTTACACAGATACATCACCGGCAAACGCCGATGCGTATCTTATACAGGCAATCAGATGCCGGCCCCGTTTGGTATTCTGAAGCTTATTATCAACAGATGATAGCGCATCCTGTTGAAATGGTTTCCATTCCCGACCAGGAAAATATTACAGCGATCTATATGGCGGGTGTATTAAAGGCTGCACGTAACAAACAGGCAGCAAAAGATTTTATGAAATTTCTAAAAGGAAGTACGGCAAAAGCAGTGTATCATAAATACGGGTTTACGACAGAATAGGAATGATCAATCAGCGATATCGGGTAAAGGCAGTCTGCAGGCTGCCTTTACTTTTACCAGGGTTCATGCTTTTTTACAGGTGATTAAAAAGAAGGGAAAGTGCTCTGTAATTTCTGCAATATCAACCAACCCTGCATTGCTAAATTCTTCCCGGATAGAAGTGCGATCATAAAAAAACATTTTCACTCCTTCAAAAATTTCATACCTGTCTTTACTGATAAACCTGCCCTTGCCATAAGTATGCGCTTCTTTTGAAATAACTGTAAAAACCATGTAGCCATTGTCAGAAAGCTGCTGATAGCAATCGCTGATCAGCTTTACTCTTTCATCACTGTTCAGCAAGTGAATTAATGCATAGCAGAAAATGCCATCGTAAATGTTGTTGTCAAACGGCATATCTGTTACTGAACCATGATGAATCTTCATGCCATTGCCGTAATGTTTCCTGGCCATGTCGATTGCCGTTTTTGAGATCTCGATGCCCGTGACTGTGATGCCGCTATCCCTGAAGATTTGTGCGTTGCGGCCATAACCAATGCCTGGTATAAGTATATTGCCGATGGAATGTTGCACAAAGAAATCCCTGGTTAACACAGCAGACTTTGAAGGCTCAAAACCCCACATCTCCTGTTTCTCTATAAAGCTGGATTCCCAGAATTCCGGTGGATCGTTTTCCTGTATCATCATCTATTTGCTGAGCTGTTACTGAATGTACTTTTCTTAAAAGGGATATTAAAAGTAAGGATTAATCAGGTGAACGGTAATGGTTGTGTATTTCCAGGTACTTAACTGCATTACTACTATCATCGTCCCTTGTGTCACTCACTTGTACGGTTGTATTGATAACTGTACATGTCTTCACCTGTCTTGATTTGTTAAGTTTATTTTGTGCGCATCGTATAAGATAAGCAGGGTTGTGCAAACACTGCTGCTGATACTGTATTTGAATATGGTCTGCATTACTCCACTTCATATTCAATAATAATATTTTTTGACTCTAAAGTGCCCTTACCCGATAAGTACTGAATGTTGACCGGTACTTTCTTTTTTCCTTTGCCTGATACCTTCATTTTATAAGTAACAGCAAAGCCATTCGTGTTTGTTTGCATGATACTATCGTTAATCGTAATTTTTAAGTCTTCAGCCTTTTCAAAAGCAGCTAAACCTGCAGTTATTTCAAGTGTTTCACCTGTATGAAGATGAGTGGTATTCACCCCTGCAATGGTTGAGTAACTTGTAAAGTTTTCAATGATCATCCTGGTTTTTTCATTGAAATAATTTACAACCATAAATTCTAAAACCAGTACATCGTTTTTTGTTTTTTCAGCTAGTAGTTGCGTGGGAAGTGATACCTCATCCTGATGCAGAAAAGATTGCAATTCCTGGTGAAACAGGTTATTTATACTGCTGTCCAGTAGCAGGAGCCCTCTCTGATATTTATCTCTTAACGAATAGGCCTGGCCTATAGATTTTGCATTTATATTCCTAAGGATACTTATCTGTTCAAGTGTGTTTTTTGTCAGTGCTTTTAATTTAACGGCTTTGTCATTCCATGGTTTTATTCTGCTTGCAAGGGCTTCGTCATTCAATTTATCTTCAAGCAGTTGATAATTTAAGATGGATGCTTTTGCAATGATGTCATTCGACTTTCTCACGGAAGACAGCGACAGATCAGAAAGTGCGCTGAAATTATTTTCATCGTTTTTGCAAGACTGACAGAAACAGGTGACGTAAGAAAGTAAGAGCAGAAAAGGTCGCATGGGCTTGTTTTAAAAGGATCAGGAAATAAAGCTACGGGGCTATTAGTTTAAAAACAGATAACGCTAATAACAATACTTTTATTTCGGCTGCATTCCCATTATTGGCCTGCATTTACCCGGGCATACCAAAATAAAAGTCCATGGGAAAATCCTGTCAGGTAATTGGGATTGATATCTAAATGCAATGCCTTTTAAACGTTGAAATACCTGAAATTTTATTTCAAATAGAGGTGTTAAATCTTATTTTGTGATTTGAGAAAGGAGAGATTGTTGTGTTGAGTTGCTGCTGGTATCTGTTTACGTTTGGACGTGTCTTATTCAATTAAGAATTTATCCGTGACTGCCGGTCAGATGTAATGCTTTGTTTTGTAAACCGACTACAATTATGCATCCATAGATGCCCGCTCCTTTAATATCATTCGGGTAAATCCTCAATGTAAAAGATGAACGGCAGTCCTATCGATTTTTTTGCCGGATTGTTTTTTTACCGACCTAACAGTATAAGATGACAATAAAGATTTCAAGGTAGCTAATTGCGTTTCCAGCCCGACTTTACGTGCTGTCAGCATTTGTTGAATACCCGCACTGTTATCTGCCAGCTTTTTCAATTGCTCGGCTTCCGTTACGAATAACCATTGTTCTTCATAATCGCCCCTTTCACCTGTTTCCATGTTTTTTCGCAGTGAAGGTATGGCATTCAATACCTGGGCGGCATGTTCATATTTCTCAGTGGTTTTTTTCAGTTGCACACTGACTAAACAAAGCTGGCCGCTTATCACGATGCATTCCTGTTCCAGCATTGTTTTGTCTTCGTCATGGATTTTTTCCAGTTCTTGTGAAATTGCGGGGGAGGGTTTCCCATCATTTTTCCCCAGGGCGATTGTCAGACGGGCGTATCTCGGGTATGCATCTATAGGTAAATGACGGGAACCTTTATTGAACATCGAAACATAACTATGGCTTATCTTCAGGAATCCAGCAATTTCCCGATCGGTGAGTGCCTTTCTCTTGCGTTTTTTAAGCATAGGATAAATTTTAAGAGAGAGAAAGTTGTTTGCAATATTAAGTTAGCAAATTTTTTGCAAACAAAAAACTGCAAACCAATAATTGCAAACAAAACAACCCTTAGATATTACGGCTTTGCTCAGGTAATTTGTTTGGCAGCCATTCTTCATGCCGCGATTAAACTACCTGGGTACCCCTCTGCACACTTAGGCTTGTCAGATAAATTATCTAACCGGAACAGGTTATTTGAATTTGCATTGCTGCTTGTTTATCCGTCAGGCGACTTTAAGTCGCCCGACGGTGCTGCAGGCAGCTAAAGTTTTTTCCTGAACAGCCACTTCGATGTATCCGGCCTGTGTAAGTGCTATATCAGTTGTTAAACAGATGAATAGTAAAAAATGAATTTACATCACCTCATTTTATAGTCTTTTAAAGTATCTCTGCATATCCCTCTGTGCCATTCAAACGAATGCGTTGTCCATCACGAATAAGTGTAGTTGCATGGTCCATGCCAACTACAGCCGGTAAACCATATTCCCTTGCAATCACTGCGCCATGCGTCATCAGTCCGCCCACTTCTGTAATCAGCCCCTTAATGGATACAAACAAAGGTGTCCAGCTTGGGTCTGTAAATCTGGTAACAAGTATATCACCCTCATCCAGGTCAGCTTCTTCCATATTCAAAATTACCCGCGCCCTTCCTTCCACCACACCGGCGGAAACTGCCAGGCCGGCAATGGCATTGGCGGGCAGCTCTGCTGTTTTATATTCACCTGTCAGGATCTCCCCATCAGAAGTCATCACACGGGGTGGCGTAAGTTTCTCAAAAAACCCGAATGCTTCTTTTCGCTGGCTAATCTTATCATCATACTGCTGATGGGTTCGCACCAGTTCATGCAGCTCTTCAAAGCTGAGATAATAGATGTCTTCCTGTTTGCAGATTACATTGATTTGTACCAGGTGATCCGCTTCTTTCAGCAATGCCTGTTTATAAAAAAAGTAACGGCTGACAATATCGTATTTCGGGTATTCCCGGTAACCACTCAGGTTTCTTAGCAGCCGTATCATCTGTTGGGTCTCTTTGGCTTTTTCTTCACCATCCGGCAATTGCTTTAAGCGATCCAGTATATCTTTTTCCTTACGGGTAGCTTCCTGCAAACCTCTCTCAAACCTGCGCCCGCTTTCACCGGGAGTAAAATTCCTGATGTTGTTAAGGATAAGCGGCACCAGTATCAGTGGTTGTTCACTCCAGCGTGTTTTGGTAATATCTATTTCCCCGGCACAGCGCATACCATACAATTCAAGAAAATGAGTGATGGCATCCCGGCTTTCCTTTCCGCCTTTCTGCAAAAGCAGTCCTTCTTCAAAGTTGTCGTCTTTTGCCTGTTGCAAGTAAGCAATCACCTCGGTATAAGGACGGATGATATCTGCAGCGTCCAGCAGGGCGAGCCCCATTTCAGATGTGATGTTATGGGGTACTGATTGGGTGATTGTATCCGCAACATTTTTTTCTCCCAGCCATTCCAATATGTGCTCATTGATCCAGGAGGCCGCATTCATCCCCGTCATAACCACACCAAAACTTTGCGGGTCAGCCAGTATTTTTCTTAACCGCTGCAGATCTTCCAGTATATAATCAAAAAGTGCCGGTCCTGATACTTGCCGGATCTGTTCCTTTAGCGCTGTTATCTCGCCTTGTCTCCGGGTGATCAATTCATCCACTACGGACGGGTCATAATCTTTCAGGACCTGATAGTCTGCCGGCATCCGGCCCGGGCTGCCTTTTGCCTGCGCCGGTTCTTTTTGTGTTTCAGGTAATGGCTGGATAAAATCACCACGCTCCAGGATAGATACCAATGCAGTTTTGATCAGCGGGTCTGATTTCCCAAGAACATCTGTCAGAAGCGCTCTGCGTTCCGGCGATGCAAGATCCTGCGCTACGTCAACAAACATCCTCCCGCCTGCATGAGGCATCGGTCTCGCCGCGGTTAATTGTCGCATCGAAATGCCCAATGGCTTCATCGCATCCGTCATCATTTGCTGGTGCCCGACCGATACATATACATGATTGGCTGTATCATTCATTTCCGGGATGGGGAACAGGGTAGTGATTGGCCGGCTTTGCACAATATAAAACATACCATCAGCCAAACACCATTCAATGTCCTGTGGATTATTAAAATGCTTTTCTATGAGCCTGCCGGTACGCTCCAGTTCCAATATCTGTTCATCCGGCAATACCTGTTTTTCCTGCAATTCCGGCGCTATTGCATCTTGTTTTACGCCACCACCCTTCAAAGGATAAACAGCCAGTTTTTTAACCGGGATCTTTTTATCAATGACCTTTCCGTTATGCACTTTATAAACATCTGCATTCACGATACCTGATACCAATGCTTCCCCCAGGCCAAATCCTGCATCAATAGACAGTATTTTCCTGTTAGACGTAACAGGATCAGCGGTAAATAGTATGCCGGCTGCCTGCGGAAAAACCATCTTCTGTACAATAACGGCCAGTTGTACTTTGCGATGGTTAAACCCGTTCTGTATACGATAAGTGATTGCCCGATCTGTAAACAACGATGCCCAGCATTTACTGATATGTTGCAGAACTGATTGCTCCCCGGTTATATTCAGATAAGTATCCTGCTGGCCTGCGAAAGAAGCTGTTGGCAAATCTTCAGCAGTAGCGCTGGAACGAATGGCGTACGCAAATTGTTCTCCATACATCCTCAGTTCGCTGACAATGGCTTCGCGAATTGCTGCCGGCATTTTTACCGATTCAATACTGTTGCGTAAAACCCTGCCGATTGAAGTAATATTACCCTTGTCTTCCGGTTTTAGCAATGATAGCTGATGAAGCAATTGATTGATGGAAAGATCTTCTTCCATTATTCGCTTGAAGGCTGCTGTTGTTATACAAAAACCTTCGGGCACCTGCACCCCTTTGATCCTGCAAAGTTCTCCCAGGTTTGCAGCTTTTCCGCCTGCCAATGCGGTCATCGTTTTGTCTGTCTCCTGAAAATTCAACACATATGAACCGGAACTGTTTTTCGTTAGCATGATGATTGATTTTTGATGAGCCAAACAGCTAATGTATCAACTGGTACCGGCCCGAAAACTTTTTTATGACTATATTTTTTTAGCGCAATAAATACCCCGGTCAGGTTCGTTATCCTCACAACTTCTAAACACTACAGGCGCTTTTGCTCTTCCAAAAAATCTGTTATCACGTACACTTGTTTTACTGAAAAAGCTGCTTTAATTTTTTTTGTTGGCATTCTCAGCCGGCATCGGTAAACTTGGGCTATGAAAAGCACAAGATTCCTGATTCTTTGGATGCTGGTGACCGTTGCTGCAACCCAGAACGGCGTAAACGCACAGGATACTTCAAAAACTACTGCGTTAAATATTAAAGATGGCAGCCGGGTGTGGATGCTCACCTATTTTCGGCAGCGCTATCCTACACGCATAGAGATAGATAAAAACGGGAAGATTATTGAAGTGCCACTGCCCAATCCTATGTTGCTGGAGAAGCTGCACATAGCCCTTTCTACAGATGGCCGCCACTGGACGCCGCTGAACGATAACAAACCGGTATGGGATCAGCATGTAAGAGACCCTTATGTTCGTCGCGGGCCCGATGGGTTATGGCGTATCCTTTCAACAGGTGGTTCGCGTGATGACCGCGACAAGGTTGGCCCGAGCTGCACCTATATCACTTCGCCGGATATGATTCACTGGAAAGAAGAAGGTTTTTTACCATTGATGAAAGATGTGCGGGATAGTTCAGGTGCTTTGCTCGCAAGAAATATATGGGCGCCGGAATGGTTTTATGATGAACACACGGGTGATTATCTGCTGATCTGGTCTTCCTCCTTTGAAGATGCCGGCTGGAAAAAAAGCAGGCTCTGGTATTGCAAAACACGTGACTGGAAAACCTTTACACCGGCAAAAGTTCTCTTTGCGCCTGCTTACTCCACTATAGATGGCACATTGCTTGAAAACAACGGCACCTATTACCTCTTTCACAAAGAAGAAGAATTTGGCAGCAGTACAGGTGAAAGACGTGCAATAAGGGTGGCGATTTCCGATCATCCTGAAGGCCCTTACAAAGTAATGGAAGGCCCGTTAAACAAGGGACAAATTGTACCCGTGATTACGGAAGGGCCAACAGTAGCTGCTGACCCGGTGAAAAAAGGCTGGCTTTTGTATTACGACTATTGCATGACCGACCGTTTTGGCGTTTCATCTTCTGCTGACCTTACCCATTGGAAGGTGGAAGAAGATGCAACATTTCCACCTGAAGCAAGACACGGCTGCGTTTCTGTTATCAGTGCAAAAGAAGCCAGAACGTTAATGGAAGCTTTTAATGACAAGCAATAACAGGTAAGCGTTATTGTAACAATGATCAATCATGCATGAGAACAGAAGCCGTCATAAAAAAATTGATCCTTGATGTAGCAACTGCTGATAACAGGGTGCGTGCCGTATTAATGAATGGTTCAAGGGTTAACAGCAATATCGTTCCTGATAAATACCAGGATTATGATATCGTATTTATTGTAAACCATCTTCCTGAATTTACTGCAGATCATACCTGGGTAAATGTTTTTGGAAATATTATTCTTCAACAGTTACCAGACCAAATGGTCATCGGTGTAAAAGACCCGGTGAGCTTTGGTTACCTGATGATCTTTGATGATGGTAACAGGATCGATCTTACCTTATATCCTGCTGATAAAGTTACTCCCGGGTATTGGCCCGATAGCTTAACTGCTTGTTTGCTTGACAAAGATCATTTATTTGATGCATTGCCTGCTCCTAACGAAGCTGACTATTTCATCAGGCGTCCCTCTTTTGCAGCATATCGCGATACCTGTAACGAGTTCTGGTGGGTAAGCACCTATGTTGCCAAAGGTTTGCTGAGAAAGCAAATCACTTATGCCAAAGAAATGTTTGATTCGGTAGTGCGCCCCATGTTGTTAAAACTGGTGGAATGGAAGATCGGCATTGACTACCATTTCGCTGTTTCTTTTGGAAAAGCAGGAAAAAATATGGCTCAGTTTCTTACTGAAGAAGCGTACATCAGCCTCCTTCGCACTTATACTGATGCAGATATAGAAAACAACTGGCAGGCCTTATTCCACAGCGCAACACTCTTTAAAACTCTGGCCAAAGAAGTTGCTGAAAAACTCCATTTTGAACAGGATATTCATGAACAGGAGAATACTATTCTGTACCTGCACCAATTATATCATGAAAGCAGGAAATAACATATACGTGTATAACTTACCCCGGTATACCAGTCTTTACAACAGGTAAACTCAGTTTTGATTTTTCCTGAAGTACTGCTTATATTTCTCTTTCACCTCCTCAGATTGCTTAACGCCGTTGATAAAAAAATCGCCTTTCCAAAACCTGATAGATACGCGGTTACCGGTAATCAAACCATCTTTTCTCAGGGCCTGGATCAAAGGCCTGTTCAGCCCCGTTGAGTTGTTATTAAGCGGCGTAGTTTGAGCGTCAGCAGCATCCGTCAAATAAATCACAATGTTGTAGATGAAACTTCCATTGTAAAAAACTTTTAGCTTGTACAAATCAAGTTGCATTGTTTTACCAGGTGCGGTCAGGTAGATACTCCAGTCGTCCCTCGACTTTTCAGTAAATGTAAAAACTCCATCCTTGTTTTTTTCTTTCCATTCAAGTGGCCCCGTCTGTTGAAATATTCCTGTATTTGAGCCCATTTGATATTCTACATAAGTGATCGAAGCAGCCTTAATGACTTGCTCGTCTGCTGTAGCGGATGTGCCGGATGCATCAAGTGTATTTTGGGGTTTTGTTTGCAAAGGTTGCTCACTGGCTGTGTGTATAAGGTTGCCGGATATATTGTTTGTGTTTACCTTAAATTTTTCCCATCCCTCTGCAGACGGTCGGGTGCAGGTCATGGGGCGTTCTCCCTGTTCACTGCTGATAAATTTGCCATTACTGTCACGCAAAGAAAAAGTGCTGTCGGAATTAACAACCCAATCAAATTTTTCCAGGCTGCCAATGGATGTGCTATTGCAACTGACAGATTTCAAACCGTTTTCACTGCTTACATATTTGTCCATGTTTTTCAATGCTATTTTTCCGTCGCCGGCATCTACGATAAGAAATTGCTCCGTCGCCTGCGCTGTTTTGCCGGTAGCGCTTATTGTTTGATGGTCATTGGCAACACTCATCAATAAACCATTAGGGCCTTTGATGCTGATGGTTTGGCCAACAGGTATAGCGGCGTTAAGAATTTTTTTACTACCGGAAGTGGGCGGTACGCCGGTTTTATTTTCTTCCACCTTTCCGTCATTATTTGTTGGATTTTCTTTTGTCGCCAGGCTGGCGGTATTTAAATTCATTTGCCAGGAATAATTCCACGTATCTATCAACTGTCTTACTTTTTCTATCGGGTATGCTTTGGCCCCGGTGGAAGCATCTTCAAAAATTACGCCCACCAATCCATCCTTGCTTATCAGCGGTGCGCCTGAAGTGCCCGGTAGCACACTTTTGATATCAATGGAAATAATATCATACACAGATACTTCATCTATAAAACCGGAGGTGATGGGAATATACCAGTTGCCGGTTCTGCCAATAAACCAAACCGGCGTACCTCTTTTAATGGCAGCGGAGTAAAAATCTTTTGTCCAGCTAAAACCTGCGGGTTTGGCAACTTCCAGCAAGGTAAGGTCAAAACCATAATTGCTAAGGTTTAATAAAGTGGCGTCATAGTCCCTGCCCTGGTCTGTGTAAAAGGTTATTTTCGCCTGTTGTGTTTTAACCTCGGAACTTTTATTGCCTTTCTCATATTTGTAAACTACATGAGCCGCGGTTATCACCAGCAATTTGTCTCCATTCTCGCCTATGATGGTTCCAAAACCCGTTTCATCAGAGCCATCGGAAAAACCGGCGGTGATCTTTACAACATTATTTTTCAGCTTCTCGCAGGCATCACAATCTTCTTGCGAAAAACTGATTTTGGCAATAAGAAGCGTTAGTGTAAAAAAAAGAATACCCCTTTTCATACGATTGTTATTTGACTTTTGATACTTATATTTTCAAGCAGGGATCGGTACCTTCTTCTGTTGATAAAATGCTTATCATTTTATTGAAAGGATAGCTGGTATTTTGCCGATACCCAATCACCTTTTGATTCCAGTAATGCCTTTACCTCGATAAAATAAATCCCTTGTAAATTACCGGGTAAAATAACCTCGATGGGCTCACCTGATTTGAATGAACCTTGCACAAATAAATAGTCGCCGGCAATTTTGCCAACGGGTGCGTACCTGTATTTAACGCTCACTAATTTTGAAGCCGGCCGAACGACCAGGTGTATACTGGTATCGCCGGCTTTGTAAACAGACGAAACAGGCTTCACCGGAATATATGTGATGTTGGTATCTGATCCGTTCCAGCCATAAACGCCCAGCAAATCAGAAGGTATTCCCAGGTCATATAACACATCTTCCACATCCCATTGAAAAGTTTGTCCCTTTGGCAGCAGCGCATCCATACGGTAGTAGGTACCAATGTCAATGGCAGATGATCTTATATGAATAGCCGTATCGGTAGAGTTCTTAATCGTGATGGTTTCCGTCTTGTACAGCTTATGTGCGAATGTTCCTCTTGTTAACCCGGCAATTGCCAAACTGGGTGCGCCAACCCTGGCTGAATATTCCCCTTCACACCTGTTACCTCTCGATTTATAACCGACCATCGGATTATTGGTAGGCTGTATCGAATTATCGCATTGGCCAAATGCATTGATAGCTGCGCAAAGAAAACAGTAAACAATAAAAAACTTATGCATCCTTCAATGTTTGATGAACTAACTGTTTTAGAATACCCGATAATGTTTAAAAAGACCGTACCGGGCGCACATAAATCCTGTACTTTTTATAATCATAGCTTCGCTCTCCCTGGCTATCAAAGTGCTGAAGCCAGGCATTTTCCTTTTTGTTGCCCTGCTCCAAAGAGCACCAATAGTTGCCATCACCAAAATCACCTACCACAGACCTGTTGCTATACAGCGTATTCAATTCATCCTTAGTAGGTAAACGCCAGTCCTGGTAGCCGTTTAGTTTTAGTTTTTTACAAACAAGAACGGCACTGTCCCAGGTATAGGTACCGGGCAAATCTTTTTCCGCAGCAATCAGTCCATGGTTTCCTGTCTTATCTGTCCAGCCAAAAACAATACCGCCATGATATTTTGCGCCGATCACTTTTTTTAAATATTCTGCCAATAATTTCCTGCTGCTGTCAGCCTCCCTTGCAGATGAATCTGCCTTTTTACTTTGCCTGAGTGCTTCCCATGCTTTGTTTTTTTCCTGTTCACTTAAACTGTCTGCAATAGTTTTATGCCGTTCAGCTTTTGCCTTTAGCATCTCTGCTTTTTTTTGTGCCTGTGTAGCGGTAAATCCAAAAAAAGCGGCAGCACCTAATGCCAGTAATGCAGCAATAAAAAGACTATAAACCACACGCAGCCTTTTTCTTGTTTTGGCCAGTTCCAGCTTTTCTCTTGCTGCTTTTTCGTTTTGCTGTCTTAGTTCTTCTTGTCTTTCTGCTTCAAGACGTATAAGTTCTTCTTTGTCTTCCCTCTCTTTTTTTGCTCTTAGAATGGGTGCGACCAGCGTATCATGACTCAATTCATAACTAATGCCGCCGGTGGTGTTGGGTTCACTGCGCAACAGGTGGTGCGTATCGTGCAGGTAAGCTATCAGCGTTTTGTCGATGCCTTTTTCTTTAAGTACAACTACATCGGGCAGACTTACACGGTTACCATCAATGATCAGTTTGTTTTCTATCAATAACCTTGCAGCCAGTTGCTTTTCTGCAGGATCAATATTGCCGATCAGTTTATCATACTGCGTACGGAATATGTTTTGAAGGTCTCCCAATTGTGCAGGTTCTGCCAGCAGTGTTTGCTTTTGCTGATCATAAGCCAGTTGATGATCGATGGCCAGGTTTTCTACATACTGGCAAATCGTTTGTAACTGGAAAGTCTCGATGCTTTTTTGCCCGTTCTGAGTAAGATAATCCAGTATTTTATGGATGCAGTCGATGCTGTATGCAAAGGTGGGTGAAAGATAAGGGGCCGTGTTATCCAGGGCTGGTTTTACAATGCTTTCAATTGCTGCATCACGTTCCAGTGGTTTAAGTTCGTAATAATTTTTTTGTATGTCGGGGAGATAATCTGCCAGCGTATTCAGCAGGCTCATACGATCAGAGCGGATGGACACCACCACTTTCACAGCCGGCTGATGGTGCAGGTATTCAAGTGCTGTGCCGGATAAAAAATCCGGATTTTCTTTAAGCCTGTTGGTAACAGACTTGCTGATGTATGCCGGCATTTTTGCATACAGCAGATCGGCCAGTTGTTTTTTGAATTGACGGATCTCCTCTGGGTTATAAGTAAACAATTCTTCAAACTGGTCAAACACCAGGATGTATGTTATCGGCAGATCTCCATTGTTATACTGAAGCGCCTTTATACGTAACCAAAGTGTATCGCCGCCGGCGCCCAGTTTATCCAGCACTTCATTAGATGTTGTTTCCGGCAGTTTAAATAAACAGGTGGTAACAGGTGACAATGATTGTTCGGTAGCCGCACCTAACCTTATCCTGATCACGCTGTATCTTTCTGCTTCTTCAAACAACGGCAACACGCCGGCATTTAACAGGGAACTTTTACCAAGTCCTGACTTGCTATAAAGCAGTACCAGCTTTTCCAGTTGAATAAGCTGGTAAAGTTTTTTGGTATCGTTAGCCCGGCCATAAAACACATGGCGCTCATTTTCCGAGAAAGGTTTTACTCCCGGGTACCTGTGTGCTTTAAGTTGTTCAATGCTCATTGTTAAGCAGGTAATGGCGTTTATGATTGTGTTTCAAGCATGGCTTCAAGTTCCTTTTCATACCGGGCAATCTTATTGCTGATCGCTTCTATATTATCTTCAATATCCATTTGTTTAATGGGATCTTTTTCATCATCCTGTAACTGCTCATATTCCTGCAGCAGTTTGTTTTCACGTGCTATATTTTCTCTCAGGTCTTTTTCTCTTTCATCCATCACGTTCAGGCCCTGCGCAGTACTAAAATCACGCAGCAGCCCTGCTTCCTTGCATTTATTGTAAAGGGTGTTGATGAATACATTGTCATCGGCACCGATAAACTGGATGCGGTAGTGGTTGATGCATAAAGACTTTGCATCAGTACTGAAGGAGTTACCGGAAGCGTAACGGATGAAATTGTATTGTTTGTCATTCAGCTTTAGCAGGCTCAGGATAAGCTGTATATACCATTTATCAAACTGGAAACCCAGGAAGATATAATTGGTAGCAAGTTCAAGCGCTGTTCTTAGTTCCTGGGGCAGCACATTATTGCCCATGAGTGCCCGGAAATATTCAAACAGGTCGTCATGGCTTAGTATTAATGTATCAAGGTTGGTGATACTGCCAAAGAGATTATAGATCAGTGGTTTTTTATTAACGGGTGTCTCGGTAATATCTTTTTTTATTTTCCGGTCGAAGAAATCAAACACATGCGGGTAATTGTTTTTTATATAGAACCTTTTTAGTGAGATATCCGGGTTAATGGAAACTGCTACATGAAATGGGATCTCTGCAATTTTCTGAATCATTTCCTCATCTGCCTGCTCTTCAAAAAAATCACTAAGCTGTTTATACAACCGCGTTTTTTCTTCCGGTCTGGAGAACAGGAAAAAACCATCATGATTATAAGACAAGATCTTTTGAGGATGCTGCATGGCCAGGTTTTCAAAAAATTCCTGTTGTTTTGATTTTGCTTTATCCTTTCCGCGGTAAAGCTCGGGGCCAAGGAAGAGGATGCATTTCTGTTTTTCAATCTGTCTTAAAATAAATTTCCAGTTGATGGGTTCAACCCGGTCTTCCTGTTGCCCGTTATCCGTATTCAGTAATTGTTCTACGGCATTGATGATGGTGGTAAAATGGTCTGCCTGGTGCATTTCAGGCGTAAGGGAGTTGATATCTTTAAGAATGTTGACGATCTCGCCGTAATTATCAAAAATCTTTTTGTTGATTTTATAATCTTCCCCGATCACGGTGATAGCATCTGTGCCAAACTTCATAATAGCATCATCCAGTTCATTTTTCTTGTTGCGCCAGAATTCCAGGTATTGCAGTTTGGAAATGGGATCATAAATAGCAGCATCCGGAAGAACAATGGGGAAGATGCGGTTCTTAAAATCCTGGTTACGGTAAATCTCCAGCAACTCAAACATACAGTAGGGTGACTTCAGGTATTTATCAGAGATGACTACCACCACGGCCTGCCCCTGGCCAATCCGTTGCATAAATGAAGTGATCATACCTTTAAACCCCAGGTCTCGTTTATCGCGGATGAGTACAATTCCTTTCTGCTGAAAAGCAAGGTCCAGGTCATTGACTATTTTCTCGCTGTCTCCTCCCCATGCATAAGAAAGAAATAGCTCAGGCTGGTTCATCATAAAGGTTTTAGAATGGCAAACGTTGTCGCTTCTAAATATAAACAATCGCCGGGAGTATTCAAAAAGGGGAATAAAAGATGAAGGAAAGAAAAGTACAGGAGATGATAAATATCCGTTTAGTTCCGGGATGGAAGTGAAAGATCAGAAGCAGGTATTCGATTTTGGCTGGCTGCAGAGAGGTGGGGGATGACGCTTTTTATTGATTATATGTGTACCAAGTACTCATAATCCTCACCAAAATAGTTAGCAATATCCTTGCATGCTGTCGTAACTACGTAAGGCTGAAGTTGGGCATTATCTAAGGAGATTTTTCCACTATTTTTAGCAGTTCTCCGGGTTTCGGTTTTTCATTGTGTTTAATACCGGTTAACAGGTATTGTTTGATGTTCTGTTTCTTTTGCGCTTCCATTTTTTCGTATGCAGAGTACGGGTCAGCAAACAACGGTTTAAATTCCCTTATAAGTTTCCATTGTTTTGTTTCATCATGTGTGGATATAATGCAATTATCAACAAGATGGTCTTCTGCTCTTAAAATCGATAGCAACCCAAGAGAAGTCAAATGGCAGCTATCCATCACTTCAATATTTCCCTTTAATGGTCTTGGTTGAACACTTGTTGAGCCATACGCACGTGCTTCTTGAATTTTGCTACCACCAAACCGTACAAGGATTTCACTTGGGCGAAGCCTTTCCAACTCTTTGATATCGGGTCTGTAATTGTATAAAACTTGAGGGTGTTCGTTGAACGACAACCAGTATTCCTGCCTGCTTTTGTCAGTTACCTCGTAACAAAGGTCAAAAGGAAGTTCCTCGTCTAAGACTTCCCGTTCTTGTTTTTGAGTGATCTCATCCAGTCTTTCATATAGATGGTAATAGCGTGCCCACTTGTCTTGCTTTAAAACCCGGCGCAAAAGGTTTGCTTCTTCTCTAAAAACAGCGATGAGTTCCCAAAATTTCATCTTGATTGTTCAATTAAAGCTGAGAATATATTCGTTGCCCCGCCATATTGCCAAATTGCCTATTGTTCACAAGCTTATTATATTGTGGTACCGACGATTAGAATTACTGTTGCTTAAGTTTGCTATTCCAGCTACGTTTTTAGTAATGCCGTTGTTGTATGCCGTTTATGTTTCTTTTTCATGTCCCATGTCATGAATGTTGTGTTTAGATGCATAATAAGAAATAATTTCTCTAACATCCCTAAATTCTTTGTCCATACGGCGGTAACGAATTTTAAGCTCTTTGTCCAACCTGTTTTCTGTGTCTTTAAGTCGTAGTTGCAAATAATATATATCGCCCTCTTTTATCTTACAAATTGTCGAACTGAAATACCAGATGTCATCCCAAGATGTGGTTTTATATTTTCTTGTCCAGATACCATTTTTATCAACTCTTAGTTTTAACCGATTATCAAAATAGTAAAAAAGACAAAAAAACATAATTCCAAAAAGTGTTATGAAACCAGGAAGTTTTGCAAATGTCCATTGCCCGAAAAAATAGTCAAGGGTATCTTGTCTTTGTGATGGAAGTATAAAGCAAACGGCAATTATAGCGGCAAAGGCTAAGAAGCCAAACAGATAATAATTTTTCCAGCCTTCTCTTACTTCAATCGAATTTAGTTCGGTCAAGTTATTAGAATTTAAAGTCTGTAAACGATGGTGTACAATACATAAATTTATATTATAACTTATACTTCCCAAAAAGAACCAGCCCTTCTATCTCAATTGATCAATGCAATACTTTCTATATTGTTGTCAGCCCAATACACACTTCCTTCCCTTGTCAAAAAAATAAGCGTTTTTATTGCCTGTGTTATTCTCGTTTTATCATCACTGTATTTATAGATAAAATTAACTGTCAATCATTTTTTAAATAAGCACCATTCCACCTGTTGTTTATCTCAAACCTCACTTCGCTGTTAAAAATAGGTTCCTTTCAGGGTTGTTTGCCTGCCTGCAATTGTATCTTAAAAGCGCTGGTGAAATAGCTCAAAAATGTCAATAGATAAAGAGCCTCTTGTATGGCTGACTTACCGGCCATAACAGGAGTACAAAAATACCGCAAGAGGTTAACCAACGCCGGATGCGGTTTCCCTGTTTCCATCGCAGAAGTAAGTTCCGGGTCTCAACCTGGTATGATTGTTTCCGCACAGCAGGTGTTACAAATGCGTACAGTAAATAACCGGGTGTTATTCAATAATTCATTGATTTTCAGTAGGCCGTAACAATGGCATATTTTTCACTGTTTTTTTAAAAATCCCGGGCACATGTTCAAAAATTACCTGAAGACGGCCGTACGCAACCTGCTGCGGCGTAAAACCAATACTGTGATCAATATCGCCGGACTGGCAGTGGGTTTTGCTGCTTTCTTGCTTATTTTTCTGGTAGTGCATTACGAACAAAGCTTTGATGCGTATCACAAAGCGGGTAAAAAGGTATATCGTGTGGTTCGCATCGGTCGTAACCCGGTGAACAGGGAGTACAGGGCCGGTGTACCATTCCCGGTAACGCAGGGCTTGCGTACTGAGTTTCCGCAACTGGTAACAGCAGGCGCCATCTTTGGGAACAGGGATGTGCAGGTAAACCTTCCGGCGCCTGATGGAAAAGCAACTAAAAAATTTAAAGAACAAGAGGGTGTTTTTCTTGCAGAACCCCAGTTCTTTAGCATGTTTGATTTTGGTCTTGCGCAGGGCGATATTCACCATGCGCTGGAAAATCCCAACACATTATTACTAACCAAAGCAACTGCTTCAAAATATTTTGGCGACTGGAAACAGGCGACGGGCAAGACCTTAAAAATCTTTGGCCGGCAAATGGAAGTGACGGGCATACTCAATGACCCTCCATCCAATACAGACTTCCCACTGAAGGTAGTGGTCTCCTACAAAACATTAACCGCCGGTTTTGACATGAGTGACTGGGGCAGTATCTCTGATGAGAATTACTGTTTTATCCAATTGGGTGAAAAAGACTCCCCGGCAAGGTTCAGCAAGCTGCTGACACAATTTACTGATAAACATATTCGTCCCGTAAACCCGGGGTATGAACTTGCACTGCAACCATTAAGTGAAGTGCATTACGACAGCAGGTATGGTAACTTCACAGGCCGCACTTTTGGGAAGGATCTTATCCTTGCACTGCAACTCATCGGCATCTTTTTGCTGGTGATCGCCTGCGTTAATTTCATCAATCTTTCTACTGCGCAAGCCGTAAACAGGGCGCGGGAAGTGGGTGTAAGAAAAGTGCTGGGCGGCAGCCGTAAACAACTCATCTTCCAGTTCCTGGGTGAGACTGCCGTAGTAGCATTGCTTGCTTTGATCGGTGCTGTGCTGATCGTGTTGATATGTATCCCTGCCGTTAATACGCTGATGGAGATAACACTTTCCACTGCTGTTCTGTATGGCCGCGCATTCCTGTTGTTTGCACTGGCTGCTTTTGTACTGGTAACGCTGCTGGCCGGGTTTTATCCCGCGCTGGTACAATCTGCTTTTAATACGGTAGAGGTATTGAAATCAGTGATGCCAGGCAAACGCAAAAAAGGGATATCGCTGCGGCACGGGCTGGTGGTGTTCCAGTTTGTGATTGCACAGGTGCTGATCATCGGAACACTTGTAGTGGCTTCACAGATGAATTATTTCAGGCAGGCAGATATGGGTTTTAAAAAGGATGCGGTGATCAATGCAAGTCTTCCCGGCGATAGTCTTAGCCGTACCAAAATAGAAGTGCTGCGTACGGAGCTGTCAGGTATACCAGGCATCACCTCGTTAAGCCTGAGCGCCTTTACCCCATCCGGTAATGGCGGCTGGTATGTGGATTTGAACCGGCCCGAAAATACCAGCAATGAGCCTGATATGATCGTAAGTATGAAGCCTGCTGACACCAGCTTCTTTCACCTGTATGAAATGGAGTTGCTGGCAGGCAGGATGTACTTTGCTTCCGATACCATGCGGGAGGTAGTGGTGAATGAAGCAGTGGTTCGTAAGCTTACTATCAGTACACCGGCAAAAGCGATTGGAAGGATGGTGAAAGTAGGAGGGAAGCTGTACCCGATTGTTGGCGTGGTAAAGGATTTTCATACACAATCTCTCCGTGACCCGATTGGTGGCGTGGTAATGACAACCGACAAAAATTCGTATGGCATCGCCAATATTAAAGTGAACATGGCGCAGGCGCCGCAGGTAATCGCCAGGATGAAAGAGTTGTGGGCGGCCAATTTCCCTGACTATGTATTTGAATATGACTTTCTCGAACAAACTGTTGCCGCGTTTTACAAGCAGGAGAATCAACTTTCTACTTTATATAAAATATTTACAGGCATTGCCATTTTTATCTCTTGTCTTGGTCTGTACGGTCTGATCGCCTTTATGGCGGCACAGCGTAAAAAAGAGATCGGCATTCGCAAGGTATTGGGTGCACCGGTGAAAGATATCCTCGTGTTGCTTTCCAAAGAGTTTACCCTGCTAATCAGCATTGCATTTGTAATTGCAGCACCGGTAGCCTGGTACTTTATGCATCAGTGGTTGCAGCAATACACTTACCGCATTTCCTTTGGCGCCACCTTCTTTATTGTCACCATTACCGGTTCGCTTATGATCGCGTGGATAACGGTTGCCTATACCGCTATACGCGCCGCAACAGCCAACCCGGTAAAAAGTTTACGGACAGAGTAGGGATGGAGATAAGTAAGACTGAATTTTTGTAAATCATCACTTCAAATTTCAAGGCAGTTAACGCGCAATTAATTCAAAGATTTTCACGCGGAGCACAAAGAACACAGAGACTTCTTTGCTGCACTGCGAATGTCTCCGGACTTCGCAGTACTATGTCTAAGTCTCCGACTTTCTTTCAAAGTAATTGCTTCAGATTTGATGAAAGTTAACGCGCAATTAATTCAAAGATTTTCACGCGGAGGCGCAAAGAACGCAGAGGCTTCTCTACCGCTTTGCGAATGTCTCCGGACTTCGAAGTGCTAATGTAAAGTCTCCGACTATCTTTCAAAGTAATTGCTTCAAATTCAAAACAATTAAATAAGGATTTGTTCAAAAGTTTTTCATGTGAAGGCACAGAAATACCCATAATTTACCAAATCCTCAATAAACCGGCTGATACTTTCAAGAGTTTCAGGCCTTCCAATAAACGATTTACCTTTCCCAAATGAAAACCTTAGGCAAACCGCATATTTTATCCGCTTTAACGGGATTGATAATCCTTACCTTTTCATTGCCCGGTTATTCGCAAACCTCTAAAGGTAGTAGAGTCGCAGCTCAAAATAAACAAATCTTAGCTGGTGATTTTATCAGGTTTTTCCCTGATACAAACCTCGCCGTTATAGTTGCTGAAAAACTAAATAAAAAAATTACAGACCCCACTACAACCAAAGAGTTGGCTGGCATTAACGGATATTTTGAAGTTGGACCTGGTGAAGTCTCAAATCTACAAGGCATAGGTTATTTAACAAGCATCGATTCTTTTAACTGCTACAAAAATGAAGTAACTGAAATCCCCGCTGAATTTGGCAATCTCACCCATCTTAAATCACTGGATTTATGCAAAGCTTTCTCACTTAAGAAAATTCCTGCAGAAATTGGAAAACTTGAACAGCTTAAATACATACGATGTTGTTTAACAGAAATTACAACCATTCCAAAGGAAATCGGAAATCTGAGTGAACTTGAAACACTCTTGATTTGCTGCAATTCATTAACAGATATACCAAAAGAGATCGGGAATTTAAAACAACTTACCGAGTTAGACATTCATTCAAACATCCTGAAAACGCTTCCTGGCGAAATCTGTAATTTGGTTTCATTGAATTCATTTGATATCAGTCATTGCGGGCTTGAAGAATTGCCGGAGGACATTGGTAAATTAAAAGCGCTGCAAACATTGAATTTATTCAACAATAATTTGAAATACCTGCCCAAGAGCATTAGTTTGTTAGACAATCTTTCAAGCTTAAATGTTTTTAATAATTATAAGTTAAGTGAAAGCTATAAAAAATATTTGCCAAAACTTTTAAAAAGAAAATAGATAGTGGCAATCCTTAACAATCTGCTCTGCGAATGTCTCCGGACTTCGCAGTACTATGTGTAAAGTCTCCGACTTTATCTTAAACATCAACCTCACGCAAAAGCAAAGACATCTCACCTCATTAATCCTTCAGCAATCAAATACATTTTCTGGGCAGCATTAGTTAATTATCGTATACCTATCTTTATCCATCAATCATTTGTTTAGAAAAGTTCCGGATATGAAAAAATTTCCATTCCTGCTGTCCGCAATCCTTTTTCTTGGCGCATGTACTACGCCCGCTGAAAAAAGTGCGGAAAAAGCATTTGTTGATATACAGGGCATAGATTCATCTGTAAAACCCGGTGATAATTTTTTCAGGTATGTCAATGGCAAGTGGTATGATACGGCGCAGATACCGGGCTCGCAGGCAGGTGTGGGTGCATATATGTTTATGAACTATCCGCAGCGCATTCGTTTACAAAATATCCTGGACAGCGTTTCAAAAGCAAGCAGCAGTGCGGGGAGTATTGAACAGAAGGTTGGCGACTTTTACGCATCGGGCATGGATACCGCCACCATCAACAAACGCGGCTACGAACCTATTCAGCCGGTGCTTGATCGCATTGATAGTATTATAGATCTTCCTTCAATGATAAAGTTTGTAGCTGATGCTGCAAGAATGGGTAATTCATCCATCATTTATTTTGGTGTGGGTGCTGATAATAAGAACAGCAATTTGAACATCGGTCATCTATACCAGGCCGGTATTGCATTGCCGGAGCGTGACTATTATTTTAAAACAGATGCTTCAAGCATTGGCATACAGGAAGCATATAAAAAATACCTCGCTACTTTATTTCAGCTTACGGGAACAGAGGCCGCAACAGCAAAGAAAAAGGCAGACCTTGTTTACAGCATGGATAAACAACTGGCAGCATCCCACAGAACAAATATTGAACTGCGTGATGTAAATGCCAATTATAATAAAATGGCTGTTGCTGCACTTGTAAAAAAACATCCCAACATTGGCTGGACAAGCTTCCTGGATTATATCGGCGCCAAAACAGATTCGGTAGATGTGTCGCAGCCCGGTTATTATGATAAGCTGAATACTTTACTAAAATCAATTCCCGTTAACGACTGGAAAGTTTACCTGAAAGCCTATTCCATCAACACGTACGCCAATGTATTAAGCAAACCGTTTGTGGATGCAGCTTTTGAGTTCAACAAAGTAATATCCGGTCAGGCTGTACAAAAAACACGTGGTGAAATTATTGCTGATGCGGTAGACCAGTCATTGGGTGAAGCGCTTGGACAGTTGTATGTAAAAAGATTTTTTCCGGAAGATGCCAAGAAACGTATGCTTGAACTGGTGGATAACCTGCAGAAAGCTTTCGCCACAAGAATGGAGCATCTCGACTGGATGAGCGACAGTACCAAACAAAAAGCAAAAGAAAAATTGTTTGCCATCACCAAAAAAATCGGTTATCCTGACAAGTGGAGGGATTACAGTAACGTTACCATTGTTCGTGATAAATATTTTGAAAACACGGTTTCTGCATCTGCCAATAACTACCAGTTCCAATTGTCAAAACTGAACAAGCCGGTTGACAGGTCAGAATGGTTTACTACGCCGTCTACGGTTACTGCTTACTATAATCCATCGGCCAATGAAATTGTTTTTCCCGCCGGCATTTTGCAAACGCCTTACTTTGATGATGCAGCAGATGACGCACTCAATTACGGCGGCATTGGTATGGTGATTGGCCATGAGATGACGCATGCCTTTGACGACCAGGGCGCACAGTTTGATAAAGAAGGCAACGTTACCAACTGGTGGACGAAAGATGATTACGCAAAATTCAATGCGAAAACAAAACAGGTAATTGATCTTTATAGTTCTTTTACCGTGCTGGACAGCGTTCACATCAAAGGCGCACTCACTGTTGGTGAAAATACGGCAGATGTTGGCGGCGTTGCCATTGCATACGATGCATTTAAATTAACCAAAGAAGGTAAAGACACGGTAAAGATTGGCGGCTTCACGCCCGATCAACGGTTCTTTATGTCTGTTGCTCGTATCTGGCGTGTAAAAATGAAAGATGCATTTCTGCGTTTATGGATCAACAATAATCCTCACTCACCACCCATGTGGCGTGTAAACGGTCCGCTTATGAACTCCCCTCATTTTTACGAGGCATTTAATGTACAACCAGGTGAAAAATTATATTTACCAGACTCTTCAAGGTTGAAGATATGGTAGGAAGCCAGGCATACTTAAGTGGCTATGATTTATTAGACAGAAGTGTAAAATAAATTGCCAAGTGGAGAATTTCTTAAGAGAATCACTAAAAGCGATTGCAGACAATAAATTAGCAGTTACTAATTTTTTAAACAAACAAGCTCCCCTTCAGAGCTTACCTGCTAAAGAAATTGCTAAAAAACAGCGTGAGCTAAGGGATTTTGCAAAATTTGTTGTTGTATTATCGGAACAAATAGAAATGATCTCTATTTCTTCTGAAGAGCCAGATTTTGTAATTAATTGGAAAGATGAAATTTTTGGAGTAGAGCATACAGAAGTTATCAACGAAGCAAAAAAGCGACAGCATGAAAAAAATGACTGGTTTGTAAGGCTCATTCAACACCATTTTATTAAAAGTTATGGTAACATTCACAGACATATTACTATCAGTCTGAAGAAAGATATTATACAAATAACAGAGAAGGAAAAAAATAAGTTACTAAAACAACTATCTACTGAGTATACTGATTTGGATATGTGCGAAGAAGAATTGTTTCAGTTAAGCTACCCAGGTTACATAACCATCCAAAACAGGGAAAATAAAGCAAAAGAAATAGCTCAGAAAATATACAGAGCCTTCAAAGAAGGTCGTACATATTTCGATGATCATTTATTAAATTATGCAACCTTTTATCCTAGCCAAACATGTTCAATCCACAGAAACTTTGGCTGGTCAGCCGGATCTTTATCAGACAAAATACTTGAGAGTATTAAAAAGAAAGAAAAAAAAATAGATGCATATCTTAAAAATACAAATAATGCAAAGCAATTTTTATTTCTTGTGATTCAAGGATGGAATAGTTATTCAGATTACAGTTTTATCGAATCAGATTTGCTTAAAAACGTAGAAACAAAGTTTGATAAAGTCATTGTTTTCAATTTTTTTACCGCTGATATTTTTATTTTAAAATGATACATTTTTTCTTTACCTATTGTAAGCCTTTTAAATAAGCTGCTAGGAAATAACACAAGTTAATTTATGTAAAAGAGGTTGAATACTTTGTTCCTCTGCGAAGCCAATTGATTTTTTCATGGCGCCGGCTCTTGTCTTCGCTTCTTCCAGTGGAAGAAGAGCTCACTTCATCGTTCAGCAATTGAGGGGCTATATACTAAACGCAGGTATTGCACTAAATCATCTCACAGTTCATCCTTGCATTAAGGGCAGACTGTATCTACTGATCTGCGTTATAATTGGAGATTAATTCCGATGTAGTGAGATAGCGGTTGTAAATCCTTAAACTCCGAAGTGCAGATTTTAAGGACGCATCCACATGATGCGTTCCCGAATTTTCTACTTTAAAGCCGGCTGGGATTTTTTTCCATCCGAAAGCTGATTGCTGTCCGCCATCGCACAATACACCATTTACCATTGAGGCAAACACTGTTGAAAGGCCATCTACGATGAATGATACATGGTTCTTTCCCGGGGTTAATGTGAGATCAGTTGTAAGAGTGATGGCACTACTGCCTGTGTTAAGTGTTAATGCTAGCTGGCTGGCAGAAATTGCACGAAGTGAAAAAATAGCATTACCCGATGATGAAATACATGAAAGAATTTCCTTGTTCAGCATATCCGAAGTAAAATTGAAATTGAGGTCAATCGTAATCCCCCCGCCGGAGCTAAAAGAAGGTATTTTAACTGTGTCGGTTGTTTGCGATGCAGCAGTAACGGTAGTTTCCAATCCTTCTGTTACAAGCTGATTATTGGTACGCTGTGCCCACAAATTATTTAAAAGACCGGCATCTATCTGGTGAATGCGTGCATGTACCTTATCGGTTTCTGTGATATAGTATTGCTGGTCATTTTCTATCAGGTCGGGATAGCTCATCCTGGAAGAAGTATCACGGCTGTAAAGGAGTATTTCCGGTTGTGACCATTCGATAGTTCCATTAACCTCTGTTCCTGCTGATACCCAGGCCGGGTTACGGTTTAAAAAGCCCGTTGTTCCGTTATTATGAAACCAGAACAGGTAACGCCCGTTACTGCATTTAAAGATTCTTGGACAGGCAAGCGGCGTCTTGATGATGTTGCCGGTTGCATATCGCATCTTTGTTGGTGTTGACCATGTTCTGCCGCCATCCTGTGAGTAAGTGATTGCGGGAAATCCGTCTGCAGTCCTGTACACACAGCAAAATGCACCGGTGCTTAGCTGAACAATATTAAACTCCTCCTGTATATCCCCAAAGCCGTTATTCCTGATCCCTTGTCCGGCACCCGGGTAAAATATCCAGGAAAGACGAGTGGGGTCTTTTTCTGTTTCAATATTTGGCATACTAAGCATCTGCCCTTCAGATTTGTAAGAGCTGTAATCAGATACATCGGTAAAAGAAAGATAGGCCCCTCCGTTAGCTTTAATTGGCTTACAGATATTCCAGAACATATGCTGGTGGCCGTGAAATTCGTTCGTGCTGTCAAAATTGGTAAGGGGCATTGGGATATTATATCTTGATGACCAGGTATTGCCCTGGTCGTCTGAATATCTGAAGCAGTAATTCCCTACAAGATCACTTCGGTGGGCTACTTCAATATCGGGGCGGTTATAACCATAGAAAACATATATTCTTCCATAGCCTGTAATGTATGGTACAGCGTAAGAAGACGCTTTCGGACCGGAAGGTTCAATGTCTGGCATGGCAGACCAGGTATTGCCTTCATCATTACTTATACTCAGCCCGATGTTTTCACCCTCTCCGCCTTCTCCCAACGAGTCTTTGGTATAAACACAAACCCAGCGGCTGCCGGCCTTTACAATATAAGGCTGGTCTATATATTTTGAATTATAAATAGTCGTTCCGTTGTCAATGTTTCGAAGATCGGCTGCCAGTGCTATAACAAGAGAGCTATCTTCTGTCTGCGGTGCTCCCGGAGCTGAATCGGAACTTTTGGAACATCCTGTTATTAATAAAGCGGCGATGGCCACAAACGTTATCTGCTGATAAAAGAATCTCATATAAAATAGTTGAATAAGCGAATGTTGTTTTCCGGCAATTTATTCTTACCGCGCGGCTTTATATTCTTTGGTTATGGGGAATGAATTGAGAAATGAATGCAGAGATATATTGCCATCACAGGAGCAATAATCCGGTGGTCCTGATGATCTGCCGGGTTTATAAAATATTTGATAAGTTGAGGTGACTGCTGAAGGTGTGGCAAGAACAATTATGTGGTCTGTATTTTGATGGACAGCGCCGGAACCCAGCACAACAATCGTCAAAAATAAGAGGATCAACAGGCTTGTCATTATCATAAGGGTATTGTTAGTGATAACTAATGATTATAGAAAGTATAAAACTAAACCATCGTTATCCCGGATCGGTTTTAATTAGCTGTACAGGTTTTCTTTCACGTTAAAAAGGCATTATTGCAAGTTGAATGGAACAGCCTTTACAAAGCTTCATTCAATTATGCAATAAACTTAATGCTCCTCTGAATGCCTGTGATTTCCCATTGCCATCCATTGCAGGTATAGCAGTTGTATATATCCGGCATTCCATGAATGGGCCTGTATAAGACTGTTCCTGTTGTCATAAACATCTTTCACTACATGGCAATTTTCCAGCGTTCTTATGTAGAAGTAACGACTGCACTTCACCGGCAAGTTCAATCCTGCGTTCCTAAGAAAAGTAACCTGTCAAATTGATACAAAATTTGATATCTTCCAACTAACACTTATTTGATTGTTGCTCATCCTTTACCTGGCTGAAAAAATCCACCATGATGGCCAGTGCATCCGGGCCATTCATCCACGCTGCATTTTGCATTGTCTCGTTACCGATTGCTATCATGCGTATATGCATCTGCTTTTCATAGGCGGCAAGTGCAGATGGTATATCTGCATACTGCCCGCCAAGCAGGCATTCGCTTAATTCCAGTGCATCCAGCATGGCCATGTTAACACCTTCACCTGCTGAAGGCGGCATTATATGTGCAGCATCGCCAAGCAAGGTAATATCGGATAGTGTTTCCCACGATTCTTCCATTGGCATCAGGTATTGCGGACGGGGGATAAACGGCATAGAAACATCTTGAAACAGTTCGAGCCACGCATCATCCCAGCCTGTAAATGTTTCTTTAAACCAGCGAAGCATTTGTTCCTTATCATAGAAGTTGATGCCGCTTTGCTGTACCCAGCCTTCATTAACATTGATACCAAAATAGATTACCAGGCTTCCGTCGCCTTTAGCACTGAGCACAATGGTTTTACCATCACCGAAGGCAAATATTTTTCCACCGTTTACCAGCTGATGCAACTTTGGGCAGGCAGTTGCTGAGTTATACACGATTGCTTCCAGCATGGTGTGGCCTGTATATGCAGGTGTTAATGGAGTAACGTAAGAACGGATTTTAGAGTTGGCTCCATCCGCCCCGATAACTATATCTGCAGTAGCTGTTCGCCCATCTTTAAACTCCAGCTGAATGTTTTGTTCTTTTCGGGTAAGTTGTACAAACTGGCTGTTCCAAACCACGGTGCCTGGCAACAGCGACTGGTATAAAATTTCATTCAGCGGGCCACGGTCTATCTCCGGCCGGTTAAAACCATCATCGCCGTTCACCTGTTCATCAAATTTCACCTGCGCAGCTTTATCCAGTATGCGGATATAACCAGCTTCCGGGCGGTAGTTGGCCCTGAATGCATCCATTAGTCCGGCCTTTTCCAAAGCTGCAAGTCCTGATTCATGATGCAAATCAAGCGTGGCGCCCTTTGGCCTGGCATATTCATGTTCATCACGCTCGTAAATGGTTACATCAGCGCCGCCAACCTGTAACAGCTTTGCCAATGTTAAGCCGCCTGGTCCGCCGCCAATAATGGCTATCTTTTTTCCGGTAATTAAATTTTCTTGCATGTTGCTTTAATATTACCGCACAAAATTCACGCATCCAATGCTGTTAAAATAGCTACATTTGGCCTTATAATAGTCTTATCCGGTCAATTTATGCTATTTGAATTCTCCAATGAAGATGGCCCGGTGTTCCTGGAAAGTTTTGCTGAAAGCCTTGGCACTGTTATTAAAAACGGAACGATAAACATTCCCCAAAGCCTCGGAACGGGATATATCAGGATGGTTGATCTCGGTATACTCAAACTGATGCTTAATTGTTTTACGCTGCGGGAGGAACTCATCATCCGGCGGCTCTCTTCCAAACACAAGCGGGGTATTATCATCCTTACTTTTCAGCATATTTTTCACCGCATGCCGGCTGAAAAACAAAAGACGCTTTACCTCCTGCCATCGGTGCGGATTTCTTCGAACGATCTTGCCATGGACAGCCTGTTTCCTGCGCATAACGAAATCAACAGCATCACGATTGCAATACATGCAGATGCCATCAAAAACATGCTGCATACAAACGAGAAGCACCAGTTGCTTGATGCGATACTGGATGGGCAGCAGCCATTTATTTATGAAGAACTGATATCGCCGGATATACAAGAGGTATCCGCAGAGATTATACAGGCTGATGCACCAAAATTACTCCAGCCTTTTTATTACAGGCTTAAAGCCGAACAACTTATATACCTGCTTTTTGCAGAGTTGCTGAAAAGGAGCGATCAAAATGCATACAGCATTAACGTGGAGGATATCAAGGCAGTATATGCGGTAAGGGATCGCATTGTGGAAGATTTAAGCCTGCCTCCCAACCTTGGGGCGCTGGCAAAATTTAGCGGCATGAGTGAAAGTAAACTGAAACGGATATTCCGGCAGGTATTTGGCGACAGCATTTACAATTACTATCAAACCCTGCGGATGAAGGAAGCCGCCTACCTGATAAAAGACAAAAAGCTGTCCGTTTCGGAAGCGGGTTACCAGCTTGGTTTTTCCAACCTCAGCCATTTTACGCGACTGTTTGAAAAGCACCTGGGTGTAAAACCTAAAAAATTTTCTTTGCAGTGAGCAAATGGGTTGGTTTAAATTTATTGATATGAAAACTTTATAAAGTTGGAGGCTTCACAGGGCAAACAAAAAGCCTTTGCGTATTGCATGAAATCAATGCAAGGTAACTACATCAGAACGTACCGTCTTTTTTATAATAATCACCGCATTCTTTCTGGATATTTCCAAATGGGTTGTATGTTTAGGAGATGAAAACCAAAACGTTTTGCTGCCTGGGAACAGTATGCCTGCTTATTCTTTTTTCCTGTCACCCAAAAGAACCAACTGAAACAGATAAACCTGCAATGCCCGCCATCCTGGATAGCATCGCACAACAAAACTTCGACCGGAAAAACCCTTTTGCACTGGAAGCGCAACGTACCTTCTTCGCAGAAGAGATCAATAAAAACAGGAATACGCCCAAAGAAAATATTGCTGCTTACTTTATGGCCGTAACGCTTTATAAACTGGGGCGTGAAAAAGAAGCCATCGAAATTTTTGATCACCTGGATAGTTTAAGAAACCTACACCTGATGACGCTTCCCCCCGAATTTGAAGAAACCTATGCGCTGGCAAATTTGAGATATGGTGAACGTGTTAATTGTATCCAGCATCACATGCCCACCTCCTGTATTTATCCCATCAAATCAAGCGGTGTGCATAAAGATGAAACAGGCTCGCGTAAAGCCATTGCCGCCTACCAGGCGATCCTGAAAAAAGATCCCGAAGATCTTTCTTCGAGATGGCTATTGAATATTGCTTACATGACGCTGAATGAATATCCTTCAAAAGTTCCGAGGGATTTGCTTATCCCCGGTCTTGACCAGCCTGAGGAAAATATTGATGTAAAACCTTTTGAAGACCTTGCGCCTTCACTCAATTTTGATGTAAGCAACAGGTCAGGTGGCGTGGTGATTGATGACTTTAACAATGACGGGTATCTTGATGTGGTTACTTCCGATTGGGATATTCAGGAAGGGGTGATGCATTTCTTTAAGAACAATGCGGATGGCAGCTTTACAGATATTGCAAAAACAGCAGGCTTAAGTGCAACAAGAGGTGGCCTGAACATGATACAAGCCGACTATAACAACGACGGGTTTACTGACATCCTTGTTTTAAGAGGCGCCTGGCTTCCGGGGAAATACGGCAAGCAACCCAACTCCCTGCTACGCAACAATGGAAACGGTACATTCACTGATGTTACCATTGAAAGCGGTCTGCTGTCTTTTCATCCCACACAGGCCGGTGTATGGCGCGATTTTAATAACGATGGATGGCTCGATCTTTTTATCGGCAACGAAACCACCAATGATGCAGACCCGCAGGGAACAGAATTTTACCAGAACAATGGTGACGGCACGTTTACCAATATCACCGAAACATCCGGCTGTGCAATCAACGCGATGATCAAAGGAACTGCCGCCGCAGATTATGACAATGATGGCCTGCAGGATATTTATATTTCCACCTGCAGTGGTAAAAGATTTTTGTTGAAAAATGAAACCGGTGCAGATGGTAAAATTTATTTTAAAGAGATGACCGCAGCTGCAGGTTTAAACGATATTAATATCAACACCTTTATTACCTGGTTCTGGGATTATGACAACGATGGATGGAGCGATATTTTTGTTTGCGGGTTTGATCCCGGCTCCAAATCGATTGCTTATGCTACCGCTGCGGAAGCGTTGCATAAGCCTTACAGCGAAAGCACAAAAATGTATCTCTATCACAACAACGGCAATGGCAGTTTCACCAACGTAAGTAAAGAAGCCAATCTTGACAAAGCTGTTTTTGCAATGGGCAGCAACTTCGGGGATTTTAATAATGACGGCTACCTGGATATGTACCTCGGCACGGGCAATCCTGATTATAAATCTGCTGTTCCCAACAGGCTTTTTCAAAACCTCGGCGGTAAAAGGTTTGCCGATGTTACCAATGCTGCAAGGGTAGGCATTATACAAAAGGGGCATGCGGTTTCTTTTGCAGACCTTGACAATGATGGCTGGCAGGATATTTTTGAAGAAGTAGGCGGCGCTTATACGGGCGATGCCTATTACGATGCTTTTTATCATAACCCCGGCCAGAACAACAACCATTGGATTAAGCTTCAGTTGCAGGGGAAGAAGAGCAACCGTTCTGCCATCGGGGCAAGACTTAAGCTAACCTTTAAAGATGGTAATGCATCACGCGTTGTTTATCGTGATGTAAATTCCGGCGGCAGTTTCGGCTGCTCGCCACTCAGGCGTGAAATTGGTATTGGTATGGCGGATATAGTAGACGAAATGACGATTTCCTGGCCGGGTGACAAAACGGTGCAAACTTTCAAAAACATCCGTTCCGGGCAATGCCTGAAAATAACACAGGGCGAAAACCAACCGGTGGCGGTGCCGTTAAAAATTTTGCAGTTTACAGATAAGCATGTGGTTGCGGTTAAATAGGTGCCATCAGTTTATTGTGCTGGCTTCCTTGATTGATTGCAACCGTGTTTGTAATGAGTGTATTTAGAGATTTTATAAAGTCGGAGACTTTCAACATAGTACTGCGAAGTCCGGAGACTTCGCAGAGCAAAACCTAACGCGCTGTGTTCTCCGTGTCTCCACGTGAGAAACAATTCACGCAGAGAACGCTAAGCCCGCAGAGATGGTACTCGAAATATCTATCGCTTCCACAACATTTTCAAGCAAAACATAATGCCCTGTGTTCTTCGTGTCTCCGCGTGAGAAATAATTCACGCAGAGAACGCTAAGCCCGCAAAGATGGTACTCGAAATATCTATCGCTTCCACAACATTTTCAAGCAAAATATAATGCCCTGCGTTCTCTGAGTCTCCGAGTGAGAAACAATTCACGCAGAGAACGCTGAACTGCAGAGGAAACAAAAATCTTTCATTAACCTCTACGCATTCTGAGAGAAAAATACTCAGCTAACCCTTTGAATATTCATTTCGTGTATCTCAACAGTCTTTTTAGAAATCAAACACGTGCTCCACTTTTACCTGCCCGCTGTCAAGTTGTTTTAGTAACGGGCTTAAGTTTGTTACAGGGGTTACCAAAGCAATCCTTTTCAGGGAAAGGTTTGATGCAACAGGCTGGATAAACAGGGTTCGTGCGTTGTTGAAGCTGGTATTGGTTGCTGAGGGGGCCAGTACGGTTAAAAGAATTCCTGAATTATTGCCTGCAATTTCTTTAAAGCCATGACCCTTCCTCGCGATGGTGAGTGCTGCGTTGGCAAACTTATCGTAACGCGGAAGATATTGTAAGCTGTCATTGTCAAGTACCACTGCTGTTGTTGGTAAAGCAACTTCATACATCTGTTTGGTGCCAAGCCCAATCAGTTTGCCATAGCCATATTTTACCAGCAATTCTGAGGTGAGAATATACCTCCGTTCCAGCTTTCTAAAAAAGTGACTGCCAAAAAAAGGCGTTGCAGTCCATAAAGTGTTTAACTCTTTCTTAAAATTAAATTCATACCATGGTCGGTCTTTAATGAAGTCTACATAGGCCTGCGTAAACCTTTCATTAAAACGGTCTTCCCCGGTAACAGGTTCGCCGGTATTGGTCATCCGGCCGACAATCGTTTCGTACCAGGCTTTAATGGCATATTCAACAGATGCACTCGAGCCAATCACCCAAATCATAAAATGATAACCTGTATTGGTAGGGAAATTGTCTTTTATCTGGTCGTTTACTATTCTATAACTCTCCCAAATCTGTGAAATATGGGCGATGAACGGAAAAGTTGTAGCGGTATGCTGTTTAAAATAAGTAGCCTGTTCTTCCGGGCTGAATACCAGGAACCATTCAGGAAAAGTGAGAAAGGTTTGGTCGGCAGGCCGTATATCTGCTTTTGGCGTTAACGGATTTTTATTTGTCACCAGCCATTCTTTGGAAACAACAAGTCCGTCGCCGGTTGCAATGGTAGCAGGGTTTCTTTTCTTAAAAAAGAAAATGCAGGCTGCCAGGCCAACGGAAACAAGTGTGAGCAGGTATAGCCTTTTCATAATAGGTTACAGTTTGGTGAATAATACCAGCGTGTTATCAGATGGGTCTTTATCCTGTAAAATCCGTTCGCCTGCATCTTTGAAGCCATAACTGCAAATGAGCGTACTCCATTCTTCTATTGATTTAAATGATTTGAATTCTGCATGGTCTGTTTCCCAGCTTACTTTTAAACCTAAGTTGAAAACCGTATGCACCAACGATACAAAAGTTGCCATGTCAGGCGTTTTCACATCATGGTCGCGCATGATAAATGAACCACCTTTTCTTAATATACGATGGATAGATTTTATATAACCTTCGAGTAAATCATGCGGACAGTGATGTAACCCGATATGACAGGTTACCAAATCAATACTTTCACCGGCAATTTGAGTTTCACTGATGGGCTGATAGGTAAGCGGAAAAAACGTACCGATTTTACCCAGTTGCCCGCGTTCAAAAATATCTGCAACAGAATTGTTTGGCGCGATATCGTTGCTGATAAAAATTTCACCAGAGCGTGAAATATGTTTTCTCAGTTCTGAGATATACCTGCCTGTAGAACCAATTTCCAGGTAGCCGTTGATTTGCTTTTTTTCTTTCAACAGCGCCAGTACCTGCTTTGCCATTTCTTTCTTCTGTTTCCTTAGCGCGGGCAAGGCAAACGTAAGTTCGGACAAGAAGGGTTTTATCTTCGGCAGGTTTTGCTGTACCGTTTTATAAATTTGTTCGTCTGTGTTTTTTTCTTGTGTGGTAGCGGCAATCAATTGATGAAATTTGTCTTCGGGATACAGGTGGAAAATCACCTCAAGAAACCGGTAAAAATCATCACTCCATTTTTTATTTGAAAAGACTGCTTTAAATTCTGAATTCATATTAGCTTGTTTTATAGTAAGTATCCCAGATGATATTTCTGAATTTATAATCGGGGTCAAGTTTTCTTTTTAGTTCAAATAGCTTTTGTGCATAGGGGAACGCCTGGTGAAATTGTTCCAGGGATGCATGTGCCTGGTAAGGCAGATAATAAGCCCCGCCCAATGAAATAACGGCATCAATCAATTCCTTTGTCCAAACGGCCACTTTATTTTTGTCTGCGTCGGTAGTTCCTTGTTTATACCACACCACAAAAGCAAAAACTTCTTCTCTTGCCCATGCCAGCAACGAGCCGCTGTCTGCTTTTGCATGACGGATGGATACATTAATAACGTTTACCTGGTGCCTGCTGAATATCTCTGCCATCAATGAAGCAAAGGCATCGAACCTGTCTACTCCAACAAAATATTCCTGCAATACATAAGTACTATCTTTTCTTGAAGAAGGTTCCAGTTCCAGCACGTCATACCCCGCCTCATAATTTCTCCAGTGAGTTTTCTTACGGCTGAAAACAAGCGGGTCTATAATGTACTGTCGCCGCCATTTGCCAAACTTGCTTTTACTAAAAGCCCCGATAAAATATCTTTCAATAGGGTAGGCCCCTGCAAGCGGCATCAGCCTTGTTTTCTCTGTCGGCTTCCTGTTTGTTTTGGTCCAGCTTACTGCTCTTATGTTTTTAAAATCGGGTGGATAGATGTCGCCGTTATGAAAAATAACATCCCTGTTTTCCCGGATGTTGTCAAAGAAAAAATTCCGGTAGTCATCGCGTTTCATTTTTACATGACTGCGTTTCACCGCAACATTGTCTGTTAGCGCCAGTTCTACCCGGGCAATTACCGCAACCGCGTTATAACAGCCCACACAGGCAAAAAATAGTTCGGCGTTTTCTTCCGGCGATGTATGCACGATTTCTCCATCGGCCAGTATTACATCAAGTGATTTTACCGAGAGAATTACAGGGCCGAGGCCGATGTACCTTCCATGACAGTTTACACTTAAAGAACCACCAACGGTAAAGTTGGCGTAAGTCTGCATGATGGAAATACTCAGGTGATATCCGTCGATGTATTGCTGGATATCGCACCAGCGTATACCTGCCTGCACTTGGATTGTTTTGTTTTCCGCAGAAAACGCAAGCACTTTATTCAGTTGCCTTGTATCTATGTGGAGGCAATGCGGGCTGGCTGTTTGTCCGCCCATACTAAATCTTCCGCCGCCAATGCAGACCGGCTTATTGGTGGTTGCGATAATATGCTGTAGCTCTTCTATTGTTTTGGGTGTTACTACCTCCGCCACCAGCACGGGGTTGAGCTGGGTTACATCATTTACAATCCGTTCATCCGTTTTTAAGTGAGGAATCTTTATGGCATCCGGGTTTTTAAAATAATCCGGTGCTGCGCCGGGAACAGCGCCAAAACGATTGGACAGGATGCTCCCCCGTTTAAAACCCAGCAGGAAAATCAAGACCAGCGGACCCAGTACCGGGATAAGTATGAGTAACAGCCATTGCCAGGATTTGTTGCTGTCGTGTAATCTTTTGGCAGCCGTTGAAAACAATGCCCAAAACAAAAGCGGATAAATTGCCCAGGTTGCCGCGTACGAAAAGACAAACCCGAGCAGGTTGAACAACACATAAAATGCCGACCAGATAAATAAGGAAGCAATCCAGTACGTCAGGCGGTTTATTCGTCCTCTTGTAGTAAAAAGTAAATAGCTAACAGGCAGTCTGTCCTTCAATGGCATTAACGGTACAATTGATGGTTATAAAGATAATGGTTGTGTGTTGGCGGAGAAGAAATATCCGGTAAATAGTATTGGAAAAGGATTGGTGCGTGTTGGAGTAAAGTCGGAGACTTAAAAGCATACTCTTGCGAAGTCAGGAGACTTCGCAGAGCGAATTCCATAACAGTTGAAAACTTCGGTGCCGGCGATTGAAAACGTCTGCTGACAGTCAAAGTACTTTTAGTTGATGGAACATGAAGTTAAGTAAAATGCCCAAAAGAAAATGTCCTGCCAAAGCAAAAGCAAAAATGGAAAACCACTGCCCAGAACCTATTCGTCAGCCAGGCTTGCGCTAATGCAATGTTAGCAGCTGTTCTAATAAGCCTCAAGCTTAATACTAAATATAAAATCTGTATTGGAACTTGTCCGCATTGTTTTCTGTTGCATTTTGCCCTAGTCCAATTCGTTTTGCAGATTTAATTTCTGTTGACGCATAAGTCTGTGGAATGATTTGTGTCCTAATAAAATCCTTGAATGCATTAGTCCCACTAAAAAGCCGCATTGCACAAACTTGCGGACCATTGTAGTGTTTTCCAGTTTTTAGATCAGTCATGCGCCTCAATAATATCCCTCCATATCCACCGTCATTGTTCCTTAAAGCAATATCAACTCCTGAATAATGAAAAAACCAGTCTCCGGTATTTGGGTCAACGTGTGTCCTTTTGTAAGTACTATTGTCAATATGTGATGAACTTGTCCAATAAAATTCTATCTCTGTAAGTCTGAATGATGAGTCAAAGGTTGAAATGGCAAATTCATTGAAAAGTTTTTCGGCAATTTTTTTGAAACCCGCTTCTGATTCGTCTGTTATATTTAAGAAGTCCATTAAGTATTGTCTTTATTGTTTAGATTATTAGAGAGCTTCGAAAAAATAGCTGCTAACACGACCATTACCGAAGGCATATTATTTAATCACTACCGTTTCCCATCCATCATATTCACCCTTACATTTTTTTGCTTCTGTTTTAAGTTGATAAGTTAAAGCGGAAATGCTTGCAAGCTCAGGTGTATCAACCCTGGATATTTTTAACTGGTAGGGTTTCCTGAAAGATTTGTCAAAAGATTTCGATTCTACTTTAAAATGAAGCCTGGTTACATACGGCAGAAAACTATCCAAATCCGCCTGTGTTGAAAAATAAAGCCAATGGTCCAGTTGGCGCGGCTGGGTTAATTTATCACCGGCCTTTTGCAGGTTGGCCAATACTTTCTGGTTTTCCATATACTCTATGGTCTGTTCGTTGGGGTATAAGAACTTCAGATAATATTCCCATGCCTTATCCTGTTTCATATTCAGGTAAGGTTTGTATGAAGAAAAACTCCGGCTGTAAATACTGTTAAGTAATTTTCTCAATCCTGAAGTATCGGCAACATAATAATAATCGAGTCGTTTACACTGATGCGTAAAGGTACCCACCAGTTTGCTTTTTACTTTTTGGGTAATGGCATTCTTTACCGAATCAGAAATTTTATAAAGGTCATCGAATTGCGCAGATGATGGCATTCCGTCAGAAGTACAATCGGTAAATGTTACACCGGTTACCAGTACGAAAGATAAATCCTTTCGTGGCGCCTGGTTCCCCGCGCCCATATCAATCACGGTCGAACCGGGATGGCCATCATATTCAGCCATGTACATATCCCAGTTTTCTTTTTGTGCATCTGATATCAACGGGATAAAATATAACAGCAGGGAGCAGCTCAATATAAGTCGCATACGTTAAGAGTTTAGTGGCCGCAAATATAGCCTGCTTTCTTGAGCGAAAATAAAGTGAGAGACTTCGCAGAGCGGAAATTCAGCACCTGTCGTTTTCACTTCGTCAACTACTCAGTGCTTCTGCAATGGCTTTGTAGGCTTTTAGTTTTTCTTTTAGTAATGTTTGCTTTGCCTGGTTGTATTCAGCAAGTTGCAGGAGCGCTTTTTTGGCCATAAGTTCAATGCATTTCAGTTCAAGTTCATCCACTGTAGTGTTTGCAGTTTCTGCCAGCAGCGTATCTGCCGTACAAAGCAGGGTATAGGCGGCCTGATATTGTTTTTGTATTTTTTCCAGCTCCCTTTCAACAATCGTTGCTTTTATATTGTAGTCACGTGCGTAGCGTTGCCTTTGTTTCTGCTCGTCTGCAGCTATTTTTTGAAGGGAGTTCCTGGAATTTTCTGTAAGATTTTCAGGCGCAGGTTTATCGATGAGTTGTGCTAACCGGGCAACTTTTTGCATTGATTGAACCGGGATGTTACGCCGGTCACCTTCATAATGGGAGAGCCAGGAGCGGCTGATTTGTAAGTAATTGGCGAGTTCGTCCTGGGTAAGACCGAGTTGTTCACGGATATATTTCATACGGCGAATTTTTTATAACGGAAAGAGGATGCCGGGTTACTGCAAATTTTGTTTTTAAAAAAAATTGCGACAGGTTTTGTCACAATTTTTTCTGATTTATTTAAAAAATCAAAATCATTTGCGACAAAGTGAATTGAAGATGATATTATTATTGATCCGATTTATTGAACCTGAAGCTAAAAATAATTGAACGTAGACCATTGCTTATTAAAGTTACATCATTTTAGTTCCGGTTGAGGAGAGAGGCGATGTAAATTCTATTAAAAATAATTCACGCAGAGAACGCTAAGCCTGCAAAGGTGATTCCCAAAAGTTTCCGTGTACTCAGCGAGAAAACATAATACCCTGTGTTCTCTGTGTCTCTGCGTGAGAAAATAATTCACGCAGAGAACACCGGGCCCGCAGAGGTGATTCCCAAAAGCTTCCGTGTACTCAGCGAGAAAACATAATACCCTGTGTTCTCTGTGCCTCTACGTGAGAAAATAATTCACGCAGAGAACGCTGAGCCCGCAGAGATAATACTCAAACAGTAATCGCTTCCACAACATTTGCGAATAAAACATGGTGCTAGACATAGCTGCCGTATTTACATAGATTAATCAGGTTCATCAGTGTACAAATATGAACGCAGGTCTGTATCACAAACGAACAATCCTGCAGGTTAAAAGCACCTCCAAATAACTGATCATTAACAAGATAAGTTTATGGCACCTGTCTTGATCTTATAATCGCACACTTCTCAACCATCACTTATGCTTAGAAATTACCTGATTACCGCCTGGCGCAACCTGTTAAAAAACAAGCTGCATTCCTTTGTAAATATTACGGGGCTTTCGGTAGGTATGGCCGTGGCGATTTTAATCGGCATTTGGGTCTATGATGAAATCAGCTTTGACCGCAACTTTAAAAATTATAACAACATCGGGCAGGTATGGCAGTTTGTAAAATTCGGTACAGAGAAGTCTTCTTATAATTCCATGCCCCTGCCGCTGGCAGAAGAACTTCGCAATAAATACCCGGCGATAAAGGCTGTCAGCATGTCCACCTATACCCACGATGCAACCTTCAGCATCGGGGATCGTAACATTACCACTACCGGTAATTATGCAGAGCCGTCACTGGCGGCCATGCTATCTTTACAAACAACGGAAGGCAGTATAACAACGCTTAAAAATATAAACGCTGTTTTGATCTCCTCGTCCTTTGCAAAGAGCCTTTTTGGAAATAAGAGCCCGATAAACCAGGTGGTTAAACTCAATAATAAAATGACTGCTACCGTGTCAGGCGTTTATAAAGATCTTCCTGCAAACAGCAGTTTTAAAGACATGCATTTTATGGCTACCTGGCAACTGTTTGCCTCACAGGATAACAATGCGAAAAACGCTGCACATGAATGGGACAACAACTCTTTTCCCATCTTTGTTCAGTTAAAAGAACATGCCTCTTTTGATGCTGTTTCTGCAAGCATCAGGGATATACGAATGAAGCTGGAGAATCCTCCCGCGTATAAGCCGGAGTTCTTTATTCATCCAATGAACCGCTGGCATTTGTACGGCGACTTTAAAGACGGTGTAAATACAGGTGGCCTGATTACGTTTGTATGGCTCTTTGGCACAACCGGAATTTTTGTGTTGTTTCTGGCGTGTATCAATTTTATGAACCTGAGCACGGCACGTTCCGAAAAAAGGGCCCGTGAAGTTGGAATTAGAAAAGCTATCGGTTCTATGCGCGGCCAGTTGATTGCCCAGTTCTTCTGCGAATCGATCCTTATTACCTTTATTGGTTTTTTAGTTGCCCTTATACTCGTTCAACTCATGCTGCCTTTTTTTAACAGTGTCTCCGGCAAAGAGATGAAGATGTTCTGGAATCAGCCAATATTCTGGGCCGCAGGCTTTAGTTTTACCTTCTTCACCGGACTGGTAGCTGGTAGTTATCCGGCATTTTACCTGTCATCGTTTAAGCCGATCAAAGTATTAAAAGGAGTTTTCAAGGCGGGGCGATTTGCCGCACTTCCACGAAGAGTGTTGGTGGTGCTGCAATTCACCGTTTCAGTCGCGCTGATGATAAGTACAGTTGTTGTCTACCGCCAGGTACAATACTCCAAAGATCGTCCTGTAGGATATAGTCAGCATGGTTTGATAGAAGTAGCAATGAATACACCGGAGCTCTATGGCCACTATAATACATTGCGGGAAGATCTTTTAAGAACCGGGGCGGTTAGTGACATGGCTGAGTCCTCCGGTTCCATCACCACCCAATCAGGCGGTACAACCGATATTTCCTGGAAAGGGAAAACGCAGGACCAGCATCCGCTCGTGATGTCAAATTCAGTAACCCATGATTACGGAAAAGCGGTAGGATGGAGCCTTGTACAGGGCAGGGATTTTTCCAGGAACTTTCCTTCAGATTCCGGTGCTATCATTCTCAATAAAGCTGCCGCAGCATTGATGGGATTTGCAAACCCATTAGGTAATACGGTTAAATGCAGCGGTAAAGAATACCAGGTCATCGGTGTAGTTCAAAACATGATCAAAGAATCACCATTTGAGCCGGTAAAGCCGTCGTTCTTCCTGCTTAATTACCGGGCTGCTACTGTGATCACTCTCCGGCTGTCGGCAGCAAACAGCCCGCATGAGTCGCTGGCAAAAGTGGAAGACATCTTTAAACAATACAATCCTTCAAGTCCATTTAATTTCACTTTTGTTGATGAGAATTACGGTAAAAAGTTTAGTAACGAAGTTCGCATTGGTAGCCTTGCAGCCTTTTTTGCTGTACTTGCCCTATTTATTTCCTGTTTAGGACTCTTTGGAATGGCAGCCTTTATGGCCGAGCAACGCACACGGGAGATCGGCGTTCGAAAAGTACTTGGCGCTTCTGTTTTTCACTTATGGGAATTGCTGTCAAAGGAGTTTGTGGTATTGTCAGGGCTTTCATTTTTAATCGCTGCCCCGCTGGCTTATCATTATATGCACGGATGGCTGGAGAACTACGAGTACCGTACTTCCTTATCGTGGTGGATCTTTGCATTTACCGGCGCAGGTACATTGCTTATCACCCTTATGACCGTAAGCTTTCAAAGTGTGAAAGCTGCATTAATGAACCCGGTAAAAAGTTTGCGAAGTGAGTAGCTGCCGGACGCTTTTGGTTAATGTTGGTAAGTATAACTACTTACTGGTTTAACGGCATAAAAAAATAGCAAAGATTACAGTGATGAGTTGCAGGTTATTTCCTTTTGCATAATATGCTGTACATAAGAAGCGCTGTGCATGAGCAGGGAATAACCTGAACTAAAAGTGTAAGTGTTAGCTGCTGTGCTGTTCTTTTCGCTTGTTGTAGTTATTAATAGAATTGTTGATTATCATCTCAACAGTTTCTTTATTTTCCAAATCAGAAAGCAATAGTCTTTCGTCTGGCTTGTTTACTTCTTCAAACTTTGTACCCTTCAGACGAATTTCCAGGAAAAGCTGCGGTGTGTCACCACTCTTATCTTCTATTACTTCTGCAAAGTTCAGATCATCCCAGTTAACAAAGCCTAGTTTTGTAGTCCATAAACCATTCTTTGCAATTTTTAGTCTGGCAGTTTTGTCAAGAAATGCTTTGAAGCCCGTATATGTTAGAAAAAGACCAGCTATGCCGGTAATACCGGGGATAAGTATTGATTTAGCACCTATAAATCCCAGCCAGGTACTTACGCCAATTAAGATGATGCCCATCAGTATTGCGGCCACTTTTTGTTTTCTTGAATAAAAATATTCAGCTTCATATTGTGCGGGTTCAGTAAGATTTAATTTTGGCGCAGGCGGAATGCCTTTTAAACTATGATAAGTTCCGTCGGGCATTTTTAACCATTTTCGCCGGTTAAAACTGTAAAGAAATAGTGCTGGTGTCAACGAAATAAAGTATCCATAGTTAGCGTCTGTCTGAGTCAAATAATTTTTTGAAGAGGCCAGGAAAACAAGTCCGCTTATTATTGCCATCAATCCAATCGGAAGCAGGTAAACTGTGAGGTAAAAATTGCGTTTCCTTATTGATCTGTCAGATTCATCGTTTGTATAAACAGTCATTTTTTAAGTTTTAGGTACGTTAAAGGTAAAAGCAAATCTTATATTAACGGGTGATTAATGACATACTCTATCTTGATTTATTTTTGTTTCATCTATTGCTTTTATCAGGAAAGAAGTTGCTTATACCGGAAAACCCGGAACGTTTTGGTATTGCCGTCAGGATTTAATTGCTTGTACATCTTATAGTCAATTGAAATTAAGATAGGAATATTTGCAGCGCGGGAAGGTTCTAAAACCGTATCATTGCCTGAATTGGTCAAAGTGCTTATTCTATATCCTCCAACGATCTTACCATTTATTTCAATTATACCATCATCAACAAATGTCTTAAAATTTGTATTTTCTATGCTCTCCCGGCTATTTATAGAGTCAATGAATCCGATATGTTGATTAACGTCTTTTACTAAAGATGTATCAGTCTGTGCACATAGAAGAGTGCTCCAACAGAAGATCAGGCATATGATAGTTATAAATTTTGCAAAACAGCGCATTTAGTTAATGTTAGCCTATTCAGATTTTCTTTTCAATCATCCATATATGGCCAAACGGGTCTTTGATATCTCCCTGCCGGTAGCCATAGTCGTAGTCCTGCGCAGGGGTAACAATCGTTGCGCCTGCCGCAACTGCTTTGGCGATCACTGCATCCACATCTGTTACAAAAAGCCCTATGGTTACCGTGGTTCCGCTGTGTTTATCAGGGCTGAACACATCTGCTTTCTTCATCTGTTCATGCAGGTGAAATAAGGAGCCGTTAATAGATAGTTCGGAAACATGAATGCTGCCATCATCATTGGAAAAACGTCTCAGTTCAACTGCACCAAAAGCTTCTATATAAAAGTCAACATTGGTGACGCCGTTTTTTATACAAAGCTCCGGGGCGAAGACAGGCTTATCAATATGGTTCATAAATTGCTTTTTACTAAGATACACTATTGCTAAAGTGAACAAACCTGCTTTCAGTAAAACTTTTTATTTACCGGTATGGTACCAAAAGAATATCGCTTGCTACACTTATCACCTGATACGATTAAATCCTTCATCGTTACCATACTTTCTGTCAACCGAATTTATTTCCATTTTTTTAAGCATTTGTTTTAATTCCGGTTTCAGGAAATATAACTCTTCATCCCTGACGAAAAAATCATCATCATTCAACTCTGAAATATAACTACTGTACTCTAAATTGCTGTGATATGCAACAACTGTGTCCCCGTTAATTCTAATCAATCGAAGAAAATAATAAGTGGTTTTACTATTTTCCTCTTTTCTTATTTTATACACATCGCCCACTTCCGGATGAGCAACAAAAGCTTCTTTTTCTTTTTGAGTAGTAAGATTGGTATTGACAAGCAAAAAAATTAAGCCTGCAAAGAGAATTGAAAAGGTAAATAAGTAAAAGGGTGTTTTACTAATCTGCTCATAATGCTTTTGAATAGCTTCCAACCTTATGGGCTCTCCGCAATTTTTGCACCTTATTTTAACAGCCTTGACGCCAACAGGAGTAACAGGAATAAAAAATAGGTGATAGTAGTCGCGGTACACCCTTACATCAAGATCAAACGCCTTACAGCTGATACATGCTTGTTGATGGTCTGTATATTTCTTTATCCTTGCGGCCCGTCTGCCGTATATTAGAAACATTTGAATTTTGATTTAATATGATTGCCAATATATAAATGATAGGCAGCTAATCTATTGGTTAACGCTGGTAATTTTTGCAAATGCCTGTTTAATCTCATGACCTTTTCAAAATCAGCAGTACAGCCATAGCCTGTAGGGGTTATAGCTTAAGCTCTTCTTCAAATTTAATACTGAACTTCAAAAAAATAACCACATTTTGCAGGTCAGATATTTACAACATTGCTCTTAAAAAACTAATGCATGAAAAAAAATGTACTCTTGTGTTCAGCACTTTCCCTTTTCGGTCTTTTTAAAATCAATGCCCAGGTAACAAAACTGTCTGATAAAACAGCGCTCCATGGTTTTACGGTAAACAACAAACCTATCCTTATCAGTGATGTGGATAACAGCTTATGGACAACTGATGGAACCCCCGGCGGAACAAAAAAGCTCACGTCTAAAGTTCTGGCAGACCAAACAGTCACTGGTATTAAATGGAACGGTAAATATTATTTTGCCGGTACTAGTGAAACAACAGGATCAGAATTATGGGTTACAGATGGTACGGATGCAGGTACGATGCTTATAAAAGATATTCATCCCGGTACGGGCGGTTCTGATATCGGGAGCTTTATTGTGTATGATAATAAGCTTTTCTTTTTTGCGGCTGATGACCTGCATGGCAAAGAACCCTGGATAACGGATGGCACTGCAGAAGGCACGAGACTTGTTGCAGATATAAACCCTTCAGGCGGCAGTTTTGTAAGAGCGCAGACTTACACCATTTTTAAAAACAACCTTTACTTTGTTGCAAATGACGGCACCAATGGCAACGAAGTATGGAAGTCTAACGGAACTGCTGAAGGAACTTCCATGCTCAAAAATATCAATCCCACCGGCAACGGTATATATTCCAGTACCAGTTTTATCAATTATGGAAATGTCTTTCTTTTTACCGCTTCAACAGATGAGTACAGTGGTTATTTATGGAAAAGCGATGGTACCGAAACCGGTACTGTTGCGGTGAGCATCGCCCCCAATTTTCCCGGCGCTTATGTGTTATGTAACAACAAGGTTATTTTTACCGTTAATGAAAATTATTTTGAATCAAATCTATGGGTAACCGATGCAACAGCAAACGGAACAAAGATCGTAAACCCGGATAACGGAACTACCATGACTTACTTTGACAGGAGCGCCTTTGTAAATGATAAACTGGCGTACCTTGGTTACAATGACTATGTGGGGTTTAGGATATGGGTAACAGATGGTACCTCCGATGGTACGCACCCTTTAACCGGTTTTGAAACAAACCCAAACATCAACTTCCTGCGCATACATACAGAAGATGGCATAAAAACATCACTTAACGGTAAAGTATATTTCTGGGCTAATGATAATAAAAATGGATACCAGCTATGGTCAACCGATGGAACCGTAGCTGGAACCAGCCTGCTGAAAAAACTCTATGGCGATAATGGTTCACTGCTCATTTTTAACCAGATGCCTTATTCCTGTGCTGTAGGTAACACACTGTATTTTGCCACCGCAGAGCAGGGTGGTGCTAAAAAAATAGATATATGGAAAACGGATGGTACGGCTGCAGGAACTTCTAACATGGCCACTATTGACAGGAGTGACTCAAAAAATTTCCAGGCCATATATACTTCACTGGAGTTTGGATATAATAACAGTATTTACCTTGGCATAAAAGATGGAGACCAAAACAGTGATTTGTATAAACTGGAGGAAACAACACTTCCGGTTTCTTTGCTTTCTTTCAATGGCGCACTGAAAAGCAAAGCGGTAAATCTTGAATGGCGTACGGCAACGGAGATTAATACCAGTCATTTTATGTTAGAGCGAAGCGTTGACGGAACCCATTTTGAAGATATTGCCAAACTAAAGGCAGCCGGCTATAGCACTGTTCAGCAAAACTATGTGTATGCTGATGCAAAAGCGCTTCTTACAGGGGCCGCCACGTTATATTATCGCCTGAAGATGTTTGATAAAGATGGAAGCTTCAAATATTCCCGCCTGGTAAACATCTATTTGAAAAATGCAGTAGCAGGTGTTAGTTTATCTCCCAACCCGGTAAAAGATATTTTAACTTTAATGTTTGCCGGCGCCGTTGACGAAAATATCACCCTTCGGGTAACAGACATCTCAGGTAAATTGCGGTTAACACAACCCATCTCAAAAAATAGTAATCAGTACAAACTGAATATATCTGTATTACCCGCCGGTATATATTATCTACAGGTAGTAGGGTCTAATCAAACTAAAACAATCAGGTTTGTAAAGTAGCCATACGCCCTGCCGGGATAGCTCTATCATGTTTGCGAATGATCTATAAACCGCAGCTATTTATACTGGTACTTACCGCAAAGTTTCCTGAATGGGGCTTTGCGGTTTTTAGTTTTGTAAATCTTTAAAACAGCGTGATAATTACAAGGACCTTGTAAAACTTATTATTTAGATATTCATTTTAGTAATCAGGTGTTTTGCTAATATTGCTGCTGTAAAATCTTTCTGGTGCCAGTTTTGTCTGTACATGTTAAAGGTCCCGGATCATGTCAAAATTTTCTCCGTTATAGGTAAATTGTCCTGCTGTTTGAAAACCATTTTTTTTATAATAATCGATTGCTTTTTCATTGTCAGCCTGAACCCCTCCCCATAAAACAATTCGTTTTATTTCTGTCTCTTTAAGATCCTGAAGTATAAAAGGAAATAGCTGGTTGCCAATACCACAACTTTGCCACGCATCCGCAACTGATGGTGCAAATTCGCAATCAGTCTTACGGTTAAGTTCTATTCCATAAGAAAGAAAGCGGTGATAGTCACTTTCCAGATAACCGTATCTGATGATGGAGTATGCAATGATTTCATTAGTATCAATAGTTTGAGCTATATAACTTTTATGAGTGCCTGGGTGTTCATAAAAGTCAATGATAGATTGCTTGTCAAACTGGTGTGGGCCAAACCGCTTTTTTGTTCCTGTGCCCAACATGTTGAGATAGAAAAATAAATTATCTATGTCATTTGAGTTAAGCCTGCGCAGGTACACTTGCCGGTTGTCTTTGGTTTTAATGATCATAAGTTATTTAATAAAATGATACCGGTGTAATAGTTCTTTTTTTAGTCAATAGCCTGCAGTAATGATGCAACCTTATTTTAAGCACATAAGTAATTCTGTTTCTGATTTGCTTTCATCACCTGTCCAATGACCATAAATTTCAATATTGGGAAATGTAATTTCATATCCCTGGTCGGTCAATTCATTTCTCAGGTTTTGTCCTGCTTGTTTTATTAAATGATAGCTTCCGGTATGTTTGTAGTATGCATATTTTTCGATGTTTATTTTCATCACTTCAAGTTCGTAATTGCTGTCTGTTGGGTGCTCCGGTTCAACACCTGCAAAAACTTTGTCAGGAGCTTCATAAACCCAGATATTTTTTCCCTTATTTTTTATGCCCTTGGTTTTAACAATGTCCCACATTTTACCGCTCAGCTTAAAGGCTGTTCCTGCATAATCTTTGTTTGCCGCATAGCTTCCGAAACCGTAAATGATTGATTGGAAAGGTTCAGTTATAATTTTAATGTCCATGGTCTTTCTCTTTTGTTTGTTATGCCGGCTGGTCGTTACAGTCGCTGTTGTAATGTTACTGTTTGGTACTACGCTGGATTTTTGATGCCTGGCCTTAACTGAAATCCGATAGAAATTATTCTATTTGAAATTAGATAAAAAAATAATAGATATTCATTCCTCTTTTATAAGGCAAGTTGGAAGAGAACTTAATCTATTCAAGTATAGTCAGGAGAATTATTTTGCTCACGGAATGCACAGCAGTTTTGAATTTTTTTCCCGCGTTATTTGCTAGAAATGGTTTCACGCAGGGGCGCGGAGGCAGGTTTCAAATTTTACCCTGGCAAGGTTGCACAGACACCGCTGTCGGTATCTGCACACGCGTGGAGCGTGTCTGATACCAGATTTCTTAGAAGGATTTTCTAACTGCTGATAAATTATTTATGCTGCTTTATTGCCTGGTGTCAGACAACTAAGGTTGTACAGACACCGCTGTCGGTATCTGCACACGCGTGGAGCGTGCCTGATACCAGATTTCTTAGAAGGATTTTCTAACTGCTGATAAATTATTTATGCTGCTTTATTGCCTGGTGTCAGACAACTAAGGTTGTATCCCTTCCACACGTTGGATTCGCCCGATGATGCAATGATATCGTCGGGCGGTTCAAAACCGCCTGACGAATTTTTCAGGGCTCTTATTTATTAATTGCGAGATAATATAGAATGGTGTTAGTAGGCAGATGCTTATTCATCAGGCGACTTTGGAGTCGCCCGATGATGCGGTTACCGTTCCAGGCATCTTCCAACCATCATCTTGCAAAATGAAAGGACTTTCAAAACGCAACAACCTTCACTTTTCATTCTTCACAACCCGTCATCTTTAGATTTATAAGTTTCCGGTGCCTGGTGTCAGACAACTAAGGTTGTACAGACACCAAATCTTCCTTCCACAAATACATCTATTAGCATCCTAACTTAAAAAGGAAGGCGTATGCTTCCCATTTGCTTTCATAGATAATGAGATGAGATATTTTAAACTATCACTCAGGCGACGCTGGAGTCGCCCGAGTACGCAAGCAGTTTGCTTTTCACTTTTCACCATTCACAATTGACCTTCCTCCATTCACCTTTTACGTTCCCTGCCGCGTTCCCGCCTTGTAATACAACTCCGCCATTTTTTTCTGGTAGCTGGAGATGATTTCCGCTTTCTTGATTTTCATGTCAATCAGTTTTGTTTCGCGGCTGTTGATGAGAAACAACGTGCTCTCGCCGAGCTCGAACTTTTGTTGCTCTGCAGTCAATAAAGTCTGCTGGTTATTGATGCTGGCGGATTGTATGCCGAGCTGCTGTTTATAAGCCGTCAGTACATTGTAAGAGGCAAGTATATTGTTTTGAATCTCTCGCCCGGTTTGCTGTAACTCGTATTCGTTGTCGCGTTGTTTTATTTTTACCTCTCTCAGTTTGCCGCGTTCAGACCTGAGGAATAACGGGAAGGAGAAGTCAACGCCGATTTTATAATTCTGCCAGTTCACATCGTAATATTTTGGATAAAAGTTGCCAAAAGTATTCCGGCTGGTGATGAGCATCCCGGTAAGATTAAGCTTTGGCTTGAGTAACTCACGCATGTATGAATTTTCCAGCCGCAACTGCTCGCTTTTTGATTTAAGCTTTAATAACTCCGGGTGTTGGTCCGCCGCATAATTCACAAGTGTATCGATGCGCACCTGCTGTGGTGTGAGTGCCTGCTCTTCTACTATTTCAGGGATGGCAATCGCCGGTAGTTCGAGCGGCGTTTCATTATCGTTCCACAAAAAATTATTCAGCAACAATTTTGCATTGCTCAGCTCAACTTCGTATTTGGATAACTGCAGTTGCCGGTCCTGTACGGTAATATGCGCTTCAACAGAATCAATGGATGCCTTATCACCCAGTACCGCCTGGCGGCTCACGGCTTCGTACCTGGTCTGCGCCAGCTTAACGCCATCTTTCAGCAACATATACTGGCTATAGGCATAATACCAGTTCCAGTAATGGGTAACGGCGCTATACCAAACGGTGATGATTTGTTTTATTTTCTCCGCTTCTGCATAACGCACCATCACACGCGACTGACGAAGCGTATTGCGCCGTTCATCAATAATCAACCCCTGGCCAATGGGTATTGACAATCCTACGCCGGACAAACCATCTTCTACCGTGCTGTATTGGGGGTTGGTATAGTTGCCTGTATTACGGTCGTACGAAACTTTCAGGTCAGCACCTGCGAGCCATAGCGGTACTTTCAATTCATTGCCCCAGTTGTTGTAATAATCTGTGTTGCCGAATTCTTTTTTGGCAAAGGAGGCTGCCAGTTTGGGGTCGAATTTTCCAAGCGACTGAAAGACTCTTGCTTTCGCTGCATCACTTAATAAAGCCGCCTGTTTTACTACGGGGTGATGTTGTAAAACATATTGCTCAAGGTCGTGCAACGAGAAAATTTTGCTGCTCTCTTCTTTGCCTTGCGCTTGTACTGTTGTTGACATCAATAACAACAGCAGAAGACTGATAAAACATTTTCGAAAATATGCCTGCATGGTGAATTCAACATTTTTTGTGAGCGGCCTTATTTGCCTGCCGCATAAGAAGGTTCCTTTTCAAGACTTGGAGGAAACCCGTTTAACTGCCGCCATATCTCATACCACACCGGTACGGAGCGGAGGATAACCCTGCCATAAACACCGGAACCTTGTCTTAACTGAACGGGCCACGTTTCGTCATTCGCCGGTACCGGCAAATCCTGCTTGATAAGCAACCGGTATTTTCCATTGCTGCTGCTTACACGGTCTATCACCGCCACTTTACCGGCGAAGGTGCCTACAGCAACAGCGGGCCATCCTGAAAACTGAACCGAAGGCCATCCTTCAAACTGCAGCCGCACATGGCTGCTGTCGAGTATCAGCGGCACATCCATGGCATCTACATATATTTCCGCAGCTACAAGTGGTTCACGCGGTTGCAGGATACAGATGGATTCTCCTTCCTTGATATTTTCACCCACACCAGCCTTCAGCGTTTTTACTACGAAGCCATCCTGCGGTGCACGTACCACGTATAAACCTCTCCTGATGGATACGTTGGTGATTTCATTTTTCAACTTGGAGATATCACCCATAACACTCGCCTTGCTTGACAATGCAGAACTAAGGTCTGATTGAGCCTTGGCCAATGATTCCTGGTATTTGGCACGGATATTATCCAGGTCGATTTTTGCATTCAACAGGCTTTGCCTGGAGTTATTAAGTTTGTTGCGCTGGCTGATGACTTTTGCAAAATCTTCCTGCAGTTTTAACCGGCGCGATTCAATATCTGTTAAAGAGAACAAGCCATTTTTATAACCGGCCTCATATCGTTCCAGCCGTGCCTTGCTGATGTTGTAAAAATTATCTACCGCCACCATATCGGCACTGTCCATCTGTACATAATTTTCGCTTTGTGTTACTTTGTTTTCAGCAGCGGAAAGCTGGTAGCGTACACCGTTGGCCAAGGCATCAATCTGCGCTTTGGTCGCGTTCATCTTTTGGTCGGCGGCCGTACTATTGTCAAATTTTGCATTCAACTGTTCGTTCAAACGTTCGGGCAACTCGGGGTCAAAGTATGACTGACTGGTTTCTGAAATCACGATAAGTGTATCACCTTTTTTTACTTCCTGTCCTTCGCGTACAGACCATCGTTCTATTCTGCCGCCAATCTGGTTTTGAACGGTCTGCGGCCGGTCTTCCGGTCTTAATGCCGTTACTGAACCGCGGCCCGGTATTGTTTGACGCCAGGGCAGGAACAGGATGATGACAAACAATATCAACACTACCGTCATAATCCTTCCTACGCGAAAAGCGCCCTTTGGTTGCAATAATTCTTTATTCGATTCCAGTGCCTGGCTTTGCAGGTAGGCTTCGCCCGGCATATGATGTATGTTACCCATGGATTAAGTTTTGTTCGTCAAGTTCAAGGTCAGTTACTGCGGCGAGTTTTTCGCTGCCGGTAACCATGTCAAAAATGGTATCAAGGCTCGTCAGGAATTTTTCTACGGCATAGCTGATTTGCACGATGATTACTTCCGCAGCCACAAACTGACCGAGCGTCATCTGCCGCTCTACCACGAAGTAAGAGCCGAGTAATAACAATCCGCCCATCAGTACACAACGCAGCGCGACAGAACTCGCAAAGAATTTTTTGAGTATCCTGAAGTGACTGTTGCGTGCGCGTAAATAGTTTGCATTAATCTTATCGGTCTGATGTAATACTTCCTGCATGGTTGCTTCACTGCCGCGGTATTGTGGAAGTTTTGACGCCACCTCTTCCAGGTAAGCAACGAGATTGTATTTGTGCGCGGATTCTTCAATGCTTGTGTTTAATCCCTGGCGATAATAGATGGCCAGTATCAGTGAAACAAAAAGGATGGTGAGCACGCCAAAGCCAATCAGCACGGGATGATAAAAGGAAAGCAGCACTGCGCTGAAAATAATCTGCACGATGGCTGCCACAATATCCACCAGTAATTTGGCAAGCCCTTTTTGAATGGTGATGATATCAAAAAAACGATTGACCAGTTCCGGCGGATTTTCATTCTTTAGCTCTGACAGTTTGATACGTGGCAAACGGTAAGCAAATTCGATAGAGGCCTTGGTAAAGATTTTCTGTTCGATGGTTTCTACCAGTGAAAGCTGACCTATGAGTAAAATACCCGCGACCAGCACACCGATGATGACCACCACAATTAAAATATAAGTGGAGCTGTACATTGCCCCGTTGGAAAGCAGGTTATAAACTGCGGTAATACCCAGAGGTAATGTAAGACCGATAAGGCCGATTAACCCTGCATAAACAAAAATGTAATTGATGGTTACCCTTTCCAGGTGTAACATGCGGACAAGCCGTTGCCAGGGTGTTGGCGCGCCTGCCTTGTAATGATGACTCATAATGCAAAAGATTGTAATGAATAGGAAAAACACGGGCCATAACCTGTTAATAAGCTATAGCTTTCGCATATGTTTTACTGATGGCAAGCAGTACCTGTACACAGGTTTGTAACTATTTTATTTATGCGGTAAAGTTGGGAGGCGGGGTAGGTACGCTAAGATGCCAGGGCTGCGTAGAGGCAGCGGGCGGCGTATAAGGTTCCGGCAGGTAAGGATGTTTTACTAGATAGGTATCTGTACCTGCAACAAAATGCTCGTATTCTGAAGTAGATTTTTTGTATTCCGTTTTTTGGTCGGTGTTGCTCTGGCTGTTGTCTTCTTCATTCTCTGCGTTCACCGCAAATTTTGCCTTGATTTTATAATCGAAGCATGCAAAGGAAAACCTGCCTAAAAAAATACCCAGGAATAAAATGCCGATGATTAATCTGATATGTGCCGTTAAACGCTTCTTCATTTAAGAAATGCAAATGTAGGCTGCGGCTTTCTGAAAGATGTTATACATATCTTATAAAGTTATTAGAATGTGATTAGAGAAATGAGGAGAGTGTGCAAGCAACTTGCGAAGTTGCAAGAGATTTGCAGGCTGTAGTTTTATTTAGTATGCAACATTTGCATCGTGTACCAATTCACACCCAATCCTTCCCGATTCACATTCTGCGTACATAATAAGCTACAGGCAACTGAAGTTTACAGCCATAAATAATTAAAACAATTATCATGGCAAACAAACTTTTAACCGTACTATGCTTTTTTATAGCAGTAAGCCTCTCTGCACAGGTAAATGATAAGGAGTCCTTCACTGTTTTTGCAAACCTGCACGACAGTCTTTTTACAGATGCGTATCACCAAAAGGATACCAATCTTTACCATCGGTTACTGGATACTTTTACCACCCGCTATCATAAACAGGACAGCATAACCCAAAAGGAAAATTCCTACCATCTTTCTAACGCCTTGTATAACCTGGGTTGTGTTTACAGCCTGCTTAACCGGCAACAGCAGGCGCTTATATACCTGGATAAAGCGATACGTGCAGGCTATTACAATTACGCAAATATTATTGCAGACAGCGACCTGAACAATATCAGGCACCTGGATAAATTTACACAGTTGATTACTCCGCTGAGAAGTGTAGGTGATTACCCTTATATACTTCGCAATGCAGCCAGGTACAATACCGCAGATACAAGGCCTTTACCGGCTTTTACTTATCAGTCAGGTGATGATAGCAACCTTGTTGCACTGCGCAAAGCATTCAACCTCGATTCCATTGCAGGGCAGGGTGATGACGTGTCACGGATACTTTCGCTGATGCACTGGCTGCATAACCTTGTTCCGCACGACGGGCAGCTTGAAAATCCTGCAGTAAAAAATGCGCTGAGCATGATTAACGTTTGTAAAAAAGACAACCGGGGTCTTAACTGTCGCGGGTTGGCTACCACGCTCAATGAATGTTACCTGGCACTTGGGTTTAAATCAAAATTTGTAACCTGCCTGCCAAAAGACAGCCTGGGCGTAGACAATGATTGCCATGTGATTAATGCGGTATATACACCCTCACTAAAGAAATGGTTGTGGATTGACCCTACTTTTGATACCTATGTGATGAACGAAACCGGAACATTGTTAAGCATTGAGGAAGTGCGCCGCAGCGTAATTGATAACAGTCCGCTTATCATAAGTCCCGATGCTAACTGGAACCATAAGCAAAGCCAGACAAAAGACGATTACCTGTTTAATTATATGGCCAAGAACCTTTACCGTCTTGAAGTTCCGGTGCAAAGCACGTATAACCTGGAAACATCAGCCAGCGGTAAGAACATTGAATACATACAGCTTTTGCCGCTGGATTATTTTAAGCAGCCAACAAAAACCAACCGGACTAACCAATATAGCAAAACTTCCTATACGTATTATTATACCAATAACCCTGCTTATTTTTGGCAGTTGCCCGAAAAGAACTGATATGGCAAAGATTATTCTACTGGCGTTGATGTGTACACTGATTTTGCCTGGTACTGCGCAAATAAAATGGGAGAGCAGTTCAACAATGCTGAGTAGCAATGAATGGACCAATTATTCAACCACCTATATACCTCCGGAAGATGAAAATACAAAACCGGTGCTGGTAACGGCGATTCCTTACAATGGAATTTATTCGCACAATGATGAGTATGGCAAGGCTTTTTCCATGTCTTTTACCAACTCATTGTTCAGCTATGTTTCCGGGCTATCCGCCAATGCACAGCAATTGTTTACCTACGATTCGTCGAATGTATATTTTATTACGCCGGGTATCCATCCTGCCAATGCGGCTATGTACGAGTACCGCGTATTGCTCAACGGCAAAAAAGTGATTACGCCGTGGACGAGCGTAAAACAGTTTACAGACGATAATTTCCAGCTAAACAACTTTAAGAAACACCTGGGCTTTTTGGGTGGGTATAAAACAACCTGGGGAAATGCAATTGTAGCAGAACTTAGAAGAAAGGGAGATGATTCTTTGCTGGCTTCTTCCGCTGTTTACTGGATGGAAACAGCGCCGCAGTTACTGCAGATATATACGCCGGGAGACCTTAGCGAGCTGTTGAGCCTGTTAAAAACAACGTACAATCCATACCAGCCGCAGGTACCGGGTGAAGAAATGCTCAAGTGGCGAAAGAGGTATAAGAGCAATGAGCTTGACCCGGTAACCGGTTTGCCGAGGAAGCTGATGCTTCAGCCAAATGAAACGAATGTACTGTTTTATCTTACATCGGGCATCTATCAAAAAGATGCGGTTGAATACCAGTTAACCCGCAATGATGCTGTGGTTATCAACTGGCAGCCGAATGATTACAACAATAGTTTTATTTGGCTGAAAGAGCTTTCGCATGGCGAATATCATCTGCGCGTACGTTATGCTGCGCAACGGCAGAATGTACTGGATTATCCGTTTGAAATAAAATCCGCCTGGTACCAGACAGTGCTCTTTAAACTGGTAACGGGTATTTTGTTCCTGGCCTTTATCGCAGCCATCTATTTTTATTACCGGCTGGTAAAACAACAAAGGCAAACCAAAGCAGAGCAATCAAAAAAGCAGCAGCTTGGCCTTGAACTAAAAGCCATACATGCACAGTTAAACCCGCATTTTATTTTCAACTCGCTTAGCTCCATCCAGGGATTGATTAATACCAATGATACAGAAGCTGCGAACCAGTATCTCTCAGAATTCGGCAGCCTTATGCGCAGTACGCTTACGGGTACAGAAAACAATTTTACCGTGCTTGTCAATGAAATCACCACACTGGATAGCTATCTTAAACTGGAGCAGTTAAGATTTGGTTTCAGTTATGCAATTCATGTTGATGAAACCATTGACCGGCAGGAGGCCGATGTTCCCTTCCTGCTTTTGCAGCCATTGGTGGAGAATGCAGTAAAGCATGGTATTGCCGGTAAAAAAACAGACGGCAATATAACCGTTACATTTACACGTGCATCAGGCGATATGATTGCAACGGTGCGCGACAATGGCAAAGGATTTTCGGCAGTTAATAATAGCAATAACAGCGGTTATGGTTTAAAACTTACCCGCGACAGGATTGCCTTACTGAATGAAGTAATGAGTGACAGGAAGCTGCGCCTTGATATTAACAGCAGCAACACAGGCGCCGATGTAAAAATTTATTTTCTCAACTGGTTGGTATGAAGATAAAGACGGTATTGATTGATGATGAACCCGGTAACATTGCAAATTTATTAGCATTGCTTTCAGGCTATTGCCCGCTGGTGGAAGTAATCGGTACAGCTCTTGACGCAGCATCCGGCAGGCAACTGCTATTGCAACTGCAACCGCAACTTGTTTTCCTGGATATACAAATGCCGGGTGAAAACGGGTTTGATATGTTGCGTTCGCTAAGCCGTTATAATTTTGAGGTAATCTTTGTAACGGCTTATGATAAGTATGGTATACAGGCCGTAAAGTTTGCAGCGGTAGATTACCTGTTAAAGCCGGTAAACATTGCCGAACTTCAGCTGGCAGTGGAAAAGGCTGCAACAAAACTTCAGTATAAACAGCAAAACCTTCAGCTCGAAAATCTTATACAGTTGTTGCAGCATCAGCAACACAAAGAAGAGCACCGCATAGCCTTGCCCGTGTTAAAAGAAACCAGGTTTGTTTACACGAGAGACATTATACGTTGTGAAGCTTCCAATAACTACAGCCGGTTTTTCTTAACTGATGGAGAAGTATTGGTTGTGTCCCGCCCGATTTTTGAGTATGAAGAAATATTGAAAGACTACGGTTTTATACGCTGCCATCAATCCCATTTGGTAAACAAGAAATTTATCAAGAGCTGGGTAAAAGAGAATGGCCAGTTTCTTTTGCTGTTAAACGGAACACAGGTGCCCATCTCCCGCAATAAAAAAGAGATGCTTGCCGAAGCACTCAAAGCCAACGGATAATTTTTTTAATCAATATTGGTGTTATGCAGGAGACGTATAACGTCGGTTTGGTTTGTTACCAACCGTTTAATTTTTCACTAAAATTCAACATGTAATAGTGCTCATTTCAGTTATTGAAGTTTCGTCTGAGACGAATTGCATTGGGCTGTGAAGCCCGGAGACATTTACATAGCATTGCTTTCATTTACCATTGCCATCATCAAAGTTTCGTCAGAGACGAAAAGCATAACACTGCGAAGTCCGGAGACATTTGCAGAGCGTTACCTTCATTTAAAATTTATCATTCAACATTTATCATACCATTCTGAAGGAACTTTTTAAGTAACGATTTTTTTTGAGTTGCGTTTATGCCTGGTGTCAGATAACTAAGGTTGTACAGACACCGCTGCTGATATTGGCACAGGCTTTGGCTTTCTGATAAAATTTCGTCAGAGACGATGAGCATAACACTGCGAAGTCCGGAGATATTCGCAGAGCATTGCTTTCATTTACAATTTAGCATTCAACATTTAACCTATCGCTTATCAAAGTTTCGTCAGAGACGAAAAGCATAATACTGTGAAGTTCGGAGACATTCGCATAGCATTGCCTTCATTTAAAATTTATCATTCAACATTTATCATACCATTCTGAAGAGACTTTTTATGTAATGATTTTTTGTGAATTGTGTATATGCCCGGTGTCAGACAACTAAGGTTGTACAGACACCGCTGCTGATATTTGCATACGCTTAGGCTTTCTGATAAAGTTTCGTCTTAGAAGATGAGCATAACACTGCGAAGTCCGGAGACATTCACAGAGCGTTGCTTTATTCAACATTTGTCATCTAACATTTATCATGGCAATAACAAAGTTTCGTCAAAGACGAAAAGCATAACACTGCGAAGTCCGGAGACATTCGCAGAGCGTTGCTTTATTCAACATTTATCATCTAACATTTATCATGGCAATAACAAAGTTTCGTCAGAGACGAAAAGCATAACACTGCGAAGTCCGGAGACATTCGCAGAGCGTTGTCTTGGATACATATTCATCAGCATTTGCAAACAAACGCTGGATTGATCATCTTTAATCTGCATGCGTTTGAGCGTTTCTGTACCGGGATTGCGTTGTGAATGTTTTGATTGATGTGAACTTGTATGAATATATCACCCCTCCGGGGCTCTTAATCATCATGCTGATAAAGGCTATTAACAGGTCGTCCTGATGGGGCTTTGGGAAATGTTCTATATATTCTTGCAGTGCTGTTTAATGTTGGCTGCTTGATCGGTGAGGGATATGTCTCTCGGCCTTGCGTGTGCATACCATTATCTGTGTAAATGTGTAAGCAGAATTAATAGCGTCCAATATTTATTTCAAACTGGTTGCACAGATATAGTACGCGTTTTGTGATGTACATCGTCTTGCTGGCTGGCAACAGATAGCCCCTATGGGGCTCGTTAATCATTGTGTTGATATGGCTAGTAACAGGGCCCCGATGGGGCTTTGTTACGTATTGATGAGTTGGTTGCGTTTGTATTGACACCACTGCTTTCCTTAAACCTTCTGCCTTACACCTTCAGCCAACCTTGTATGCCTTCCTTACTTTACCGTCTTTCTCACTTCCCTCCACCTACCGGTATCGTTTGCGGTATCGTTCCCGGTAGATTCTGTGGGCGTAAACGAGTGGCGGATGATCTTCTTGTTTTCAAATCTTTCTAACATTGCGCATCGGTTACCATTAACTGCTATTGATAAAATCTAAAGTTGCTTGCATGATGAAGAAAATGCCTCACATTTTAAAACGCCTTCCTGTTACCGTTGTTTTCCCGCTGCTGTTACTGCTGTTGAATCTACAGGTAGTGATGGCACAAACTGCGCTTGCCATCTCTGGTAAGGTGCTGGATGAAAACGGTAAGCCGCTGGCCGGTGCCGCGGTTACGGTGAAAGGCTCTTCCAAAGGAACGCTTACCGGCAATACCGGTGAATTCACGTTAAAAGAAGTGCCTGCTACCGCATCGCTTATCATCTCCTTCCAGGGATATGAGAATGCAACGGTAGAGATAAAGGGACAAACCTCTTTTACCGTGAACCTGAAACAAGACATCAATAAACTGAATGATGTAGTGGTGGTGGGGTATGGTACACAGCGTAAGATTGCATCTACCGGCTCCATTGCATCGGTAAAGGCGGCGGATATTACACAAACACCTGTGACCAACGTGGCGCAGGGTCTTGCCGCCAGGGTGGCCGGTGTACAGATCACCCAAAACAATGCAGCGCCCGGTGGCAACATCAGCGTAAGGATCCGCGGAACCAACAGTATCAACGGTTCGTCTGAACCTTTGTATATCGTTGATGGCATCCAGATCTCCAACAGCGGCGGCGTAACAGATGTAAGCCCGCTTTCTACCATTAACCCGAATGATATTGAGTCGGTGGAAATATTAAAGGATGCATCTGCCACGGCAATCTATGGTGCAAGGGGCGCGAATGGCGTGGTGCTCATCAGCACCAAACGTGGCAAGAACGGCGCTACCAGGGTGCAACTGGATACCTACCAAGGCACCCAAAGCATCACAAAGAAATTACACATGCTGAATGCCTCACAATTTGCGCAGCTTGAAAATGATATCTATAATTCCTCCGTCTATACAGACCCTGCTTCTCTTGGCGAAGGCACAGACTGGCAGGATCTTGTTTACCGCAAGGCAGGCATGCAGAATTACCAGGCAGCAGTAAGCGGCGGATCTGATAAAACAGTGTTTTCATTGTCGGGTAACTTCTTTAACCAGGATGGCATCATCATCAGCTCAAATTTTAAAAGATATTCTTTAAGGGCTACGTTGGATCATACCATCAGCAATCATTTTAAAGTGGGTACCAGTATCCTCAGCAGCTATACCATCAACAGCAATATTCCTACAGGTATCAACTCTATTGACGGGCCCATTGTTACGCAGGGTATTGTGGGCGCTACGCTGGGTGCTCCGCCAACACTGGTGCCTTATAAAGAAGATGGCAGCATCTATGCTTTTGCAGACCAGTTCAATGGCCGCTACCGTGAAGTGGCCAACCCGGTGGGGCTTGCCAATATCCTTAACCGCAATACCATCAAGAGAACATTGGGCAACGTATATGCAGAGGTGAAAATTATCAGTGGTCTAAGTTACCGCGCTTCCTTTAATGCAGATGTAAGTAATACGCTGAACGATTATTATTCGCCTTTGTCTATTCTTGGCAAGGCAGAGATCAATGCTAACTCGGGCAGTGCCTCTAAAGGAAATGTAAACACCACATCCTGGCTGCATGAGAGCATACTTACGTATAACCAGTCTTTCGGTGATCATTCTATCAAGTTCACTGGTGTATATGCCATTCAAAGCAATCTGTATAATGCAAACACCATCAGCGCAAATGGCTTCCCCAATGATGCTACCACCAATGAGGCTGTTCAGCTTGCGGTGAACAGAACGGTGAGCAGCGGCCGCACCAAGGAAGCACTGAATTCTTATATGGGGCGTATCAACTATGGCTATGCCAATAAATATTTCCTGGATGTTACCGCCAGGTATGATGGCGCTTCCAAGTTTGGTGAAAACCATAAATGGGGCTTCTTTCCCGCAGTGGCAGGCGCATGGCGTATTATTGAAGAACCTTTCCTGAAAGACAGCAGGGTTTTCAGTGATCTTAAACTCAGGGGCAGTTATGGCATCACCGGTAATGCAGGCGCCATCGCTCCTTACCAGTCACTGGCCCTGGAAGGTTCCGGCAGCAACTACCAGTTCAATCATATTTATACCGTTGGTATTAGTCCTACAGGTATCCCTAACCAGGATCTGCGCTGGGAAAAATCTATCCAGGCAAATGTGGGGCTGGATGTTGGCCTGTTCAACAACCGTCTTACACTGGTGGCGGAGTATTATCATAAGAAAACAAAGGACCTGCTGTTTGTAAAGAATCTTCCGCTGTCATCCGGCTATGCTTCTGTTACGGGCAACTTTGCAAGTATACGTAACCAGGGTGTTGAGTTTGCTGCAGATGCCAGCCTGCTGACAGGTAAATTCAAATGGAATGTAAATGCCAATATTTCCATCAATCGCAATAAACTGCTTAGCCTGGAAGGAGGTACCAATGAGTATGTGTTAAGTCCGTACAGTGTTTTAAAAGTGGGGCAGCCATTGGGTATTTTTAAAACCTATGCCTTCAACGGCATCTATCAAACAGGAGAAACCGTTTTGCCGGGCAGTGGTAGCAGAACCGGTGGTGTTAAAGTATCAGATCTTAATAAAGACGGGCAGATCACCGGTGATGATCAGCTCATCTCCGGTAATGCCAATCCTTCTTACATCTTTGGCTTCTCTTCCAATTTCAGCTACCAGCGTTTTGATCTTGCGTTCTTTTTATCCGGTGTACAGGGTAACAAGATCTTCAACCTTAGCCGCTACACTTTTGAAAACGGGCTGGGTGGCAGAAACGTGATGGCAGGCATGGTGAACCGCTGGTCGCCAACCAATGCCAACAATGAATATGCGAGTGGTTTCCAGGGTGGCAGGATACCGGTATCTGACCGGTTTGTGGAAGATGGCTCTTATATCCGCATGAAGAATATTACGCTGGGTTATAAACTGCCGCCGGTCAAAGGTATCACCAATGCAAGGCTATACATCAGCGGCAATAATCTCTTTACCATCACAAAGTATAGTGGCTATGATCCGGAAGTGAATTCATTCGGTGGCTCCAACACGCTGATTGGTATAGACAACCTCGTGTACCCGATGGCAAGGTCGTTTATCCTCGGGCTGCAGGTGGGGTTATAACATAAGGAACCCGGCTTGCCTGCTGCTATTGTTCATCGTTAAAAACAGAACACAGATGATATGGATGCAAAAGATGTTCACTGTTGGTTTTCGCAAAGGCAAAAATAGCTGTGAACAAAATCAGGTCAATGCGCTCGAATATCGGTTTGAATGGTCATGTTGCTTCGCAGCATCGGAAAATCCATCCTGTTCCTATTCCTCAATGTCATCCGTGTTCCATGCCCGCTCACACAACAAGTGTGGTTGCAGTGTATCGTGCAGCAGGTTTATAAATCATCTTATTGCTTAAGTGCTTGTTCAAAAAAAGAGTGTATGTATACAAATAAAAAGATCCATTATATTTTCTGCGGCCTTGCATGGCTGTTGTTCAATACGTCCTGCAACAAGCTTGCAGAGAAACCTTATTCCTCCATCTTTACAGATAATTTTTATAAGACCGCTTCTGATGCCGAAGCTGCATTAACAGCCGTATACGGGCCGATGGTTGACCTGTACAATACCGCAGGCACTATGGCTTCAGACTTTAGCGCAGACCAGGTTTATCCGAGACCGGTAGTAGGCAGGGATACTTATACCTTGTTCAGTTATGATCCCAATTATACCACGCAGAAAAGCTTTAGCAGGCAATATGAATCGCCACAGCAAATATGGCAATCCTGTTATGCGGGCATAGAAAAAGCCAATTGGGTATTGTACCGTGTTCCTGAAACAAGTATGGATACAGCAAGGAGAACCGTTATACTTGGAGAGGCTTATTATATGCGTGCTTTTTATATGTGGACGCTTACCAAAAACTTCCGCGACATCGTGGTAAAAACAACACCCAGCACAAGCATTGATACGGCAGTGGTTGGTAAAACGATGCAGGCAGATGTGTACAAGCAAATCTATGCAGACCTTGACCAGGCCATCAGCAGGCTGCCTTCTTATTCTGCAGATATACAAAAAGGCCGGCCTTCCAAAGAAGTGGCCATGGCGCTTTATTCAAAAGCCGCTTTGTATGGTGAGAACTGGGCGGTGGCACTTGATAAGGCAAAGCAGGTGATCAGCAGCGGGAAGTATAACCTGATGACCGAGGTGACAGATGTTTACAACGTTTCTAAAGAGGATGCTGCAAGACAGGAGAACATGTGGGCCTTTGAATGTGAAAGTACTTCACCGGGTTTTTCTACACAGATCATCAGCCTGTATGGCCCGCGTAACAGCGATGGCCCGCAATATGCTACTACCTCTTTTGGCTCTGCATTTGTTTACCAGGGCTTCTACGATTCTTTTGATCCGAAGGACAAAAGAAGGTTATTGCTGGATACCAATTATATCAATAAGCTTGGACAGGTGGTTGCTCAAAAAGATATCACGCCCATCACTGCCAAAGGGGTATTGCTTAAAAAGTATATGGACCCCAATTCTGTGGGCGGCAACGGCGCCATTAATATCCCGATCCTTCGTCTTGCAGATATCTACCTTGTAGCTGCGGAAGCTGCCGCACAACAGGGTGGCGCCAGTGCCGAGGCTTACGGTTATATCAATACCATCCGTACCCGAGCCGGTGTTGCTGAACTTGCAACAGATCTTAGCAAAGAGCAGTTTATCAGCGCCGTGTTACAGGAACGTAGCTGGGAGCTTTTTGGCGAGGGCGACAGGTGGTATGATCTTACACGCAGCAATACTTTTTTGCAGGTGATACCCAAAGCCGTGAACGATGTGTTTCCAACACGTGCACCACAGGCAAGAAATCGTTATTTTCCAATTCCGTTGGATGAGGTCAACGCCAACAATAAACTTGAACAAAATCCCGATTGGAAATAACAGCCATGATGAAACCTGTCTTTTTTCTTTGTCTCGTAATATCCACCTGCAGTATGGCGCAGCAAAAAGTTTTGTTCCTGGCAGCCGGCCAGAGTAATGCCGTTGGCCAGGGCGACCGTACTGCTTCAATAGCCTGTAAAGAAGGAACGGCATATGAATACCGTTATACACAGGATTCACTGCTGGCATTGCAGGACCCCGTGGGTTATAATGAACTGCATTTTGAAAAGGCCAATACAGGCAGTGCATGGCCGGCCTTTGCCGATAGTTATCATTCCCTTACAGGTAAGATTGTTGTAATGGTGCAGGCTGCACGAGGCGGCAGTTCCTGCCATGTAAAAGCAGAGATGTCAGATTATGGCACCTGGTATAATACCGGCAGGTTACCGCTGTTTGACAGTGCCATCATAAAAACAAAAGCAGCCATGCATAAAACCGGCCTGGCTTTACAGGGTATCTTATGGAGCCAGGGCGAACGTGATGCCAATGCCATGAATACCGGCGGGCTTACCCCGGCAGAATATGAGGCTTCATTAACTGAACTGATCGCGAAGTTCAGGAAAGAACTTGGTGAACAGGTTAGATTCTATATCATCCAGACCGGTTATTACCTGCATCATTCCGCCACTGGTTTTGATGCTGTGCGGGCGATACAGGAAAAAGTTTGCCGGCAGTTGAAAGGCGTTTACCTCGTATATCATCAAACCGGGGAGTTTGAACAAAAGGGATGGATGAAAGACGAGATTCATTATCAGCAAACCGCATTAAACGATATAGGAAAAGAAGTTGCACGGCAAGTGGTGCTTAAAGAAAAAGAATCATTATGAAAGGATTATTTGTTTGTCTGTTGTTGAGTATTCAACTGTTTGCATTTTCACAGGGCAGAACCGCCGGTGCACTGAATGGCGAATGGACCTTTGCCATGGACCCGCTAAAAGTGGGCGAGCCTGAACAATGGTACGATACTGCTTTTGCAAGCCGGGGTTTTGACAAGGTACAGGTTCCACATTGCTACTCTGTAGATCCCCGTTATTTCTTTTACACAGGTACCGCATGGTATTTTAGAAAATTCAGTGCACAGGCAACAAGCGGGCATCACCAGTTCCTGCAATTTGATGCGGTGTTTTATAAAACAAAAATCTGGCTTAACGGTGTTTTAGTTGGTACGCATGAAGGTGGTTATACGCCTTTTGAATTTGATGTAACCAGCCTGCTCAAACCTGATAACGTACTGGCAGTGCAGGTAGATAATTCATGGGACACCACTACCATTCCCGGCGCCAAGACCGCCGTAAAATCATCACCGGCCAATAATTCGCAGTTATACCCATGGATCAATTACGGAGGCATCACACGGCCGGTTCACCTGTTGTCAAGACCTTCTTTGTATATCAGTAAAACCAAGATCAATGCAGAGCCTGACCTCGTAAAAGGTGATGCAAAGGTTGCTGTTACGGTAAAGATCAGGAACAGCCAGTCGGCGCCAGTGTCTTCCCCTGTCAACGTAGCTATCTATCGGGATGGAATAAAAAGCAGCGTAAAGTTTAAACCTGTGCCAACAAAAGTAAATGCAGGGGAGGAAGTGACCGTAAGCTTCACCGCCAGCATACCTTCTGCGGAAGTAAAGCTGTGGAGCCAGGATGAACCGTTCCTCTACAACGCCGTTATTACCTGCGGCACAGATACGGTTACCTCCGGTTTTGGCATTCGTAAGATTGAAGTAAAAGGCACCCGGTTATTGCTGAACGGTGCGCCCGTTAAAATGGGTGGCTGCAACCGTCCGCTGGATTATCCCGGTTATGGTTCCATGGATCCGCAGGAGGTGCTGGACAAAGATCTGCCGCTGATCAAAAGCGGGGGTATGGAGCTGTCACGCATCAACCATTACCCCGTTACAGAAGGGCTGCTTAACTGGGCCGATCAACATGGGTTGTTGATCATTGAAGAAGCCGGCAACTGGCAAATGACGCCCAAACAAATGGACGACACGCTCATGCGCCGCAAGTTCAGGCAGCAGATGCAGGAAATGATCGAGCGTGACTGGAACCATGCTTCCGTGATCGCCTATAGCGTAGGCAATGAATTTCCATCACAGACCACCGAAGGCCAGTCGTGGGTACGTGATATGAGCAGTTTTGTAAAGACCCTGGACAGCACCCGTTTAATCACTTTTGCCAGCATGTTTGTGTGGCGCGATTTTATAAAAAAACCAGAAGAAGAAGCCTCTCAGTATGTTGATTTTGTAAGTGCAAATATTTATGGTGATCATTTAAAACACCTGCAGCATATTCATGAACTATATCCCGGTAAACCCGTTTATATAAGCGAGTTCGGGATAAGAACAGATGCGGTAAAAACAGAGGAAGACAGGCTTGCCCACCTGAAAAAAGCAATGCAGGATTTCAGGCAGTGCAGTGATTATCTTATCGGGGCTTCCGTATGGACGTTCAATGATTATTTCAGTCGTTACCCGGGTACAAATGCCAATGGTTACCGTCCATGGGGGCTGGTAGGCCCGGACAGGCAGCCACGCGGCATGTACACCGCATGGCAGGAAGAATTTGCACCGGCAACCATTGAGTTAACCAACAAAAAAGACGGGTACGCAACGCTGGTGATCACCGCAAGAAAAGACTTTCCTTCCTATACCATGAAAGGATATAAGATCAGCTATGACGGGCAGGAAATTTTATTAAACACGCTACAGCCTGGCGAAAAGCAGGAGCTGCTGTTGAACTGCCCTACCGGCCAGGCTGACATATCCCTTGTAAAGCCGGGTGGTTTTATAATACTGAAAAAAACATTGAAATAATACAAAGATGACCAACTCCATTTATTACCGGTTAAGAAACGGCCTGTTGTTAGGTGTGGTGGTTTTATTCTGCCATGTAAATGCAAAGGCTGCTGTTCACCTGCCGTATTTTTTTGGAAGCAATATGGTACTGCAAAGAGATAAACCCATTAAGCTTTGGGGAACGGCAAATGCTGGCAGCACGTTTAGTATTGTGTTTGCCGGTAAAGCCAAAAAGATAACGGCAGATAAAAACGGGAAATGGAATACCGTATTTGAACCGCTGAAGGCTGGTGGGCCGTATGATATGCAGGTACAGTCAGACAGCAGTTATACTTTTCACAACATTATGATGGGGGATGTGTGGTTGTGTTCAGGCCAGAGTAATATGGAATGGCCGATGCTAAAAACATTTAATGCAGCTTATGAACTGCAACATGCAGATATCCCGGCCATCAGGTGTCTTACCCTTGTACGTAAAGTAAGCTCTTATCCATTGGGAGATATCAGCCCGGCAGACTGGAAAGTTGCAACGCCACAGGATACCTATGAGTTTTCAGCCGTTGCTTTCTTTTTTGCAAAACGATTGTATGAACGTTACCATATCCCCATCGGCATCATCCACAGCTCCTGGGGAGGTACGGCCATAGAGGCCTGGACAAGCTTTGACAGCATCAGCAGTGACCCTGATTTTACAGCAAAGGCTGCGGCATTAAAGGAGACCTATCGCCAAGGTAAAACCATGGAAGCATTACAGCAGTTATATGCTGACAGTGTTAGCCGCTACGAGCAAATGCTGCAGGAAAAAGACAGCGGTTACCTTGGTAAATGGTATGAGAAGAAAAATATTTCAGCAGGATGGAAAAGTGTCATCGTACCTTCTTTGTTTACAGAAGAACTGGCGGCTTACAAAGGCAGCATCTGGCTGCGTAAAACATTTACCCTGCCTGCAACCGCAACAGGTACTGATCTGGTGCTGAATATGGAAACCTTAAACGAGAAAGATATTACCTGGATCAATGGAACCAATATCGGTAATACGCAATGGTCGCCGGGCAGACGTACTTACCGCATACCCAAAGCCTTGTTGCATGAAGGAGAAAATTATCTCACGATCCGGCTGGAAAGTACAGAGAAAGTCATCGGCTTTCAAAGCAGGAATGCTGCAGAGATAAGGCTTGATCAATTATACAGCACATCAACCCCTGTAAGTATACCGCTTGCAGGTGAATGGCTCTACCATACCGGTCTTCCGCTGGAGCAATACCCGGCAACCGTTGCCGTACCCGGCTTCCAGGCAAACCTTGCTGTTTTATACAACGCGATGATAGCACCTTTTAAAGACCTCGCCATTAAAGGGTTTACCTGGTACCAGGGCGAAGCAAATGCCGGGCGGGCTTTTCAATACAGGCGACTGCTGCCTATGATGATCAGGGACTGGCGTAACCAGTTTAAACAGGGCGACCTGCCATTTATGCTGGTGCAGCTTTCGGGTTATGGCGGCTTAACAAATGAACCTGTAGAAAGCGGTTGGGCAGAACTGAGAGAAGCGCAGCAGATGACGCTTGCCGTGCCTGCTACGGGCATGGCCGTTAGCCTGGATGTGGGCAATCCTTATGATGTACATCCTACCGATAAGCAAACCGTTGGCAGGCGATTGGCGGCAGCGGCAGAAAAGATGCTGTATGGTGATACAGGTCTGCAGACTTCACCCTTATATACCCGTTCCTGGATAAGTAACGATACGGTACACATTAAAGTAAGCAACGCTGTGAATGGTCTTATATCCCGTGGCGCCGTAGTAAAGGGCTTTTCAATCGCAGGGCCCGATAAGCATTTCGTTTGGGCATCGGCTGTTTTGCGTAATGATGAGATACTGGTATGGGATAAGCGTATTCCACACCCGGTGGAAGTTCGTTATGCATGGGCAAACAGCCCGGTGGAAAGCAATGGCGCCAATGTTTATAACCGGGAAGGATACCCGTTGGGAACGTTTAGGACAGGGGAGTAGGGAGTGTGAAAAATGTGGTAAATGTGGAAATGTGATAATGTGGTAAATGTGATAATGGGCAGGGCCGGCAACGTTGAACATTAAACCTTGAACGAAAGAACAGAGTGCGCTAATCAGAGAAACCGGCAAGGTTGAACATTGAACCTTGAACGAAAGAACAAAGTGCGCAAATCAGAGAAACCGGCAAGGTTGAACGAAAAATGAACATCGAACTTGAACAATCGAAAAAAGAAAGAGCATGATCAAATCAGAAAGCAGTGAAGGGCGTTCGTTTCCGCAGGTGCAGTTACAGGCAGACCTGGTGGTGACCGGCGGTGGATTATCGGGAATATGTTGCGCTATCACTGCCGCAAGACAGGATTTAAAAGTGGTGCTGGTTCAGGACAGGAGCGTGCTGGGCGGCAATGCCAGCAGTGAAGTACGTTTATGGATTCTTGGGGCCACGTCTCACATGGGGAACAACAACAGGTGGGCAAGGGAAGGTGGCGTGGTAGATGAACTGCTTGTGGAGAATATGTATCGTAACCCGCAGGGCAATCCTGTTATTATTGATGCCCTGCTGCTGGATAAAGTTATAAGCGAACCCAACATCACCCTGCTGTTAAATACCACCGTATATGAAGTGGAAAAGAAAGATGCAGCTCATATCGCTTCCGTGAATGCTTATTGCAGCCAGAACCAGACTTCTTACCGGTTAACCGCTCCTTTATTTTGTGATGCATCGGGGGATGGTGTGGTAGGGTTTTTGTCCGGTGCGGCTTTCAGGATGGGGGCAGAAAGCAGGGATGAATTTGGGGAAGGCTTTGCCCCATCCAAATCGTATGGTGAATTGTTGGGCCACTCCCTGTACTTCTATTCAAAAGATGCAGGCAAGCCGGTAAAGTTTGTAGCACCTTCTTTTGCACTGGACGACATCACCAGAATACCAAAGTTCAAAAGTTTTAATTCGCAGGAATATGGTTGCAAGCTCTGGTGGATTGAGTATGGCGGCAGGCTGGACACGGTGCATGATACCGAAAAAATCAAGTGGGAGCTTTGGAAGATCGTTTATGGTGTATGGAACCATATCAAAAACTCGGGCAATTTTCCCGAAGCAGAAACCTTAACGCTTGAATGGGTGGGCATGATTCCCGGTAAAAGAGAGAGCCGCAGGTTTGAAGGGCCTCATATCTTAAAGCAACAGGACATTATTGAACAAAGAACACATGAGGATGCGGTTGCATTTGGCGGGTGGAGTGTAGATCTTCATCCTTCGGATGGCATTTATACTGATCAGCCCGGTTGCAACCAGTGGCACAGCAAAGGCATTTATGAAATCCCGTATCGTTGCCTGTATTCCAAAAATATTCAAAACCTTTTCCTGGCGGGCCGTATCATCAGCGCATCGCACGTGGCTTTTGGCAGCTCACGTGTAATGGCCACCAGTGCGTATGTTTCACAGGCAGTGGCCATGGCTGCGGTGCTTTGCAGGCAATACCGGTGCAACCCTGCCGACTTATACAACAAAGGAAAGATCGGTGAATTGCAAAGCAGGCTGATCAGGGCCGGTCAGTACATTCCCGGAGTAAAAGGTACTGCTGATAATGACCTGGTACAACAGGCAGCCATTACGGCAAGCAGTGAATTATCAATCAGCGAACTAACGGAAGATGAAGCGCCTGCACCATTGGATCTTTCCGTAGCGCAGATGATACCGGTAAAGGCGGGCAAACTGCCACCGGTAACAATACATGCATATGCTGACACAGCAACGGAGTTACTTGCAGAGATACGTATCTGTTCAAGAACAGGCAGCTATACACCGGATGAAACCATCGCCCGCTTTACCTTCCCGCTTCAGCCGGGCCGCAACTGCCTTCCGTTACAAACGGATATTACACTGGATACACCACAGTATGTTTTTGTATTACTGCATAAGAACAGTGCTGTTAAAATTGCCAGGAACAACCAGCGTATCACAGGGATTCTTTCCATATTTAATACCATCAATCCTGCGGTATCCAACTACGGTAAACAGGAAGCGCCGGAAGGTATCGGTATGGATAGCTTTGAGTTCTGGTGCCCCCAACGGCGACCGGCAGGACAAAATCTTGCCATGAAATTTCCAGAGCCTTTGCAGGCTTTTACAGCCAGTAACATCAGCAATGGTATTGCAAGGCCAACCACTTCACCCAATGCATGGGTGGCATCGTTCCAGGATAAATCGCCCTGGGTTCAATTGCAATGGGATCAGCCTCAGCATATCAAAAATATAGAGCTAAGCTTTGATACCGATTTTGATCATCCCATGGAATCTGTATTGATGCAGCATCCTGAAAATGTGATGCCCTTTTGTATACGCCGGTACCGCATATATGACGATAAGGGCAACCTGCTTTACGAACAACAGGCCAACCACCAGGCCCGCAATAAGATTACTTTTGAAGAACCGGTAGTAACGGGCAGTCTTAAAGTGGAGGTAGAACATCCCTCTTCGCAAACACCTGCTGCCATATTTGAAATCCGTTGCTATCAATAAAGCTGATTATGAAAAAAACACTCTTGCTTGCATTACTAGCCTGGCTTCATTTGTCATTACCGGCCAGGGATAAAACAATTGGGTTATCCGGTGATCGTCTGCGTATAGAATGGACGCAATCAAAACAAGGCTGGGCGATCAGCAAAATACAGGTAAACGGGGAGCATGGCTGGCAAACGCTGCCGCACCCCAGCGGTGAATACACCCTGTTGTATAGCAGTCAAAAACCATCAGACAGTGCTGCTGCCGTTTTTAAAACCATCACGGGTAATACCTGGCCCGATCCTGCCTACAAATACCAGATCAATCTCTGGAAACAAAACACTGCGGCGGTTGCGCTTAATACGGCAGGAGAAGCTACGCAGTTTTTTCCCGCCAATGCAGAAGTGATCAATAACAAACATATTGTTTTTACACAGGAAACGCCGCTCGCAACCATCCGGGCGCATTGGCAACTGGATAGTGCTTTTGCAACAGATATTCACGTAGCGATGAGTGTAACAGGTAAGCAGGCCGGTTACTATTCCATCGCAACACCAAGCATCAGCACGATACAGGAAAACGAACTAAGCTGGGCAACAGTGCCGGGTTATTTCCAGGGAAATGAAATGCAAAAGAATTTTATTCTGGCTTATGCTTACGGCCAGGGTATACCGCAGTTGCCCGTGATCTATCGTGAGCGTTGCGCCAGTTCTTTTTGCCCCGTGATTACCACAAAGCAGGAGCTCTCCATTGCCGCGATACCAGACCCGGGGCAGGGGCGCGACCCGTGGGCGAAAGATAAAAACACGCACCAGGATTGGTTGCTGGCAGTTTCACATATGAACCGTAAGGCAGCACTTACACCAACGCTGTATTACCCCGTGCTTGGCCAGCCTTCTTCTTTATTGCAGCCGGGCGATCAGCGCAATTTTACTTTTCGTTACAGTATCATGCATGCGCCGTGGTATAAGATGCTTGATCATGCAGTGAATGATATTTACCAGTTCAGGCAGGCGCTTACTTTACGCAGGAACCAGCAGTCATTGGTGGACAGGATTGAAAAAATGCAGGGTTATTTGTCAGACAAACAAACCTCCTTGTGGAATATCGAAGATTATAAAGGATTGAAAATTGGCGGACAGTCTTACCTGGGTGGTGTGGTAGGTTCTAATCGCGATGCGATCAAAAATTCTGATTATGGTGCAATGTGGATGCTGGCGAATGCCAGTAACGATCCCTATTTGAAGGACAGTGTGTTGCCTTATGCACTGAACTTTAAGCTTGCCCAACAACAAACGGATACCGGCTTTTTCCGTGGTGCCGCGATTGGACAATACTATCTGGCCAACAGTAAACATTTTACAGAAGAGTGGGGAGAATTTGTGGAGCCGGTAAGCCTTACTTATTATATCATGCTTGATATAGGCAATATTTTATTATTTGAGCCTGACAACAGCACACTGCGGGAACGACTGACCATGGGTGCCCAACTGCTGATGCAGTGGCAAAAAGCAGATGGCAGTTGGGAAGTGGCCTATGACAAATATTCAAGACAGCCGTTGTTTACAGACATCCGGGATCTGCGGCCTACCTTTTATGGGCTGATGGTCGCGTATCGTATTCTTAAAGATCCACGCTACCTGGAGGCTGCAAAGAAAGGTGCTGATTGGTTTATTGCAGAGGCGGTTAACAAAGGACATTTTATTGGTGTATGCGGAGATGCCCGCTATGCCCCTGATTTTGCTACCGGTCAGTCTGCGCAGGCCTTGCTGGATTTATATGATTTAACCAGGGATCAAAAATATCGTGATGCGGCCATTGCATCTGCGAGGATGTACCTGGGCGCTGTTTATACACAGCCCGTACCATCAAAAGAAATAAAAACGGTGAATGGTATACAACGGGAAGACTGGCAGATTTCACAGTCAGGCTTAAGCTTTGAACATGGCGGTATCATTGGTTCTGCCAATGGTGCGGGACCCATCATGCTTTGTAGTCATGCGGGTTTATTCGTACGCATGTACCAGCTAACAAAAGAGAACCTGTTTATAGAAATGGCCCGAGCTGCTGCCATTGGAAGGGATGCTTTTGTAGATCCTAAAACAAGCGTGGCATCCTACTACTGGAATGCCATGAATAAAGGGGCAGGCCCATACCCGCATCATGCTTGGTGGCAGATCGGCTGGATCACCGATTACCTGATGGCAGAGGCGCAGCTTCGGTCTGGTAATAAGATTGTTTTCCCGCGGGGATTTGTTACGCCGAAAGTAGGACCGCATCAATCGTATGGTTTTGCACCGGGAAAGATCTATGGGCAGGATGCCGCGTTGCTGATTCGCAAAGGGCTTATCAGCAATAGCAATCCCAATATTGAATACCTGCTTGCGCATAGCCCCGATTATAAAAAACTTTTTGTGATTGCATTGAATGATACCGGGGATCCTCAACAGTCCAACCTGGAATTGCATACCGAAAAATTCACTGAGAATAAAACATTCAGATCCACACATATCACAGAACTCACCAGGGGCCAAAATGCAGGTTCTCTAACTGTACAATTGGAAGGATACGGGATGAGGGTGTATGAGATTGGGGAGTGAGGAATGTGGAAATGTGATGAATGTGGGAAATGCGAAAATGTGCTGGTGTGCTATTGTGATGATATGCTAATGGAGGGTGCCTGCAATCTTGAACAAAAGAACAAATGTGGAAATGTGATGAATGTGGGAAATGTGGAAATGAGCTGGTGTGCTAATGTGATGATATGCTAATGGAGGGTGCCCACAATCTTGAACCTTGAACTTTGAACAAAAGAACAAATGTGATCATCCCGCTAACGGATATTTCATAACAGAAACTAATTTTTTTGACGTAGAAAATGGGTGCTGCTGAAATTGTTGAAATGATCGTCTAAATGGTATTTTATTCACCATTGACTATTCACCTTTCACCATTCACATCATTCATCTCAAAACAACTACCGCATGGGGCAACTTGATTTTATTGTAATGGGTGTATTTGCTTTACTGATTCTTGGCATAGGAATGATGTTTACCAGGATGGGCAGTAAAAACTCAACTGCTTTTTTTGAAGCAGGCGGATCAACCCCGTGGTGGATCAACAGCATCTCCCTGTTCATCAGTTATTTTTCAGCTGGCACTTTTGTGGTATGGGGTTCTATTGCCTACAAGAACGGTTTTGTAGCCAATGGCATACAGCTAACCATGGTATTTGGCGGGTTACTCGTGGCCTTCTTTATTGCAGCCAAATGGAAGCGCACCGGTGCTGTTACCGCAGCAGAATATATTGGGAAGAGGCTGGGCGTAAAAACACAACAGTTCTATACTTTTCTTATCATGCTGCATGGCTTGTTTACCACGGCTTCCGTTTTATACCCGGTGGGCAAAATGGTAAGCGTTGCCACGCCGCTTAGTCTTAACACCTGTATACTGATCATTGGCGGTATCATTATTCTCTATACTGCAGCAGGGGGGCTTTGGGCCGTACTGGTAACCGATGTGGTGCAGTTTGTTATACTTACCGCCGCAGTAATGATCGTGATCCCGATGGCCTTCGGGGAAGCTGGTGGCGTAAGCAGTTTTACCAGCAAGGCGCCCGATGATTTCTTCCGGTTTTTTAATAAGGAATATTCCTTCGGTTTTTTCCTGGCTTTTCTTGCATATCAAACTGTGTACATTGGTGGTAACTGGGCCTACGTACAGCGTTATACAAGTGTATCCAGTGAGCGTAACTCCAGGAAGGTTGCTTACCTGTTCACCTTACTTTACCTTATCAGCCCTTTTATATGGATGTTGCCACCCATGCTTTACCGTGTGATTAATCCATCATTAACAGGGCTGCAACCGGAAGGCGCTTATATGATGCTTTGCCAGCAGGTACTTCCCGCAGGATTGATCGGACTGGTGTTATCCGGTATGATCTCTGCTAGTGCCAGCAAAGCCAATACCACCATCAACATGATGGCGATTGTGTTTGCGCATGATGTTTACCGGAAATTATTGAACCCCCGCGCCAGCGAAAAAACACTGATTAAATCCGCCAGGTTTTTTACTGTGTTGTTCGGGCTTATTACCATCGGTATCGCGATGATGGTGCCTATGATCGGCGGTATCGTGGAAATGGTTTTGAGTACGGCATCCATTGCCGGAGGTGCTTTGTTTGCACCGGTGATCTGGACGCTTTATTCAAAAAGACAAACGGCAACTTCTGTTGTTACTGCTTCGCTTTGTGGCCTTATCATCAGTCTTGCATTAAAGTTATTTGGCAATGAGCTGATCGGTCATAAACTTGACCGTGTCTGGGAAACTGCTTTAGGCGTGGGCATACCGGTTTTCGTATTATTATGCTGGGAGTTGTATTATAAACTCACCGGTAAAACGGTCACTTATATTGCAACAACTGTTGCTGCTGATAATGCTGACGCTACAGCAGGAATACAGGATAAAGATGCGGCAGATCAGAATACTTTTGGCATTAAAGTGATTGCCGGCGCCATCGCAGTAGTAGGTGCAGGTGTGGCTTTGTTAGGCGCCTTTGCAGAAAAAGGACTGGTAGCAATCATCACCGGTGTGGCGATCTTATTATTATCATTGCCCTTATGGAGATCGGCTGTTAGAACTGCATGATCGTTTATCTAATATCATTGAGTTACTTATAATCCCCCGTCCGGAGCGGATACGCTATGCATGAATAAATTTGACAAAATGAAAAACCGTTTTATATTTGGCATGTAAACGATTGCGCTGACCAACGAGATAACTGCGCTCAATTGTAAAAACCGGTTGCAGCATATGTACGCTCCCAAAATTTCATGGCATGCGATTCATCTGGAGAATGAAAAGCACCTGTTGCTATCCATAGCCAGGGGAGATGAACATGCATACCGTGAACTTTTTGAAACCTACCGTCATGCAGTTTATTCCTACAGCATGCACCTCCTGAAAAATGAACCGGCTGCCGATGATGTGGTACAGGATGTTTTCCTTAAGCTGTGGATCAATCGTCATAAGTTACCCGAAGTTGCTTATTTCAAAGGCTGGCTGCTTACCATCGTAAAAAATAAACTGATTGACACATTACGAAGCCAGGTTAAGCAACGGCAACTTTTTCAGCAGGTGAAGCAGGAGGAAGCTTCGCTGGAAACAGAGAAACAGGTGATCGCAAGGGAATATGATGTTTTGGTACGCAGGGCGCTGGAACATCTTACACCACAACAGCAACTGGTATATCATCTAAGCCGCAACCAGGGTTTGCGTAACCAGGAAATAGCGGTACAGTTGAACATTTCCCCCAACACCGTAAAAACGCATCTTGTTCAGGCGCTCAAGACCATCCGTAGTTTTATTACACCACATTTAAGCGCAGTGATCCCGGTACTGATGGCTTCCATAAAATATTTTTAATTTTTTTTCATTCCATCTACTCCTTTTCACCACATGCTTCGTCTTTAGTATTGAAACACCCACCCGGGTGCAAAACAACTAATTGCATGCTGCCTGAAAGATTACGTTATTTACTCGCTCAATACAGCAATGGGAACCTTCAGAAAGAAGAGCATCAGGAATTGCTGGAATATTTTGATTCAAAGGAAGATGGTCTGTTGATGCAATTACTGGAGGAGATGGCGCAGGAACCTTTGCCTGCCTATCATCAGCCAACAGAACGGGCGAACGCAATTGCAGATGCGATACTTCAAACAAAGCAGGCGGAAAAAGCACCGGTAAGAAAACTTAACCTGCGGTGGTTGTCAGCCGCTGCCGCCATCGTCATCATTTTTTCAGGTGCCCTGTATTTTCTGTCCGGCAACAAAACAACTATCCAGGCAAAAAGTGTTACGGTCAAGCCTGAACACCAGGGAACGCGTTACCTGCTTTTGCCCGATAGCAGCAGGGTCATATTGAATCAGGGGGCCAGTCTTACCTATACTTCTTTTGCCGGTAATACCCGTGAAGTGAAACTGGTGGGGGAAGCTTTTTTTGATATCAGGCATGATGCTGATAAACCATTTATAGTTTATACGGGCCGGGTTAAAACCATTGTACTTGGTACTGCCTTTAATATCCGGGCGGCAGGTAGCAGCCAGGTGACAGTTACGGTTACAAGAGGTAAAGTAAGGGTGGAGGATGGCGGCCATCCCGTTGCGCTGTTAACGCCTAATCAACAGGTGACTGTTGACACCGCTTCAGGCAAAACGGTGAATGCAACCGTGAACGCAGAAGAGGTAACCGGCTGGAACCATCGTGAGCTGAGGTTTGATGATGCTTCACTAGGAGAAGTTGCATTGGCCATAGAATTAAAGTTCAATACAAAAGTGCGGTTTGCCATACCCGCCATGATGGATAACCACATCACGGCATCTTTTATTAAAAACGAATCACTGGAAGATATACTCAAGGTAATTACAAAGATCAATGGAATGAATTACCGCATCTCTGAAGAGGGAGTACTTATCGGATCAAACTAACCCTTTCATATCAAACAGATAACGCTATGCCATATAACCATTCCCCATAAAGTAACGCGCATAAAAAACCGCTTCAACCTGGCAGTTGAAACGGCCTCATGATACCTCCTGTCTCCTTACGAAAGAAAGAGGTGTGTTAAACAATTTTTGCAATTATTTAAACCAACCAAATTTATGAACATTTCTGCACTTTTTGCAGAACAGGGCTTTGCCATGCCGCTAACCCGTGTTCAGCAACTGCTTATTCCAAATAAAAAAAGAGTACGCTGGCTTATGCGACTGAGTTTTTTTTCACTGCTGATCATTTTCAGTACCCTCAACATGCTGTTTGCCCGTGATGCCAACGGTCAGGACATGAGCCGCATCAAAATAAAATTTGAGGCGAAAAATGAATCGCTTGTTGAATCCCTTAAAAAGATTCAGCGACGCACACCATTTACATTTGCCTATAATAAAAAAGACCTTACCGGGGTTGAAACCACCAACCTGCCCGAAGAGGAACGAAGCGTAAAAGAAACGCTTGATCTTTTGTTCCAGGATACCCGTTTGCAATATGAACAGGTAGGCGGAAACATCGTGATCTCGGTGAAAGCGGTAAAAACCACTGCACCTCCCGCAGAGCCTGCGCCACAGGCGTATTACCAGGGTGCAGCACCAAAAAAAGACATCACCGGTACTGTAAGAAATGAAAAAGGGGCACCCATGGCCGGCGTATCAGTAACGCTGCAAAACACAAAAAACGGCACCACTACAGATGAGAACGGCCGTTTCAGGTTAAGTGTGGATGATGGTAAAGTAACACTGGAATTTTCTTATATCGGTTTTGAAAGCCAAAGCAGGGAAATAACCGGCGATGGCGCTGTGGATATTGTTTTAAAAGAGATTTCCGGCGGCCTGAATGAAGTGGTGGTGGTTGGATATGGTACGCAGAAAAAAACAGATGTAACGGCGGCGGTAGCAAGTATAAAGTCAGAAAATTTTGTGAAGGGTTCGGTATCCGATGCCGGTCAGCTTATTCGCGGTAAAGTGGCCGGCCTCGCCGTTATTACACCTGATGCCAATCCTACCAGCGTATCGCAGATTAATTTAAGAGGTATCGCTACCATAGGAGCAAATTCCTCCCCGTTGATTTTAATCGATAACGTACCAGGTACACTTACTACAGTGGCTCCGGAAGATATTGAATCAATCGATATCCTGAAGGATGGTTCGGCTGCAGCCATCTACGGTACACGCGGTACCAATGGCGTAATCTTAATTACAACAAAAAAGGCCAACGGAGCAACGCCCACCACCATCGATCTCAATACTTATTTTACGGTACAGAAAATTACGAAGAAGCTCAACTTTATGAGTCCTGACCAGTATCGTGAACTGGTGGCCCAGGGTAAGCCGGGCGCCACTGACTATGGCGCCAATACCAACTGGCTGGATGAGGTAACGCAAACACCTTTCTCGCAGGTATATAACATCAACCTTAAATCGGGCAATAAAACAACCAACTATAATGTAAACCTTAACTACCGTAAGCTGAATGGTTTGATCAAGCGCACCGATAATATCGTGCTTTATCCGCGTATTGAAGTGAACCATAACATGTTTGATGGTAAACTGAAATTCAATGCCAACCTCGGTGGCTATCAACAGCAATATTTTTCAGGTTCGGATGGTGGCAGCTATCGCCCCGAAGTATACAAGAATGCCCTGCATTACAACCCGACAGACCCCGTAAAGGATGCGGACGGCAACTGGACCGAGCATCCGGATAAAACAGATTATGCCAATCCTGTATCCTTATTGCAGGAGGCAGATGGCATTAACCGGCTGAATAATTTCCGCACGATTGGTACACTTACGTACCAGCCTATTTCAGAGCTGAATATCCGTTTGATGGGCTCAAGGGATGTTACCAATGCCACACGCGGTTATTATGAAACCAAGAAAAACTATTCCACCATTCATGATGGTAAGAATGGTTATGCTTCCCGCGGTACCACACGCAACCAGGAAAATTTGTTAGAGCTTACCGCCACTTATAACAAGCGTTTCGGCGATCATAATGTTACCGGCCTGCTGGGTTATAGCTGGCGCCAGTATGATTATGAAGATTACTATATGCAGAACTGGGACTTTCCGACAGATGATTTTACTTACAACAATATGGGTGCCGGCCTTGCGCTGAAAAGGGGGGAAGCAGTGCAAAATTCTTATCAAAGCCGCAACAAACTCATTGGTTATTTTGCAAGGCTTAACTATAGTTTCAAAGAGAAATACCTGTTAACGGCATCTGTCCGCCGTGAAGGTTCTTCCAAATTTGGTGCGAACTACAAGTATGGTAATTTTCCTGCGGTATCAGCCGGATGGAACATTCAGAAAGAAGCATTTTTTCAGAACGTAACCGCAGTAAGCACGCTTAAACTGAGAGGTGGTTTTGGTATCACCGGTACCGAACCGAATGATCCGTATACTTCTTTAAACCGCATCAACTTCAACACCTATGTGTTGGTAAACGGCACATGGATACAGGTAACCAACCTTGCTACCAATGCCAACCCTGACCTGCGCTGGGAACGAAAAAAGGAAACCAATATCGGTCTTGATTTCGGATTTCTTAAAAACAGGATCACCGGTTCTGTCGATTGGTATAACCGCACCACCAAAGACCTCATCTTTGATTACCCCGTGGCTACGCCGCCCTATCTGTACAATACCATCAGGGCCAATGCGGCATCCATGCAAAACAAGGGTATAGAAGTACAGGTGAATGCTGTTCCTTTTGAAACAAAAACTTTTAGCTGGACGACTACAGTTAACTATTCCACCAACAAGAATAAGCTGCTGTCTTTATCAGATAAAAACTTCCAGCTTGCCAGCGGTTATTTTGATGCAGGCAATACCGGCGAGCCTATTCAGCAAAGCATCAGCCGCGTACAGATCGGCCAGCCTATCGGTAATTTCTGGGGTTTTAAAAGTGTGGATGTAGATGATAACGGCCGCTGGATTATTGAAGGTAAAGACGGCAAACCAAAGCCTATTGCACAACAGCAGGCAGATGACAAACAGATCATCGGCAACGGCTTGCCCAAACATTACCTGGCTTTCAATAACACGTTTACCTATAAAAACTTTGATCTCAACATCACCATGCGCGGTGCTTTTGGTTTCCAGATACTCAACACCATGCGTATGTTTCATGAGGTGCCGGTGATGCTTACCCGCGGTAACCTGCTCACAACAGCCTATGATAAAGTGTATGGTAAACATGTGCTGGCAGATAACCAGGAACTGCAATACCTGAGCTATTATATTGAAGACGGCGACTACTGGAAAATAGACAATGTAACCATTGGTTATAACCTGTCCATCAAGAACAGCAAATACATTAAAAGAGTGAGGATTTATGCTTCCGGTTCAAACCTGAAAACCTTTACCGGTTATAAGGGCATCGATCCCGAAGTGAACATCATTGGTATGAGCCCCGGTGTGGATGTGCGTACACGTTACCCGGCAACCTCATCCTATACACTTGGCGCTTTCTTCACCTTTTAATTTCTAAAAGATCATTTATGAAACAGCTAAAATCTTTCCTTATATATATGCTCCTTTTTTCAGCGCTTGGTTGTAATAAAGACCTGAATGAAGTAGTGTTTTCAGATGTTACGGAACAAACCTATAATTATACCAATGTTTACCAGGCAACGGGTATTGTTTATGCCAATATGCGCAACCTTTGGGGGCATACCAATTACTACGGTCTGCAGGAAACATCCAGCGATGAGATTGTAATGCCTGCCAATGCTTCGGGTTGGGATGACGGCGGTATTTATAAACGCATTCACCTGCATACCTGGAACAGCGAAAACCCGCAGATGAATGATATGTGGAATGCGTTATACCCCGGGGTGACCAACAGTAACAGGATTATTGAGCTGCTGGAAGCGGACAAGGTTCCTTTTCCTGCAGGTGTAACAAAAGAATCCATGGTGGCTGAAATGCGTGTGGCAAGGGCTTTCTTCTATTGGCTGATACTGGACAACTTCGGGGATGCTGCTTTTGTTACCACAACGGCGAAAGACCTGCCGCCAAAGGGCTCACGCAAAGAGATCTATGATTTTGTGGTTGCAGAAATAAATGCGGCGATACCTTCTTTAAGCGAAGACAACAACCAGTTGATGTATGGAAGGTTTAACAAGTGGGCAGCAAAGGCATTGCTTGCCAATGTATATCTGAACGCCAATGTATATACCGGTGAAGCAAAATGGAGCGATGCCATTACGCAATGCAATGACATCATCGGCTCGGGTAAGTATTCGCTGGAAACCAATTACCGCGACATTTTTAAAGCGAATAATGAAGGCTCCAATGAGATAGTTTTTGCCATTCCGTTTAACGAGAATACGGGTGGTGGATTCTTTACCCAGATGTTCTCCTGGCATGGTGCTTTAAAGGGTAAGGAAAATATGCAGGCAACGCCCTGGGGCTCCGGCTCTGCGATGGGTGTATCACAGTTTATTGATACCTATCGGCCAGAAGATGGCCGCCTTGCTGATTCCTGGTTATACGGTCCGCAGGTAGCGCTGGATGGCGTTACTAAATTACTGGGCTCTTATGACCAGGCCGGCAAGCAATTAAACTTTACCAAAGACCTGCCGGATGGTTTATACACCAGCGAATTTGAGGGTTACCGTATGAACAAGTTTGAAGTAAAGGTTGGCGCGAAGAATAACCTGGACAATGATTTTCCTTTCTTCCGCTATGCAGAAGTATTGCTGATAAAAGCCGAATGCATGTTGCGTACAGGCGATAAAAATGGTGCGGCGCAACTGGTAACCTCTGTAAGGCAACGTGCATTCAAAAACAATCCGTCACTGGCAACGGTTACCGGCGATCAGTTAGAAGCAAACACGGTGTATAAGTATGGATATGTTGAGAATTATAAAGTAGTGGATGCCGGTGATGCGTCGGCAGTACAATATGGCCGTATGCTGGATGAACTCGGGTGGGAATTTGCCTGGGAAGCGCATCGCAGAAGAGATGATATACGCTTTGGTGTGTTTACCAAGAAGAGCTGGTTATCGCATAAGCCGAATGGCGATGACCGTAAGACTTTCCTGATACCGCAACAAGCCATTAACTCAAACCCGAATTTGCAATAGGAATGATGAGTAACACGGATGAGCGAAGTTTTTATCCGTGTTACTTTTTAAGCATCCTTAAGCAACAAAAGTTTAGTATTTAAACTGTAAGCTGATCAAAACAGCTTTTGCTTATATTGATGCAGCCAATACTAAACCTGCCGGCCTATTGCTGCACAGTAAACAGTATGTACAAGTGTGCGACGCAAGAGAAGAAAAATAGCAGTAATACAGCCGGGTTCCTGAAAATAATCATCAAACATGCGAAGGCATGGTATAGAAAAGAGAATCAACATGAAGAAAAAAACGCTTAGTGCAATGGCCGTGTTGCTGGCCTGTTGTTATGGAAAAGCCCAATCGGTTTTTCCGCAGATTGAGCCCGTGAATTTTTCGCAGGTGCAGATCACCGATAAATTCTGGAAACCACAGGTAGAAAAAATTGCTGCGGTTACAGTGCCTGTCTGTATTGACCAGACCGAGGTAAAAACACCACGCATCCGCAACTTTGAAAAGGTTGCACGCAAAAAAGGGGAGAAGCATGAAGGGATTTATTTTGATGATTCCGATGTATATAAAGCATTGGAAGCGATCGCCTATTCCTTGAAGAATCATCCTGATGCAAAAGTGGAAGCCAAGGCAGATGAATGGATCGATAAGATTGCAGCAGCCCAGCAGCCAGATGGTTACCTGAATACCTATTACACCCTGAATGCGCCGGATAAACGCTGGACCGATATGGAAAAGCACGAAGATTATTGTGCGGGCCATTTGATAGAAGCGGCCGTTGCTTACTATAACACCACCGGTAAAAGAAAGCTGCTGGATGTAGCAATCCGTTTTGCAGATCATATAGACAGCACCTTCCGCCAGCAAAACAGGCACTGGGTTTCCGGTCACCAGGAAATAGAACTTGCACTGGTGAAACTCTATAAAACAACGGGCGATAAAAAGTACCTCGATCTTTCAGAATGGTACATAGAACAGCGTGGTCATGGTTATGGCAAAGGAGTGATCTGGGACCAGTGGAAAGATCCTAAATACTGCCAGGATGCAACACCTGTAAAGGAACAACGGAATATTACCGGCCATGCCGTAAGGGCCATGTATCTCTATACCGGCGCGGCAGATGTGGCTGCGGTAAAGAATGATACCGGTTATATGAACGCCATGAAAACCGTGTGGGAAGATGTGGTATACCGCAACATGTACATCACGGGCGGTATTGGTTCCTCCGGCAGAAATGAAGGCTTTAGCGTAGACTATGATTTACCCAATAAAGAAGCATACTGTGAAACCTGCGCTTCCGTGGGTATGGTTTTCTGGAATCAGCGTATGAACCTGCTGACCGGTGATGCCAAATACATAGATGTGCTGGAAAGAAGTTTGTATAACGGCGCACTTGACGGGTTGTCTTTGTCGGGCGACCGTTTCTTTTATGGCAACCCGCTTGCTTCTGACGGCAACAACAGCAGAAGCGAATGGTTTGGTACCGCCTGCTGCCCGTCGAACATTGCAAGGCTTACAGCATCTATCGGGGATTATATCTATGCAAAGTCGCCGGATGCCATCAGGATCAATCTTTTCATCGGAAGCTCAACCATAATACCGGTACAAAAGGCAAAGGTTGCCATCGCGCAAACCACCAACTATCCATGGGATGGTGCTGTGCAGATCAATGTGTCTCCTGATAAAAAAATAAAGTTCCCGTTGTATATCAGGATACCCGGATGGGCTGGTCAGCAGCCGGTGCCGGGAGATACCTATCATTACCTGCAGGCAGCCGGCAACCCTGTTACCGTAACAGTGAATGGCAAACCATTTGAGTACAGCAATGAGAACGGCTATGCAGTGATCAACAGGGAATGGAAGAAAGAAGATGTGGTAAATTTTGTATTGCCGATGCAGGTGAACCGCGTGATAGCATCAGACAGCGTTAAAGAAAATTTGAACCGTGTGGCATTGCAAAGAGGGCCGCTGATGTATTGTTTTGAACACCCTGATAATGGCGGCAAAACGATGAATATACTCGTGCCGGACAATGTTACTTTCCATACAAAAGAAGAAAGCAGTTTACTGGGTGGTGTAGTTACACTTGAAGCGGATGCGCCGGTAATTACGGTAGCAGCAGATGGCAGTTCTGTTAGTACCGAAACAAAGAAAATCAAAGCGATTCCTTACTATACCTGGGCCAATCGTGGCAAGGGAGAAATGGAGGTGTGGGTTCCGAGAAAAGCAACCGGTGTTGAACTGCAAACATATACCAGCAAATAATGATTACGGTACGAAACATTATCCGGGTATCTTTTGTGTTGCTGTCTTTCCTGCTGTTACAGACGGGAAGGGCAGCAGCGCAAAGCGTGTTAAAGGCATCGGACTATCATCATTATATTGATTCATTCAATGCAAATGACGATGAATTGTACCGGCAGGCTTTTACTGACAAAGGCGCCTGGCAGTTTTTGCAGGCCAACATACCGCTCTTCGATTGCCCGGATCAACAATTGGAAGAGACTTATTATTTCCGTTGGTGGACGCTTCGTAAACATATTAAGCAAACACCGGCAGGATATATCTTTTCGGAGTTTCTGCCCGCGGTTAACTGGGCTGGTAAATACAACAGCATCAATTGCGCTGCAGGTCATCATTTCTATGAAGCAAGGTGGCTGCACAATCCTGCGTTCCTGGATGATTATATGCACTTCTGGGTAGATTCCTCGAATGGAGGTATCCATCGTTATAGTTTCTGGGCGGCAGATGCATGGAAAGCTTTTTTGTCGGTTCATCCTGAGAAGCAGGATACGGGCATGTTACTGAAACTGGTTGAGAATTACCAGTACTGGCAAAGTACTAACCAGGACAGTATTCACGAGTTATACTGGCAGGTGGATGGGTTGGATGGCATGGAAGTAAGCGTAGGTGCACAACTGGATAACGGAGGCGTGCCGGCACATGCTTATAAAGCGATCAGGCCCACGCTCAACAGTTATATGTATGGCGATGCAAAAGCCATTGCTGTATTGGCAAAGCAGTATCATCAGCATAATTTGTCACAAACCTTTGATGCAAAAGCTGACGCGATTAAACAAACGATGCAACAGGTACTCTGGAACGATAGCCTGCAATTTTTTGGATCCTATTCTTTGGCTAAGAATACATCGAAACCTTCCCTCTTGCCTGTACGTGAACTGATTGGTTTGGTACCCTGGTATTTCAACCTGCCGGATGATCAGACCGGTTTTGGTAGTGCTTGGAAACAACTGGTGGATACAGGTGGTTTTATGGCGCCTTTTGGTCCTACGACCTGTGAACGAAGACACCGGTTTTTTTCCATCTCTTACCAGGATCACGAATGCCAGTGGAACGGGCCATCATGGCCTTTTGCAACATCGCAAACGCTTACGGCAATGGCCAACCTGCTGGATAATTATACACAGCATACCATTCAAAAGAAAGATTACTACAGGCTATTGTCCATTTATGCGAACAGTCACCGAAGGGTGAATGAACAGGGTAAAACGGTGCCGTGGATTGATGAAAATCTTAACCCGTTTACAGGCGACTGGATTTCGCGTACAAGGTTAGCAGAGTGGCCGGGTAATCCATGGCCAAAAGATAAAGGCGGAAAGGAGCGGGGAAAAGATTACAACCATTCTTCTTTTAATGACCTGGTTATTACCGGGCTGATCGGCCTCAGGCCTTCACTGGATAACAGCCTTGCAATTCATCCATTAACACCGGATAACTGGGAGTATTATTGCCTGGATAATGTGCTGTACCATGGCAGGATACTCACCATCTTTTTTGATAAGACAGGCAGGCATTACAACCGCGGAAAAGGATGGTTTGTACTGGCGGATGGCAAACAGGTATATCATTCGGATACAATAAAAAAAACAACCATTCAGCTATAAGGGTGAAGCAACCTGCAACGATAACACCAAAACCGGTACCGCTAAGCAAGCGTAAAGCAAGGCTGTTTAAAATAATTGCTTTGCTTCTTCCCGTGCTGTTCCTGCTGTTGCTGGAATTGTGTTTACGGATTTTAGGTTACGGCCATGAGATCGGTCTGTTTATTACAGACCCGGATGATAAAAATGCCTGGGTGATGAACAGTCATGCATCCGAAAAATTCTTCTCCAATACAACAGATGCCACTGTTGGAAACAGCGAAAAATTCAGCAAGGAAAAGGCACCGGGTACGCTGCGCATTTTTGTACTGGGAGAGTCAACTACCATCGGGTATCCCTACATGCACAATGGTTCTTTTCACCGTATGTTGCAGTACCGGTTGTTGCGGGAATATCCGCAGTTAAATACGGAGATCATCAACCTTTCCCTCACCGCTGTAAATTCTTATACCGTACTCGATTTTGCGAAGCAGGTAGCAGCTTGTGAACCTGACGCTGTGTTCATCTATTGCGGTCACAATGAATACTATGGTGCGATGGGTGTTGCTTCTACCAACGCAGTAAATGGCAACCCGCTGTTTATCCGCACGCTATTTGCTTTGCGGGGCAGCAGGGTTTGGCAATTGCTGAACAATGCTTACCATACGATGTTCAGCAGGAAAGCTGCAACGAAAATGCAGGAAGAGAACCTGATGGAACGCATGGCTGGCAAACAGCAGGTGCCTTATCAATCCGAACTATATAAAAAAGGGATAGCACAGTTCGAACACAATATGCAGGAGGTTTGTACAATCTTTTCTGGCAAGAACATTCCCGTTTTTATGAGTAACCTGGTAAGCAATGAGAAGGATCTTGCTCCGTTTATCAGTACTCCCGGAAAAGATGGCGCCGCTGATTATTTTCAGCAGGCAAAACAAACTTATCATAACGGCGATTATACCATTGCTAAGTCGTTATTCAGCAAGGCAAGTGAACTTGATTTGTTGAAATTCCGGGCGCCGGATGAGATGAACAAGACGATTGCTATGCTTTGTAAAAAGAATAAAGGAATACACCTGGTGGATACGAAGCAGTTGTTTGTGCATTCGTCTGCCGGTGGCATCCTTGGCAACGAGACATTGCTTGAGCATGTGCATCCAAACCTGTATGGTTATGCATTGCTGTCAGAAGCATTTTACCAGGCCATCAAAACACAACATCTTCTGCCGGCCAATAGCAACAATGCGATGCGTTTTGAGCAATTAAGAAATGAGCTGCCAGTTACGATGGTGGATTCTATTAAAGGCGCTTTTGAAATTGCTGCGTTAAAAATGCGCTGGCCTTTTCATGACAGTGTGAAGCCGCTTCCGGTACAAAGTTTTGAAGCACGGCTGGCATCAAAGCTGCTGACGAAAGAATTGTCCTGGAACAATATGCTGGACACCTTAATGCCTTATTACCTGCAACATCGTAACTACGTTGAAGCATTGAAAGTAGCGGAATCAGCTTTGCTGGAGTACCCGCACAATACTACTTTCTACCTGTTTGCCGCCAATTGCAGCAAGCAGTTGAAAGATACCGGCCGCCTGGTATTATATCTCGGTAAAGCATTTCAATTAAGCGCTTCTCCAGCATTGGCAAAGCAACTGGTAGATGCGCATCTTGCCAGTGACGATCCTGCCGGCGCGATGCCTTACCTGGATTATCTTATTACAAATACGAGGGCTGCAGATATGATTGCGGTAAAGAAAATGCTTACAGAAACGGTGGCATATAAAAAGGTGTTAGATAGTAGTTTTAGTAAGACCATTGCCTTGCAGGTAGCAGAAGTATATCGCAAACTGGGTTATGATGCAGTGGCAGGAAAATATAATGCAATGAAAAAATTATGATGAAGAACGATCCTGCTAAAAGCAGAAGTTTTGGGTATACCGTGGGCACAGTCCTGGGAATGATTACATTGTATCAATACTTCAAACATGGTACTATAAACTTATGGATAATTTCACCTGCCATCATGCTGGTTGTGCTTGCCGTGCTAAGGCCGGGTTGGCTTGCTCCTGTTGCATTATTGTGGTACCAGCTCGGCCATTGGTTGGGTATTATTAACAGTATGATATTATTGTCAGCAGTTTATTTTCTGGTGCTTACGCCAGTGTCACTGTTGTTGCGTTGGCGCGGCAAGGATACACTTAAGCTTAAGAAGAAAGCACACGGTTCTTACTGGCAACCGATATCTGAAGATGAAAAAAACGATATGCACTTACAATACTGAGCTTATGGATTTCATACGTGAACTATGGGGCTTTTTAAAAGCAAGAAAAAAGTACTGGCTGTGGCCCACTTTGATCATCTTATTAGTGATGGGCTTTTTACTTGTTATGGCACAGGGTTCAGCACTGGCTCCTTTCATCTATTCACTCTTTTAACCGCTTATGTATATCCTGGGAATTTCAGCTTTCTACCATGATAGTGCAGCCTGTTTGGTGAAGGATGGAATGATCATTGCCGCGGCACAGGAAGAGCGGTTCAGCAGGATTAAAAATGATGCTGCTTTTCCGGAGCAGGCTATTCGCTTTTGTTTGTCTTTCGCCGGTATTCAGTTGAATGATATAGAACATATTGTTTTTTATGAAAAGCCTTTCTTGAAATTTGAAAGATTGCTGGAAACTTACCTGGCATTTGCTCCCAAAGGCTTTGTTTCTTTCTGCAGGTCGATGCCTTTATGGATACGGGATAAGTTATTCCAGAAGAGAAAACTGATTCGCTGCCTGAAGCAAATTGATGCCGGCTGGAAGGATACAAAGAAGTTGCTGTTTAGTTCCCATCATTTGTCTCACGCGGCTTCAGCTTTTTATCCATCGCCATTCCGGGAAGCAGTCATACTTACTATTGACGGAGTGGGGGAGTGGACTACCACTGCCATCGCAACAGGAGTAGATAATGTGATCGTTCCAAAAAAAGAAATAAAATTTCCGCACTCTATCGGTTTGTTATATTCTGCGTTTACTTATTACCTGGGTTTTAAAGTTAATTGTGATGAATATAAAGCGATGGGTCTTGCGCCTTACGGAAAACCTGTATATACCCATTTGATAAAAACACACCTGGTTGATATAAAAGCTGATGGTTCCTTCCTGCTGAACATGGATTATTTTACGTTTGCCACAGGCTTAACAATGACCGGTAAACGTTTTGAACAACTCTTTCAATGCCCTGTGAGAAAGTCTGAAGAGCCGGTTACTCAATTTCATATGGACATGGCAGCTTCTGTGCAACAGGTAACGGAACATCTGTTGCTCAACATTGCAACATATGCCTTTGAAGAATATAAAACAGAGAACCTTTGTTTTGCCGGGGGTGTTGCCCTTAATTGTGTGGCGAACAGCAAGCTGTTACAGCATTCCGGCTTTAAACAAATATGGGTGCAACCCGCGGCTGGTGATGCGGGCGGCGCACTGGGTGCAGCCTTGCAATGTTATCATCAACATGCCGGCAAGGAACGCATGATAGTACCCGGAGAGGATCGTATGCAGCAGTCGTTGCTCGGGCCTGCGTACAGCAGTGATGAAATCAGGCAAGTATTACTGCAAAACGATCTGTCGTTTGAAGAAATAACAGAAGATAAAATCTATCAAACAATAGCAGGTTTATTACAGCAGGGCAAAGTGGTAGCCTGCTTCAGAGGCAGAATGGAATTTGGCCCGAGGGCATTAGGTGCGAGAAGTATACTGGCAGATCCAAGGTTGCCGCACATGCAGCAAACACTTAATCTTAAGATCAAATTCAGGGAAGGGTTCAGGCCTTTTGCGCCGGCGATATTAGAAGAGAAAGCCGCTGAATATTTTCACCCGGTGATCACAAATCCGTATATGTTATTTACCTCGTTTATCAACTCTTCGCTTAGAAATGTATTGCCCGGGATAAACGGTTTCGAATTGCTAAAACACCCGGCGTCATCCTTACCGGCAATCACCCATGTAGATTATTCAGCCCGTATTCAAACGGTGAACAGGCTGCAACATCCTGACTTCTATCAATTAATTCATGCGTTTTACGAGGCAACCGGCTGCCCGGTATTGGTGAATACTTCTTTTAACGTAATGGACGAGCCGATCGTTTGCAGCCCGATGGATGCGGTAAGATGTTTTAACCATTCCGGGATAGATGTGCTGGTGCTGGAAAATTTTATTATCGCAAGACAAGCCTGATCTTCCTTCTTGTATATAACTTTAAAACCTTTATTTAACGAACTCCAATTTTAGATGACAGCAAATAAACTGATGGTTAAAACCTACATGGAAGCATTTGAGGAAGGTGATCATGAAAAGATATTGTCTTGCCTTACAGACGATGTGATCTGGGAAATACCAGGACATGTTTACCTGCAGGGAAAAGCACAATTTGATAATGAAATCTCTCCGGAAACTGCGGATGGTCCACCAGACATCAGCATTACCCGTTTAATAGGGGAGGAGGATATCGTAGTGGCAGAAGGCGCTGTTACCGGTAAAATGAAAAATGGAGACATGATAGATTTGTTGTTCTGTGATGTCTTTCATTTTAGTGAAGGAAAGATATCAAAACTTACTTCTTATCTAGCTCCGCGTAAGTTTAATAATCAGTAACCTTTCTAGAACTGCTCCTTCGAATTTCGGTTGGTTATAGTTTATTTATCCTTAGGATGCATGCGTTTTTTTACTTGGAAAATCTATTTTGTGTATGATGTTTTCTAGTAGGGATAAGCACTAATTGCTAAGTAATTGGTTTAACACCGTTTTTTTGTTTTAATAAAACGAGGATTTGTTTAACAAGAAACTACTGTAACTATAGTAAACGATCAGTCGTTTATATATCTTTACTCGTCAGCATATAAAAACAAGTCTATGGCAAAACAAAAAAAACGGGTTGGCCGACAGCCCCAGGACTTATCACAACTAACCCAGAAAGACCAGGATATTCTAGCCCTGGATACAGATGTTGTGATGAAAAAGTACAAGATGGGAAAGCAGGCCGTTTATGATCGCAGGTATTGGTTAAAGAAAAAAGGCATTGAGGCAGCACCCGCTTCCGCTACAGCCGAAACACCTGCGGCTCCTGCACCTAAAAAACGCGGTCCTAAACCTGGCAGCAAGCGTGTTGCACGGATAGCTCCTGCTGAGGAAGCTATACCAACTGCTGAAACCGCACCTGTTGCTGAAAAACATGCACTCGTGGTAGTGCAGAATCAAATCCCTGTCATACACAAGCCCATTGAAATTAACTTTGACAATTTCAGCGTAAGGCTTAATGGCGTTCCCAAGAAAATTTCTGTTAACCCGGAAACCAATGCGATTGAAATTGATCTCTAAGAAAATAGCCGCCCTTTAAAGGCGGCTTTTTTTATTTTGTTTGCTGAATAAGAGGACTATGTTTTTTTACTGCTGCCATTTGAATTACCGGTAACCCAGCTCACCGTCCGATGCTCTTTCCAGAGCCGGATGGCACTTTCAAAGAAGTTTTTTACCTGTCTTTTATTACCATTTACGTATACTTTAAATTGTGTGCAATCATTCCTGGTAACCTGCATATAAGGGGTAAGGGTCAGGCCTGCATCATATACGGTATCAATCTTCCTGATGTCATTATAATAAGCAAAACTTACCTGGTTGCAGGGGATGCGCTGGTCAATCCAGTAACTGGCAATACGTTTGTCTGAAAAGAAATTACCGGTTTTCTTTTTGTTCCTGTTAGAAAAGAATTGTTGCACCTTTTCGCTGTCTTCCAGCAAGTGAAGCGTTTTTATGTATTGTAAGTCGTTAGGACTTAAGCTGCTGCCTATTTCAATATTGTTACAGGAGCAGAGCAATAAAATCGTTAGCACATAGGTTATTGCGCGCAGTTGCATCATCGTTGTTTTCATATTTGTCCGTTAAATTCAGGCTGCTATATGCTGGGTGTAAAGGTAGCCGCATCCATTTTGGGCAACCTGCGTAATGCATCGCTTTTTCATTTCAAAAACTACGGTATTCACAATACGTATTTATACGCTTTGCAAATAGCAAATGCTCTTTTAATTTTTATGTCATTATTCATTTTTAAACTAAAAGCTGTATGAGTTTTACACTTCCGCCCGCTGGCTCGCATTACATTTCGCTGAGCACAGCAAAAGACATGACGGCACGTTATCGTCAAAACCTTGCGACTATTCTGAACGCAGACTATGTTGACAAGGAAATACTGATAAATGCCGAAACGTTTAATATCGAGGATTTCCAGTCCTTCTTTACCAACCCTAATAACAAAGGCATCCGCATTTATTACGGAATGAGCAGCGACCTTAAGGTGCATGCGATCCTGGTAGGTGTTGATGCTGATGGAAATGACATTCTGCCCGCCTCTGATGCTGATGATGTGAAGATACTGGAAGAAGGAAAAAGATGTCCGCCGTATTGCCCGCCCACTATCCTGTAAGCCTCTTTAAATCTTATGTACCCGTATAACGGGAGAGGGGGCACCCTCTCTCTATATTACTACCCATCTTCACTAAACCGTGTATGCCTTTCCCCAACTTTGTTTTAAGACTTACCTTATATCTTATTGCTATTTAATCCGGATTAAAACTGGCATGAAATTCCTGAAAGATTCTTAATCCCTGAATGTTTCGCGGTAAGCTTGTACCCGCAATCCGGAATAATCATCAGCCAATAGGCTGTTTAAAATAGTGAGTTTAAGTTCACCAAGACCATTTCTGGTCAGCCCCGGGTTTCCCGGGGTTTTTTATGCTTCAGTTTTCCCGATACGGGTTTGATAAATTCCAACTACGGGAATTTCTATTGCATGTTAAGATCAACTTCTGTTTATAATCAACGAGTTATGTTTTTGGCACTTCGCTTGAAAACTTAAGGCAGGTTTTTCATAGGATATTGGATTAGAAACGGAGCTGCATTTCCATGCGGCTCTTTTTATTTGGATTGTTTTCAATATCACGTTCCCTTAACAATTGGGCGTCCAACTTCAGCAAACATAATCATCCCTGATGTGTTTAGTAATAAAGTCCATTACCAATCCCGCGATAACATAAACGTTGTACATAATGAATTAGACGGTGTCAGCGTGTCTCCGTTCTAATCCAATGTCAGGGCGGGCTTTGGCCCGCCTTTGTGTTTAATTAGTAATGAGAATAATAGTGATGATGGTGATAAGAATGATACGGACGGTATGCCGCATCTCTTTCATAATAACATCCGCTGAAACTGATACCTAAGAAGGCAACCACCATTACGATAAGTAAATACTGCTTTTTCATATACTGCGTTTTATTTGAAGAATCCCCTTTCTTACAGGGTATCTTTTAGAATAATAAAAGCAGTGATCGTTTGTTAATAAAAACAGATTTTATCACTAAGGCTACGTTAACAATAAATCCTGTTTAAAAGCTTTTCTGGGGTACCCTTTTTCTTATAAAAGGTGTTTGTCTTATGTAATAAGTAAGTACTGTTGAAGGCAGTAGAAAATACGAGATGTCCAGGCCTACAATTCTCCGCTGCGGATCTTGCCAGCAATCTGCAAGCTGCCATCCGGAACCAATCACCATCGCAGCCAAAGCGATCATGGAAAGATGATGCCGCAGGTGTTCATTGGTTGTAGTAGAAAGTGCAATCGCGAAAAGAAAAATACCCAGCGTTTGAATGCATTCAGCCGGTGTTGCCATCATCCTTTCCCCATTCATGTTTTTCATAGAGGCAAGAAGGATGAGTATTGCCAGGCTTAATACGATCATCGACTTTGTATTAATGAAACCGAGATTGATATTCTTTACGTCTTTGAAATAATTTTTCAACGCGGCCAATGCATATAACGGATCTGCCAGCAGGTAGTGCCATGCACCCACAGACAAGCCCGTATATATTTTGATAGATAAGAACAGCAGGAATGATACCAGTTGAAAATAGGCGCCATCACGGTAATCTTTACGGGTGTAGGCGGCTAACATCATCATGATAAAAATATCGGCACAAAAATGAAGCGAGGATACAATGTAAACAGACAAGAGTTCGCTGTTCCTGAACTGGTAAATCAGTGAAAGCATAATGAGGTAGATAATGTAAATCCACCAGTTGTTTTTTGAAAAACTCCTGATCTCCTGTGTAAAATTGATTATGGTATTCATATGTTCAGGTATTATAGTATAATAAAAAATTATGTGGAAGCGAGTATGCGGTAAAGATGTTTCCCTAACTGGAGCAGTACATTGTTGGCGGTTTCATCGCGAAGGATATTTTCACCCTTCCAGTGAGAAGCATCAAAATCTATTGTTCCCCACACTTCCCCCTTTGGTCCAAAAATGGGTACGGCATGAATAAACTGCAGGTCGGGATCTATATTTCCATGCAAACCATCTATATCTTCCGGCCTTACAGAAATGGCCACTTTGCAGGATGATTTACGTGTAGCGGCCATTACAACTGCTACCTGCTTTTGCGTTTCTGCATTAATATCAAAACTTACGCCTACCGTTTCACTTACATCATACGGAGCCCAATAGTGCGTACAGGTAAGTTTATTGTCTTCCTTCTTAAATACAAAGGCCCGTAATCTTGCTTCTTCCGCAGTAAAAGGAGAGGCCAGTGCCTGGCAGGCCACACAAAGCGCATCGCTTACCATCTTCTCAATTACGGCGCTGTTGCCGTTAATGGAAGGGTGAGTGATAGCTCTTCTTATTTTTGCAAGGGCAGGTATCAGTGCTGCATCCAGCAGATCCGGACTTTCATTGCGTTCCACTTCTGCATACGAAATGCCATCAAGATAAGCCGGTAACTGAACCCGTTTGCTGGTTTCCAGCAAAAAGAAAGTGCGGCTGCGCCCATAGATTCCCACAAAATAGCCGATCTCAAAAAGCACATTCGGTGATAATGCCAGAGAGGCGGCGCCATCATCTATACTATCCTGGTGCGGCGTTAGCACAAGAATAGCAAACTGTGCTTTCTGGCTGGCTTCTGCAAGAGATTCCAGGTAAAACTGTCCGATCTGGAAAGCACCTTGTTTCCAGGGTTCTACTTCATATTCTTTAAGGTTGCGTTTAAGGCCAAGGGCAATATCCAGCCCGTTGGTGGAGGAGCAAACGAAAATTGATTTATTTGCCATGGTGTTTACATTGAGTTAATGAACAATGTATTTTCAACTGCTAAACTACCATGTGAATAATGCGAAGTCAATGTGTTAAATACTACATTCATCGCCGTTGTTTGACGGAAAGGGACTGTGATTTTTAACACCTGCAGGAATGAATTTGGTCGGATAGATTTTTAAAGATGCAGTACGTTTTTATCTGCATGGATAGGTTGTCAGTAGGATTTATCGTTAACGTGATGTTGTATTCATCCCGGTCTAGTCATATTCAATGTCTCCGGTAAATTGCCTATTCTTGCAACTTCTAAATCATGGCTCATGTAGCCAGGCAATTTGTTTTATCATTTATGATCACAAGCAGCAATAATCAAACGGGCATATTACAGGGAAAAAAACATTTTGAAATTTTAGATGGTTTGCGGGGTGTTGCTGCGCTTGGTGTAGTGATCTTTCATTTTATGGAATGGGTATATCCTGATGCTTCCAAAAATTTTATCGGTCATGGTTTTCTTGCCGTGGATTTCTTTTTCTGCCTGTCAGGTTTTGTAATTGGCTATGCTTATGATGACCGGATGGAGAAGATGGGCCTGTGGGGATTTTTCAAAGCAAGGCTCATCAGGTTACATCCGTTGGTAGTAATGGGCGCTGTTCTGGGCTTGCTGGGATTTCTGCTCGATCCTTTTACTGATGCTGCTTCAACCTATAGCTGGGGAAAAATTATGCTGCTGTTCATCAGTACATTATTCCTGGTTCCCATGCCGGCAATGGAAGATCGTTATTTTAATCTCTTCGGGCTTAATGCACCCGCCTGGTCATTGTTTTGGGAATATATTGCCAATATTGTCTATGCACTTTTGTTATCAAGGATAAACAGACCTTTGCTGGTTATATTAACGCTTCTGGCTGCCTGTCTTCTTTGCAGCGTAGCATATAAGGCGGGTAACCTTGTGGGAGGATGGAGTGGCCCGACTTTTTGGGATGGCGGCGCAAGGGTGCTGTATTCTTTCCTCGTAGGGTTGCTTATTTATCGCGCCAATTTAATAATCAATAACAGGGTTGGATTTATTGGGCTGGCTGTGCTTCTGCTCGCGGCGTTGATGATGCCTGCTGTTACCTGGAACTGGCTGGCAGAATTGTTAGTGGTATTACTTTATTTTCCATTGCTGGTGGCCATGGGTGCTGGTGCACAGCTTACCCCCGGCTTAAGGAAGCTTTGCATATTCTCAGGGAAGATTTCCTACCCGCTTTATATGACACATTATGTGTTTATCTGGTTTTTTGGACATTACTATACCAATACCAAACCTTCCACCTCGCAGTTGTTGCTGATTGTACCAATTGCCACTATTCTGCTGCTTTTATTCGCATGGCTGGTGATGATCGTATATGATATACCTGTTCGCAAATACCTATCAGCAAAAAGACGTAAAGTATAGCGTAATGCTAACTCTTTTTTAACCGTGCCTTCAATAATACAATACTGTGCGGCATTACGTTTACAGATGTTGTGGTTGCCGGCAATTGCCTGCTTTGCTGAATAACTACATTTTTATCATGATGTTGTAAAGTGTTGATGGCGTCAATGCCAGACGCATTCAACGTATGCATTTCCCAATCGCCGCCAACCTCATTGTTGTTTACCTGCAACGAAACATCTATGCCCGCAGACGCATCACGATTGACTACAGCAAGCGTTAGTTCTCCTGTTTTGTCATTCAACGTAGCCGAAACATCCAGTGCAGGTAGATGATTAAAGTCGCCTTCGAGGTGCGGGCCTTGTAATTGTGTTGCAAGATGTTGGTTGCCGCACAATTTTCTGTACATCATTAACGGGTAAAAGACGGTTTGGCAAACAGACCGGTTCCCATCTGTCATGATTGGCGCCAATACATTTACAGTTTGTGCCCAGGTGGCTAATCCTATATCTGCAGCATTGCGTTGAAAAATATTCAGGAAGCTGGCCACGCCCAGTGCATGATTCCAGTTGTAATCAACTTCAAGGTTATATACTCCATGGCCTCCGGATTCCCAGATGCCCCATTCATCCAGTGCAATTTTTACTTTTTCTTTTCTTGGAGGGAAACGATACCACTTGCCAAATTTTTCCACTTTGGCCGGGGTAATTTGCTGTATCTGCGATACCGTTGTTTTTATCCTTTGTTCCATGGAGGCGATGGAATCAAAAAGTGAGGCTGGTTGCCCCGGCTTTGAATTAGCATATAAGTGAAGTGATATATAGTCTGCAATAGGATGCAACTCTTCCAGGATAGCCTTATTCCAGGCTTCATTTTCTCCTACCATGATCAGCGCAATATCAGGGTCCTGCAGCTTCATTAACTTGGCGTAATACCAGGCACGTTCTATGTAGTCTGCAGGTGATTGCAATATGCCTGCATCTTCTCTAGCTGCTTCTTCATTACCCAGTCCCCAGTACTTCACATTGTATGGTTTGGTGTGCCCATGTTTGCGGCGCAATGCAGCAAAATAAGCATTGCCATTGCTGTTGCAATATTCCACCCAGTCAGCGGCTTCTTCGGCGGTACCGGTAGACATGTTTACAGTGATAAAAGGATCAGACCCGGTTAAAGCACAATACTGCATAAATTCATCAGTGCCAAAATGATTATTGTCCTCTCCGCCCCAGATCAGGTTTTTTCTTACCGGCCGCTGTGCTTTTGATCCGATGCCATCTTTCCAATGATATATTTTGGTTACGGTTCCGCCCGGATAACGTAGTAACGGTGCCTGTAATGCTTTTACCTTTTCGAGTACATCTTTACGGAAACCCTGGTTATTGGAGAGTGGGGAATGCTCTTCATAAATACCGCCATAAATAGCCCTGCCCAGGTGCTCTATAAACTGTCCATATATAAGTGGTGATACTTCTCCGGTGATATTGGCTGCATCAATTATTACGGATGCTTTTTTGTTTTCTGCAGAGGCCCTGAGTTTCCATGGTAACAAACTTCCTGCGAATGTTACCGAACTCATTTGAAGAAAAGCCCTGCGTGTATAATCTTTTCTGTTCATGATGTATTGTTCCTACCTGTTAATGTGTTTCGTTATATAATAACCCGGCAACCATGCGCATTACATCGGCCGTGGTGTGCGTCCATATCTCTTTATAGGTAGCGTTAACCTGCATCGGCATATAAGGCTCATCATCGTTTTCAAAAGTTTCTATTCCCACAGGAACAGCACCCACCACATCGCCTGCATATGCGCCATACAAAGGAGGATAATCATATCCATCACCATAAATGGTGCTCATGGCAAAAGGGTTATAACCGATGATATATTCCAGTTGACGTGTAGCGATATCCTTCAGTGTTTTATCACCCAGGGTCGAAGATAACAGCAACGCTGCTTTAGCCTTGCCTAACAGTACCGCGTGAAATCCCCTGAACTGGTAAGCCACGGGAAAACGGCGCAAGTAAAAATTGCCTCCCAGCGGAATGCCGTTTTTTACCTGTGCATTATATTCTTCCATGGAAGGCATGCCCACTTTATCTCCTTCGTGGTAGATGCCTGCAAAATCTGCATTGTTTATTTCATAGATAGCTGCCGGTAGTATACCGTAAGGTTTAATGCTGTTTGCAATATCATGAAGATAATCTGCGTAGGCCTGGCAGGAAGCTTTCCATAAAGCTGCATCTGCATGTTTGGGTTGTTCTGCAAGCAGCATACACAAGCCCTCTGTCATCAACTGTTCATTACTCCGGTGAAAATATTCGAGTATCCTTTTCTTTGATCCTGATTCATAAAAAAATCCATGTAATGGTAACGACCAGTCTTTCCGTCTCTCCGTTTGCTGGGCATTCATTACTACACGGGCATATCGGGCAGCATCATCCAGGTAATGTTGTTCTCTGGTAAGACGGTAAAGATGCATGGCAGAGACCATTGCACCTGCATACAGTTCTGTTTCGTTTTTTTCTGTAACGGCCATGCCGAGCATCTGTTGTGCGAAAGTATAATCTTCCATCGCTGCCTTGCTGCATAGTGCGCTAAACACCGGGTCCTGCTCTTTATAAAATGGAGCCGCCAATGCACAATAAGAAGCTGCTATAAAATTGTCTGAAGGATTATTGGAAGCCTTTCCCTGCATATCATCTTTTGTACCGGTGATGTTATCTGTCCATATGCCGATGATAAGTCCACCGTCACGATAGCCATCACCAAAACGGGTTTTCAATGCCCAGTCCAGGCCCCATCTTGCTTCCTGTAAAAGGCGATGATAAAGCACGGGATTTTTATCCTTTACCACTTTTGCCATTTCCAGCATGGCCATACCGCCTCTTGCCGTATTGCCAATACCTTGAGTAAGATCTGCGGCATCGTGCCAGCCACCATTGACAGGAATCACCCTGCCATCAGGATGTATGCAGGTAACATCTGCGTGACATAGCTGGTGAATGCCGGGCTGATCATAACCACACCGTTCTGCAAAAAAGAAATTCAGGGTATGCCATGCGGTAGCGAGATAAGCATCATCGCCAATGGGGAATGGTTGAGTGGAAAGTGTTCCTGTGCTCAGCCGGTAATACCCTGGCTTGCTAAAACTGCTGAAATCAAATTGCGTAAAACCGTTGTCTGTTTTTTGTCCTTCACCACTGTAAGCTGCCTTGCCCTTATCATCAATCAGCTTAAAGGATGTGGCCGTACTGTTTTGTATCAGCGCCTGTTTTACTGCGTTGGCAGTATAACCACTATGGCTATAAGCGATCGCATTTTTACGAAGGTTGAAGCCACGGGTGTTTTCGGCTTCCACGCTTTCAATCCGCATATCGTCCACATATAATTTCATTTGACCGGCAGCACCTTGCGGAGAACCTGTAAGCATAATATTTACAGAGAAGCCCGTAACTGAATCACGATATAAATCCGGAAGTTCCCAAATAATTTGCTGCCACTTTCCCGGGTATACATTTACGAAGTGCTGGCCCTCAAACCTGCCGGGTACAGGCATTACCTTCCTGCCTTCATTATATAAGGTACAACCGATAAAAAAAGAATAAAAACCGGGAGCATCAGCATACACCCAAACAGAGAAGCGGTTATATTCTTCCAGGTTTTCTTTTGGCAGCGGCCTGATTAATTCAGCGGAGGCATAGCTTCTGTTACTTGGATTTTTCACAGCCAGCGAAGTTGGCGTTTGCAACAAAATGCTGCCTTTGCCGGAGATGGTATTGTGGCGATCTATTTGTATCGTACCCGGGCCTTTGATCCGAAGGGCATTGAAATCTGTTGCCAGTGGTAAATCCCTTGACTTAAGCACTTTCTTCTTTAACCATCTTGTTATTCCTGCATTGGCGGAATCTCTTTTCATTACATAAGCCAGTTGTTGACTTTGCTTAAGCTGTTGCTGAAGCAAGGCACCCTGTGCATCAAGTATGGATGATATCAACAAAAGAATACCCGCAATAAAACCGGATTTCCGGGAGAAAGACATCATAAACAATTTGGTTTGCGGTAAAAATATTTCATCGGCACCGATAATAAATCAATTTGTACTTTTTAAATCAGGCAACATGGTATAAAGATATTGATTGATGAATCCTGGCTATATTTCGTTTTTATATTATAGCTTGGTAATACATATCTTCTTATTATGCACAAGTTCATTTGCATTTTCCTGCTTTTTATTAGCCCTGGGTCAACCACGTATGCCCAGGATACTACGTACACCATTCCTTTTGAACTAACGCCCTACAATAACATTTCGATAAAGGCGCTGCTTAACAGCAAGGATACTTTGCACCTGATGTTTCATACTGCGGCAAGCGATCTGATGCTTACGGAAGATGCCACGGCCAGGTTACATTCTCTGAAATTCAGCGGTACAGACATTGTGAAAAGCTGGGGTGGTAATGACAACACTTCCAGGCACAGCGAAGAAAATACACTTCAGATAAATGATCTCCACTGGGAGCATTTGACAATTTGGGAAGATAAAAATTCAGGGCAGGGAACCGATGGAAAATGTGGCCCGGATCTTTTTAAAGACAAAGTGATGGTCATTGATTTCGACAGGAAAGCGATAGAGGTTCGCACAAGCCTTCCCCCGGATATTGACGCCTATAATAAGTTGCCGCTAACCCGGCAGTCAGATATGTTATTTATCCAGGCATTTTGTGTGATCAATACAGACACGATCAGCAATCAGTTACTGATACATTCCGGTTATGGTGGTGAACTGTTGCTGGATGATGTATTTGCTGAAAAGTATCAGCTTGGTAAAAAGCTTCATGTAAATAGTGAGCAGCAGCTAAAAGATTCTTATGGTAATGTGGTGAAAGTGAAGAAAGCGATATTGCCTTCTCTTGTTGTTGGCGATAATGTGCTCAATAATATATCAGCAGGCTTTTTTGAAGGTGCCATCGGCCGTCAAAAAATGAGCATAATGGGTGGAGGTCTGCTTAAAAGATTTAATATAGTGATGGATGCAAAACGTGAGTTTATCTATATAAAACCAAGTAGTTATTACACCACCGGATAATTACTGCGGAATTGTTATTTTATTAAATGCTTCCGGATGAAAACGTACTATTGTTACCTATATCAAAGCTTTTTCTTGTTGCTCTGGTTCATAGTCATTCAACTGGTTGCATTGCCTTGCAATGCCCAAAAAGGGCTATATCCAAAGCAAACCTGGAATAGTTTACAGGAAGATGTTATTAAAAATGAGATTAGTACATTTAATAAAACTGCTGGTTCCCAAGCAGGGCAGAAAACAACGCAACTAAAACAAGTGCGACGGGTAAGTTGTACTGATACATCTGCAGTATTTGACAATGCTTTCTTTAGCGCTGACCTGTTTGTTAAAATAATTGCCCGGAATATCAATGGTAAAAAGCAGATAAAGGAGATGGTTGTAATAAGAGATACGAAAAGAGTTTATCAGTTTTATGAAGCTGCTTTTAATGATGTGGATGATCCTGTTTTTGCCTATGATTCAAATAATAAACGGGAATGCGATTGCCGTGTATACCGTTCAAAAGATCATCACCGGTTATACATTTATATGGTGAATGGATATGATGATCACCGGTATGAAATTACATGGATTGTTCAGGACGGTGTGTTATATAAACGGATTGTTGATAAGCTGCCGCAATTAACAGGTGCATAGCTTGTAAAGCAAAGTAAATAAGCCATAGACCATAACCTTAATCATGCGATGCTGGCGCTGGTACATCCATGCTACCGTGCTTCCAGAATATAAAAACCATAAGGTGTAAGCACAAGGTATTCATGATCTTCGCCTACTGTAAAAACCTGCTCACTCCAATGATCATAAAGTGATGAAGGTGCTTTGGTTTTTTCTTTGAAAGCATACCATGTTAACCGGGCTTCTGTCTTGCTGAAATTAAATACACAGAATATTTTTTGTTCGTTGCCGTCGCGCAGAAAGCCGGCAACATGTATATTGTGCGGTGTTAACCAGGTAATGTTGCTGTGGTCTGCCAGGGCAGGCAATTTTTTACGGATATCCAGCAGACGTTTTGTGCCGGTGAATATGCGGTATTCAACGGTGTCTTTCTCCTTTGCTTTTTCATTCTTTTGCCAGTCGATCAACGGACGGTGCATCCAGCGGTTATCATAACTTTTGCCGGCATCTGCGATGTAGCTATAGTCATTTGTATAACCAACTTCATCACCATAAAATAACATGGGAACACCACCTATAAAAAAGCTGTGTGCCTGCATCATTAATATCTTTTGAATACATAACGAGATAAAAGTATCGTCGCCACTTTGTAGTGCCTTTTCCAGCCCGCAAAGCGAAGCAAGCGAACCGCTGATACGCGCATCACCGGTTTTCGGGTTTACAGAAAATAATGCACCTGTAGCATCGGAACCGTCAAAATTCCCGGAATAATAATTCTTCATAAAACTACGGTGCGTAAAAGCGTCAAAGCCTGCATTGTTGATTGTTTCATCCTGGTAGCCCAGGCCAATATCATCATGGCAACGCGTGTATGTAATCCATGAAGTGCCAAAAGGTTTATTCCATATATCATGTTGCGCAGCAAGCATAATGCCTGTATGGCCGCTGGCCAACGCATCCCACTGCAAAGCCATTTGTGTGGCGTTGTAGGCAAAGTCACATTCCTTTGCAGTATAGCTTTCAGTTCCAAAATATTTCATCACTTCTTTGGGTGCAACAATAGCTTCGCCAAGTAATGCCATGCCGGGAGCAACCACCTGTACGCACTGTTTTAATAGTCTTAAAATGGTATGTGCCTCTTCCAGGTTCTGGCATTGCGTACCAATCTCTTTCCAGATAAAAGCCGGCGCATCAATCCTTAATATATCTATACCAAGGTTGGCGTAAAACAATATGTTATCCAGCATGGCAATAAATACATGCGGATTGCGGTAATTGAGATCCCATTGATAACGATGAAAAACGGTCATTACCCATTTGTTACATTCTTCTATATAAGTAAAGTTACCGGGTGCCGCTTCCGGGAAGATCTCCGGCATATTTCGTTCGTATGCATCAGGTAATACCCGATCATCAAAAAAGTAAAAAAAATCCTGGTAAAAGGCATCTCCCTGCCTGGCTTTGTCTGCCCATACATGCCGGTGCGATGTATGGTTAAGCACAATGTCAATCATCAGGTACATGTTCTCCCGTTGCATTTTTCGCTGCAATTGTTCAAGATCATTCAAGGTGCCAAAGCGTTCATCTACCTTCCTGAAATCGCTTACTGCATAACCACCGTCGCTCTCGTTTGCAGGGCTTTCAAACACGGGCATCAGGTGCAGGAAGTTAACGCCAAGCTGTTTGAAATAATCAAGTTTGGAAGCAAGGTTCCGAAGGTTACCGCAAAACCGGTCTACGTACAAACTCATTCCTGCAATCTTGTTGGATAGAAACCATTGCTCCGGTTGCTGCAGTTTCGCCTCATCCTTCCGTTTAATAACAACAGGCCTGTTTGTATAAGCCTTTATTAGTGTTTCAAATAAATTATCAAAGGCGGTATTACAATGAATGTGCTGATCGTATAACTCGTGGTATAAAGTGTAAATGTTTGCCGCATTGGCCATAATGCGGGTATAAAACAAATTGTCCTTACCAGCAATGTCCATTTTGCCTTTCAGCAGTGTATTCAGTTTCTCGTGAAGATGGTATTGATACATATACAAATCGTATAAGATGCACAGAATGTTGTGATGATTAATGACCGCCGGCGCTTACCGGTATTTCCATTTCTTCTTCAGTTGGTTTTACTACTTTAATCAGCGTGGTGGCCAGCGAAGCGATCAGCAATAACACCGCCGCAAAGCTGATGGCCGATGCAGGGTTATCATTTAAAAAATGTTTATAGATATAACCAAATGAAATTGTCTGCAGTATCATGGGTACTACAATCATCATGTTGATGATGCCCATATATACGCCATATCTCTCTTTGGGGATGCTTCCAACAACCATGATATAAGGAACTCCCATCATGCTTGCCCATGCAATTCCAAAACCAATCATCGGTGCAAACAATAAATTTTTGTTTTCAATATGCGGTATAATAAAAAGTGATATCGCGGCAAGCAACAGGCATACCACATGCACTGTTTTCGCGCCGAATTTTTTGGCAAAACCTACCAGCATAAAAGCGGAGAGAAAAGTGACCACGTTATAAAATGCATTTACCAGTCCCGTCCAGCCCACGGCCTGTTCATACAACGCTTTATTGGCTTCTGAAGTGGTGTGCCATATAGATTGCGCAATACTGTGTGAAATAAACTGCCAGTAGCAAAACATTGCATACCATTGAAATAAATACACCAGCCCAAGCTGCCATAGCGTTTTAGGCATGTCTTTTATAGCGGAGATAATTTCAATAAAGGGTGTAAAGAAGTTGCTCTTATGTGCACGTAAAGCGGCAAGCTCTTCTGTGGTGGGTGGTATCTCCGGCGTTTTTGTTACAGACCATAATACGGATGTGATGGAACAAAACGCCCCTACAAAGAAAGAACCGTACACCCAGTAGGGGATGCCGCTTTGACCGTCGGAAGTTTTGGCTTCACCCGTTATTACTTTCTGAAAAAAGAATAAGGAAGCGTTTGCCAGCGTAATACCCAAACCCGTAAAAAAACTTTGGGTAAGAAAGCCGGTGGCCCGTTGCTCAGTTGGAAGCTTGTCGGCAATAAAGGCACGATAAGGTTCCATGGCCGTGTTGTTGGCGGCGTCAAGAATCCATAATAATCCTACAGCCATCCAAAGGGCACTGCTAAAGGGAAAAGCAAAAAGACAAAGGCTGCAAAAAATGGCGCCTACCAAGAAGTAAGGCTTTCGCCTGCCCCAGCGCGGATGCCAGGTTTTATCGCTTAATGCACCGATCAATGGTTGTATCAATAAACCTGTCATTGGACCGGCGAGGTTGAGTATGGGAAGCTCTTCCGGTCGTGCATGCAAAAAAGTGTATAGCGGGTTTACGGCGGTTTGTTGTAAACCAAAGCTGTATTGAATGCCAAAGAAACCGACATTCATATTAATGATCTGCCAGAAACTTAGTTTCGGTTTGATGAAGGGCATATGCAATCTTTAGGTGATAAATATAACCAATCATCATTAAGAACAATAACCTGTGATCTCAGGAATTTTTATTCAGGAACATTGCTTAAGAAACAAAGACAAATGCCGTAAAAAGCTTTGACAAAAGGGGAGAGCAATATGTATCAGGAAACAACACTGTTCATTTCCTGTGGTTTTACTTCGCAAGGATAGCCAAACAGGCAACGGTCTTTAATCATTTGTGCTACTTCTGCGGGTACATATTCTTCCCAGCCCGGTGCCCCGGCTTTAATCAGTTCCAGTACCTTATCTGTTTGAATATTGAGGTTGTTTTGATTATAATCAAGAATGTCTTCAATCTTATCATTGGCGATAAGGTAACGATAGAGATCTATTAAATGTGGCGGTAACTGCAATCCCTGGCAATTCTGCATTACACCATCCCGCAGGGTTGGATAAATAAACAGTTTTACCTTCCTGCTAAACAAAGTGGCAAAAGATTCAAGAATGCCTCCCGGAAGATTGGTATAATGCGTTTCCGAAAAAATGTATTCAAGGTTGGGATAACCCAATACCACGCCCATCTTTAATTTGGTGATGTTAGACAGGTAGGCAACCAGTTTATAATACTCATGAAAATCTGAGATCATCACCGTTTGCCCGAGTGAGCAAAGAATATCAACACGATCCAGAAAATCCTTTTCATCAATATCAGCGTCTGTTGATGCATTGCGTTCTTTCAGCGCCTGTAGCGTAAGCTCTGTAAGCACCACAACGTTTTCAGCATCAACATCCGGTTCTTCCAGGAATTGTTTCATACCGGTTTTCATCATGTCCAGGTGCACATTAATCACCGGGCGAAAACGGCCCCGCACTACCACGATATGTTTTTTATACAGTACTTCAGATGGCTGCTGGTTCTTGCCATCCGGACCAAATACGGCTGCATCAGAAAAGCCGTATTTTACCAGGTGAAGACTCATCAGGCGGTTATCCACTTTCGAAAAATCAGGGCCTTCAAAACGAATCATATCAATCTGTAAACGATCCTTGGCAAGATCATCCATCAGCGATAGTAAAAACAACGTAGGGTTTTCATAATAACGAAAACAGGCATAGATAAGATTAACACCTAATATACCTACAGACTGTTGCTGAAGGTTATTGTCATTGTCCAGCAGCTTCACATGTAACACCACATCATTATAATCACCCCCGGGCTTCAGTTGAAAACGCACGCCCAGCCAGCCATGACCGAAATTTGTTTTGTGATAGTTAAGTGCAGCCACGGTATTTGCAAAAGCGAAAAAGGTAGAAGCTGCGCCACGTTGTTCTTCAAGCCTTTCAATCAGCAGGCCGTATTCATGATCCAGCATTTTGATGAGCCTGTTCTCACTTACGTATCTTTTCTTCTGCTCAGTGCCATAGATCGCATCAGAATAGGTCATATCGTAGGCCGACATGGTTTTGGCAATAGTACCGGATGATGCGCCAGCTTTAAAAAAATTGGCGGCTACATCCTGGCCTGCACCTATTTCTGCAAATGTGCCGTAGATTTTGGGGTCCAGATTAATTTCCAGTGCCTTTTGTTTTGTGCCGATGTTACTGCTCTGGGGTGGTGTCATGCATGTAATGCTTTAAACTAAAACTTACTCATTGGACAATTGAAAATGCGTTTAAAGGTAAGACTTATTCCCTATGTGATGTTGCTGCTGTGAGATTACTTTAAACGGTCACCTACATTATGGAAATAGTTCAAAAAAGACATAACTATTTATTAAACCAGCTTCTAATAAGACCATCCTTTCAAGCTATTTTATTTTTTCCAGGCTTGTAACATTTCCTCCCTGTCATCGTTTCAGAAATATGTTAAGAAAATTTTTACAAAAAGGGTTTTGATGATTTACGAATGTTGTCGTATGTTTGTTACGAAGTAATTCGTATAACATAAAAGTTCAAAACAAACGACATGAAAAATAAAACCCGTCTGCCATTAATTATTGCTTGCGCAGTGTTGGTTACTGCAGGAATTGTATCCATTGCCTGGCAAAAAGATTCGCCAAAGCAAAAAGACAAAACCTATAAAGAGCAAGGAGATACCACCAAACTACGCAAGAAATCCCTGAACAGTGAGGATATGAAAGACCTGGATAAATCGATGGAAGAGCTGGACAGGGAAATGGCAAAGCTGGATGTGCAGTTAAAGGGTATAGATACCGGGCTGATCAGCAAATCAATCAAAGACGCGATGGCTTCTATATATTTTGAAGCGATAAATAAAGAAGTAAAGCAATCTGTACAACTGGCCACGGAACAAATAAAAAAGATAGACTGGGTTGATATTAAAAAGAATATTGATAAAGCCATGGATGAGGCAAAGCTGGAAATTTCAAAGATTGATTTTGATAAGATCAACATGGAAGTGAAGGCTGAGCTGGATAAAGCGAAACTTGACCAACTGGATTTAAAGCTTGACCTGAGCGGTATTGATAAAGAGATTAAAGATGCCATGAGCAATGCCAAGGTTGAGATGGGGAAAGCAAAAGAGCAGTTAAAAGCTTTTAAAGAATTTACCGATGCGCTGGAAAAAGATGGATTGATCGATAAGAAGAAAGGCTACGCTATCCGCTGGAAAGGTGATGACTTATATATCAACGGTAAGATGCAGTCAAAAGACATCAGCAACAAATACCGCAAATACAAACAACTTAGTACTCATATAAACTATTCAAGTGATGATGACAACGATAATGAAACTGACGACAAGGATACTGACAGTCTATAATGTATTTATCCTTTTTCTCGTGAACTGTCTGTGTCATGAACATGATTAAATTACAGTGCCGCCCGGCGAAGCCGGGCGGGCATTTGCTTCACAAAAACATGTTCAGTATTTTCCACACAATTTTTATTTAAGTAAGTCTCCTGTTATTCTCTGGTACACTTTAATTACGAAGCTCCTGTTGCCCGATGATCTGAACGATGAACGGATTGCGACGCAACAAAGACGCCATAAAATGATCTGCCGGTAACCATCCATTCTTATTCCTTCTTATTAGAAATCAAACTTAACACCTACCTGCGGTATCAGCATATTGGTAGCTGAGGTATACTCTGTGAAAGCTGCATCTCCCTGGTCTGTGATTTTGGGATCTGCCAGGTAAGTGGTTCTTCCTCCGGTGAGATAAGTGGTTTTTACTTCCAGCCATAAATTATTGCGACGCGATAAACGTATATCCAGCCCTACAGAACCACCATAAGCCAGCACCCATCTTGCACGGCTTGAATTGCTATAACTGACTTCAGTGCCATCATAATAGTTTTGGCGGTTAACGGTAACTGATGAAAAGAAATCATTGGTGCCGATCATGCCGTCTATAAAAGGTTTCACCGCCATATTACCCGGCGCTTCCAGTCGTGCATTTAAAAACGCAGAGAAGATATTGCTGGAGGCAGTCAACTGAAACTCATCATAGAAGCCTAACACATAACCCGCAAAATTCTGGTACTTTAACCCGCGTACCTGGTAACCTAATTCAATACCAACTGAGAGTGGTAAACCGGGTGAAGGCTTGTACATAAAATTAAATCTTCCACCGGCAGAAGTACGATCATTTACCTGTTTAAATTCATCCAGCGGAAAGCCAAGACCAAAATTTGCGGCTATTGAAAAATCCTGGGCAAAGCAGCGGCAACAAATAAAAGTGGTGATTAAGAGTAAAGTTTTTTTCATCGGTTTAGAAATTATCGTGTAGAATAAGAGTGTCTACAATAGGACGATAATTTACCCAAACCGCTTGTTAATTAATTGAAAAAAGCCACCATGTTTTTAACTGGTGGCTCTTGGTTTAGTTTTTCTTTAACTTCTCTGCAAATACTTTTTCAAACTTCTCCAGCTTCGGTTGTATTACATACCTGCAATACATCTGATCCGGATTGCTGTTATAATAATTCTGATGATAATCTTCTGCGGAATAAAAAATTTTATAAGGCTCTAAAGTAGTAACAATAGGGCCGGGATAGGCGCCACTTTTATCCAGCTCTTCTTTGTAGTGTTCTGCAATGGCCTGCTGATCGCTGTTATGATAAAAGATGGCACTGCGGTATTGCGTGCCTACATCGTTGCCCTGCCTGTTTAAAGTGGTAGGGTCGTGCGTTTTCCAGAATACTTTTAATAAATCAGCATACGTAACCACTTTGGGATTATAAATTACCTGGCAACATTCTGCATGACCGGTGGTTCCTGTACATACCTGCTCATAACTTGGATTGGCAACCGTACCGCCGCTATACCCGCTTATGACTTTTACCACGCCATTGAGCCGTTGAAAAACAGCCTCTGTACACCAGAAACATCCGGTTCCAAATGTTGCAGTATCCGTTTCCACTGTTGCCACGGGCGCCGCAAATCTTTCTTCGGCCATACTTCTTTTCTGATTATTTTGTTCTACACATGATGAAGTTAGTGACAGTACAGCGGCCAGCGTACTATAAAACCAGTAACCCATACCTCTTGAATTTAAAAGCATATACGCAAGTAGCAAAGTTTAGTTTGGGTGAACAAGTTAATTAACATTTCTTCAATATCTACAGGAACGGCGGTGAGGTTTTTGGCAAGGAATAATGGTTAGCTGGTCTCAAATATCGGCTAATTTATCTTTTTTTAGCAGCATTTAACCTAATGATTCATTTTCATTTTCTTCTGCTCATTATCTTCGCGCCGTTAAAGAATGAAGCAACTACACCATTTTGTAAAAAAGAATATTCTTGCACTGGTGGATTTTTTCTATCCGCCTTTTAAAAAGTTTATTCCCCTGCAAACCTTTCGTTATGCGGCTTGCGGCGGAACCAACACCGTGTTGGATATTTTCCTGTTTTTTATCAGCTATAACTATATTTTAAGAAGACAGAATGTAGACCTTGGGTTTGTTACCCTTAGCCCGCATATCGCTTCTTTTTTTATGTCTTTTTGCATCACCTTTCCGTTCGGGTTTTATTTGAGCAGGTATGTGATTTTCCAGGAATCAGAATTGAAAGGTCATGTGCAGTTATTCCGGTATTTCCTGGTGATCATGGGTTGCATCTTTCTCAATTATGTGTTTCTTAAACTATTTGTGGATATGTGGGGCTGGTATCCTACGCCGGCAAAAATGGCAACTACCGTTTTTGTGGTGATCTTCAGCTATATCAGTCAGACTTATTTTTCTTTTAAGAAAGATGTTGTCAAGCAATAAATAGGTTGATAGGTGTTGTTACCGCTGACCCTTAACTTACTTTCTGTCTGTTAGCCCGGATACTTTATGGATAAGCCGACCCCTTGAATTTACATCAAACCTGCGATAGATTTTTTTCAGATGTTCATTTACGGTATGATGGGAAATGTGGAGTTTTTCACCAATTTCCTTATTGGTAAATCCTTTGGTAATAAGCTGGATAATTTCCTGTTCACGTTCAGATAGCAGGATGCTGGTTTGTTCTTTTTCTTCGGTATTGATGATGTCGAATACTTTTAAGAGAGTTCCTTCATCCAGATATCCTTTTTTTGCGGCAATGTTTTGCAGGCAAAGCAATAATGTGTCTGTATTAAACGGATGTGACACAAACCCTACTGCCCCGGCCCTGATCATCTGCAAAACTATACCGGGATTATTGGTTGCCATCAATACAACAATCTTTAAACTGCTTAGGGTATTTAAGTAACGCACAGCAATCAACGTGTCAGATTCATCCTCTCTGCCATCTATAATAAGAATATCAGCCATCTGCTGACCTGTAGCTTTCTGTTTGTATTCGTTGAGTGTATTACATACAAAGGTGATACTGTATGTATGATTATACAATAGCAGCTTTTTGATCTTTTGATGAACGCGCTCATCATTGCTAATTAATCCGACTAAAATCATCCTTACAGGTTACATAGCTTCACAAATGGGAATGTTTTCCATAACCTGATTGCTATTAACAGTCAGTTACTGCAGGGGGTACAAATAACGTTGGATGGCATAGTGGGCCATGTTTTATTCAGCAAAAAATCGAAGAGACCTTAAAATATTATGCCTGAATGCCGGGGACAATATTCCTGGTGTGTTAATCAGATTCACGGGTAGCCAGATATTTTACCGGGTTAGTATCAATGATTTTTACAAAAGGTTACACGATTGTCAATAATACATGCGCAATCTACTAACTAACCTTAAATATACAAGGCGAAGCGTGCGACAATTTTAAAATATTCCTGCTGGATGATCATTATATGAACAGATGGTTATTTTTAATAATGATGATAACCCGTTCTGTTGTTTTTATCGTGTGAAATGAGTGAACGATACTTGCTGAAGTGAGGAATAACACGTATCCTGAATCCAAAATAATTCTCTACGTGCATGTAGAATTTGTCGGCGAGCAGGTCAGAGAAACTATGTCTTAAAACTCTTTCAATTACTTCTTCTTTAATTTTTTGCTCCAGCACATCATTCAGAATTTCTTCCATTGTTTCTTTAAGCGTTTGTTTTTTCTGGTAGTTGTTGTCTACAAACTTTAGGTCAATACAGTAGAGTTTATTTTCTACAAAGTAAAGTTGCAGGAGACAATTGTGTTGTGCTATGGAAAGCTTGTAAAAAACTGCGCATACTTTTATACCCGCTTTTGCTTTTATATTAAAAATATAGTTGGGGTTACCAAGCTTGTTGGTAACCTTTCTTCTGTTACTGCAGAGTTCAATACCTGCGAAAGTAAAAATGCTAGGGCTTGCAATCCTGAATTCCGCTGCGTCTGTTCTTTTGTTTCCTTCGGGGGTGAAGATCCAGTCAAGAAAAGAAAAATTCAGTTGACGTTCATAAAAATCCTTTTTAGAGGTATGATATCGTTTCCGGTAGAAAAAGCCAAGAAGGAAGGATCTGAGATAGTAGGTAAGTAATGCCATAGATATTGGGGTTGACTTCAAGCAGCAATTTAACTATTGACAACGGCAGCGCAATACCTTATTTAAGTATATTTTACTGGATTAATTTTTTTATAATAGGGTAGGCTGGTAATGATGGAAGTAGCTGCTTAGATGAACTTACATGAATGATTGAAAGGAGCCACATCAGGTAATTTAGAATCGATTTTGTTCTGCTTGCCTCTGCATGCTAAATTAGCCGGATGAAAAGTACCATCATTAAACCGCTTGTTTTTACATCGCTTACCGCATTACTTGTTGCGGCGCAGGTAAAAGTAAACGCACAAAATGCCGACTCTGTTGTAGTGGCCAATATTGTAAAAGAAGAAACAGATCACTCGCAGCTTGAACCACTGGCCCATGAGCTGCTTGATAAGATAGGGCCAAGATTGGTGGGCACGCCGCAAATGGAGCAGGCATCGGCCTGGGCTATTGATAAGTATACCGGTTGGGGTATTAGTTCCCGTAAAGAAAACTGGGGTGAGTGGCGTGGATGGGAGAGAGGCATCTCTCATATTGATCTTGTGGCGCCCCGTTCCAAATCGCTGGAAGGTATGCAACTTGCCTGGAGTCCGGGCATGGGAAAGAAAACCATCACCGCCAACCTTATCATTCTCCCTGATGTGAAAGATTCCATCGCCTTTCAGCAATGGCTGCCCAATGTAAAAGATAAGTTTGTGCTGATCTCGATGAAACAGCCTACCGGGAGGCCCGATGATAACTGGCAGGATTTTGCAACCAAAGAGTCTTTTGATAAAATGAAAAAAGACCGCACTGTACAAACGGAAGCCTGGGCCAATCGTATTAAGAAAACAGGATATACCAATAAGACGTTGCCACCCGTGTTAGAAAAAGCAGGTGCAGCCGGTATTGTGATCAATAACTGGTCTGCAGGATTTGGTGTTGATAAGATCTTTGGCGCTTATACAAAGAATATCCCAACGATCGATATCAGCCTGGAAGACTATGGTTTATTATATCGTCTTACTGAAGCCGGAGATGAACCTAAAATAAGCGTACACACGGAATCAAAAGAACGTGGAGTTGTCCCCACCTTCAATACCATTGCCGAGATAAAAGGAACGGAAAAACCAGAAGAGTATGTGATACTTTCAGCGCACTTTGATTCATGGGATGGAGGCACCGGTGCTACCGATAACGGAACCGGAACACTCACCATGATGGAAGCAATGCGCATTCTCAAAAAGATTTATCCTAATCCAAAACGCACCATACTGGTAGGGCACTGGGGCAGTGAAGAACAGGGCCTGAATGGTTCGCGTGCTTTCGTGGAAGATCACCCGCAGGTTGTTGAAAATATCCAGGCGGTATTTAACCAGGATAATGGTACAGGCCGGGTTGTAAACCTTTCAGGCCAGGGGTTTTTACACGCATACGATTATCTTTCCAGGTGGTTAACTAAGGCACCTTCTTATATCAGGGATTCTGTGCAAACACATTTTCCCGGAACGCCAGGCAGTGGAGGCTCTGACTTCGCATCTTTTGTTGCAGCAGGTGCTCCTGCATTTTCACTCAGCTCTTTAAACTGGTCTTACGGTACTTATACCTGGCATACCAATCGTGATACGTATGATAAAATTGTATTTGATGATCTTCGCAACAATGCCATTTTAGTAGCAGTACTAGCATATATGGCCAGTGAAGATACTGTAAAGACATCGCGTGAAAAAAGTGTACTGCCTTTAAATCAAAAGACCGGTAAGCCAACTGAATGGCCTGCCCCGGTAAAAGCTACGCGCCGTGGTGGATCGGATAATTAGTATCATCTCTATATAAACAAGATAGCCTTATCACCAAATATGATAAGGCTATCTTGTTTATATCAATACCTGGCGCTTAGTCCAATTGTTCCTCACCATTACTTGCATTAGTCGCAACTTTCTTTGCTGCTTTGGCTGCTGCATTCTTTTGCACCCAGTAATACAACGGCGGTATCACCACCGGGGTGAATAACAGGGTGAAGGTAAGCCCCCCGATAATTACCGTGGCCAGTGGTCTTTGTACATCAGAGCCAATGCCTGAACTTATTGCCGCAGGTATTAAACCGATGATCGCTACAATCAGCATCATCAGTATCGCCCTGAATTGTTCTGTAGCAACCTTTTGTACAGAGGCTTTTAGCGTTAATGGCGATTTATACAGTTCCCTGTTTAATGCCGATACGAGCAATACTCCGGACATTACTGATATACCAAAAATGGATACAAAGCCAACGCCTCCGCTTACATTAAAATGATAACCTCTTACCAGTAATGCCATAATACCTCCGCTTACTGCAAACAGGATACTGCTCATGGTAATGAACGTATGTTTCATGGTTTTGAACAACAGGAAGAGGAAGGCGAACACGATTACAATCGTTAACGGAATGGTTAATGATAACTGCTTGCCCGCTCGTTCAAGGTTCTCATACTGGCCACCATATATAATTGAGTAACCTTTGGGCACATGAATACTTGCATCGATCTTTTTCTGTAGTTCGGCAACAAATGAACCCTGGTCCCTGCCGCGTACATTGGTTCTTACCGTAATCATACGTTTACCATCTATACGGTAAATATTGGTCTGACCATCCGTAAAGCGTATATCTGCAAGCTGGTCCATCGGTATCATCGCGCCGGAGGCAGAACGTACCTGCAAACGTTTGATCACATCAATCGTATTTCTTTCTTCCGGTGTATAGCGGATAACGATATCATATCGTTTGGCCCCATCGTAAATAGTACCGATGTTTTGTCCGCCCACAGCCGCTTCAATCATGGCCTGCACATCATTTACATTAATACCAAAACGTGCAGCATTTTCACGATTTACTTTTACTGCAAGCTGTGCCTGTGTGCCTTCCTGTTCAATATTTACCGAGGCAGAACCAAAAGTATTGCGTACAATGTTGGCAATGCTATCGCCCTTTCCACGCATCATAGTTAAATCATCACCTACCACAGAAATGGCAAGGTCTGCCGCACTGCCCGTTACAATTTCCATTACCTGGTCAATAATAGGCTGGCCGTTGTTGAATGATGCGCCGGGTATATTGCGTTCAAGGTCTGCCTGTATCCTTCTCACCAGGTCTTTCTTGGAAATGGTATCGCTCCAGAGTTTATATTCCTTCAAACCCACTAATATCTCCGTTCTGTTGGTTGGGAATGGATCGGTGCCATCATCATTTCTTCCCGTTTGTGTGATCACGTATTTCACCGGCGGATATTTGGAAACGATCTCTCTTATTTTAGGAGCAATCTTGGCGTTCTCCTGTATGGTAACACCAGCGGGTAAAAAGGCACGCATAAAGATGGAGCCTTCATCCAGTTCCGGCAAAAATTCTGTTCCAAGTTTTCCACCAAAGCCAATACAGATAGCTACCAGTATTGCACCGATGATCACCGTTGCCTTGTGGTAACGGAGAAAAAGATTGAGCGTTTTGGCATAAGCTCGTTCCATTGTATCAAGTACTATATTCCTGTGTGCCTTCATGGGCCTCGTTGGTGATAATGCTTTTTTATAGGCAAAGGAAATGAGCACGGGTATCAGCGTTAATGCGCAAAGCATAGAGCCGATTACCGCGAAGGCAAGTGTAAGCGCCATGGGAGAGAAGAGTTTGCCTTCCACCCTTGTCATCATCAGGATAGGGGTATATGCAAGGATGATGATGGTTACAGAGAAGAAAATTTCGCGTCCTACTTCCTGTGCTGCCAGCAGCGTGATCTTGATGATGCCTTCTTTTTTCTCCTGTGCAGATGCGTTGCGGTATCGCCGTATGAGGTGTTCCGCCATTACGCAGGCACCATCCACGATGATACCAAAGTCAATAGCGCCAAGTGATAACAGGTTGGCCGGAATGCCCACGAGCCGCATCAATATAAACGCAAAGAGTAAGGCAAACGGAATGGTTGCTGTTACCACCAAAGCAGAACGAATGCTTCCCAGGAATAACACAAGAATAATTACCACGATGCTTACACCTTCCATTAAGGTATGGGCAACAGTTTCCAGCGAATGGTCAATTAAAAAGCTGCGGTCATATAAAACACGGAGCTTGATGCCTTCAGGCAATTCATTGGCAGAAAGATCAGCAAGTTTTTCTTTCAACGCTTTTAACGCATCGCTGGGGTTTTCTCCGCGTCTCAGCAGAATAATGCCTTCGGGTGAGCCTACCTTATCAATCTTTTCATCCGGTACGGCATAACCTAACACACCTGATGGCGGCGGCGGATCATTCTCTACACTTGCAATGTTTTTTACAAACACAGGCACGCCGTTGGTTTGCGAGATAACGATGTTCTCTATATCGCTGATGGTACGCAAGGCGCCAAGTCCACGCACAGCAAAGCCCTGTCCGCCACGTTCAATTACATTACCTCCTGTATTCTGGTTGTTCTTCTCCACTGCATCAATCACATCCTGTAAAGAGAGGTTGTATTTTCTTAGTTTATCAGGCGAAGTAAGAATATGAAACTGCTTTAGCGGGCCGCCGAAATTGGTTACATCTGCAATGCCCGGCACCTGCAAAATGGCGGGGCGGATCACCCAGTCCTGCAGGTCTCTTAATTGCATAGGAGAGAAGCTGGGCGGAGCTTCTACTACATAACGATAAATTTCGCCAACGGCTGTTGTAAGTGGTGCAAGTTCGGGTGTAACGCCAGGTGGTAATTCAAGCGATGACAGGCGTTCTATTACCTGCTGTCTCGCAAAGTAATCGTCGGTTCCATCCTGGAAAGTAAGCTGCACTACAGACAGTCCAAAGATGGTGCGGCTTCTGCGATCGAGTACTCTTGGTACATTATTAAGCGCTCTTTCTATCGGGATGGTTACCTGTTGTTCCACTTCTTCTGCGGCACGGCCATCGTAAGGCGCCACGATAATTACATTGGTATCTGCTATATCTGGGTATGCTTCTATTTTCAACTGCGTAAAACACCAGTAGCCAATGCCTGACAATACAATGGCGGCAATGATAACGGCCCATCGGTTACGCAATGAAAAGATGAGTATGTTGCGGATCATGCTTCAAAAAAGTCTACATGGTTAGTAATAATAAATCCACCGGAATAAGAAGCCCTGAGTTTTGTAAGGACATCTTTCACTTTTACGTCTTCATCAATAAAAGTGATCATCATTGGCGGTTCGTCAAAGGAAAACCAGGTGTCTGGTCTTTGTATCTGTTGCTTCTCTCCAAATCCCATCACTCCTTTAAAGGCCGTTGCGCCTTTTATATGATTGATGAGCAGGAACTGCATGATATATTCAAACAAAGGCTGCGTATTAAACAGCTCGTCTTTATCTATAAAAATTTGTGCTTGTAGCATAATGTTTAGTTTGTTATTCATGCCAACGCATGTTGTATCCTTTATTGTACTAGTAACCGAAAGAAAGTCCCTTCAACTGCATAGCACCTTCTACCACAACTGCGTCGCCATCTTTTAAGCCTTCCAGTACAATAATGTTATTGTTGATCTGTGAACCTGTAATGATTTGTTTTCTTTCAAAAACACCTTCTCCTGTTTGCACAAATACATAGTTCTTTCCCTGTACGGTAACCAATGCTGCTGTTGGTATGGAAAGCCCGATGCCATCGGCAACAGGAAACTGTACGGTAGCATACATGCCGGCCTTTAGCATATTGTTTTTGTTGGCAAGCTGTATCCTTATCTTCACCATGCGGGTTACATTATCCACCACATCTGCTACGTTTTCTATAGATGCATTAAAGGTTTCGTCAGGATAAGAAGTAAAACGAAGCACACAGGTATTGCCCTGCCTTACAGTATTTACCTGCGACTCCGGTATATCGCAGATCACCCATACTTTATTGGCCGGAACATTCAGTAACTTGGAAGGATCAAAACCTGCAACTTTTAAGTCAGCCTCATGTTGAAGTACTGCGTTCTTTTCATCTGCCAGTTCATTTTCTGCAGACAATAAGTCTGTTTGTGCTGATATCAGATCGGTTTGGGCATCTGCTACATCTTTACCTGTGCCTGCGCCGTGTGAGGCAAGATCTTTAAACCGGGCCAGCTCCTTTTGTTTTTGCTGGATGATGGCTTTTTTCTGTTCGATGATCAACTGTTTCTGGCGGATATTGATCCTGTTTTGCTGCATGGCCGTATAACTGGAAGCATTGTCAGGATTATTAAACAATAAAGGCCCGCTTTCTGAAGTTGCTGCTATATACGCCGGTGCTGTAAGTGAAGCATTAAGGCTTCCGCGGCCAATGGTTTGCGTTTTAAAGAAAGCAAGCGTAACAGTATCTTTCGGAAATGTAATCACTGCGCCGCTGTCTTTAATCACCGGTGCATTTGCCTTCGCCTGCGGTGTTGCATTTTTATCAGGCGATGAGCAGGACGTATATAAGCACAATCCTGAAAAAATCAAACTGATGAATATAACCTGTTTCATTAATATACTTTTTAGATGGCTGGGTAGGATTGTTTATAGTTGATTGATCTGTCCGGTTGTATAGAGCAACTGCAGGTAATTTTTCCTGTAGTTGTACATCGCGTCATAATATAATTTCTGTGTATCAAACCAGGTGCGCTGAGCCTCCAGGAAGTCAATGATCGTAGTACCTCCCTTTGCATAAGCATATTTTACCGCTTCCAGTACCTGCTGAGATTTTTGAAGGATACCGCGGTATCTTTCTACTGCATCTTTGCTTACCTGGTAACTTTTATGTGCTGTGATCACTTCTGTATTGATTTGTTGCTGCAAGCCGGAAAGTGCTTTTTGAGATTGCTCCAGTTGAATTTTTGATTTCTTTATTTCACCCTGGTTGCGGCTGAAAAAAGGAAGCTCAATCGTGCCAAAGAATCCTACATAAGGAACACTATTCTGCGGGTTATAAATAACGCCAAGTTCAGGCACAGGCTTGGCCAGTGATTTCTGTAACTTGATATTACTATTGGCTACATCAATAGCGCTGTTGGCAGCCTGCAGATCAGGACGCATTTGCAAAGCCGCAGACCTGATGCTGTCCATCTGTTCAAAAGATGATAATGAGATCACTGGATCATCCATATCAATGGCAACTGAATCTTTGGACCCGGTAACAAACTGTAGTGCCAGCAACTGATTGCGATAATCCTGGTCAGCCTGTTTAAGTTGCAGTTGGTATTGTTCCGATAGCAATTCCGTACGTGTATATTCGCTGGAACTGATCACCTGGTTCTTTAATCTAACCTGGTTGGTGATCACGAGGCTGTCGATATTTTTCTTTGCCAGTTCAATCAGGTTAAGATTGGCTTTGCTATACCATACATTCAGCCATTGGCCACCGCAATCAAGTAAAACAGCTCTTTGGGAATCGAGATAATTCTTCTCTGTTACCGTTACTACTTTACTGGCGGTTTCAATCTTGTTTTCACGCTGGTGGCTTAATTGAAATGGCTTGGTTAGCTGCCACCATACCTGTCTATTGTAAGCCTCATAGAACTTGGTTCCCGGTGCAAAATGACCTGCACTGGCCAGTTGCAATGTCTGGTTGTTCAATACCGGATTTGGTCTTAAGCCTGCAGTAATTACGTCGCCCTGTGATAATAAAACATTCAGTTTTACCGACTGTAAAAAGGGATTGTTTTCTTTAGCACTGTCCAATGCTTCCTGAAACCGGAAAACTTTTTGTGCCCCGGCCTGCTTGCTGCATTGAACAATGATCAATAATAACCATACATACTTTAAACGCATATTTATTATTTTCTTTTCGTAAGGTAGTTGCTAAAATGCTAAAAGTGTTTGTTTAAGCATTAAATTATTATCTCCGTTACTGGTTTAAAAAATGTCCTCCCGGAGAGCCGGGAGGGCTCTTGGACATGACTCTGATGCTTGGAGCACCAGCTTTTTTAATTCGTTACTATTCTGTCGCCAACTGCAACATTTATGATGAAAGCAAAGACTCTTTTACAAAGTGAAGTTTTGCCTGGTGATTATATATTGAAACTCTTTCTGTTATTTCTAAATTTCTCCTCTATTTTCGCCGGATAAAATTTGTCCTCCCGGAGAACCGGGAGGGCTTTTGGACATGACTCTGGTGCTGAGACACCAGTATTCTTTAATATATTGAACTGCTATTTTCCGGAGATAATTTCACGCTTCCCGAATGCCCGTTAACTTCTGCCTGCAATTGCATACCCGCACAACGTAAGCCCGTCATCTCTTCAAAAAATTGTATACAATTGTATCGCTGTGAATTTGTAACACAGGTACATTTTCCCATTAATGTCAACGTTACATACGCACTGTCCTGTAACATAAGCAGCCTCTTATAAGAAACAAGCTTGCCTGTTATATACTTCATGTCCGGTATTTTAACGTTAAACAATTTGGTGCGATAGAAAGCAGAAGCGAATCTTCAGTCGTAGAATTTTTGAGTTATACTCAATGCTTACACAACTGCAACCAGTAAGTGCCGGTTGTAACAGAAAAATAAAAATTATGCTTTAGGCGGAGGCGGGGTGATTTCCCTGATGAAATTGAGATAAGGCTTTTGAACAGATTCAAAAGTGGTATTGGCAACAACAAACGCCTGTGTCTGCTGTATAAAAAAATCCCTGGATATAAGCTTGATGCTTTGGGTTTTTACAGGTAAGTGATGTTTGTGGTGATGGTTCCTGTGTTGATCTTTTTCTTTACTGGTATTAGTTTTTAAAAAGATCACTTCTCCAATATAATCTGTGACTGAGTGAATAATATTGGTTTCGTCAACAGGAGTGCTGGTTTTCTTTAATGCCTGGAAGTCCTGTGCAAATAAACCCGTATTGAGTATTTGCATTGCGATGAGCAGCAGGAAAATGTGTTTTATATTTCTAACCAGTGATGGCATGTCCAGATTTGGTGTACAAAAGTAAACAAGTAGCAATACCAGATGTTTAATTTCTTGTTAAACAATATGGATAAGACCAACTTTTCAAAAACAGTGCCAGTAAAAACTCATTGCATCAATAATTTTTGATAGTCTTCTGGATAATCCATATCCGTTAGTATATGGTTTGATGGCATGTCTATCCAGCTCACCTGTTGCTGATGTTGCTGAATAATTGCTTTACAGCCTTCCATTTCAGTGTGTGCTAAAATTAATGGTTTATACCAGGATGAAAAGGTTACTGGGTTGCCTTTTGTATGATTATATCTTGGCAGGCAAATGCATTTCGGATCTTCTGATAAACAAGCTTCAAAGCTTTGCTGTAACAAGCGGTATTCGCCGGGTTCAATCAGCAACATATCCGCAAGGCAAATCATATAACCCTTACCTGATGCATGTTTCACACCTTCCTGTATAGAAGTAGTCATGCCTTGTTTATATAAAGGGTTATGTACAACACGCACAGGGAACTGCCTGGTTTGTTTTGAAATGGCAGAAGATTCATGACCTGTTACTACAATAATATCTTCAATTCCTGCTGAGACGATATTTGATAACGTTGTTGCCAATACTGTGCTGTTCATATATGCGAGCAATAGTTTATTTTCAGTACCCATCCTGCCGGATAAACCTGCTGCCAATACAATTGCACTCAACATATTCTGTGAATAAATAGGAGATCAAGTTTTATAATCGAATAAATTTACTGCCAAACTACTTTCATGGAACATTGGGAAATTGTTTTTTTCTTTTTGATCATTGCCTTCATCTATTCTTCCGTTGGCTTTGGAGGTGGATCAAGCTACCTGGCTATACTTGCATTGTATGCACTTCCGTTTAAAGAAATGCGTTTGATTGCGCTGGTATGTAATATTATTGTAGTTACAGGCGGAGTGATCGTATATATAAAGAACAGGCAGGTGGCGTGGAAAAAGATTGTGCCGCTGGTGCTGGTAAGTGTTCCACTGGCTTTTCTCGGGGCAAGATTAAAGATCAGTCAGGATACTTTTTTTATTGTATTGGGTTGTAGTTTATTGATTGCGGGTATATTATTATGGATCAAAACCAAACAGGTGAATGCAGATGTAACAACCTCTCCCAATTATATAAAAGATGGCTTACTGGGTGGCGCTATTGGTTTTCTTTCCGGTATGGTGGGCATAGGTGGCGGAATATTTCTTTCCCCCTTATTAAACCTGATGAAGTGGGATGCACCCAAACGTATTGCTGCCACTGCAAGTTTCTTCATCCTGGTGAATTCTATTGCAGGCATTGTCGGACAGTTAAAAGATTTACCCGCTTCATTAAATTATACAAGGATCCTCTTTTTATGTCTTGCTGTTTTAATAGGTGGTCAATTGGGTTCAAGAATGGCGGCGGTAAAATTTAACCAGGGCGTCGTAAAGCGTATCACTGCCGTGGTTGTATTTTTTGCCGGTGTGGAAGTGCTGCTTAAACATATTCATGCCTGAACGGTAACTTTATCTTCTGGAATGAGGGTCTTAAATGTGATTGTATGAAAATTAAGATACTGGCTTTTGGAATTGTACGCGAGATTTTTGGCAAGTCATTCATAGAGCTGTCTGTAACGGGAGCGCCAAATATTGCATCTCTTAAAAGCGAACTGGAAAAAAGTTATCCCAGGTTACAACAACTCGCTTCCTATCTTATTGCCGTGAATGATGAATATGCAAAGGATGATCAGCCAATTGGCGACAGAGATGAAATTGCTATTATTCCACCTGTAAGCGGAGGGTAAAATACATGTTGAAAGATATCAGAATTTTAAACGAAGTTTTAGATGTTAAGGCCTGTATTGATTGGGTGATGGATCCGCAATGCGGTGGCATAGATGTATTCATTGGCACTGTAAGAAATGCAACCAAAGGGAAGCCGGTAGTGCGCCTTGAGTTTGAAGCTTATGAAACGATGGCGCTGAAAGAGATGGAAAAGATTGTACAGAATGTAGCAGATCAATGGCAGGTACAAAAAATTCTTGTGCATCATCGCACCGGCATTCTGCAGGTGGGAGAGGTGCCGGTGATTATAGCTGTTGCCGCTGCACACCGGGCTGCCGCATTTGATGCGTGCCGTTATATGATAGACACGCTTAAGCAAACCGTGCCCATCTGGAAAAAAGAAATCTTTGAAGATGGTGAAGTATGGGTGGCTGCACATCCTTAGCTTATCGCTAATAAACAATTGCCTTTACCTTATAACCTTTCTTCTTTAACAGGTTAATGATCCCGTTTTCTCCTCCAAGATGACCAGCACCAAAGGCAAAAAAGGTTGGCTCCGTTTGCAACTGTTTCTCAATCACCGGAACCCATTCGTTGTTACGTTTAATCAGTAATTCTGTTTCCATCGAACCAAAATGTTTATCACCGGTCATTACTTTTTCCAGCGCTGTAAGGTCTTTATCGCGATAAATCCTGACCATCTCCTGGATGGATTTCCTGGTAGAGTCCGGGTTGCCCAACATTTCCTTCAGCATATCTGTCTGTTCCTGCAGGCTTAAAGTTTCCAGCGCCTCCAGTTCACGCTCCGGCGTTTCCAAGCCTTTCACTTCTATATGTTTTTGTTTTGCTTTTTCAGCAAGTGTAAGGTCCCAGCTTGCCAACTGGCAATTCATCATACCCATCATTACAAATGACAGCACACCAAAAGGTTTTATCCTTGTGAACATATCTACCGGCATTTTGGTGATTTGTTTAAAACTGTCAGCAAGTGCGTTGTATTCAGTTTCTGTAAGCAGGCTTTTCCAGGAGGTATCTTTCAGCAGCATCCCCATTTGTACTTTCTGCATAACGGAAGGATCATCCATATCCATCTCAAGAAAGAGCTTTTTAGAAGCATCAAGTTTATCGGTAATAACGTTTGATACCTGGAGGTCATCAGGGCAAATAAGATGAAAAGTGCCGTACAAATAGGAAGGCGCAGATATATTTTTGCCGCTCACCTCCCATAAAAGAGATTTGGGCGCTTTGTTTTGTGCATAGCTGGTGAATACGCTGGATACAAATAACAGGATGGAACTTAAAATTCTTACTGAGTATTTCATTGCTATGATTTTGAATCTGTTGGTCACAATTTTTGCAAATTTATTACAACCAAAAATAAAAAGTCCCGCATAAAAATGCAGGACTTAACCAAAACCAACTGCTTATGAAAAAACTTATTGAATTGCAATTTCTTTAGGTAATACTTTCACTTCTTCTTTTTTTGGAAGTAACAGTTTCAGTACACCGTTTTCATATTTTGCCTGGATGTTGTCAACGTTGATGTTATCTTCTACGTTAAAACTGCGTTTGAAACTTGTTACGGAAAATTCTTTACGATGCGTTTTGTAATCTTTGTTTTCAGCTTCAGCTTTTTTATCGTAACCTATGGTTAACAAGCCTTTCTCAACATTTACTTTAAAATCTTCTTTGCTTAAACCCGGGGCAACCAATTCCAGATGATAACCATCTGTTGTTTCATGAATATTAACCGCAGGCGTATTCCAGTTCTCCTTTCCCCAGTTACCGGCGGGTAAGTGACCAAAAAAATCCTCGAACAGGTTGTCTAAGTTTCTGTAATTACGTTTTACGAGTGTCATAGTATTAAGTTTTTAATTTTTTATGTTTGATGGTGATTGTTCAAATGCTGTACCATTGCCCAAAATGCCCCTTTAAGGTGCTTGATTGACACATAGTTGCGTGTGTTTAAGTAATTTTGTCATTACTAAATGATTTTAAATGTCAAAATGTCTTTATTTTTCCTTTTTTGCTGAATGCATAATTCAGTTATTTTTGTATCCTAAACAGGAAAGAAGAAGATGTATCCAGCAGAAATAGTAATGCCGATGAAGGCAGAGTTAACGGAAAATGGTTTTGATGAATTGTTATCACCAGATGAAGTAGATACAGCGCTTGGACAGGAAGGAACAACGCTGGTGGTGGTAAATTCTGTTTGCGGATGTGCTGCAGGTGCGGCAAGACCGGGAGTTGTAATGGCCGTAAATAATACGCCAAAGCGTCCCGATCATCTGACCACAGCATTTGCAGGTTTTGATACAGCAGCGGTTAATAAAGTAAGAGAACATCTTTTACCTTACCCGCCATCATCACCCGCTATCGCATTATTTAAAGACGGACAATTAGTGCACATGATAGAGCGTCACCAGATTGAAGGCAGACCAGCTCATATCATTGCCAATAATCTTATGGCTGCTTTCGAAGAATATTGCTAAGCAGTTAAAATTATCCATGCGAGCAGCTTTGTCCATGGATGGGTTAGTAAATCGGCCTCCCCAATCCTGGGGAGGCATTTTATTTAGCGATTTTATCCTTTCATTAATCCTTTTCTTTCATAGCCTTCCTGATGGGCTATTCATATAAATTGAGTAGATTGCCAAAGCATGTATGCAATTGTTGATATAGAAACCACAGGGAGTCATGCGCACAATAATGGCGTTACAGAAATTGCCATTGTATTGTTTAACGGAAAGGAGATTGAAGGCCGTTATGAAACGCTTGTCAATCCTGGTGTGGCTATTCCTCCTTATGTTGCTCATCTTACAGGTATAACCAATGAAATGGTAGCCGTTGCCCCGGCGTTTAGTGAAGTGGCCGCGAATATTTTTCGTTTGCTAGATAACCGCATTTTTATTGCCCATAATGTAAACTTTGATTACAGCTTTATCAAACATCATTTGCGTATTTGTGGTTTTGAATGGAACCCCAAAAAACTCTGTACGCTGCGGTTAAGTAAAAAAGCTTTTCCGGGTTTTGTAAAGTATGGTCTGGGGCATATTTGCCGTGAACTGGATATTGTGGTGGAAAACCGGCACCGTGCCGGCGGCGATGCAGACGCAACTACCAGTTTATTTGAGAAAATACTGGTAAAGGGCGGAGAAAAAATGATTAAAGATTCGCTGAAAAAGGAAAACCATGAACAGATACTGCCGCCTAACCTCGATCCGGAACAGGTAAATAATCTCCCCTATACCCCTGGCGTATATTATTTTCATGATGGCAAAGACAAGGTGATTTATGTGGGCAAAGCGAAAAGTCTTAAGAAGCGGGTAATAAGTCATTTTACCGGGCTGAATACGGGCAAAAAAAGACAGGAGTTTCTGCGGAACATTCATGCCGTTAAGTTTAAAGAATGCCCTACTGAACTTACTGCTTGTATTCTTGAAAGTATTGAGATTAAACGTTTGTGGCCCGTTTATAACATCAGCCAGAAAACATTTCAACAACGCTATGGCATATATTCTTTTAAAGACGCCAGGGGATATATGAGGCTGGCGATTGATAAAAAGAAGAAACATTTTGAACCGGAAATCGCCTTTTCCATATTAACAGAAGCTCACCGGACGCTCTGGAAAATTGTAAAAGAATATCAATTGCACCCGTCTCTTTGTTTCCTGGATAAGACAATGGTATTTAATGCGGAAGAAATAGCGCCGGAAGAATATAATGACCGTGTTGGCGAAGCGATAGCTGAAATTAGAAAGCAACTGGGAACTTATGTGATTGTAGAAGACTGTGACTTTTTTAAAGAAACTTCCTGCATCCTGATTGAGAAAGGAAAGTTTTATGGTATGGGATTATTACCCGAAAATGTTTATCCTTTCCAGGTGGAAGGTATTAAAGATTATTTGACACAATATCCTGAAAACGAAGTTGTTAATTCACTTGTGAGAAATTTTAGTGAAAGAATGCCTGCTGCAGTCATCAGGTTTGAATAAAGATACTTTTTGAGTATTCGCTTCTAAGGCGCTTGTTATATACACTAATGCAAAAGGTCCCGGGTTAATGCATCCGAGACCTTTTATAATCAAGAATTTTATTACCAAACTTTTATCCGCTCATTTTCGGGCTTATACATTTTTTCACCCGGTTGTACATTGAAGGCTTTATAAAAAGCATCTATGTTTTGTACAGGTCCGTTGGCGCGGTACCTGCCTGGTGAATGCGGATCAACCAAAACAAGTTGTGCAGAAGTTTCCGGCAATACATTTTGCCGCCATACCTGCGCCCATGATAAAAAGAAACGTTGATCCGGCGTGAATCCATCAATCTTTTTATCGCTTTTACCTTCCTCTGTTTTTTTGAATGCTTCGTAAGCGATGTTCAATCCACCCAGGTCAGCAAGGTTTTCTCCCAGTGTTAATTTACCGTTCAGGTGCAGGGAATCATTCACCACAAAACCATTGTACTGCTCAACCACTTTATTTGCACGTTCATCAAACTTCTTTCCATCATTTTCGGTCCACCATTCTTTCAGGTTGCCATCGGCCGCATATTGTCTTCCCTGGTCATCAAAACCATGGGTAAGTTCATGGCCAATTACCGCAGCAATACCACCATAATTAACAGCGTCATCAGCGTTAAAATCAAAGAACGGAAACTGCAAAATACCGGCAGGAAATGCGATTTCATTATTAGCAGGATTATAATACGCATTGATGGTTGGCGGCGTCATACCCCATTCGGTCTTGTCAACGGGTTTGCCGAGTTTGTTTACCATTTTATTGTACTCAAACTGGTCAATATTCCGGAGATCCTGTACAATCTGTGTTTTGTTGATGTTAACGCCGGGATAAGTTTCCCACTTGTCAGGAAAGCCTATTTTGTTTACGATGGCGTGTAGCTTTTCCAGGGCACGTTGCTTGGTGGAATCGCTCATCCAATCAAGCTTTTCAATACGTGAGGCAAATGTTTCCTGCACGTTCTTCACCAATGCCAGCATGCGTTGCTTCGCGGCATTATCAAAATATTTTTCTACATATAGCTGACCAAGTAATTCGCCAAGATTGTTGTCAACCATTGAGCTCATACGTTGCCACCGTGGTGTAATCTGTTTCTGACCATTAAGAATCCTGGTGAATTCAAACTGCCTGTTCACGAAAGCGGTGCTTAGATAAGGTGCTGCAGACTTGATCACAGCCCATTGCAGGTAAGCCTTCCATGCATCAACAGGAACGGCACTTAACAATGCGTCGGCTGTTTTAAAGAAGGTTGGATTGTTTACCAGCAAACTATCCGCACCCGGAATTTTCATCTGTGCGAAAAGTGTTTTCCAGTCAAGTCCAGGTGTTGTTTTGGCGAAATCTGCAACAGAGAATTTGTTATAGGTTTTAATGGGATCACGAAGTTCTACACGGCTTAATTGAGCTTTCGCAAGACCTGTCTCAATCCCCATGATATGGAGTGCTTTCTTTGAGGCAGTTGCTTCATCATCACCGGTAAGTTTAAAAATATCCGCTACATAGCTTATATATGCAGTACGGATGCTTTTGCTACGTGCGTCGTCTTTCAGGTAATAATCCCTGTCAGGCAAAGAAGTGCCGCCTTGTGAAAGTGTAGCGATGTATTGATTTACATTTTTATCATCCTGGTCTATGCGAAAACCAAAGAGTACACCACCAATTCCTTTGGTGCGAAGCGTGGCAATCTCATCGGTTATTTGTTGTAAACTATTGAGGGTATTCAGTCGGTCAAGGTCGGCCTTGATAGGAGTGAAGCCCAACTGTTCAATAGTTGCGCTGTCCATGGCTGCGAGATATAAATCGCCAACCCTTTGATAGGTTGAATTGGCGGATGCATTTTTGGCTGCATCCTCACAAAGTATTTTTATTTTTTCAAGGCTGCCCTGGTATAAGATATCGAAATTTCCCCAGCGGCTTTTAGATGCAGGCACGGGATTGTTTTTGATCCAGTTGCCATTGGCATATTGAAAGAAATCGTCGCCTGGCTTTACTGATAAATCCATGTTAGCCGGATCAATAAATTTGGTTTTTGTTTTGCTTTTCTGGGCCAGCCCATCCTGTGCATATAGCAATGCACCATACAGCAAACCTGTAAGGAGTATTCTCTTCATGTGTCAATCAAAATTTCGCAAATGTATTACCGTGTGCCAGCTAATACTGCAAATGTTTTGACAAAATTGACAAGCGGCAGACCACCACAGTTTGGCCTGTATGAACAATCAGACACGGAAGAATATTTTCTTTTTATACAGAAAATAACAGATGCCCCATTCGGCTGCAAACACACAAAGGGCAGAGACAATAGCTTGTACTGATGTAGGTATTTTTACAAAGCTCATCAGGCCATTGGTAATCTGGTTGGCGTATTCAGTAAACCAGCGATGCCCGACTATTTCAAAGAAGAGGTAGATAAAAATTGAATTCATTCCTACCACTGTAAAGAAGAGCAAGTGTTTGTTGTGGCCGCGTATGTCAATCCACCAGTAGGCAAAAGATAAGAACACCAGGCACCATCCCAGTGAAGCAAGTGTAAAAGAAGAAGTGGCAATTCGTTTAATGATTGGGGTAATGGCCAGTACATCTAATCCATATCCAAGAATAAAACAAACAATGCTCCATAGAAGCAGGGTTTTTATTTTTTGCCTGCCATGCATCAATACCTTGCCCGCTAGTACACCTGCGATGGTATGTACACTAGTGGGTATGCAATTAATCGCAACCCACCCACCTTTATTGATTTTATTCATCAGTACCATGTCCATATAATTGCCAAAGTTTTGCTGATCCGTAAAAGGCTGATCAAATCCCGGTACATGGGTAAAGCGATAGAGTATTTCAGTGAGTAACAATAAACCTGCGCAAACAATCACCTGGTACATGGGTTTCCAGTAAAAGATAAGAAATGCCACCAGAGTAGTAAAGGAAAGCTGCGTTAATACATCCCATAATTCAAAGGACAAGCCAGTGGATCTTACCGCGTAATCAAGCACGCCCCAAAAGAAAAGCCATCCGCAGCGTTTTAATGTTTTAATGAAACGCTGACGCCAGGTAAATCCTTGCTGCTCCTGCCTTGTAAGCGAATACACCATAGATACGCCCGCCATGAACATAAAGGAAGGTTGCACTAGGTCCCAGAAGCGAAGACCGTTCCATGGGTGATGATCAAATTGGAGCATTATACAATTGGCAAAGGAACCGGTAGTGGTAGTGTCTGCAAGACTGGAATAAAAGCCGGCACTTTCCAGCGTTAGCAGAACCATAATAAAGCCACGTAAAAAATCTAAAGAAAGCAAACGGTTAGAAGGCAAAGGTGTTTTGGCGGAGGATAACATGTGCTGAGTTTAGTAAGCATTGTAAGGTGATCAAGATAGTTAATATTGTTATTGATTACCGGATTTTTTTGAAACTTATCATAAAAGCCTGCTGGTGCAAATTAAACTAAGGCTTTTGTCGGAAAGAGTATTTTATAGTTCTGCAGTTATATTTGGGGATGCTCAAGATCATATTATGCAGTTTATGTATATGGACCTATGCTGCAGTAACGGCACAGCCGCCGGTAGTAGTACCAAAAGAAATAAAAGAGTCTATACCTATAGGGTTCTTGGTAATGGATTGTCTTGAGGGCGATCTTAATAACGATGGACTTAAGGATGCGCTTCTTATACTTAAATCTTCAGAAGAAGATAGCACGGCGGAGGAGACAATTCGTCCACTGCTTTTGTATGTTGCTGGAAAAGATAAACTATGGAAACTGGCGGCACGTAACGATTCTATTATCATGTGCAGACATTGCGGTGGAGTATTCGGAGATCCTTATGAAGGAATGGAGATAAAAAATGCAGGACAGTTTTCACTTTATTTTTATGGAGGAAGTTCAGACAGATGGTCCGTAACATATAGTTTTAAGTATGACTTGTTAAGAAATAATTGGAATCTTGAGTCAGAAACCAGCACGAACTATAGCATCCATGATCCCGATAAAACGATGAAGACAACGACTATTCATGCGACAGAGTTGGCAGGCAAAAATATAAGTAACTTTTCAGGTAACGAAAATCATAAAGAATGGATGGTTGTTGCTGATAAAGCCTTTTTCTATAACGAACCTTCTGTTGGCAGCAAGCCTAAAAAAGCTTATGTAATGAAGGGCGATCAGCTTTCATCAATAAAAGAGACAATTAATTTTATACAAGTTTATTTTACTAACAGTAATGGTACAGGGACAGAAGGATTTATTCTTAAGAAGGATGTAAGACAAATTGGAATGAAGTAAACTGACAGCATGTGTGATACGTATTTTCAATAATTTTGGTAAAGTTGATTTGATGATTGGGTGTTTGTAATTCTTCAGCAATGCGCAGGTTTTGCTGAATATTTTCTGAAATATTTTTTGTTCGTTTCAATTTTCTGTTTCATATTCGCATCGCAATGCAAAGAACAATTTTAAATATTCATTGGTGGTGGCACTCAAACTCCGGTCGGGGCTTGTAGCGTCATTGCTGATGATGATCTATAAAATAGTAGGCCTCGACATATGTCGGGGCTTTTTGTTTCTCCCAACCCCCGAAGGGGCTAAGGAAAGAGATGTTAGGTTTCAACTTGCTGAAGAAAGATCTGAACGTACAAGTGAGTGACACAACGATGCTTAATGGCAGCAATAAAGCTGAGATCAAAAATATTCACGAACATAAATTTCGCCCTTTATGGGTCAGGGTATGAAGAAGATTAACATTACCACACGTTACAAAAAAATGCTCTCGGACATCTACACACCGGTGGGTATTTACCTTCGGCTGCGGGACAGGTTCAGGGATACCATTTTGCTGGAAAGTGCTGATAACAGGGCCGCAGAGAACAGTTTCTCTTACATTGGGGTTAACGCAATCGGCGGTATAGAAATCAGTGGTTATGATTCCATTGAATACAAGTTGCCTTCTCAGAAACCACAACGTGAAAGTATTAATGGCAAAGTAAACATACCTGAACTGGTTTGGCAATACATGCAAAATTATAACGTGAATGAACCGGAGGACAAGCACCTTAAAATGGCACAGGGTTTATTTGGCTATTGCACGTATGATGCCGTACAGTTTTTTGAAACGATCAAACTGAAATCTGCCAAAGCTATACCTGAGATACCATTGATGCGTTATCGCCTGTATCAGTATGTACTCGTGATCAATCATTTTAAAGATGAAATGTATTTGTGTGAGAATGTGATTGATGGTTTGGAAAGCGATGTGGCTGTTGTAGAGTCGCTGATCAGGAGTAAGGATGTGCCGGTATTTCCCTTCAAACAACTGGGCGAAGAAACCACCAATATGCAGGATGAAGATTATCGCGAGATGGTGAAGAAAGGGATTGCCAGTTGTTTACGCGGCGATGTGTTCCAGATTGTATTAAGCCGCAGGTTTAACCAGCAGTTTAGCGGTGATGAATTTAATGTGTACAGGGCGCTGAGAAGCGTGAATCCTTCACCTTATCTTTTCTATTTTGATTATGGTGATTATAAGCTGATGGGTTCAAGTCCGGAGAGCCAATTGATCATTAAAGACGGCCGTGCCATTGTTCATCCTATTGCCGGAACTTTTAAAAGAACCGGTGATGCGGAACGCGATAAACAACTTACAGAAGAGTTGCTGAAAGATGCCAAGGAGAATGCAGAGCATACAATGCTGGTTGATCTGGCGCGCAATGATTTGAGCAGGTGTTGCGATGATGTGGTGGTAAACCATTACCGCCAGGTACATTATTATTCGCATGTAATACACCTGGTAAGCGAGGTTTCCGGCAGGGTAAGACCTGAAGCCAATCCTTTTGAACTGATCGCACTTACTTTTCCGCAGGGAACGTTAAGCGGCGCACCAAAGTTCAAAGCCATGCAACTGATAGATGGTTATGAACCTACCGTTCGTGGTTATTATGCGGGATGTATCGGCTTCGTTGGGTTTGATGGAAGCTGTAATCATGCAATCATGATCCGCACTTTTTTAAGCAAACAAAATACACTGCACTACCAGGCAGGCGCCGGCGTGGTAGCTGCATCCAAACCGGAGAGTGAATTGCAGGAAGTGAATAATAAATTAGGAGCGCTGAAGAAGGCGGTGGGGTTAGCAGAGACCCTCTAATCTCCCTGCAGGGAGACTTTGATTGTTGTGTTTTTAAGTTGTTTGCCTTATTTAATCCGTATGATATGAAGGATGCTAAGAATAACAAGTCTGCATTCGGTAAAGGAGGAATGTTTAATGAAGCAACTCCGCGCTTGTTTGAATTAGCAAAGAGGTTGAGACAAAATATGACCGGTGCTGAAATGGTTTTGTGGTGACATTTAAAAGCCGGCTTACACGGCTTGAAATTCAGAAGACAGCATCCATTGGGTATTTACATAATGATAAAGTGATGAAAGAAGTTGAATCAGTGCTTGCAGAAATAAGTTCAATAGTTGAAAAATTAAATAACAGTTCAAAATAATTCTAAAGCTTGAAGTCCTCCCCCCGAGGGAGGATTTAGGAGGGTTTCATATGCGATTATTAGTATTCGACAATTACGATTCTTTTACCTACAACCTGGTGCACCTGGTGGAGAAGATCATTCATCAGAAAGTGGATGTATACCGCAACGACCAGATTCCATTGGAGAAGGTAAAAGACTATGATAAGATTATTCTATCGCCGGGGCCGGGTATTCCGGAAGAAGCAGGTCTGTTGCTGCCGTTGATTAAAGAATATGCGGCATCCAAATCAATCCTGGGTGTTTGTCTTGGTCACCAGGCTATTGGAGAAGCATTTGGCGGCAAGCTGGTAAATCTTTCCAGTGTATATCACGGCGTGGCCACAAATATCAGGCAGCTGAAACCGGCAGAGGTGAGAGTTGAATCGTCACACTTGAAAAGTGAAACTGCAGAACATTCACGTAAAGTATTTGACGGTATGCCAGAAGAACTGGAAGTAGGCCGTTATCATTCCTGGGTGGTAAGCAGGGAAGGTTTTCCTGAAGAACTGGAGATTACAGCGGAAGATGACAATGGTTACATCATGGCATTACAACATAAAACCTATGATGTACAGGGTGTGCAGTTTCATCCGGAAAGTGTGCTTACCCCTGATGGCGAAAAGCTGATGCGGAACTGGTTGAATATCTGACGGGGATTTGGGGAGATTGGTGTGATGAGGAAGATTCGATGAGAACATTTGAACAAAATAAAAACGCCAAGCTTCAATCCTGGAAAATCTGTTAATCCATCCCAATCATAATTCAGGTACGCTATGCAAGACTATAAGTATAAAGACATCACCGAGAAAATTATCGGTGCTTCGATGAAAGTCCATTCTACGTTGGGGAATGGTTTCCAGGAAGTGATTTATCAACGTGCGTTGGCATTGCAGATGGAAGTTGATGGATTGGTTTTTATACGGGAATGTAACATGCCCATCTATTATCTTGAAAAGCAGATAGGTGAGCGGCGGGTTGATTTTTTTGTAGAAAATAAAATTTGTGTAGAATTGAAAGCAACTTCAAACATAGAACCTGTTCATCTTGCGCAGGCAAGAAATTATCTGGAAGCATTCAATATTGAAGTAGGGCTGCTGATAAACTTTGGAACCATCAGTCTTCAATTTAAACGGCTTACCAATCCCAAATTCAATCCGGCAATTATTAATCATCCGCAAAATCCATCTTATCTACCCAAATCATAGTTCAGACGATATGAAAAAGATTCTTCAATATTTATTCGAGCATAAAACATTAAGCCGTGAGCAGGCGAAAGAGATACTCACCAATATTTCCAAAGCCATGTTCAGCGAACATGAGGTAACGGCATTTATCACGGTGTTTCTCATGCGCAGCATTACCATCGAAGAGCTGCAGGGTTTCAGGGATGCATTGCTGGAGCTTTGTGTAAAAGTGGATCTGAATGGCCACAAAGTGATGGATATTGTGGGTACAGGCGGCGATGGCAAAAACACCTTTAACATCTCTACACTTGCCTGTTTTATCGTAGCCGGTGCAGGTCAGAAAGTTGCCAAACATGGTAATTATGGCGCATCTACCATCAGTGGTGCCAGCAATGTAATGGAGCAGTTGGGCTATAAATTCAAAAGTGACAGCAGCCTGTTAAAAAAGGAGATAGAAGAAGCGGGCATCTGTTTTATGCACGCTCCTGTTTTTCATCCGGCATTAAAAACGGTTGGGCCGATCAGGAAAAACCTCGGACTGCGTACGTTTTTCAACATGCTCGGGCCCATGGTAAATCCCGCTGCACCGGAATATCAACTGGTGGGCGTATACAACCTGGAGATGGCGCGCATTTATACTTACTTGTTGCAACAAACCGGCAAACCGTTCACGATTATACATGGACTGGATGGCTATGACGAAATATCGCTTACCAATGATACCAAGGTGATCACGAATAAAGGCGAATACATTATGACGCCGGAACAGCTTGGCAAACGAATGGTATCGCCTGAAAATATTCTCGGCGGCAACACGGTTGAAGAAGCGGCAAAAATATTTTTGAAGATTATCAAAGGAGAAGGAACCTTTGCGCAAAATGCAGTGGTGCTGGCCAACGCTGCGATGGCATTGGATTGTACCGGCGATTATACAACTTATGATGATGCCTATCATGCCGCAGTGGAAAGCCTGGAAAGTGGTAAAGCATATGGTGCGTTGCAGAAATTGGTGGAGATGAACAAAGTCTGACCAGGATTAAATGGATTAAAAGGATAAGGTGGATTGTTTAATATATAGTTGTTCCAGAAGTGCCGGACTGTTTGAAATACTGATAGATAAATGAAACAGGCTGAGCGGGTGTAAACGATATGCTCTGCGAAGTCTCCGGACTTCGCAGTAATAAGTACAAAGTCAAAAGACTTTGTAAAACAATCGCCGGAGGCGATAGAATAAAAATGCGCGGCGAGGACGCCACGCATAGCAACAAAGCAACAAATTGCACCATGCTGAAAAAAGTTTTGTGGTACAAGAGTGCGACGCAAGGATGCATCATAGTAGTAATACCGGTTGGCCCATAAAAAAGAAGCTGTTTAACAATGGATATATTAGAAACGATCGTAGCACATAAAAGAACAGAAATCGCTGCTGCCAAAGCAACAGTACCAGTGGAGGTGTTAAAACAACAGCCCCTGTTTTCCAGGACCACTTTTTCTTTGAAACAAACCTTGCAGGATGCAGATAAAACCGGCATCATTGCTGAGTTTAAGCGTGAGTCACCTTCTAAAGGAGTGATCAACGGTAATGCAACCGTAACAGAAGTAACTGCTGCTTATACACAACATGGCGCGGCTTGTTTATCGGTACTGACTGATGAAAAATTTTTTGGCGGATCAGCCAAAGACCTGGAAGAAGCCAGGATCAATAATATACCCATTCTTCGCAAAGATTTCATGGTAGATGAATACCAGTTTTATGAAGCGAAAGCCATGGGCGCGGATGTAGTGTTGCTGATAGCGGCCTGTTTAACACCGGAAGAAGTAAAGCTGTTTGCAACGCTTGCCAAATCATTAGGATTGGAAGTATTACTGGAAATACACAATGAAGCGGAGTTGATTCATATCTGCGACGAAGTGGATTTTGTAGGGGTTAATAACCGCAACCTCAAAACATTTGAAGTGGATATTCAAACATCGCTGAACCTAGTAAAACATATTCCGCAGGATAAACCTGCGATTGCAGAAAGCGGTATCAGTAATGTAGATACAATTGTAACTTTGAAGCGTGCCGGTTTTAAAGGTTTTCTCATCGGTGAAAACTTTATGAAACAGGTGCAGCCTTCGATTGCCTTTGCTGAGTTTGTAAAGGCCCTGCATGCTGCACAGTTGTAATGTGTGCCGGGGCTGTATTGTTCATTAAAAATTTCAGCATCTGGTATGAGCGATGATTCAACTAAAGTGTCACAGTTAAAAGGTAAACTCAGGGTCAAGGTTTGCGGCATGACGAAACCTGAGCAGGTATACCAGCTTAACGAATGGGGCGTTGAATTTGCAGGGTTTATTTTTTATCCGAAAAGCCCGCGGTATGTGTTTAAAAGTATGCCGGCAGCTGATATCAAAAAGATCAGGGGTAAGATTAATAAGGTTGGCGTGTTCGTTAACCAGGAGCCGGAGGAAATATTGCGGATGGTAGATGAGTGTGGTTTATACCTGGTGCAGTTGCATGGTGATGAAAGTCCGCGTACCTGCGAAAAGATCGCCAATTATGTGTCGGTGATCAAGGCTTTCCGGGTAAGCGAAAGCGATAACATTGAATGGAAAATAAGGGAATACCATGATGCCGTGGATATGTTCATGTTTGATACAGAAGGCGCTGGCTTTGGCGGTACCGGCAAAAAATTTAACTGGCAACTGCTGAAAGGACAAACGATACGAAAGCCTTTTTTTCTCAGCGGTGGCATCAGCCCGGATGACGTGGAAAATCTGAAGTCTTTCACTTGTGATCCGGTTGCCAAAGACCTTTTCGCGATTGATATCAACAGTAAGTTTGAAGTGGTGCCGGGTGTAAAGGATATGGTATTGGTAAAAGAATTTTTAGAAGCCTTAAAGTAATAATATAAGTGGCAATCATAAATATTCGTGAAGCAACAACAGCAGATTTACCAGCAATTCTTGATATATACAACGATGCTATTTTAAATACTACCGCTGTATATGATTATGAACCGCATACTCTTGCCATGAGGGAGCAATGGTTTGCTACAAAACAACAACAGGGTTTTCCGGTTTTTGTTGCGGTGATAGACAATGAAGTTGCCGGGTTTAGTTCGATTGGTCCGTTCAGGGCATGGGCGGCTTATCAGTACAGCGTGGAGAATTCGGTGTATGTAAAGGATGGTCATCGCGGTAAAGGCATTGCCGGGTTATTGATGCAACCGCTGATAGATGCAGCAAGAAAGCTGGGGTTACATACCATTGTCGCTGGGATTGATGCCACCAATGAAGTAAGCATCAGGTTGCATGAAAAGTTTGGCTTTAGAGAAGTGGCTTTGTTCAGAGAAGTCGGTTACAAATTTGACCGGTGGCTTGATTTGACTTTTATGCAGTTGATTTTGTGAGTATGATAGGTTTTACAAAGCAAGAATATTTTTGCTCAAACGCTGTAGGATATGCTGGAAGGACTCGCATTTATTGATTTGGAATTTATCGAGTGATCCGCGAGTCGCAGACATGCAACATAATACAGCGAAGCCTTCAGAACTTATTAGGCTTTATTTAAATTTTGATCTGATAGAAGCTAATGATTAAAACCAAATACTTATATAACATTTTCTCACTTGCAATTGTTTGCCTGCTGATTTGGTTTATATCAGCCAGTCCTTTTATATATGTGAACAAAGCTGTCACACAACTGCCAGGTGCTCCAAGAAGATATTATGATTACAGTGATGATTTGAAAAGTTTGAATAGCATAATTACATTACCATATCTGTTTGAACTTTTATTGTATGTGGTAGTTCAGGTCTTTGTTTTATCGAGTGTAAAGCGTTTTTATGGCGGGTTTAAAAAAGCAAAAGTTATCATTTATATACTGGCAGCATTACTTGTATTTCCAGTTCTCCTGATACCTTCTTTGGCAGGAGAATTTCAGTTTTTGTTTTTAACTGGACTAAATCCTTTTTTAGGTAAGCTGATATTGTTGCCGGTATACTATCAAATCTGGGTTTGGATTGATATAATTATCAGAATGATAGTAAACAGAATGCCTGATCCACTTTCAGACGTATCAAAACAAAATGTTTAGCAAATGTCAAACACTTCATCCATACAACACACAGCACAGGCGCTACTCAATGATGGCGGCGAACCTGGCTACACCTCTCCCAATAACTTCGGGTACTACGGTAAATTCGGAGGCGCTTATATCCCCGAAATGCTGCATCATAACGTGGAAGAGCTGCGTACCCGCTACCTCGAGATCATGAATGAACCTGACTTTAAAGAAGAGTTCAATAACCTGCTTCGCGATTATGTGGGCCGTCCTACACCATTGTACTATGCAAAGCGGTTGAGTGAACAATACAAAACTAAACTCTTCCTCAAGCGGGAAGATCTCAATCATACCGGCGCACATAAAATCAACAATGCTATCGGGCAGGTATTGCTGGCACAGAAGCTCGGCAAAAAAAGGATTATTGCAGAAACAGGCGCTGGTCAGCATGGCGTGGCAACAGCAACGGTATGTGCATTGAAAGGAGTGGAGTGCATTGTATACATGGGCGTAAAAGATATTGAGCGGCAGGCACCCAATGTGGCACGCATGAAAATGCTGGGTGCTAAAGTAATGCCCGCGACAAGCGGCAGTCAGACACTCAAAGACGCCACCAATGAAGCCATCCGCGACTGGATCAACAATCCTGTAGACACGCATTATGTGATTGGTAGTGTCGTTGGCCCGCATCCGTATCCTGATATGGTTGCACGTTTTCAAAGCATCATCAGTGAAGAAATACGCAAGCAGTTAAAAGAACAAACCGGCAGCGAATTACCTACGCATGTAATGGCCTGTGTGGGCGGTGGCAGTAATGCGGCTGGTGCGTTTTATCATTTCCTGGATGAGTTAAGTGTGCAGCTTGTAGCGATTGAGGCCGCCGGGCATGGTGTGAACAGTGGTTTAAGTGCCGCTACCACACAGCTTGGTAAACCAGGCGTATTGCATGGCAGCAAGAGTCTCGTGATGCAAACGGCAGACGGACAAGTGGTGGAGCCGCACAGCATTTCAGCCGGATTGGATTATCCTGGCATCGGTCCTTTGCATGCACATTTATTTGATAGTGGTCGCGGTACATTTCTCAGTGCAACGGATGAGGAAGCCGTGCAGGCGGCGTTCGAGTTGTGCAAGCTGGAAGGCATTATACCCGCGCTGGAAAGTTCACATGCGCTGGCAGCGATTAAAACAATGAACTACCAGGAATCAGACACGGTTGTCGTTTGCTTAAGTGGCCGTGGTGATAAAGACCTCAGCACATATATGAAGTATATGGAAAAGTAGTTTTGTTACTCAACGCTACTGCTGCTATAAAGCTTTGGTTGTGTCATTCACTTGTACGTTCTTATCACTATTCGGCAATGTGCAGCAGGTTTATTAACAACAGCAGGTTGCACGGTAAAACATTCAATCAGTACAATATTTACGGATAAATCATGAACCGGATACAAGAATTATTTCAGCAGAAAAGCAACAGGGTTTTAAATGTCTATTGCACCGCGGGGTTTCCAAACCTCAACAGTACCGTGGAGGTGATGAAGGCATTGCAGGACAATGGTGCAGACCTTATTGAATTGGGCATGCCCTATAGCGATCCGCTCGCAGATGGCCCGGTAATACAGGCCAGTGGCAGCAGGGCTATTGCCAATGGCATGACCATAGAAAAACTGTTTGAGCAACTGCAGGGCTTTCGCAAGGCAACAGCTTTTGGTGATGGTGGCGGTATTTATGTTCCTGTTGTGTTGATGGGTTATCTCAATCCGATCCTGCAGTATGGTTTCGAAAAATTTTGTCAGCATGCAGCCGATTTACCCATAGATGGTCTTATACTGCCCGACGTTCCTGAATATGAGTTTGAAACAGAGTACGGCCCGGTTATGCAACGCTACGGACTTAATTTTATCTTCCTCGTTACACCGGAAACATCAGAAGAACGCATTCGCAAACTGGATGCATTAAGCACTGGTTTTTTATATGCAGTGTCTTCGTCTTCTATCACCGGTACAGACAAAGATTTTTCACCGGTAGAAACTTACCTGCAGCGTTTGCAGAACATGCAGCTGAAAAATCCGGTATTGGTCGGCTTTGGTATTAAAGACAAGCAAACCTTCGAATCTGCCAGTAAATACAGCAACGGCGCAATCATTGGCTCAGCTTACATTAAAGCAATAGAAAATACTGATGATATAGCTGCTTCAACGAAGAAGTTTTTGGATGAAGTATTGGGTGAAAGGTGATATGTTGAAGGTTAAATGATAAATGTTGAATGATGAGTGTTGTATTGAGAAAGTGCCTGACTGAGGTTGAATGATAAATGCTAAATGTTGAATGGAGGATTGATTGGGCTTGACTTTTATCCGTAATATGAAAACAGAAAACAAAATATTGGAACTAACGTTCGAATTTTCTTTGAACATCATTCAACTGTATAAAACATTGGTTAAGCATAATGAATTTGTTTTGTCAAAACAGTTACTGAGAAGCGCAACGAGTATCGGTGCAAATGTAGAAGAGGCTAATGCCGCGCAGACGAAAAGAGATTTTATCGCTAAAATGTCGATTGCTTCAAAGGAGGCTAGAGAAACAAGGTACTGGTTAAAGCTGCTGTCGAAAAGCAAATTGGTGGATATTGTTTATGATGACTACCTCATCAAAATAGAACATATCATCAACATATTAACGAAGATTGTAAAAACATCGCAGCAATCCATTTAACACAGGCAGCTACATTTAGCATTCAACATTAAACATTCATCATAACAATGACACTGACCATCATAAAATACAACGCCGGCAACATTCAATCAGTCTTGTACGCACTGGAAAGAATAGGTGTAGAGGCAGTGGTAACCGATGACCAGGATGCTATACGTGCAGCAGATAAGGTGATCTTTCCCGGCGTTGGCGAAGCCAGCAGTGCGATGCGCTACCTGAAAGAACGCGGACTGGACAAATTGATTACAAGTCTTCATCAGCCGGTACTGGGCATTTGCCTGGGCATGCAGCTAATGTGCAAATACTCTGAAGAAAATGACACTACCTGCCTGGGTATTTTTGAAGAAGAGGTGAAACTCTTTCGCCCGGCAGAGCATACAAAGCGCAGGCACCTGATGCATGAATTAAACGAAATGCTGGCAGTACGTGAACCGGGTATGTTAAGAGACAGCGTGGAAGATATTGGGGAAGATGTATTGAAAGTGCCGCAGATCGGGTGGAACAATATCTATGATTTAAAGACTGATCTGTTCAAAGCTGTTGCAGAAGAAAGCTACTGTTACTTTGTACATGGTTATTATGCGGCGATGGGCGATCATACGATTGCGACAACAGATTATGTACAACCGTACAGCTCTGCACTACACCGCGATAATTTTTATGGCGTGCAGTTTCACCCGGAAAAGAGTGCCAAAGTAGGGGAGCAGATTTTGAAAAATTTCATCGAACTGATTTAGGTGGCTGCTTGCTCAAAGAGGTTAAGAACGTACAAGAGTGCGACGCAAGTAAAGCTTAATAGCAGTACTGTTGCCGGGTTCATTATAATAAACAAGGTTTGCGATTTATACCTGCATAAAAGAGTTGAGTACTGATAGCATGAACGAGATTTTACAGAACGATTTACAACATTTATCCAACATACTGGATGCGGCAAAGCGGCTGGGGATGGATTATCTTAACCGTTTGCAGGAAGTACCTGTATCCAAACAATCTACCTGCTTTGCATTGCCGCCGCTTCCTGATCAAGGCCTGGGCGCATTGAATACACAGCAGCTATTTGAACAGGAATTTCTTCCCAATATTCTTGCCTCGTCGGGAGGCCGTTACTGGGGATTTGTAACAGGCGGCACAACACCTGCTTCTATTGCGGGCGACTGGCTCACTTCCGTGTTTGATCAGAATACGCAGAATGCAAGCGGCGGTGGCGATATCTCTGCATCGCTTGAACTGCACACGATGAACCTGCTGCAGTCCTTATTTAACCTGCCGGAAATGTTTATGGGTGCCATGGTTACCGGCGCTACGATGAGCAATTTTTCCGGGTTGGCAGTGGCCAGGCAATGGTATGGCAGGCAGCTAAACAAGGATATTGCAAGAGAAGGTATTGGTGGCAGGATAAATATTTATGCGGCAACGCCACATTCTTCTGCAATCAAGGCTTTGTCAATGCTAGGTGTTGGCAGCAGCAATATCAACATCGTTCCGGTAATTGCAGACCGTGAATGTATTGATATGAATGCGTTGGAAAAATTACTCGGGCAACAACCGGATGAACCTTTTATTTTAATATCCAGCGGCGGTACGGTTAATACAGTTGACTTTGATGATATGAAGGGCATAGCCGCGCTTAAAACGCGTTACAATTTCTGGTGGCATGTAGATGCAGCTTTCGGCGGCTTCGCGGCATGCTCGCCTGAACATGCACATTTACTTGCAGGATGGGAAATGGCAGACAGCATCACCATTGACTTTCATAAGTGGTTGAACGTGCCTTATGACAGCGCGGTGATCTTTACCAGGAAAGAGCATGCATTGTTGCAGGTACAGACTTTTCAAAACTCCAATGCGCCTTATCTTGGTGATCCGCTGGCAGATTTTAACTACCTCAATTATGTTCCTGAAAATTCGAGAAGGTTCAGGGCATTGCCGGTTTGGTTTACGCTGATGGCCTATGGTAAGGAAGGTTATCGTTCTATAGTGGAAGACAATATTGCGCTTGCCAACCAATTAGGCGAAGCGATTGCTGCGTCAGCTTATTATGAACTTGCTGCACCGGTAAGGCTTAATACTGTTTGCTTTACAGTAAAAGATACAGCGGACCGCAAAGAGAAAATAACAGGCGTATTACGTTTGCTGAATGAGCGGGGCAAGCTTTTTCTAACACCCACCATGTATAAGGGAATACCCTGTATACGGGCTGCGTTAGTGAACTGGAGAACCACGGCAAACGACGTGTTGATTGCGGTGAATGAATTAAATGATATTTCAGAAAAGCTAAAATAACAGCATGGAAATAATACCTGCGATTGATATTATTGATGGTAAGTGCGTTCGGCTTACACAGGGCGATTATGAACAAAAGAAAGTGTACAATGAACATCCCCTGGAAGTAGCGAAGCAATTTGAAGATGCCGGGTTACGCAGGCTTCATCTGGTTGACCTGGATGGCGCCAAGGCCGGTGCTGTAAAAAACTGGAAGGTGTTGGAAACACTGGCTTCCAGAACAAGTATGGTGATTGATTTTGGCGGTGGTATAAAAAAGGAAGAAGACGTAAAGATCGTTTTTAATTCTGGTGCAGCATTGGCCACCATTGGCAGTCTCGCGGTTAAAAATGAATTAGAGTTTGTCAAATGGTTGATCACTTATGGCGCGGATAAATTCTTATTGGGTGCGGATGTAAAAGAAGAGAAGATTGCTGTTGCCGGCTGGCTGGAAACAACGGATATCTGGATCTATGATTTTATACAGCAATATGTGGAGCATGGCGTACAGCAAATCTTTTGTACCGATGTGAGTAAGGATGGAAAACTGGAAGGTCCTTCTGTTGATTTGTATCAACATATTATAACAAAGTTTCCTGATCTCTACTTTATTGCCAGTGGCGGTGTGAGTTCTGTACAAGACCTGGATGACCTGCAGGAAGCGGGGTGTAAAGGTGCTATTGTTGGTAAGGCGATTTATGAGAACAGGATTCGTTTGGAGGAGTTGAAGAAGTTTGGGTGAGGAGAGGCACGGAGGCACAAAGAGGAAGGCAAAAGGCATAAAGCATAAGGCCAAAAGCTTTTGCGGAAACTGATATTACAACAGACCGGCAACTTGCAACCGGTAACCTGTAACAAAAAAGAACATAACAAGCGTTAAGCAAAAAATATAAGGCCGAACGCTTATGCAGAAATTGACATTACAACAGACCGGCAACTGGTAACAAAAAAGAACATAACAAGCGTTAAGCAAAAAGCATAAGGCCGAAAGCTTATGCAGAAATTGACATTACAACAGACCGGCAACCAGTAACCGGTAACTTGAAACCAATAACCAACCTGCTACTGATAAAATGTGTAAATTTGAGGATGGTTCCGGCAAATGAAATAATAAAACTTTCCAGCCAGGCTTTCTGGGATGTGGATATGAATAAGCTTGATTATAAAAAACAAGCGGATTATATTATCAGAAAAGTTTTTGAACACGGTAACTGGAACGATATACTGGAAGTGTCTGTTTTTTATGGATTAGAAAAAATAAAAACTGTGCTTACAAGTGCTAAGTATCTCCGGGAAAATACCTTGTTTTTTGCCAGCTTATTTTTAGATACACCTCGCTCTCAATTCAAATGTTATACTACCAAACAGTTTCATCCGGTACATTAGAGCTGCTTCAACAATTGATGAAGTTGCCTGAATTAAATTCATTTCACTTAGTTGGTGGCACCTCGCTTGCATTGCAGGTTGGGCATCGCATTTCGGTTGACCTGGATTTTTTCACTGACAAAAGTTTTGATATCGATGAACTTAGAAAAATATTGGGAAATACTTTTGCTCCATTTGAGCTGAGAAGTTTTTCGAAGACAGGTTTTACTTGTTTTATCAACCAGGTTAAATGCGATTTCTTTAATTGGAGCGTACCGTTTGTAGGCGCTGACACGACTGAAAAAGGGATAAGATTATGCTCCTTAAAAGATATTGCTGCATTTAAATTTGATGCAATTATTACAAGAAAAGAGAAGAAAGATTTTTGGGATATTGATTCACTTCTTGAAAAATTTTCTTTCGCTGAAATGCTTGGTTTTTATCGACAGAAATTTCCTTACAACGATATTAAAATTGTAATGGATGCTTTGGCGGAAATAGAAATTGCGGATGATAGTGAAGATCCTGTTCTTATACAGCCAAGGGAATGGAGCGCTGTTAAGAAGAGCATACATGATCAATGGAAACAGTTTCAGTCAGAAAAAATTGATCTAAAGGAAAAAGAAAAACAGGAACGCTTCCGTAAAGCCGAAGAAATTTTAAAGAGCAAAAAGAACAATTAAACCAATGAGTGAAAATACTTTTGCATCACTGGTATAACAGGCGTAAATCGAAAAGCATAAGGCCGAAAGCTTTTGCGGAAACTGACATTCCAACAGACCGGCAACCAGTAACCGGTAACTTGTAACCAAAAAAAACAACCAATGAGTGAAAATACTTTTGCAGCAATGGATACAACAGGCAAGCGCCGGGGATTGACGAAGCGCATTATCCCTTGTTTGGATATTAAAGATGGCCGTACGGTGAAGGGTACCAACTTTGTTGACCTGCGGGATGCGGGTGACCCGGTTGAACTTGGTGCTTTATATGCGCAGCAGGGCGCGGATGAACTGGTGTTCCTGGATATCACCGCGACCAATGAAAGACGCAGGACATTAAGCGAACTGGTGAACAGGATTGCGCATCATATCAATATTCCGTTTACGGTTGGCGGCGGAATTGCTTCTGCGGATGATGTAAGTGTGCTGCTGCAAAATGGTGCGGATAAAATCTCCGTTAATACGGCAGCTTTTAAGCGGCCTGAGCTGGTACGTGAGCTGGAAAAAGAATTCGGAAGCCAATGTGTGGTTCTGGCCATCGATACTAAAAAGGAAGCGGACGGTGAATGGTACGTGTACCTGAATGGCGGTCGCGTAAAAACAGATACCCGTTGTATTGATTGGGCGAAACAGGCTGTTGACCTGGGTGCGGGTGAGATATTGCTCACATCGATGAATCATGATGGTACCAAACAGGGTTTTGCATTGGATATTACCCGAACTTTGGCCACGCAATTGCCGGTGCCCATTATTGCCAGTGGCGGTGGCGGAACAACCCAGCATTTTGTGGATGTGTTTGAAGAAGGCAAGGCTGATGCGGGTTTGGCGGCAAGTATCTTTCACTTTAAGGAGATTGGAATCGGGGAACTGAAAGGGTACTTGCGGGATAAAAAAGTGAATGTAAGGATGTAGGCTATGTGTAGCGTCCTCGCTACACATGTTTATTCTATCGCCTCCGGCGATTGTAAGATGGCATTTGTAGTGAGTCGGAGACTCACCGCTTAAAACTGCGAAGTCCGGAGACTTCGCAGAGCGTTAAAAAAGTCGCATGAATGTTCAGCTACCTTTTGGTGTTATAGCAATAGGAATTTCATTGTACTATTTCTATTCATATGACCGGAAACGAAAGTTGAAAAGGGAAGAGCGACGGGAACATATGGCTGAAAAGCAGGAGCAGTTATTATTAAGCCTGCGAAAAAAGTCGCCCAACGTTCAGAACGTACAAGTGGGTGAAACAACCAGCGATGCCATAAAAAACAACAGCCGGCTACCTAAAAATAATGATGAAGATTATGCAGATTGATTTTAATAAATACAGCGACGGACTGGCACCTGCCATTGTTCAGGATTATGATACACACAAGGTGTTGATGCTGGGTTTTATGAATGAAGAAGCCTTGCAAAAAACGGAACAAACCGGCAGGGTGACTTTTTACAGCCGCAGCAAAAAAAGACTGTGGACCAAGGGTGAAGAAAGCGGCAATTTCCTGGAAGTAAAATCAGTATCCGCAGATTGTGATAAAGATACTTTACTGATCAAGGCGCATCCGCTGGGGCCCGTTTGTCATACCGGCGCGGATACCTGCTGGAGCGAGCGCAACCACAGCGATGATTTTTTGTTTTACCTGGAAGATATCATCCGTTTGCGTAAACAGGCATCGCCTGATGAATCTTATGTGGCAAGGTTATTGGCGAAGGGGATCAATAAGGTTGCGCAAAAAGTAGGAGAGGAAGCAGTTGAGGTGGTGATAGAGGCAAAAGACGATAACAAAGATCTTTTCCTCGGCGAAGCGGCTGATCTGCTCTTTCACTATTTACTTTTGCTTAACGCCAAAGGATTTAAATTGCAGGACGTTATCGATGTGTTGCAACAAAGACATTCGAAATAGTTATGATGAGATATATTATTGCTTTCTTTTTATTGGCTCCCGTTGTATTACACGCACAGCAGGATTTTACGATTAACGGGTCAGTGGAAGGGTTGAAAGAAGGAACGCCGGTATCACTTACTACGCTTGGCGAAACGGCCGATACCATTGCTACCGCAAAAGCAAAAGCAGGCAAGTTTATATTGAAAGGAAAGGTTGCAGAGCCTGCATTAAGCAGCCTGAATTTTAAAGGGTTTAATAAGAAAGTGGTTTTCTTTTTAGAGAATGCATCTATTACTGTAAAGGGTGATACCAAAGAAAACAGCAAAACAGAAATCACTGGTTCAACTTCTCAGAAAGAGTATGACCAGATGCATACTATTTTCGATCCTGTGTTTGAGCGTTATGCAAAGCTGCAAAAGCGGGCCAATGATTCAGGTGTAACGCAATCGATCAAAACCGAAGCAATGTACCTGAACGGAGAGTTTAAAACAAAGACCGATGCTTTTGTTCAGCAGCACAATAACTCTTATGTAACGCCTTTACTGTTGTTACAGTTTAAGGATGATCTAGAGATGACGGAACAGCAATTCAACCGGTTAACGCCGGCTGTTCAGCAAAGTGTGTATGGCAAGTACATTAAGCAATCTATCGATGCAGCTAAAGTAGGTGCAGTAGGTACAAAGGCACTTGATTTTACACAGAATGATACAGAGGGTAAGCCCGTATCGTTATCACAATTTCGCGGTAAATATGTATTGGTTGATTTCTGGGCAAGCTGGTGCAGGCCTTGTCGCATGGAAAACCCGAATGTGGTAGCTGCGTACAACCAGTTTAAAGATAAGAACTTCACAGTGTTGGGTGTGTCGCTAGACCAGGATAAAGGCAACTGGTTAAAAGCCATCCAGGCTGATCATCTCACCTGGAGCCATGTGAGCGATTTAAAATACTGGAGCAATGCCGTTGCACAGTTGTATCATGTACAATCTATCCCGCACAATATTCTTGTAGATCCGGATGGCACTATCATCGGCAAAAATCTTCGTGGGGAAGATCTTTTAGAGAAGTTGAAAACAGTAGTTAAGTAGGCGCAACGCTTTGTTTATATATAAATGGATGTTCTTAAGAAAGAAAAATCTTCTGGAATTCCGCATCTTTAAAGCCAACGGCAACCACCTTTCCGTCTGATTCAATTAATGGCCGTTTGATGATACTGGTATTTTCCTTTAGTATAGGCAACGCTGTTTTCTCATCTGCAACTGTGGCCTGAATTTCGGGACCAAGTTCTTTCCAGACCGTACTCTTCTTATTAAAGATTTTTTCCCAACCCACTTGCTTGCTCCACGACTTTAGCTTATCCATACCAACACCTTCTTTTTTATAATCATGAAAGCTGTATTTTATCTTGTGCTTGTTAAGCCAGTCGAGCGTTTTCTTAATCGTATCACAGTTGGGAATGCCATACACTACGTACATCTGCAAAAGTTTGCGCAAATGTAGGGAAGCGCCGGAGCAATTACGATGATAGAAAGTTGATGTTAATAATTATTTCTCTAACAGCCGATGGTAATCAATATAGTTGAAAATCGCATCGATATCACTATTCGAAAGATCCGGAAAGGAAGGCATTAAAACCTTATTGAATTCCTTATATAAAGAGGTAAAGTAAGGATCACCTGACGCGATTACCCATTGGCTGTTGCGAACAAAAGCATGAAGTGTTGCCTTATCAATGCGTTGTGTAACTCCTTCCATTTTAATTATACCCTTGGTGATATAATGGCAGGCGTTACATCGTTTTTCAAACAACTGTCTTCCATATTTCAACCGGTTGCTGATTTGTTCTTTCATCTCTTCAAGCGGTAAAGAATGCTCAACATGGTCCTCTATGCTGTAGGTGTATTCTTCTTTTGTGTTAAAAGAAAAAGAGAATAACCTGATGCTGATCAGCAAAACAGCAACCAGGCCTGCACCGCGTAGAGCATATCCCAGTTCTTTATTCATTTCCTAAAATTACTACGCGGCTTGTTCCCGCTTATCAAAATTTTAGTGTTCCGCAAATTATTCATTCATTATTTTAGCCTTTTTACTGCATGCCGATTTTGTTTTCTAAAAATTGTTAACCATTATTCATGAAGAAAAATACGTTGTTTCTTACCGGCGCCTTGTTGGCTGCATTGCCCATGTACGCTCAGATTGACGCCGGCCTGTTTCGTTATCCCGATGTTTCTCAAACCCAGATTGTTTTTACCTATGCCAATGATATCTGGATTATGCCCAAAGAAGGTGGCAATGCAGTAAAGCTGAGCTCTCCGCCGGGCGTGGAAACCTTTCCCAAATTTTCACCGGATGGCAAAAGCATTGCGTTTACCGGCAACTATGATGGTAATAAAGATGCCTATGTTATTCCGGTGAATGGTGGCGTACCGCTTCGCCTTACAACACATGGTTATAGTGACCGTGTGGTTGACTGGACGAATGATGGAAAGAATGTGTTATTTGCGTCAATCCGTGAAAGTGGCAAGGCAAGGTTTAGCCAGTTTTATACGGTGCCCGCGGCAGGTGGTTCAGATAGTAAGCTGCCACTGGCTTATGCAGAGTTTGGTTCCTATTCTCCTGATGGAAAACAAATGGCAATAACCTTCCGCTCTCAGGCTTTCCGTAACTGGAAAAGATATCGTGGCGGATGGAATGCAGACATCCATATCTATAATTTCGCTAACCAGACCTCTGAAAATATATCTACTGCAGACGATGCCGGTGATGAATTCCCGATGTGGCACGACAGTTATATTTATTTCCTTTCAGATCGTGGCGCTGATCTTCGTATGAACCTCTGGCGTTATAATACCGGCAGTAAGGCATTTGAACAGGTTACACATTTCAAGGATTACGATGTACACTTTCCATCTTTAGGCCCTGAAGAAATTGTGTTTGAAGCGGGTGGCAAACTATACCTGCTGCAACTGTCTTCACAGCAGGTAAAAGAAATAAAAGTAAACCTGGTAACAGATAAATCTTCTCTAAAGCCAAGAACAGAGAGCGTAGAGAAATATATTCAGCATGGTGCTATCAGTCCGGATGGTAACCGTGTATTGATAGAAGCTAGAGGTGAGATTTTTTCCCTGCCTGCAGAAAACGGTTATGTAAAAAATCTTACACGCACGCCCGGTGAGGCAGAAAGAAATCCGGCATGGTCGCCTGATGGAAAAACAATCGCCTACTGGAGTGATCAGTCCGGAGAATATGAATTATGGATTACACAGCCGAACAAAGAAAATACTGCCAGGAAGCTTACCAGCTATGGCGCCGGGTTCAGGTATGCATTAACATGGTCGCCGGATAGTAAGAAACTGGCTTTTATAGATAAGGCCATGCATATAAAAGTATATGATGTAAGCACCAATCAAACAACAGAGGTTGATAAGGCGCTTCGGTATACGCATGGTAACCTGGAAGGCTTTACCTGCAACTGGTCATCAGACAGCAGGTGGTTAACTTATAGCCGCGATCTTGAAAACAGTCATAGTGCGGTGTACATCTTTGATTATAAGAATAAGAAAACGCAACAGGTAACCAATGGTTATTATGATTGCAGCAGCCCGGTGTTTGATGCTGAAGGAAAGTACCTGTTCTTTACAACTGCGCAATCTTTCCAACCATCTTACAGCGACCTTGATAACTCATTTATATATGCCAATTCAAGACAGCTTGCGGCCATCACTTTAAAGAAAAGCACGCCTTCTATTTTATATGCAAAGAATGATACGGTAAGTCTTGAAAAAGACGAGCCCGCAAAAGAGGATAAAAAGGAAGAGGATAAAAAGAAAGACAAAAAAGACACTGCTAAAAAAGGAGATGATAAAAAAGACGAAAGCGATAAGAAGGATGATGCTAAGGCTGTAAATATAGATTTTGATGGCTTTGAATCAAGAATGGTGATACTGCCCCCTCAGGCGGGTAACTATGGAAGTCTTGCTGCAACAAAGGGTAAGCTCATTTTTGTGAAATATCCTAATACTGGTTCCGGTGAATTCAGGGGAGCGCTCAAATATTACGATATAGAAGAACGTGAAGAGAAAACAATCATGCAGGGTGCTGATAACTATGTATTGTCAGCCAATGGTGAAAAGATACTTGTGATAAGTGCCGGCACATGGGCAGTGATAAAACCTGCAGAAAACCAGAAAACAGAAAAGCCGTTACACCTTTCAGAAATGGAAATGCAGGTAGATCCGGTAAAGGAATGGAAACAGATTTTTACCGATGCCTGGAGACTGGAAAGAGATTATTTCTATGATGCCAATATGCATGGTGTTGACTGGAACCTCGTAAAGGAAAGATATTCCAGAATGCTTGCCGGTGCGATGACGCGTGAAGAAGTGAACTTTATCATCGGTGAGATGATTGGTGAATTAAACGCCTCTCATACTTATTATGGTGGGGGAGACGTAGACCGCGAGAAACAGGAAAGCGTAGGTTATCTTGGTGTTGACTGGCAGGCAGATGGTAACTACTATAAAATTAAAAAGATCATTCGCGGCGCTGTATGGGATGCGGAAGTGAGGTCATCACTGGATGCACCGGGCATTGATATTAAAGAAGGCAGTTACATTCTTGCGGTGAATGGTGTTCCCTTAACAACTGATAAAGAACCTTATGCTGCTTTTCAAAACCTAGCAAGCAAAACAATAGAACTCACCTATAATTCCACTGCTTCCTGGACGGGTGCTAAAACTGCAATCGTACAAACGATGAGCGATGAATATCGTTTGCGTAACCTTGCCTGGATTGAGGCTAGTCGCAAGCGTGTAGAAGAAGCCACCAACGGAGATGTAGGATATATCTATGTACCTAGTACGGGCACCGATGGACAGGATGAATTGATGCGCCAGTTTAATGCACAATGGAATAAGAAAGCGTTGGTGATTGATGAGCGCTTTAATGATGGCGGCCAGATACCTGATCGTTTTATTGAAATGCTGAATCGTACGCCTCTTGCCTTTTGGGCAGTACGTGATGGAGAAACATGGCCCTGGCCTCCTTATGCACACTTTGGCCCCAAGGTGATGCTCATCAATGGATGGAGTGGTTCAGGCGGTGATGCGTTCCCTGATTATTTCCGTAAGAAAGGGCTTGGTCCATTGATCGGTGCACGTACATGGGGTGGCCTGATTGGCATTAGCGGCGTACCTGATCTTATTGACAATGGCAATATCACGGTGCCTTCTTTCCGCATGTATAATCCTGATGGCACCTGGTTTAAAGAAGGTCATGGTGTTGACCCGGACATTGCCGTGGATGAAGACCTGGGTTCTATGGCGAAGGGTGTTGATCCGCAACTGGAACGCGCTATTACCGAGATTAAAACTTTGCTGAAGAATAAAGCTTACCAGGCACCGGGTACACCGGCTTATGAAAAACGATAAGCTAAAAAGTATTGAATTTATAGCATTGTATAAGAAACAATGTGAATCAGGAAACAAGAAAATTGAGATGAAGAATTGAATTTGTTTCGATTTGTGAATAAAAAAAGTTGCCCTTGACAAGGCAACTTTTTTTATTCGTTCCCTTATATAAGATTAATATATTATTCAACCCTTTCAATGTGTGATGAACCTGTTGTTATATTATGCAGGATGTTTTCGTAGTTATGGAATTCAGCTATGCGACTATAATTTTTATAGATTGCATAAGTTCTGGAGTGCATGAATTTTAATGGTACCAACTGTGGCCTGGTATTACCTGGTATCATCGGGTAAACCCGGAGGCTTTGAATAAAAATCTGGAAATAACTACAAGCAACAAGTCCGACGGAAATATGCATCCGCAAGCCCACAGGTGCATAAAGCTTCAAACGATGAACGTAGTGCGACGCAACAGGCGATGCCATAATAACAAATGCCTGACACCTACTTCACCAAATATATATGCTGCCTTTTAAAATTCGTCTAAACGAAAGACGATTATAAAGCGCTTACTAAAAACTGATTCCTGCAGGATGTACAATAAAAAACAGGGCCCTTTTTCAAGCGACCCTGTTTTGCAATATTAGTTCCAGTTACTATTATACCTTTTTAACATTAACTGCGTTCAAACCTTTCTTGCCTTCTCTTACTTCAAATTCAACTTTGTCGCCTTCGGTAATCTCGTCTATAAGACCACTTACGTGAACAAAAGTTTCTTTGTTGGAATCGTCATGTTTAATAAAACCGAAACCCTTTTCAGAGTTAAAAAACTTAACGGTTCCTTGATTTTGTGTACTCATTGTATTTGTTATTGATAATAAAATGGCGACAAAGATAATATAAAAAAATGGTGACCCAATTAAAAGCTGCTGTTGCCGGTTAAACGGATGGAATGAATTTTTGAAGTGATAAAATAAAAATCATCAACTGCTTGACAATACCAGATTAATTTATAACATTTATATAACTAATCCAGCGTCCTATGTGTACCGCAACTTCTGCTGAAAATTCTTAACAATCGTTTTCAAATTTTATAAAAAACCTAACCATTATGAGGAAATTTCAACATTTACTCTTTGCGCTTCTCGTGCTGTGCTATGCATCATGTAAAAAAGAACTTAAAAACAGTTGGCAGGCCGGCGATAGCGGTCTGTTACGCTTGAACAAAGAAGATCGTGGCTTTATTATTATGGCCAAAGAAGGGGAAAACCTGGAAACAATATCTGCTGCCTTGGTTAAGCTGAATGTAAAAAAGCTGGTAATCAAAGACGCCATTAAAGACCTGGGATTGATACACGTACAAACACCAGATCCCTCTTTTCTTGAAAAAGCAAGGCTGGTTTCCGGCGTGGAAACGGTGGCCCTGGATATCGTGTTGGATTGGCGTCTTCCTGAAAAGACACATAAGATATCCAAAGCGGAGTTAAAGCAGGTTGTAAAGTCCCAGCCCGGTACAAATGCGAAATCAACCCCATTTAAGCCAGACCCGCTAAGCTTTTTGCAATGGGGATTAAAATCTGTAAATGCAGCGAAGGCATGGGAGAAAGGTTACTTTGGTAAAGGTGCGAAAGTAGCTGTTCTTGATGGTGGTTTTTTTCTGAATGAACCAGAGCTTGCGCCTAATATCATCCTTAGCCACAGTTTTATTGATGGCGAAGGAGTACAATACAAAGGTGCAGAGGGCTTTAGCCATGGTTCCAATGTGGCGGGTATCATCGCCGCGGTAAATGATGGTTTTGGTGTTGTAGGCGTTGCACCACAGGCAAAATTAATGCTGGTAAAAGTATTGAACGATGAAGGCCGCGGACCATTTAGCGCTGCAGTAAACGGCATCTATTATGCTGCCGTGAATGGCGCCAATGTAATTAATATGAGCTTTGGGGGCGTCTTACCAAGACCAGGAAAATCTTTTATAGATGATAACGGCACACCGGATGACAAGTCGGATGATATGGTGATTAAATATGACGATTACAAAGACATTATCAAAGCCATGAACAGGGCAACGCTGTTTGCCAATTTGATGGGTGCTACTTTAATTGCATCTGCCGGTAATGATGCATATAATTTTGATGAGGAGAAAAATTTCATTACTTATCCTGCAGCATCTACCGGTGTATTGGCCATCGCTGCCAACGGCCCGCTGGGCTGGGGAATTAACCAGGATACAACCTTATATCTTCCTGCTATTTATACCAATAGTGGTAAAAGCCTTATCGCTTATGGCGCGCCAGGCGGTAACTACAGCCTGCCGCCGAATACTACTATCGTAAACGTGGGTGGTGTGGTATATTTTGAGTACGTTTTTGACTGGATCTTTAACGTTGGCGCAGAAGACCCGGAAACGCATGAATTATTCTATACATGGGTTGCCGGTACAAGCCAGGCTGCACCACATGCAAGTGCTGTAGCTGCACTGTTGTATGGTAAATATGGGCGTCTTGCATCATCATTGCTCGTGGATCAGATTTTGCGTAGAACTTCTACAGATCTTGGTGCTAAAGGCACAGACAGGTTCTTTGGGCGTGGGCAGGTAAATGCCGGAAAAGCAGTAAGTTTTTAAATCGGGTAAATAAATTATTGTCAAGGTTATCTCTGGTGAGGTAACCTTTTTTATTGTCATTCTGCCAAGGCTGGTAGTAAGAGCGTGGCTGAGGAATGTTGCCAGGTTTAATATACCGGATAAGTGTATTTGCATAGTCATCCCTTTCATTTTGAAAAACATCTTTTCAAAATGGAAGGGATTTTTTATTGTCTTACCCGGAGTGAAAAATTATTGATTCTTCAAAACCCTTGATTATAAAGGGGTGTAAGGGGTAATATATTGTAACGAGCGTAAAGGGCATGCCATTAGCATTTCACCAGTGATGTGAGGTTAAATATGATGAAGTCGCTTATCCATCAGCCTCACAGATCGCCTTATTAAACAAAGAATATATGAACCAGTATGAAGTGCCAGCCCTGCTGGCAGACGAATTACCAGAAATTGAACCGGAACTTAAGCACCTTTCTGTATTGGGTAACGCAAACAGCGCCATACAGGTGTTGACTTCTTTTACCAGCCGTAAAATTATACAGCATGATCTACGGATGGTCCAGCGTTGCATGCAGGTGGCTGACCGTATTTATACCCGGGGAAATAACATTATCCGCAATGCAGTGGAAAACATTTTTGTGTTTTCCTTCTCTACGCTAAGAACTGAATGCAACCGCACCGAGTGGCGCATACTTCAACAACGCATGCCCATCACCCTTTATTCCGTTTATGTAAATCAGGTATTAAAAACGGGTGCTTAATACACGCTATCATCAATCGAAAAATACAATAGTATGTTCAGCATTATTTTACTCATCGCCGGCCTTTTATGCTTCGCGATCTTCTTTAAGTCCATCGATTTTTTTGAAGACATTTAAACTTCTCACGCATGATCACCGCATTACTCATTATCTGCATATTGGTATTTATCTACCTCTTGTATGTGCTGCTAAAACCGGAAAAATTTTAAGAAATGGTGTAAGGCGCATGGTTAAAGGTTAAAAGCAGATCAGCCTTTGCCTTTAGCTGTAAACTTCACCACAAAAGAATCATCAATGAACACAGAAATAACAGGCGTTATCATCACTTTTTTACTCACACTGCTGCTGGCGGTACCATTTGGAAAATATATCGCCAGGGTATTTGCAGGGGAGAAGAATTTCATGGATGTGATGAGCCCTCTTGAACGGTTTACCTATCGCATTTCCGGCATTGACCCCAACAGGAAAATGGACTGGAAGGAATTTTTGAAAGCAATGCTCACCATCAACATGCTTTGGCTGGTATATGCTTTTTTTATGTTGCTTTTTCAGGACAAACTCCCGCTAAACCCGGATGGCAATCCAGCCCAAACGCCAGACCTGGCTTTTAATACTGCCATCAGTTTTCTGGTTAACTGTGATTTGCAACACTATAGTGGTGAATCGGGGCTTACCTACCTCACACAATTATTCGTGGTTACCTTTTTACAATTTGTAAGTGCAGCAACAGGTATTGCAGCACTCGCGGGTGTACTCAATGCCTGGAAAGAAAAAACAACCGGCAACCTGGGTAATTTCTGGGCGCTTTTTACCAAAAGTATTACCCGTATATTACTTCCGTTATGCATTATAATGGCCATCATACTGGCCTTCAACGGAACAACTACCAGCTATGATGGCAAAGACAGTATTGTTACGCTGCAGGGCGATACCGTAAATGTATCACGTGGCCCTGCCGCCGGCATGATTGCTATAAAACATATTGGTACCAATGGTGGTGGATGGTTTGGGGCCAACTCAGCACACCCGCTGGAAAATCCTAACTACTTCACCAATATGGTTGAACTCATTGCACAAATGATCATTCCGATTGCGATGATCTTTGCGATGGGCATCTATATAAAGCGGAGGAAATTTGCCAACGTCATATTCGCTGTTATGACCATTGGTATGTTGTTGTTATTGATACCTGCTATTGTTTCAGAAATACATGGCAGCCCTGAAATTGCCAGGATGGGCATCACGCAGGCAACGGGTGCCATGGAAGGTAAGGAAGTAAGGTTCGGTCCTGCCATTTCGGGGTACTGGAGTATTGTTACCACCATCATTTCAACGGGTTCCGTTAATTCCATGCATGACAGCAGTATGGCCATCTCAGGCCTGATGCAGCTACTTGGAATGATGGTCAACGCATTTTATGGAGGTTGCGGTGTAGGCATTCTCAACTACTATATCTATATAATTATTGCAGTGTTTATATCTGGTCTGATGGTGGGGCGCACACCGGAACTAATGGGGCATAAAGTGGAAGCCCGTGAAGTGAAGATTGCAGCGATCGTAACCATTCTTTCCGCATTTCTTATTAAGGGCGGCCTGGCACTTTCTTCTTATTATTTCGCACATCATGGTAATATAGACTGGGCGGTTAAACCTGCTGCGTGGCTGAACAATCCCGGCTATCATGGCTTCTCCGAAATGTTGTATGAATACACTTCTGCCAATGCCAATAACGGTAGCGGTTTTGAGGGCCTGGGTGATAACAATATCTTCTGGAATGTAACCACAGGTATTGTGTTGATCCTTGCCAGGTTCCTGCCTATCATCGGGCCGGTAGCCATTGCCGGTATCCTCGCGAAGAAGAAATACATCCCGGAGTCTGCAGGTACTTTAAAAACAGATTCCATGACATTCGGGGCGATGACATTCGCAGTGATCATTATCATTACTGCCTTGTCTTATTTCCCTCCGCTTGCGTTAGGGCCGCTGGCTGAATATTTTAGTATGAAGTAATGCTTGTGTTTATGAAATGTTGAATGATAAATGATAAATGATAAATGTTGAATGATAGATGATAAATGTCGGATGACAAGCCCTTATTTAACCTTCAACATATAACATTTAAAATAGGATCAATAAGGCTACAGGTGAATGCTTTCTTATCATTTAATATTCAACATATACCACTTAAAATAATACAGAGATGAAATCAAATAAATCAACCTCCATGTTTGCTGCGGCATTTATCGGGCCCGCCATCAAACAGTCTTTTATAAAATTAAGTCCGCGCATCATGTGGCGTAACCCGGTGATGTTTACCGTGGAAATAGGTACGCTTATCATGTTGCTGGTAACCATCTATTCTTATACTTTAAATGATCCTACGGTAGGCCGCTTTGGCTATAATCTTGCGGTGTTCCTGGTACTCTTCATTACCCTGCTGTTCGCCAATTTTGCAGAAGCATTGGCTGAAGCAAGAGGTAAGGCGCAGGCAGACAGTCTTCGTAAAACAAGAGAAGAAACGCCGGCTAAAAAGATTAATACTGTTGGTGAAATATTTACCAATGAAGTACAAATTGTACCATCCTCACAACTTAAAAAAGGAGATATCTTTTATTGTGAAGCTGGTGATTTAATCCCCATGGATGGAGAAATTATAGAAGGACTTGCCACTATTGATGAGTCTGCCATTACCGGTGAATCTGCCCCGGTGATCAGGGAGTCGGGTGGCGATAAATCCAGCGTAACGGGTGGCACCAAAGTGTTATCAGATCATATAAAAGTGCGTGTGACAACAGAACCAGGTGAAAGCTTCCTTGATAAGATGATCGCGTTGGTAGAAGGCGCTTCCCGCCAGAAAACACCCAATGAAATTGCGCTCACCATATTGCTGGCAAGCTTCACCCTCATCTTTATCATCGTTTGTGTTACGCTTAAACCTTTTGCAGATTATGCCAACACTACCATTACCATTGCTGCTTATATATCGCTCTTTGTTTGTTTAATTCCTACAACCATCGGCGGTTTATTAAGTGCAATTGGTATTGCCGGTATGGACCGTGCATTGCGTGCCAATGTGATCACCAAAAGTGGTAAAGCAGTAGAAACTGCGGGTGACCTAGATACATTGTTGCTTGACAAAACAGGCACCATCACCATTGGCAACCGCAAAGCTACCGGCTTCTGGCCCGCAGGCAATGTTAATGAAAAAGAGTTTATAGAAGCTTGTGTGCTTGCATCGCTTGCAGATGAAACGCCGGAAGGGAAGTCCATAATTGAACTTGCCGAATCGCGGGGAATGAAGAAGCCTGTGCTGCAAAAAGATAAGGTACATTTTGTAGCCTTTACGGCAGAAACAAGAAGCAGTGGTATTGATATGGATAGCTTACATATTCGTAAAGGGGCTTTTGATGCCATTCGCCAGAAAGTTGAAAAAGCAGGTAACCTGGTGCCTTCGGAAACAATGAGTAAGACAAAGGAAATTGCTGCAAATGGCGGAACGCCGCTGGTGGTAAGCAGCAACGACAAGGCGCTTGGTGTTATTGAGTTGCAGGATATCATCAAACCAGGTATACAGGAACGTTTTGAACGGCTGCGTAAGATGGGAGTGAAGACGGTGATGGTTACCGGCGATAATCCTTTGACCGCAAAGTTTATTGCAACCAAAGCCGGCGTAGATGATTTTATTGCCGAAGCCAAACCGGAAGATAAAATGAATTATATAAAGAAGGAACAGCAGGGTGGCAAACTGGTGGCGATGATGGGTGATGGAACCAATGATGCGCCGGCACTGGCACAGGCGGATGTTGGCGTTGCCATGAACAGCGGAACACAGGCAGCCAAGGAAGCAGGGAATATGGTTGACCTGGATAACGACCCAACCAAGCTGATTGAAATTGTAGAGATAGGCAAACAGTTGCTGATCACAAGGGGAACGATCACTACTTTCTCTATTGCCAACGACGTAGCAAAATATTTTGCTATCGTACCTGCACTGTTTATCTCTTCAATTCCTGCGTTACAGGCGCTCAACGTAATGAATTTGAAAAGCCCGGAAAGCGCCATCTTATCTGCCGTAATTTTTAACGCGATTATTATTCCCTTGCTTATACCGCTTTCTCTTCGCGGCGTGCAATACAAGCCAATAGGTGCAAGTGCATTGCTAAGAAGAAACCTGTTGATCTACGGCGTGGGTGGCATCATTGCACCCTTTATCGGAATCAAATTAATTGACATGTTACTCGCCTTGTGGTTATAATTTTTCAGGGGCCCGGCGATAGTTTAAAAATTGAGCATCGTTGCGTCGCACTCTTGTACGTTTAAATCTCTCTTCAAAAAATCAGTATATGAAAAAGCATTTGTTGCCTTCTTTAAAACTTACACTGGTAATGATTGTATTACTGGCTGTAATTTATCCGCTGTTCATTGCGGCTGTAGGAAAATTTACCCCCGGCAATGGGAGGGGTGAAACAATTACCGTAAACGGAAAAGTGGTTGGTTATGCCAATATCGGCCAGAAATTTACCGATGATAAATATTTCTGGGGACGCCCTTCTGCAGTAGATTATAATGCCGCAGGTTCTGCCGGTTCAAACAAAGGTCCTTCCAATCCTGATTACCTGCAGCAGGTGAAAGATCGCATTGATACTTTCCTGGTACATAACCCCGGTGTTACAAAAGAACAGGTTCCAGCAGACCTGGTGACTGCTTCCGGCAGTGGACTTGATCCTGATATTTCACCGGTAGCAGCCAGGATACAGGTACAACGTATTGCTGCTGTACGAAAGGTTGACGCAGCAAGGATCAACGCATTGATCGCAGCGCAAACGGTTAAGCCATTTCTTGGTTTTATGGGGCCGGAAAAAATAAATGTACTTAAACTAAATGTGGCGCTGGATGGGTTGAGGTAAAGCCGTTCGTGGCGTCTTCGCCACGAACGGTTATTCTATCGCCTCCGGGCGATGAAACCAATGTTTATAGCAGTGCATGAAAGTTATTAATGGAAGCGTCCTGCTCCACAACGGGCTGAACGATGAACGAAGTGCGACGCAACAGGCGATGCCATGGAATGCCTCAGCCTGGTTAATATTATTTATTACGTGAAATGTGAGATGATAAACATAATGAATACTTATTCATTTCGTTCAACTTCATCTTCATCATTCACTTTTTACCATTCACAACAGCATCATGAAAAAGTTTTTAATAGCAATCATTTTATTTAACACAACGAAAATTTTTGCACAGGATACGCTACTGGTAAACCCGCTTACCATCAGTGGTTATGCCGAGGTGTACTACAGCTATGATTTTAACCGGCCAGTCAATAATAACAAACCTGGCTTTATCTACAGCCACCCGCGAAACAATGAAGTAAACCTGAACCTTGCTTTTATAAAAGCAGCGTATAATAGCAGCAGGGTTAGAGGTAATCTTGCTATTGCCACAGGCAACTATATGAACGCTAATTATGCAGCCGAACCCGGTGTATTAAAGAATATTTACGAAGCTAATGCGGGCATAAAACTCTCTGGTAAAGCCAACCTGTGGGTAGATGCCGGCATCTTTTCTTCACATATCGGTTTTGAAAGTGCTGTAAGCAAAGACTGCTGGACATTAACGAGAAGCCTGCTGGCTGAAAACTCACCGTATTATGAAGCGGGTGCAAAAATCAGCTACACATCAAACAATGGCAAATGGTTGTTAAGTGCTTTATACCTTAATGGCTGGCAACGTATCACCAGGGTTGATGGTAATACCACCCCTGCATTTGGTACACAGGTGACTTTTAAACCATCAGATAAATTGATCCTGAATTCCAGCACTTTTATTGGCAATGATAAACCCGATAGCAGCAGGCGCATGCGCTACTTTCATAATTTCTATGGCATCTTACAGGTAACAAAACAACTTGCTATTACAACAGGCTTTGACTATGGTTTGGAACAGCAGCAAAAGGGAAGCCGCAAAATGAATCACTGGTATTCGCCGGTGGTTATTATAAAGGTGAATCCTAATGACAAGAATAGCATTGCAATAAGAGGAGAGTATTACCAGGACAAGCACGGCATTATCATCGCATCCGGAACACCTAACGGTTTTAAAACTTTCGGGTGGAGCATTAATTACGACCATCAATTATATACTAACGCTGTGTGGCGTATAGAATACCGCGGCCTTAGCGGTAAAGATGCCTACTTTATCAGAAAAGACAACGCTGTTAGCTGTTCTAATAGTTTTATTACTACATCACTGGCATTGAGCTTTTAAAGTAAAGATCATGGACAAGAAAAATAATATTATCACACGTACAGCCAACCCTGGGGATCATATATATGCATCTGTTATCTCTGTAACAATGGAGGAATCTGCAAAGCAAAGAGGAACGGGTATATCAAAACGTTCACCCGAATCCATTTTAAAAAAGATGGAGGAAGGTAAAGCGGTCGTTGCCGTAACCGAAACCGGTGAATGGGTTGGCTTTGCGTATATAGAAGTCTGGAGCAATGGCGAATTTGTATCAAATTCTGGTATGATTGTTCACCCGCACTTTCGGGGAAAGGGCATTGCCCGTTTATTAAAGAACAAGGTGTTTGTTCTTGCGAGAAGTAAATATCCGCAGGCAAAAATTTTCAGTATCACCACCGCCGCAGCTATGATGCGCATGAACAGCGCACTCGGCTTTCAGCCGGTTATTTACGATGCGCTGCCCGCAGATGGAAAATTTTGGATGTCTTGTGAAAGTTGCGTTAACTATGCTATTTTGAAAAGTAAGTGTTACCGCAATTGTCTTTGCACAGCCATGCTGTTTTCACCTGAATCAGTTACGTTACCTGTAACAATTATTTGATATGGATGAAACCTCTTCAAATCCGGAAAACTTTTTGGAGCTTATCCGTAAGTCGAGACGCGGAAAGTTCAAGATCTATATTGGTATGAGCGCCGGTGTAGGTAAAACATTCCGCATGTTGCAGGAAGCGCAAACACTGCTGCGGAATGGCGTTGATATTAAGATTGGCTATATTGAAACGCATCATCGTAAGGAAACACATGCTTTGCTGGAGGGGCTTCCCGTAATACCCAGGCGCAAACTTTTTTACAAAGGTAAGGAACTGGAAGAGCTGGATGTGCAAGCCATCCTGAACCTTCACCCCGAGATTGTAATAGTGGATGAACTGGCACATACCAATATAGAAGGCAGTACCAATGAAAAGCGCTGGCAGGATGTAATGGATATACTGGATGCAGGTATTAATGTTATCAGTGCCGTAAATATACAGCACATTGAAAGCCTGAATAAAGAAGTAAAAGACATTACGGGTGTTGAAGTGGCGGAACGGGTTCCTGACAGTGTATTACAGCAGGCTGATGAAGTGGTGAATATAGACCTTACTGCTGATGAACTGATTACCCGTTTAAAAGAAGGAAAGATTTATACGTCTGAGAAAATACCTACCGCGCTAAGTAATTTCTTCCAGGGAGATAAGATTTTGCAGCTTCGTGAACTTGCGCTAAAAGAAGTAGCATCGCAAGTGGAGCGGAAGATTGAAACGGAGCTGCCGCGTACTGTACAATCAAAACAGGAACGCTTTCTTGCGTGTATCAGCAGTAATCATGAAATCGCAAAAACGGTTATCCGGAAAACGGCAAGACTTGCCTCTTACTATGGGGCCAAATGGTTCCTGGTATATGTACAAACGCCTAAAGAAGATGGCGATAAGATCGGGCTTGCAGCGCAAAGACATTTAATCAATAATTTTAAACTGGCAACAGAACTTGGTGCAGAAGTGATCAAGACAAAGCAGGGCAATATTGCCAAAGGCATTATTGAAACGGCTGAGCTGAAAAAAATCACTACGATATGTATTGGCAAGCCGCACCTGAACATCTTTAATGTGATTATGAGTACGGCAGTGTTTAACCAGTTGCTGAATAAGTTGTCAGCGGCGAATATGGATATTGTTATTTTGAGTTAGGCATGGTTCATTACAGCTAACTCATTGTTCATTTTGATCTTTACAATCATGCGTTTAAAAACAAAACTGTCCCTGGGTATCGGATTTCTCTTTGTGGTGATCCTGGTGTTTGGTACACTTAGTATCATTTCTATCATGCGTTTGAAGAATGATGCTGCACGGGTGCTGAAGAATAACCACGAATCGCTGGTATACTGCAATAATATCCTTAAGGCACTTGATGAAATGTCACACGACAGCAGTGCTTACATGGTGATTGAAAAAAATATACAAAAGCAGGAAGCCAATGTTACAGAGCCGGGTGAAAAGGACGCAACTACACAACTCAGAAACAATTTTGAAGGGTTAAAAATCCATCCGGAAGATTCTGTGATCTACCCGGCCATCAGGCAAAACCTGCAGGTGATTAACCTGCTGAACCAGGAGTCTATTTTGCGAAAAAGCAGGATGGCGGAGGCCACGGCAGAATCTGCCACTACCTGGCTCACCGTTATCTTTTCTATATTGGCATTGATCGCATTTACACTGGCCGTTAACTTTCCTTCTATTATCTCAAGGCCCATCCGGGCACTGGCAGAAGGTATTACTGCGATAGCTCAGAAGAATTACCAGAAAAGAATTCATCTTGAGCAAAAAGACGAGTTTGGAGAGTTAGCCAATGCCTTCAATATCATGGCCCAAAAACTGGATGATTATGAAAGCAGCAACCTGGCAGAAATAAAATTTGAGAAAAGCCGGATTGAAACAATCATTAACCAGATGAAAGATGGAATTGTTGGCTTTGATGCAGGAAAGCATGTACTGTTCATCAATGCCGTTGCGCAGAACCTGTTAGGTATAAAAGAGACGGATATCATCGGGAAATATGCTGCGGATATTGCCATAAAAAACGACCTGATGCGTACATTGCTTCAGGAAGACCAGCTTAAAAAGGAACTGAAGATTTTTGCAGATAATAAGGAAAGTTATTTCTCTAAAGATGTGTTTGAAGTAAGGAATGAAACACTGGTTATAGGCGAGGTGATCGTGTTGCGCAATATCACGATGTTTCATGAACTCAATGAAGCCAAGACCAATTTTATTGCCACTGTTTCACATGAACTTAAGACACCCTTGTCTTCTATAAAAATGAGCGCCCGTTTGCTTACTGATAACAGGGTGGGGGACTTGAATAATGAACAGAAAGAACTTATTCAAAGCATTACGGATGATGCAGACCGGTTGCTGAAAATTACCGGGGAACTGCTTAATATGAGCCAGGTAGAAACAGGCAATATCCAGCTAAAGCTACAGCCTTCGCTTCCTGAAATGATTGTGCAGAAGGCTATACAGGCAACGCAATTGCAGGCGCAGCAAAAGTATATTTCCATCAGAACAAACCTGCCGCCAAATATACCGGAAATGAATGCCGATGTGGAGAAAACCTCCTGGGTGCTCATCAATTTTTTAACCAATGCTATCAAGTACTCGCCTGAGTCATCAGAAATTATTGTTTCTGCAAAAGCTTTGAGTGAGGAAGTTGAAATTATTGTAAAAGACAATGGCCGGGGTATTGATGAAAAATATTTATCCCGTCTTTTTGACCGCTACTTTAAAGTACCCGGAACACACGAACGAACGGGTACGGGGCTCGGCCTTGCTATCTCCAAAGAATTCATAGAAGCGCAGGGCGGTCACATCTGGGTTAAAAGCCAACTGAATGAAGGCAGTGAATTCGGCTTCAGGTTGCGCAAGGCGTAATCATTGGTGAGCTTGTTCCAAACAAAAAAATAACCAGGACTTTGAATTATCCTGGTTATTTCTAATTAAATAAATGGAATCTTATTCTTCTTTTTTATCTGCACGGTTCTTCAGTTCACTCAAAGGCATGGCAATCATGCGCCCAACCGGCTGTTTGCCTTTATAAGTGATCACTTTCAGCATCACTGCTTCTTTAGGTGCAGCAAGTGATCCTTTATATTTTGGATAAAAGTTATCAGGAAAGGAGTTATCGAATGTATAGTAGATATCAAGACCTTTTACTTCGGTAGACAAGTCGATCATCAGCGTGCTGTCTTTGGTCCTGCTCGCATTGAAAACAGGATCATAGGCGCTGGGTGCATACTTTGTTTCAGCCATATCAAATCTTTTAAAATGCTGCTCAACTTTTGAGAAGAAACTATCCCAGTTCTTTTTTTCTTTAGGGCTCCATACAGATTCAGCAATGGCAAAACCTCTGGGCCAGGTCATGTATTCTGCATGGCGCATATTGTACACCTGTTCTGTCCATAAGTTAGCCTGGCCACCTTTGATGAACTTTGCATCAACACCATCGGGAACAGGTTCAAACTGGTAAGCTTTGCTCAGTCGCAGGCTTGCATAAATGCGGGGTTCTACAATCGGGTCGCCCTGCATATAATCCAGGTATGCAAAGGTGGTTGGGCTCATCACTACTTCGTGGCCCTGCTTTGCCGCTGCAATACCGCCATCAATACCGCGCCAGCTCATTACCGCGGCGCCCGGTGCAAGGCCTCCTTCCAGTATCTCATCCCATCCTATAAATTTCTTTCCTTTGGAGGATACGATCTTTTCCACACGTTTCTCAAAATAGCTTTGTACTTCAGGCATCGTTTTCAAACCCTCTTTTTGCATCAGTGCTTTAACCGCATCGCTCTTTTCCCAAAAGTTTTTAGGGCATTCATCGCCACCCATATGTATATATTCAAACGGGAATAACTCTGCTACCTGGGTGACTACCTTATCCAGAAATTCATATACTTTTTCATTAGCAGGGCAAAGTGTATTATCCAGTAATGCAATGGGTGGATGGCCATGCGACCAGTCCATGATTTCTTCTCCGGAGCGTACCTTGTAATTTTCAGCGCCGGGTGTACAGGATAATTCCGGATAAGAAGCTACAGCAGCAAGACTATGGCCTGGTACATCAATTTCGGGAAGCAGGTTTACAAAGCGGGCCTTGCCGTAAGCAACGAGTTCTTTTATATCTTCCTGGGTATAGAAGCCGCCGTAGTCGCGGGGTTCATCGGGTTTAGGAATATCAAACGTGCCGAAATAACCTACCTTTTTTACGTTCCATGCGCCCACTTCCGTAAGCTTAGGCAAACCTTTTATTTCTATACGCCATCCTTCATCATTCGCCAGCGTAAGATGAAGCAGGTTGAACTTATATTTTACCATCGCATCTATATATTGCATCACTTCTTTCTTGGTAAAAAAATGTCGTGATACATCAAACATCAAACCGCGCCATTTAAACCGGGGATAATCTGTAATCTCTGCACAGGGCGCCAGCCATTTTACATTGGTTACAGGCGTTGTGCTTTCAATTTCTTTGGGAAATAACTGCATGAGGGTTTGTATACCGTAAAAGATACCCGCAGGTTTGTTGGCATTAATCGTTACAGATTTTGCTGTTACAGAAAGACGATATCCTTCATCACCCAGTGATGCGTCTGCAGATTTATTCAATTGAAGTTTGATAGAAGACGCAGCGGCTGCAGACTTTGCAGCGATATTAAACCCGGTAGATGCAGCAAGTTTGGCTTTTAAAAAGCTGACAGGATCTTTTAATGCCTCCGCGGAATTTGTTTCAATCGTGGTATTTGCAGTTAACAGGAAATTCCCTGTTTTTTTTGTGATGGAAACCGGTTCCGGTATAATAGCAATGGTTGTGCTTTGCTGGCAATAAGCCAGCGCAGCTACAAAAAGACATAGAAAACAGCTCAGCAGTTTTTTCATTGTTGGCGCTTTTAGTAGATCTTGAAATAGTAAGGGATGAAAATACTGAATAGAACGATTGGGAACGTGTTTTTTGTGGAAGGTACTATAAATAAGAATCACCGGTAATTAGCCGGTGATCCTGTGAAATCCGCTATTGGGGTATTTTATGCGAGATACAGAGAGCATCATTACCATCGTAATGATATACGAAGTAACAACAGTTTGGGAAGCCTTTCCAAAAGAAATAGTTTCTTTAAGCAAGTCTTATTAATTCTTTCAAGATTATTTAATATCGTGTGGGTTTATAAGTTTGCTTTAATCTTTTGTGCATGCAGTATTGCAAAATGCATGATTTTACGCGTGGTTATACTTTATAAAAATGTTTGCAGACGGCAGCAACCAGTAACTGGTGTAAATTTTCCTGCTCATCAGAAAATTTTCCGGAGAGACTTTTTTTACCGGGTTGTGGCTTCCAGTCCATAACCGGGTTTGCAGTATGAATGGCAAATAACCTGTTTCCTGAAAGTATTTTTAACGGGCTTTGCTCCGGTATACGTATCAGAAAAGAAACGATATTCTTATAAAGCTGGGGAATCTGGTAGGCTTCAGCGGAAAGGTGTTGGTTGTTATACGCAATAGGGGGAAGCTGTTCAAAAGTAACATCATCAGTCATGTCTTCAGTTTTGGACAATATAAATAGCTGGTTTTGCAATGTCAAGTACAGGCTACCCGACTCACCGAATAAATTTATAGACAATGTGAATAACTTCTGCCGCTGCGGCACACACTTTGTCGCAGTTAACCGTAATTTTAAATAGATTGATAAACCCTTCATCCATGGAGCAGGATTTAATGATATACGCAACGCTGAGTTTTATTGTAGTGATAGTTATCCTGTCAGGTTACTTGTTTTACAGAAGAAAACAAACCACTGAACATCTTTATCATAATGCAATGATGCAGGAGAGCAATGGCCATTATGAAGAAGCCATCACTTTATACCAGCAATACCTGAAACGAAGCGGCAGTCGTATGGACCCGCAAACGCAACAGGTAAAATTACGGATCAAAACCCTGCGTATCCTCTGTCTGTAAATTGCCGCTGTCTTATATTTAGTAATTACCTTCTCCATTCATCTTTTGAAGAAGGTTATCTTTTCTTTAGAAACTGTATTCGACTATTCTTTTTAAAAGTTATTCCCAGATCAATACGTTATGCCTATATTGCCGGCCCCAAAGATTGCCTGTATATTCACCGGGCAACTTGTTTCTTTATAATTACAGAAAGTTAAAAACTCACCTATGACGTATGTTCCGGCAAGCAACAGGTATGAAACCATGAAGTACAACCGTTGCGGCAAAAGCGGTTTAATGTTACCGGTAATATCACTGGGTCTCTGGCACAACTTCGGATCAGTAGATGTTTTTGATAATGGCAGGGCGATGATCCGCAGGGCTTTTGATCGTGGTATCACCCATTTTGATCTTGCGAATAATTATGGCCCTGAGCCGGGTTCTGCAGAAGAAAACTTCGGCAAAATCCTTCAGAAAGATTTTTCCGGCAACCTGCGTGATGAACTGATCATTTCCTCAAAAGCCGGTTATACCATGTGGCCCGGCCCTTATGGTGACTGGGGTTCAAGAAAATACCTGGTGGCAAGTCTTAACCAGAGCCTTAAAAGAATGGGTTTGGATTATGTTGATATTTTTTATTCTCACAGACCTGACCCTAATACGCCGCTGGAAGAAACCATGGGAGCGCTTGACAGTATCGTAAGACAAGGGAAGGCATTATATGTGGGGCTTTCCAACTATAAGCCGGAAGAAGCAAAACGTGCAATTGATATTCTGAATTCACTCGGTACCCCATGTCTTATCCATCAGCCTAAGTATTCTATGTTTGAGCGCTGGGTGGAAGACGGTTTGCTGGATGTGCTGGAAGAAAATGGCGTAGGTTGTATTCCTTTCTCACCTCTCGCACAAGGTCTGCTTACTGATCGTTATCTGAAAGGCATCCCGGAAGGTTCCCGCGCATCAAAAGCGCATGGCTTTTTAAAGGCTTCGCAAATAACAGAGGAAACGCTGGATAAGATCACCAGGTTGAATGAAATTGCCGGTAACAGGCAGCAATCACTGGCGCAAATGGCTTTGTCGTGGTTGCTGAAAGACCAGCGCATCACCACGGTACTTATTGGCGCCAGCTCTGTACAGCAATTGGATAATAGCATTGATGCCATGAATAACCTCTCTTACAGCCATGACGAATTAAATGCGATTGAGGCAATACTGAAAAGTTAACCTTCGATATCTTTTATAACATGAGCCATCTCTTAAGGGATGGCTTTTTTATGAGCATAAGCATGCCAGTGTAGAAATCGCGCAACATAGGTGATGCATTTTCACCTGTATGTAAATGTAAACCGGCAGAAGATAGCCGTAAAACAATGATTTAAGGCATCTCACATGTTTGCATCATAATTGCTTAACTAATGTGGTGTTTAAACAGTCGGGCCTGGCATTTTGTGCGGCTCGTGGCTGGTCTGTACCCGTGGATAAGGATGCATCGGAATTTTGTAACACGCATACACAAGAATGAATCGCGAAAAGCTTACGAAGAAAATAGCAGCAAAAACAGTCAGGCCCGGCAGGTTAAAACGGCTGGGTGATTTTTTTATTGGTATTTATGATGTTTACAAGTTTATCCTGAGATTTCTTAAAGAAGCATTTTTACCGCCTTACGAGTTCAGGGAAATTATGCGTCAGTGTTATGAAGTTGGGGTAAAATCGTTGCCATTAATTTCACTAACCGGTTTTATAACGGGTCTTGTATTTACCAAACAATCGCGGCCATCACTGGCAGAATTTGGCGCTACTTCCTGGTTGCCATCCTTAATGTCTATCGCTGTAATAAGAGCATTGGCACCACTCGTAACTGCACTTATATGCGCAGGCAAGGTAGCATCTAATATAGGTGCTGAACTTGGCTCAATGCGTGTAACCGAGCAGATTGATGCAATGGAGGTTTCAGCTACAAATCCATTTAGATTTCTGGTGGTAACAAGGGTGATCGCCACTACACTTATGGTGCCGGCACTTGCTATATATACGGCGCTTGTTGGTATGCTTGGCTCATACCTCAATATTCATAACAATGAATTGACCAGCTTCAGGGCTTTTATTGACAGCGCCTTTAGAACCATCTCTTTTCTCGACCTTTTTTCATCTCTTTTAAAGGCGGTGATTTTTGGTTTTACGGTAGGTGTGGCGGGATGTTTTAAAGGTTATAATACCAGCGGAGGTACGCAAGGTGTTGGCCGTGCTGCAAATGCCGCGGTGGTAGTAAGTATGTTCCTGATTTTTATAGAAGAGATGATTGTGGTACAAATTGTAAACGCATTGCGACCAGTTTAAATGAAGAAGATCAGTCACCATATAGATCATGATAACGCGGTCATTGAGATCCGCGGACTAAAGAAATCCTTTGGCGATAACAAAGTATTGAATGGTATTGACCTGAATTTATATAAAGGTGAAAATGTAGTTGTACTTGGAAGATCGGGAACAGGCAAATCTGTACTGATAAAAATTATTTCAGGGCTGCTTCAGCCGGATGAAGGCACGGTGAAAGTACTTGGCTGCGAGGTAAATAAAATCAATGCAAAAGAATTGCAGCAACTAAGGTTGAAGATCGGGTTTTCTTTCCAGAACAGTGCTTTGTATGATAGTATGACGGTAAGGGAAAACTTAACCTTCCCGCTGATACGCAATAAGCGAAGCCTTAGCAGGAAGGAAGTGAATGAGGCTGCTGAACAGGTATTGGATGATGTGGGTCTTTCGCAGGCTATTAACCAGATGCCGTCCGAGCTTTCCGGCGGCCAGAAAAAGCGTATTGGTATTGCAAGGACGCTGATCCTGAGGCCTGAGATCATGTTGTATGATGAACCAACTGCCGGCCTTGACCCGGTAACGAGTATGGAGATCAATAATCTTATTAATGAAGTACAGGAAACTTATCATACCAGTTCTATTATTATCACGCATGATTTAACCTGCGCGAAATCAACGGGCGACCGGTTAGCGGTATTGCTGGATGGTAAGTTTACCCGTGAAGGCGATTTTGATAAAGTATTTGAAAGCGATGATGCGCGGATTAAAAGTTTTTATGATTACAATTTTATTACAGCATAAATGAAGACAAAAACAAACAGAGCATTGGTAGTGGGCATTTTTATATTTGTTGCACTGGCCATCTTTATTGCTGCCGTTTTTACCCTGGGTGGTAAAAATAAAACCTTTGATAAAACCTTACAGGTGAAAGCCCTGTTTGATGATGTGAACGGCCTGAAAGCCGGTGACAATGTATGGCTTTCGGGGGTTAAGATAGGAACGGTGAGGAAGCTGTCTTTTAATGAAAAATCGCAGGTAGAAGTGGTGATGAATATTGAAAAAGAAGCGCAACACCTGATAAGAAAAGATTCAAAGGCCAAGATTGGCGCTGAAGGTTTTATCGGGAATAAACTGGTGGTGATTTATCCTGGTTCTCCTGCTGCTGCACAAATTACCAAGAACGATTGGCTGCAGGTGGAAAAAGCCATCAGTACAGACGACATGCTGGCAACGCTTCAGTCCAACAATAAAAACCTGCAGACGATCACTGATAACTTTAAGCAAATCAGTGAGCAATTGGTGAAGGGAAATGGCGCCGTCGCATCGCTTATACGGGACTCAACTCTGGTGAAGGAATTGCATACAGTGGTTGGAAATTTCAGGCAGGCATCTGCTAACAGCCGGGAAGCGCTTGCAGATATAGAATCCTTTACAAAACAATTAAATAAGGAAGGCAGTTTTGCTCATGACCTGGTGGCAGATACGGTTATCATGAACAGCATCCGCGGATCTGTTACCTATTTAAGAGATGCTGCTTTTTCCGCATCGGAATTTGCGAATAGTTTAGATAATGCTGGAGAAGAACTAAATGATCCATCTAACCCGGCGGGTGCATTGCTGAAGGACAAGAAAATGGCAATGCAGTTAAAGATGATGATCCAGAACCTGCAATCCGGCAGCCAGAAGCTGGATGAAGACCTGGAAGCATTACAACATAATTTCCTGTTACGGGGCTTTTTCAAAAAAAGAGATCGGGAACGTGCAAAACAGGCTGCGGCTGATAATAAGTAACTTATGTGAAAGCGGAATTATAATATCATTAAAAATTATCGCATAAACACTAAAATCTCCTTAAAATCCAACTGCTGGATTATCTTCGGTGCCTGCTGTATAAATTGATTTAACCATCTGCCTCTGATGAGGTAGCTGCTAATCCTGAAAAAATATCTGTATGGAAAAAACAATGGAAGAACACTTGCTGAAGGCGATTGTTATTCACGGTTTTAAAATGGAACGCGATTTTAGATCGGTAGACGTTTCCCTCCTCAAAAATTTTCTCAGCTCTCTTGAATTCACCTGTGCGGAAGATAGTCAGGATTATATCGTACACAATTATCGTTCCCCGGGATTTCGCCAGGATATCTTAACATTGGTACTGTTTAACCAAACTGGGAAAATAGTAAAGGTTAGCTACCCTGAGAAAGAAGTTTGTTACGCATAATTTCACTGCCAGCCCGAAGTTCTATCAATCATTTTTAGCATAGCTATATAGATGCGTGTATTTCTTTCCATGTTTTGATGCCGCCCTGTAAGGAGTAGACTTCTGCCAAAGCATTTACCTTTTTTATCATCTTTACAGCCTCCGCACTTCTCTTGCCGGATGCGCAATAAAAAAGCAATGGCTTGTGTTGCGGTAATTCAGTCGTCAACAACTGATCCAACGGAATATTTATTCCGCCAATATGAAAGGCTTCTCTTTCTGCAACATTCCGAACATCAATCAACATATAATCAGCTTTTGTTGCCTCCCACTGTGAAATTGTGATCAGTGGAATGTTTACGGCATCAGGCAAGCTTTTAACTTCCGTATGGGAAATTCGTTCAAGTTTTATCTGCCTGCTTTGCAAAGTCTGTGCATCCAGCACTAATAACTTTCCTGCAAGTACTTCACCTGTACCAATTATAAGTTTGATCACTTCATTAGCCTGCATACAACCTATGATTCCTGCAAGGGTTGGTATAACACCACCTTCTGCGCAATCGGGTATTTGCGAAGCATTTACCTCGGGGAATACATCCCTGTAATGAATGCTCCTGGTGCCATCGCCATTGTCTGCATTCCAAACGGCCACCTGTCCATCGTATTGATAGATGGCGCCATATACCAGCGGCTTACCGAGCAGCACGCAGGCATCATTTAGTAAATATTTTGTATCAAAATTATCAGTACCATCTACTACCACATCATACGCAGCAATAATAGACAATGCATTTTGTGTGGTGATTTTCTCGTTGATCGCCTTAACAGTAATGGATGGATTTTGTTGCTGTAATTTATTAGCTGCAGTTGTTGCTTTTGATTTACCTATTTCATCAGGAGAATACAATACCTGGCGATGAAGATTCGTAGCCGAAATAATATCATCATCAGCGATTGCAAGATAACCAATGCCCGATGCCGCAAGGTATTGTGCTGCGGGACATCCAAGACCACCGGCGCCTACGATCAACACTTTCGACTGAAGTAGTTTTTCCTGGCCGCTTTCTGTAAAACCGGGCAACGCTATCTGGCAGCTATACCTGAGGAAATCATTATCAGCTTGTGTCATACCTGTAACAAATTGAACTGAACATTTGCCTTAATAGCCGCCATCTCTTCCGGGGTATTCACATTCTGAAGCGCATGCGGATTTTTAGCTTTGATCAAATGGGTGTGACTGTTACGCAGCACTTTTCTCGGGCAGCTATAACCCTGTGACAGAAATGAAAGCAACACAGTATAAGCTTTGGGCTCCCATATAGTAATTAATGGTTCAGGCAGGCCATCATAAGGGCTTTCAAAAGTAGTGGCAATGGCCGAAGTGTTCCTGTTGTTAATGAGTTGCTGCAATGTTTCTGCATCCAGCAAAGGAAGGTCGCAGGCGGTTACCAGCCATGCCGCATCGGGCTGTTCACGAAATGCAGATAAGATTGCACCATAAGGACCAAGCCCTGTAAAACTGTCGGCGATACTTTTATATGCTGAATCGTTGGCAACTATTTGATCTTGCCTGCATGAAATATAGATGTCCCGGCAAATCGGGGATAGAAGGTCTGCCATATAATATTTCTGGTCGCGCCCGTGCCATTGAATCGTACCCTTATCAATACCCATCCTTGTACTTTTACCTCCGGCTAGCACAAGGCCGTTCAGAACAGGCACTGCTTGTTGTAAGTGTTGTATAAAAAAATCGATAATGGCAGACGTATCTTTTATTAATATAACCGGCAAGGTTTGCCATTGCGGAACAGCTTCTTTTACAAAGTCAGAAATTTCAGTGGCAGCATCAGCAATTAATATCAATACAGGATTCGTAATTTGATGGATGCGTTTTAACAGCGATGCCTGTTTTATAGTATCGATGATCACTACCTGTCTGGCCGCTTCAAAATGATTACCGTTCACCAATACTAAATCAGTTTCATTAAGAAGATGACGGAAACCAAATGAGCTGATTTCATCCTTATAATTAAACGTTCTAAAGTCAATCTTATCCGTGTATTCTATAAAAGACTGTATACCTTTTTCAGGTATATCCGCTTTGTCTTTATGATCTGCATCCAGGTAAGCGCATTTATATGACGCTGATAATGCCCGGATAATATGATCAGTAATTGCCTTCACATTGGTGCAGGTAGTCCCAATGAAGGAGAATTCATTTCTGCCAAAATTACCCAGTGAGGGCCTTGCTATATCACTGTGTTTTTTATGTTCTTTTGAAGTCATTTTTACCTCCTGTTTTTGCCATCAGTTTGGTTTCTTTTATGATGATGTCATGACTTAATGCTTTACACATATCATACACTGTTAGCGCTGCAACAGATGCGCCAACAAGCGCTTCCATTTCAATACCTGTTTTGGCAGTGATGCTGGCCGTGCAATCAATGATCAATTCCTGCTTATCATCAAAAGAAATATCAATGGTGCAGTTTTCCATTCCAAGTGGATGACAGAGCGGGATCAGGTCACCGGTTTTTTTTGCGGCCATTATACCTGCAATAATCGCTGTTTGAAAAACGGAACCTTTTTTCGTTTGTATATCACCGTTGGTTAACTGATCCAATATTACGGCAGGTAGTTGCACAACACTTCTCGCTGTTGCCGTACGATGAGTCACTTTTTTCTCACTGACGTCAACCATCGTGGCTTTGCCATCTTCATTTAAATGTGTAAGGCTGCTCATACTGCTAAGCTAGGCATTAACGGGATATTTTCTAATAGCTGGTCGCTTGTTGCATTGTTATTTTACCAGCTTATCCATTCCGGAAAGGCCATATTTCAAAACATTCACCTTTGTTAAAATGATCTCTTTCCAAAGGAAGTTCCATAAAAGCATCGGTTGATAACAGATTGGCGTAATCGCCGGAACCATTGCCTTCAACGGGAGTGGCCAGTAATCTTGCATATTGGTCTACCCGCAATTTTACCTGCAGAAAATATTGTAATGCGGGCTTGAATGTAAAATCCGCATCCAGCATGGCAAAGCTTTTTGTCTGGCTGATGCCAAGTGAATTTTCCAGCCAGGGAATAAAATAACGACGCAGGCACATAAACGTAGAAACAGGATTGCCGGGCAGGGCGAACACAAGCGTTTCGTTGAGGTGCTTGCCAAACCAGAAAGGTTTACCCGGCCGTTGCTGTACTTTGTGAAAGCGTTGCGTTACACCGCAATCTTCCAGCGCCTGAGGTATATAATCAAACCTGCCCATGGAAATACCACCACTTAAAATAAGTACATCATACAACTGAATACAAGTGGTGATACTGTTTTTAATGATTGTTGCATTATCCGGCAGATGCTGCATATCTGCATTGATGCCATAATAGGATAAGGCTGCCTTTATATGATAATTATTGGAACGCCTTATTTGATGAGGAGCAGGCGTTTCAGTTACTTCTACAAGTTCATCTCCTGAAGAAAGAATTACGATGCGGGGCAATCGCTTAACCACCAGTTGATCTTTGCCTGTAGATGCCGCCATATGAATAAGCGCAGGTGTGATGAGTTGATTTGCCGGCGCAACTATTTCTCCTCGTAATTTATCTTTTCCCTGGTGATGAATACTTTGCCCCTTTACAAGCTGGTTGATGATAATAGTTGCCTTGCCATCTTTTATCTCGAGGTCTTCATAACGTACCACGGTATCAGTACCTGCCGGAAGTGCAGCACCGGTCATAATCTCGATGCATTCATCTGGCTGATTAATGACCTGCGGTGCATCACCTGCAGCCTGTATGGCTTTTATCGTAAATGTTCTTATGCCCTGTTCAAATATTTCAAAGTTAATCGCGATGCCATCCATGGTAACACGATCACAGGGTGGGAGATCACGGTCAGCCAGCAGGTCTTCTGCCAGTACGCGGCCAAGGGCCTGTTCAAAGTAAATGGTTTCTGTGCCAAAATCCTTTGCTTCACTGTTAATGATTGTTTCAGCCTGTTGAACAGTTGTCATAATTATACCGGATAAGATTGCTTTGTTTTCAAAATAGAATATCAATACTTCTGTTGCTAACCACCAATGGTGGCCATACTTTCATGCACAGGTGCTGTCGCCTTTCTTTTATCTTCTGCTTCCCATCCGTCTTTAGACCGCAGCTGCATTGCTTCCTGTAACTGCGTTTCTACCTGTTCATTGGTAAGGCCATCTCTTACCAGGTCTTTGATATTCAGCACGCCGTTATCATAAAGACATGTTTTTAATATGCCTTGCGGAGTGATGCGTATACGGTTGCAGCTACCGCAAAAGCTACGGGTGTAAGCCGCGATAATTCCCACCGTGCCTTTGTATCCCGGTACCTGGTAATTATAAGAAGTAGAGCTTGCTTCGTCTTTTAATTTCTGAATATCCGGGTATGCATTTCTTATGGTTTGTAATATCTGCAGATGATCCCAGTATAGTTTATTGTAATGTGCATCGCCACCGTTAAAGGGCATCTCTTCAATAAAACGTACGGCAACCGGCAGCTCTTTGGTGAGTGCCGTCATGGGAAGTATATCCTGTGTGTTGCGTCCATCCATCACCACTGCGTTCAGCTTTACCTGGATGTTATGTTTTAACAATGCATCCAATGTTTCCATTACTGCCGGTAACTCATCTCTTTTTGTGATTGAGAAAAAACGATTCCTGTCAAGTGTATCAAGACTTAAATTAACTGAGCGGATACCTATCTTTTTTAGCTCGGGAACGAGGGGCGCTGTTAGTACACCATTGGTAGTGATCGTTAGTTCTTGCAAGCCCTTCAGCTTGGATAAGGCGTGCAGGAATTGCATCATGTCTTTTCTTACAAAAGGTTCTCCCCCCGTGATTCTTATTTTATCAACACCCATCTTCACGAGTAGTGTGCAAATGCGTAACATCTCTTCATAGGTCATCAGTTCCTTGCGTGATAACCAGTCAAGCCCTTCTTCCGGCATACAATAAAAGCAACGGAGATTGCAGCGGTCGGTTACTGCAAGACGCAGGTAATTGATTAATCTTCCATGGTTATCTCTAAGCACTCTTCTTATTTTATACAACAGGTGTTCAATTGCAGCCTGTTTAATTTCCGTAAATCGTACCCTCTCTTAACCGAAGGTTCATGCCCTGCCTGTGTGCGAAGCAACTCTTTACCTCTGCAACAACCGATACCGCAATTTCTTCCGGTGTAGTGGCGCCAATGTCAAGCCCGGCAGGTGAATAAATGCGTTGCATATCATCCGGACTCACAGACTGACCTTCACTTTGCAGTGCATCAAACATTTTTGTTCCCCTTTTACGCGGGCCCAGCAGGCCAATATAACGGGCGGCAGTTGTAAGCACATACCGCAAGTTATTAAAATCTGTTTTGTAATCGTGTGCCATAAGCATAACGGCGGTGTATGCATCAATCACAGGTTGTTCCGGGCCTTTGTTGGAAAGTAATTTCGTAGCGCTGGCAAATAAGGCTTTGTCTGCTTTCTGAAGATTGGTTACCACCGTGGTATTCCAGCCAAGCTCTGTCGCCATGCGTACCATGGTATAAATGTCATAGTTGCTTCCATATAAAACCAGGTGCGTAACCGGAGGGATTACCTCAATCAACAATTTCACTTGATAGCCATCGGCATCATAAACATGAGTGGCTGAGGCCTGGTGGTCAAGCGCGGTTTTTATATCCTGAATTACATTGGCTGTAATAGAAGCAAGGGCAAAACGCTCCCTGAAATTTTCTTCCTCTGCATACAATATTGCCTGCCCAAGCAAAGCTGCGGGATGATCGCCGCCGGTAACAGATATTATTATGCGCGGCATTCTTGTTTCCACAATACCAGACAATAGATCGATGATATTAAACTCATCTGTGTGCAGTGGTGTAAAGAGTACATCGATAATTCCATTGCAGCCTAAACCTACGCCAATCTGCGCGCCATCTTCCTGGGTTGTATCGTAGGTAATTACAGATGCCTTATTCTGCGCTATGGCTTTTTGTGCCCGTCTTAACGCATCGCCTTCCAGGCAACCTCCGCTAATACCACCCAGGTAAGTGCCGTTATCCAGTACCAGCATCCTTGCACCGGTTCTCCTGTAAGAAGAGCCTTCTACGCGTGCAACGGTGGCCAGTGCGGCACGGGCAGTGTTAAAATCAATACTGTGGTATGCTTCGATAATAGATTTGATCTCTTTCATATTTTTCTTTGAACTATACGGATGCTGCACCGGCTGCCGGAAACAATATTAGAAAATTATCTTTATCACCTGTTAAAAACACCGTTGATATATGAGCAGTTTACCAAACGATAAACGATCCGGCGATAATTAAGACATTTTTTGCATTCACCGGCAACGGTATTTTATTATCAACCCCAAATACAATTACTTTTGCAGCAGATGAAAAAGTTTATCACGGCAATAATGGCAATACTTTATATCGGGATCAGTTCCGGTATTGTGGTTAATATGCATTATTGCATGAATAAGCTTGCATCTGTAAGCGTACAGTACCAGCACAATGATACCTGTGGTAAATGCGGAATGAAGGCAAAGGACGGCTGTTGTAAAGATGAATTAAAGATTGTAAAACTTTCCGGAGATCACAAGTATACAGGACAGGCTGAATTGATCTTCGCCGTAAAAGGAATGCCTGTAAACACAGACGCCTTCATGCCGCGGCAAATAACGCTGGCTTCAACCTATCTAACCAATCTAAGGGCAAAAGGACCGCCTTTGTTGTCTTCCCCTGATATTTACCTTAAGAACCGCGTATTCAGAGTCTGATATCCATCCTGTTTTAGCATGGCTTTGAATAATTCTACTGCCTGAATGCTAAAAGCCATCCCTCATAATTCCTCTTACTTATTCAGTTTATTTTAACCGGCAGTGATGTAATGATAACGTCGCAGCCACTAATTTTCAGGTATGAAAAAACAACCATTTTTATTGGTCGTATTGTGTTTATTTATAACAGCTTTTTCTTTTGCGCAACAAACCGAGGGTAAAGACAGTGTAAAAGTGTGGGGCAATTGTGAAAGCTGTAAAAAACGTATTGAAACCGCCGCCTTAAATGCCGGTGCATTAACGGCTGTATGGAATGAGGATACCAAGTTCTTATTGGTTACCTACGACCCGGCAAAGACCAGTAATCAAAAAATACAGGATAAAATTGCAGCCGTAGGTCATGATACCGAAAGCTCCACCGCTCCTGCTGCTGTTTACAGCAAACTACCCGGGTGTTGCAAATATGAACGCAAATCTGTTGCTGTAAAGCAGTAATTGTTTAATTTTAAAACAGCAATTTATTATGAAACATATATTATTAGCAATGTGTTTGTTTGCCGGGCTGTCTTCCTTTGCACAGGTTGAAAGCGCAAAACTACAGGCCGGTGGCCTCACTTGCTCCATGTGCTCCAAGGCTGTTTACCAGGCATTGCGTAAAGTGCCTTTTGTTGAAAGTGTAAAAGCCAATATTTCTGAGTCGAGTTATACTTTATTATTTAAGAAAGATGCAACCATTGACTTTGATGGGTTAAGTAAAGCGGTAACGGGCGCAGGTTTTTCTGTAGTGAAGCTGGATGTTACGGCTAATTTTAATAATGTGGAAATAGCTAATGACAAACATGTGCAACTGGATGGTAAAAATTTTCATTTCTTAAATGTAGACCAGCAAACCTTAAATGGTGAAAAAACAATCACGTTGGTAGATAAACAATTTGTTGGAGAAAAGGAACATACCAGGTATAGTAAATATACCAGCATGAAATGTTTTGAAACCGGTAAAACAGATTCCTGTTGCGAAAAGGAAAAAGCCGTAGCCGGAGATCGTGTTTATCACGTAACTATATAAGTAAAGCTGATATATTACGGGCAGGTTCCCGATAAACAAAGGCCTTTAAACAATGGCCTAAAAAAGAAAATAGATCAATGAAAAAAGCAGTTGCTGTAATTGCATTAATCGTGAGTGTGTTGGTTGTAAACGCTCAGCCCAAGGTAGGCAGTGTGGCGCCGGAAATAACGTTGCTCAACGCAAAAGGAGTAAGTACAAGTTTGTCTTCTTTAAAAGGAAAAGTAGTGCTGATAGACTTCTGGGCAAGCTGGTGCGGCCCCTGCAGAAGAAGTGTGCCGGGGTTAAAGGACGTTTACAAAAAGTATAAGGACAAAGGCTTTGAAATATATGGCATTTCACTGGATAGCGACTCTAACGACTGGAAACGTGCCGTTTTTGAAGATGGCATCAAATGGTTGCAGGTGCTGGATGGCAAAGGTGAAGTTGCCGGAAAATGGGACGTAAACTTTATCCCTAATACCTATCTCATCGATAAAGAGGGCAAAGTGGTTGCCGTAAATGCCAGCCATGCCGCACTTGAACAAATGCTGCAGAAACTGCTTGGTTAAACCAGGCAATCATGAAAATTCCATTCTTTTTTTTATTGCTTGTATGTTCGGCAACACAGGCACAGGAGCTATTTGTAGCAACCGAACCGGCAAGCAATATGCCAACAGGATCAATCGGCCTTCGGCTGGGCAATTACTGGATGAAGGAGCGTAACAGCAGCCGCTTCGATTATCACCTCATCCCGGAAATAATGTGGGGCGCCAATAAAAACCTGATGCTGCATGCAGATGCATTTATCAGCAACCAGGATGGCCGGTTTACCAACGAGGGCGGCAGCTTTTATGGCAAGTACCGGTTTTATACGAAAGACCAGGTGCATGCACATTTCAGGATGGCGGCCTTTGGCAGGTATAGTTTTAATAACAGCAATATTCACCAGGAAGAAATTGACCTGTACGGGCACAACAGCGGGTACCAGGCCGGTATTATTGCAACACAGTTATTGCATAAAATGGCCCTTTCTGCAAGCGCCGGTTATATAAGGGCAGAGGATAATAACAGTGGCAATAAAATGCCCGCAGGGCAAGCCAGGGATGCATTCACTTATACTTTTTCTTTCGGCAAGCTGATGTTACCCAGGACTTATACCGGCTACGGTCAAACCAACCTGAACCTGATGCTGGAGCTGCTGGGACAAACGCTTGCACCAAACGGAAAGTCGTACCTGGATGTAGTGCCATCCGTTCAGTTTATTATCAACAGTCAGGCCCGAATTGATATCGGCTACCGCCGTCAGTTATACAGCTCCATGTTAAGGACTTCGCCTAACGGAGCAATACTGAGATTTGAATATCTTTTATTTAATGTGCTTTAAACAACTACCCGGAAAGCAAAACTGCTTTCCGGGTTTATAATAATTAGTATGGAGCTTTCAATAAAAAATATGGTTTGCCAGCGATGCATTAAGGTGGTAAAGGAAGTAATGGCAGAACAGGAAATTGCGTATAATCGAGTAGAACTTGGCAAAGTACTAACATCGCAGCCGCTGGAGGCAGACCAGTTAACAAAACTTAAGGCAAGATTGCAGCAGGAAGGTTTTGACATTGTAGAAGACCAGAAGGTAGCAATCACAGAAAAAATCAAGAACCTGCTGATAACATTGGTTTATGAGCAACCGCTGGATGAATGGAAAGAAAACCTTTCCGCCTATCTTTCACGCCAGTTAAATAAAGATTACTCCACGCTCAGCCAGTTATTTTCCACCGTGGAAAACATTACCATTGAGCACTTTTTTATCCTGCAGAAAATTGAACGTGTAAAAGAATTACTGGTATATGAGCAATTGCAGTTAAGTGAAATTGCCTGGAAGATGGGGTATAGCAGCGTGGCGCATCTTTCCGCACAGTTTAAGAAAGTTACCGGGTTTACACCCAGTGATTTTAAAAAGCAAAAGCAGCATGTGAAACGTCCTATCGATAAACTTTTATAAGAGGTTAACATCAATCCAAACTTTGCGCTTATATTTAAACGCATTTTTCGTAAACCATCTTTTATTTAGTCAAAGCCTTTGTATAATGACAAACGCGAAGCAACGTATTGCCTCCATCGATATTTTGCGTGCACTCACCATGGTGCTGATGATCTTTGTAAATGATCTCTGGTCGCTGAAAGATATTCCCGGCTGGCTGGAACATGTTCGTGCTGATGAAGATGGAATGGGGCTTGCAGATACGGTGTTTCCTGCATTTTTATTTATTGTTGGCTTATCTATACCGCTGGCTGTGAATACAAGGTATTCCAAAGGAGACAGTACCGGCCAGGTGGTAATGCATATCTTAATGCGGGGCCTGGCTTTATTGATTATTGGGGTGTTCCTGGTAAATGGGGAAGAGCTTAATGCAGCGGGCACCGGTATGCGGCGTGTAGTATGGAATGTTATATGCTGGACCTGTTTTATTATATTATGGAATGCTTATTCCAAAACAGCCAATAAAACAATCATCTATATAGCCAAAGCTGTTGCTATTGCTGTGTTAATCTGGCTGGCAATTATTTTCAGGGGTGGTGAAGACGGGCACCTGGAGCGTTTTGCTACACACTGGTGGGGTATCCTTGGCCTTATTGGCTGGGCCTATTTATGGTCGGCACTGGTGTATGTTTTATCGGGCGGTAAATTGCTGGTGAATATTATTGCATGGGCCTGCTTTCTGTTATTATGTATTGCCAATCATGCGCACTGGCTGCCGCATCAACCCGTGCTTAGAACGGTCATTAGCCCTATTGGAGAGGGTTCTATGACGGCACTCGTAACCGGTGGCGTGGTGATCTCTCAAATCTTCCGATATTATTTGCAAAAAGGGTCGTCGGCAAAAATGATCGGGGTATTGCTCGGTATTGCAGTCGTTATTTTGCTTGGTGGCTTTGCATTACGTCCGTTAGAAGGAATATCAAAAATAAGGGCAACACCTTCCTGGGTATTAATCTGCAGCGCCATTACCATCATTGTGTTTTGTATTGTATACTGGATAGCAGACATAAAAGGAAAAGCCGGTTGGTTTAAACTGATAAAACCTGCCGGTACGGATACCTTGTTATGTTACCTGTTACCGTATTATGCTTATGCAGTAGTGGTGTTATTATCGCTGAGCTTACCGGATGCGTTGTTAACCGGTGTGGTTGGACTAATCAAGTCGCTATGCTTTTCTTTGCTGATGGTAATAATTGCAGGATGGCTGGGCAAACTGCACATCCGCCTGAAGTTATAGATTGGTTTTACAAATTCATGGCCCGGAATCGCAATAAAGAAATGATGATGAGAAATTTTGTAAATTATATAATATCACTATGGTTGATAATAAGCGCCTGTGGAGGCAGCAACAATCATAATCCTCATATAGAAATACAAACCAGGTTGGGAGATATAGAAATAGAACTGTATGAAAAGCAGGCGCCTTTATCTGTGGCTGCATTTCTTTCTTATATCGATTCAGGTTTCTATAACAACAGCTCTTTTTACAGGATATTGAATGACGACAATCAGCCATCCAATGCACCAAAATCTGAACTGATACAGGGCGGCATTTGGGAAGCCAATTATAAAAGGCTTGATGCGCTCAAAGGCATTCCACACGAAACAACAGACAAGACAAAAATTCTTCATAAAGACGGAGTGATCTCATTTGCCAGGCAGGAACCGGGTACCGCCAAGTCGGAATTTTTTATTTGCGTGGGCGATCAGCCGGGGTTTGATTTTGGAGGAGAAAATAACCCGGATGGGCAAGGCTATGCGGCGTTTGGCAGGGTGGTTAAGGGTATGGAAGTCATCACAAAAATTTATCATGCACCAGAAAGCGATCAATATTTTACGCCATCCATCCCTATCTATAAAATCAAAAGATTGTAACCAAAAATGACTTTATCTTAACAGTATACCTACTCTTCCCCCTTATTTACCCATCAATGGAAATTATTATACGTTTCCTGTATCAGTAAAAGGTTACGTTAAAGCTAAATCACCAGTTATAAAATGGTTTTTTTACGGTAGTTGGAAAAAAAATCTTAAATTTAAGAACACAATAATTTATGCAAAGAAAAAAGCTGTGTTAAACCACCAGCAGGCTATCTTTGTTCAAAAGAGAATACCAGATGAAACTTTCTGTATCAGGACTGCCAAAGGATTTGTTTGAAGCGGAAGTAGAAGAGCTGTTCGCTCCTTATGGCAGGGTTAATTTTGTATCGGTTTATTTTGATTCAATCAGCATGAAAAACAGGGGGAAAGCAATGGTTGAAATGCGTGACCCCAGCGAAGCAGAACGTGCCCTGAATGCGTTAAATGGTAAGGTGATCGGCCAGCATACGCTAAAGGTAAAAGTGGAGCCGCAACAGGAAAGGCAATCCGGCCCTCCATTCCGCAGAGATGATGGTGGCGGCGGTTTCAACAGAGGCGGAAATAGCAGGCCTCCGCAAAACAGGGGAGATGATTATCCGCGTATGCGCAGGAGAATGCCGCTAAGAAGAAATGACGACTAGCTGTTTGGTATTCAACAATAAAACGAACACTCGCAAGAGTTATGAAGCGGTAAACCTTCGCTTTTGACAAATGAAAGGTTTAAGTTTCCGCTATCGGGATGTTATATGCCCAAGAAATTGCAACGGTAGAACCGAAATAAAGTAAGTATTAAAAGATCCTTTGATATAAAGTCAAAGGATCTTTTTTATGCGGTTATCCCATCTATAAATTATATTTTAATTCATGGTATCTATTGGTTCAACGGCTTTGCTTTGATAGATTTGTTAGGGTCTTTTATACATCAATACATTCAACTATCTACCAATCTAAAAATACAACTATGGCAAATGTTCAATGGAAGCTAGATCCGGCACACAGCGAATTGCAGTTTAAAGTAAAACACCTGATGATTAGCACTGTCACTGGTTATTTCAGAAGCATTAACCTGGAAGTTGAAACCGAGACTGATAAATTTACACATCCTGCCGGTATTCGTTTTACTGCAGATGTAGCTTCTGTTGATACCAACAATGATCAGCGGGATGCGCATCTTAAATCAGCAGATTTTTTTGAGGCTGAAAAATATCCGCAAATTGTTTTTACCGGTGACCGCTATGAAGCTGATGGCGATGAAGCAAGTTTGCATGGCCAGCTTACTATTAAAGAACATTCCACTCCTTTGACCGTAAAAGTAGAATTTGGAGGTGTTACCGTTGATGGTTACGGCCAAACAAAAGCAGGCTTTACCGTAACAGGAAAAATCAGCAGGTCTGCTTTTGGACTTACCTGGAGCGCAGTAACCGAAGCCGGGAGCGTGGTAGTTGGCGATGAAATTAAGTTTACTGCCGAGATACAGGTGATAAAGCAGGGATAAGTGTACTGATGTTGAAGTTTTATGTTTAAAGCAATTGCAATCTTTTGAGAGGCATTTATTCTATATGAAAATTTTTTTTCGGAACTAATTAATACAAGTAAAGTAAGACTTGTTAGCAAATTTTTGTTTGCAGTTTTTTGCTAACCAAAATTTGCTAACTCTTTTTTAAAGAAGATATTTACTAGGCACTCTTTTACCTAAATCACTTATTAATTTCCGGAAGTGCCTTCCAAAATCCTGGTAATAGTAGGATAGTACTTTTTGAAGCAATTCTCATCCCTCCTGATATTTTTTTCATGTAATCATGTGTTTGCCGAAAACAATAATTTATCTCTGAATTTTTGCTGTAATTTGTAGGTAACGATCAAATTCCGTTACCAATCAATATGAGAAAATTTTTTAGCTGCCTTTTCCTGTTAGCTGTTTCTGCAACATCTTTTGGTCAATTGATCACTTTGCAGGCAGGCCCCACTTCTTCCAATGTAAGCTGGAGTTCTTTTAGTGCGAACACCAAATATGTTTCTAAATCTATTACAGGTATCCAGTTCTTTGTTGGCGCCAGGTACCTGGAGAAGAAATATATTGATGTATCTACAAATATTGGCTTTATCCAGAAAGGAGGAACCCTTGGTTATATTATGTTTGATAGCAGCTATGCAGAAGGCTTTGACATAAGCTATCAAAAAGCAAGACTTAATTATTTATCACTGAATACCACGATCAATTTAAAATATCCCGTTAGCAAATCTTTGAGCCCCTTTATAAGTGTTGGGCCGAGAGCAGATTATCTGTTGTCTTACAGCAGCCCGTTTGATAATTACAGCAGCTCGCCTAAAAAATTATCTTTTGGTATGTTGATAGGGACCGGTATCAGGTATAAACCATCACGGATTGAATTGGGGTTGCGGGCCGATTATCTCTATAATTTTACAAAAGTCATCAGGCAGCCAAAACTGTCTGCTGATAGCCCGGGACAGATGAATGATAAAACTTTCCTGTTTAGTTTTACTGCGGCTTTCCCTTTAAAGTGAAGCTAATAAAAGTAGTATTTCTGGTAATAATTATGATTGCCAGGGTTAATATTTCATTCAGTATGTTCAGTTTTAAAAGATAAAGGATGTTAACATAATTTCATGCAGATTGTATATCAATAAACTTGTTTATTATCCTTGTAAACGCAGGGCTTAGTAAGGAGATAATTAATAACAATAGCATGGTAGTTAATGGAAAACTGAACAGAGTGGTTATTCAACATCAGGCAAACAGAAGCCCTATTTATGTTTGTGCCATTATATTCAAATGTTGAATCCAGCCTGCATCTCATGGTTCTTATTTAATTCCTTCATTATAGTATAATATCAGGTAAAACCGGTGTGTAGGTGTATTTTATGTCTTCTGGGAAAGTGATGTATATGCTTTGTTGGTAGCAGCTTTTACATATCTGTTAACGTTAATAAGTCTTGTTGATATCATTAAGCAAGAACGTAAATTTTAAAGGAAAATGGTTTGGCATACTAATTGTTTTACAGGATTTGTGTAAATGATTGATTATGAAAAGATATCTAACCTATTTCCTATTGATACTGGGCTTCATGGCGTTTTGTTCCTGCAAACATTTTAAATCAAATGTCTATTTTTTCGCCAGTAATTTAAGCAGTGATAAAAAAGATATTCATGTTTCCATTGGGTTGGCCGGTGACCAGGTTTTAGATAAAATTGTTAGGTGGACAGAACATGGAAGCGGCATTGATTTTATAAATTCTGTGAAGATGTTTCGCGGTAAATATGTGATAAGGGTAACTGCGGACAGTGGAAGGGTTAAACTGCAAAAGCTAATCAGTATAAAAAAAGATCAATACTTATTCATTACTTACTCCTCTGTTAAACCCGTTGAAGAAAAAAAGGTAAAAAAGAAAAATTCAAAGCAATTGATGAGCACCGAACTTGCGTTTGTTAAACCTAAACTTGATGTTTTTGTAGGAGATAAGCCTCCTTCCATAAATGATTAAAAAATCACTTTGAGACTAACTTGGTTGATTAAAAGTTGCAGATAGTAATTCTTGCCCACGTTAACTTAACTATCGCTATCCAAATGATCACCTATGATCATCTAAACAACTTCTTTTATTTTTATTTGGAGAATATTTGTTAATGATTGTGATCTGAATATTTGGTTTATTTAATTATCATTCGAATCATATAAATCTTCTTCTTTTATTGCATCATGTATTCTGTATGAGGATAGTTTACAGACAGTATAGTTGCTGAGGTTATAAGCGATATTTAAGTTCCTCTTTGGATATTAATTTGATTACGGATTTTGTAGTTATAGTAAGTGTGTTGTTATCTGAAAATATCGCAGCCGAAGAGGTTTTATTTGAACAGCTTTAATAGAAAATTTTGATTAGAACGTCTATAAAAATAAAAGCCTTGAACTTAAAAGTATCAAGGTTTTTATTTTTATATGTAGCGAGGATGGGAATTGAACCTGCCTGAATTGATAAAAATTGAATCGGTTTCCTGAAGCGGTAAACACCTGTAAATAAAGAGTTGTGGATAATTTTATTCAGAACGATCCAAAATAATTCAGGTGTTATTTGCTCCCTTTGCTGCTCCCTTCTATCTTTGAAGGGAGCAAAAGAGAACTACAATGGCAACACCTACAATCCGATTCGAATTGCGTCCTGATAAAAAAGATGACAAAGGTTTTCAACCGCTTCGCCTGGTTTATCAGATAAAGGGCCAAAGAAAATATTTCGCTGCCGGCATCAAACTACAGGATAGGAACTGGCAGGCTGATAATCAGAGAGCAATCTATCTTGATAAAAAAGCCGCTAAAAAGTTGATTCCGGATGTTGATTACGATTTATTGCCAATGGATGCAGATATCAAAGACTACAACGCCAAGCTTGATGAAATTCGCCGGGATTTAAAAGATATTGAGAAGCGCTTTGAGCTTGATAAGGTTTCCTATAGTTCCCAGATGGTTATTGATGAATTGAATAAGATCCGGAAGCCATTAACAAAAAAGGAGGAGCCAGGAATCTACGTTTACGACTTTATTGAAAAGTATGCCAAGGACAGCGGCACGACGCACCGAAAGAGCACGATTGCAACTTATGAGGGACTGGCTAAGAGGTTCAATGCGTACCAAAAAGCCACTGGGCAAAGAGTCACTTTCCAGGGCATTGATATCAATTTTATCAAAGGTTTTCAGACGTTTCTGTCTCAGCTTACAAAAGAAATAAAGAAGGACGAGCGTGTAACTGAAATAAAGCTGGCAATGAACAATACATCAATTGCCAAGCAGATATCTATTCTCAAAACAATCCTTAATCAGGCCCGCGTGTTGTACAAGCTGCCTGTAAACAATGATTACCGAGACTTCAAGTTTGGCAGGAAAGACGGACGGCATGAGGTAATCGTATTGACTGAGGAAGAACTGCAGGCTGTTATTAACCTGGATCTTACCAAAAACAGGGGATTGGATAGAGTGCGCGATGTTTTCGTTTTCTCCTGTGCTACCGGTTTACGGTTCAGTGACCTGGTACAGCTGAGACGCGAACATATACGCGGTGATATGATTAAGATGAGTGCTGTAAAGACCGGTCAGAAGCTGGATATACCGCTTAATGCCATCAGCTCAAAGATCCTGGACAAATATAAAGAGATGGCCTTCCCGCTGCCAATTATAAGCAGTCAAAAGACAAATGTTGCATTAAAGAAGATAGGTCAGCAGGCTGGTATCAGTACACCAATTGAGAAAGTCCGGGAGTTTGGCGCGCAGCGCAAATCCGCTGTACTTCCAAAATACGAGCTCATGAGTATTCACATGGGCCGGCGAACATTTGCTACCCTTTCCTTGGAGAAAGGAATGGCGCCGCAAGAAGTAATGGCGATAACAGGCCATACAACTTACAGCAGCTTTAAGAGGTATGTTGATGTGAGCACAGAACGCAAGAAAACAGTGATTCATAAGGCCTGGGGAGCTCCGGAAATTATTTTGAAGGCGGTTTAATCTTTTTGGTTAAAAATTACAATAAAGTCTTGGTTGGATTGGCTACCAAGTTCATTTCCTGCTGATATTAATTTTAGCACTGGCAAACGTTTGTCTGAATCCTTTGTTCCGTCAAAGTCGCAATAAATTAATCCATTATCCCATTGAATCCTTACGCCGATTTGCCAATTTGAAATTACTTCTGGAATTTGTGGATAGTAAAATTCACTACTTCCTTTTGGTGGCAAACTTCCAATTTCCACCTCAATCAAATATCTTTTTTGAAAGTCGTTGTATGTTTGAAACAGATCGATCGGAATTGAACTTTCTAAAACACCGTCCCTGTTAACCTTTGTTTGTTTTAAAGCAGAATACATATCTGTTATCGTAGCATGCAAGCCTCTTAGGGGAGTGTTGCCGTTGTTTTCTAATTTCAATACAACCGTAACATAACCTTTGAATGTTGTACCCTGGGTTATAATCAACTTTGGTACGTTGCCTCCGCCAGTGAGGTTTTTTATGATGGTATCTTGCAGGTAAATAATCTTTGACTGAGTGTGTAATAAGGAATCGTTGAGTTCTTTAGCTTTTTGGGAATTTTGATCCCCTCTAACCTTTGAATCAATGTTTGTAAAGAATGTCAGAATTGCTCCACAAAGGGATAATAAAAAGAGGCCCTTATATTGACTGGATTTAATTTTGCCGGAATTAAAGTCTTCATGTTTGTCAAAAAAAGTCATGAATGCACCTGATGAACTAAGGAGAAGTCCTACCACAATCAAAATCCAAGTTAGCATGATTTATATTTAATGGTTCAATTCCTGTGTTCACTACTATTATGCGCGATAATTGCTTGCCGGGCAGGCGTTTTGATAAATGAGTTTAAAAAGGGGTCTTTTTAGGGAGCAATTTTCCGTTTCAATATACGAACAAAGGAGCTTAACGCCAAGATACTTGACAGGCCGGGCTAATGTATATTTGCACCACATGGAAAAATCACTGGCACTTGCCATACATGAGTCAAGGAGCCTAATAAATAAATCCCGACTGGACATAGAGCATTATAGACTCAGCCGGATAAGAACCGAAAAAATAATTGAGAGCTTCAAAGCCAGTATTGAGGATCACCAGCAGGCGCTGAGCAAAATGTCAGAGATTAAAAGAAACTGGATCTGACGATAAGATACTGGAGAGGCTGGGGTGAAAATCACTAAACTCGATGCAGCCATCCTTTCGCCACAGCGGCGTTCCGTAGAATTTTTGATATTTTTTTCCTGTCTGCAGGTTCATACTCCTTCATACTTACAGATACGTGTCCAGCGAAGCCTATATCATCTAAGATTGCAGTAAGACCTACATTTAACACTTCCTGGTTTGTTACACCTATAGTTCCGCATGCGGAATTCCCATTCGCGGTATAATGTTCAAAAGAACTCTTTGCCGAAAAATGATCACCACTATAATTTGACAGAATATAACCATGTTGTACAGAAGGGTTATAGACTTGGCTTGTGGGAAGATCGTCTTGGACAAAAGTGGGGTGTACCTGCCTAAATAGCATAGCTTCGTTGTTCATTAATATTATGCTTTAAAATAGTTTTTTAAGTACTCACTCAATCTTTGCCATTCGTCAACATTATTCAAATCGTAGTTGTCATCGCTATCTTCGTTTGTTGATGTGTCAAGATAGTGGAGGTAAGCGTGCTTGCTTTTCAAGTTGATATCGAGCGTTACATCATGATTTTTATCGGTCCACTCAAATTCAACTCCTCCGTCAGGGTTTGGGAATGTATAGGGTAGTAATATGCCATAAGGGAAATACTCGTCAAATTTTTCTGATAACCATTTGATTTCATTTTTTGAATAACTACTACCTTCTCCATTAAACCATCCATTATCAAAATGAAGCAGCTTTTCTAATTGAGTCGGGACATCTTTTTTATCAAGTAAAACAACACTTTTAATATCTTTTACCTGCTCAAGCTTATTCTGCTTATTGTAAATGCCGGTTCCTGAAACTAAAACTTTTTGCTCAGCTTCGTAACGATCAAAGGCTTTTACAAACTCTTCCAAATTCTCATCTTCATTGGCTGTAATATTAATTTGAACGTCTTCATAAGTAGTAACAATAAACCCTTTCGGTTTTTTCAGGTAACCTGTGACGGATCCTCGCACATCAACAGCACTCTCCACTTGCTTCACTTCAGGCGACGTGAGCAAAATCTTCCTTCGCGTATGAGGGGTAAATTTTGCATTGGGGGATAATTTTTCATCAAAGTACATTGTTTCGCCATCTTTTAGATGCTTGCCAAATTTCCTGAAATGTTTTAATGCGCTTGCACTGAGATCGGTTTTTAAGTCGATATCGGTTTCAGCCTTTGAGACGATATTTGTTATTTTATTTTGGGCCTCTAAGAAATAAGGTTTGGTGTCTACGCCGCCTTTAAAAAAGGTTGCAGCTACTATTAATATTGGAGAAATCGTACTTCCTTCCTTTAGATTTTGTAGATTCAAACTCACGCCAGCGGCGAAGTTTTTGGGGACCTTTTTGACGCCCGTTTTCTGATAAAATATATCTTTTGCTACTTGAATGAGGAGGTCTTGATAGGCAGACAGATCCTCTAGAACATCAAACGGCAAGGTTGCGTTTTTAAATCTGGCGCCAGAAAATTTTGGACTAAAAAGTAGCTCCTCTTCCATTCTACTTAATGATGAGTTTTTTTATAAAAGTGTAGACGAAAATAAAGTTACAAATTTCGTCAACAACCGTATTTCTACTTATTTTCTACCTCAAAGCATCCTCAATCAAACTACCAATTTCTTGAGCTACATCAGCAAGTGTATCCTCACCTTCATTTCGAATAAATGTCCACCGCTTTATTTCATTACCTGCCAACTTAGAGAAGTTATAGATAGTAACGGGAAAGTTATCTGCTGGGCTGATTGTATACCGATGACCGCCATCAGGGGTTACTGTGAGAACAGTATCATTGTACACTATGTCAAAAGGACGCCTGTTCAAAATAAAACTCATTGCAGTGAACATGTAGTCTTGTGCCGCCTGCGGCAAAGAGCCAGTTTCTGTGCTATCAACTTTGATGGTGAAGGCAGGCATCATTTCCAGGTCAGACTGGATACGTCCATACCCAGGATCATGAACGATGGCTTTAACACATTTATCTATGAAAGCCTTGTCTTTGTCAGACAGTTCAGCATATGGTTTATTGTGATAGTAGAAGTGTTCTTGCAGATTCATAGCTTTAAGAAGTTATGTACCTTCCCGGTACAGTCTAAATTATTTATATTATAAAGCTACGCTATTCCTGGTGTGGCTTGTTTTTTTAATCACATTCACTCGCTGGTATTCCGATTAGCAGATCCTCTAAAATGCGGTGACTACTAATTAACAGTGTATTTTCTTCATGAAAGCAGGTTGTTTTTCCTCAATTTCCAACGGATCGTCGACCTTTTAAAGGCTGTTACAAGTGAGCACGGGATTTGTTTCAACATAAACAACGGTCATCGGATGGACCGTTGTAGGATAGAATCTATAGCTAAGTAGCCGCTTTAGTCTTAAAGCGGCTTTCTTGTGTCCCTATTGAAGTTTAAGCAGGCATAATACCAAAATAATAAAAAGTGTTTCCAGTCTAATTAGGTCTACCTTGTATTAATTAATAGAAAGTTTTTTTGAGGAGATGCATTTCCATGCGACTCCATTGTTATAATTGGATTTAGAATGCGGAAGGGATGTTTATCCCTTCCTTGTCATGAGTTATTTACGACGTTAATATTGTGGAGCGGATTTCTATCCGCTTCTTTTGCTTGATCAGTGTTCGGTGATTCAAATTTATAAAAAACCTTGAAATGCCAAAAATTTTCCCCACAATATATGCTATCATGTAGCCGCGATATTCTTGTCGCGGCTTTTGTTTAAATTGCCGATGTTACTTGTCTAAATTATTAAATGCAATCTATTCAAGCCTCACTATTCTTGGTGGGGCTTTTTATTTATATTGCAAACAGTACTATACATATGAAAAGGGAATTAAAAGGCCGCGTCATTCATGATGTGGCTTTTTTATTATCTTTGTAACTGTATTCTGTCTGAGGGTAGCTGCGGTCGAAAGGCTGCAGCTTTTTTATTTCCGGCCACGTTTTTCAATCAATCCCCTGCACCATCTGCGGATATTTTCATCATTTTCAAGTGGGTAGTTCTGGTTTGGCATCAACCTTGCGCATCTTGCGTGGTTTAGGATATTGGATTTTAAAACGGGCCTGCATTTCTATGTGGCCCAATTTATTTTGGCAGGTATTCAACCATTTTGCAGCTTTTTTCGTTAATTAAATAGTGGATTTACTCCCTGCGTTTAATCCAATATCGGGCAGGTTTCGGCCTGCCACGATTTTTCTGCTGTCAAAGTTTATTTTAAGCATCATTTCTAAGCTTCATTTGAAGATAAAAGTTATGCCCATCATTGGTAAACCGGTATGAGACGTACTGTGGATCATTAACAGATATCTCTTTAAGCAAAATTCTATGCTGTGTTAATGATGTTAGTCCGCCTTTTTTAGTATTAGCACCTACAGGTATTTCTATTGGCCGTTGGGTTAGGATATGCCCTTCTTTCTTAATAATTTGAAACAGAGTTAAGTCCTGATCGTCATAGGCAACTGTTATTTTTGTAAGCAGGCTTTTCATTTCGTCGTAGCTCAATCCGCTAAAAAGTGGACCTGCATTTCCAGTCATTTTTTGCAATTCATCTCTGATCTCTGAATTCTCTTTAGACAACCGTGTCAACTCTTCCATTGTTTCCATTTTAGGAATTTCATTCCCTCTATACCACCCGGGTCGCCCTTTACCCTCGTCTTCATCATCCCTGATTTGATTATCGATAGCCCTTGTTACCAGAGATACAAGATCATCTTTGGTATTCCATTGACCACATAAATGCCGCGCAGTTACCTTATTATAAAATGTATTGCGTTTTGCAACAGTATGAGGATCTATGTCAAACTTTGAGGCGGATATATGATCCTTGTTTCTTAGAAATGCAAGAACAGGAATACCCTTTTGAATTGCGTAATTGTATTCCTTTTCTGTCCAGCTTAAGCCGTCTATATCTTCCGTTCCATACTGGCCGGCAAGTATCAATACATAGTAGTCTGACTTATCAATGACTGAAAGGATTGTTTTCCAGCCCCGGTCATCTGTTGGAGTGAAATTTTCCATACCTGCAGGTATATGCCGGGCTGATAACAAAGCCCAGATTACGGCCTCTCGTTCTTCACGAAGATCTTTGAATGTTGAGCTGATAAAAATTTGATATTTTGGACGTGCCATATATGGATTTTTTAAGGTTCAATTCAGAGTCTCACTACTCACCGGCGCTGCAACCCTTACCAGGTAAGCCTTGCATTAGCCGACGGCAAAAGGGGAGCGGATTAGGGGGTAATATTTTTTTTAAATTGCATTTCTTACCATAAAATCTAAAACCCCCTGGTACATAAGATCGACTTGGTTATGATCATATTCTAAATATAAACCATGGGCTGCTTTGTTTCTGAGATCAAGCCAAGCAGTAACATTTTTTTGCTCCAGAAGATTGTAAATCGAATGTTTCGCTAGGTCTGCATTTAGCATATCTGCCTTTTTCGGTTTTACTTCAGACTTCTGATTTAGAAAAGTTGTATCAATGCTATGCTTATTACATAATTGTCGTAGATGCTCTTCAAGGACGCTGCCAATCATAACTGCAGCTGGATCTTTATATTTTTCATCAAGGAGGTGTTTGGCCATTTCAAGAAAATCAGAAAATATTTCCGCAGAAACCAAACCCTTTACTGTAAATAGCCAACCATCTTCTATTTCATTTTTAATAGCTAATAGTATACCACGTCCGTAAGGTATTAAATAACCAAATCCCTGCTTAGTCTTATTGTCAAATTCAATATAGTATGGGTGTTCGTTGCCGTAGATTGTTTTGATCAGCGACAGTGACCCACTTCTGAACTGCGTATAATTTTCTGAGAAGCTGTTGCTTGTTTTGTATAAGTGGTAGCCTTTGTCACCGATGTTGATTAATTCTTCAATACGATTTAGAAAATCCACTTTATTTCTCATTTTAAAGGTATAAGAGTTTTATAATTATGCGCCGGTAAAGGTTTTTTGACAAGCAATCAAGAAATTTATGGTCGAGCCAGTTAGATAAAGTTGGTATGAAACATAATGGTCTGGAACAACTATCTGTGTACTTCCCTGGCCATGCGCTCCCTTTTTATTTCTTATGGTTGGGATGCTTTCGAGCATACTCCTTAATGAGGAAAATTGAGTTTGAAAAAAATCAGGAATAAGCTTGTTAACAAAGCAAACGTCAAGTAAGCCCTTCGTTGTCGCTGAAGGAGAAAATGCCCAACCATTTTGCCCACATATAATTTTAATAGTTGTTTCTAACGCTTTTATACAGTCTGTTAAGCTCTCTTTATTTCGTCCTTTCCTGAAATGCTCATGAGCACTAAGAAATTCTTGGTTCGCATTTTTGTAATCAGGTTCAGACAAAAGCTGTAGCGTTTCTTGTATAATTTGATTGTGTAATAATGTGTTATCAAGCCTGATTATTTTACCCTGTTCAAATTGAAAGCCTGCATCATTTTGCTTGAATCTACGATTTAAGTCTGCTATCGCTTCACTTGCACCGTACTGCAATTTTCGCTGATAATTGTTTGGGGAGTTGTAAAATTTTTGAGCATACAACACAACTTGAAAAACAATCTCAACAATATCAAGGCATTCGTTTATGTCATTGTTGCTATCAAAATAACTTTCAATTTTATATTTATTTGTATAGCTATTTAGAGCATAAACTATCAATTCTTTCTTACCATGCTCTCTTAGCAAAGTCGTATGTATTAACTGCCAAGATTCATCATAAATATCTTTGGATATCGCCGAGAAGAAGTCATCCCAAATGTGGATGATTTGATTTTTCAATTTTGCTGACAAGCTTGTATATTGATATACATCAACATGCTGCTTATTTCTTTGAGAGTATAATTCCGTTATTGGCATTAGGGCTATTTTTTCTTCAATAATTCCTTTAGACTCCCTTCAATAATCTCAGCCTGCTTCTTCGCGGCCTCGGTAACCTTTGCCAGGTTTTCATTCGCCTGGGCAAGCTGCTGCTCCAGGAGTGCGATGTATTTTTCTTTATAAAGATCTGGTCCTGCACTACTAACCTTATGAGAAAATTTGAATTTGTCAAATTTGGATAAATCTGTCAGCGCCTCAATATTAAAGTATTCAAGCACCTTCTTCAGGTCCCCAGAGTCCTTTGGGTCAGTATCTCGCTCTTCCCATTTTCGCAGACGTGCAGCATCTACACCAATAAAGTCCGCAACTTCCTGTGCTGATTTCTTTTCCTGAGTTCTTAGCCTTTTAATCTCATATCCGGTCGCCATAATTATGAAAATAAATTTGGACAAATATTTGACATTGTCGAAATTGTATTATAGATTTGTTACAGATTTAAAACAACAATATAACAAACCTAATTAAATTCTACTATGCCCGTCTCATTGAAAAAAGTGTACGCCGATGTAATTCTACAAGATATTGTCTTACAAAGCAAGATTGCCATTGCTACCGGCCGCAGCGCAGAGACAGTAAAACGCTGGGCCAAGGGCCGCAATGAACTGCTTATGCTGCAGCCTGCTATTGACGTTCTTAAAGAACATCTGAAGCTTGCGGATAGTGTGATTTTGATTGAAAAGGTTGATGCAGATAAGATAGACGGACTGGGTAACCTGGTTGCTTAGGTTTTACAAAGATAATCACGGAATTCAGAAATAAAAATGCCGCGAGGCTGGGAGAGTAAGACCCGGGGTATTTTAATACCCTGGCTTCCATCGCATTCCTTCACCTAAAATATAGCTTTATGAACGCCCAATTAAAACCGCGTAAACACGCGGCAGGACCTGTATTTTCTATGATTGTCTACCTGCCTTTTGATCGCAGGGGATATGCAAGGCGCTTAAGCTGCCGGCGCAGCAATCGTAAAACAGCCCGTTTTCAATCCGATCACGAAAACTAAACATCCAGCTATGCAGAAGTATTATATCGACTTCAGTCCGCTGGCTGGCTTCTCCCTGCTGCTTTTCTCCGGTAAGGATTGCATCAGCTCTGTACCGTTAACAATTCACCAATATGACGCCCTGGAAGCGGCCGGGGTGCCCAAACTTTAAAAGCCATGAAATTAAAACCGTCAAGTAAATCTGAAATTGGTTGTCCGACGTGCATGTTCTTCGCGAGGTGTCCATACGAAGAGGACGCGGGACAATTTCCATTAGAAATGCAGTGCCCGATACTAGGTAAAGCTAACCCCGCTTTATTTACAGCTATTGCTAATCAAACGGGGCGGCTTCCTCTTGCCTTGCAGGAAGAGGTAAAATCCCTTTCCATATCGGTACATCGGTATCTACGTAACTAATCATCAAATTATAAATCATGCGAGTTTCAAAAGTAAAACCAACAGTAATCTTCCCAGAAACCCGGACACAGTCTGAAATAAGAAAGGACGAAAACAATCTGTATTGTGAACGCCTGCTGGCTGAGTCTGCAAAGCTTACCTCTGAAGCAATGGTGCTTAATGCCGAGGCCTCTATAATTAATTCCCACGCAAGTGTACTTATTAGCGACAATACTGTACGGCTTGCAAAGCTGATAACTGGATTGAGCGGTGAGAGTACGGCAAAATATTGGAGACCAAATACAACCTGGACATGGACACAGAAAGTTCGCGAACGTGATTTGACAGACTGGAGCGTTCAAGTGATGCTCCAGGTACAAGTATTGACAGGGCGTATGAAATTTAAAGATGAGTCAGAGACTGAAAAGCTGAAGCGTGAATATTCATTGGCACTTTGTGAGTAATGACTTGTGCTCGACTAAAACCAACTGCAAAAAATGAAGAAGCATGAGCAGGTGGTAGTGCTTCTTTTACCAGGTTCCAAAAGGACCTGGTTTTTCGCTTTTATAGCTATCTGCTCCCTTTGTTGCTCCATTTTGAGTAGTAATTGCTGAAATCCTTTGCAAGATTGAGTTTGAGAGGGGTATGATTAGGGATAATACGAATTGAACCCAAGAAAAAATGCAGCTAACCCAAATGCTGTAAACATGTTTTTGTGTTTGGGAAACGCTGGTTATAGGTTTGTTTAAGTGAATCATTGGAATCAACCAAAAAAATGTCAAGAACAAATTATATAACAAAACCCAATGTTATAAAAACACATTTTTTAAGCAAATGCACTTGAATTCTATTTGTGAAAAGGTTGAGCCGCAACAAATAATACAACCAACCCAAAAGTTGTAATCTTTTATTTTTTGCGGTTTTAACTGACAGGTACGTTTGTACCAGCTCTCTAAACAAGAGTTTTTTTAGGGTTTGAATTGCGAATCAAAGTAAACTGAAACGTACAAAAACAAACAAATATGTTAAACGACACCAGGCTTTTAACTAAGAAAGAAGTTGCATCTCAACTGCGAATCACTCCGCGGATGATTGAGAAAAAACAAAAAGCCGGCGATATTGCCTTTATTAAAATTGGGCGTCGCGTCCTTTACTCACCGGCTGAGATTCAGCTTTTTATTTCCCGTAATACTCACCGGATAACCGCGTAATCTATGCAACAAACAACTTTAATCACTATGAGTCCGGAGGACATTGAAAACATGATCCAAACGGCCGTAACAAAAGCATTAGCCAGCTTGGCGCCGGTCAATCCGAGTAATGAAATACTTACGCAGGATGACCTGGTTAAACGACTTGGTGTATCTAAGGAAACTCTTATTACTTGGGGAAAGCGTGGTTTGCCGTGTCTTCGCGCCGGCGGACTGGTCCGCTACAAGTGGGACGATGTACTTAAATACATGGAGAATAAGCGAAAAAAATAAAGCCTGGTGACCGAAACACCAAGCTTTAAATAAAGTAGAAAACCAAACTGATACAAAGGTAACATGTTTAGTAGTGAAGAACCAAATATATTTCAGGACTTCGGCTTTGTAGTGGTGCCCCGGAAGATACGCCAGCATTGGATTTGGGAAGACCCAGTCAAGTTAAAATGGTGGCTGGATATTTTGATGGAAGTGAATCACCAAGATAAGAAAATTAACATCGGCTATCAACTAATTGATTGTAAACGAGGACAATCAATAAACAGTTTGCAGACCTGGGCAAAGAGATGGCGGGTTGATGTAGGTAAAGTAAGGCGTTTTTTTGATTTACTCAAAAGTGACAAGCTGATTGATGTCGAAGACCTTCGAAAAACGACACGCCTAACTATTTGTGAATATGAGAGTTATACAGGTCGTCAGCATGCAAATGAATCTCAAATGAATCTCAAACGAATCTCAAATGAATCTCAAGTGAATACAAACAAAAAGGGTAATAAAGAAAATAAAGAAAATATAGATGTTGATCTAACGGACTCATTTGATGACTTCTGGAATTTGTATGATAAAAAACGAGGCATGATTCCAAAGCTGAGAAAAAAGTGGCAAGGCCTCACAGATGAAGAGCGAGCAAAGGCAATGGACCACATTCCAAAATATGTTGCATCAACTCCGGATAAGAAGTATCGACAAGATCCAGCAACCTACTTAAACAATAAATCTTTCAACGACGAAATAATTTCTGACAATGACAACAAACCAGCAGTCTTGGACGACGCAGAAGCATACAAACAGCAGAGAAGAGCAGAAGAGGCGAAATGGCGCTGATTTAAGCCTTCTTGCTTTTGGTACGCTACCTCCGCAAGCAATTGAGGTAGAAGAGGCTGTTTTGGGGGCTGTAATGCTCGAACAGAGGGTGATTCCTTACGTGTTGGATATCCTTCCGGTTGCAGAATGCTTCTATAAGCACGAACACCAAAAAATTTACAGCGTTATTCAGGCGCTTGCAAACAAAAACAAACCGATCGATCTGCTTACAATAGCAACTGAAATGAATGCAAGGAAGGAACTGGAGGAAATCGGCGGTCCGTTCTACCTTACAAAAATTACAAACTGTGTCGTATCAACTGCCCACGTAGAGACTCATGCCAGAATCATTAAAGAGAAATTTTTAAGACGTCAAGCTATCAGCACATGCGCTCAGATAATGCAGAATGCATACGACGAAAAGAACGATGTTTTTGATGTTTTGGATAATAGTGAAAACGCATTTATCAAATTAAGAAACAACACCGCTGTGTTCTCTTTTGAGACGGCTGATGTCTTAGCGACGCAAGAACTCACCCGGATGGATAAGGTACGATCAACACCTGGTTATCTTTCTGGTGTTAAGGTTGGCATAAGACCAATTGATCAAATAACGCGCGGTCTACAACCTACAGATTTGATTATCCTGGCTGCCAGGCCATCAGTGGGTAAAACCTCCTTTGCATTAAATCTTGCTATAAATGCGGCTGCTGAAGGTCCTGTTGCTTTCTTTTCGCTTGAAATGAGCAAAGGACAATTGATGACGCGGGCTGTAAGTAGTCAATGTGCGATAAACCTGGAGAAAATTCTTAACGGCGCCAGTTTAAGTGACGCAGAGTATGATCAATATGTCGAAGCGGCTAATCAGATAGGAAATCTTCCGTTGTTTATCGACGATACAGCAGCCCTTACTATCAATGATTTTCGCTCCCGCGCCCGAAAACTTGTTCTTAAGCACAAAGTAAGATTCATTATCATAGACTATTTACAGCTAATGCGTGGCGGCTCTGATGGTGAAAAGTTCCGGGAACAAGAAATCAGCAACATTTCTCGTAATCTCAAAGCGATTGCCAAAGAACTAAACATTCCTATTGTTGCCTTAAGCCAACTCAGCAGGGCAAGTGAAAAAGAAAAAAGAGAACCTCAGCTGAGTGACTTACGCGAGTCTGGCGCTATTGAGCAAGATGCTGACATGGTAATGTTCTTGACCCGGCCATCATATCAAAAAGACGAAAGGGAGATTGATCCGGAAATTCAGCATGATGTTGACTTGCACATTAAAAAACATCGCAACGGTAAGCTTTGCAAAATTCCGCTGAAGGCAATCTTATCAATTCAAAAATGGTTTGACCTGCAGGCTTACGATGAGTATATGAAAGTATTTTAATCATCTAACAATTTGCACGCTCAACAAACTATGAACCAGCAATTAACAATAAAACAGAAACGCTTCGCAGATGAATATCTGAGAGATTTAAACGGCAGGCAGGCGGCTATCCGGGCAGGTTACAATCCAAAGTCTGCAAAAGAGCAAGCCAGCCGGCTGTTAACAAATGTTAACCTCAAAGTGTATCTATCCGCTGAGCTTTCCCGCTTATCACTTTCTGCAGAAGAAACCGTAAAGGCATTATCTGACATCGCCAGGGCTTCTTTAAATGACTACTTCACACTTGTGGACAAGGAGTTTACCCCGATGATCAAAGTCAGCGTGAAACAGATTATCGAGGACCTCAAAGCACAGATACAAGATTTTGAAAAGTATATCACAGTTGCAAAAGACATTTCCGATACTGAATTAAAGGAAATCAGAAATGAACAGGCGGTAAAGCAGCGGCAAATTGTACGCTTAGAAATTGAGTGTGAAAGGAATCCTAATGCTTACCGGATTATACCAGGTGAGACTGTAATGATCAAGGAAGCTAAACTTGATCTGGCTCGCCTGGCTCTCGATAAGGAAGCCGGCAGGATCAAAGCCTTTAAGTTAACTGAACATGGTTACTCAATTGAGTTTTACCCGGCAGATAATGCACTGAGAGACCTGGCGCGTATTCACGGTCTATTCAAAGACAACCTTACGGTTGATGCTGGTGAAAGCTTTTTCGAGTATTTGAAAAAAAGTTCAATCATTTAAACCCTAACGACATAAAAACAATATTCTATGCCAGCACCAAACGGAAATAAACATGCAGTAGGAAATAAGGGCGGAGGTCGTAAGACCAGCTATAAACCAGAGTTTACTGTGATGGCAAAGAAGCTTGCCATGCTTGGCCTTACTGATGCAGAAATGGCCGGGGTGTTTGAAGTGACAGAAAAGACGTTTAACACCTGGAAAAAGAAGTTCATAGAGTTTTCTACAGCCCTTAAAAAAGGGAAGGCTATTGCCGACGCCCAGGTTGCCAAGAAGCTATTTGAACGGGCAACCGGTTATGAACATAAGGCTGTGAAGTTCTTTCAATTTGAAGGGCAGGTGATCACCCAAGAGTATACTGAACGATACCCGCCTGATACAACAGCAGCAATATTCTGGTTAAAGAACAGGCAGGCGGACAAGTGGCGAGATAAGCAGGTGACCGGAGTCGAATTTGAAAAGCTTACAGATGAGCAGCTTGATCTTATTGTCAATAAACTAATCAATCAAAATGGATAGGGAGCAGAAAATCAAGTTTCTTGAAGGCATCAGAGCCGGTAAAATCAACCTGGCAGAAATGAAAGGTGATGTAGAAAAGTTTTACACTCGGGTCTCTGCACCGGTTAAAGAACTTGTTGAAGATACACAAGGTGATATGCTTCCTTACCCTGTAATCGCTGATGACGTGGTTTTTAGGTGTCAGCAGGATGGTAAGACATATACATTCAAAGAGATTGAGCAGCGTGCGCCTAAAAGCGGTGTTCCGATATGGTGTTCGATGGGTGAGCATGATGAAATCACAACAATTACAGTATCAGGGGCAACAAAAGACATGCTCCTGGAAGAGGCTGTAAGATCGCTAAAAAAATAGGTTCAATTCCAGTCTTCCCCACGATTTACACCTGAAAGGTGATCAAGGGGGTGGATTAGGGAGTAAAAAAAATAAAATCATTAAACAAATTCTTATGGCAACAGAAATAACACAAGGCGGTTTACAGTGGAAAGCATCTATTGATTATTCGTCCCTTGAAGTCGATGCAGATAATATTGAGAAGATCCTTGCACGGCTGGGTGGTAGCGTTATTGACGTTGGTCAGGTCAGTACCGATATGAAAAAGGTGCAGGATGTCATTGCGCAATCTGTACAGGCCTCCGCGCAGAAAATGCAGACGGAGAATGAAAAAGCAATAACAACGGTCATTCAGCAGACCAAACAGATACAAGATGAGTTGGCAAAAGAAGCCCAGCCTATTTTCGTTACTCCTGAAACAGTTGGCGAAGAAAAGAAGTTGATGGAAGAAATCGTGTCCAATGCGAAGAAAGATTATGAAGAGCTGATTGCATACCAAAAGGATTTACGCGAGCAGGGGTTCAATGGTCCTGTAAGCCAGCGCCAGGGCACAAATAAGAAAGGTGGTTCAGAAGATGTACAGGCTGTACTTTCTGACAGCTTGCAAAGCGCAATTGCCCAGGCAGAAAATGCTTATCAGCGTTTGGATGATGAGACGAGGGCTTACATAGATGAATTAATTGATCTGGAAACCCAGTTGCAGAAAAACAAAAAGGCTCAGCAGGAACTTGATAAAGCAAGTGCTGACGGTAAGGTTTCGGCCGGCGAGTATAGTGCTGCAATAGCGGCGTTAACCGGTGAAGAAAAGTTGCTTTCTGAGGATATTGAGCTGATCACCAAGCGGCAAAAAGATTACGAAGCATTGAACACCGGTAGCATTAATTCTATCAAAGAAAAGAAAGCAGCCCTTGCCCAATTGAAAGCCGAGTATGAAGACCTTTCTGATGCTGAAAGGGAAACTGCAAGCGGCCAATCTCTTAATCAACAGATCAAAGATTTGAAGGTTGAGATTGCTTCTCTAAATCCTGAGCGAATAGCAAAAGTGAAAGATGGGATAAAGGGTGCATACACCGAACTTTCGCAATTGAAGAATCAGATAGCAAGCGGTGCCCTGGAAGGCCCTGCCTTGGCAAAGGCAACTGCAAGAGCGATAGAGCTACAGCATGAAGTAGACAACCTCACAAAAAAGATAAAGCTTGCTGCATCAAACACCTCTGGCATAGATGCACTGGCTCAAGGAGTCCGCGGCTTAGTTGGTGGATTTACAGCAGCGGCAGGAGCTGTAGGACTGTTCACCGGAAGTAATGAAGCAGCTGAAAAAACGGTTGCGCAGGTGACATCCGCATTGGCAGTTTTAAACGGGGTGCAGGAGCTATCAAACGTCCTTGCAAAAGATAGCCAGCTTAATGAATATCTTAGACTGCAGTTCTCCAAACTTGCTACAACAGCCGCCACAGAGCAAGCGGTTGCAACTGGTGCCGTAATAGTGGCAGAAGAGGCTCAGGCTGTAGCTGCAACAGGCGCGGCCACTGCACAAAAAGGGCTTAACGCTGCGATGGCTGCCAACCCTGCCGGTATATTACTGGTTGCTCTCACAGCGATCATTGGTGCCGTGCAGTTGCTTTCGACTAAGACGGAAGATGCCGCTGAAAAGCAAAAGGCTTTAAACGATGCTTTACTGGAATCGCAAAGACTATCTGCAGAAATATCCAGGTTATACATTGACCAGGCGAACCAACGGCAGATTCAGCCTTTGAAAGATCGAGTGGAAGCACTTAAAAATGCCAATGCATCCGAAGAACAGATATTGAATGCTGAAATTGCCCTTTCGGCTAAGCGTAAGGAACTTGCCTCTGCGCCGGTTACTTCTGCCGGTAAGTCTATTGTTGATGAACTTACAAAAGCAACATCTGAATCACTGGATGACCTTAATCACCTGGCAGCCCAAATCGAACAGTATAATGATGATATCGCCCACATCTCTGATAAAAGCGATAAAAAGAAAAAGGAGCAGTTAGAAAAGGAAAGAGCTGAGTTGCAGAGCGATTACAATGCAAAGTCTGACAACTATAACCGAAACATTGCCTCACTTAAAGAATTTCACGAAAGTGAGTTGGCTCTTGACCAGCAGCAGGCGGCATTAAGGAAACATAGCTATGAGCAACAGCTTAAAGATTCTGTTGCTTTTTGGGAAACAAGAGTCGAGCAGGCAAAAAAAGGTAGCGAGGAAGAATTGAAAGCGCGGAATGGGTTAGCAGATGCAGAAGCCCGGCAATCATTATCCGATCCAAACCTTACAGCCGGACAACAGGCCAAAATAAATGCGGATCGTAAGAAGGCCCAGGCAGATGCAAACAGGGACTTTCTGCTGGCATTCATTGATCAGCAAAAGTCTTTAGTAGAAGCTCAGCTTGCAGCGGCAAAACAAGGCTCTTATGCAGAATTGAAATTGAGGATAGATGCTTTGAATGTCGCTGCCCAAACGGAGATTGTAAATGCCCAGGGAAATGCTGCCAAGATAAAAGAGATCGTGGCAAAAAACGAAAAGGAGATTGCGGAACTACGTAAGCAGTATTCTTTCGAAGTTGCAAAAAATGATCTTGACGCGCGTATATCCAATACCAATACAATGCTTGCACAGGCTGAAGAAGGCGGACAGCAGGAGCTTAATTTGCGCAAGCAGCTGAATAGTCAAAAGGAAGCCCTGGACGAATTGAGTGCCCAAAATACTATCAATGACACAATTACACTTAACGCAAAGCTTTTAGAATTAAAGGCTCAGTTGATTAAGGATAATGAAAAGCTTGATGATGCATACATTGACAACTATGTAAATAAGCAGATCAAATCATTTGAGCAGGCTGCAGAAAGCCAGAAGGCTGGCAACAACAGTATAATTAACAACCGGTTTTCATCAAGCAGCGATGTTTTCAATGCGCAACAGAGCAATTTTGAAATAGACCTGGCTGCGCAACACAAGGCTTTAGCTGAAACACGCATTGCTATGTCTGATCTGAATATTTCTCAGACTGAATACAATAAGCTTAAGGATAAAGAGTTTGAAATCAAAAAGAAGATTGTTGCCTTAGATGAAGGAAAATACCAGAACGCAAGCAAAAAACAGATTGATGATTTAAAAAGGGTTGGTGCTGGTATTTTGTCTGTATCATCTTCCTTGCAAAGCTTAGCCAGTGCCCTCGCTGATGCTAATCCGGCTCTGGCTGATACAATAAGTACATTGGGTGATTTGGGAAATGTGGCTGGCAACGCAGTTAACGCTGTGGCAAGTTTTAAAGAAGGAAATGTTTTTGGTGGTATATCGTCAGCAGTCTCAGCTATTGGTGGCCTGTTTTCCATTGGCGCCAAGGCTAAGGAATCGGAACGTAAAGCTCAGGCAGAGATCAAAGCTTACCAAGATGCATTAATCATCGGTGAAATCCAATACAACGAGCTGCTGAGGGATAGGGTTCGCAGCCAGGAAGACATTGGCAAGCTGACCAATCAGGAGTTAAAGGACCGGCAGGCTATGCTTGAGCTTCAGAAGCAACAGGCGCAAGCAGATTACGACCGCTTACTAAAACAGATACAAGATACTGGCCAGCAAATTACAGGTGAGCATACAGAAAAGTATGGCGGCTTTCTGGGCATTGGCAAAAAAACGAAGGTCGTTCAGGATCTGGCTGGCTTATCAGGTACCGATTATGATCAACTAGAAAAACTGTTTACGGAAGGCAAGCTTGATGATGCCACTAAAGCATGGTTCTCTGAATTGCAACAGGTGCATGATGAACTCGATGCCATTGGAGAATCGGCACAAGCAGCCCAGACAGAACTTAATCAGCGCTATACTGGAACTACTGCAGATAGTATCCTGGATGGCATTATCCAAGGCTTCCAGAATGGCTTGCACTCTGCTGCAGACTTTGCGGATAACTTCCAGGACCTGATGAAAAACGCGGTACTGAATGCCCTTAAGTATCAAACCTTGCAGAAGCCGTTGGAGGATTTTTACAATCAGTTCGCCAACTTATCCGGAAGTGGCGATGTGTTGACCAGTGATGAAATAAGTCAATTGCAACAGTTGTACAATGACATCATCAACAAGGCAGGGAAGCAATTTGAGAACCTTCAGTCAATAACCGGCCTCAATCTTAACTCATCCGGCAACAGCGGCGGCAGTGCTTTATCCGGAGCAATAAAAGGAATCACTGAACAGCAGGCAGATTTATTGGCTGGCCAATTTGGAGGCTTGCGATTGACAGCTATACAACAGTTGAACGTGGCGACCGATAGCCTAAAATCATTAAACCTTATTGTAGATAATACGGCAAGATTGATAAACATTGAACGGATAATGCGTGATCAACAATTAAACGGGATAAAAGTGAGGTAACATCTCGCATCAGAACCCGGTGTGAGTTGAGATAGGAACTGAACGGACCCCGTATTATCAAGTGCTTGTCAATGCAAAAGCTAAAGGGGAGCAAATAATGGAGTAAATATTTAATCATTTATAAAACAAGTCGTATGAGCGATAAGAAAAGGTTACTGGACCTTATTCCAGAAGAATACCAGGCTGAAATTAGGAAGGAAGTTCTTGAAGAGGTCTATGGAAAGAAAAAAGAGGAACAAGCCGAAATGGACGCCATGATAAAAGCTTGGGCCAAAGAAGAAAATGAAATTAATAAACAAATGAATCCCAGGAGGTAAAAAATGGAAACAAAATTAGTTGTTCATTTCGACGAGGGCGCCGCATTACGAAAGATTGGTAACACTAAGCAATGGATTAAAGTCATTAATGACAACGTGATCCCGCTTTATCAGAAATTGCTGTTTGGCTCACTTACTGATGAGATTTTCAAAGACATCCTGGCTGGCGCACATAAGCTCACGCAGGATTTGCACGCAGACGCAGAGGACCAGCTGGGACAGGGAATTGCCGGTAGGCATTTGAGGAAGAATATTATCGGTGAGATTGATGGTATTGTCGGAAAAATCTTGGAGGTAATTGCAGATATAAGAAAAAGGGAATGGAACCCCGTCTCTGGCCACGGAGCAAGTGTATTATCTTTTATTTCCATTGATGCAGAAGGTAAGGCGATACTAACCCCGGAAGCTGAGGAGTCAATTAGGAATGAGTTTAAGATTGGCCCTGTTACTGATAAAGGCAAAAAGCTGTACAAGCTTCATGTAAAAGCTTTGGATGCTATAAATGCAATGTTGGAGGCGATGGACACGGAGGAGTTGGTGCTGTTACCCATGGAAGAGCTTTTCCATATAAATGGATTTCGGAATGAAAAGAAAACAGCTGAATTAATCCCAATAGGTTACGACGAGTTTGGTAATTAAAAATTTGTCAGAGTTGTAAGCCCCTTGCCGGCCAGGGTAATGACCGGCAATTATATTAATGTAATCTATGTTTAAAAATGTTCTGCCCGGTTACTCTTGACTGGGTTTATTTAGTATTAGTAATAGAATCTTTTACTCTCCTCAATTCAATTTTAAGCGAGTCGTTTTCTTTTTTTAAGGTATCATCCAAATGGGTATCGGTGCAAGATTTTAAAGACAGGCAAAATGCTGTAAAAGCAAACATCAAAGGTGCTACTGCCTTAATGATTTTCCACCAGTGACCTTTTCGTTGTTGTTTATAATATCTTTTAAACCCACCCTGCAGACTTTTAAACGTTGTTGCGAGCCTTCCGACCTCGTAGAGCTCTCTTCCCGGCTCAATTGTTTTTATAATTAAGTCTTTTTCAAAAACAATTATGTCAAGGTATTCCCTCAACTCATTTTCAGAGTAGCTTTCAAAATCTCCTGTTTTTAATTCATACGCCTCGAATCTGACTCCTACACCTTTCAGATTAATGCAATGATCAAGTAAACTTTGAAGTAATTCATGACTGGCTTTGAGCATCGATTATATTTATATCGTAAGTTTAAGATAATTAGTTTAGGCAGTTCTGATTGAAAAATAAAGAAGATTTTTGCTCCCTTTTCTACTCCCCTGAAAACAAAAAAGCCCTGAAACTCAATAGTAACAAGGCTTTAGTTATTTTATATGTAGCGAGGATGGGAATTGAACCCATCACCTCAGGGTTATGAATCCTGCGCTCTAACCAACTGAGCTACCTCGCCAACGGGCGGCAAAAATAAGCGGGTGGCATCATATCTCCAAAACACTTTTTAAAAGAAAATTTCCAAATGTTTTTAATTCTTAAAACGCATAATTGGAAAAAGAAAAAGCCCGTTGTAAAAACAACAGGCCGTCTTCGATTGCTTGCCATATGAAAATTCTTAGAAATCTATTTATTATATTTTTTTATATGTATTTTTTACATTTACTGTTTCACAAAAATAAGAGTTCATTTAATATAAAACAAAACATATTTTATTTTTTAATGTATTTTATGCTTTTTGTGGATAAACTTTTAATGCTTCCTCCAGGCAATCCATCGCAGCGTCTATTGATTGAGTGTTTAAAACGTATGCCAACCGTACTTCCTGCCGTCCAAAACCTGCAGTTCCATAAAATCCGGAAGCCGGTGCAAGCATAAGGGTTTGTCCGTTGTAGGAGAATTCTTCCAGCAGCCACTGACAAAACAAATCTGTATCCTGTACCGGTAATTTGGCCATTGCATAAAACGCTCCTCCGGGATTAGGACAAAAAACGCCCGGTATCGCATTTAATCTTTTCACCAGCAAGTCACGTCTTGCTTTATACTCAGCCCGGGTTTCATCAAAATAATCTGCCGGAAGGTCAACGGCAGCTTCACCTGCTATCTGTGCAAAGCCGGGAGGGCTCAATCGTGCCTGTGCAAATTTCATCACCGTATCAAGCAGCAACTGATTTTTGGTAACCAAAGCGCCTATTCTTCCACCGCAGGCGCTATATCGTTTACTAATAGTGTCCATTATCACCACATGATCATCAATGCCTGTGAGTTGCATGGCGCTGAAATGTGTTCCTTCATAACAGAATTCGCGATAAGCTTCATCGGAAAAAAGATAGAGCTGATGTTTTTGTACGATCAGTTTCAGCGTTTCCAATTCCTCTTTGCTATAGAGATAGCCGGTTGGATTATTAGGGTTACATATAATAATACCTTTTGTTTTGGGAGTGATAGCCTTTTCAAAATCGGCTATCGGTGGCAATGCGAAACCTGATTCAATGGAAGATGGGATCGGCACTACTTTTACACCGGCTTCGGTTGCAAACCCATTATAATTTGCATAGAAGGGTTCCGGTATAATTACTTCATCACCTTCATCAAAGCAAGCCATAAACCCAAAAAGGATCGCTTCTGATCCACCTGTGGTTACTATAATTTGCTGGTAAGTGACATCAATATTAACTCCTCTATAATACTCCACCAGTTTCCTGCGATAACTTTCATTACCTGCGCTATGACTATATTCCAGTATTTTAAAATCAGAGTGCCTTACGGCATCCAATACCATCTTGGGGGTTTCAATATCCGGTTGCCCGATATTTAAGTGATACACTTTTGTACCTCTTTTCTTTGCAGCTTCTGCAAAAGGAACAAGTTTCCTGATAGGGGAGGCGGGCATTTGTTCACCCCGCTTACTGATGTTTAACTGTGTCATATAGCAAACCTACGCATATCATTCAGAAACACAAATGACCCTTGCATTCAAAATTACAAATGGATAAATCAATGAGATTTTTTAACAGTCTTACAATCTAAGACGCAAAGCTGCTGAAATAAAAAAACCACCCTTTAAGGTGGTTTCTGTCAAGTAAATTTTGATATGAGATTCGTTCTACGACTTAGGTTCAACCTCGCCATTAATCTCAAGGATCACCGGTTCTGCAACATTGGCAAATTTTACCGTAACGCGTTTGGTAAATTGTCCTTCCGTATTAGCGCTATAGGTAACTTTTATCGCGGCCGACTTTCCTTTTAATACCGGTGCTTTTGAAAACTCCGGAGAAGTGCATCCGCATTCGGCAGTTGCACTTTCAATAATCAGCGGTTTGCCGGAAGCATTCGTAAACTTAAACTCGGTTGTTACCGGTTTGTCTTTGGCTATTTTGCCAAAAGAATGCCTCATGGTAGAGAACTGAATGTCTTTTTCGGTTTGCGCAAAAACATTCAGACTAAATAATACTGCTGCTAAAAAAAATAATTTTTTCATGGATAAGTTTTTATCTGTTGGGTTTTAATTTCTGAACGGCCGCATTGGCAGGTGCCGCATTCTCAGGAGCCTTAAAAGTTTCGCCGTGGAAACGAACTACCTGTTTCAGGCCATTATTTAGAAAAATGGTCACAGTTTTTGTGAATGGCCCCTCGCTTGCCGCGTTGTAACCCATGGTAATTTTAAAGCTTTCGCCTGCAGCATATGGGCCGGGTTTCCATTTTGGAGTGGTGCATCCGCAACCCGCCTGTACATTTTCTACACGGATAGAATCACTGCTGATGTTTTTTAACGTTACATCATACTCCACTGGTTTGCCCTGGGGGATTTTTCCGAAGTTGTGATCCAGCTCGCTAAATTCAACCACCTTATAAATGTCTTGCTGTGGTGCTTCCGCAGGTGTTGTTGTCTGTGCCTTTGCACCTATGAAGGCAGTCATCACCAAAGCACTCATTAAAACGGATATCTTTTTCATTTGCTTTTGTTTGTGAATGTAAATTTAGAAAACAAATCTAACAGAAAGAAACAGAAGAAGAAATGAAATTCCGGCGTACGGTAATTTTAAAAGAATATTATACATCTTTGCCGCAGTAGTGTGAATTGGAAGTGGATTGTTTTAGCGGCTAACAATCGTTTGCCTTTTGTTGAATTTAATAAATTTGCAGCATGGAAAATCTGACCGCCCCATTTGAACAAGGGAACGATATGCTTTCCTATGAAGACTTTCGTTCTGCAGTGTTAAATGATTACCGGATTGCCCTGGAAAGCAGGGAGGCAAGTTTGCTTGGAAGGAGGGAAGTGCTTACCGGTAAAGCCAAGTTTGGCATTTTTGGCGATGGTAAGGAGGTTGCCCAGGTGGCGATGGCGAAATTTTTTCAGCCGGGTGATTTCAGGTCGGGTTATTACCGCGATCAAACCTTTGCATTTGCTGCAGGGCTTGCCAATATACAACAGCTTTTTGCGCAGTTGTATGCCGATGCTGATATACAGAATGAACCTTTAAGCGGCGGCCGCCAGATGAACGGTCACTTTGTTACACGTAATGTAGATGAAAACGGCAATTTCCTGCCGCTTGCAGATCTTAAGAATACCGCTTCAGATATGGCGCCCACTGCATCGCAGATACCGCGTTCTGTGGGTCTGGCTTTTGCATCCAAACTTTTCCGGAATTCTGATGTGTTGAAACCTTTTACTGCATTATCACATAACGGTAATGAAGTTTGTTTTTGTACTATTGGCGATGCTTCAACATCTGAAGGGCATTTCTGGGAAGCGGTAAATGCAGCAGGCGTAATGCAGATACCGTTGGCCATTTTTGTATGGGACGATGGTTATGGTATTTCGGTGCCAAAGAAAGTACAAACCACCAAAGGGTCTATTTCGGCTGCTATGGAAGGTTTAAGGAAAGAGCCCGGTACCAATGGTATAGATATCTACCGGGTAAAAGGTTGGGATTACCAGGAAATGTGTGAAATATTTGAAGAAGGTATACAAAAGATCAGGGATACACATACACCTGCCATTTTTCATGTGGAAGAGTTAACCCAGCCACAGGGACATTCTACTTCCGGTAGTCATGAACGTTATAAGTCTCCGGAACGGCTGGAATGGGAGCGCAAATACGATTGTATAAGGCAGATGCGTGAATGGATCATCGGTAACGAAATTGCAGTAAGTGAAGAACTGCAGGATATTGAAATAGCTGCAAAAAAATATGTACGTGAATGCAGGAATACTGCATGGAACAACTACATCACACCGGCTAAAGAGCGGTCTGCAAAAGTGGTTGAGCTGATACGCAGCACCACCGTGAATGATATTGAGGCATATCAAAAACTGCAGAAAATTGCGGGCGAACTAGCAGCGATAAAAGAACCGCTTCGCAAAGATCTTTTCAGGGCGCTGTCAAGAGCGCTAACGATTGTAAACCGCATCGATCCCGCTTCTGAAATAAAGGCTCACTACGAATTTCTGAAAAAAGAAAGTGAAGCTTTATATAATTCTTACCTGTATGATGAAGGACCCAAAAGTGCATTAAAGGTAACCGAGGTAAAACCGGAATACACCAATGCATCTCCAATGATTAACGGGTACGAAATACTCAATCATTATTTTGATACTTTATTTGAACATAATCCGTTGGTAGTTGCTTTTGGTGAAGATGTAGGTAAGATTGGTGACGTGAACCAGGGATTTGCCGGTCTGCAACAAAAGCATGGTGAACTACGGATTTTTGATACCGGCATTCGTGAGCTGACCATTATAGGTAAAGGCATCGGGCTTGCGTTACGGGGCCTGAGACCTATTGCTGAGATTCAGTACATGGATTATATCGTGTATGGTCTGCAGCCATTAACGGATGATGTGGCGTCTTTACATTTCAGAACGGTAGGACAGCAGAGTTGCCCGATTATCGTACGAACCCGTGGTCACCGGCTGGAAGGTATCTGGCATAGCGGCTCACCCACCGGTATGATCATTAATGCCCTGCGTGGTATGTACATCTGCGTGCCAAGGAATATGACGCAAGCCGCAGGTATGTATAATACATTGCTTAGAAGTAATGACCCGGCGCTTGTGGTGGAAAGCCTGAATGGTTATCGCCTGAAAGAAAAACTTCCATCCAATCTTCTTGAATTTACAGTTCCGCTAGGTGTGCCAGATATATTGAAAGAAGGTACTGATGTTACCATCGTTTCTTATGGGTCTGTGCTTCGCATCATTCAGGAAGCCGTAGACCGCCTGGAAGAAGAACAAATCAGTTGCGAGATCATCGATATACAAACCTTACTTCCTTTTGATATTAATCATACTATTGTTGAATCCCTTAAGAAAACCAACAGGGTTGTATTTATTGATGAGGACGTGCCCGGTGGTGCCGCTGCATACATGTATAATAAAGTAATAGAAGAACAAGGTGGTTACCGCTGGCTGGATGTTGCGCCCCGCACGATTACCAGTAAAGCGCACCGGCCATCTTACGGTAGTGACGGCGACTATTTCAGCAAGCCTAATGCAGAGGAAATTTATGAAGTCATCGTAGAAATGATGAAGGAGTAATTGATGCCCGATAATTGGTTATTTATCGTGTATCAATTACTCCTTGCTGTTTTATATATCAGTTATAATAATTTAGGCGGGAATCCTTTCCTTCACCCATTTCTGGGCGATCTTCAATTGATCTTCCATAGTAAGGTTGGAATTGTTTAGCACAATAGCATCTTCTGCCTGGCGTAACGGGCTTACTTCGCGGTTACTATCAATATAGTCGCGCATTTCCAGGTTTTTCTGTACTTCTTCAATCGTGATGTTGGGGTTCTTCTCATATAATTCTTTATACCTTCTCTCCACGCGTACAGCAGGATCGGCCGTCATAAAGATCTTTAACTCAGCATTCGGGAAAACCGTGGTGCCGATATCCCTTCCATCCATCACAATTCCTTTTTCTTCACCCATCTTCTGCTGTTGTGCTACTGCAAATTCGCGAACATCTTTTAAAGCTGCAACAGTACTCACTTTCTCACTTACCAGCATATCCCTGATCAGCAATTCCACATTTTCACCATTCAAATACATATCGCTTTTGCCGGAGCGTTCATTAAACTCAAAATTCAGTTCAATGTTTTTTATGGCTTCTCTTACTTCGCCCTCATTTTCCAGGTTAATATTATTGCGTAAAAAATAAAGTGCAATAGCGCGGTACATAGCTCCGCTGTCTATAAAAACATAATTCAATTCTTTTGCCAACTGTTTTGCCAGCGTACTTTTTCCGCAGGAGGAAAATCCATCTATCGTTACTATAATTTTATTCATGTTAGCGCAAAGTTGCAGTAAAAAATGTTGCAATACAAACGAAAGAAGCTGTTCACATCGGGGTATGCAATCACAACATCTGCGCTTATGTAAAAGAATGTACCTTCTTAACAAGCAACACTTTCAGGAGGACTTTTCTTTTTTATGTAAAAAAGTACTTTAAGAAACTATTGACGTAGAGTATGTGTCTTGTTGTTTAACGTCTCTGGCAGATAACCATACTAATTTATCAAACCATCAGGCGACCTTAAAGTCGCCCGATGGAAAATAGCTGCTGCCAATAATTTATTGTCTGTAATATTAAACGAAAGACGACGCTTTATTGCTTTGGAAAATTCGGGTTTGCCTTTACTTCATTGATCTGCTGCATATGACGATTGGTGTGTGCGGATACAAGCAGCACCAGTTGTAAGGCATCTGCATTACCAAAGGGTAATTTTGTTACGTGGCTACGCAAATCATCAGTAGTGCTTTTTACATAGGCAATGGCACTGTCTCTGCCTGCATTAAAAGCTGTTAGTGTTTCATCTAAATTTTTATAGGGCGAGTGTACAGGTTTAAAAGGTTCGGGCGCTTGTGCTTTGTGAGATCTGTCTTCAATCATTGCAATAAACTTGTCATCTGAAAAGCTTGCTTTTAAACTGGTATCAGCCGGAGATTTTGCGGTTTGTTGCGCCATGCCTAAAATGCCGGGAGAAGCAAGCGTGATATGCTGAACACATTCCAGGATCGACCATCTGTTGGTATCTGCTTTAAAGTTGAGCTGTGCTTCTGATAAACCTTTCACCGCATCCATTAAATCTGCACGGGTCTTGTTGAGGTGGTCAATGGCAAACTGGCGATCTGTTGTGGAAAGATCCTTGCCGGTAATAAAAGCAAGACTGCTGCATAATACAGGTAATGCCAGCAATAAGAATATTACTTTTTTCATGGTAGTTTTTTTAACGATGATTATAAATGGTGGTTTTGAATAAACATCCGTAATAAATATACTCATTGATTTCGGCACGCAAAAGGGACGGAGACTGATAATAAATTATCGTTGCTTTGGTTGACTGATTTATATGGATATTCTTTTTTGAGCTACCAAAATCGCTGGTTACTTCTTTGCTTTTATTTCACCATCAGGCGTCTCTTTCAGAGTCGCCCGATGATGAAAGTTTTATCTTCAATTTTAAAATAAACCGGTTATTGCATATTATGCCGCAGGCTTATTAAATTTAAGCATCCGGAATCTCAGGTTCAACCAGTTTCGCCAGTTTTTCCAGCGATTCCTGCCAACCTAAGTAACAAGCTTCTGCGGGTATTACCGAAGGAATATTTTCCTGTGTAATTTTTATTTCAGTGCCTACCAATACTTTCTTGAGAGTTATGGTAGTCGTCATTTCGCCAGGCAGGTTGGGATCATCAAACTGGTCGGTATATTTAATCAGTTCACCTGGTTTTAGTTCAATATATTTTCCGCCAAAAGAATGGCTATGGCCGGTGCTAAAATTCTGGAATGACATTTTGTGCGTGCCTCCCGGCTCTGCATTCATCTGGTGTACGGTGCAGGTAAAACCGTAAGGCGGCAACCAGGAAGCAATGGCTTCCGGTTGTGTAAAAGCACGGTAAATTTTTTCTGGCGATGTTTTTAATACGCGATGTAAAGAAACACTGTTGTCTGGCATACAATTCATTTTCTATTCCTACTCGTATGGCTTTTCGGTGACGCCCGTTTTTGCTGTGGTGACTGCTCCACTTGGTTATAAAAATCGTTGCTTGCTCTTGTCTTACAAAGCTGCGCATAAAATAAATGGATCGCAGGGGGAGATTACGACAATCTGGTGGGGGAATCGCGACAGAAGGAGAATCAGGGTTATTGCAAGATGAATCAATGGCGAACTAAAGCAACAAGATAAATTTTTACTCAAAGCCATGTTTTTTAAGTGATATATGCAACCGGTAAAATACAATCGCTCCCTGAAGAACTTTTCAATTGCTAGTATCCCCATTTGAGCATTTTCCTGCATTAATTAAGATTGCCTGAAGATTTTGATACTGCAGCAAAGAGCTGTTGATATTTACAGGTTGCTGATGTAGCTTTAACTTACACTTCTACACATATTCAGCGGCATTAAGACAATGCAAATATTTTTACCGGTTGGAAATTTTTTGGTGGAGCAAAATTTTTTGCTCCACATTTTTTTTTCCAGATGTTGGTGCATTTTTTTATTTTAAAAAAAATTGTTCCACGCTACAAACAAAAAACTATCTCATATAAGTCTCTGCAATCAACAATGCAAAAAAAGGAGACCAACAGGAACTCGGATAAAATTGCGACCAAATGCAGCAGCCCGTACTATAAATATTTTCTTTTTCCTATATTGGCAATCATGAAAACAATCAAATTTTTTACAGCTACCATACCATTGATAATATTTATTGCCTTTGCCGTATTTCCAACAGCTAAAACCTTTGCCCAGGATTCAAAAGAAGTCGTACTCGGTTCGCGGATGGAAAAAGCAAAAGGCAACAGCAACGTAAATATTATTAAAGAGGAGGGGATTGGTGTAAAGATGGCGGCTGGAAGAAAGCCCCTGCAGTTAAAAAAGCTAAGCCTTCGTTTGCTGGATGATCATCACCCGGATACCGTTTCGTTTTATATCAGGCTGTTTTCATTGGAAAACGGAAAGCCGGAACTCAATCTTTTTCCTGATTCCGTTTTTATACGACCGATTATTAACAATGAACTGGATGCAGACTTTTCTGCATTTAACATAGACATCAGGGGCGATTTTCTTATCGGTCTTGAATGGGCCGCTACCGCCACCGGAAACAAACGGATGATCAATATACCCACCAGGCTATTTAATAAAGGAGTTTACTTCAAGAAAAAAGAGGAGTCCGAATGGAAGAAGGTTCCATTCTTTGGATTTGCGTTACAGGTGTTTGGGGAAAGGGCGAAGTGAAAATAGACAGTGATTGTTTGAGGCATTTACAATTCTAGAATCTTAAGGGTATTGCGTTCGAGGAGGGATTGCAGTATTAAGCTGTCTTATCCTTAACTAAATGTATATTGCTTTGCAACAAGTTTATTTCCCTCAACTAAAAGATTTCAAATCATTTTTCTTGCCTTCCTGTCTCAATGACTGCCTGACTATTGTCCACTTATTCCGTCCTCAAACTCTTCACCGGGTTGGCCAATGCAGCTTTTACAGATTGAAAACAAACCGTTGTCAGCGCTATCATCGTTACCAATACCGCAACTGCTGCAAACATCCACCAGTTGAGCGTTATACAGTAAGGATATTGTTCCAGCCATTTGGAAAGCACGACCCATGCAAGTGGCCCGGCAACAATTAAGGAAAGAAAAACCAGTTTTAAAAAATCTGCAGACAATATCGAAACAATGCTGCTCACTGAAGCGCCCAATACTTTGCGGATGCCGATTTCCTTGGTTCTTTTTTCTGCAGATAACACAGACAAACCAAACAGGCCGATACAGGAAATAAAAATGGTCAGCAGCGCGCTGAATAAAAGCAACTGCTTCCACCGGGCTTCCGCTGCATAGCTACGTGCATTTTGCTGGTCTTTAAAGTTGTAGGTGAACGGACTTAAAGGAAACAAAGTTTTAAAAGTGTTGGCGATGTATTGCAGGCTCGCCGTTTCTGTTCCGGGTTTTAGTTTGATGTATACCATTCCATAATCTGCGCTGGCATTCATGGTAATCAGTTGCGGCGTAATTTTTTCAGTGAGCGGTTTAAAGTGATAATCTTTCACCACACCTACCACCGTGTAGGTATGGTTGTTTTCAAAACTGGTTAGTTGTTTATTGACAGCCTGTTTCCATCCTGCCTGTTGTACAAAAGCTTCATTCACCAAAACAGCTTCCGTAGCATCAGAAGGATAATCCGCAGAAAAATTTCTTCCGGCAGCCATAGGTATTTTTAGCAAGGGCAGGTAAGAGGCATCAATATTATCAATCACCACATTTACCTCCTTATTATTCACTTTAACTGTGTTGTTGTTAAAGCCCTGGTTTTTCGGTGCGACATCTGCAATGCCGGGATACTTCAGCAGCATTTGTTTAAATAGCGCCGCTTCGCTGTGGGTAAGGTTGGATTTGCTTACCATCAGCAGGCGACTATCATCATAACCCAGGCTTTGTGTAGTGAGATAATTAAACTGCAGGAAAATAGCAAAGGTCGCGATGATTAAAAAAGAAGCCAGCGCAAACTGGAACACCACCAGCGTTTTCTGCAAATAGTTTTTTCCCGTCAGGTTAAAGCGGCTATATAAGGTTTGAACAGGATGATAGCCGGACAACACAACCGCCGGATAAAAACCCGCCAGCAAACCCGTTACAAGAAAGAGCGCGATATAACCTGCAACCAAGCCATTGCTGGCAAGATAGGCAAGTGAGAGCGCTTTGTTGGATAACTGGTTGAATAAAGGAAGCACCGCTATCGTAATGGCAATTGCCAGGCTGAATGCAATAAAACAAAGCAGGTAAGACTCGCTTAAAAACTGCAGCATCAATTGCCTGCGTGTACCGCCGATGACTTTGCGTACGCCGATTTCCTTTGCACGTTTTACAGACCGCGCAACAGTAAGGTTGATAAAATTGATGCAGGCAATCAATAGAATAAACAACGCAATCGAAGAAAGGATATAGGAAACCGCGGGGTTGCTTTTATCGGCAAGTATTTCATCCTCATCAGGCACCAGTTTGCCTAAGTGAACATTTGCCAGCGGCTCAAGCGCATAAGAAACACCGAGATTTTTAATCCCGTACCGGCTCTTTATTTTGTTGATGGATTCGCTTGCATCGGTTTCAAACACTTTGTCCATTTTATGTTCAACGGACTTCGGGTTCGCGTTTGACCCAAGCACCACAAATGTGCTGAGAAAAGAATTAAACCAGTTTTCATTATTGTTTTCATCTTCCGGTGATACTTTCAAAGGCAATAACACCTCAAACCTGACTGATGAATTCTGCGGACAATTTTTAGCAACCGCGCTTACTGTAAAAGGCACCAGGTTGCCGCGTTGATTAAGCAACATCGTCTTGCCCATGGCATCGGCAGTGCCAAAATATTTAACAGCCATGTCCTGCGTAAGCACAATCGAGTTAGGAGTCGCCAATGCAGTTGCAGCATTGCCGCTTACCAGGGGAAAATCGAAGACGGAGAAAAAAGCGGAATCAACATAGCTTACCTGTTGCGATTGAATTTCTTTATCAGTTTTGATATCTGCCTGTGATGGCAGAAATCTTACAAAGCTTTGTATCTCCGGAATTTTGGCAGCAAAACGGGGGCCGGGAAAATATCCGGTATAGCTGCCATAATGGTCGCTGCCATCGCCTTTGGTCATGCGCTTGTCGATACGGTAAATCTGTGCAATCTTTTGATGAAACCTGTCATAGCTTACTTCGTCTTTTACATACAGCATCATCAGCATGGCGCAGGCAAGTCCCAGGCTTAACCCTGCAATGTTGATGAAAGAATAAATTTTATTGTGCAGCAGGTTTCTGCATGCCGTAACGAAATAATTCTTAAACATATAGGCGCAGTTTGGTTTTAGCACTACCAATACAACGCCAGATTGTTTTAGGCTGAGAATCAAAAAAATAGAAATGCGATATGTTTTTTTGTGTACGGTATTGATACAGGGGGTGGGCGGTTTTGAGAAGCTGGTTGAAGAGAAACCTCTATTCAAATACCTGTTCATAATGTGCCAGCTTTCCTTCTTTGCTAATACCTTCAATAATTATCCTGATCTTTTTGGTAATGTCATTATTGTAAAAACTAAGTTTTACCTGATGATTTTCTGGTGAAGTAACAATATAAGGGCTCCAATACAGCGTTGAACGAACATCTGGTAAATTGCTTTGAGGATTTATTGCATCATAATCAGGCGAATAAAATTCTTTTATAAGAGAATAACCCATAATAATTGTAAAAGGCATTCCGTCAATGGGAGCTGATCTTGTCTCTCCTCCCTTTTTTGTATAAACAACAAGCGTACCTGTCGTCTTAAAAAGTTTTACATAGGCAATATCTATCATGAGTGTAGATATCACTTCTTCTACATTTGCTTTTCTGTCATTCACATAAATGGTCAGCGGACCTCCACGGTATATTACAGCTGGTTTGCCATCCGACAATTTTGTTAAGTATAAGCCAGGTGCACGACCCTGCAGATAAAAAAACAAGTTAGGATTGTGTGCCGCGGCAGGATCATCCAATATATCAAAAGCACTTGAAAAACCTCCCTTAAACATGGGAGAAGCATATTCATCATCCAGCATTTGTAAGGCTGTTCTTTTGGTTGCCCGTACGGTTACCCCTGGCAGCGTTATGCCCGACAATAATTTTTGAAGCTGTGCCTGCTCATCTGCAAAGTATAACGCACGGTTTATCCCCAGCGTGTCATGTAACAGGTAAGTAAAAGCATTTTTATTAAATTTTATTTTCTCCTGACCAGGCAATAAATTGTTGTCAAACATTACGTTGTTGGTCAGTTTAGATATCCTTCCCCTGGTAAACTGGTAGAATACTTTTAAAGAATCGAAAATAAAAAAGTCAGGTACTTCAAAACTACCGTTATCATTTATGGGTATTGTGAACAATTGGCTTAGTGAATCTTTACCTTTTGCTACTATGTATAAATCTCCTGCTTCTTTTAGCTGTGATGTTTTTGCATTGTATACCTTACCTCCAAGTTTTATATAACTGGTATCTGGTGGAAAAGTAATAACGGGAAGTTTACCTTGTGTAATATCTTTCCATTTAAACCTGCGCCATCCATTGGTAAGCATTACGTAGTCCAGATATGTTTTAACGGTATCATTGTTGCCGGAAAAATAATACCAGGGCCTGTGAATATATCCCTTCAATTCACTGCCAAGTAACAGATGAGAAATAATATTGTCTGCGCTATCAGCGCTTACACCAGCATCTGTAATGGCTACTGATAAATTTGAGTCAATTGTATCGGGCAGGTTTATTTCAAGTGTACTTTTTTTACGCTTAGCGAGATTGATGGAATCAAATTTCACCTCAGGATTAAAGATGGCAATATCATTATTTACATAAGTAATACGTTCGGCAAGAGGAATATAGTTATCATCAAACAAGGTGATTAGTAAAATACCGGCAGGCATCGGTGTCGTTAAAATAGTACCGCCCGTAGCAAAAGTTTCTTCCAGTTTGATATTGGCTCTATAAACTACCCGCTGGTACATTGTACCCACAATATGCAATGTTCTCATATTGGCTGGTGCGTTGACCGAACGTCTGATCAAAAAGTTCTTTCTCCCTTTTCCGTTCTCTACATTTATGGTAGCTCCGAAAGATTTGGCAACGGGTAATGTTGTTTCGTTAGAATTACCATATTCATCTGACCAATGTGCCTTGTATACTTCGCCTGCTGCGGGTTGTAAGTTGAATGTGCCCATACCATCATGCAAGCTGCTAAAGACTGTTACCGTTTCTCCTTTATTGTTAACAATACTACCGGTTACTTCCGCAGGTAATCCATCACTATTGATGGCTTTAAAAGCAACCTTTGATGAAATTGCTTCCACAAGGTCGCCACCTTCAGGAAAAAACTGAATGCTGGATTTAATTTTGCTTTCATCTGCAGCAGCCGGCATCAAAGAATTCCTGGCAATAACGCGTATGTCCTTATCAAATAAAAACGCAGTCTCAAAATTCAACATCCATTTGGTATAAGCACGAACATGTATAACTTTTCCGTCAAAATCCTGAGGTATTTCAAACTCACCTTGTGCGGACGATTCAACAATAGGTAAAGATTCGTGCAGCAAAATCTTACCATCAGCATCTGACCAATCTATATAGAAATTTTTGCTTAGAAAAGACGGAATGACACCCGCCATTACATAAGCTTTGCACCAAATGGTTTCACCTGGATTGTACCGGCCTTTGTCAAACTGCATATAGATACGTTCCTGCTGAAAATCATTTCCATAATGAGTCAGCGTACTATCAAAAGAAGATTGGGCGTAAGATGTGTTGGCTATGCAGATTAGAATAAACAACAAAATTGTAAATGTGTGTTTCATTAATGGCAGATGCAAGGGTTTGTAATCGTATCAGCACAATAAAATAACGGAATAAATTTTAAAACTAAAATGTGCGTAGCAACAATCTTAGCATTTATAGTGTAAAATTTTCCTGTATATATTATATAGAAGTTTCAGGTGCGCTGTCCGCGAATTATTTTGCTCTAACAGTTATCGGCTTTAGGGTTAACCAAGATTCCCGATTAATTTTTAATTACTGTCAAGAAATAGTATAATATGGCGTACTTAAGAATAAACCATGGGTATTACAGCTCGCGTCTCACTACCCAAAAAATACGATACTGCGGCCAGTCAACTTATTTTATTCAGGTAGAAAACTTTTCCTCCCAAATACAAATAAAGTTTGGTATCTATTACAAGCATGAAGAGATGGCGGCTTAATTTTCAGGGTTGTTAGGGGGCACTTATTCTACAACTTAACTTCTTTATCAATCTTTGCTACCTGTAATAAAAACCTGCAAAAATTTGTCATCGGTAATGTATCGATAGGCAACCCAAAGCAGACAAAATACTTGAATTTGGTCTTGGTATTTGCTTCAATGGTATAACCGCCGCCATCTGCAATCTCTGCAGGATATTCAATTTTCCACGGTAAATTATCAAAGCCTGATTTTTTTAAGGAGTCAATTAAAGATGCATATTGTTCATCGGTAATCGGTATACGATTCGTTGAAAATTTGAAGTTGGCAGAATCATAATCAATGCATTTGTTGATGAGTTTCTGGTAGTACAGAATTGATTTTAGTTCAGGATATTTCGTTTCCAGTGAATCGTAATATTTCCTCCTGTTTTCACTCAAAGATGCTCTTGTGTAGAAAAGATTACGTCCCATAAACCTGAACTTAAATAATTCCAGGCTATCAAGTTTATTTTCATTGTACACCGGGTAAAGACGCCCGGACGTTCCTCGTTTTACAATTATCTCTGTCTTATTAAAGGTTATGTTTATGGGCTGAAGTTTAAAAGGAGCATAACTGAACCTGAACGTTTCCAATTCCTGCGGTCGTAAGCTAAGGTTCTGTTCTTTAAATTGTTCTAGATATTGTACGCCATTATTAACGTAGGCAAAAGAATCTCGCCTGCTTAAGATATCTCTAAGTTGATAGATAAAAATAGCTGTGTCCGTATTATTATTAAGGTTTGGATAGTCGAAAGCATCTTTAGCTTTCCTTAAGTCATACAATAACTTTTTATTTTTAAGCGGGCTGTTGCACATTGTTAGAAAGGTGATGGCAAAAAGTAGCATCGTTAGCTTCGTCATTGCAGTATAATGTTTGCAGGGTTAAATATTTGTATTGCAGGACTATCTAAGTTCCTGTAAAATATCCAAAGAACTATGAATTGATGTGCAAAACGGAGCGTGCCTGTTTAATACAAACGCCAGTCCCTACTCGCCTGATTTCAACTGGTACACCATTCCCTTTTTCAATTCAATTGGTCCATTCTTCGAGAACAATTCCAATTGGTCAAAAGGTATAGAGGGATAAACAGTATTGGTAAATACCACTTCACCATCCGCAGCAAAAAGCTCAACGGAAGCTACATCAATAAGCAGCCGCCAATGCATGGAGTTGCCTGCGGATTTGTACGAAATTTTTTGAATGGAGGCATACCTGTTATGAATTTTTGCGGAGGTTGCCTTTGTTCTGTCTACAATGAACTGCCCGGCTTTGCTGTCGTAAATCATTTCGATGTATTCGCCGTTGCTGTTCTTCAAACGGAGACCGTATTGTTCAGGCGGATGACTGTTGTTAAATTCGAGTTGAATATCCAGGGGCGCCTTCTCTGCGTTAACCTTTGATAACAGGGGATAAGTATCGTTCACCTTAATATGCCGAAGCTTTAGCGCATTACCGTACAAGCTGGCCAGTTCTGTTACCGGGTTTTGCCGTAAGCGATATATGTTTCCTGTTTTGGTAATGGTTATTTCCCTGGGAAAGGTAGCTGCGCCGGCCCAGGTTTTGGTAATCAGTTGTTGTACTGCACCGCCGTACTGGTGCGATTGCATCCAGCCGGTGAAAATGCGACGTTTATCCGGTACATTGTTAAAGGTATTGCCGGCATAATTGTCTTTTCCATGGTCAAGCCATAATGTATCCTGCTTGGTACTGGTAAACTGCCTGCCATCGAAATCGCCGATAAAATATTGGGTAGCGGTTGCCAGCCGGTCAATGCCCTGAGTGAGGTCTACCACGCTTACGAGCAGTACCCATTTGATTTCATTGCTTCCTGCGACTTTTACCGGGAAGAGGTCCGGGCATTCCCAGGGGCCAATATGATTGCCCCGCCCCCTGCCAAAATCACTCATCAGCGTCCAGTTGAGTAAATCGGGTGACGAATAAAACTGAATAACATCGCCTGCAGCGAGCGCCATCAGCCAGCTTCCAGTCTTGTCATCCCAAAAAACTTTCGGGTCGCGAAAATCGGTGATACCGGGGTTTTTCAAAACCGGGTTGACTGTATGTTTTTTCCAGGTGCGGCCTTTGTCTGTACTGTAGGCAATAGCCTGGCTTTCGGGCCATTTTTCCTGGTTGTTATGATAAGTAAAGATGGCAACCATCGGCGGGTTTTGCAAGGTACCCAGCCCCGAGGTATTCTTTTCATCCACCACGCAACTTCCTGAATAGATAAAGCCTGCACTATCCGGGTAGAGCGCAACGGGTAGCTGTTGCCAATGCAGCAGGTCAGTGCTAACCGCATGGCCCCAGTGCGGGCCGGGTAAACCGCCCTTTTATTACGTGCTGGTAAAACAGGTGGTATTCGCCTGCATAATGAACCAGACCGTTGGGGTCGCTCATCCAATCCTGCCGGGGTGAAAAATGTATTTTCGGACGAAATGATTCAGGGTTGTCATACGCAGTTGCGGTTCCTTGTGCCAGAAGGTGACCTGGCCATACCGGCAGCAATGCAATCATCCAACAATAACTCAATCGTAGTATTAATCTCCTTTTATTCATCTTAACAACGTCCGGCTTTTATAAAAGCTTATTTTCTCCAACCTGGAGCAATTTGCCGGTTGGCCGAAAGTAATTTAGATTGCGTATATACTCAACTATTTAATCATCCCAACTGTAAACTTCTGTAATGAATGTAGTGTGGGAGGGTAGCATTGTAGCAGATGTGTTCACCGGGATTGCTTTGGAAACCTCGTAAACATTATTTAGAAAGAAAAGTAACTTTTGCATTTTTAGCAATGGTTAGCTTGCCTCCTTTTACAATCAGAGGAAAATCGATGATACACTCTCCGCCAGCGCCGGGTGCTATGATAACTTCAACCCCTTTAGGTATTTCTGTGGGTGGTTTTTGCCCGTCTGTCCAGTTACCTGCATTCGTAATATAGCCGGTGCCGGTAAACGTATAGGTAGTGCGATAGGCAGATGGCACAATTCCAGAATAGAGTTCTTCGCCTTTTGTGTAAGTTGTTGCAACAAAATAAAGGCGATTGTCTACTGCAACAAAATTCCTGAAATATTGAACACCTGCCAGGCCATCGTCTTTCACTTTTACCGTACCCGTATCTGTTCCGTCTGATACCCAAAGCGTATCATTCAACTTAAAAAATAGTTTCCCGCTGATGGCTGCGGTATAGGTATATGGGCCGTTGTTGCCTGTGCCGGGAAGACTTGATGCCGCACCGGGTGTTATATCTTTTACGAGTTTCGTTCCCTGCTCAGTGCCATCAGTTTTCCATAATTCCTGGCCATGTACACCGTCATTGGCAAAAAAGAAAACATTGCCATCTACATTAACGAGTTGGTTGGGAGAGGGGTTCCCGGTAGGAGAAATAGTCTTGACAAGGTAAACAGAGTCTGTAGACGGATTTATTCGCCAAAGTTCTGTCCCGCTGCTGTTGAATTCTATAAGGTAGGCAGAAAAATATAATTGTCCGCCCGATACAGTGAAATGACCGGTTGTTGAAAAATTATTTTTTACTTCCTCAATTGCTTCCTGCTGACCGCGGGTTCTAAATAGCTGTCTTACATAATCTTTTTTCGCCGAAAAATACAAGAACCCGTTAAACGCCATAAAGTTGGAAAACTGAGGGTCAAATTCCTGGCTGATAGCTGTAACCAATGCCGTACCTCCAATTGTTCCGTCTGTTTTCCATAATTGTGATCTGGAATTGTCGTCTTTCTGAAGGAAATACAATACACTATCAACCGCAGTCGGATAAATATTGTTGTAAGTATCAAAAACAACTTCGTTCAAAAGTTGGGTAACACTATAAGTGCCTTGCGTTGTACCATCGGAACGCCAGAGAAACCGGGTATAGTCTGTTGAATTGAAAAGTTCGAAATACACGAGGTTGCTGGTTGCCCGCACCCAAACAATGAGTTGTTTATCTCTGTCAAAGGCTTTTACCAACTCACCGTTAGTGCTGTTACCATTTGATTTTATAAGACCATATTTGGCTTGTAGTGAATCATATCCATCTGCATATAACTCGTCCTTCAGCCTGGCGTATGTTGTGATACTCTGTTTGTATAAGCCGTTGAAAGAAATATTATTTACTTGGGTGGTACCTGCATCCGTTCCATCAGAAGCCCATAGACCTCCATTAATTCCGTTGCTTGCGGTAAAAACCAATTTATTGTTGAATGCGGTGGGAAGCCAAATACCTGATGGACCAGTACTGGTTGTATTGATATCTTTCAGAAGGGTAGTGCCCGCTGCGGTACCATTGGTTTGCCAAAGTTCCAATCCACTCGGGCCATCATTCGCCTGGAAGATGAGTTGATGATTGAGCGGGCTAAAAACAGTAAAGTTGCCATCAGAGCCATTGATCCCCGGCGCAATGTCTTTTAGTTGGGCCGTGCCGGCTTCAGTTCCATCAGAGATCCAGGGTTCCCGATTTTGCCGGTCGGGGCCAACAGCATAAAATAACAATTTCCCATTCCATTCAATAGATGTGCTCATCAAGCAACTGTCTTTCACAAGCAGGGTGCCATTTGTGCTTCCGTCTGATTTCCACAACTGTCTCTTATAAGTAGTTGCAGTACTTAAAAAGCTTACACCCAGGTATAAACCACCTGTTACTTTTTTTACGTTGCTGATAGACGCTGTTTGGCCAGTCTCCTCAAAATCCTTTACAAGACTTAATTGGTTACCCTGGAGTTTGTACAATTTGTCAGAAAAGTTATTTGCCTTGTTGCCGGCAAAATAAATAGCATCATTAAAAGTTTTTATAAAGTCGCCTTGTCTAACAATAATATCACCTGCTGCTGCTACTTTTTGCATATTGCCGGGCTGGCCATTGGTCACCCATAATTTACGTTGCGACTCATAATAGTTCTGTGATGAAAAGTAAATCATTCCATCAGGCCCTGTGATTAGCTGGTCAGGAGCAACAATATCGTTACTGATGGGCATTGTGCCTTCAACGGTGCCGTTCGAAACCCATAACCTGGGGCCGGCATGATTGCTTTCCGGTGTAGTGTAATCGACAATTAAAAAAAGTTTATTGTTAATCACATATAAACGGTTTACTCGTGCACTATAATAATCTTTTGTACTCGCAAAAAAATTAAACAAAGAAACAGTACCATCGGCTGTGCCATCAGATGAATACAATTGTCCCTTTGATATAAAGTAAAATTTTTCACCAAGGGCCATGATATATTGTGGCGAGGAAAAGTTTCCCATTTCTTTGGTGCCGGCTTCTGTACCATTAGATATCCAGAGTTTATTTTCACCGCCGTTTGTTGCAGAAAAAATGATCCCGTTTTTAAATGCAGTGATATAGGAGATGTTGGATGATTCAGTTCCTGTGTAAATATCTTTCAGTAGGTAAGTGCCATTAGCGGTTCCATCTGTACGCCAGAGTTCGCTACCATGAATACCGTCTTCTGCTACAAAATAACTGGTATTGTTTAGGGTAGTAAAAGGCTTGTCACTCTCGTACGGCTGCATGTTATTGCCGGAAGGCCTGGAGTGGCTTACCGTATTGATATCTTTCACCAGTTGAAAATGTTGAGATCGGGCTGCGTTGCTGATAAGCAAAAAGAAGCATAATGCGGTAAAGTAAATGGTACGTGTTAAATACATCATTGGTTTAGAAAGTTGAGGTGGCCGTTAAATTCAGGTATGACAAAGAAAAGTAAAGGAAGGCAATCTTCCAAAGATTTAAACAGAAGCGCATTTAGCACTAAGTAAAAGTTCTTACTACAATATCAGTCATATTGGATTATACATTACCCGTTGTATCGGCCCATTCCTCTGTAACCGTCAGGCGACTTCAAGAGGCCCGACAGATTGATAAGGTTCTTATATTCATCTTAAGTATTAATTGTAACTTTATCTCTTATATAAAAAAAGCCTCATCTTTTACATTCTCCCTCACTTCCAGACATTAAATACACATCATTTTTTCATTGTGACCATGAATTCCGGTAGCGGTTTTCAGGCACAATTTTTTTGTCACAGCCAATGAAAACTTTTTCTGAAAATATTCATTCAGTGGCGGCTTGAAAAACTTTTTCTTCAACAGGAAGTGAAATATTGGGCCTGCTCTTCCAACGTCCCCTGACTTCGCAGAGTTAAGTATATTATCACGTAGAGACGCGGAGTACGCAATGCTGCATGTCGTGCGTTAAGAACTCTGCTCTGCAAATGTCTCCTGCCTTAGTAATGTAATGTGTATTGTCTCTAGCCATATTTTCACGCGGGCATGAAGTACGCAGTGCTTTATGGGCGCACTTAATTTTAGCTTGTAAATCTTTTTCTTGGTACCGGATGCAGCCAGCTTTGCTTTCAATTAAAAAATCAAAAAGAATCACTGCTGTTAACGTTTATCCGAAATGATGAAGTTAGTTTTGTTGACGGTATAGTTTTTAATAAAATCCGTTCAAATAACCCGGTTATGAAAAGAATAGTTGTATTAGCCAGCTTCCTTTCAATAATTATCTCCTGTAAAAAAGATGAGATTCAAAAGCAGCAACCTGTGCCTGCCACACCCGAAGAACTTGCTGCAGAACAACTAAAACTTACCGGAACATGGGGATATGTTTACGGGCAAATAGATTTTCACAATGTTTCCGGCATACCTTCCAATGAGGCTTATCCTTTTAAAGGCTCAGCTAGTTTTGATGGAAAAACAACGCTTAAATTTATTGATTACGATGGCAACCAAACACAAACATCGTATTCCTTATCCGGTGTTGACAGTAGCTTTTTCGTAGATGTTAAAGACAGTGATGGAACAAACAGAAGTTGCAAGATTATTTTGCTCTCAAATGATTCCCTTCGAATTCAAAATACTTTAACAGGAACCGATACATCAAACAAAATTGTTTATACCCAAACATTTGTGAAAGCAAAGGAAGCAGACATTACAGGAAATATTTTCAGAATTACAGTTTCCTCTTTTGATGCGTCCTATTTTGATGTTAACATAAATATTTTTATCACTCACGAGGGTGGTGCGGAGCAGGTGGTTGAAACTAAAAAAAATATAAAGGAAACTTATAGTTACGCTTATCAGCCTGTTAAGGGCGATAAGATACGAATTGCGTTATCTGATAACCTCTTTCCCGGAAGCAGATCGTATATTTCATGTCTTCCTGCTTATCGCGGTGTGCTATACGGAAAATATGATTGGCAATCATCAGGTATGCCATCATCCCTAGATAAAAGCTGGGTCATCAGCAACTAAATAATAGCAGCAAGTTTAGATCTTCGAAGAACGGAAACACTAGAAGCACCGGTAACCTCATGCAACATTCAGCATTTAACACCCAAGATCGTTCATCCTCATTTTTTAACCGCTCAATTCATATTCCTGAACTCTACCGGCGTCTTTCCTGTTTTTTGTTTGAAGAGTTTATTAAAGTATTGCGGGTATTCAAAGCCTAAATCATAAGCAATTTCACTCACCGATTTATTGCTGTTCAACAGGATGTTTTTCGCTTCTTCAATCAGGTAAAAATGGATATGATCCTGCGCGTTCTTTCCTGTTTCTTTTTTCAGAAGATCGCTTAAATAGCCTGGTGAAAGGTGCACCTGTTCCGCCAAATATTTTACCGTAGGCAGGCCTTGCTCACCCTGAGCGCCTTGTTTAAAATATTCGGTTAACAGGTTTTCAATTTGCGCAAGAATATAACTATCGGATGTTTTCCTGGTAATGAATTGTCTTCCATAAAAACGGCTGCAGTAATTCAACAGCAATTCGATGGTAGATACTATAATAGACTGACTATGGATATCTATATTCTCCTGCAACTCACCCTGAATTTTCAGCAGGCACTCATACAAGATTTGTTTTTCTTTTTCAGATAAATGCAACGCTTCGGATACTTCATAAGAAAAGAAACTGTATTCTTTCATTTTATCATTCAGTGAAGTTGTTCTCACGAGGTCGGGGTGAAAGAACAAACCCCAGCCCGACATATTCTGCGGGTCTTCATCCTCTATTTCCATTTCAAGTACCTGGTTGGGTGCCAGGCAAATTAAGCTGCCGTTCTGAAAGTCGACAATCCTGCGGCCATACTTTACATGGTTCTTGTTATAGTTCTTAAATATCAGTGCATAGAAATTGCCGGACACTTTTGTTTCATCCGTTACAAATTCCTTTAGTTTGCTAAAGTCAATTACAGTAACAAGCGGATGCAGAACAGGTTGTTCCAGCTTGAAAAACCGGTTGATGTCTGAAACGGTTTGCAGGTATACATAAACACTCATACTGCTATCGTAATATTTATATAAAGATAGCGTCAATGCAGGCGCAACAACGCTATCGTTTTACTGATTCGTTAAATAGCAAACTGTTTTTTTATCTCTGCGGTAAAGGTTTCGTCATCTGCCTGTTTGCGTAATGCTATAATGGCTTTTGCATCTTCACCTGCGGTATATCTTAACTGGTTGGTACCGTCTGTAGCTGCTTCATAAATAACATTGGCAACCACACTTGTGGGCGAGGCGTTTTCAAACATGGTGGGAAAACCAGCCATTACTTTACCCACCAACGGTTGGTATTCGGTAAGGCTTTCGTTATTGCTGATGTCCATGGAGCGGCCTGCAAAATCGGTGGCGATGGCACCGGGTTCAACAATCTTTACCTTTCCGCCAAAGGCTTCCAGTTCATAACTCAATGCTTCCGAAATACCTTCTACCGCAAACTTGGTTCCATGGTATAAACTTCCCAATGGAAAAGTCATCTTACCGCCAATAGAAGAGATGTTGATGATAATACCGTTTTTATTTGCACGAAAATGTGGAAGCAACGCTTTGGTAACATCCAGCAACCCGATTACATTGGTATTAAACTGGCGGATGATATTGTCTCTTTCAAAAGATTCCAGTGTACCAAAAGCACCATAGCCAGCATTGTTTAACAACACATCAATCTGCCCAAACCTGGCGATGCCTTCCTGCACTGCGGTGGTAATCGTATCAGGATTGAGCACATCCAGTTTAGTCACCCATACATTTTCCAATGCTGCTAATTCCGTTTCGCTTTCAGGCTTTCTCATGCTGGCAATAACGTTCCATCCTTTTGACTGAAAGAGTTTTGCTGTTTCTTTACCGATACCGCTGCTTGCGCCGGTAATTAATATTGTCTTGCTCATAGTATCATGTTTTTAAATGATGACACAAAGCTCCTGCAACAAGCCCTTTTGGGTATAATACGAATTCATGGTTGTTGTATACTTTTTGCGGATTTGCCTTAAATAATGGCCTTTTGTGTTATGTAGCAGGGATGTCAGCAATCACTTGCAGGTAAGGTTGAAATAGTTGATGTTATCTTTAAATCTGCAGGCCAGTTCTGTAATATTATTTCTCGTTGATAAATAATATGAAACAGTGCCTGCTTGCATTTATTTGAAAATGAGTTTATATTGTAAAAATTCTATACTGGTAATCTTTAAAACTTTCCCTCATGGCAACAGTACTTATCACCGGCAGTAGCCAGGGTATTGGTTTGGCAACTGCTATCGCGTTTGCCCGCGCAGGATACCAGGTTGCGGCATCAGTGCAAAAACTTTCCGCTTCCACAGAAATTGCAACGATAGCTGAAAAAGAAAAACTCGACATCAGGGTATACCAGATAGATGTTGATTCTGATAGTTCGGTAAATGAAGGTGTTAGTCAAATCTTAAACGAAACAGGTTCCATTGATGTGCTCGTAAACAATGCAGGTATAGAACGTATGGGAACAGTTGAAGATGTTGGCCTGGCAGATTTCCGGGCAGTAATGGAAACGAATTACTTTGGCGTAATCCGTTGTGTGCAGGCGGTGTTGCCCGGTATGAGAAAACGCAGGAGCGGCTGCATCATCAATATTACTTCCATTGCGGGGCGTTTCGCGGTGCCGGCCATGAGTGCTTATGCCGCTTCAAAATATGCACTGGAATGTTTAAGCGAAACATTGGCGCAGGAGGTGAAATCCTTCGGCATACGGGTGGCTATTGTAGAACCGGGCATTATCAATACAGCCATGGCACAACATGTTACTACTATACCGGAAGCTTCGAATTATCCCCATACGGCAAGACTATCTGCCTTGTTCTCCGCTTCTCTTAAAAACCCGGTACCGCCGTCCGTAGTGGCAGATAAAATAGTAGAGATAGCAAGTATAAATAGTGAGCAACTCCGTTATCCCGTCGGCCCTGATGCGCTTCCTTTTCTTGGGTGGCGACAATCCATGAGCGATGAGGAATGGGTGACACTTGGTTCATCCGAAGATGATGACTGGTATAAACGGGTGGAGGCTGACTTTGGAATGCCTATACGGCCGGTGACGGAACAGGAAAAGTAAATATTATCCTTAACGCATTACAATTCTATGAGCGTCACCGTTCATTCTATTTATTTCGGCTGGTGCTGGTAACAATAGCCGTTCGCAATGCTTGTCATGTGCCTGCATCGATTGCCTGATTTTGTGAACCCTTTGCATTGCGTAGTTGATTTCTTCTGGCCCTGTGCTTTATGTAACACGGTTTGCGAAGCATAAATATTTTCAGGCCGGCAGATGGCGCAGGGTTGCAATGCCAACTGTATCGCTTCGTCTGCTGTTATTTCTGCGGATACATTTTTTACCATACGGCAGGTAGACAGGTGATATTTCTTGCCGGAAGGTGTTTTAAAAAAAGTTTGCGCATCCGATGAACAGGACAGCAACAAAAGAAAACAGGTAAGTGGCAGCAGGGTTTTGAAAAGATTCATTTGGTTAGCGGGTTTGCAAAAGAAGTTTGGCGAAGGTCTAGTTTGGTAATGGGTTTGTGCAGGGGAAATCAGCAATCTCTTGAAACAATCATGTAGAGATTATTTTTAAATATCTCTGATGCTTGTTGAAATATAGGTTAAGGCTTAACAGAACAAAAGCTTATGTAACAAGAAATTTGAAAATAAATAATAAAAATCAAACGTCTTAAGTACATGTTGATAAAGCCTTGACTATTCTGCATTCATTGCACCCAACTATATCCGTCTAACAATTACAAAGTGCCAGACGGATATGTTATCGGATCGCTTTAAATTACTCAATGAAGCAGTGAATATATTTAAGCCAGATGTTTTATATACTCTGCGGAACCCTGCATTACTGTCGGGTCAGATTCCATCTCCACGAAAATATAAGTTAACCCGGTCTCTTTGGCTGCAGCAAAAAAGTCAGGCCAGTCAACAATACCGGTACCCATCACCACTTCTTTCTTATGATCATTGGGACTGTAATCCTGCAAGTGTGCCGAAATAAAACGACCGGGGAATTTGCGGAAATAATCCTGTGCTTTATAGCCGGAAGTGATCGCTGCTACCTGGAACTGCAGTTTTACGAGCGCAGGATTAAGATGCTCCAGCATAAGGTCATATTGCGGACGATTATTCAGCTTTTCATCAAACTCTCCATTGTGATTGTGATACCCTGCAATCATACCTCCCTTCTTTACCAGTTCACCCACATGGTTCATTTGTTCGCAACGTTTCTTTACTTCATCTTCCGTTTTGGCCATCAATCCACCGGAGCATACCATATGTTTTAACCCCAGTTGATTGGCAAACTCAATACGTTCGGCAAGGCTGGCATCATCGGTGATCTCTTTCCAGGTAAAATGGCAACTGGTGGTTTGCAGCCCGGAATCGTTGGTGAGCTTTTTCAATTCTTTGCCTGAATATTTTGCAAGCGGAGCAAAAGGGCCCTGGTAGCCTTTGGGACTGCACCACTCCACGTTCTGATAACCATAGCCGGCCAATTGTTTCATCGTCTCTTCCGGTTTGGCCCCTATGACTTCACGAAAAACGTAGCTCTGAAAACCGAGCGGCATATCAATTCCTTTTCTGCGCGACATGGCAAGAATAGAATTCGGAAGCGCACCCAATAATCCCGAAGCGGCCAGCCCGGCTGCCGCGTTGCCTAAAAAAGATCTTCTGTTCATAGTCATTGTTTTGTGGTAAAGTGTTAGCAATCGTGCAGAAAGTCAGCCGATCATATTCGTGCAGTACCTGCCCGTTTACTGATGGCAAAAGATAAAGATTAATGGTCAATTCTCTGCAACTTATTAAAAAAGATAGCCTGCTTGAATTCAGATTTTTAGTTTCCATTTACCTCGTGCGTTCTCCACCAGTGCCTGTAAAAGGCGCCTTTTTTCTTCCGATAAACCGCAGGTTTATTTGAACCGATGGCGAAGCCTAATCGGTGAGAAAGGAAGAAAAGTAGCGCCGTTACAGGCACGAAGCCATGCGGCTATGAGCATAACATATCTTTACTCCAAAGATGGCTATCAATATTCAAAAGTCTGATTACTTTATAGCTTAAGTAAACGTTTTACCGGAGAAGCTGCTGGATAGTTTTCACCTGTTCCGTACTTTTTCTTAACACAAAAAAATCATGAAAGAAAGAGGATCCCACTTTTTTATTTACAGAGAATAGCCTCAGGATGGGCAGGTCTTTATCCTGAAATTTGATGCTCTGATGGATAAACCTGCATACAGCATATGCCATGATCTAACCCATTTACTTACTGCTATCCTTACACCGTTCTACAATCGATTCATATTTTTCCTTTTCTTTCTGGCCCCTGGCAAAACGTATTGCACCGAAAACACTCGCACTCGCGCCAATTAATAAATATAATCCCGTAAGTGTGCCGTTGAATACCAGGTAGAGAAGTAAAAGCCCGCCGCCAAAACCAACTGCACCCGCGATGATTTGTGTGTTGGCCTCGTCTGCCAGTTTTGACGCCCTGTTGCCCAGTCCCTGGATAATAAGGTAAGCAGATTCCTCTTCTATCTTTTGAGCGATCAGGCCATTAAATATTTCGTAATTGGTACTTCCTTTGGCCTTTTCATCCAGTGCATATTGCCAAATGGTTTCCGTAAAAGCTATCATGGCCGTTTTTTCCAGCAAGGAGTGTTTTTGAAGCTGCTCCAGTTGTTCATCTGTTTCAGAAGATTCCAGGAGATAAGGATCAAGATTTCTTTTTTCAAATTCTTCTTTTAGCAATTGAAATGCATCGGCGCCAATCTGCCTTGATTCAAATTTGGCAAATACCTGCAATTGTTCATCAGTCATTGAGGCATACTTGTGACGTACGATAGAAAGATCAAGCATTGGGAGGTAAAGGTTTAGTAGTGCGAAGGTAAGAAGAATGTTACAGGATACAAGCTGCCGGATATGGCCTGCGTTTTTTCAAACCTAATATAGGAGTCAGCGTTTTTAAGCTTCGACATTTTTATTCAACATGTACCATGTAGTCTTCAACATTTTTCCTCCCGTTGTGCTTTTTCTTCTTAATCACTACATTTATCGCGAATATTCGTATGAAACACAAGTGGACTGTTTTTTTGTTATTGCTGATCTCCCTGCATGCGCCTGGCCAGGTGAATGAAATCAGGCGTTTGCGGCAACATTTACCATGGATCAAAGACAGTCTTTTATATACAGATGCGGTTAATCGCCTTGCACTTTTATACTATGAAAAAGACCCTGACAGTACGCTTTATTTTACACAACTGGCACGCAGTCTTTCCGAAAGACATCAATATACCAAAGGCAGGGCTGATGCGTTTAATAACCTTGGTGTCGTTAGTTATCTGAAAGGCAATAATCAACTGGCGTTGCGTTATTATGATGAAGCGTTGGGCATTTATAAATCTTTGAACGATACTTCTAATACGGTGCAGTTGTTAATGAATATCGGGCTGGTATTTCTTTCCAGGAACGAGTTGCATCGCACTGCCAGATATTTCGATAGTGCCCGAAACTGTGGTCAGTATTTACAGCATGATTCCATTATGTCACTGCTGTATCTTAATACACTTACCATCTTCCCGGATAGCCTGAAAGACGCAGACAAGTTGCAACTGCTTAACAAGGCCAGGGCCATTGCCACACGCTATAAAGATGAACGTGTATTGGTACAATGTACCGTGGAAGAAGGAATGTATTACCTGGGGAATAATGAAACAGGGCGGGGCATAAACCTGTTAAAAGAAGCGATGCGGGAAACGGAGAAATTGCAGACTTTTTATGTAAGCATGGATATTTATATTTTGCTGGGTGACTTGCTCCTGGAAAAGAAAGATACTGCTGGTTTAGGCTACTACCGCCAGGCACTGGAGCTGGCGCATCAAAACAATTATCATGAATATGAAAAGACCTTGTCAGGGAGGTTGTATGATTATTACGAGACAGCCGGCGACCTGGTGAATACGCGCAGGTACAGCCAGCAACTGGTGAAGGCTTATAAAACAGAAGACTCTTTAAATGCCGTATCGGGCATCAACTACATTGATTATGCCATTAAAGATAAAGAAGCCGAAAGCTTCAAGGAAATCAGCAAGGCCAGGCGTAACACCATTCAACTTTTTATCATACTTTTTGTAATTGCATTGCTGTTATTGTTTTTTATCATCCGTTCTTTTATTATCAAAAGAAAGCTTGCCCGTGCGCTGATGCAACTCAATATAAAAGTGACCAGGGACAATGAAGTTTTACAAACCAATAATGAGTTTAACAACAGGATATTTTCCATCCTTGCCCACGACTTTAAAGAGCCGCTGGTGAACATGAAATATACGGCAGCATTGCTAAAGCGTCACCGTTCGCTAAATGAAGAAGATTTTGAATCGATCATTGAAAGTATTGAACATACTTCCACTCATTCACTGGAAATTTTTGGTAATGTGCTGGAGTGGATCAGACGCCAACTCTCAGGCTATTCCTACACGCCGGCAAACCTTGACCTGAAGACGCTGGTTGACACCTCTATTTTGACATACACCCCGCTGATAAAACAACATGCGATAACGGCGCAGAATGAAGTCATCGAAGGAACCATCATACAGGCGGAGAAAGAAATGATCCAGTTTATTCATCGTAACCTGGTTCATAATGCAGTGAAGTTTTCACCGGACAGTTCTGTGATCACCATCCAGGCCGTTGCCGAAGAAAAAGAAATTATAGTAAGCGTTAAAAATGAAGGTGCTGGTATACCGGAAGATAAACTGCATACCTTGTTTAACTATAAAGACCAGCAGGTGTACGCCAATGCCAAAGAACGTGGCGCAGGCGTTGCGTTGATGATCTGCAGAGATTTTATTGAAAAAATGAATGGCCGTATCTGGGCTACCAGCGAAGCACAGCAAGGCACCGTATTTTATTATGCATTACCGGTGATTGAATAGATGCAGGCGGCACGGACTTTCATCGTTAGATTTACCTATTACCGGTTTTCCGTTTCCATCGCTTACAACCTTTAGTTCTTATAATAAACATGATATCTTAACAATTTTCAACATTCAGTATTTATCATTTAACATTTCCCTCATCCCTTTACCGACAGTGCATGATGAAACACATTCAATGGATCCCATTGCTGTTTTGCTTTTTGCAACCGCGGATAATTGTCTTTGTAATATAAAGTGTGCCAGGGAATACCAGATTGGTTCCATTGCGGGTCTGCAAGATCTGTATCTGGGTGGTTGATCATGGCGCCATCCGTCTGTTCATTGGGTACCGGAACTCCACCAGATTCAGAAAAGAGGTCTTTATAAAAATTACGTACCCAATCAAGGCTGGCGATTTCGCCTTGCGGATCCATCCATCCCGTATTACAGGCAACATCTAAGATGCAATCCCGCTGTGCAGATGCGGTGGCATCAGGCTTTACTGTATTTACTTTTCCGCCATAAGTAGCCATACCCAGTCCGCCGCCTATTGCGGCTTCAGCAGTGAGATATTTCCAGGCCGTAGCAATCTGTTGATCGGTAAGGGGCCGACGAAAGAATGCATCTTTTACTTTGGCCTGCACTTTATCAAAACCTGGCTGAAATAATTCCGGGAAAGGGTTAAGCGCGAACTGAAGCCAGGGCGTTTCCTCCATTTGCTTCGTATAAGGAATACCAACAGGGTCGGCGATAGAAGCGAGATGGTCTGCTATTAACCCACTTGCATTATCATGAATGCAAAGTCCTTTTATTTCAATTTTGCCCAGGTTTCGGTGATTTAAAAAAAGTATGCTGAATATAGAAGTATAGGTTGAGTCGGGATGGCTATGCTCCATGGCCCAGTTACTAAACTGTTGTGTGAGACGATGGAATGCCTGTTGATTAAAGTCCTTCCATTCCCAGCCTATACGATAAGTGGTGACAGTTGCCGGTGCTTTGGGTAATGCTGCAGCCGGGCCGTTTACAATTGCATCAGGCGAGCGAAACCAGTAACGGGTAATGATACCGAAATTACCACTGCCACCACCGGTATGTGCCCACCAGAGCTCACGGTTTGGATCCGTTGATTCACGTGAAGCAATCACCAGGTTTGCTTTGCCTGATACATCTACTGTTACGAGTTCTATGGCATATAAATAATCTGCCGCCAGGCCATGTTCCCTGCATAAAAAGCCGAACGCACCACCCGCCACATGCCCTCCCATACCAATACCTGGATGTTCGCCAGCGGGAAGTACTACGCCCCAGCCAAGAAACAATCTGCGGTACATTTCACCTACGGTAACGCCTGCTTCTACCGCAAAAGCAAATTTTTCCTGGTCATAGTAAACATTTGCCAACAAAGACATATCAATAAGCACCTGCGCTGAAGGATCTGATACAAATCCTTCCAGGCAGTGGCCTCCGCTGCGTACCACCAGCCTTTTATTTTTATTAACCGCGTCCTGTACGGCCGCCACTACTTCTTCTGTAGTGGTTGGTACCTGTATATATTCCGGTTTCCCGGTAAAACGTTTGTTAAAGCGTTTGCCCGCAAGGTCGGCATAACGGATATCGTTAACAGTGATCTTTTCCATTCTTTAAATTTAAAGGGATAATGATTTCAGGTTCTGTAAGAACGAATATAAGTGCGCAAGGTATTGCCGGTATTATCTTCACACCCAACTGATTGTTTTAAATGCCTAACCGGTAATAATAACCCCCGAATGTAATTCAGCATTTATCATCCAGTACAATTCTTTCCTTATACAATTCTTCCCTTTGCCCTCATTTGCCCTTCATTTCACCGACATTTTATTTGCGTAAAAACAAATTCCCGATTGCGGCAGCGTATATTAGCTGCTTCCTACACTTTTGCGTTTTTTATCAACGACCGTTTTTCAAATACCACCAAATGAATACACTGAAGCAACTGTTATTATTAATGTTTCTTTTTATGGGCGATGTGCTTTATGCACAATCACCAGATGCAGGTACGGCCACTATTCGCGGTACTGTGATGACCAGCGATGGCAAACCTGCAGCTTTTGTAACACTTAAAATAGAACACAGCAAATGGGTCGTGGTAACCAATGAACAGGGTGCTTATACCATCCTGAAAGTGAAACCCGGTACCTGGACGTTAAAGGCTTCTGCCGTAGGATTGGTTTCGCAGGAAAAACAAATCACTGTTCAGTCGGGCCAGGAGTTACAGGCCGATTTTAACCTCAAAGAAAGCGCTGAATACCTGGAAGGGGTAACTGTATCATCCGGTAACCTGAACAAGAAAGATGAATTTGTTGCCAAAATACCTTTAAAGAACCTGGAGAATCCGCAGGTGTACAGCCAGGTTTCATCAGAGCTGATGAAACAACAGGGAGTGACCAGCTATGATGATGCCATGCGTAACGTTCCCGGCATTTCCCGTACCTGGGAAGCTACCGGCAGGGCAGGGGATGGTGGTTCTTATTTTGCGCTGAGAGGGTTTGATGCGCAACCCAGCCTCACCAATGGATTACCGGGCTTAACCAGTGGTAATCTTGATCCCGCGGATGTTGAGGAAATACAGGTGCTTAAAGGACCGTCGGGCACTTTGTTTGGCGGATCGTTTTACAGTTATGGCGGCATCATCAACACCATTACTAAAAAACCCTACGATGGCTATGGCGGTGAGATCGGCTATAATTTTGGCAGCTATGGTTTAAATCGCATTACTGCCGATGTAAATGCGGTGTTGAGCAAAAAAGATAAGATTGCCTTACGTGTAAATACAGCTTACCACACCGAGAGTAGTTTCCAGGATGCAGGTTTTAAAAAGTCATTTTTTATCGCACCTTCGCTTTCTTATGAAGTAAATGATAAGCTCAGTTTCCGTTTCCTTGCGGAGATCATGCAGGAAGAGCGTGCGGTGCCACCGGTATTCTTTAATTCAGACCGCTTTAGTCCGCTTCGTTTTAAAAACCTGCAAGAACTCAACCTGAATAACCAGCTTTCTTTTACGAGTAATGATCTAACGATGCGTAACCCAAGGCTGAATGTACAGGCGCAGATGTTGTATAAATTCTCGAAAAACTGGACCTCGCAAACAACTGTATCCAGGGGTTCTGTAACGTCAGATGGTATTTATACCTATATATGGGATGATGCATTGGCGCCAAACTATTTCAGCCAGTATTTTCATAACGAACAAGAAACCACTACCACCACAGATATACAGCAGAATTTTAATGGCGATTTTAAAATTGCAGGTGTACGCAACCGTTTATTGCTGGGGTTTGATTATTTCCGCCGTAATATCATTGACAATGGTTCCGGCTGGGCCTGGGCGAGGAATGTTACCCCGCAGGGCGATGTAAGTTATGTAGATCCGTTTTCAGGAGATACGTTGCCGCCGGTTTATCTTACCAGGTCATCTATTGATCAGCTATTAGCAAGTACGGAACCGGCAAAAAGTAACGTAACCAATAGTTCTTACGGTGTGTATGCTTCTGATGTAATTTCTATTGGCAAGCACCTGATGGCAATGGTGAGCCTTCGTGCCGATTATTTTGATACCAAGAGCAGTGCCAGTGAAGATAATTACAATCAATGGGCATTGTCTCCAAAGTTTGGATTGGTTTACCAGGTTTTACCGGATAAACTTTCACTTTTTGCGAATTATATGAATGCCTTTATCAACGTAGCACCAATAGCTGTGATCGATCCTGATAGTAACCAGTATGTAAAGTCGTTTAAACCCGAGCAGGCCAATCAATGGGAGTATGGTATTAAGGCAAGCTTGTTTGCGAATAAATTATTCGCGACCATCTCAGTTTATGATATTAAAGTGTCAGACAGGGTAACCGGTGTTGCCGGTTATCCCTTCTGGTTTGTACAAGGTGGTAAAGTGGGCAGTAAAGGCGTAGAGTTTGATTTAACTGCACATCCGGCGCCGGGATTGAGTCTCGTAGCCGGTTATAGCCATAACAGTACAAAAGTGATTGATGGCAATAAAGAAGATTTTTATTCTGAACCGGGCAGAAGTCCCGGCGGACAAGGCCCGCAGGACCTGGCCAATTTCTGGGCGAATTACCAGTTTACGCAGGGAAAGTTGAAAGACTTTGGTTTTGGTATTGGTGGTAATTATGCAGGAAAGTATAAGGTGATTGATAACAGCGCCACCGGTATTTTTTACCTGCCTTCCTATACATTGTTAAACGCCAGTCTGTTTTATAACGCCAGCAAGATACGTGTGGGCTTTAACCTGAATAATGTAACCAACACCACTTACTATATTGGTTACTGGTCTGTAAATCCCCAGCGTTTAAGAAATTATGTAATGAGCATTGCGTATAAGTTTTAACAGGTACAGGTAGTTAATTTATGGCAGACAGGTACAATACCTGCTGCCATAAACTTTTCAGCTTCGTTTTCTACTTATTGTGTAGCTGTGTTTTACTTCAGTCAATAAGAAGAGGAAATTGCAGAGAGATTTACCTCAAAAGACAAACCTCCCAATTAATACCACGACATTTAACCTTTAACATTCAATATTTCTCATGGCGCCTCCGTGCCTTTGCCCCTTTCTGCCTTAAAACATAAAATTTAATAGCTTCACCAGCAACAATGTATTATTTTCGCAGCAAAATATAACTAGACCCTTTTTGCCCCTGTATGAACCTTAATGCAACCCTTAAGAAATGCTGCTATCTTTTGTTAGCTCTTCTTTTTACACATGAATTAAAAGCGCAGTCAGGAAATCCCTATCAATACCAGGACCTTTCGGATGTAGTGTATCGCCAGAAAAAAGATTCCATCAAAAAATTCTGGGCATGCCCTTCTTTATATTCTGATAAGGCTACGCAGAAAAAGTATAAAGAGATCTGGGATTCCCGCATCGACTTTATTACCAGCGCCATTGAAAACAAAAGCTACCTGCATGAAAAGGAGATTTACAATTATATCTCTGCAATCATGAATGAGCTGTTTGCAGCCAATCCAAAGTATGCGGCTTATCGTCCTTTTTTATTGCTCGACCGTTCGTCTGCAGTTAACGCCTACGCCATTGGTGGAAATATCATTGCCGTAAATATGGGCCTTGTAGATTTTGTGGAAAGCAGGGAAGAACTGGCATTGGTTATTGCGCATGAATTAAGCCATAACATACTGGAACATCCTGATAATTCTATTAAAGAGAAAGCAGAATGGCTCACTTCCGCTGAATATAAAAATCAACTGAACAATATCCTTGACTCCAAATATGAAAGATATTCAAGGCTGAAAAAGATCCTGGAAAATTATTCTTTCAGCCGCAACAGGCACAACAGGTATCATGAGAATGAGGCCGATTCCCTGGCCATCCAGTTATTAAAAAACACCCATATCGGATTTTATCCGGAATTTTTTCTGCGGCTGGACAGTGCTGATATGCAGTATCGTAAAACATTAAAAAGGCCCGTAAAGGATTATTTTGCAGATTATCACCTTTCAGTAGAAGACTGGTGGCTGCAAAAACGTTCCAAAGGATTATCTACGCGCAGTTACAATTTCACAGACGCAGCCGTGATTGAGGATTCCTTAAAAACACACCCTGATTGTAAAGAAAGATATTTAAGAACCCTTTCACTGGCAGCGCACAGCAACGCACTTACGCCGTTGCCGCCATCTATAAAAAGCAAGGCTAAGAAAATAATGCTTTGGAATATGTTTGATAATTATTCCCTTACCGCTTGTATGTATAACATCCTGCTCGAAAAAGACAAGGAGAATAAAGATGCGTGGTACGATTTTATGTTTGCCAACATTATTTCAGGTATGTATTACTCAGATAAGCAGCTTAACAGGTTTCATGCAATTTCCATTATGCCAAAAGAATACCTGTCAAAAGATTATTACGGCCTGCAAACCATGTTTGAGCAGATACCAAAGGATAACCTTCAGCAATTTTATACTTCCGTTTCCAGTGATCCGTTATGGCAAAAAATGCCGGCAGATGCCAAAGCCATCAATAACTTTTTTGCAACGCTTACCAGCGATGATCAAACTGAAAAAAAACGTACTGAAGCCATCAAAGCTTTTACAGATACTTTCAGCGAAAGCATGTATTGCGAATTCCCTGATCATTTTAAGAAGCATTAAACCCGCATTCAAATAACCCTTTACTAAATCAAACAAATCAAAATGAAGAAAATCCTTGTGTTAACCATTGCATTTATTGCAGGTTATTCAACCCTTTTTGCCCAATCTAAAATTTTTAAAGAAGTAGGCGATGAAATTTCTTCTACCATGCGCCTTATACGACAGGATAATGCACTGGTAGGCTATCTTGTTTTCAGTAAGCTGGAAAAAACATCGGAGGACTCTTTTCACTACCGTATCAATATCATGGATGAAAACCTGAATGACCTTGGAAAAGTTGATTTTAATGATGAGGAAATTGCAATAGGCCCTGTTGCGTTTGAGCAGGATGTGCTATGCCTCACCTATGCAAGAAGCGTTTTTCCTCCTGATGCAAAAGTTGACCGGAAAGGGAAAAAGAAAGGCAATAAGCAATTGCATTTGGTAGTTCAGTTTTTGGGGCTGGATGGCAAAATCATCAATACATTAACTGAGAAAACAACCTCAGATGATTACTATTCCGATTACTATACTATGAACAAGTTCATGACTTCAACAATGTTGAAAAATATTACAGGAAAAGGTTTTGCGCTCTGCTCCAGCGACAATAAGTCAACCTATTTAAATGTATATTCTCTTGCAGGTACAAAACTTTGGGACAAAGAAGTGAACAAGGATGTTGAAAATACCTCTTTGTTAACTACTGCAGACAACATCTTTGTTTTTAGGGCGATCAACAAAAGCGCGGTGACCGGTTACTATGAAATGAACTCATATGCTGCAGGTGATGGTAAAACAAATGACAGTTATGATTTAAGAGATGGCGAACGCAACCCTTACCAGATACTCAAAATAGACACTGACCCTATCACCGGCAAACCCTACATGGCTGGCTATATATTAAATAAAAAAAGGTCGGCTCATGAGAAGCTGAAGGATTATACACGCGACATGTACAAAGGTGTGTTTACCCTTAACATCAATGGCACTGGAAAGCAGGACATACAACAGGTAAATTCTTATTGGGATGATGGCTCTAAAGCCGAGATTAGTAAGAAAGGGTTGTTTGAAAACATTAATGCTTACTCCCATTTTCAGGCAGCTTTTAAAGATTTTGAAGGGAACACTTATTATACAGGTTCTTCACTGCAGAAAAAGGCAAGGATAGGGAGCATCATTTCTACCATTGTTACCGCTCCATTGATTTTGCCACCCATATTTATAGCTCCCTTTGGCTATACAAAAATGAAGTTTAGCGATGCCATGCTGGTAAAGCAAACACCAGATGGCAAGCTGCTGTATGAAAATACCATCCCCGGTAACAGCAGCAAGTATTATTCCAGCAGAAGGCTTGATGGCACCTATTCTGTGAATAAGAGTTTTTATACCGTTAGCAATCCGGATACCAAAACAAATTTTCTTGTAATGGACGATGACGATGATATCTTTGTTTACAATGTGAATAAGAAAAAAGTCGTTAGAACGATTGCTCACAAGGAAGGAAAAGTAAGGACCAATATTTTTCCTGCAAAAGAAGGGCATGTAATGGTGATGGAATACAATAAGAAAGAAAAATATACAAGGCTTTCCATCGAATCATTATAGTTCGATAAAATTATTTGTACCTAATTATAAAGGCTGTCTCTGATGAGATGGCCTTTCTTTTATCAGATTACTATTGAGTATTTCCCGTTAATACCTGTGCCTTTGCCCTGGTGCCCATTTTTGAAATTCAAGCCGGAAAACTACACGATAAGTAAAGAGACAAATGGAATAAAATATCCAGATTCAGTCATTATATTTTTACGACGCAGAGAGGTATATTTTTTACGCAAAAAGTATTATTTTTGAAACCTGGTTTGCAATATTTTAGTTGACTATGCCTCTTTTTACAACAGGTATATCCTTCGTCTTATAGATGTAAGGGTTAATTAATTCCTTAAACCAATAATTTTTATCTATAGAATAATTCCAGAAATAAAAAAATTGCTTGTCGAGATGTAATTGTTTCCCAATAATATTTTGCCATCTACTAAAACATTGCTGTATAATCAATAAAATTTTATACTTCTATGCTTAATTTTCAAGGCTACACCAGAGTGGGCCATCAACGCAAACCCCTTCCGGCTGGAAAAAGGATTTTATTTCCTCGTATTTCCGAAACCTTCATTCTAAGTGAAATATTGTCTTGCATATTCGTCAATCATTTTTTTAAAGAAGGGATCCAGACTTGAATATAATTTTTACAAATCGCAACTGTAATAGCCCTTGCAGGAAAAGCCTCTTTTTGCAGCATTGATATTTTTCAAAATGTGATCTAAGATTTTTTTCTGCATTAAACTTTAAACTCTTGATTCAATGACAACCTTTGCCATATTATTTCTTGCTAAACGACCCGGTTGGCAGGCCGGAATACAGCATCTGCTTACACTGCTATACAACATCTTCTTAAAATGGATAAATTTCTTTTATAAGCATTCTGTTAACCTATTGGCAGAATTTATTCATTTGAGTATAGGAGTAATCCCAGTCTTTAGGCATAACACCAATCCTGGCGCTTCCTGGTAATTGCTCATTCAATGAAGAGATTTAAAAGCCCTAAGTTATTGGTAAGGCTCACGATTGCTTCTAAACCAGCTTGCTAGCAGCGAAACCAGATTTTTATACTTAGTATCTAAACCAAACACTATACAATGAAAGCAACTTTACTTACAGCATTATGCATTATTTTTTGTTATTTATCCCGGTCACAGGAAGTTTTTGATGTAAAAGGGGTACCAGTGGTTTATTTAAATCTGATTGATTCCGATACGATTACAAAAGAAGTTAAATTAAAGGCTGGTATGCAGATCAAAAATGCGAACGGGTCGGCCTATCCCGAAGCCCAGCTATTTGATGGCTTTGTTGAAATTAAAGGGCGGGGCAACTCAAGTTGGAAATTGCCTAAAAAACCATACAGTATAGACCTTGTGGACAAGGATGGTGAAGATATAAATGCTGGCCTGTTAGGCATGCCCAAAGACAATGAATGGGCATTGATCGCAAACTATGGCGATAAAAGCCTGTTGCGCAACTCACTGGCATATTACCTGGGTACATCTTTTCATGGTGAATACTCGCCAAGATACCGTTTCGTAGAAGTTTATCTTGATAGTGTATACCAGGGGCTATATATTCTTTGTGAAAAAATTAAAAAATCGGACGACCGGGTTAATATAAAAAAATTGACTGCAGATGCCAAGGATCAAACTGCACCCAATATTACCGGCGGATATATTATCGAAGTTACTCCAAGAGATAGGGTAGAGGCTTCAGACAGTTTTTTTACAACAAGCCTTCAAAAAAAGAGTTTTGTGCTGGATTATCCGAAAAGTAAAAATGTTACGGGTGCACAGGTAAGTTATATAAAAGGATATGTGAACGATTTCGAAAAGGCACTTTACGGTGCAGACTTTTCAGATCCGGATGTGGGTTACGCAAAGTATATAGATGTTAATTCGTTTATTGACTGGTATATTGTAAACGAACTTTCGAGAAATAATGATGCAAGGCTTTATGCCAGTTGTTACTTTATCAAAGATCGCAATGGAAAGCTAAGGGCAGCGCCATTGTGGGATTTCGATATTGCTTTTGGTAATAACCCAAATAACAATAACGACCAGGAAGATAAATTTTATATTTCTACCGCGTACTATTACAAAAGATTATTTGAAGACCCTTCTTTTGTTATAAAAGTTAAAACCCGCTGGGATGCAGTAAAACCTCTTATAGACACGCTGCCCGTGTTAATAGCAATGGCGGGCAAACAGCTTGCAGAGTCAGGCGCCATTCAAAGAAATTTTTCTAAATGGCCCATCCTTGGAAAGCAAACCGGTACAAATGTTGCACCCTTTCCATTGAAGTATGAAGGAGAGGTACAGCGCTTGGCAGACTGGGTAAAGCAAAGAAATAACTGGCTGAATATCTATCTCAACACAACAATACAGGAACAATGCAAGGCTATTAAAACCACCAGGCCTGTGATAAGTATTATAGGCACAGATAACTACGATAATTTACTTCCATTTAAGGTACATACACTAAAAGGCTTCTCTAAATATTACTGGAATAACCTGGCAACCGCAAGCAATGATACGGTGTTCAGTCAACCTGGTGCATATTGGCTGAGGGTAGTTGACAGCAACGGATGTGAATCTCTTTTATCTGATACGCTTTACTTTGGCAGCAAAGTGCTGGCAGTTACGTTAACTCAATTTAATGTATCACAAAAAGATAATAAAGTGAATGTTTACTGGAGTGCTGCAACTGAACTTAATTGTGATTATTACGATATTGAAAGAGCATCCGGCAACCAGCCCTTCCAAAAACAGGCTACCTTAAAAGCCAGAAACAGCGGCAGGTTTGAAACATACAATTTCGTGGATGGCAATGCCAAAGATGGCTTAAACATATACAGGCTAAAGCAGGTGGATAAGAATGGCATTGCAAGCTATAGCAAAAATATCTCAATCAACATCCAGGCTGGCAGTAAACGCCTGACTATGTATCCAAACCCTGTAAGTTCTGCACTTCAAATTAAATATAGTGCAACTATTCAGGAGCAGGCTCACATTGTGATTATAGACGATAAGGGAACTGTTATATCCACCAGGCAAACAGTGTTTGTAAAGGGTGACAACTTAATAACTATACCGGTATCAAACCTGACATCCGGCGCTTACCTGATCTCTGTTATTACTAAAGGAAAGACTGTGTCACAAGCATTTATTAAACAAGACAATTAAGTATGATATTCATTAAGGATAAATAGTGGGGTACGCAATGGCTGATGCCATATAAGTTTAATTGAACAAGAGGCTGTCAAAAGTAATGAGACAGCCTCTTGTTTTTCGGTAATGGAATGAAGCAATCCCTGGTTCACATCTTCAGGCCATTATTCTATCTCCGCTTTAAAAAAATGTCTAAACGCTTTTAATTGTAAAAAATAATTTTTATTTTGTTAGTACTCCGGAGTGCATTCTTTTATAGCTATAGAATCACCTCTGCCAGGTCAAACGGACATGACGCCTGGTAAGTCGTCTGCATTACTCTCCTCTCTTATTTAACACCTTCAAAAAAGTATTGCCATGAAATCAACAAAAAAAACAACGAAGAAATCCGTGCCTGCTAAACGCTTCATGCTTGAAGAAAAAACGGCTGTTGCAGGAACAGAAAATCCCGACATTGAAAAGGTACAGAAATACCTCACTCGTTTTGGTTATCTCAGCAGCATTATTACGCCGGGTAAGCTTGATAAACCAACTGCAGATGCTTTAAAATCTTTTCAGTCGGTATTTGGTTTGGCAACATCCGGAGAATTGGATGCCAAAACATCCAACGCGCTTCAGGAGCATCGGTGCGGTACACCAGATATTGGGACGGTACTTAGTATACGTGGCGGTGAATCCGGAAATTTTGTACTGCGCGGATGCAGTTATAATAAAACACAGTTCACCTATCGTTTCGAAAACGGTACCAATGATGTCACCGGCACACAGGAGCGTACGCCGGTTCGCAATGCGTTTAACACCTGGTCAAGCGTACTGTTAGGTGTAAGCTTTGAAGAAAAAACTTCAGCGCCCACTGATTTCGTGATCGGCTGGCATACCGGTAACCACGGTGACGGCTCAGCATTTGATGGCGTAGGCAATGTGCTGGCCCATGCGTTTTATCCGCCACCCTGCGGTGGTAGTCATGCTGGTGAACTTCATTTTGATGATGCAGAAACCTGGAGCCTTACAGGCAATAGCGGAACTTTTGACATTGAAACTGTAGCCCTGCATGAAATTGGTCACCTGCTGGGGCTTGATCATTCCGCCGTTTCAGGATCAGTGATGTTCCCATCTTATGGTGGTGTACGGCGTGCCCTTACACAGGATGATATTGATGGCATACGCATGCTTTATCCTTCGCTTCGCAGAACGGGTGATAGTGCATCCCAGGCAGGTTTTGTATCGGAAATTGCTGTTGCAAAACATAACGACCACCAGGCTATTACGGCTGTACGTGCACAAAACGGTGCGCTTAAATTAATTGCCTGGAACGTAGGTTCCGGCGGCGCCATTACCCGTACGGGAGACAGCGCAGCGCTGGCTGGTGCGGCAACATCTATTGGTATAGCCCGCAATGGAACTGGTCCTGTGTTTGTAACCAGTTGTCGCAACGGATCAGGACGGCTTGTATTGATCTCGTGGAATGTAAACGCAGGAGGCACAAGCTTCACCCGCCTGAATGATAGTGGTTCACTTGCCGGAACTGCGAGCATTATAAAAATTACGGCTGCAGGAAATAATCGTTTTGTGACTGCGTGCAAATCCGGTAGCGGAAAATTATTGCTGATCGTATGGCGTATATCTGCAAGCGGTGCAATTACCCGCGCTGCGGATAGTGGTAACCTGGCAGGTGCTGTAACTGATATCGATATTATCGCCTTGTCTTCTACCCGTATTGTTACATCAGTACGTGCAGGTAATGGCAGCCTTAAACTGATCGCCTGGAATGTGAGCAATACATCTGTTACCAGGGTTGGAGATAGCGCCAATCTTGCAGGCAACGTAAGACTTATAAAAATGGCCGCAGACCAGTTTGGCCATGTAGTAACTGCAGTTAAAGCCGGTGATGATAAGTTAAAGCTGATTACCTGGAATATTACCAGTGCGGGAGTTATCACAAGGCTGGGAGATAGTGGTAGTCTTGCCGGGGAAACAAATGACCATGATGTATCGCTTGCAGGTAATCGTATCATCACCGGGGTTAAAGCCGGAGATGGCCACTTGAAAGTGATTGTTTGGCAAACAGCTTCCAATGGCACTATAAGCAGAATAGGAGATAGTGCAAATCTTGCAGGAGATGCAAGCCTTGTTACGCAGTGCGAAGCACTTACAGGCGCACCGCCTATTCTTACCTGCGTAAGAACGGCAACCAATTCATTAAAATTAATTTCCTGGGATATTGTTTAAGCCGGCCGGAAATACTTTGTTATGCAACCGCAAACACCAAAAGTAAAAGTTGAATTAATGATCAGCAACCAGCATTTCGATATCGGTGATATTGATATTGAAGTGCTGGTTGATACCAGGCAGGTATTTCGTGATAACTTTCCGGTGAAGACAGGCGGCGACCTGGCGCAGCATCATTGGAAACATCATACACTGTTGCTGGATCATGGTAAACACATTGTAGAAGTGCGTTCACAAAAGGCACACGCACGGTTAAAAAAGACAATCGATGTAAATATATCATCCACCATTACCATTGCTTTCTGGCAGGATAAAAAAACTAATGTGATTAAAGGATTTTTTACTATCGATTATACAGAAGCACAAACAGGTACCATGTAAGCAGCAGGCAATACGACGTATTTTATTTCTACCTCATATTTATTTTCCCGCTGACTTTTTCTTCCGTAGTAAAAAATGGGGGTAAATACTCACACAGGGAAATGGATGCCGCCGGTTGATTTGCTTCAAGAGAAAAACCTCACCTCGCGCATAACAGCATAACAAATTGCATTTAACCTTTAGCATTCAATATTCCTCATCGCCTTAACACGTTATACTTCTACTTTGTGCCTTTGTCTCTTTGTGCCTTTTCCCTTACCTTCGCGCCTCAAACAATCTTACCATGAATTATTTTTCTGTAGGCAACGTTCTTCCTCCACCCGCAAGCTGCTAAGCCGGGCGGATGATTCATTCCTGTTATTGAGCCTGTTTTTTGCAGGTATTTCATGATATGCTGATCTACGCTTCCGGCATGATGATGGTGTCGTTTATTACGATCCATCCCGGGCAACTCAACTATTTTTATTTACTCCTGTCCGCTTCCTGAACGACCGGACAATATTATTCTTTCAGCATCATGAAAAAGTCTTTGATCTTTCTGCATATTGCCATTGTACTGGCAGGATTTACCGGAATTTTCGCAAAACTGATTACCCTGAATGAAGGGCTGCTTGTGTGGTGGCGCATGTTTTTTTCCACCGTGTTACTTGGCATTTTATTGCTCTTGACCAAAAGGTTTGTCAGCTTTAACCGCAAGCAGTTGGGTACGCTGTTGTTTGCGGGTTTATACCCTACCATGCATTGGTTGTTTTTTTATGGAAGCATCAAATATTCCAATGTTTCTATTGGTGTGGTTTGTTTTTGCCTGACCGGCTTTTTTACCGCGCTGTTAAACCCGGTGATGAACAGGCAACGTTTATCAGTAACGGAGCTTTTGCTAAGTGGTCTTACCCTTGCGGGTGTGTTGCTGATTTTTCATTTTGATCAATCCTTCAGAACCGGTATTGTGCTGGGAGTGATCTCTTCTTTCTTTGGAGCGCTTTATACCCTAAATAATGAACGTTTGGTAAAGAAATTTCCTACGGGGATGATCAATTTTTACCAATTACTAGGCGGTACGGTTTTGCTGGGCTGCCTGTTGCCTTTTTACCTGCATGTATTCCCGGTAACGCAACTTGTGCCATCACTAAAAGATGGGATCTACCTGCTGATATTAGCGCTGTTTTGTACGGTGGGTTTATACCTGCTGGTAGCAGAGGCATTAAAAAAGATTTCCGCCTTTACGGTGAACCTTAGCTTTAACCTTGAGCCGGTATATAGTATTCTACTGGCAATGTTATTATTCCAGGAAAATAAGGAATTGAATATCTCTTTTTATGTAGGGCTTGCATTAATTCTCCTTTCTGTTATCTTGCAAATGGTGAGGGCTGCAATGGCGCATCGCCGGCAGGAACAGGAAGTGCATGTGATTATATAAGGCGCATGAAGAGAGTAGTGCTGCGATGATTGCGCACCAATCATCACTATGAATTATATTATTTTATCAACCCTGAACCCTTAACTTCTTATAATATACTCCTCATAATGCCAGGTGGATAATTATATTGAAAAGAAACCCAATTTAATATTTAGCATTTATCATTCAACATTACTATTCCTTCTTATCATTTAACATCCCTGTCTCCCTGGATTTTCTTCTGCTGTTCGCAATCACCAGGCCTGTTAACACCAGCACACCGCTTAATAAATGAATCGGCAGAAACTGTTCCTGTAAGATCAGTATGGCCTCTACCGTGCTAAAGATGGGGATCAGGTTGCCAAACAAAGCAGTTCTGGCAGCGCCAAGTTTTTCAATCGCAATATTCCAGCAGAGATAGGCGATAATACAAGCGCCAAGCCCCAGGTAAAGAATAACAAATGCAAGATGGTAACTCCATTGTATTGCCGGACCGGTAATACGTTCCGCAATAAAAAATGGTGTAAGCATCAGCGCCCCGGCAGTAAAAACGGTAAACAAAAAACTAATGGGAGAAACACCCTCCGGCTTTCTTTTTACAAAAACATTATACACGGCAAAGGTGAAAGCTCCGGCCAGTGCCCAGCCATCGCCTGCCGTAAAATGAAAGGCTGCAAGGTTTTGCCAGCTCCCTTTACTGATTAGTAAGATGATGCCTGCCAGGCAAATCACAAGCCCTGTAATCCGCCGCGGACCAATCTTTTCTTTTAGAAAAACTGCTGCAAGTACAATAGAAAACATCGGGGAAGAAGTGGTTGCAATAAGTGCAAGATTGATTGCCGGTATATGATGCCCGGCGATATACAGCAACGTATTATAGATAGTAATGCCAAAGAAGGCAGTAATAATAAAATAGCGCCGGTGTTTGAAAATGATGGCCCGGTCGCGCAGAAAGGCACGCATGCCAATAGGCACGATAAAAACAACGGCGGTCATCCAGCGGAAAAATGCCAGGCTTACCGGTGGCATCTGTTTAATTACACCACGGGCCACAATAAAATTGCCCGACCATACCATGGTGGCAACCACTGCTAATACAATACCGGTAAATGTTTTATTGGAATAAGTTGATAGAGGCATAAAGGCATATAAAGATAATGGGTAACCCCAAGGTTAAGAAGCGATTATTTACCCGGGTATCAAAGCCGGGAAAGGTTGTGAACAAATGAAAAAAGCGTTCCATGAAATAATTTCTATATTAGCCGCCCTTAAAATGAACCATTTTCTTTCCATACGGGAGTTATTGAATACGCTCAGCCGCGGTCAGCGGCTGCTGGCGGAGATGTTTGAGAAGCGGAAGACCTTATCCTACAAATACGATTATGCATTGGAGCTGCTGGATAATAATGAAGACATTATTGAGCTGCTCATCAGTAAAGATGTGATACGTCAAAACGGCGCTTACCTGGAGCTGGACGACCAGTTTCTCCAGTTCTTTGAGCAGGTGCTGGAAGTAAACGAAGAGATCAACACCTCTTATATCAACGGCCATATTGACCAGGTTAAACAATACATTCTCTATTACCTGCAGGAAAGCAGCGACAGCCGGAAATATACTTACTTGAAATCAGTAAAGTCTGCCCTGCGTAAGATTGGCCGCATTACTGTACGCAATATTGTTGACCTTAACCGCAACATTGAAAATACTTTTAAAACAGAACCTAACTATAAGGTAAAGCTGCTGAAGCTGGAGAATCACAAAAAGAAACTGTCAGACATCCGTTTCCTGGTAGAACAAACCGAAAAGCTGATTGGCGAGGAAGAACAGACCTTCTTTAAAACAGCAGCAGATGAAGAATTGAAAGCCATTATTACGGAGTTGCGTTTGTACTTGAATGAATCAAGACATAACCTGATTGATACACAAAAACAAATTGTTGAATTCATCAATCAAACCAAATACCAGAGCAGTTTTATTGATAAGCTCCGGCAATTAAAATACCTGAAAGACCAGTTTGAGCTGAAAGCAAAATCGGATATTGTTGAGGTGTTGCGCAGGAGCAATGATGTTCCGTTTGAACCCAAGCCTTCTTACCCGCTGAAACTTTCCATTGACAAGCTGCAACAGGATGATGTGTATGAACTGATCCGTAAAATAAACAAGCGGGTAAAATCAGGCGTGCATCCGCATCTGAAACATGCAGAGCGCTTAACAGATGATTACCTGCAGGAGGCAGCGGAAGAAGAAGTATACCTTAACCTGGAAGCATTGAAAAATAGCTTTATCGCATCGGGTAATCACCTGTTTGATTTTATCATGCAATATCCTTTTCCAAAGGAGTTGAGCTTTGAAGAAAAAGTAACGGTGTATTGCCAGATGATATCCATTTATGAAAACAATTTTAATGTGTCTGAAAATTATAACAGGCACGGACAGATTGAGTATGCAATGATTTATCCCAAATAGAAAATGATGAGTGTTCCGAAACAAACAGGTGAAATATTTGAGATGCTGAGCAAGGGGCAGTTTATCTGTTCCAATAGTTCTGATGACCGCACCAGGAAGTTGTATGATATTATTGACGACAAGGATAACTATGAAAACCTGTGCAATTATTTTGAAGCCATCAACTTTACACTGGAGCGTGGCGATGAGTATTTTTACTTCTCTAAAAGCGAAGCAAGGGCAGACCTGGAAAGGAAGATAGAAACGGCTTTCCGCTGGATTGATATCGTTGATTTTTTTAAGACCCACGATAATTCTTTTGCTTCCGGCTATCGTTTTACGCCTTCAGAAATTACCGTAAGAATAAGCGTGGATGCTGTATTAAAAAGCAAGGCAGATGGCCTGCGCAAGATTGCCCGTGCAGAAGAAAAAACTCCCTACAGCGAAATTATTTTGAAGGTGGTAGAGATGCTTTGTCGTGATGGTTTTGCTGAAATGGAAAATGAAATACTAAAGTCTTACAAAGTGCTTTCCTCTTTTAAATACCTGGAGGAGCTGATTATGAACATAAATATACCGGAGGAAGTGCGTAATGAGATACCTCAATAGAATTATACTGATTAATAGTGCCCAGGTAAAATATGCGGAGATCAGCCTGGATGGTAATATCCACTTTATAGGAACACAGGGTGTTGGAAAAAGTACTGCATTAAGAGCGATCCTGTTTTTCTATAATGCAGATACGCTTAAGCTTGGCATCGCTAAAGAAAAGAAATCCTATGCTGATTATTATTACCAGTTTCCCAATTCATATATCATTTATGAAGTAAAGCGTGATGAAGGCAGTTATTGCATTGTCTCCTATAAATCACAAAACAAGATCTGTTTCCGTTTTTTTGATGCAGGTTATCAGAGAGAGTATTTTATTAATGAAAAAGGAGAGGTAGCAGCGGGGTGGGATGCCATTGCAAAACAACTTGATGCAGCCAATATCTTTTATACCAAGCGTAAAATTGAAAGCTACCAGGAATACCGTGATATATTATATGGCAACAACGATGGTATTAAAAATGAAATGAAGCGTTATGCGCTGCTGGAAAGTAAGGAGTACCAGAATATTCCACGCACCATTCAGAATGTATTTTTGAATTCAAAGCTGGAGGCGGAGTTTATTAAGCAGACGATCATCATGTCGCTGGAGAATGATATCCGCATAGACCTTAGCAGTTATAGTTATCACCTGAATGGATTTGAAGCACAGTTGAATGATATCAGGAAATTCAGGGATACGCGAACCAGTGCGCAGGCCGCTAATATATCAAGGTTGCATATTGCCATCAGGCATTTGGAAAAGGAGAAAAGGCAGTTGGCAAAACAATTGGTATGGTCTCTGTCGAATAACAAAAACCGTTATCCCAAATTAAAAGATGAACTTGAGCTGGAACAGGACAAGGCAAATGCGCTTCAGTTAAAACAATCCAAACTTACCGAAGCATTTAAGACCAAAGAGAAAAAGATTGTTGCAGAAATAAGCGTGTTTGATGATCGTCTTAAAACAGCCAAACGTTTACAGGACAACTACGACAAAATCAATATTCACGAGATCATTATTCGTACAGGGAAAAAAGCCGCATGGGAAACCGAGCAAAACAATCTTCGTGAAGAACGTGTGTTGCTTTCCGGCAAGTTTACAGAGCTGGTTCAGAAGTATCGTGCCTTGCAGGATCAACTGGAACATCAGCAAAAAGACTTTGAGAATAACCGGCAAAAAGCGCAGTTGGATATTCAGACAAATTTCTTAAAATATAAAGAGGATACCCGCAAATACTTTGATAAAGTAAAGGCCGAACTGCAGCAGGATCATAAAAAAGAACTGGATCTCCTCCGCCAGGATTTTGATGATAAAAAATTACATACACACCAGCTTCGTATCAGGCGGGAAGGCATTCGGCATAAACGCTTTTTTGAAGAAGAAATTAAAGCGCTGGAGAGTAACATCGCACAGTATAAAGTCTCACTTCAGCAATCTGCTGCTGATAACAAAAAGCTGCAAAACGAAATAGATACATTATTGCTGCAGGCTGAGCTGGAAGAAAAAGACCTGCAAAAAAGTTTTGAGCACGGGCAGGAAAAACTCGTTGCACAATCGCAGCAGCTTGAAGCAAAGATTACAGAGATAGAACAGTACATCGCAAATAGCAAAGACTCTTTGTATGGCTGGTTGAATGAGCAATACCCGGGATGGGCCAATACGATTGGTAAAGTGATTGATGAAAAACAAGTTTTGTTTCATACCGGTCTGTCTCCAAAACTCACTGCTGATAAAGGAAATTTTTATGGCCTTGAACTTGATCTTGATGAACTCAATAAAACAGTAAAAACAGTTGCTGATTATAAAAAAGAAAAGGAAGGTTTGCATCAGCAGGCATTGCAGTTAAGGGAGCGATTAAACAAACTTGCAGATGAATTGCAGGAAGATAAAGAGAAACTGAAGAAAAGATATCAACCTAAAATACGGGAAAAAAAAGAGCAGATAAAAGAAGCAGATTACGTGCAACAGCAATACCAGTCACGCATAGATGAATCGTTGGTAAAACTGAATGATCACATAGGCAATGCCACTGCTGAAAAAAACAAAGCGCTGGCGCTGATAGAAGACGAAATTGCTGCTGCCGTAGAAATTGAACATACCGTGCAGCAGGAAATGCAGAAGACGGAGGACCGGGTACAAAAATCCATCAAAGCCGCAGATAAAGAATACGAACGTAAAACAGAAGCGGAACAGGTAACGGTGGATCAGCAGCTTAAAGAAATACAGGCAGAGATTGATGTGCGCAAAAAAGAACTGCAACGGCGCATTGCTGAGATACAACAACAGCAACAGGATGAACTGCTGCAAAAGGGTGCAGATACTTCACGATTGAATGCCATCGATAAAAGAAATGATGAGCTAAAACTGGAGCTGAAATACATAGAACAGCAACTTGGCAAAGTATATGACTACCAGAAAGACAAACGCGAATTGTTTGATAAAACTGATGAGTTTAAAAAGCAGAAGGAAGGCCTTGAAAAGCAACTGGAGATAGAAGAACTGAAGTATAATAAACAGGAGGAAACCATTCGTCTTAACCTGGAAGAAGTTCAGCATGCAATGCAGGAATTTAATATTGCATTGCGTGGTATTAGTGAAGATGAGCAGGCGTTTAACGAATTCAAAGGTTCAGCTTGCTATACATCGGTAGAAGAATTTTTCCTGGCTGCCGGTGAAGAGGTAAAGACTGATAAAAGAGTGAAGCTATTGATTGATGAGTTAAAGGAAATTCATTATGATAAGCTTACTGCAAGGGTAGAAGAATTGCGGAAGGATGTTACTGATTTCCTTGGCCGCTTTAGTGATGAAAATATCTTCAAGTTTAAGCGTCAGCTTCCGGATACCAATGCCTTTCTGAAGTTTGCAGAAGAGCTTTCTGATTTTATTGAAGAAGACAGGATCACTGTACTGGAAAGAGAGGTAAACGAACGTTTCTCCCTGATTATACGAACAATCGGTAAAGAAACAACTGACCTGGTATCTAAAGAGGGCGAGATACAGCAGGTGATCACGAAGATCAACCGCGACTTTGTGGAGAGGAATTTTGCTGGTGTAATTAAGAAGATTGAACTGATGCTTGCGCCCAGTAAAAATGAAGTTGTCCAGTTGCTCAGGTCGATCAAGGAATTTAATGATGAAAATATTTTTGAGCTTGGTGCAGCCAATTTATTTTCTTCCATTGATAAAGACAGTAAGAATAAAAAGGCCATCGATCTGTTGAAACAATTTGTAAAAAAGATTGGCGAGCTTAAACGTGATTATATCACCCTGGCTGATTCCTTTGAACTAAAGTTCAGGATTGAAGAAAATAATAATGATACAGGTTGGGTAGAGAAGTTATCCAATGTAGGCTCTGAGGGAACCGATGTGCTGGTAAAAGCCATGGTGAATATTATGTTGCTGAATGTATTTAAAGATGGCGCATCCAGGAGATTCAAAGATTTTAAACTGCATTGTATGATGGATGAGATAGGCAAGCTGCATCCCAATAATGTTCGTGGTATACTGAAGTTTGCCAATGATCGTAATATTTTGCTCATTAACGGATCGCCTACGGAAAATGATGCACTGGCCTACAAACATATTTATCGCCTGGAGAAAGATGAGAAAAGTTTCACCAGGGTAAAACGTATCTTAACACAGCATTCGGTGGCATAAGTTTGTATGCTCCTGTAAGCCCCGAAGTAAATATTCCTTTTTGTGTCTTAGTTTCTTTGTGGCAAAAAATGGCCACGAAGCCCCGAAGACACGAAGCGAAACGGCCTTTACCCTGGATCTTTTTGATAGATAATCATTGTGCTCATGTTTTGTTCTAATATTTGCAAATGAATTTGTCGTTAACCACGGCCCAAAAATTAAAGCAACTGCAAAACGGTGAGCGTTTACCGCTTAGCAGCTTTCGCAACGCAATGGCAATAGTTACGCCTATGATAGAAGCAGGCATTCTTATCAAACAGGTGCAGGGCAGGAGCAAGGCCGTTATATATCTTTCCGATCCTCGTGCATTGGAATATTTTCTCCGTAATCATTATGGCATCGGGCAACTGGATGTTTATATAGAAGCATTGCAGAAAGAAAATCTCACCCGCCCTGAAGCCGTTGAAGCAGCATCAGATTCCAAGTTAAGAACATCGCGTACGTTTAAAGGTTTTCTTGTGAATTGCCTGCAACCATTGGCTTGCATCTTAAATGGGGCACCTTATACATTACAACCTCAGCCTGGTGTTTTTACATTTGTCTACGATTTTGAAACGTTTATTCCACCATCAGGCGTTACAGTTGTTGGCATTGAGAACCCTTATAACTTTCGCTATATAGAAAAGCAGGCGGCATTGTTTGGCGGACTTCATCCGTTATTTGTATCCCGCTATCCGCAGACGAAGGATTTGATACAATGGTTGCAGCAAATCAGCAATCCATATCTTCATTTTGGTGATTTTGATTTTGCCGGTCTCAATATTTACTTTCACTCTTTCAAGGCTTCATTAGATGCAAGGGCCCGCTTCTTTGTTCCACCAGGTATTGATCAGTTACTTGCAATAATGGGTAACAGGAATTTGTATCACAACCAGCAACTTCAGTTTGAAGAAAAGAATATCACAGAGCCCGCCATTCAGTCTTTATTATCATTATTACATCAACATAAAAAAGGGCTGGAGCAGGAAGCATTTCTGATAAATAAATCCAGCAAATAATATTTTACTTTGCCGCTGCAATTGTTAATTTTATAACACAACCCTTCAATATGTGGCGACGTATTCTTGCTTATCTCTTCTTTGTACTCGGGCTCTTAACTACTACTTTCTTTAAACATTATACCGGCGAACTTATTCCTTATCCATTTCTTTTCTGGATAGTTGGTCTGGCTATGTTTGGCATCGGGTTGCTTTTTCTATATAGCGCTTCGCGGAAAAAAGAACGATCTGAAAAAAAACAACATCAGCAAACCGCGGATATGTTAAAACAGCATGGAGAAAGAATCAGGGTAGATTTTGAGTTATGTAAGGTGATAGATCGTTACCATGCCGGTAGGGTGAACGATGCTGTAAAAGATAAATCACTTGTTGCTGAAATTTTTGAAACAGAAACCGGGTTAAAACCTTTTTTGCCTGGCAATAATAAAAGGCATGAAGGATTCGTAAATCAGTCCGTCATAGTATTTGTCAATGAAGATTTGCGCACCGGTATAAAAGAGAAATTTGTGAGCAGGCTGATTGAAAAAGATAAGGTTACTTTAATGGCTTATATGCTTCAGCAACAATATACCTGGCTTTATGTTGATAAAGCAAACAGGAATATTTATTATTTTGATCTGGAGTTTTTGAACCACTCTTAAGCTATGGTGGAATAACTGCAAGTTCAAAAAAGGTATTGTACTTATACGTGAATTATTTTCACGTAAAAAAATGCAATTGCAAAGGGGATCATGATAAAATTCAATAGCACTACTGATACAGACTGTATCTTGCATATAAGTTAAGCTACTCCATCGTAAAAATATCCTTTCAATGAAGCTGCTTGGAAAACTTCCGCATCACCTGCATGAGCAACCTTATCTCTACCGCATAGAGCTGCTCGACAGGTTCTTCAAATTACTTGATAATAAAGAACTGGTCTTTGTGCGGCCCGCTTGCTGGACTGATCCTCTTGAAAATATCATCTTTAATGCAAAGCTGATAAAAGAGGGTAAAGCATTTGAACATCCCGCAAAAAATAAGATCTACGGACAATGCTGGAGTTACGAAGGCGACTCGTATGCGCTCTGGCAGATATATACCACCAAGCCGGATGACAGCGGTGTTACCAAACGGCATCCGGGCATACGCATCACAACACATATAGACCGGCTTGTGCAATTATCAGCGCTTAATAATGGACAATTTTATTATGGATTGGTTGATTACCTGCGCAAAAAGGAACTTGATCAGTTAAAAGAAGATGGTCGTTTTATCCGCGGATTAACCTCGCTCCGGCTGAATGAAGATCATCTTAAAACCTTGTTGGTAAAACGATATTCTTATCACTACGAAAATGAAGTTCGTCTGCTTGCGGTGCCTGGTCAATCAAACATCGATAAAACAAAAGATGTATTATGCCGCCTGAAGATAGAGCCGGTGGAATTCATCTCATCACTGCGATTGGATCCTTCTTTAACAACCGCTGAATTTAAAAAGATCAAACAAAGATTGATTGATGAATATGGCTTTGCACCAACAAGAATAACACAGTCCTCACTCAGCAGAGAAAATAATTTTGTGTTTAATCTTGATAAACCCTGAAACCTACCCTGGTAGAATAAAAAGTGCCCAATACATATTATTTGAAAAAGTGCGCTTAACGTTCATTCTTACCACTTGTTAATTAATTGAGAACGTATACAAAAAAATCATCCTTACGCTTGCATTTTAAAAAACCCTTTTCTATTTTGTTTTCTCGTCCCTGATTAACGTATCAGTAAACCTTCCATTAAAAGTTAAATGCGCTGCGAAAATGTGCCGGTGAAAAGGTAGCTGATTGCTGCCGGTCTGTTCAACCTTGCTCCCTTTGCATTCAATCATTAAAAAACAGGTATGAAAGAACATCCGCTTCTTGCACAGCTTGCGCTGCTCACCGGTGAGTTTGTGATGGCAAACAATCCTTCGGCAGAACAACTGCGGGCTTTTCAAACAGCAATCGCTACGGCATTGGTTCAGCAACAGCCATTGGAAAAACTGCGCGATACTTTTCGTTTTGAACAGATAGAAAACTATAGCACGGCGCACCTGGATGCGGATGACCTACTGCACCTGAACGAGGTATTGCAACAGGTGCAGGAGATAGCCGAAGCCGATGAAGGGCAATTGCGTATTTTCCGCCGCGAGGTTCCCTTTTTGAGTTCAGAGCTTAAAAGCAGTGTGCCTGACTGGGCCCGTGGCGCCAAAATAAGTACCACCATCGGTCCATTAAAAAACAAGGAAGGCCGGCCTGTATGGTTTGATATTTACAAAACCTATCCCAACGTAAAAGTATACCTGCAGGGTGCTGCCAACCCGGCCATAATACTTACGTTGCGTGCATCAAACCTCATCATCCTGAACAATAAAAAAGATTTTTCCATTCCTGCCTGCAGCGTGTGGATCAATGCGCACCTGTTTAACCAGTATGCACCCGACGATCAGTATATCGGGTTAAAAGTCACTTCCGGCAAGGCCAATTTTTCACAGGCTATCACGATCAATAATAGTATAGTAACAGTCGCGCCCGGTACCAACGTAAATATTGAATTGAAATTTACACAGGAAGCTGATAGTTCGGTTTCACCTGATGATACAGGTGCAGACGCAAAGAATGCCGTTGTTACGCTTCCGGACAGCCTGCAGTTTTTATTCAGTCATACAGGTTGCGTTATCGAAGAAGCCGGTGATGCTTCCTGGAAATTATATGAGCAGGACATTAAGTTTACGCCGCAGTTACCTGAAACTTTTTACCTGCCGCAGTTAAACCGTGTAGGTATCAGTTATATTCCTTCCGAGCAGGAGGTCGTGATCAATAAATGTCTTTCCGGTGTTTGTAATATCAGCGGTCGTGCTGCTGTTTCACAGGCCGGCTGGAGTTTCAATACTGCTAAAATAGACCTGAATAACCTGCTGGAAGCAAGTGGTAACGGTGCGATGGTGGTACAGGCTAAAAAAGGACTTGCTGCAAGCTGGTATGGTTTAAAAGATGCGAACCTGGAAAAGAAAGAATGGATACAACTGAATGAACCCTGGTTATTGCTGGAGCCGGGCCATATTGCCATCAGCGACCTGAAAGCTTCCAACACCAATTCGGCCATGCAGCAGTACAAGTTGTATGAGAGCGGGCCGGGTTTCTTAAACCGTATCAGCCTGTCTTTTACCAACCAGTTTTATTTTTTATACAATTGTCTGCAGGCCGGTAACGAAGCGGTGGTAACGCAGGCAAATTGCCAGGGCAAACTTGACAGACCGGTCAACGTATCCGGGCAGCCTTTTGCTTTAAAGAGTTTGCAAACCATCTGCATGTTAAGCTATACCAAGGCCGAGCAGTATGCAGTGCTGTATGATGATAACGTGATTATCGATAACCTGGAAAAAGCAACGCCGGTTGCAGGTGTTGCAGATATACCTACATTTAAAAGCGAAGCTATTTCTCTAAACAATGCATTGCTTACTGTATCTCCTGTGGTGGGATTTTTATTGTTTGGAGAGTTGAAGAATGAAGACGAATTTGAAAAGGCGGCTTTGCTATATTCCTTTGGGTTGATGGGCTACCTGCCGATGTTGCCGGACCCCTATGCGGCGGATGTGGATGTGTTCCGCAATATCTATCGCCGCTATGAAAGCAAGGACGGAATTTTCCGCATCCGTGATATCAGTGCGCTGCTGCTGTGCATTATGCAATGGAAGGAAAAAGAAACACCGGCGGTAAACTTTTTCTTTGGTGATATTTCTGTTGCTACTGCTCAGAATAATACAGTTGCCGCAACTGCCGCATTGCCGGATACGGTGATATCCCGCCTGAACATATTAGCCAATAAAGATTTTGCGATTGAACGGGCTGCAACACGCAGAAGACTGCAGGCTGATGTAGCGGTAAAGCGCTCCATGTCCATTACCGGAAACCAGGACGCGCAGGCAATGTCTTACAACGAACCTGTGGTTGGTGCGCTGGCGAATAACCGCGGCAATATGAGCGATGACCTTTTCCGGTTGCTGGATGTAAGTACCAATGCAGACTTGCTGGGTGTGAGTATCGGTTTTGTGAATGAACAGTTCATTTTTGGTGAAAGCTATAAGATAGAACCGATTGACGAGAGTAAGAATCCATTAGCTATCGTAGGTATGGATGTGGTTGCCACGAGCCGTTTTGTACGCATCTTTACTGTACCGCAAATCAGTTGGGAGCCATTGCTGAACGTAACACCGCCGTTTAGCCTGGCCAATGATCCTCCCTTTGGTGTATTGTTAATGCCCAATGATGGCCCGCCTGCACTTATCGGAAATACCGGTAAACAGGCAGTGACCATTGCACCGATCGATCTTACCAGGTACGTCATCAATCAGTATAAAAACAATACCAGCTTTAAGGCATGGAGCGTATTCACTTTGCCATTTGGTATCAGATCTCTGGCAAGGTATAACCAGGAAAATTATTATATCAATCCCAAGCCGAACAAAGAGGGCGCTACGCTTGACACGATTGACAAACACTTTAAGGATGATGTTAAAACCGGCTGGCAGATTGTGAGCAAGGCTGGCCGCATGCCCGAACAAAACAACCATGTATTCGAAGGGTTTACACACCAGGATGTCAACCTGCAATGGATCGATGGAACTTTCCTGAACAGGAGTGTATTGGGCAAAACCGTCACCGATATTTTCAACAATGAATTCTCTTCCGTCATCGGCTACCGGGGCGTGCCTGTAGAGCGATATGACTTCACGGGTTATGGCGCCAATATCTTCAGCCACTGGATGAATGAGAATGCAGAAATTGCAGAAACCTCGCAGGTGAAGTTTGACGTATGGCGTGGCCGTACAGCCCATGAAATTATCCAGGTACGCAGCATACTTTACCCCTGGGCTATTCGCGTGGTTAGAACAATAACAATGTACAGAAGCAGTACAGGTTTTGTATATCGTGTGGATAGTGGATGGCGTGCTGAAAGCAATGGCGTATATAATTTCACGACGAAGAATGAGCCTGGCGTTTTCTTCGATTTTCATCCCGGTATAGTAAAAGGTGTTTACAACGTACGCAACATCGTGGAAAGCGATGACCTGGCGCCATTCAATACTACGTGGTTTAAAACGTACGGGGTATATGTAGACGATATGGATGGATTGCCCAAACCGGTTGGCGGCGGTGTAAACCTTGGTATAGAACTGGTACCTGTTTACTTTGATGCCGATGTGCTGGTGGATGATGTGGAAGAAGGTAAGGTAGATGGCTTTGTACCGTCTAAAAAAATGCTGGGTTACCTGCAGGTATCTCCCCGCGGCGTGATTATACCGCCGGAACAGTTTGCCGCGTTGCTGGTGGCGCAGAATGGACTGGGTGGGCCGGTAAACGCCCTGATCAATATCAACAACAGCGGTCAGAAGATGCGCGTAAACCGTGTAGAGGTAAACCCGAGTCTTGATGCAACCAGCAAGATTGTTTTTGTTACTGCTGCGAAAGGTACGCCGGTGCTGCCTAAGGATGGAAGCTGGAGCCTGGTATCTCACAATAAAACAACCAGGGAAGTAGTGCCGATTACCAACAATACGGTATCGCTGATACGTAAAGGTTTGTTTACTGATACGGAAGACAACAACCAGGTGAATCCTAAAGAGATTGCAGAAGCATCCGAGCTGTTCAAAAATGCTGTTGACCGCTTAATACAACCAGCCTTTCTCCAGAATACCGATACCCAGAAAGTGTTGTTCCGTAATCCTTTCTTCAAAGCAGGAGAGAAGATACTCAACAGTACCAATCCCGATCTTGCCGATGCCTATCGTTTATTAAACAGCAAAGGTTTGTTTCCAAAACTGGAAGACTTGCCGAGCATCGATATCAACCCCGCCAAATATGCCATGGAGATTAAAGAGCAGGGTTATAAACTCCTGAACAAACTGGATCCTTCAAAAGCACTGGAACAGGTATTGCCAAAAGGCCCCTGGTACTTTGTAAAAACGGATGCGGTAAAGATTTACGTGGAATACCAGAAGAGCGACCAGAGCGGCAACACCGCGGGACCCGGATCACTCACCTTTGATATAGACAGCCAGGTGAACAAATGGGTGAACAAGCTGAATGATATTACCATGGTGGTTGACCTTGCCGGTCTTGAACGCCTGTTTATGATACGTGGCAAGTTTGATACCGCCAAAGGCGCAAAGCCTGAATTTAAAGGGATTGATATTGGCGGCGGCGATGTGTCCGGTCCGCAATTGATACCGGGCCAGTTCCTGAAACCAATCATCGATATTCTGGAGATACTTCAAGCGATCTCTTCGATGGATGATTATAAAGACATTGCTAAAAAAGCGTTGAAAGTTGCCATGAGCAACAGTCCCAATAACTGGGAATACAAGTTCCAGGCAGATAAAGAGATACCGGTGGTTAGGTTCCCGCCCGCATCGATGGACGGCCCTACCACGCCTTTGCGCTTGGAGGCCAATTTAAAACTGGGTTGCTATTTCAACCTGGCAATGCCGGTACCACCTACAGGTTTGCCTACACCCAGTGCCGGCGCCTTTATTGAATTTGGCGCCAAGTTGCAGGTTATGTGTGTAAGCCTTGCTGCTGCTACCATCTATGCCGTTGGCCAGTGTAACCTGCGCATCAGTGGCGACAGTGTTAAAGGCCCTGCACTTTATATGAAGTTCGCGTTTGGTGTAGAGCTGATGGTGGGTTTACCCGTGATAGGTAATGTAAGTGTATTGTATGCCGTTACGGTAGAAATATCCCTGGACACAACGCAGATCACTGTTGGTGCTGGATTGCTGTTCCGTGGCCGCGCCGAAATACTGGGTGGCATTGTAACCGTAACCATCCAGATTGAAGCCAGTGGTAAAGTACAAAAACAGTTGAGTGGTGCCACCAACTGTATTGCACAAGTAACCTTCAGTCTTGATATCAGTATCTGTTTTGTGATCGACATCAGCTTTACGGAAAGCTGGCAGGAATCGAGACAGATTGCGTAAGAAATGAGAAATGCTGAATGGGAAATGTTGAATGATGAGTGTTGAATGTTGAAATGATGAGTAAGAGGCGCTGGATGTTATTTGATAAATGTTGATGGTGCGTGTTGATTTGGAGCCCGGCCGTGGGAATATGATTCAGCATCGTTGCGTCGCACACTTGTACGGTTTGTACGTCATTCGGCACGACGCAGACCTATCATTTTGCTTTCGTGATGTCTCCGGACTTAGGAGCACTAAGGATTGCATACAGAAATGAGAAGTGTTGAATACACTTCGGCTAAAGCCAATGTCGCAAGGTTTTATTAACCCAATGCTTAAGCATTGGGTTACTGGAAAATGGGTATTACCGGCTTTAGCCAAAGCAGAGGGCGATCTGAAAGTTGATAACGCGCTGCGAAGTCTGGACTTAGGAGCACTAAGGATTGCATACAGAAATGAGAAGTGTTGAATACACTTCGGCTGAAGCCAATGTCGCGAGGATTTTATTAACCCAATGCTTAAGCATTGGGTTACTGGAAAACGGGTATTACCGGCTTTAGCCAAAGTAAGGTGCGATCTGAAAGTTGATAACGCCTTGCGAAGTCTGAACTCCGCAGCATTAGCATCAAATCTTTGACTTGAGATATCAAATCGCCGGAGGCGATAGAATGTATCTGTGTAGCGAAGACGCTACCCAGAGCACAACAAGTAAAACATATAAATCAAAAAATCAGTAAAATCCTGATAAACGATTATGAACGCCAAGATTAGTATACTCACATTTCCGCAACGCCAGCAGGGCAATCTGCTATACCTCAACGTGCTGGTGATACCACGCAATTTTAGTCCGCTGGATGATAACGCGACAACAGCACTATCGCCTGCATGGGTGAATGCCAATCTCCGGCTGGAAGCCAGGGTGATCAATTCCCTCGACGATTACCCGCGGCTTGATTTATCCGCAGATAGTTACGATCTGCCCGCTGTTCAAATACCGGCAGATGCAGCTGGGTTATTTAATTACCTGGCCACGCAATTCAAGATAACGAGCACGGCAAGAGCGGAAGCGCCACTGCCTGCGGATTATGTAAGAAAATATCTTCCTGTAGAATACCGCAAGGCGTTCAATTTTACCGGGCCGCGTAACCCCAAACTGGCCGAGCTTGGCGATGGTTACCATTGTGCGCTGAAGAAAAATGACGGGCCGAGCGCAACCTTTGTAGCCGGCGATGGAAGCGTAAGCTGGGGCAAGGTATTCGCCTATTGCCTGAGGCATCCCGAAGTAGCAAAAAAATGCGGGTTTATTTATGCCGATCTGGTGATTGAGCTAAAAGAAAACACCTATAAAAACGGAGGTTGGCTATACGTTGATGTCAGGAATGATGGGTCTTATGCCGCCGATATCAGCGCCGACGCAACGTTTGTTAAACGGTATGCTGCACGAATCCCCAAACTTGACCTGACGGTTGCCGAACCCCGTAATTTATTTGCTGCGATTGAGTTCCCGGTACTCATCAACAATGCGCCGGCCGGGGATCAGCCGGTACAGCCCAGCATGTTTGATGACCTGCTGATAGAAGCTGCGACCTATGATGATGGGTTCTGTAAAATTATACATGCCAACCAGCCCGTAAGCGGCGCCTTGCTTAAGGAAGAGCAGGATGAAGAGCAGCCGGTTACCAATGACATCGGCATCAGGTTAGGCTGGGATGATGAACAACTGCTGGAATGGTTAAGCAGGCAAATGAGCGTGGATGAAAAACTTGCCGGCACACAGCGTGCAGATGCACCGCTTGGCGTGTTTCAATACCGGCTGGATGTACGTGAAAAACCTGCCGATGAAAGCCTGCCGCCTGAGCAGGATATTGCGGCCAATCCATGGACGCCGCTGTGCAGGGTTAAAAATGCCAAAGCGCTTATGATGGGCAACACGAGTGTGGGCAGTATCAATGAAGAAACAGAACTGGGTGTAGAGGTATACCCGATGAAACTGGATGCCACACCCGGAGCCCATTTCTGGTTACCGGTTTATTTTTCACAATGGAATGGCAAAAGCCTTGTGATACAGGATGAAGACGCCATCGACATTTATAAAAAAGAACAGAATACATCTGTCAATATCGATGATCCTACCAACGATCCAAACAAGATCAAGAAGGCAAAGAAGAACGGCATGTATACTCCTGCAGGGTTGGAAAACATCAGCCTGCAGTACGGCCATCAATATCAGTTCAGGGTGCGTATGGCCGATACAACCGGCGGTGGCCCGCTGGTAACGCATTTGCCGAAACATTTTGGTGAGGCGCCGGTGGCCGGTGTGCATTTCAAACGTTTTGTAATTCCGCAAACAGTGCAGATGATTAGTGAACTGCCTGCTGAAGATACCAGATTTTACGAGGGTAATACGTTCAGCGTAAAGCGGCCTGTACTGGGTTATCCGTCGGTGGTGTTTACCGGCAAATATCCCAACGCCATTGCTGATTTAAAGGCAGATGCCGACCTGGTTGTTGCTGGTAACCTGCGCAGGGATGTAGGTCTTGCCGATCCGGACGTTGATCGTTTGGAAGTATTGGTGGAAGTCAAGAGCCTCGATCTTGATACGACCGTCCTGAAAAGAGATCCAAAAGATGGATATGCTATTCTGTATAAAACAAACCGCGCTTTTGGAGCGGGCTTTAACGACCAACTGGATATTGCGATCACCTATGCAGATGCACCGGTATTAAACTTTAACGGCAGCAGTAACCTGCAGGATCTTGGCTTAAGCCTGGTAAGTGATGATATTGATGATCACGCAGACATTGTATTGCCTACTTCAAGGGATGTACGTATTACGGTAAGGGCCATTTGCGCGGAGAAAGAAGGGTACTATGGCGGTATCGATTTTGAAAATGATAACCTGCCTAAAACAAGTTTAAAGGGGATGACAACCACCTTTGTCGCCCGGAAAAATGCGGCTGTTGAAACCAGCTTTTTCAAGACTTCGCCGGACGGTTCTACCATGAATATGATTCGTGGTTTATACCTGCAACCGGATGAACCTGTTCAGTTGCTGAAAAATTTTAAAAAGATGCTGGTGGCAAATCCGGCAACAGATGAGCGTATACCGGATATGATACAACGCATTGCCGATGCAATTGATGCGGACAATAAAGGGATGTCGCTGCTCGGCAAACGTGGCGAACGTTGGCAGTTTGGTGCAAGCAGGTCCATCAGGCATAGTCTTGCGCCGGATAATACCAGTATCACTTTTGCTACCAAGGCAGACTTGCTCAATCACTGGGTCGTTCCTATTACGCTGCTCATCAACCGAGACTGGAGCTGGGATGGTGTGCTGCCAACCAGTATTGAAATACATAGAAAAAGGATCTTTGTTGAGGATGCAAAAAAGCTGCTTGGTTTTACAGGTTCTACCACAGATTTCCTTGAAGCGAATACCATACAGGATATCACGAAGGATGTGGATGCAGAGCTGGTGGGTGATGTGGAACTGAGAAGCGCCATCAATATAACGGCGCTGCTTGATGCAGACAGAAGCCAAACACATCTTTGCTTCTTTGATGCGGTCGAACCCAAACAACAGGACCTTACCAAATTCCCGGATGAGTTGTTGCTGCAATACGAACTGAAGGTTTATTTCAAAGAGGAGAAAGGCGTTGCTCCTGCTCAGGATAACAATCAGCAGCTATCATTGCATTTACCCATCACCGTATTTCCTGCACAGGTGCCGAAGATTGTGAGTGCCGGACTTGCCATGAGTAAATATGTAAGAGACCTGAATAATTATACCTACAGTGAATCGAGAAAAAAATATTTGTGGGTTGAATTTGAAGAGCCGGTAAAAGATCCCAATGATGCTTATTACCTGCGTATGCTGGCTTATTCACCCGATCCGTTACTGGCAAGATGGGGCTTTGAATTATTGATCGCTCCGATAGAGCCGGCTTTACCAATAGAGCCTGAATATATCCGCAATATCAGCCCCGAACACAGCGATGACCGCTCCGGGTTAAATGCCATGCAGGAACTAACCAAAGCCGAAGACAGCGAAGTACATTACTTGGTACCGCTGCCGCCCGGTTTACATGCAGAATCACCTGAATTATTCGGCTTTTTTACCTGTGAATTAAGGGTAGGGCATAAGCTTCCGTGGTGTACGGCACAGTCGCGCTTTGGCAGGGCTGCAAGGCATTCCGGTATGCAGCATCCTTTGCCACAACTTTTCTGTGTTGCAGAACGCAATGAGAAATATATTGAAGTGACTGCACCCTATGCTCAGGCCGTATTCGATGGACGTAACATTACGGCCAGCCCGGTACGTACACAGGTGTGGGGCTTGTTATATGCGCAGGTTCGCATGGCAGATAACAGCGATGCACGCAACGTGTTGCTGGACGACCGCATGCTGGTTGTGCAACGCAACAGTATAACCAATGTAGATGGCGTAAATATCTTCACTTTTAACAGTGACGCCACACCTCATGGCATTACCCGCTGGTCGAATAAGGAAGTAGATCAAATGCTTGCATTGTATGGGTTGCCCTTGGATAGCGCTTTGAGTGTGCTTTGTGTTGAAATGATGCCGGGCAGTGACGGGTTCCTCGTAAGACAAACCGATTATACCAGTTTCCGCGGAAATCAGGATAATCTTGCCGTCAACCGGCGGCAGCCAACCGAATTTAAAGCGATGGATTATACCCGTTTTGTAAATGCAAATGCTGTATGGCAGGAGCAGGCACAGGATACCTATCAGCGTTCGGAAGCATACCTGGCTGCAAAGATGCCAAGCCCGTTATCAGACGAGTTGGGCAACCACCGCATCATGAGAACATCAACACTGGTGCCGGTGCCGGCGGTATGCTGTACGGAGTAAAAATTGAGGATTGACTCCTGCAACAGATTATTACCGGGTGAGATTGTTGTATGTCACATTGGTGAAACATAAAAGCGTCTTCAGTGGCATCTTATCATCAGCAAAAATTCCTGGATATACTTTCGTGTATGATTGTAAACAGATCGCTTTTCCTTTATTAAAGAATGGATTAAGTACGGATATACGGTGATCACTATTTCCTCATCATCTTTATTTATACCTTGAAAAGACGGGCTGGTCAAGGGTTGGTTTTTATATATCACTTAAGGCATGTCATCAGTAAGAGATTCCATAAAAGCGATAAGCGCTTTCTTTTCATAGGGATTGAGATTGAGCGGTGCGGACGATAGCGTCTGTCCTTCAATCTGCAGACCAAGCCCGGAGCCTCCGCCTTTATCATAAAAATCGATGACGCTTTCCATGTTCTTAAATGCACCATTGTGCATGTATGGGGCAGTAACAGCGGCATTGCGGATACCCGGTGTTTTGAATGCATATTTATAGAAAGAAATAGGGAAGAAGTTATAACGTCCCTCATCCTTGTCCGGTAATGGTTTTGCGAACTGATCATTTGCAGTAAGACCTAACACTTCATATTCTGTTCGCTGATAAAATGGTGGGGTAAGCCCGTTAAACAAGGGGGCGAAATGACAGGTTCCGCACTGCGCCTTGCCCATGAATACGTTGAAGCCCGATTGCTGGGTAGGAGAGAGCGCCGTTGAATCGCCATTCATGTAACGGTCGAAGGCAGACCTGAAAGGTGCGAGCGTTCTCAGGTAAGCGGCCAGTGCAACGGGTACTTTGTCAGCAGTAATACTTACACCCGGCCATAATTTAGTAAAGCATTCGGCATAATATTTCTGAGCAGCAAGCCTGTTGCTAACAGAGTCCCTGTTTGCATCCATTTCCAACCTGCTGGTAAGCACACTATCTGCCTGCGCTTCGAGGCTGGCTGCATGACCGTCCCAGAACTGGCTGTACTGGTAAGCAGCATAAAACAAACCCGGCGTATTCCTGGCTAATTTATCATGACCATTCAATGTGCTGTTGCGAACCAGTCCGTCAGTAAAATATTTTAAAGGTTGATGACAGGTTGCGCAACTACGGGTACTGTTGCCTGATAATGTTTTATCGGAGAATAGTTTCTCACCCAGTGCTGCAAGTAGTTGACTGGTATCCCCGGGTTTAGTAGAAAAGCTGCTAATGTTTAATGCATTACGGCTAAACAAATCTCCTGCCTGCAGGTTTAATACTTTGGCTAATCTAAATTCGAAATGTTTTTCCCGGCTATATAAACTGAGTAGCCTTTGTAATGGCAATGCAGTTTTTGTAAGAAATGCCAGACGGTTAAAATCATTAAAATCCGTTGCTGAAGACAGGTCTTTTTCAACGTTGTTAAGACTTACGGCTATACTATCTCTTTCATCTATATGAAAGTATAGCATCGCCACATTTTTCATAGAATGAATAGCTTCACGGGATTCAATAATGCCGGTTTTTAAAGCAGGTGCATCATATCCCGTAATATATAATGTCATAATGCGGATCAGTTCAAGTTGTATACTTTCCATCACCTGGCTTCCGTTACAACTGAATTGATAAAGTAAGGAAGATATATCGTGAGCTGAAGACGCAACCAGTTGTGCCTGCTGAACAAGTGACTTCTTATCGATAACTTTCTCAAAGAATAAGGATTCAATAACCTGCAAACCGCAGGGTGACTGATATTCCATATACGGTTCTTCTATCTCATATTTGGGAGCAGCATTATAAACAATCGCTTCACTTGGAAAAAAATATTCAAGAAAAAAAGCAATGCGCTTGTATTGAAGCCTGCAAGCAATCAATGCCAGTTTTGTATTGTGTATACTAGTGCTGTCATTTGAAAGTTTGATAACAGCAGTCTCCAACGCTTTTGCAGTGGAATCGAATACCTGCGCTTCTTTTTTAATATAGTTGGCGAGAGCGATATTTTCTTCGCTCAATTTCTGCCTCGATGAAACCGATATGCCGGTTACCAGCAGCATACCCGCCAAAAGATATATGATGGTCAGTTTCATTCGGCAAGCACTGTAAAGGAATCCCGTACACAACTTTGCTCATCTTTTACCGTGTAAATTGTTTTTTTCTTAACCGGTTTTACAGTGATTGTTTTTGATGTTTGCTTAGAAACACTCCACTGGTAATTTCCATTAAAGGAAGCGGTTAACGTAACCGGCTGTCCTTTTTTTACATGCAATACCTGCTGACGATTTACACTTTTCATCATCGTAAAATGGTCCCTTATTTTTCCATCGGCACATACCCATTTTAGATCGAGCCGGTTGCCCTGAACCTCCAGCATACAGGCACCGCCGGCACTGTCGTTGGAGTAATACATCGCGTCATGCGGGAAGCTTTTTTCGCGGCCTCCAAGCTGTCCTGCAGAGCCGCTTACTACATACACTGTTCCTGCGTTGGTGGAATCCTTGATATAGGGACATGAATTTGTACTTTGATCGTATAGTGCGGAAGAGCTGCTTAAGTTGTTGGCTGCTGCACTGAATGTATTTTCCATACCATAATGCCCGCTCATTAGCCTGGATCGTTCATATACATGGCTATGCCCGCATAAGATAAGATCCACACCATAGCGTTCCAGTATGCGGATGAAATTTTCCCTGATCTTCACCAACTCTTCTTCCTCGTCAGAATTATGTGAACCCATTGTATAAGGAGGGTGATGCCAGTAAGCAACGATCCAGCCTTTATTGGTATTTTCTTCAAGATCTTTTTTTACCCATGCAGCCTGGGGCCCGAGAGTATCATACATACGATATTGATTATCTTCCATACCGTAGGAGTCAAGCGAAAGGAAATGAATATTGCCGATATTAAAAGCATAGAATGCTTGTGTGTGTGAAGGTGATCCTCCGGCTTCTCCATCAACCGGCATAGAAAAGTTCTGGTAATACGCTGTCTGGTGTGTTTCCTGTGCTTTTTTAACAGCACCGGGGAAGTCTTTATCATTATAGTCATGGTTACCGGGCGATGGATACAATGGATATTTCTTCAGCAAATCATCTTTATAAATGTTGAAGAATTTCGACTGGAACTCGCCATCTGTCCCGCTTGAGTATGCATTATCTCCGAGCAGTATCCAGGCATTCAGGTAACTGCTGTCAAGATAATTTAAAAATGCTTTTTTCACGTTGCGCTGGTTTACAGAATTATTACCGCAATCGCCAAATACCCCGATCCTGTAAAGGGCTTCTTTGCCTGTTTCCGGAAGCGTATAAAAGAAATTGTCCGGACCCTGCTGCAGTATACCTGTGAAACTTTCTACAGAATAAAAATAGCGGGTGCCGGGCTGAAGACCTGATAGCTTTACGTTATGCTCTGTGTTAAGCGTTGAATCATCTTGCAGCAGGTTAAGCGCATCGGGCTGAAGTCCGTAACGCACACGGCTCCTGTTCGCTACATCCGTACGCCAGCGTATGTTGATGCTTACAGAAGTAGCTACCTGCAAATAGGGACCCCTGATCAGGGAAACAAGTGCATCGTTGTTTTTTGTCTGAGCCATGGCTGTAGACAATATCATAAGCGAGCAGAGAATCATCCTGAGCGATCGGTTCATTGTATTCAATTTTTTTGCGAATTACCTATAAAAATTCCCCGAAAATAAAACCCGGTGTTAATGAATTATTAAGTTATGAATAGAAAATGAAAGTAATGGATGTGATACTAATTGTTTGGCACATTTGGTCTGCTGTAAATCTATCTCCCTCTCACAAAGGATAAAGCGAACACTTTGCTGATCATAAATATGTTAAACATAATAAATCCATAATACAGGATCTTTCAGGAAGGGCATCTCACCGTATAGCTTTACCGTTGCTAATTTGTCGTAATGAAAACCCCCGTCGCGTTTCTTCTTTCCAATCTATTGGTCAATGTTTGTTTTGCCAAAAGGAGCGAAAGTTATGGCGCGTTACTGCATCTGGTTCGAAGGCTTTCAATGGCAAATGCAAATTATGCAAGAAGCGATAAATGCCTTTAATAATGAACCAGCTTAGCCAGCCAGTAGAACAAAGCTTAGCCAAGAAAATCACCAGCCATCCGGCCTGGGCATTGATTGCGGCATTTGGTACTTACTTCTGTATGTATGGTTTTCGTAAACCTTATACTGCGTCTACCTATACCGGTGTTTATTTTTTAGGGATCGATTATAAATTCCTGCTCATTATCGCACAGACTCTGGGCTATGTAATTGCCAAATGGATTGGCATTAAAGTGATTTCTGAGATAAGACCTTCGGAACGTATCTTAACCCTGGCTGCACTGATTTTATTTGCTGAGTTGATGCTGCTGCTGTTTGGCATCATACCACAACCATGGAACATTCTTTGCCTGTTTTTAAATGGCTTACCGCTGGGTGTTGTATTTGGTTTGGTGCTGGGTTTTCTGGAAGGAAGAAGAAATACAGAAGTGCTTGTGTCCGGCTTATGCGCCAGCTTTATTGTGTCAGATGGTGTTTCCAAGTCTGTAGGGGCTGCGCTGCTTGACCGTGGCGTGAGCGATCAGTGGATGCCCTTTTTTGCGGGCCTGGTGTTTGCGCTACCGACCATTCTATTTATCATTATGCTTGGTTTTGTACCACCTCCATCCGCGAAGGATATTGCCTCCCGTTCTGCACGTTCGCCCATGAAAGCAGGTGCCAGGTGGAAGTTCTTCAAAAAGTATGCAACAGGGCTAACCGGCATCATTATCGTATATCTTTTTGTTACCCTGCTGCGGAGTGTAAGAGCTGATTTTGCACCTGAACTCTGGCGGGATCTTGGGTTTACACAAACACCTGCACGCTTCACACAATCTGAGTTGTTTGTATCATTGGGCGTCATCATTGTAAACAGTCTTGCGGTATTAATATCGAACCATCATAAAGCTTTCCGGTTTTCTCTGTATACCTGTGCTATCGGCTTTGTCACACTGTTGTTGGCCATCTGGGGACTATATAATCAACTGGATAAATTTGCGTTTATGGCCATCGCAGGGTTGGGTATTTATATTCCTTATGTAGCCATACATACAATCGTTTTTGAAAGACTGATCGCGATAACAAAGGAACGCGCCAATATGGGCTTTCTGATGTATCTCGTTGATTCGGTTGGTTACACAGGTTATATCCTGCTGATGCTTATCCGGTATCAAACCGCACCCGGAGATTCTATATTATCCCTCTTTCTCAAAGTGTGTATTTTCCTGGGCATTGCCGGTGCACTTATCATTTTATTTTCCAACTGGTATTTTAAATTGAAACTGAAAAAGAATGAACCACCCATCATCCCTCTACCCGCAAGGGAAAGCAGCCATATTTAACGGCCACGGTCAACCGTTTGAATATTCCACGCATCATGTTCCCGCATTAAAACCAGGAGAGGTTCTGGTAAAGGTTTTATATACAACCATCTGCGGAAGTGATGTACATACTTATTGCGGCAGAAGACAGGAACCACCACATGTGGTGTTAGGTCATGAAATAACGGGAGATATTGTAGCGATTGAGTCTTCACATTCCGGCCTGGATTTTAAAGGACAAGGTATTACAGCAGGAGACAGGATTACCTGGTCTATCTTTAGCGTTCCTGCAGGCGTTGTTGCACCAAGACAGGATATGCCCCAAAAGAGTGATCAACTGTTTAAATACGGGCACGTGCTTGCAGAAGGAGAAGATATTTTTAACGGGGGGCTGGCAGACTATTGTATTTTGCGCTCAAATACAGCGCTGGTAAAGATTGATAAGAACATACCGTTGAAAGTTGCGGCCACTATCAGTTGCGCACATGCAACGGTAACGGGTGCTTTAAGAATTGCCGGCAATATTGAAAACAGGAAGGTGCTTGTTCTGGGTGCCGGGCTACTGGGTTTATCATGCCTGGCGCAATGTAAAGAAGCAGGAGCTTCGTGGATAGGGATTGTTGACCACGATCTGAGCAGGTTACCCTGGGGTGAAAAATTCGGTGCGGATAAAGCGTATTCGCTACCGGTGATAGATAACATTTTTCCCTGGCCTGAAGTAGACATTGTGTTTGATATGACAGGCCATCCAGAAGCAATGAAAACAGGCCTGGATGCTCTTGCCCTTGGTGGAATTGCTGTTTGGATTGGTGCGGTTTATCCTGCAGCACCTGTTGCTGTTGATGCACAAAAAATAGTGCGTAAATTATTGCAGATCCGCGGCCTTCATAATTATAATTATGAAGATTTTTTAAATGCCGTTTCCTTTATTGAAAACAATTATCAGAATTACCCGTTTGAAGACCTCGTTGAAAAGGAATTTGTGTTGAGCGAAGTAGAGCAGGCTTTCGCATGGGCGAATGAAAAAAGACCTGTAAGGGTAGGTGTAAGCATTTAAATAATTAAACACAAAAAATATATACAATGATTAAGATGGTTGTTTTTGATATGGCCGGCACAACAGTAGATGAGGACAACGTAGTGTACAAAACAGTGCAGAAGGCCATTAATGAAAAAGGCTTTGATGTTACATTGGAACAGGTATTAGCTGAAGGCGCCGGCAAGGAAAAGTTACAGGCAATTAAAAGCGTGCTTGAAGTATATGCAGGAAACAGCGATGCCGCATTAGCGGATGATATTTATAAAAATTTTGTAGTATACCTGGCGGATGCTTACCGAGATCTTGATGTAAAACCACAACCTAATGCTGCCGATTTATTTGAGCAGTTAAAGCAACGTGGTATATTGGTGGTATTGAATACGGGTTATAATGAGGAGACTGCTAAGTCACTTCTGGTAAAGCTGGGATGGGAAGAAGGAAAAGATATTGATGGACTTGTAACTGCTACTGATGTAGCACAGAATCGTCCATTCCCAGACATGATCTTGCTTGCCATGAAACGTTTTGAAATTACCGATGCTTCGCAGGTAGCAAAAGTGGGTGATTCAATCATAGATATTGAAGAAGGAAGAAATGCAGGTTGCCGCTATAACGTCGGTATTACCACAGGTGCGCATACAAGAGCGCAGCTTGAATCTGCAAACCCCGATGCGATCATTGATAATCTTTTGGATTTATTGCCGGTGATAGATAAGTAAAACAGGTTTGCTGAGTTTCGGCATTAAAAGATGAAATATGATAATACCCCAACGAGCGACATCCTATATCCATGTCTCCGTTGGGGTATTACAGAAAGTTTTATTGGGACTGACTATTTGTTGAAATCGAACTTAACGCCAAGATTAAACCTGGGTCCGTAAAATTCAAGCTGCGCCGTTCTATCTTTCACACCCTGATAATAACGCAGTGGCTGATTGGTTAGGTTATTGGCTTCCGCAAAAATCCTGAATTTGGAAGTTAAGGCGTAAGATGCATTGGCATCCAGGAAGAACTGTTTATCATAATACCGATCAAAGAACGCATCTTCATTATAGCCGGCATCATCACCATCATCAACATAAGAAGAAGTATAGTTGGCAGAGATACGTGCCACAATCTTTTTATTCTCGTAAGACAGGGAAGCATTGAAGATATGTGGCGCAGCTCCGGGCAGTTTTACATTACTGCGAATAAGTGTTCCGTCAGTACCGTAAATACCATCTGCCTTGGAATGTGTGTAGGTATAATTCAGATAGATGCCAAAGCCTTTCCAGAACCCGGGGAGAAAATCAAACTGGCGTTGTAAAGCAGCTTCTATACCATAAACGGTTGCGCCATCTCCGTTGCGGCGTTGCGAAAAATCCCAGCGGTCACCATCTTCAATTGGGTTTTGCATAGCCGGAAAATCAGTCGCGAATTTCTCATTGGTATAATTGTTATCGATGTATGTGTAAAAATAGTTGGTGAGTTTTTTGTAAAAAACACCACCTGATAATATACCAACAGAAGTGAAATATTTCTCCGCCATTAAATCAAAATTCACAGATTTTACGGGCTTCATTTTGGGATTACCCACACTTAATGCCTGATCGCCCGGTAATATATTAAAGTAAGGTACCAGGTCATAGTAACGAGGGCGGGCAATAGAATTGGTGTAAGCAGCCTTGATGACAAAACTATTGCTCACATCATATTTCAAATTAAGATTTGGAAAGAAGTTGGTATAACTGTTACGTGTTGTTTCTTTCCCTTTCAGGTCTTCTTCATCTTCTACCACATTGCCTGTATAATTAATGCTGGTATGCTCTACACGTACACCAACATTGGCAGCAAAGTTTTCTGTGATGTTCTGCTTTAATGCGAGGTAGCCGCCACTAATAGTTTCATTGGCAGAAAAGTTACCGGCCAGGTATTCTGCAGGCTCATCACTTTCCTCAAACAAGCTGCCATCTTTCAGGTTAAGACCACCCAGGAATTGTGGGGTAATAAACTGTCCAGCCACATATTGACTGCCGGGATAAAAGCCTTTTATTGTTCTATCCTGCAAAGGTAACATAGTGATATTATCATACATGCCTTCGTTGGCGCCAACAGGCTCATAAGAATAAAAGTTATTGTTACGTACTTTCTTTTTGTCTCTCAGCCTTCCGCCAAATATCAGTTTACCTTTTTGGCCGCTAATGACAGAAGCAGGCAATTCAAAACCAAGCTTTGCGTTCCAATCGCGCTCATACTGGTCCTGGAATTGTTCAGTCAATTCATTTAAACGGGTGTAATCTACAAGAGGCGTGTTATCAGTTAACAAAGGACGTTCAGGATTGCTGATATCCTGGCTGATTTCTACATTTCTTCTTCCCATTGAAATATATCTTTCGTTTGGTCTTTTTTCTGAAGCCTTTGCATACTGTACACTCCAGGTTGTTTTAAGCCTGCCAAACAGGTGGTCGCCACGCAATGCATAGGAGCGTACGCGTTGGTCTTCCAGGCGACGATTTTCACTGCGGCCATTATCAAGACCACCTTTTGTTTGCCTGAGCACTTCGCCATTACGATAACCCGTTACATTACCGCTGTTATCATAGATCAGGTCATCTGCATAATCTTCCTCTTCACCACGATAACGATGACGTAAGCGGAAGCGGTTCTCTTTATCATCTCTCCAATTGTAATTACCATTAAAGTAAAGTGTGTGATAAGGACTGATTTTATAATCAAGCGAAAGCGCAAGACTTCTGCGTATCCTCAATTCATTGTATACCCTTGTATCATGATCACCGATAAAATTTTTGCCGTTGGCATCTTTTAACCACACTGCTTCTACGTTATCGCTGCCATACTTATTCCTGTTATAAGAACCGCTTACGATGGCTCCAAGCTTGTTACGAAAGAACCTGTTGCCTACGATAAAATTTGCGGTACCTATAAAGCCATCACGTATGTTATTATAACCGCCAGCCAGCGTTCCGGAAAGGCGTAAGCCATTGGGTGCTGCACGGGTAAGCAGGTTTACGGAAGCTCCTATAGCATCGGCATCCATATCTGCAGTAAGCGTTTTGTTTACTTCTACAGTCTGGATCATATCTGAAGGGATCAGGTCCATCTGCACTCTGCGGTTATCGCCTTCGGCTGAAGGAACCCTTTCACCATTAAAAGTCACCGAATTAAACTCCGGCCCCATACCGCGAACCACGATATTTCTTGCTTCGCCCTGGTCGTTTTGCATGGTAATACCAGGTACACGTTTAATAGCATCCCCGATATTGGCATCTGGAAAACGGCCAACCTGGTCAGCACTAATGATATTGGTAATATTATCACTGTTCTTTTGCTGGTTAAGCGCCCTCGCCTGGCCTTTAAGCCTGTCTCCCATTACCACCACTTCTTTCAAAGAGGAGGAACCGGGTTTAAGATGTATCGTAATTTCTTCTTTATTATCAGTGACACTAACGGTTTCGGTAGCATAACCCAGATAACCAATCACCAACTGGTAGGAGATGCCTTTGGAGAACCCATATAATAAAGCATTCCCGTTGGCATCTGTCACAGCTTTGGCTTTTGAACCACTAACACTTATATCTGCGCCGGGAAGGTTCAGGTTGTGCTCATCAACTACTTTAATTTTTATTGCATTTGTTTGAGAAAAAGAAACAAAACACGCGAATAAGCCAACAATGGCCATGAGTAATCTTTTCATAAATCGTAGTATTAATGGAGGTCATATGTGCGGCTGAAGAATTGATAAGTCATCACCGTTAAGATGATGATTTGATGCCGCGCTTTTTAATGTTTGTAAATGAATTACCAGGTGCAAAAAACAGGTACATCAGGTTTGCCTGCAGCATTATGTGCAAACAGTTATCAGTACATAAACAGGCACTGTTGTTTACTGAAAAACTAAGCGACTGAATTGTGTGAATAGTCCGGAGGATTATAACTTGGTAATGAATAATCTTCGTTGGAAAAAGTGGTATTGTATAAGGTGTATTTACCAGGGGATGATAGCCAGAAACCGGCGCCAGATCTTAAAGAAAGACTTCCTGGTAAGAATAAGGGAGAAGAAAATTTGTTAGCTTGTTTCTGCTCTGATCCGTCGTCGTCATTGTCTGTTTCTTCAATCAAAATATCATCACTGTCTGTACTTTCGGGAATGCACGCTGTAACGGCGCTCATCTGGTCTGTTACTCCTGAATTACAGCATAAGATATCCGTGGTCAGATGATTAATTTCCAGCCTGGTGTCGAGTATATAGATTGAAACAAATAAGATGCATACTCTCAATAAACAGTATCTAAGTTTTAGTGCCAAACTTGCGCAAAACTATTTATCATTTAAGGTGCTCAGGTCTCTGGAACATTAATAAATTGTTACTAACGAAAGCGGCTTCATGGTTTTGGAATAATAAAAGGAGTAAAGTATTTAACACCTGCCGTTGATAGTTTGGGTAACGTCTTTTCTTTACAGCAGTTCCAATATATCAACAATTCGAAAAAATAAGGCAAACGGTTGCGTGACTTTATTTGCTGTTAAAGATGCATATTCATAGCAGCCAAAACCGGATAGATCTTATATGAAAAAGCTAACCTTGTTCTTTCACGCAGCCTTGCTTACGATCAGCGTTTTTTCACAGAGCGAAATTGCTTCTCACCGGTCTGACTGGTTCAAACAAGCGAAGTTCGGTATGTTTGTTCATTGGGGCCTGTACAGCATACTAGCAGGCAGCTATAACGGGCATACGTTACCGGATAGCACCATGAAAAACGGTAATGACTGGTATGCAGAATGGATACAGCAGAGACTGGAAGTGCCAAGGGATGTTTACCGTGATCTTGTTCACAAATTTAACCCGGTGAATTTTGATGCAGATGCATGGATACTGGAAGCAAAAAATGCCGGTATGAAATACTTTGTTATTACCGCCAAGCATCATGATGGTTTTGCCTTGTGGGATTCAAAAGTTTCTACCTATGATTTGGGTAGTACCTCCTGTAAAAAAGATCTGTTGGGCGACCTGGCGAAAGCATGTCGTAAGTATGGATTAAAGCTGGGATTTTATTATTCGCATTGCGAGGATTGGGATCATCCGGGTGGTGCAGTTCCCTCCTGGCTGCCGCAAAAAAAGGAAGCCGATTTTGAGAAGTACTGGCGCCAGAAATGTTTGCCGCAGGTACAGGAGTTACTGGAGCGATATCATCCGGATTTACTATGGTTTGATACCTGGGGCGATGACCAGGAAAAAGTTTTTATTTCTGATAAACGTAGAGATGAATTAATTACACTCATCCGCAGGTTGAACCCAGACTGTCTGATCAATGGTCGCATCTCCTGGCTGAACCCCGGAAATGATATCGATTTTCTTGAAATGATGGACAATGATTATCCTGAAAAATTACAGGTACGTCCATGGCAAACGCCTGCTACGATGGTGAATTCCTGGGGCTGGCATGCCAAAGATTACAACTGGAAACCAGCCAGTGAAATGCTGGGTTACCTAGTAAGCAATACCGCCAAAGGAGGTAACTACCTGTTGAATATCGGGCCAAAACCAGACGGCTCTATTCCCCCCATGGCAATCAGGCGGCTGCGTGAAATGGGTGGCTGGATGGTAGCAAACGGGGAAGCGGTATATGGCGCTAAGCCGGTAAAGATAGCCGTAGCAGAAGGTGTTGTACTTACGCATAAGCCAGCTACATCCGGCGGTGAATTTCTTTATGTTTCATTGATAAAAAAACAGGAAGGCCCGGTGGTTTTACCATTTGGTAAAGATGATGTTGAAAGCGTTGGTATGCTGGACACCGGGATGCCGGTAAAGTATGAATCCTCCGGTACAGGAAGCATTCAATTACTGCTTCCGGAGAATATTGCAAACCTGTCAGATGGCGTGCAGGTTATTAAACTTCACCTGAAAAAACTGGACGCTCAAACAAAACTTTAGTGATAGTCGTTAAAAGAATAACTTATAAGACGGTTGCTAAACTATATGTTTAACAAGAAGAAGAGCGGCGCTGTAATGATTATTTTTTTATTACTCATCCTCGCCTTGTGAGCAGAACTTATTGCCTATCTGTCAGCCACGCCGCAAGATCCTTGTTGTAGTTAAAATAAGACGCAGGTGGTATATGAGTTGCGTTAAGAATGATCACTGGTACTTTTAATTCATATGCTGATCCGTGGCTCCGGTATGTAGCCGGTAGTGCTTCCTCTGCCTGGTTTTCAAGATCTCCAAAAACGGTGGTTGAATCAGCTAGTATCATAATATCTCCAATGCGATCAGTAGGAAGATGGTATTTTTCTACTGCTTCCTTTCGGGTGAGTACTTTCTCTATCCCATTAATTTTTTTAATTCCTGCAATTACTGTGGCCTGATCATTTTGATGATCCAGGTACACATAAGATGCGCCACCAAAGCCGCGGTGATGTTTTATGTATTTATCTTTCTCCGGACTAAGGGCCAGTTTTATCTCAATCCCTTGAAGCTTTAACGCTTTCTGAATATCTACGCAACGGCTCTTGTGATTTACATCGTGATCAGCAGTAATTAAGATTGTTGCATCCGGTGCGGTTTCGCTGATCTGTTGAAGCAACCGGTCGATCATCTGTAAATGCGTGATCGAATTGCTGTCTGCAGGACTCCAGGTATGCATCGGGTAGTCTGTTGTATGAATATAAATGCAACCAATATCTTTCCGGTTTTGTAATAAGTAAATACCCGCCCTGAATGACCAGTAATTCACCTCTGCACTATAGATAGAAGGTGGTTGGCCAATACGATTGATCCAGGTTGAATCTGCTGTTTCGGGTGACACCACAATGTCAGCGCCTGCAGACAGTAATGTGGTACTTTTCTTTTTGCTTGAGATCAATGCAGAGTGAATATTGTAGGCGTTTAGTTTTTGAAATAAAGTAGGAGCAAGTACCAGCTTTTTATCTTCCATGTATTCTTCCTGCCCATGATCATTCAAAAAGAAATTGCCGCTGATGCCATTAACCTCAGGGAAAGTGCCGGTGCATATCGATGTGCTGTTGGCATTAGTCACCGTAGGCATCAGCGCATTTACTTCCTTCACAAAACTGGTTGCCAGTTTACTTTTCAGCCAGGGCATGGGCGCATTGTTGAAATAACTCATACCAAATCCATCCATCATAACAATAACGACCCGTTTGCCATGATTAAAACTTTTATCCCGGGCTGCTATTGATTGCACAAGAACCAGAGCCAGTATAAAGAGGTAAGTGTTCCGTTTCATAGTGATAAATAATTCAGTTGCAAACTATCTGTTTTGAAAGGGATGCGTTGTGCCGGGTAATAATTTAACCGAAGGGTAACCTGTTTAGAGAAATGCAGCGGTTTGGAAATAATAAACAAAAAAGATTTCAAAACTGCAAACCATCAAATGGCTAACTAATTATGACCGTTGTGTTAAGCCTGTCTTCTGTAACAATTTGTTTACAATTGAATCTGACGTTTGCTGCCGTTAACCGCGCCTTTAACTGCTCGCCTGAAAAATACCGATAAAAGAAACTAAAAATGAAACAAAACTTAACTGGCTTACGATCAGCCCTTCTGGTGCTGCTTGCCTGTTTGCTTATCACCGAGAATGCTTTCTCGCAGGCAAGAAATATTCAGGGAAAAATTATTGGTAAAGATGGTACTGGTATATCCGGTGTCAATGTATTGCAAAAGGGAACCAATATTTCTGGTACCTCTGATGCAGATGGTAACTATGCGATCAATATAAGTAAAGAGGATGCCACGCTCGTGTTCAGCTTTGTTGGATTTATTACACAGGAAATTCCTGTAAATGGCCAGGCTTCCCTCAACGTAACACTTCTTGAAGACAATAAAAATCTTAATGAAGTTGTGGTGACTGCCATGGGTATTAAGAAAGAAGTAAAAAGACTTGGTTATACCGTGCAGGAAGTAAAGGGTGCAGATCTTGTAAAAGCAAGAGACGCAAACCCTATTAACTCACTGGCGGGAAAAGTAGCTGGTCTTAGTGTTGGCGCCAATGCAGAAATGCTGGGCCGTCCTGAGCTGGTACTTCGCGGCAGCAAGGACTTACTCTTTGTTGTTGATGGTGCCCCGATTAACTCTGATACATGGAACATCAGTCCGGATGACATTGAAAGCTACTCTGTGTTAAAAGGACCGAATGCTGCTGCCTTATATGGTTCAAGAGGTATTAACGGGGCGATTGTAATCACGACCAAGAAAGGTTCAAAAGAGAAGAAGGGCTGGCAGGTAGACTTTAACAGCAGCACTTTATTTGAAAAAGGTTTCATTGCTACGCCAGAGGCGCAAACCGAGTATGGTCGCGGTACTGGCTATTTTTATGAATACCAGGCAAAGAACAGCGGCTATACACAACAGCCGGATGTGTTGTATGATAATGCCAATCGTCTTGGTGAATTCGGACCAAGGTTTGAAGGACAGCTTGTTCGTCAGTACGATAGTCCTTACGACCCTGTAACAGGTGTAAGAACGCCAACACCCTGGGTAGCCCGTGGTATTCACAACTTTGAAAATTTTGTACAGACGGGTATGATCAGTACAAACAACATTGCTGTTTCAGCAAGTGGTAAAAACTATACCAGCAGGATATCTTATACCCATATGTATCAGAAAGGGATGTTCCCGAATACTAAGCTGAATTCTGATAATTTCAATATCAGTACCAGTTATAATATCACGCCAAAACTGAGCGTAGAAGGTAACATCAATATGAATATTCAGTATAGCCCGAACATTCCTGATGTAAGCTATGGCCCTAACAGTTATATCTATATGTTCAAGGTATATGGCTCTGCTGATTATGATGTAAATGATCTGAAGGATATCTACAAAGGCCCCCAGGGTGTGCAGGACCTTACGCAGTATGCGCAGGAATACGGACGTCTTAATAATCCATGGTTTATGGCGCAGAAATGGCTCCGCGGTCATGACAAAACAGATATCTATGCTTATGCAAAAGTGAATTATAAATTTAGTGAAGATCTCAATTTGAGCTTCCGTTCACAGGTGACTACCTGGAACCAAAAGAGAACAGAGCAGGTGCCGTCATCGGCCAACCTTAACGCCTATACTTCATGGTATAAATTTGGATGGTATGGTGACTATCGTGAAGATAACCGCAAGCTGCTTGAAAACAACAACGACCTAACCCTTTCCTATAACAAGAGGATCAGCAAATGGTCTATTGGTGCATTGATTGGCGGTAATACCCGTTCGTTTAAATACAATTCACAATATGGAACTACAAGGGCGTTAGCGATACCAAATGTGTATGTATTGTCTAACTCTTTGCAAACACCTTTATCTTATACCTGGGATTCAAAAATGCAGGTATATAGCGGCTACTATTCGTTCGATTTTGGGTTTGATAAATATTTTAATATCAATACTACGGGTCGTGTAGACAATCTTTCCACTCTGCCTAAAGGAAGCAGAACCTTCTTCTATCCTTCAGTGTCAGTGTCGAGTGTGCTGTCTGATTTTATTGATTTGCCAAGAGCTATCTCTTTCCTGAAAGTAAGGGCTTCACTGGCTGACGTAAAAGGAGCGCTTACGCAAGCAACCATCGGTTCTGCTTACCAGCAGGTAACAGGCATCAGTACTTCAACTTTGCTTAATTATGGTACAGAACTGGTGAGCTCTTATGACGGACCAAGCTATGCCAACCAGAATACTGCTGCATACGCTACTTACTATAACAATACCGCTTCGGTTGCTTACTCCAATACACTTGCTGATGCAAATCTTAAACCATTTGATCGCAAGTCTTATGAGATTGGTGCAGACGTAAGGTTCCTGAAAAACAGGATTGGCGTGGATTTCACCTGGTTTGATACAGAGAATGGCCCGCAATTATATCCAAGAAGAGTAGCGCCATCTACTACCTATGATTATCAGAACATCAATGGTATTACTACCAAAAGAACAGGTATAGAAGTCGCATTAACTGCTTCTCCTTTTAAAAATCCTAAAGGATTTTCATGGGATATTGCCATCAATTACGCCACGTTTAAAGAAACGCTTTCCAAGATCTATGGATCAGAAACTGTACTTCCTTTAAACAATCATAACTATAAAGTAGGAGACAGGCTGGATGAAGTGTTTGGAACACTGTTTGTGAGAGATCAGTCAAACAATATTGTTTACTCCGGCGGTTCGCCTCTCAAAGCTACCGGTAGTAATGATGCACGACTTGGGTCATTAGGATTCTTAAACCCTGATTTCACCTTTGGTATCAATAACAAATTCTCTTACAAAAACTGGTCATTCAGCTTACAGGTGGATGGAAGAATTGGTGGTAAGATATACGATTATAACTACTACGCAGCGATGCAGGGTGGTACTGATCTTTCAACAGTACAAGGCGTAATTGGTGCGGCAAGACTGGCTGAATGGAAATCTACCAATTCAGGTACACAAGCGCCTACAGCAGCTTTGGTTGGTAATGAGTATGGGCATGGTGTAGTGATCGCTTCCGGTACTCCGGTTTATGTAAACGGCCAGATATCCAATTACAAAGATCTCACCTTTGCTGAAAATACAACAGCAACACTTGTAGAAGGTTACCTGAATGGTGGCCTGAAAGCCAACTTCGACGAGTACTTCATGATCAACAGGAGCTTTGCAAAACTGCGTGAAATAACCCTTGGATATTCTCTGCCTGATCGCCTGTTGAAAGGTGGGTTTATTAAAGGACTGACTTTCTCACTCGTGGGCAGAAACCTTTTGTACTTCGCTGCAAGAAAAGACTTTGATATAGATCAGTATGCTTCAGGATTTAACTCATCAGACAGAACAACTGGTGGTGCCGCTGCCAATGGCGCATTGCAAAGCACTACCTCACGCAGGTTTGGCTTTAATGTAAATGTGACGTTCTAATTACATCCATCTCAAAAATCGAATTATGAAAATTAAATCAATCATATTTGTTGCAGGCAGTTTCCTGGCTGCGATGTCGATCACCGGTTGCCAGAAGGGCGACCTTGTATCGAACCCTAACGCGGCAACAGAATCAACGGTAGTGCCCGTTTCGTTGATTTTGAATCATCTAACCGCAAATCTTATCAGGCCGGAAGAACATCCCTTTGGTGATGTAAATAAATCCAACCAGTTCCAGGTATCCAACTATTCCAAGTACTGGGGAAATAATGAATATAGCTGGACCTATAGCGGTCATAGTTATGAGATATTAAAGTATGCGATTCAATTGGAAACACAGGCAACTGCGCAGGTGGGCAGCACCAATAATAAGTACCTGGCTGTTGCCAAATTCTTCCGTGCATATTCAGCCATCTGGCTGGCGCAAAGGGTAGGGGATGTACCAATGTCTCAGGCCGGTGTTCGTGAATATTCTACACCGATATTTGATACGCAGAAGGACGTCTATAAAAGCTCGCTGGCTTTACTTGAAGATGCCAATACGATCATGACTGCAGCTGTTACTTCCGCAAATCAAAATACTATATTTGACGGAGGTGATATTTTTGGTTTGACCAATCTGCAATGGCAAAAGCTGATCAATACTTATAAGTTGAGAATACTGATCAGTCTTAGCAAACGCACTTCAGATGCAGACCTTAATATTGGTGCACAGTTTGCGGCAATGCTATCGAACACAACCAAGTATCCCATCATGTCTGCCAACAGCGACAATATGGTGTACAAGTATAATGCAACCAATCTTTATCCCATCTTTCAATCAGGCAGCAACTCTTACAACAACTTTATGAATGTTGGCAAGACTGTGCTTGATATAACAACTGCTACAAAAGATCCCCGTACTTTTTTGTTTGCAACACCAGCGCCAAAGCTGATTTCTTCCGGTAAAAACATTGGCGATTTTTCAGCTTATGTTGGTGCAGATACCAAACTTTCTTTAAGTGCTTTGCAAACAGCATCTGACGGCGGCAGTTTGTCTTTCTTTAATGGATTGAGATACTTCGGATCAAACACAGGATCCGCCTGCGAGCCTTTTATCTTTATCGGTTATCCAGAAATGTGTTTCAATATCGCAGAAGGCATTAACAGGGGTTGGGCTGGTTCACTTGGAGCAGGTGATGCAAAATCCTGGTATGATAAAGGTATCGCTGCCTCCTTCAGTAATTTTGGATTGAGTGTAACTGCTAATTCTACAGTAACAATCTCGAATCTTGCACCAACATCACAAGGAACGGTGGCAACAGATAATGATGCATTTCTTGCGCAGGTTGCGTATAAAGTAAATGCACCTTCAGAAGCGCTTACACAGATCCTTACACAGAAGTATGTGGCTTTCTTTATGAACTCAGGATGGGAAGCTTTTTATAATTATCGCAGAACAGGCATCCCTGCATTCAGCCAGGGTGGCCCGGGCATTGGTACTTCCACTAATCTTATTCCAAGACGCTGGCTTTACCCGCTCGATGAAATCAACAACAATAACGCTAATTATAAGTCTGCAATCCAATCCCAATTTAACGGAGCTGACGATGTGTTTAGCGATACCTGGTTAACCAAGTAATATCACTAATAAAATATTCGGCAGGCAGGCGTTTACATCGCTTGCCTGTATTTTTTATCATCATTATCAACTACTATGAAAAAGATATTGTTTTTTCTTTTTATTGTCCCGCTTGTATCGCGGGCCCAGGTAAGCGACGGTACCAAACGCGAGGTTAAATTACAGGGTGCAGTTAATTTCCGCGACCTGGGTGGGTATGTTACCAAAGACGGCCATCATGTAAAGTGGGGGAAGCTATACCGCTCAGCAGCATTGAATAAATTGACAGAAGCGGACCTTCAAAAATTGCATGGATTATCTATCGCATGGGTAGCTGACTTCAGAGGGCCTTTCGAAGTACAGGCAGCGCCAGACAAACTTCCTGTTGAAGCTGTCCGTGTTTCGCTGCCTGCGGGTAGTGAAACGATTGGTGACAGTAACTATGCAAAAAACATGCTGGCTCAAATGAAAGATCAGTCTGGTCTTACTTCTTTTTACAGTGAAATAAATCCGTTTCCTGCAAGATATGAGCCGGTGTTTAAAGAGATGCTTGCGCTTGATAAAGACAGCGCACTGCTGTTTCATTGCACAGCGGGTAAAGACAGAACGGGTATTGCCGCAGCATTGATTTTATATGCGCTGGGTGTAGATGAAGAAACGATCATGCAGGATTATCTGGCGACCAACTATTATCGTGCATCGGATAATGGAAAAGCCATTGGTGGCATGGTAAAAATGTATGGTCTTGATGAAGCAACTGCCAAAAACCTGATGGCGGCTAAAGAAGATTATCTCAACGCAACGTTTGCTGCAATCAGGAGTAAGTATGGGTCAGTAGAAAATTATCTTGAAAAAGAGATGGGCCTGGGGAACAAGGAAATAGTAAGGCTTAAAGAAATGTACCTGGAATAAAAGACAACAGTAGAATACATAGTCTGCAAAAAATTAAACCGATGAAACATTTTTATACAACAACAGCATTTATCATATGCTCGCTGCTTGCAAAGGGGCAGCAACTGACATTTCCCAAAGTGGATACGCTTTTGTTAAAGCCCAAAGTTCAATGGGATTATTGGGGTAAGCTGGAGCTATCCGGTATTGTAAAAAGCCGCTCTAACAAAAACGTTTTCTGGATGCAGAACGATTCCGGTGATCAGCCGAGAGTCTTTGCTATCGACAGCCTGGGAAGATTTTATCAGTCCGACCGATATAAGAATTATGAAGGTATCAGCATTGCCGGTGCAACCAATGTAGATTGGGAAGACATTACGATGGATAATAAAGGAAACCTGGTAATTGCCGATGTAGGCAATAACGGAAATGACCGTAAAGACCTCGTGTTGTATATTGTACCGGAGCCTTCGCCTGTAGCAAGCAATACGACGTTTTTGAAAAAACTTTTCTTTAGATATCCTGACCAGAAAGCCTTTCCTGACAAAGCTGATTTCAATTATGATTGTGAAGCTGTTTTCTTTGCTGACAATCACTTCCAGTTTTTATCGAAAGACCGCAGCGATACCTATACCCGTTTATATCGCATGGACCAGGAAAAAACAGATGAGGTAAATACTCTTACCCTGGTTGATAAATTTAATATAGGTGGAAAGGTTACTGCAGCAGATGCATCAGAAGATGGCAACAGGTTGGTTGTAATTACTTATTCTGCTATCTGGATATTCGAACGCACCAGTACTGAATCCGGCTACTTTAACGGGCATATCTGGTGGTTGCCGGTAGAAGCGCCACAAATAGAATCTGTTTGCTTCAGGGATGACAAAACATTGTGGCTTCTGGATGAAGAGAAAGCTGCTTTATATGAAATGCCGGTGAATAAGCTGGTTAAAATAAAGTAACGATAAATTTGTCATCGCCTTTTAAGATTCATTACAATGGCTGTTGCAAGCGAAAGACTTTATCATGTAAGCGAAGAGAGTGGTATTACTACTTTTGAACCACGGCCATCACCCTCTTATTTTAGTAAGATCCAGGGTGATGTAGTTTTTGCTATTAATGAAAGATTACTTCACAATTATTTATTGCCCAGGGATTGTCCAAGGGTAACTTATTACTGCGGACCGTCTACAACGCAGTTGGATCAGGAGTTGTTTTTTCAAGGCCATGCTGATTATGTAATTGCCATTGAAACTGCGTGGCTAAAGCGTGTCTCCCGGACAACATTGTATTGTTATGAATTTGATGCTTCTAATTTTTTATGTATTGATGAATGTGCAGGTTATTATGTGTCTTATTGCACTGAACGACCGTTAACTGTACAATGCATTGATTCACCATTACAAACTATCGCGGAAAGGGGTGACGTTCAATTAATTATTTTACCTTCTATCCGGGAACTAGCTACAAGTGTCGCCCGTTCAAGCCTTCAGTATTCCTTTATTCGTATGCGAAACATTAAGAATTGATATAGGCAATATACCCGCTCCACTTTAGCGTCCTCAACGTCAGGCTCAATTTTTTTTTTGAGCCATGTTATATCACTCTGCATATATTCTGCTTTGCCTTTATCTCTTTCCATTTGAATGCTTCTTTCGATAATTTGGTAATCGTTGGGAGCCACAGCCTTCGCTTTTGATTAGCTTAGTATACTTATTCTGGATCGATATTTTGGGATTGATTTAAAAGTTTGTTTACTTAAGTTAATCCTAACTGTTCAGATGAAGTCTTGACTATTTCATATAAAAGAAGCATTTGCTAAAATCAAGCATGACGCAGCCAACATATTGCTGTAACAATCAACAAACATAAATCCTAGTACGCCTCATTTCTAATCTCTGAAGGCGTCTTACCTGTAAATTTCTTCACCATCGTTGTAAAATACTGATGCTGTTCTTTTTTCTTTGAACGTGTTTGAAGATGGTCGATGATGAGGTAGATGGCCGGCACGACAAACAGCGTTAAAATCATAGAGCTGGTGAGGCCCCCGATGATAACCCAGGCCATGCCATTTTTGATTTCAAAACCGGCGCCCACGGCCAGTGCGATGGGAAGCATACCCAAAATCATCGCGAGTGTCGTCATCAATATGGGACGCAATCTTTCAATGCCCGCTTCAATCAGTGCTTCTTTAACCGGCTTGCCTGCTACTTTCAACTGGTTTGTAAAATCGACAATCAGGATGGCATTCTTGGAAACCAATCCAAGCAGCATAATCACCCCGATAATGGAAAAGACATTGAGCGTTTCCATGTTCAGCGCCAGTGCCAGCAGTGCGCCAATCAGCGCCACGGGAATGGAGAACAATACCACGAAAGGATAGGTAACACTTTCATAGAAGGCCACCATAATCAGGTAGACCAAAACAATCGCGATGATCAATGCAAGTCCAAGACTCGCAAAGGCGTCGCCCTGGTTTTTTACATCCCCCAGGTATTCCACCGAGATGCCTTGCGGTAGCTGAATGGCCGCCACTTTCTTTTTAATATCATCCGCAATCGTTCCGGTCGATCTCCCGGCCACATTGGCATTAACGGTGATAGAACCCAGGCGGTCACTGCATTCCAGCACACTTTCGCCCAACCCTTCTTTTACCTGTGCAAACTGGCTTAACAGGAAAACATTGCCATTGTTATTTACGAAGGGAAGGTTTCTTACATCGCCGATTGTGGATTTGTCGTTTCGGTTCAACCCAATCATGATATCATACTCTTCCCCCGCCTGCTTAAATTTATTGTTGTTATTACCACTGAAGGCATTTTGCAAAGCTGCACCTACCTGTGGCGAAGTTCAATTCGATGGGATTATGGAGCGGCTTTCTGTATGTGTTGAACCATAAAAACGCCCGTCCCTAAAAAGAAACAGGCTTCTTATTAAACTAACTTTGAATTGCAAGGTAATAACAATGTCTTTTTTCGGAGATTAGAAGGTGATTAGAGTTTGTTGCTGTTATAGGTAATATCCAGTTGGTTTAGAAAATCCGGTACTTAAATTCCTTGCTGGTCATTCCATCTGCGGATGATCAGCGGCTGAGTATCACTAACGCTGCAATGATCATAACAGCTGACAGAATGGTGATCAATATACCAATGAGCAAAAGACTTGCGGGCAGGCTTTCTTTTATCTCAATGAAGCATTGAGCGGGATTTATTCTGTCATTACTTCGAAGTTTCTGTAGCCAGGAAACCTGGCCTGCTGAATCTTCAGAAAGCTGGTAGCGGTATTGACCGACTGGTGCCCAAAATGTATATATTCTTATTCTTCCATTACTTCCATTATTGGTTCTTACTACGGCAAAAGGTACCTGAAGCGTCAGACTTTCTTTGGTTTGCTCATTGTATATTGCTGGCTGCGGCATGGATACAGCCGTTCTGTTAATATTTCTTCCTTTCTGCCAGATGGCATAATTGCCATCTTTCGAAATCGTTAGCCTAGCATCAGTTTGCTCCATCGGTATATCCAGTAAGATGCTTCCGCCTGTTGATTTGCGTATATATTTTATCCCTTTTGTTAATAAAAAGATGCCGGCAGTAATAAGGAAAAATAGCAGTATATGCGTTATCATTATTGTTAGTAGGTTGTATAATTCAGTTATGCAATTTACAGTCATTTTACACTAACCTGCAAGGTTACATCCGTCAGCTTATTGCCATGGCGTTGAAATAAATGTTCGTATATCTTCAGCACGCAGCTCAGTTTTTTCTATAGCAGCAAAGTCACCTTCTTCCAGATTTGCCTGGTCAATCTTTTTAATCTTTCTGTCAGGGCAAACCAGCTACCTCAGCTTTTAGTTTGCGGGGGATTTTTTACAAAAACAAAAGATGGAAAAGTACAATATTTGATAACATATGCCATCATTGCAATATTGCTCCAGTCAATACTAAGTTCTATGTAAAACAACGCACCTGCAGATGGCCATTATGCAAATGTTCATTGTCTGAAATTATTCTACTGGATGCAGGCTTGTATCAAAGTCCACTGTCGCAGGATGTTCAGTTCGGTTTTTTCAGGTACTATGGAAAATAACTGAAAACCCATTTTATTGTTTCATGTTGTCCATTGTTATTTCCACCCGTATATGTGAGGTCCCCAGTCTTGAAAACAGGTCTGTGATCAGTGTCAAATTTGTATTGATAGTTTATTTCGTAAGTCACCGCCGCCTGTCCACTCCGGATCATGTGCGCCGGATTGTTTTTTTGTAGGGAGATAGCTGGCAGAAGAACTGGTGGATACGTGGTTTGTCCAAGGTGCAGCAAGGTAAAATCGTCACAATTCCTGTTGTTGTCGTAATGGTCAAAGGTGTCGCTGAATTCAACAGCGGGTTGAGGCCCTACTGCATAGTATCGGTACTTCAATTCTTTAAGGTTGCCATCTGTATAGTAGCTAAAACTGAGAGCACGGTCATTTGCAAAATCTTCATTCGCTGGTTTTACCTGCCAAAGAAAGGTCTGAAGCTGGCCCTGGATATTGTAGGTTAGCGAAGCCCTCCGGTAGATGATGCCGGTTTTATTGGTAACTGTCAGGGCAACAGGCCGACCTTGTGAATAGAAGTATTCTAACGTTTCCCCGCTTTGCTCATCTTTCATCAAATGCAACTCGTCTCCGGCATAACGGATGTTGTAGTTGATGCCTGATGCATAAGTAAAACTGGCAATATATCCGGGTGACAGGTAAGTGAAGCGATAGAAGGGAGCCGGGAGTCCGGATATGGTGATCTCGTGAATCCCCTGATCCATAAAGGTCTTGATATGGCATGGCAAGCGTTCGGGCAATTGCGGTGCTTTGCCACAAGAAGAAAGAAACATAAGAAAAACAAATACACGTACTGGCATAACAATATGTTTGCAGGCAAAATTCCCGAGCTCAAAGACTTTGGCAGAAGACCATCTTCCCAAAGGACCTTCCCGGTCTCCGATCGAAGACTACCCTGAACAATAGCAAGGCCAGGTCATAAAATCATGACGGGATTGTTCAGAAAGATATGATATGGATAAGGCTTCGCTGGTACGGAAAATAATAGTCTCAAGACTGTATTGTTTCACAGAGAATACTAACTTCAACCTGCAAAACTTACATTTACTTTTGCAACAGAAAACTAACGATGTCTACTGACCAGATGGAAAACGAACTGCTTGTACGTATCAAAAATGCTGACCACCATGCATTCAAACTGGTATTCGACCAATACGTTGAAAAAGTATATCATTATATCTACGGCTATCTTAAAAACAGGCAACTGGCAGAAGACAATACGCAGGAAGTTTTTAAAAAATTATGGGAGAAAAGAGCAGTACTGGATGAATCCAAAACATTGCAGGGTTTTTTATTCAAGCTTTGTTATCACCAGGTAATCGATTCTTTCAGGGCCGATAAAATAAAAATTGCACATGCCATTTCCAATGAAGATGCATTGCAGGAACAAATAACTGCTGACAACCATATACAATACCGGCAACTTGAATCTCTTTACCAGCAGGCACTTAATGAACTTCCTCCAAAACGAAAAGAAGTGTTTGTCTTAAGCCGGCATGAAGGGCTTTCCAATAAAGAGATTGCTACCAGGCTGAGCATTTCTATAAAAACAGTGGAAAACCAAATGACTTCCTCACTTCACTTTATCCGGGATTTTTTTCACAAAGCCGGGCATGTAATTATCGTGATTGCCTTTAGCTGGTGGAACATGTTTAAATAAAAGCACATATCACCTGCATCATCACTTCAATCTTATCTTCCTCACAGATAGCAGGCTACATTTGGTCTCAGTGGTAATTTTTTTATCATTGAAAACGAGCTTACATAAACATTTCAAAAAAAATATTTTACATCAATAGGGGTAGTTTCTTTTTTTTCCGTATTAGAAGCAACATGCTTGCTGCATATGAAAAACAGACCATCTATAGATAAAAGCCTGCTGGAAAAATTCTTCCTCAATAACTGTAATCCCCAGGAGCGTCAGCAGGTAAAAGAATGGATACTCGACCCGGCCAATGACTTTTTACTAAAGGCCTGGATGCAGGAACACTGGAACCTTTTTACAGATTATTCGCAACTGGAAAAACCGGATGTTGAAAAAATATGGCAGAACCTGCAAAAAGATTTACTGCAGCAAAACCTACAGGAAGAACCTAAGATAAGATCACTTCAAAAGGATAAAACGCATTTGCGAAGACGTGTTTACAAGATTGCCATGATGGCCGCTGCATGCTTATTATTGTTAATGACCGGTTGGTATTTTATATACATACATCAAGCGAATACAACAAACAATACTGAATTGACCGGGAGCATGATGGTAAAAGAAAACAAAGGTGCTCACACGCAGGATTATCTTCTGGAAGATGGCAGTATCGTTACTTTAAATACGAACGCCAGGCTTACTTATCCAACACATTTTAACGCTGCTAAAAGAGAAGTCTTCCTGGAAGGAGAAGCCTTTTTTAAAGTCACAAAAAATACGGCACAACCATTTTATGTGTATTGCCACCATATTGTTACGCATGTGGTAGGCACCAGTTTTAATGTTAAGGAAGATAAGCTGCACGACAAGCTGGAAGTGGCCGTTCATACGGGAAGAGTAGAAGTGTACGAGATGGACCAGGACCTGCAAAAAAAGAAAAACCTTGCAGTGCTTACTCCCAATCAAAAAGTGATTTATTCAGGGCAATCAAAACTGCCGGAAACCACGCTGGTAGAGAACCCGCTGCTGCTTGACAATAAATATTCCAGCCAGGATTCCGTTAACCATTTTTATAATAGCAAAGGATATTTTGTATTCAATTCCAATTCCATGCTCACCATCATCAATGCACTGGAAAAAGCGTATGGCGTTGAAATAACGGTAAGTAATGAAAGCATTTACAACTGCCATTTCTCCGGCGATTTATCTGAGATGAGCCTGTATAAAAAACTGGATGTGATTAACAAAGCACTTAATACCACCTATGAAGTAAAAGATACCAAAATTATTATCAACGGCGCGGGTTGCAACTAGCGCTGTTTATTCATCACCTTTAAAACAAGCCATATGAACAAACATTGCGAAACATAACTGTTTTGTTTTACGGACTGCCTATAAACAAAACCGGTAATGCGGGAACATTACCGGCTACGGACCGCAGCCCGGGTTTCGTTGCCTCATTTTACTTAACAAACAAAACCAAACTAAGCTATGAAAAAAAAGCGATTCATTGCTTCAATACTGCTATTGATGAAAATAACGGGTATTCAGATAATATTGGCTGCTGTTTTTGCCTTAACAGCATATGCCAACAAAACAGAGGCGCAGGTATTGCTTGAAAAAACGGTAACCGTTGTTGCCAGGCAGGAAAAACTTGCAGAGGTGTTAACAGATATTCAAAAACAGGCCGATGTTAAGTTTATCTTCAGCACAGAGGCAATCCATGCAGACAGGCTGATAGATTGCAACATCAAAAATAAAAAGCTAAGGGATTTTCTTTCCGTTGATTTAAAGCTGATGGGCATTGGTTATAACCTGGTGGATGAACAGGTGTTGCTGTTTCCGTTAAAAGATGAAGACGGCAACCTGAGTGACCTTTTTGGCGATTTTGCCGAACAATATGAAAAGAAGAAAAACACCATCAAGGGAAAGGTTACGGATGAGAAGGGCCTTCCATTGAACAATGTAAGCGTTCAGGAAAAAGCCACCGGCAACGGTGTGGTTACTGATGAAGAAGGTGATTTTACCATCAGTGTGCAGGACAATAACGCCACGCTGGTTTTTAGTTATGTGGGCTTTCTTACCCAGGAAGTAAAAGTTGGCGCACAGGCCCAGTTAAACGTTACCTTAAAACAATCCGCTTCGCAGTTGAATGATATCGTGGTGGTAGGTTATGGCACACAAAGAAAAGGAAGTCTTACCGGTGCGGTATCAAGCATTACCGGTAAAGAATTAAAAACAAGTACCAACTCAAACGTAGCCAATATGCTGGCAGGTAAACTGCCCGGCTTTAGGGTTACCCAGAGAAACAGCGAGCCTGGCAGCTATGCTACAGACTTTGATATACGCGGCTTTGGTAGTCCCTTAATGATTGTAGATGGCGTTCCCCGTGATAATTTTACCCGGCTGGACCCGAATGAAATTGAGAGCATATCTGTGTTAAAAGATGCGTCTGCAGCCGTATACGGTGTAAAGGCTGCGAATGGTGTTGTATTGATTACCACCAAACGCGGAAAGAACGGCAAAACAGACCTTACTTACTCCGGAACTTTTGGTTTCTCCAGTATCGCCAATTCTCCTGATGTGTTAAGTGCTTATGAGTATGCCACACTCATTAACGAAAGCAATTTTAATGCTGGTGCAACCACGCCTACTTTCTCAAAAGATGATTTACAGAAACTGCAGGATGGCACTACTCCGGGAACAGACTGGTATAACCTCGTGGTGCGCAAAAGGGTGCCGCAAATGCAGCACAACCTGAGCGCAAGTGGCGGCACAGACAAGATAAAGTATTTTATGTCGCTTGGATATTATGATGAGCAGGGTATATGGAAAAGTGACGACCTGAATTATAAGCGTTATAACTTCCGCTCTAATGTAAACGCACAGATATCAAAAAATCTTGATGCAGAACTGCTGGTTAATGCCATACAGGATACGAAAATGGAACCGGGCGAACCTACCTGGGTCATCTTTAAATCTATGTGGATGCAGATACCCACCATACCGGTATATGCCAATAATAATCCTGCCTATTTGAGCAATGTGGCAGATGGTACTCATCCGCTGGCGGTAACCAATGCAGACATCTCCGGTTATAATAAAACGGTAAGCAAAACATTCCAGGGAACCTTCGCACTCAACTATAAATTTCCTTTTTTAGACGGGCTTAAAGCACGGGGCCTTTTCAGCTACGACAGTAAATATCTTTTTACCAAGAACTGGAGAAAACAGTTTGCATTGTACACTTACGACAATGCAACAGACGTGTATACGCCAACGTATTCGCACAGTCCTTCCAATTTATCCGAAGGGTTTGACCAGGTGGAATTCTCAACACTTCAGCTCTCTTTAAACTACGATAAACGTTTTGCTGAAAAGCACAATGTAAAAGCATTGGTACTTTTTGAAAAGCTCAATCAGAAGATAAATAATTTCAATGCATCCAGGCAATTTTCATTGGATGATATAGACCAGTTGTATGCGGGTAACAACAACAGCACACAGGCAGGCTCAAGCTCCCAGTCGCCGGGCTTTGGCGCTTCCGGACCTTTGTTTGATTATGTAAGAGAAGGTGTGGTTGGTCGTTTGAATTATGACTTTGACGGAAAATATCTTGTGGAAGCAAGCTTTCGTTATGATGGCTCTTCCAAGTTTGCAAAGGGGCATCGCTGGGGCTTTTTCCCCGCGGTATCTGCCGGCTGGCGTATATCTGAAGAAAGCTTCTTTAAAGACAATGTACGTTTCATCAACAACTTAAAACTAAGGGCTTCTTATGGCAAGCTTGGTGACGATGCTTCCTCCAACTTCCAGTACCTGAGCGGTTATAATTATCCGGGTGGCGCTACCTATGTGTTTGGCAATACATTGCTGCCGGGTTTATCGCCCCGTGGTACGCCCAATGTTAACCTTACCTGGTATACTTCCAAACTTACTGATATCGGTATTGATGCAGACCTCTTCAACAACAAACTGCATGTGGAGTTTGATGTGTTCAGAAGAAAAAGAGAAGGGTTACTTGGCACAAGGGTATTAAGTCTTCCCGGGACTGTTGGCGCAGGGCTTCCGCAGGAAAATCTTAACAGCGATGTACAACAGGGTCTTGAATTATTGGTATCTCACAGCAATAAAATCGGGAATGTGTTATACAATCTTTCCGGCAATGTTTCCTTTACGCGTTCAAAATCTATTTATGTAGAGCGTGCAGCTTCCAACAATGATTACAGGAACTGGCGCGACAATAACAACGACCGCTGGAGCGACACCTACTGGGGTTATCATACGATTGGCCAGTTTAAATCGCTGGATGAAATAAAGGCTTCGCCCATACAGGATGGCAATGGTAACAGGAATCTTTTGCCGGGCGATATCAAGTATGAAGACTTTAACAAAGACGGTATTATTGATGATAATGATGTGCGGCCCATCGGCAGAAACAGTACTACCCCTCAAATAAATTTTGGTTTTACGGCAGGCGCCCAATGGAATGGATTTGATGCCAACCTGCTGTTCCAGGGAGGTGCAGATTTTACAGTGGACTATCTTGGCTCTGACCAGCTGGCAAGACCTTTGCCCTGGGGCAGAAACGGCCTTGCCATCTTTATGGACCGCTGGCATAAGGAAGATATGTTTGATACCAAGAGCCAGGATTGGGTTGCAGGCAAGTATCCTTCCACCAGGCCCAATGGCTCTGCACCATGGAACTACCTGCCATCAGAATTCTGGTTGCACAATGCCAAATACCTGCGTTTAAAAAGTATTGAAATCGGTTATACCATACCTGCAAAAGTGCTTGGCAAATCAGGCATCAAATCATTCAGGGTATATGCCAATGCATTTAATCTTGTTACGTGGAGCAGCCTTAACAGCGTGGTTGACCCGGAACATACCAATGGTACCTATGGTTATGAATACCCGATTACCAAGAACTACAACCTCGGTTTAAATATTACTTTTTAAATCAGCGATTAAGTGTTGATTGAACAACTCAAATTTTTATCATGAAAAATTTCATCACCTATATATGCTTCTTATTGCTCACGGTTAACCTGTTTGTTTCCTGTGAGCGGGATTTGGATGTGCCTCCGCAAAACATTTTGCAGGATGATAATTTATATAGCAGCGAGTCTGCGGTGGCTGCTTATTTTACTACGTTATACAACGACCTGCCGATAGAAGATTTCAATTTCAGCAGCAGTGGATTTAATGTGTTTCCTGCAGGTGGCGGCTTCCTGCACAATCTTAGTGATGAAGCCATTACCAACCAAACAGATAACCGCAGCAGCATTGGCGATGGCACCTGGCTGGGTTACTGGGCCTATAGCGCTGTAAGAAACGTAAATGATTTTATCGCAAAGATTCCGTCATCCAGTTTTCCTGATGATAAGAAAAACCTGTGGCTAGGGGAGGCAAAATTTGTGCGTGCCTATTATTATTTCGGCATGGTGAAAAGGTATGGCGGTGTGCCGCTCATCACTACTGTTCAAAACTATACCGGTGATAATCTTGAAGAATTAAAAGTGCCGAGAAACACTGAACAGCAGGTATATGATTTTGTAGCCTCAGAACTGGATAGCGCCGCCTTATTGCTTGGCGAAACAAGCGATGCAGGTAAGGCAAACAAGTATGTGGCCTATGCCTTAAAATCCAGGGCGATGTTGTATGCTGCATCCATCGCAAAGTATGGAACGGTGCAACTGAATGGCTTAACGGGCATCCCTGCAGCCGATGCAAACAAATACTGGCAGGCGGCTTATGATGCTGCAAAGAAAATCATCGATGCGGGTAAATATTCTTTGTACAATAAAAATCCTGACAAGCTGCAGAACTATATCAGCATGTTCCTGGATGATGGCAGCAGCGAGAGCATCCTTATCAAAAAATTCAGTTACCCCAATAAAACACACAGCTTTGATAACTGGAACCTTCCGCATTCCCAAAGAGGTACTGCGGGTTATGGAAGCCGCGCCAATCCTACACTTGAGCTGGTGGAACAATATGAATACATTGACGGCGCCGATGGCAAGCTTAAGCTGAATGACGGTTCAGGCAAACCCATTGAATATGCAAAGGCAACCGATTTATTCAATAACAAAGACCCTCGGTTGGCAGCGACTGTCATCTATCCTTTTGCTGACTGGGAAGGTGCTGTAATAGATGTGCAGGCCGGTATTATCGACAACGGTCAAACCATTACCGCAGGAGATTTTAATACCCTTTATAAAGGGGAACATGTTATTGGGGATAATGGTATCGGTGGTGGTGGCGGTGAGGTTTCTCAAACCGGTTTTTACCTGCGCAAATATTTAAACCCCAACTACGACCGTTCTACCGTTGCGCCCTGGACTTCTTTTCAATCCTATATAGATATGCGTTACGCCGAAGTATTGTTGAACTATGCAGAGGCTGCCATTGAACTGGGCAATACTGCAGATGCAAAATGGGCGCTGAATGAAATCCGCTCAAGGGCCGGAATTAAAATATTGAGTGATGCGGAGGTTACCAGGGATAAGGTGCGTCATGAAAGACAGGTGGAGCTTGCTTTTGAAAGCCATCGTTACTGGGATATACGGCGCTGGCGCATTGCAGATAAATTGCTGAACAATACCAAGACCAATGCATTGCTTCCTTATCTCGTGCTGGAACATCGCAGTTATATTTTTAAGACAACGCCTGTCGGCTTTCCAAAAACATTCACCACCAATTTGTATTATGAAAAAATTGATGCAGGTGAAATATCAAGGAATTCCAAGCTTATTCAAAACCCGGGTTATTAATACAAAACTGTTTATATGAAACTTATATATCACATCGGCATACTTTCCATCATTCTTTTATTTGCCTCCTGTGGCAAGCAGGATAACTATTCTGCGCCCAATGCCGGTATTAAAGGAACGGTGGTAGATGCCAACACCAAGGAAGGATTGCAAACCGAGCAACCCAATGGAATAAAAATCAGGTTGCTGGATACAAAATACGGCGGTAATGTAAGCCCGATAGATATCTGGACAAAAGCAGACGGCAGCTTTGAAACCACGCAGTTGTTTACCGGCAGTTACAAAGTGATTCCTGTTGAAGGCGCTTTTTTTAATACAGATACGGTTCAGGTAAGCATCAATGGCATTACAGACGTGTCTTTTGATGTAACCCCGTTTCTTAATATCACTGCTACGGCGGTAAAATCGGGTAATGATGTAGTGGTAAACTACAAGATTAGCAGAACAAAAGTGAGTGACAAGATTATTGAATGCAAGTCGCTGGCATCTGCCTATCCTGCCGTTAGTAACACGATTAATGAACTGGCCATCCAGCATGACCTTTCTGCCATTACCGATGATACTATATTAACGACAAGTTATACGGATACATTAACCTCTCTGCAGGCCGGCACTACTTATTATATAAGGGTTGCAGCGCGTACCGCGAATGCTTACAACAAATACAATTACAGTAAAGTGATAGAGCTGAAGATGTAATAATGATAACAATAAAGCAGCCTCAGAATTTACTTTTGAGGCTGCTTTATTAGTTTTGGTCCGTTGCGCCAGATATGAAAACTGTGGATCTGACGTTTGATATATGATCCTGAGTTATTTTAAGACTTCTTATGTAATTACTTTTTGGTTAAAAGCCAGGTCGCATAACGTTAGTTTGACAATAAAAGATTCGTTAGTCGTTAAGCGTATTTAGTTCAAATATTAATGGCGGACAAATGCGATTGAAGAATTGGTAAGGTATTATTAATGTCAATTCCATAGAGGTGTAATTCCAGCGTGTAACCGTGCGAACAAGGATAATAACTTTGAAAGGCTTTCGATGTTAAGGGAGAAGCTGATGATTATCGGTAACTTCAATTGAAGATAAGTACTTGCCCCGAAATACGATTGTTGGTGGGAAACTTGTAAATTTATTTCACATCAATGCCTCAAACTGTGTTTTTGAAAAAACTGCTGCTGTTGCTTTCAACAATTGGTATTTACTGTGTTGCAAAAAGTCAGACCTGCATCTGGCGGGGAGACGCCGATTCGTCCTGGGAAAATTCGCTTAACTGGAGTTGTGGCCATACTCCTGACAGCACCACAGATGTCTACGTAAATAAAGGAATCGTCTATATCGGAAAGAAGGTGATCTGTAGGAGCCTTACAGTCAATCCCTCGGCACAAGTCATTGTATTGCCCGGATTTAATATTGCCATTACAGGTATGGCGGATACGGTCACTTCACCACCCGTCAATGATAAAGAACGTATCATCGAATCGATTGAGATGTTTCCCGGCAGAAAGCTTATCTCATCTCCGATGTCAGTCAGCTCAGGCTATCAGTCCATGAGACCTACCTGGTCACTGTAAAGAATATACGGATTGATAGCACCGCGATTGCTTCAACCTCTTTTACATGGTCTTCTTCCGATGAATTGGTTGCGAAGGTTTCAGAAGGAAAGATCAGTGCGCTTAATACCGGCAATGCAGTTGTGACCGTAAGGGACACTTATGGCAATATCCAAAACGTGCAGGTGATGGTGGATTCGTCGGTCAAGGACATCGATGAGCCGGTCGTCATCCAATTTAACAAACCCAGCAGTTTTACAGCAGTGGATTCCATGGTCAATTTCACTTATATCCTTCGCACAGCGAAGGGAAACATCACGGTGAAGCCGGTCAGCCTTTTCTGGAATTCCGGCGGGAACGATCAGCCTGTTTCAGGTAACAGTTTCCGCTTTACTGCACCAGGCGTTTACACGGTCACTGCCCGGTATGCAAATAAACGCATAGCAGGAGTGCATACGGTGGTCGTGTTTCCAAAGATCACCAAAGGATCCACTTTCCTGGTCGATACCGTTACCCGCGTCTCATCAGTAGAAATAAAACACTATCCCTGGTTTTTTACTACGCCAGGCGTCTCTTCGGACACCATTTCTGCTGAAGTCATCCGGACCAGACTTGAACGACAACTCAATGGCAGGTATAAATTATATTATGGCATTACAGAAGAACGCCCCGACCGTATCCGGGTCTCTGCGCCACAAGTAGTGATTCCTGAAAATGGTGCCCTTTTGTCGGTAAATCCCGGGCGAAGTGTATTTAGTGTTATCAAAGAAAATGTGGAGAGTTTACCAAAAATGTCCACCGTATCAATGGACTTCAGGGGCATCTGGAATATATCCAGCGCGACAGATGGCAGAACAGGCCAACTGTATGTATCGAGATATCCTGCAAGGGCAGTTCACTCGGCTTACGAACAGAACTCCTTTGCGGAATCAGATCCGTATTTCCTGCAGTTTGTACCGCAACCTCAGGAAGTCACAAGCACAATTTATAATTCATTGAACCATTACGATGTTTGTAATGCAGGCGGGGCTATCGGATTTGCTGATTATTGTGTGTTTGCCTGTTTGGATTCAGGCAAGTTTACGCCCGGTGAAATTATTGGGGGTATGCGCGCCTGCGACGGCGAAAACGGCCGGTTGACGTATATAAACAATCAATCCATGAACCTGCGAACAGACAACGGACAAAACAGGATCTATTCCAGAACCGACATTTCGGATAAGATTGTAGGCCGCTGGAACCTGAAGAAATATTACGAATCAGACCCGGAGGACGGCCCATACACAGAGTACCCGACAGGCGAATATTTTGACTTTGCAAAAGGAGGAACTTTTACCGGTGTCAAAGATGGCGGCTCCGGCTCCGGGACATGGAAAGTCCTTGATGACAATATCACTCTTTTTATGGATAGTCCGGATAACTTTTCCGGGCCCTTTACAGTAAAAAACCTGACAGAAACTACCATGCAGTTATATATATCCGACCAGTACGGAACTATTGTTATGGATTTTACAAAGGGATAATCCTAATGTCAAAATTATCCTGTGGAAAGGAAGCGGTACGGCCTTCTTTGTATACAGCAGGTTATTACCAAAACGAAGTGGCAGTCATTTCAGGAACGAGCCTGCCAGGCATGATCCGCATGTTCAATTTTTTCATTTCAGTTATGGATATCCCTGATTTGGTTAAGTGCTTGGTATGTTGAATGATGAGCTTTGCATGATTCAATTATGAAACATTACTATGATGAAAAATGAAATTGGATCAACGACGGATCGTCAACTTATCGCATTGGTCACCGGTGCTAACCAGGGTGTGGGGTTCCAGATTGCCAAAGAATTAACAGCCAATGGTTATATCGTTTATGTAGGTTCGCGTAATCCTGTAAACGGTGAAAAAGCCGCTACTGAAATCGGTTCAAATGCGCATGCCATTCAACTGGATGTTACCAGGCAAGACAGCATCAGTGCTGCCGTTACCAGGATCGAAAAAGAATACGGCCGACTGGATCTCCTGGTAAACAATGCCGGAATATCACACGCGGGAAAACCAGGTCGTACACTGGAAGAAATCATTGCAGACGGACGTGCCACTACCGCCTCTCTGGATGAAATAAAAACAGTTTGGGAAACCAATGTTTTTGGTGTGATTGCTGTTACGCAGGCTGCATTGCCTCTTTTAAGAAAGTCACCCGCAGCACGTATCGTTAATGTATCCAGCGGCCTTGGTTCTCTTACCTGGATTTCCGATCCGGCCTGCTGGGCCAGGGAACATTTTGGGATTGTTTACGCAGCATCCAAAACGGCATTAAATGGTGTTACCTTAGCCTTTGCATTGGAGCTGGAAAAAGAAAACATCAAGGTTAATGTCACAAGCCCTGGTTATACAGCGACTGCGTTGAATAACTTCCAGGGAACTGATAGTCTTGAGGTAGGTTCCCGCGAACCGGTGCGTGTAGCGCTGGAAACCGATGGGCCAACAGGTCGTTTTACCGGACCGGATGGTCCTTTGCCATGGTAACCATTGCTGAACTATATGTTCAGGTATTCTTTTAAACAATGATCCTAACCGGTGATGCAAAAAGTCAGCGGTTAGGATCATTTAACTTCAGTTATGAAAAGTGAAATACCCAAAATAAGCAGACTGGACTCTATCAGCGAAGTACACCGTATGCTGGGACTTCCGGGGCCTGTCCATCCATTGATCAGCCTGATGGATGCAACAAAGGGCCAGATAGAGTTTTGCAGACTTCCGAACAGTTATGTTGCGGGCTTTTACAAGATTACTTTTATTACCAAACTGGGCGGGAAATTCAGGTATGGTCAGGGTTATTATGATTTTGATGAGGGAAGCCTGTTATTCACTGCGCCCAATCAGCTAGTGGGTAATATCTCCAATTATGAAAACAATGAAGGATATTCACTGATCATACATCCGGATTTTCTTCAGGCTTATCCGCTGGCCGGTAAGATCAAGCAATACGGATTCTTCTCCTATGCATCTAATGAAGCACTGCACCTTTCAGACCAGGAGAGAACCATTGTTTCATCCATCTATAGTATCATCCAGAGTGAGCTGAACAGCCGTATTGACGATTTTAGTCATGAGGTTATCATTGCCCAGATCGAGCTGCTTCTGAGCTATGCCAAACGTTTTTATAAGCGGCAATTTCTAACCAGGCAGGTGGTTGGCGGTGATTTGCTTCTGCAACTGGAAGAGCTCCTCAATACTTATTTTGATGAAGACAAGGCGATGAGCGAAGGCGTTCCCACTGTTCAGTTTATAGCGGAACGATTACATTATTCGCCTAATTATCTAAGTGATATGCTGCGTTCTCTCACCGGGCTGAATGCACAACAGCATATACATCAAAAATTGATTGAAAGGTCAAAAGAACTTTTGTCCGGAACTAACCTGAACATCAGTGAAGTGGCGTATCAATTGGGCTTTGAACATCCTCAGTCCTTTAGCAGGTTATTCAAGATGAAAACAACCTTATCGCCTGTGCAATTCAGGTCAGGTTTCAATTAACAAAATATCCGGAGAAACCGCTTAGTTGACACGAGTGTAAATATTGTAATAACTGGCTTCAGGTTCTCATTTAAAGTTTTAAAAATAATGCCAAATATCTTGCGGTCAGGGTACGCACTTTTGTCAAAGTAAATCACGATCCTTCTCGTTCCATTGCGCACTTGTTCTTGCTCAGTTTCTTCTTATCCTGCAATTTGGAAATGTAATTTTTTTGCATCGGCCAACTTCTAGCAATCTTTTTGCTGTAGGAATACAAAAGACAAGCATGATTGAAGAGATCACCAAAAACCAACAACTTCCTTTTAGCTGGATAGACCTGACGGACCCATCAAAAGAAGAACTCCAGGGCGTTGCAAAAAAATATGAACTGCACGAGTCATCAGTGGAAGATAGCCTGCAACCGGATCATTTGCCGAAATTTGAAAGGCTGAAGAGTTATACATTCATCATCCTGAGGATTTATACAAGTGATAAAGATCCGGAAGCAGATACTATGCAGGAAATCACAGACAAGATCGCCATCTTCCTGAGGAATGATTTAATCATTACGATCCACCGGAAGCCATGGCCGATTTTGGAAACCATTCCAAAAGAGTTGATAAATACCGGCGATTGCAAGAGTTCCCTGCACCTGTTTCATGAAATCATCCGGGCGGTTTTAAAATCTTATGATGATCCGGCCAAAAAGCTGTTGGCGTCATTGGAATATTTCGAAAAACAGATCTTCCTGAAAAACCGTAAAATTCCTATCCTGAAAGGCCTGTATTACCTCAAGAGAAAAGCAGATGTGATGAGGCGCGTGCTGATGTTGTCGTTTGATATCATTGACCAGGTGGATCCTGAAGGAAACTCAGACACCTTTACGAGGGATATACGCGATTTGTATGTGAAACAACAGAACCTGTTTGATTCATTGTCTGAAAATACCAATCATTTGCTGAACGTGTATTTCAATGTGTCTGCACAGAAAACCAATGAGATCGTCCGCGTACTGACGTTATTTTCAGTGTTCTTTTTGCCATTGACATTTATCGTGGGCATCTATGGGATGAACTTCAAATTCATGCCCGAATTGAATTGGAAGTTGGGGTATCCGGCCGCCTTCGCATTGATGGCGGTGGTAACTATCACGATCTATATATGGTTTAAAAAGAAGCGGTGGCTTTGAACTAGTGCAGTCAACCTGACATGCGGTTTGCTCAGGCAGAATGGTCGCTTCATCTCAGGTGCATATTGCTATACCTGAAATTGCCTGCTTTTTATTCGCCCAAAAGATTGGTTTGCCAAGAGTGGTAATGACTTCCGATTTTGGTGAGGTTGGTTTACACAAACGGACAAGACCAGATTAATAAAACAGGCATGTTATCACTTTTGACATTCGTACAACTACATAAACTATATCTTTTGGATGTTGGATTGTAATATACTTTAAGGTTTCAAATATCCCTTATCTATAAACTCCATAAACGCCAATAACGCGCCCCAATGATAAAACCCATCGGCATTGTTTACGTCATTGCCTTGGCCTGTTACCGAATTGTAATTTTCAAATACCCCGCCATTCTCCCGCCAGTTTTTTAACAGCAGCTCCTTTGATTTACGCACGATATCAGCCCGCGCATCTTTTACATCATAGTTGAGCATACCAAGGTACACCAGGAAATTCATGGGTGCCCAGATTCTTCCCCGCCAGTAACTATTGTCTTTAAAGGCAGAATCATTGCGGGCGATGGATGGCATGATATATGGTCCATGAAATTCTGTTGGGTTAAAATAGTGTTCTCTTATCATCCGCTCCGCCTGCTGTTGTGTACAGGCTTTTGCCAGCATGGGATAAAAGTTGGTAGGGGAGAGGCGATAGCTTTTGGTATCTGTGTCCAGCCTTTTGTTTAAAAAAATACCGGCGTTTTCATCCCACAGCGTAGCGAGCTGTTTGCTGTAAGCTGCCGCCCTTTTCTCTAACACTGATGCTTCTGCATCTTTACCCAATACCCGCGATATTTCAGCTAAAGCATGACAATCCGCAATGTATAAACTCATTAAGCCTACGTCGGCCAGTTCCATCGTATGCGTTTGTATATTAAACGGAACATCGTCATACATCGGCGAATTGTCAAGTCCTGATTCATAGGCAGCGCTCTGCAACAGGCTTTCGGTAAGTGCGCTGTCATTTTTGTAATAGCTGCCCCATGCAAGGTATCCTTTCACATCGCGGTTTTCTGACCACCATTTGTTCCAGGTCAGCAGTTCATCATATACTTCCTTCAGGAACCATTTCTCCTTATACTTTTTATAAATTTCAAGAACCATCCTGCTGCCGACCGGTGGCTCTGACCGGTCCCACGAAGAACTGCGTAGCGCTGAACTGTCGCCGCTTGGTTCCATGTAACCGCTTACGGATTGAAAGTTGGGAACGAAGCCTTCCGGCGTAATAGCTTTGGTGATTTCTACCGCGTTGGCATAGGCAAGGTCTTTATTGAACAACGAGCACATGTAGCTCGCAAAATAATTGTCCCATTCGAACAATACGAACCCTCCCCATTGTTTGTTCCACAACCTGCTTACCGGTGTAATGGCACGATGATTGGGCGCATCATAGATGGTATTCCATGCAAGTATGTTCTGCATCGCTTTAAAAGATTCTGATAAACTGCCGTAACTGTCCACTCTTTTTTGTTGTTCCTCCCTGCGTTTGGCAATCATCTTTTTAATGGTTGATAAATTCTTTTGTTTACCGGTATAGATGCCTATTTCTTCCTTTAACTGGAAAGTAAGCCTTGGGCTGGTGGAAGCGGTATAAGCATTCGTTACCGGCATAGCAGTTGAGCTTACCGTAATTGTATTGCCTGGGAACCTGCCTGTAAGTTGATGTTGCTTCATCCCGATTTCACCTTCTTTATTCCACAATAATCCAGCTTCTGCTACAAGATAGTTCTGGGACGGCTTTGAAGGCGATATCAACATAATCTCGTCGTTACCATCTGTTGCTGTTTCAACCGAAATCTGGATGCCAAAATATTCCAGCTTTAAGCTGGTGTAGCTGCCGTTATCTGCCCTTAATCCTAAAAGTACTTTCTCAGGCCGGTGGGTGATTTCCGATGCCTTGAAAGCTTCTCTCAGGTATTCCTTATTGTCTTTTGTGGCAATGCCCAGGTTAATACAGAAACCATCAGGCAACAGGGCGTGTGTCAATATGCTGTTGTTATACCATGTGTTCCAGCCTTTGCATAATTTATCCTGCAGCGCTTTATACTCTTGTGTGCGGATGTTTCGTGGGATGGGCTGCGCATCAATTGTGTTTGCAATTAAAAGCAACAGGTATAAGCATACAATTCGGTTCATAGTAAGGTATCCAATTTTAATGCTGGTAAAAGCTGGTGAGTTTTTTTAGGTAAATCTGTCATCATCAAATATACTGCTGATGGAGACAGGACAATTTCTGTGAATGCATAATTAGTGATGAACTAAAATAACAATAGCTTCTTCAACTGTTTTATGCAGTACAACGGCGGATTTCATCCGGAGCAATGAAACCTGGTCTTGCGCATCAGGTTTTAGTTTTTATTCTCTCCGTAAGCTGATAATCGGATTGGCGATGGCTGCTTTAATGGTTTGAAAACTTATAGTTACCATCGCGCTCACAAATACCAGCAGGGTCGCCAGTAAGATAATCCAGGCATTAAGCCCGATCCTGTAGGGGTAATCCTGCAGCCATTTGTGCATTGTCCACCAGGCTGCCGGCGTTGATATGGCCGAAGAGATGATTATCAAAGCGGCAAAATCAGCCGAAAGTTTTTTGACGATGCCCTTAACGCTGGCGCCTAGTACTTTGCGGATGCCGATTTCCTTTTTCCTGCGTTCTGCGGATAAAGTCGCTAAGCCAAACAGGCCGATGCATGATATGAAAATGGTCAGCGTAGCTCCAAACGTTACAATCTGCTTCCATTTAGCCTCTTTGCCATATTGTTCAGCAAGTTCGGCGTCTTTGAATTTATACTGATAAGGAATGAAAGGAAACGCCGCCTTGAATTTTTGCTGGATCAGGTTCAGCGCCGCTAACCTGTGCTGAGGATTGATACGGATAAAAATATTACCCCATGGATAATCCGGTTTCATGCTATACAACACAGGCGTCATCTTTTCCATCAGGGACAGGTAATGATAATCTTTAACAACACCTGCAACGATATATTTCCTGTGATCATGAAAGAAATCGACCGTTTGACCTAACGGATTTTTCCAGCCTGCTTCTTTCACAAATTCCTCGCTTACCAGCACTGAATTGGCACTGTCTGCAACTATCGTCTTTGAAAAATTGCGCCCTTTCACGATGGGTACCCGGAATAAGGGCAAGTAATCTTCATCAATCTTTTGTACATCGAACCCGAATGCCTGTGAACCGTTGATATATCCTTCCGTTCCCCAACGACCTCCCTGGTCAGCAGTTACGCCATAAATGTCAGGCGAAGCTGCAAGTTCCGTTTTGAACAAGGTAAATTTATCCTTGTCAATATTAAAAACGCGTATTGATACAACGTTATCCGCATTATATCCCAGGTTGAAGTGCATCAGGTACTTAAACTGAGCATAGATGGTAATTGTGGCGATGATTAAAAATGTAGCCAGCGTAAACTGAAGGATGATCAATCCTTTTGACAAATAATTCTTACCCGCATATTGTGTGCGGTTATACAATGTTTGCACCGGTTTAAAACCTGACAGTATCAAGGCCGGGTAGAAACCGGCCAGCAATCCTGTTAACAGAAATATGGCCAGGTAACCGGTCACCAACTTTAAGCTGAGCAGGTAAGAAAAAGCAAGCGCTTTATTAGTGAGTGAATTGAACAGCGGCAAGGCTAACTGAACTAAAATAATTGCCAAAACAAAAGCGATAAAACTTAAGATAAATGATTCCCCCAAAAACTGGATCATCAATTGCATACGCCGGCCTCCGAATACCTTGCGGATGCCGATTTCCCTGGCCCGCCTGAGTGAACCGGCAACCGTTAGGTTGATAAAATTAATACAGGCTATGGCAAGGATAAACAAGGCAATCCCCGTCAGAATGTAAGTATACACAGGGTTACCTGCATCCGACAAACCATTGCCGGCCGGATAATCCTTACTCGTATGCATATTCAAAAGCGGTTGAAGTGCATAGGTGATTTTATCCTTATTACCTGATATGTTGAGTTCGCTTTCAGCATCGGTGAGATAGAGATAATTCATTTTTGCGTTCAGGTTCAGGATATTTGCACCCGGCTTCAGCAGCAGGAAAGTATTTTGAAAGAAGTTAAGCCAGCCATCGCGTGCTTTTCTTGATGCCTGCGGTAACAACATTTTGATTTTAATGGAAGAATTTTGCGGCGACATTTTAGTAACGGCAGTTACTGTGAATGGAACAAATTCATTATGTACTTTGAGTTCAAGTGTTTCTCCCACCGGATTCCGCTGGCCAAAATATTTCTCGGCAGTTTCTTCTGATAGCACAATGGAATGCGGGTCAGTCAATGCGTTTTGTATAGTACCATAACGCAAGGGGAAAGTAAACACAGAAAAGAAATTGCTGTCAACATATAGCGCGACCTGGTTAAATACCTCGTTGCCGCGTTTAATGGTACAATCAGTGCCATAAATCCTGACAAAACTTTCTACTTCCGGCAACTGAGTTTTGAAAGCAGGACCCTGTACGTCACCTGTGCCGGAAAATTTATGCACCTGACCATCCGGGCTTTTGGCGTCAACTACCAGTTGATAAATATTGTTGGCGTTTATGTGGAACCTGTCATAGCTCACTTCATCCATGGCATACAAAAAAATCAGCATGCACGATGCCAGCCCTACACTAAGCCCGGCAATATTGATGACAGCGAAAGCTTTGTTTTGCCAAAGGTTCCTGAATGCGGTGATAAGATAATTTTTAATCATAATAAGCCCCGTGTTTTGCTTTGAAATTACCATCGCTATTCCGGTATAAAGTACCAACTTATCAATTGGCACTTCTTTTTGTCAATGACGTTCTTTTTAAGGCTCGCATACTTCAGCTGCTTTTAGCCAAATTTTCCTGTGATAGTGTACTTTCACGCAGTTCATCTTTAAAAGTAAAAAGCCACAAATCATGGATGTTTGTGGCTTTTATATACTTCTGCAAAAATTAAAATCCATACATACCGCCGGAAACGGATATTTGCTCACCCGTAATCCAGGCTGCTTCATCTGATGCCAGGAATACAACAGCTTTCGCGATATCTTCCGGCCGGCCCCTGCGCCCAAGTGGTGTATTGGCAATAAACATTTTTTCATACTCACTGCCGGTAGTGACGCCTGCATTAATCGCACCTTCTGTTTCCGTTGCCCCAGGTAAAACAGAGTTGACGCGAATATTTTTTGCACCCAGTTCTTTCGATAGAGAAATTGTAATCGCGTCCAGGGCTGCTTTGGTTGCAGAATACAGCGAGGCTGCAGGAAGGGGTGATTTGCTTGCTCCCGAACTGATGTTGATAATATTGCCGCCTTTATCCCCAAACAGTTTCAAAGATGCCTGTATCGTAAGTATAGCCCCCAAGACATTAACATCGAAATGGCGGTGAAAAGCATCCGGCGACGCCTCCTCTATTGGTAAAAATTGCTGAAAGACGGCATTGTTTACTAAAATATCCAGTGTGCCAAACGTCTCCTTTGTTTCTTCAAACAATCTTTTCACGTCGGCTTCTTTAGATACATCTCCCTGTACGGAAATCGCTGTGCCTCCATGGTCGGTTATAGATTTCACAACTTTATCTGCGCCTTCTTTGCTTGATGCATAATTGACAACAACTCTTGCACCTTCCGCAGCAAAATGTTTTGCAATAGATGCACCTATTCCTTTTGAAGCACCGGTAACGATGGCTACTTTATTTTTTAACTTACTCATTGTTGCTATTATTTAGGTTTTGAACTACTAAAATGACCGGCAATAGTTATAACCTGCTCTTGTGATAAATTACCAGCATATGCTATTGCGGGTGTAATGAACTTGTAGAAAAACTTATTTAACGGAGAAGACATTGGCCATGCCGCCATCCGCTAAGATGTCGGCTCCTACGATAAATGATGAGTCGTCGGAGGCCAAAAACACAGCCGTTTTTCCTATCTCAGCCGGAGTGCCCTGCCTGCCAAGAGGTGTAAGATCTATATAAATTTGTTTCACCTGGTCCACCAGGTCCTGTGGTACCATCTTTCCAAACACCGGCGTATCAATTGAACCGGGAGAAATTGTGTTCACTCTTATTTTTCTGGACAATAAATCCATCGATAAGCCCCTGGCCAGTGAAATAACGGCCGCTTTTGCAGCGGCATAGATCGTTGCTCCCGGTGCAGCACGATATGCCGCGTTTGACGCAATCAGTATTATGGAAGCGCCATCATTTAAATAGGGTAGTGATTTTTTTACAGTAAAATACGCACTCTTCAAATTCAAGTCCATATAACGGTCATAACCTTCTTCCGTTACATCGGTGATCGTCATTAATGGAACCCCATCCACAACGCCGCCAGCATTCACGACCAATGCATCTATTTTCCCAAACTTATCAGTCGTTGTCTTAAAGATGTTTTCTAAGTCATTAGGATTTGTTACATCTCCTTTTAAGCCTGTAAAATTACCACCCAGGATTTCAACAGCGTTGTTCAACGTAGTCTCATTCCTTCCGGTGATGGCACCGACTGCTCCTTCGTTTTTAAATGCTTCTGCAATCCCAAATCCTATACCGCTATTACCACCTGTAATCACGGCAACCTTGTTTTTCAGTTTACTCATTGTTTCTTTTATTATTTGAACAACAAAGCTAGAATGGCAAGGTTACTTTTAGTAACTTTGTGCCGAAAAATAACAGTAACACAGGTGTAACAAAGTAACATTATGGTGTGTAAAATTGAAGAGTTTCAACAGGAACAAAAGAAACGGATAAGGGCCGTACAGGACTCCATGGATGTGCTGAACGGGAAATGGAAAATTGCGATCATTTCATCTATTTGCTGTTACGGCAAAAGAAGATTTTCAGACATTTTGAATGATGTAAACGGCGTTTCTAACAGGATGCTGAGCAAAGAATTAAAAGAACTGGAACTAAACCAGTTGATCAAACGAACCGTTCTGGATACACAACCCATCACGGTTCAGTATGAACTTACCGAACATGGCAATACGCTGCAAACCATCATCAGCAATCTTACTGATTGGGGCATTGCACACCGAAAGAAGATTATTCAAAAATAGCCTGCGTCAGTTAGGTTTGATTGGTAGTTTGCGTCACCTACAGATTTGTATACTTCCGCTACTTATAGCCGATCTTCTGATGGTAGCGAATTTCCAAGCCGTTTAATTTCACGCAGAATGACAGAAGAATTCGACCCACCTTTAATTATCATTGCAACTAAAGGGCAAGGCCATCGTTTTTGCATCTGATTGGACAAAATAGATATATATTTTGAACCTGGTAAAACAGCGCAATTGTTATGCAATCGCAATGCCGGGCCGGAACGGGCGACGATAGGTTCGAGTTGATCCGGCGTTGTTGGAGAAGATTGCGACGGTGTTGAAATGAACATCACACGCCAAGTTCCTTTAAAAAATCGTTTTTATAATTACTGCCCACCGGTATTTCGTATTGGTTGATGTAGACGCGGTTGCCCTGGATATGTGTTATTTTGGCTTTGTTAATGATAAAGGAACGATGTACCCGCAGAAAGTTTGTTTTCGGCAATAAATTCTCCAGTTCTGTAAAAGTCATCGCAGGCATAATGCTGTTCTTTTCCATGACAATCTTGGTATAGTTCCCGTTGGCTTCAGCGTATAATAATTCCTCATACAACACCTTATAGATTTTGCCATCTGTTTTTACAAATGTGTAGGCCTCTGTTTTTATTTCCGCGGGATCTTCATGGGGAGTATTCTCATTGCTGATCTTTTCCAGGGCTTTGTCTACCGCAACTATAAAACGTTCCAATGAAAATGGTTTGAGCAAATAATCGCAGGCTGCAAGGTCAAATGCATCTACTGCATACTCTTTATAGGCTGTGGTAAAAATCACCTGCGGCGGATGCCTGAGTGTTTTTAAAAATGCAATGCCATCCAGCACCGGCATATTAATGTCAAGAAAAATAATATCGGCCATTTGCCTTTGTAAAGCAGCTTTTGCCTCCAGCGCATTGGCGCATACAGCAGCTACATGCAGTACCGGCAAGTGACTGCAATAAGTTACAATGATATCCCTTGCAATGGGTTCATCATCCACCACCAGGCAATTTATTTTCTGCATCTCATTTTACTTTCAACTGCAACATTACAGTATAAAAATTTTCCCCGTTTTCTATTTTTAAATCATGCTTTCCGCTATATAGCAACTCAAGCCTTTTCTGTACATTCACGAGTCCCAGGCCACTATTGCTGTTTACTGTGTTTACGTCATCGGTACCTGTTTTACTATATGAATTCTTTACTGAAAACAAGATGGAATTGCCCCAGGTTTTCAGATGTATTTCTACCATGATTTTTTCATCTGCACTATTTTTTGCATGCTTGAATGCATTCTCAATAAATACGATCAGCAGCATGGGAGCTATTACAATGCTTTCGTCATTGAGTTCTTCTACATGCATATCCAGCACCAGCCTGTCGCCGATACGCAGTTTTTCAAAATCGATGTAATTCGCGAGATAAGCAAGCTCGTTTTTTAAGGGGACGAATAATTCCTTGACATCGTAAACGGAATATCGAAGCAGGTCGGAAAGTTTTAATAAAAGGGGAGGGATTTTTTCGTGCTGTGTTATAGAAATACCGTACATGTTGTTTAAGGTGTTGAATAAAAAATGCGGGCTTAATTGTGATTGTAATAAATGCAGTTCGTTGCGGCTCTGTTCGGCAACGATATTGGCCTGCTGAAATTTTCGTGCAATCGCGGTTCGTACAAGCTTAATGAGTATGCCTGTAGCAATACTTAATAGTAAAAACGGTAAGCCTGCCAGCATGATATTGATGGCGTTTCTGTTTTGCAATGGGAACTCCGCATGAAAAGGCAGCCATACGGCGCAGGCAATAATGATAAAGATGAGTACCAGGTAAAGTGCATTGGGTATTGTTTCTTTACCCTGCGTCCAGATACCAGACATATACCTGCCTGCATACATCCCGCTCAAAAATAACGCGGCAGCACCGATGGAAAGTTGCTCTTCATCCCGGGGCGCCAGTTGCTTTGCATAAGGCATAATCAACAGGTAAAGAAACAGGCCGATAAGTAAGGAAGCCCACAAATGAAACCCTGTTCCGGATATTTTAATTTCTTTTTTCATAATGATGGCCTGGCGGTTTTATTCCACACAAATCTGAAGCAGTGCGCTGAATAAAACAGAACAATATGACGAATCAGTGCAAACCCATGACAGAAACCACTCAATTCGATATGAGCATGTTGAACATGTATATCATGCTTTCTGTCATCCCCGGGGGAAGATACAACACTATTATTTTAAGGGGCTGTGCATCATTTTCATATTTGCCCTGCACCTGATTCAACAAAGCGCATTTATGAAACATACCACCATCATCATCATTCTTATCGTTGCTTTCCGGCTGTCAGCGATTACGCAACCAGCACAAGCTGTTAAGGGAACTGTAATGACTGCCGGGCAAAAGCCAGTATCCCATGCTACAGTGAGCTTGCTTTATTCAAAAGATTCTTCTATTGTGACCAGCGCATTAACTGACACTACCGGCAAGTTTACACTTCAGCCTGCTGCGCCGGGAATTTTCCTGCTCAGCGTTACATCCGTAGGATATAGAAAATATATCAGCAATCCTTTAGAAGTAAGCAACACCCAGGGGACGCTATTGCTACCTGAAATAGGGCTGACACGTGAGGACGACAAAGGTTTAAAAGAGGTAACCGTTGTTGCCAGGCGCTCCCTGGTAGAACAGGGCCTTGACAGAACAATCATTAACGTAGATGCTATGCTGACGGCTGCATCCAGTAACACGATGGAGGTACTTGAAAAGACACCAGGTGTAACCGTTGACAATAACGGGGAAATAAGCCTGAATGGTAAGGCCGGCGTATTGGTGTTGATTGATGGAAGACCTACGTACCTGTCGGGGCCTAACCTGGCCGCGTATTTAAAATCCATTCCCGGTGGTTCACTGGATAAAATTGAACTGATGAGTAATCCTCCTGCAAGATATGATGCTGCAGGCAACGCCATCATTAACATTAAACTTAAGAAGAACAGGTTCAAAGGGCTTACCGGTAATTTGTCCCTTGGTTATAACCAGGGTAGTAAATTAAGGAGCAACGATGCATTGAATATAAATTACCATACAAAGAAGATCAACCTGTCAGGCAACTTCAGTTATGCCAGAGACGCCGGGTATTCAGCTGATGTTTATCAAAGAAAATTGTATGACAGCAACCAGGCACTACTATCTTCTGTTATGCTAAAGAATAATAGCAATAATTATAGCGATGCCTATAATTTCAGAACCTGTATTGATTATTCGATCTCTTCCAAAACAACACTGGGAGCTATCCTGTATGTTAACAGGAGATCAGGAAACGAAAGGCTTGATTATACGAACAGCAGCTTTGATGCTTTCCATAACCCTGACTCAACAGGAAATGGATATAACCTGGGCAGTTCAAACTGGACCAACACCGGGGCTAACCTTAACTTTCTTCACCGGTTCAATGACAAGGGTAAAGAGCTTAGTGCAGACATGAATTACATCGATTACCAAACACAGGCAGGTATATCATCCCTGAGCGATATGCGGTTGCCGGATCAGACCTTGGCCGGTAGCAAGTCATTTTATTATGACCTTCCTTCTTCTATCAGAATTTATAATGCGCAGATCGATTACAGCCATCCCTTACCAAAGGATGCACGGCTGGAAATCGGCATAAAATCAGGCATGGTGAAGAATAACAGTGCATCAACCTATTTTCTTAATACTGAAAATGGTACAAAGCAAGACGACAGCCAATCAAATCATTTCCTTTATAGGGAAAGTATCCATGCGGTTTATGTAAACGCCCGGAAGCAGTTCAAAAGATGGGGCATACAGGCTGGTCTCCGCGTGGAAAACACGCAGATTAATGGACACCAGTTGGGTAACAGCATTGTGCCTGAAAGCATTTTTAAAAGGGATTTTACGGGCCTTTTTCCCAGCATGTTTTTAAATTACAAACTCGACAGTGCCGGCAGTAATACGGTTGCACTTAACCTGTCAAGACGTATCAACAGGCCCAACTACCAGCAACTGAACCCATTTTTATTATACCGGGATCAATACTCGTATACTTCCGGCAATCCCGGCCTGAAGCCACAGTACAGCTATATGTTTGAACTGAATTACCGGCATAAACAATTGCTGGGGATAAGTTTTCAGTACGGGCAATTCAGTGATATTGTTTTCCAGACAACAAAGGCAGAAAAAGAAGTCTTCATTACACGCCCGGAAAATATCGCCAGCGGGAAGCTGATCGCACTGGCCAACAATCTTTCTTTATCTCCCGCGGGCTGGTGGACTAGCAATCTGAATATAGTTTTTGTAAGGCTTGCGTTGGATGGAATGGCATACACTGAGAAACTTACGCCCACCATGTATACCGGGCGAGTAAATATGCTTAACCAGTTCCGCTTTGGCAAAAACTGGAGCGCCGAACTTATTGCGATGTATTACCACAGGGACCTGGCAGGTCAAACGATTATCAAACCAAGATTCCGGATGCAGGCTGCCCTGCAAAAGCTTGTCCTGAAAAACAGGGGAAGTATTCGTTTGTCCATGGAAGATATTTTTCATACCTGGAAACAAAACGATGAAACGATCAGCCTGCAGCAGGCGACCTCGGTTCATACGGGTATCACTGATACCAGGAGATTCGGGATTGCATTTACGTGGCGGTTGGGTAACCAGGGTGACGAACGCAAAAGAGATTACAAAGAAAAAGCTGCAGAAGAAAAAGCCAGGGTAGATCAGTAAGAAACTGCGAACATCCATCATCTCCGTTTGCGAAGTTCTAACGGATAGGCAATAGTTAGCATCGCAAGCATTATGATATCGACTATCAGTTGGTGCGGTGGTTCGCCGGGATGTGTGAATTCAGGATTAATTAATGCAGTGCCGGGAAACAGCAGCGCCCCGGTCTGGGTGACCCAGTACAGGCTTGCCAGTATAACTGAAAGCCGAAGCTGGTACAAATATTCAACCCGCTTAAACCAAAGAATCCACAGCGATAACAAACCCAGGCAGGTTCCCAATAACATGGTTTGGGCGTTATGGAATTTTGCATGCGGGGGCCAGAGCGGATTAAAGATATGCGTATGATTCCAGTCGAATATATATGAACCGAATGCAGCCCAGAAAGCAACAAGACTGATCAGAATTTTACCCGTTGACACTGAAGACTTTTTCATTGCGTTTTGTTTAGATATGTATAAATAATTTTTCTGCCGGCTTTCTGACCTTGGGTAACCGCTGATAATGATCATCAATGCTGCGATAACCAATCGCCGCAATCACCACCGCATGCAGCCCTTTCTGAGTAAGGGAAAGTATCTCGTCATATTGTCCGGGGATGAAACCTTCCATCGGATTGGCATCGATATTTAGCTGGGCCGCAGCCATCAGGAAAAATCCCAATGCGAGGTAGGCCTGATGCATCGCCCAGGAAGATTTCTCCTGTTCGCTCATGCGTTGAATGGATCGGTTTACCGATTCAAAATGGTTAAGCAGATTTCCTTCGAGGGAGATGTTTCTTGTATGGCAAAGGTTTTCAAAGTAAGACTGTACATAAGCTACATCTATATTATTTTCGATCGCGAACACAACGAGACAGGATGCCTCCTTTATTTGCGGTTGATTATAGGATGCAATGCTTAGTTTTTCCCTTATCGCCGGATCCTCGATGAAAAGAACACGGTAGGGTTGAAGTCCGAAGGAAGAAGGAGACAGCCTGATGGACTCCAGCAACATCGTCATATTCTCCCTGCTGATCATTTTTGAAGGGTCGTAGCGCTTTACAGCATAGCGCCATTTCAAATGTTCAATCATGTGTTGCATAATATCAAATTTTACAACGCAAAATTGGCTTGCAAACAACCTCTTAAGAAGGTCAGGACAACGGGAAAATTGGGTAAAAACGTGGAAAATAATGCGCTATAGTTGCTGACGGTAAGTTGCCGGTGAAAGACTGGTTTGTTTCTTAAAGTACTTGCCAAAAGCTGACTGATCCGGGAAATGAAGTAAGTCTGCGATCTGCGCAATGCTTTGTGCAGGGTTTTGTAAAAGTACACGCGCCTCCAGTATAACGGCTTCTGCGATCCATACACCCGGCGTTTTACCTGTTACCTCTTTAATAGTAGTTGTTAGATGTCCGGTGGTAACAAATAATTTGTGAGCATAAAAACTCACTGATCGCTCGGCATTGGAATAAATATTCAGTAATCTTTTAAATTCAGCAGCAAGCAACTGGCTTCTGTTTTGAAGTGCGGTAAAAGATACCTGGTAGTCATTGTACATGGAAGCTACTTCAAACAGGAGACTGTTGATAAGGCCACGCAGTACCTGGTCGCGGTACAGATGGTCAATCTGATATTTATCCCTGATCATCTCCAGTGTACTTTTTACGGCAAGGGCTTGGTTGGGTGATAATAAAAAAACATGCTTTGCTACATTTTCGAAGTAGTTAAACCTGTTAAAAGCACCATCGCTTCCCTCTGCTATGAAATCTTTGGAAAAGAGGATAGCCAGTGTTTGAAAATCGTCACTTTTGTTATGCCATGTCTTGATCAGATGCGGAGACATGGCTATCAAACAACCGGTAATAATCGTGTAGGTTTCAAGATTTACATTCAGGACTGCTTCTCCTTTTACACATAACCCTATTCCGTAATAGTTGGTACGATGCGGAATATCAATAGACTTACGGGGACTGCCGATCTGGTGGTCAAGGAGGAATACGTCAGTGACATTCACCTCTTCTTCAGTAAGGTTATTTAGCAGGTATACAGGAATTACCGGTGAGGTGCTCATCTCGTATAAAATTACTTATCGCGTTACTCAACGAAGATAGTGCCGGGTTATGACCAGGTTCAGACTTTTGCTTTATTAATTTAATAGCTCTCAGGAACTTTTTACCTCAAGTTCATATAAATGAATGTCCACGCATAATGCACAGGAGAAAAGCAGTCATCGTAAGTAAAGCCAGGAGGTCGCAAAATACCCTTACAAAGTCTCATGTACACCTGTGTGAAAACAGCCCAGGCTACTAACTTCATGGTATGATAGATAAAAAATTTACCGCTATACTTCAAAAAAGTGAGGCCAAAGGGGGATGGACCTACCTGGTGTGGCCTGAGTCAGTACAATTCTTTGGAACGAAAGGATTGGTAAAAGTGAGTGGCACAATCGATGGCGTCAGCTTTCAAAGCTCTTTTATGGCGCTTGGAAACGGAACGCATAAACTTCCTTTAAAAGCTGATTTGCGAAGCGCGATTGGAAAAGCCGCCGGCGACGAAGTAACAGTTCATCTGAAGAAACGTTTGTAAGAGAAAGGAGGTTATCTTTCGGCTATCTCAAGCCACACAGGTGTAATGGTCACCAATGTTGGAAAGTTCCCTTAATGCTTTTTGTCTGCACCTGCTTTGATCAGTCTATTGTTAAATGACTGCTCACGAGAAAATGATCGATTCTCAGGCCCAGGTTTTTTCAAACGCCTTTTGATCGTATTTTCAGGAGCTATAGGTTAATAGCGTGCAGGGGAAATTTATCCTCTATATCTGATATCCTGCAGGCAAACCACGTCCGGTTTTGCCTTTTATCCATTTGTAGGTGGCGATCTTCATAGCGGTAATTAATTTATGTCATAATGATCAGGGTCGATCGATCTTAAGTTGATCGATTGCGTCTCCCACTTTGTTTGCGAAGGCTTTGTCAGGTTCACTTTCTTCATTCACAGCTTTCCACTGCGCTTTATCGTCGAGCTTCAAAGTAAACAGGATTTTTTCTCCTTCACTCACCTGGTAGGAGATACTATTATGAGAGAAAGTTGGTTCTACATCTAATTTCCTATCATCCACTGTTACATGAAAGATTCCATATAATCCATTACCTGTGTTTGTATTTTCCATGGCATTCAATTTAATACCTATGTAACAAACGGCTTGCCACAGATTATTGTCCATTCCTGTTGCGATAAATCTGGGCTTCCCTTTTTTTTATCACTCTGCCCAGCTTGTTTTATCCGTCCAATGAGTGATTCAGGAAATGACTGCTATATCTTTCTGCAAGGACAATAGATTAAACTGCTGCAACAATGATATGATCGTTGCCTGAAGGGAGCGCTTGTTTAACAATGGCCTATTTTGAGGCGATTAACTAGCCAGCCCTGTACCCGAACTTAAATAAGCCCCTTTCCTCATCATAACTGTTCAGTACAGTTATGCTATTGCTGCCTTTTAATTTTATGGCTGGCATACCCCTGTCAGCAGAAAAGCAAACGATTGAACTTGCCATGCTTCCAATAATAGATAGTCAGCAAAGACAGATGACCATTGGTGTTTGGCTATACGTTAACTGCTCACTCAAATGCCTTCATAAATTGTTGAAATTTGGACGAGAAGAGCTTTCATATTGATAAAATATTATTCGAACGTATATCGGCGGGTGATGAAGAAGCATTTAGCTCCTTTGTGAAGCTTCATCATAAAACACTGTCCGGGTTCATTCACCTGCTGGTAAAAGAAGAGTCAAAGGCCAGTGATATCCTGCAGGAGGTCTTTCTCAAATTATGGCTTGACCGTGCTACGCTTGCTGATGTCATTAATCCCGGCGGATGGCTTCGCACGGTGGTTGCCAACACCACGTTTAACTATATGCGCACACAGCTTCGCTATGAGTTAAGAAATCAGCGTGCGTTCAGTACGATGCCGGAAACCGATGAAAGCACCACGCAAAAACTAGAGGCACGTTTTTCCCAAAGGGTAATTGAAGAAGCCATTGCCCGTTTGCCTTTTAAGAGAAGACAGGTATATACTTTAAGCAAAGATGAGGGCCTTTCCCGCAAACAGATTGCTGATGAAATGGGCATCTCTGAGAATACCGTCCGTAACCAGTTATCAGAAGCCACCTCTTTTGTTCAGGACTACTTACGGAGGAATGGATTTCATCTCTCCTCCATTTTTATTGTTTTTATCGCCACGATAAAATTTTTTTTCAGACAATAGTACAAACAGAATTCCGGCGGTGCCATTAATCATGTGGATACAACTGCCAGAATAAAATACCTCTTACAAGGCTATATCGCCGGAACGCTTTCCCGGGAAGAAAAGGCTTCGCTGCTTCATTTTTTTGAAGATGACAGCAATGCCAACACCTGGGAAGGAATGATAACGGAGTTAATGAATAAGGATGATGTAGCGGACGCCGGTGTTAATGAAGCTGCGCTCAACCAGCTTATTGCAGACGTGCTTAAAGCAGGGAAGGAGAAAGAACAAAAGGTAATTCCCATGAATCGCCGTAAACCTTGGTGGTTATATGCGGCAGCAGCCCTCTTGCTGATCTTTGGAAGCCTTTATTTATATAACGGGCGAAAGCCTGTAGCATTACCGCTTGCTAACATTCCTTCTAAAGCGACCGATATAAAACCGGGTGGTAACCATGCGGTGCTGACACTGGCAAACGGTAAAACTATTTTACTTGACAGCGCCGCCATCGGCCGGATAGGTGCTGAAGGCGCTGCACAAATTGTAAAGTCAAAAGAAGGTGCACTCGCATATCAATCACCCGGAAAAGATTCCCCGGACGATGCATTGAACATACTTGAAACACCGGCAGGAGGGCAGTACCAGCTTACACTGGCAGATGGAACACGTGTATGGCTCAACGCACTTTCCTCTCTTAAATTTCCCGCCGGCTTTACCGCAGGAACCAGGTCTGTTGAACTAACCGGTGAAGCTTATTTTGAAGTTGCGAAGGATGCCTCACGGCCTTTTGTTGTACATGTGAATGGTGCTGCTGTGCGTGTTTACGGTACGCACTTTAACATCATGGCCTATCATAACGAACAAGCGCTTGAAACAACACTGCTGGAAGGATCAGTAAGTTTTGCAAACGGTGATAAACAAGTGATGCTGAAACCGGGCCAGCAAAGCAGGCTGACACAGGATGCAGACGTGAAGCTTATTGATGATGTTGATCTCGATCAGGTGGTCGCCTGGAAAAATGGCTGGCAATCTTTTAACAACGCAAATATTCAAACTATTCTACGGCAGATTGAGCGATGGTATTCGATTAAAGCAGAATATAAAGGTGCTGTTACTAAAAGGAGGTTTACCGGCGATATCCCAAGATCGGCCACGCTTTCCGAAGTGCTGAAGCTATTTAAAGTCAATCATATCAATTGCGAACTGGATGCAGAAAACAAAAAAATAATTCTTATGCCACAAAACTAATTGGATGAAAGAGATAAAAAAACGGAAGTGGTCGTAACACTTCCGCTTAAATGTCTTGCTCAACAATCACACAAGTCAGGGAGACTCATTTATTGTTAAACCAAAACCAAACTAAGGTATGAAATCAGGAGCTTGCCGCAAAGTTCTTTTACCTCGCATGTCACATCACGACCGGCTATTTAAAAAAACGCTGCTTATTATGAAACTGTTTGTCATTTTTGTTCTTATTGCCTGCCTTCAGGTAAATGCAAAAACGATTGCCCAGAAAATTTCACTCAATGAAAAAAAATCACCGTTAAAAACGGTATTAAAAAAGATTACGAACGAAACCGGGGTTGCTTTTTTTTACGACCAGATGTTGATGACCAATAATTACACCGTTGACATCAGCGTAAAAAATAAACCATTAAGGGAAGTACTTGACCTGATCTTCAGGGACCAATCGATTACCTATGAATTTGTGGGTGAGAAACTGGTGACCATTAAGGAACGACCCAAAGAGCCGGGCCATTACCAGTTTGTTCCATTGGCTGTACCACCTGCAGATACCATCATCACAGGGAAAGTGGTCAATGAACATGGCGAACCGATGGTGGGCGTAACGGTAAATATTAAAGGAACAGATCGTTTTGCCAGTACGAATAACGAAGGGTATTATACGATCAGGCAGGTGAATGGCAAAGACTCTATCCTGTTCTCTTATATCGGCTATACGGATGTTAGTATAAAACTCGGGCAAAGCAAGTTGATCAATGTAACGATGAAAACCAGCATCGCCGTTAATGAAGAAATCGTTGTTGTAGGTTATGGTACGCAGAAAAAAGTAAACCTCACAGGATCTGTTGCCTCCGTAAAATCTGAAGAACTTACCAAAGCTCCTGTGGCAAGCACGATCAATAGTCTTGCGGGAAGATTACCCGGGTTGATCTCGCTTCAATCAAGTGGCCGGCCCGGTCAGGACCAGGCAGCCATCAGTATCCGGGGATTCGGACAGGCCATCTGGATCGTGGATGGTGTTGAGTCAGACTTCAATAATATCGATCCTAATTCTATTGAAACTATTAGTATACTAAAAGACGGGTCTGCTTCTATTTACGGGGCACGTGCAGGTAATGGCGTAATACTGGTAACCACAAAAAGAGGAAAAGAAGGGAAGCCGGTTGTTTCACTTAACTCATCTTATACGCTACAGGGCGTTACGGATCTGTCAAAGCCAACGAATGCCGGACGGTACGCAGAGTTGCAAAACGAGAAATTCACCAACCAGGGGCTGGCAGCCCCTTTTAGTGAAGAGCAGGTAGCTAAGTATTACAATGGCACAGACCCGCAATATCCCAACACAGATTGGTATAAAGAAGCCATCCGCACCTGGACGCCGCAACAACAACACAACATATCACTTAGTGGCGGAAGTGACAAGATCAAGTATTTTGGATTTGTCGGATTTCTCGACCAGGACCAGGTGTGGAAATCAAACGGCGGATACTACAGGCGTTATAATATTCAGTCGAATATCGATGCAAAAGTATCCGATAATCTTTCGCTTCAATTCAACCTGTCTTCTGTATATGAAATCAGGAAGGCATCCATCCGCGATTACAACTCCGGCGGTCTCTGGGGTGATCTCTGGAACAGTTTACCGATCTATCCCGCTGCTCTTCCTGATCCTTCAAAATATGCTTATGCGAATGGTGGAGGTGTAGGAAACATCAAACTGATCTCTGATTATGATATCGCGGGTTACAATCAAAACAACAGTCAAAACCTGAAAGGAACTTTTGTTGCTGACTACAAGATCAGGGCAGTGCCCGGTTTAAGCGCCAGGGGTTTCTTTAACTATCAGCAGACTTACCAGGACAACAAAAATTTCACCAAACCTTATAGCTTTTATACCTACGATGTTGCAAGCCAGCAATACACCCTTGCAGGAGCGCTCGGTACCCAGGCAAGACTTGTAATGCAGGACAACAAATCAAGGGTGCTGACCGGCCAGCTTTCCCTGAATTACGATCATACGTTTGCTCGGGATCATCATATTACAGCCCTGGCATTGTATGAAGCTATTGACTATAGCACCAACTACATCCTTGCAGGCAGGGATAATTATCTTACGCCTGCTATAGAACAATTGTATGCGGGTGATGTGACCACCAGCCAGGCAACCGGATCAGCTACTGAAATGGGCCGTGCGAGCTATGTGGGCCGCCTGAATTATTCCTATAAAAATCGGTATCTGCTGGAATCTTCCATCAGGGCGGATGCTTCAGCGAAGTTTCCATCTACGCACCGTTGGGGCTACTTTCCAAGTGTATCCCTTGGATGGCGTCTCGACCAGGAAAAATTTATGGATCGTTTGCCCGCCTTCAGCGAATTAAAGATCAGGGCCAGCTATGGAAGCTCAGGACTGGATGATGTAGGCGGTTTCCAATACCTGTCTGGCTACCAGTTTAACGGACAGTGGCTTATTGGTGCAACTACTCAACTGGGTCTTGTTACAACAGGTTTGGCCAATCCTAACCTCACCTGGGAAACTGTGAAGATCTATAATCTCGGTATCGACTTTTCTTTATGGAGAGGCAAAGTGTTTGGAACAGTGGAAGGTTTCTACAGGAAGCTGGAAGGCATTCCGGGTACAAGGGTGCTGACACTACCCAACACCTTTGGCGCAACCCTGCCATCTGAAAACATCAACAGCCAGAACAACCGCGGCTTCGAACTCACCCTTGGTACAAAAGGTATGTTGGGTAAAGTTGCTTATGAGCTTAACGGTAACATCTCATGGTCACGTGCCAAATGGGATTATTTTGAACAGCAGGCATCCACAGACCCTGACCAGATCAGGCTTTACCAGCTATCCGGACGATGGACAGACGTAACCTATGGTTATAAATCTGACGGTCTCTTTACCAGCCAGGAAGAGATTTCAAAACTGACCGTTAAATATCCTGCCGGTAATGAAACCCTGCGTCCAGGCGATATCAAATATGTGGATATTAATGGTGATGGTGTACTGGACTGGAAGGACCAGGTGAATATCGGGATGGGTACTACACCTCATTGGATGGCAGGTGTGAATATCAATTTGAAATACAAAAACTTTGATCTGGCAGCTTTATTTCAAGGTGCCTTTGGATACTATAGTTACATCACGCTGCTGCAGGGAAACCTGAATTATTCCAATGCTTTATATGATTTGCGCTGGTCAGAAAAGAACAATAGTGCAGGAGCATTTTACCCAAGGCTTGGCGGTGCAGCTTCCAACAATTATACATCAGATCATTACTACCGCAAGGCGAACTATGTACGGTTAAAAAACATGTCGATCGGGTATACGATTCCACGTCGTTCGCTGGAGCGTGCCAAAATACAGGCCTTCCGCGTTTACCTGGCAGGAACAAACTTGTTCACTTTTAACAGCCTGAAACAGTTCGGTATTGATCCGGAAGCGCCATCCGGAGGTTCCTCTATTTATTACCCCCAGATGAGAACGATATCGCTTGGCGTAAATGTTTCCTTTTAACTGTTCCGAAAACCTAATGTCATGAAAAAAGTATTCAAATATATTATCGTATCTGCACTCTTTATTTCCTGTAACAAACATGTATTGAATAAGCAACCCCTCGATATTATTTCAGATGGAAATGTGTGGAGCGACCCTGCGCTGATCAATGCTTATTTAACAAGGGTATATTATGATATGCCTTTCCTTGCCAATGAGTCAACGGCCGGTGGCAGTTCCTGGGATGGCGATGCCTTTTACGGCGTATTCGTTGTTAATGAAGTTTCTGACGAATGTTTTCCGCAATGGAGAGACTGGGATGTAAGTACCGGGTACAAATACAAATACGGCAACCTGAATATCGGCGGGGGATTGATGGAGTGGTGGGGCTATGGAACGATCCGCGAGATCAACGTACTGATGGAACGTTTGCCCGGTTCCCCGCTTGCTGCGGATGATATCAGGTCGAAGCTTGCCGAGGCACGTTTTTTAAGAGCCTTCTGTTATTTTACGATGGTAAAAAGATACGGCGGGGTACCGCTGATCACCAAGGTGCAAACCCTGGAAGATTCGCAGGAAAGCCTTTACCCGCCAAGGGATAAAGAAGCGGATGTATATGACTTCATCCTGTCAGAACTTGACGCAGCAGCCGCTGACCTTCCGGAAACTGTAAGCAGTGAAAATCTTGGCCGGCCTTCCAAATATGCAGCACTTGCTTTAAAAAGCCGCGCCGCACTCTATGCAGCCAGCATCGCAAAATTCGGCACCGTTCAACTTGATGGGGTGGTGGGGATCCCGGCAGACAAAGCCAGTGCTTATTATCAACTGTCATACGATGCTTCAAAAGCGATCATGCAAAGCGGTCATTACGCTTTGTATAACGCAGATGCGGATAAGGTGAAGAATTTCAGGAACCTGTTCATCGCTAAAAACCATAGCGAAGCCATCTTTGTAAAACGCCATGACAATGTGAATTTATTCACCGGCGGTAATGGCTGGAGTGTTGACTTTATGAATTGTCCGAGGCCCCACGCATGGGGAAGAGGCCTGTGGGACCAGGCTTACCTGGAAGCTGCGGAAACCTTTGAACATACCGACGGAACACCAGGCAAGCTGGACCGTAATGCCGTTCAGCAGGGGCTTTGGTCGATGAGCGAGTTATGGGCAAATAAGGACCCTCGTTTCTTCGCCACTTTCTTTACGCAAGGCACCTATTGGAAAGGAGATACACTCGATTTTCACCGTAGCCTTCGTTTGCCAAACGGCACTATCCAGACCGACGGATCGTATAACGGCATACTCGCAAACGGCGACCAGGATTATGAAGGTCCCTGCATAGGTATTTTGAAGTACCTCGATGAAAGTCACGATAATATGGCCGGCGCTAACAGTGGCTGGCCCACTTCATCGCAGGACTGGCAAATTTTCCGCTATGGCGAAATCTTGCTGAACTATGCAGAAGCTGCTTTCGAGCTGGGTAAAACCGGTGATGCGCTTGATGCGGTTAACCAGGTAAGAGATCGTGCAGGCATCGCAAAACTTGCGTCTGTTGACCGTGATAAAATTCGCCATGAGCGCCGCGTGGAATTGTTTTATGAGGGGCACCGTTACTGGGATGTAAGAAGGTGGAGAACCGCAGTGACAGAATTGTCCAAACCAAATTCAGGTATCCGCTATATCCTTGATGTAGCTACCGGCAAGTTTAAAATCGTTATCAACAATAATATCGATGGCGCCTCAAATGTGCCGCAGTTCAGGAATGAAAACTACTATTTCCCGATCACTGTCGGCAGAACTTCCAATAACACAAAGCTGGTAGAAAATCCAGGGTATTAATGAATTTCAATTATTACAGTATGTATAAAATCAGCAAATTAACCGTTGCCCTTTTACTCTTTTGCCTGGCCTTATCTTATCAGCAGGCGGCTGCTCAAAAACAGCAAAGCAGCACTGGAAAGAAATACGATGTTGCCGCTTTTCTTTATCCTGCATATGCAAGCGGTGAGCCGCGCCTGAGGCCTTTCTGGCCATCCGATATCGGGGAATGGGAAACCGTTACCAATGTGCAACAACGCTATCCCGGTCATTACTGGAACCGCAAACCATTGTGGGGAACGGTGAATGAAGGCGACCCTTCCGTAATGGCGATGGAGATTGATCAGGCGACAAAACATGGTATCAATGTATTTATCTTCGACTGGTATTGGTACGATGGCCGTCCATTTATGGAAACGACGCTGGACAGTGGTTTTCTCCGCGCAGACAATGTATCCAAAATGCAATTCTACCTGATGTGGGCCAACCATGATGTAGTTGATCTCTGGGATACCAGGCTGAATAAATACAACGATGGTAATGTTATCTGGACAGGGAAGGTTGACCGCGAAGAATTTGAAAAAGTTTGCAAACGGAATATTCAGAAATATTTCAAGCTGCCCAATTATTACAAGATTGATGGAAAGCCGGTATTTATGATCTATGATGTGCCACAACTGATCGCGGGCCTGGGAGGTGTGGAGCAGGCCGCTGCGGCACTTCAGTGGTTTAAGGAAGAAACAAAACGTGCGGGCTTTCCCGGGCTTGAGCTGCAACTTACTATGTGGTCTCAGAACACCAATTATAGTGGCGTTGATGCAGCAAAAACACAGAATCCTGAAAACGCTTTTGTAAAAAAACTCGGGTTTACCAGCGCCACCCATTACCAGTTTGTACATTTCTTAAATGTGAACGATGATTATGTGCACCTGACTGAACAGGCGGCGAAAGAATACAAGCGCATAGACAGTGTTTTTGAGCTGACCTATTACCCGCACGTAAGTATCGGATGGGATAACAGTCCAAGGATTGGTAAGAGCGCCGTTATGAACAACAACACACCGGCGAATTTTGCAAAAGCACTGCGGATGGCGAAGGCCTATGCGGATGCACATCCGAAGCATGCACCACTGATCACCATCAACAGCTGGAATGAATGGACGGAGACCAGCTATCTTGAACCGGACAATGTCAACGGGTATGGTTACCTGGAGGCAGTAAAATCTGTGTTTGGAACCGACAAATAATGCGATGCAGTATCTAAAAAAAAGGCGATGTATAGCAGGATTATTTTATTGATCATTACGTTTACTCTTTGCTTTGGAGATTCCAAAGCGCAAGAGACCACTAAAAAATATGAAGTGGCAGTTTATTATTTCCCGAACTATCACCCGGACAGCATCAATGCCAAATGGCATGGTAAAGGATGGACGGAATGGGAAGTGGTAAAAGCAGCGAAACCCAGGTTTAAAGATCATCAGCAGCCCAAGGTTCCTGCCTGGGGATATTTTAACGAAGCCGATCCTGCCTGGGCCGCAAAAGAAATCAATCTTGCGGCTGATAACGGGATTGACTGTTTTATCTATGACTGGTACTGGTATAGCAAAACAGGTCAATACCTGCAGGAAGGTTTGGAAAAAGGCTTCTTGCAGGCGCCCAACCGCAACCGCCTGAAATTTGCCATCATGTGGGCCAACCATGACTGGCTGAATATACAGCCGGCAACATTTGACGATAGCAGGATTGCATTGACACAAGGGGAAGTTTCGATGTCCTTATGGGATACCATCTCGAGCTATGTTGTGGACAAATATTTCAAACAACCCAACTACTGGCTGATCGATGGCAAGCCGTATTTCTCGATCTATGAAATCGTGACCTTCATCAACGGTTTAGGCGGTATTCAGAATGCGCGCAAAGCAATTGCGATGCTGGACGAGAAAACGAAGAAAGCAGGTTTTCCCGGCGTGCATTTAAACGTGATGAGCTGGATGTTGAATGACAGTCATGTCAAGCAGATAGAAGGAGATACGCCGCCTGCAGATACAAAGGAACTCATCCAGTTATTAAGCTGTGAGAGCGTGTCTACCTACTGTTATATCCATCACTACGGAGGTGTTGGCAGGGACGGGTTTCCAACAATCCCCGTGGAGAAGCCATTTGCCGAGATGAAAAAATACTGGACAGATTTCAGCAGCAAATACCCTGAAGTCTTATATACGCCGAATGTGTCTATGGGTTGGGATGCCAGCCCGCGTTGCACGCAAAGCGATGTCTTCGCACAAAAGTCTTATCCATGGACTCCGGTATTTACGGGCAATACACCAGCTTCTTTTAAAACACAATTGCAAGAAGCAAAAAAATTTCTCGATGGTTATCAAGGCAAGCATAAGATACTGGTGATAAACTCATGGAATGAATGGACCGAAGGCAGTTACCTGTTACCGGAGAAAAGATATGGAGACCAATATTTAAAAGCGATCAAAGCAGTCTTTGGAGGTAAGTAATATAATGAGACTATCTGTAGTTTTCGGAACACTATTATTGATTTGTTTTTTTTATCAGGTGCAGGCGCAGTTTAGTAAGATTCAATTACCTGCTTTAAAGAAAGGGTTTGCTTCTCCGCCGGACGAATCACGCCCCGGAGTATACTGGTATTTTATGGATGGTAATCTGTCGAAAGATGGTATGACCAGAGACCTGGAGGCGATGAAAAATGTTAGTATTGGAACCGTTCTTTTTCTTGAAGTGAATGCCGGTATACCACGTGGTAAAGTAGATTTTCTAAGTGCGGAGTGGAAGCAATTATTTGTACATGCGGTACATGAATGTGAGCGTCTCGGTATGAGTATGGTACTTGGCATAGGTCCGGGCTGGAACGGCAGCGGTGGCCCGTGGGTAAAAGCGGAGGAATCGATGCAGCACCTGGTGAGCAGCAGTATCAATATCTCTGGCGGCAACAAGCTTCATATTCTGTTGCCGGTCCCCAAACCCAAAACACCCTTTTTCGGGGAAGAAGTATTGTCCGATGATTTAAGAAAGCAGCGGGATCATTTTTATGAGGATGTGAAAGTGCTGGCGTTCCCTATGATCGATACTTCAGACAGAATAAAAGATGTTGATGAAAAAGCATTGTATTACCGGCCACCTTACACTTCCCAGCCGGGTGTAAGACAATACATCGCACCAGAGCTGAATGGTCAAAATAGTCCATCTTCAGCTATACAGAAAGATGCCGTCATTGACTTAACCAATCAGCTTAAGTCCGATGGTACACTTGACTGGAATGCGCCCCCGGGCAAATGGACCATCATGCGGTTTGGCAGACGCAACAACGGTTCCGTTACCAGGCCGGCACCTATACCAGGCCTGGGTTTTGAAAGTGACAAATTAGACACAACGGCAATTAGTCATCACCTGGCCAATTTTACCGATAAACTGTTGGACGAAATAGGTATAAGAAAAAAAGATTTGAAGATAGGTCTTACCACGCTGCATATCGATAGCTGGGAAATGGGCGCACAAAACTGGACAGTACATTTTAGTGAAGAATTCCGAAAGAGAAGAGGGTATGACCCGACACCTTTCCTGCCGGCATATGCAGGTTATATCATCGAAAGCAGGGAAATAAGTGAACGCTTTCTCTGGGATGTACGTCAAACAGTGCAGGAACTGATCCTTTCCAATCATGCCGGATTTGTAAAACAGTATGGTCATCGCAACGGTTTACAACTATCAATCGAACCTTATGATCTTAATCCGTCCGCTGACCTGGAACTCGGCGCAGTTGCTGATATACCCATGGGTGAATTCTGGAGCAATACATATAATTCTGCGTTCAGTTGTATTGAAGCTGCATCGATAGCACATGTAGATGGGAAGGCAGTAGTTGGCGCTGAATCTTTTACGGGCTTTGATGGTTATCAGCAGTATCCCGGATCCATGAAAAACAGGGGAGACTGGGCATTTGCCAGCGGCATCAATAAGTTTTTCTTTCATACTTATGTTCATCAGCCTTTTGAAAGCAGCCTCAGGCCTGGCATGACGATGGGCACGATCGGTATTCAGTGGAACCGTAACCAGACCTGGTGGCCGATGGCGGGAGCCTATCATCAATACATATCCCGTTGCCAGTTTTTATTACAGCAGGGACGGCCTGTTGCTGATATACTTTATCTCACGCCGGAAGGCGCTCCTATGGCTTTCCGGGCGCCCGCTTCTGCATTCACCGGGAATGATTCTATGCCTGACAGGAGAGGCTATAATTTTGATGGTTGCTCTCCCACACAGCTCTATACCGCTTCAGTTGTAAACGGAAAGGTTGTATTTCCGGGAGGAGCAAGCTATGAGTTATTGGTAATGCCTTCTTTTGAAACCATAACGCCGGCGTTACTTACCAAAATAAAATCACTGGTTGCTGAAGGTGCAACTGTTACAGGCTCGCCTTCTATAAAATCACCTTCGTTAACCAATTATCCTTCCTGCGACAACGAGGTGCAATCGATTAGCAGGGAGCTATGGGGGTCAACAGATATACCGGATCAGCAAACTATTCACCAGTATGGTAAAGGAAAGATCATCTGGGGCGGTAATGCCAGTAGAAACATAGACAACCTTTACCCGGACTATGCCACAACTGCCGCCATCGTTTTATCCAATGGTATAGTACAGGATGTTGAAGCAGATTCCATTATCAGGTACACACATCGCCAGTCAGATGATTGGGATATGTACTTTGTCTCCAACCGGACGAATCAAACAGTAAAAAGAACATGCCTCTTCAGATCGGCCAAAGGAGCGCCCATCTTATGGAATGCAGTAAGCGGTGAAACAAGACCGCTTCCCGAATACTCCGAGAAGAATGGAAGAACAAAAATCTTACTTGAATTCAATGCTTATGAAAGCTTCTTTATCGTATTTACAAATGAAAAACAGCAACCATCTTTTGTCAAAAGGAATTTTCCGCAGTTAAGCATCTTGAAGAAAATAGATGGTCCATGGAATGTGACCTTTGATACATCTCTTGGTGGCCCCGGCAATGTTGTTTTTGACCGCTTACAGGACTGGAGCCTGCATGCACAAACCGGCATCAGGTATTATTCCGGTATTGCCAGGTACAGCAAAACTTTTCAGCTCACTAAGATACCTGCCAAAGAGGCTGCAATCACGCTTGATCTTGGTGAAGTTAACGCGATGGCAAGGGTTAGATTAAATGGTACAGACCTGGGTATTGTTTGGACGAATCCTATGCGTGTTGATATCACAAAAGCAGCGAAAGAAGGCAATAATCAACTGGAGATAGAGGTGGCCAATCTTTGGACAAACCGGTTGATAGGCGACGAACAATTTCCGTACGACGGACCGCAGAAAGGGCAGTGGCCGGAATGGTTAATGAAACATAAACCACGTACAAGCGGGCGCATCAGTTTTACGACGTACGGCGGTTATTCAAAAGAAAGTCCGCTGCTAAAGTCAGGGCTCCTGGGGCCGGTAACAGTCCGGGTGGCTAAATACTAATCGTATGTTATTCAATTTCTACATAGAGCAATCTTCATCGGGCAGGTGTTTCTACACCTGCCATAGTATTTAAAGGTTATAGTTAAAAGTAAAGTTGAAATTCAAAAGACCATTCAGCGACCGGATCAATCGGAGGCCAGCATGTTTTTTGAAAACAGGATAACTGCGCTTGCAAAAAAATGAAGTGATTGTTGTCTTATCATTTAAATCAGACTACTCCTCAAAATCATTTTACACATTCACAGTGCTTTTTTTATTTGTATTGCTGTTTTCTTTTTATAAATTTATTACATTGGGCGGCCCACAAAAATTAATTATTATAATCAGTAAGGCTAAACAACTTTATATAATTCCACTTTTTCAAACACCTATCATGACTATTGGAATTTTCAATCTGATGGCATAATTAGTTTTAAGTGTGCTCCTTTTTATCCCTGGAAATTAATAAGCCACAATAAATACCTCAACAAAAATCCCGGCTGCATTAGCAACCGGGATGATTATAGTTAAATTCTGCGGACCAAGACTATTTTCCGATAATCATTTTTTTACTCTCCACCGTTTTCCCGTCAACGAAGAGTGTGTAAGTGTACACTCCGTTGCTTAGGCCGTTGGTGTTTATCCGTAGTGCATCTTTACCGGTGGCCTTAATTTCTATTTGCTTTATCATCTTGCCGTCAGCATCAAAAATAACAATGTTTCCAGACTTATAAATTGTGGGAATATTGTAGGCTATACTCGTCTCATTGATGGCTGGATTTGGGATGTTTTGACCCAGGCTGGCATCACTTAAATACACCACCGGTCCAGTACCTGACGACAATTGTTTAAGTTGTTGCCTGAGTTCATTGATTTCTAACTGCTGTTCCTGCATTGCTTTTGTAAGAAGAGGGATGAGCCCTATGTAATTTATACCTTTATATTCTGCGAGCCTGCCGCTATCTGCCTGTGTGTCTTTCAATGTCCGCACCAGTTCCGGCAAAACTTTTTCCATTTCCTGAGCTATGAATCCAGACTGCTGGCCTTTGGGTAAGTTCATTTTACTAAATTCCTGCCGGTAATTGTACGAAGAAGGTTTAAGCATCATCACTTTATCGATGGCTTTATCTATCGGATGTATATTTTCTTTAAGTCTCATGTCTGATGTCTGGTAAAGTACACCGGTGTATCCTATGTCCCCGATAAAGTAACCTGCATAATAAGAGGAGATGGCTGTAACACCGAAGCCGTAAGAAGCATTGCATATAGATCTGAATGCATGTCCTGTTCTGGAGGATGTCAAATCAAGTACTGCCTCGGGATTTGTATTGTTGACGCCGACATTCCCGTTACCCTTTAGCGTCATTATATCGCCAAATCCACTGTAATAAAAGTTCAGTTTTGCATTTACCGCATTTGTTGCCGTGAGACCGGCAATAGCGAAAAGGGATGCGGAGCTTGCATTCTGGAAATTAATACGGGCGTAATCACTCTGGCTTTCAGCAATAAGCAGCTGGGGTTTTGAAACCGTACTATGGCCATATAGCTGTGCATTGCCAATGAAAGAAGCACCACCTTCAGCCCAGAATCTGATGGCCCTTGTTGAACTGCTGTTACCTGCGCCTACAATGTCCAGAGTGTTTGGCGTGAACTCGCCATAACTGATCTTTCCTGCATTTATTTCTTTCCCAATCACCCCGTACCCAAGCTCTATCCCGTTAGAATTGAGAAGAGCGGCATTTCCTGTTTTGTTCTTCTTAAGACGTAAATGATAAAAATACCCATTGTTCCATGCACGCGCAGAAGCGCCTACATCTTTTACACTGTCTCCAAAGGAAGTAAGTGACTGGTTAACTGATGTTGAAACCAGGTTGGACAATTGAGTGTTAGCCTGACCATGAGCTTTTTGAATAGAGAACGATGCGATCACATAAGATAGCAAAAGAGCAATAAATAGATTTGTTTTCATTTTTTTTGTTTTTAGATTTATTGGAATAGTACCGGGTAAACCGTATGTTCATTTCCCGCAGCACTTGGCTTCAGTTTAAGGTTGGGTGCTCATAAAAATTGTATTTGTCTGCTTGTTGCCAAGTCCTCTTTTGGGTGAGTTTTAATTCTGCCTGCTACTAAATGATGAGGTCCTTTACTTCAATAGTGGACAAGCTCAACAATGACCGGAGTAAACCAAAGTATTTGTTATCCTATCAAATTTTTATCTCACAAACCTTTTTCGCTTAAATTATAGCAAAACCGCTATCGTGGCCGGATCCGTTTAATAGACACAGCCGCTGTTTTTAATGGCAGTCAATCAAGCGCATGTAAGCAAAGAGCATTTGGTTGCATGCACTCCGTATTGATAATAGGAGTATTTGATCAGAAAACTTATGGACGCTTTGCCGGCAAAAGCTAAATGTGGTTTAATAGCGTCATTTATCCTGGATGGAAAATGAAAATCGCTGCTTTTGAAATGAATTCATGGTTGATAAATTTTAAAGGGAAAATGTTGATTTATTGATTTTGCGATTGCTGAATACAAAAGTAGTGGCTGCATTTACCTGCTGCAATACCATAAAGAAGGGATATTCAGCTTTTAGGATTACCATATGTATGGTATGTTTTAAGAGATTATTGCAAATTGCCTTTGGTGCTTAACGGGATGTTGTTTTCAATATCTGTCTTGCATGAAGCCATCGGTAGTGTGACATATAGTATGTGCTTTTAGGTGAGCGTTTACATAACTGTAAGTTTAGTGTATAAGTGGTCGTAAACTGGGGGAAAAGAACGTTCAGAACACTTTCTCTGCCGGCGCAGTTAGAAAGGAGGAGTTCTTTAAGTGCATGTTGGAATTTCCGGTGTAGACGAGAACAAAATCAATTCGAAAAATTAATAGCATATAATCTCAAGCGTGATAAGTATGTTTTTCAGGTGCCGTTTGCGTTTTCTTTTATTATTGTCTACATAAGTGTACGTCAGCTGTGAGTCATTCCATGTGTCAAAAGGTGCTTCAAAACCTTTAATTAAGCAGCTTGTGTGCCAGTCGTGTGCTTGTTTTGTGCCTGCAATGTCATGTGTCATGTAATGTGTCATTTATGAGTCATGAATAGCGGCAGAAAGTGTGCAAAAGAGGGGAAAAGCGACACGCCCAAAAAAAAAGACCCTGTAAATCATTGACTTACAGGGTCTAATAAAATCTGAAGAGTGCCCAGGACTATATTGGTTAGTCACTGAATATCAATTTATTAGAGTATCTGCGAGTCATTAAAGAGTCTCCAGTTTAAAGCTTGCTATTTTCTGCCTAACAAGCACACTTTTCTACCACTTGTTAACGCCACAAATTTACATTTTTAAGTCAGATATAACGACGCGAAAGATTCTAAATTAAAAGGGATTTATATCACCAAACTACCCGACTTCATCACATGCCTTCACAAATGAGTTTACGTTATCTGCAACAAGTTTATTATGACACAATCTCAGCACTAAGTGAATAGGTTTAGCATGCTTATAGTTTGGATCAGTGTCTGCTATTGAAGAATAATAGTCAAAACCAGCGGTGTTGATTAAACGATCAACCTTTTGACCTTGGCTTTTTCTCGAACTATAAACCGCTTTGGCTGTCACAGGTTTAGAGATTTGTATATAGGCAATGAATAGTGATATCATGTGCTTACTCAAGATTAATTGGATCGTTCTTACTTTATCTGCGCTTAGATTAATCGGTGTAAGACACTCCAAATACTTAGCGAAAATAACAGCCAATTCGTTTCCGATTGCTCCCTAAACTCTTGTGGTCAGTGCTATTCGTTTATCATCTTTTCATTGGTGAAATGATGATTGAAAAAGCAAGTCTGTTTTGTTTGAGAAGAATTGTACTATTGAGTTGAGTAGCTTGGATTTAATAACTATAGCCTAAAAAGACACTGCAAGGCGAAACTTATCGTCGCACTGCTCAGTCTATTCTATAGCGATCTAATATCACTTTTTATTTGCGCAAATAAGATATCTACATCTATGCCAATCTTATGATGTTTATGGTTGAAATCGCAATGAATTATTTTATTGTTCAACTTAAAATTGCAGTGAAATACTTTTAAATTCATTTCATCTCCTGGGTTATCTGCAATAATGCCTACAAACTCACCCGAAGACAGTGTTGCAATTGTGGAAGCTGGAACAGCTAGTTCCAGCTGTTTTGATTTAGAGATACTCGTGTCGTTGCTGTTAATGGAAACACTTTCCCTATTTTGGAGCGTCTTGCCCAACCGTTCGGAGATTTGTTTGGCGAAGTCTCCGCTGTTCTGGCCACAAATAATATTGCCTGGCAGGTTGATCAGCACATCGGCCATCTCCTTGCCATAGTGCAGGCGCAGTTGATTACCATCCTGCATTGCAAGTGTTAACGCAACTTTATTGGAGCGTGCGGTGGCAAGTAGGGTATCCACGCCATGAACATACATGGACGTGAATTCATCCATAACGATGCTGCAGGGTATCCCGCCGCGCTTGTTAACCAGCCGCGTCAGCGAGCTGAAGTAAAGTGAGATGACAGCCCCGTACACGGACTGCTTTTGAGGGTTATTCCCTACGCAGACAATCTTCGGTGCATTTGCTTTGTTTATGTCAAGTGAAAAGTCATTGCCTGATAACACGTAATACAAGTTGGGTGAAGATAGCCTTCCGAGGCTTACTGCGACGCCGGATAACTGTCCTTCCAGTTGCTGGAACGCTTCGTTCTCATACGCGTTGATGAAAGGACTGATCAAGATTTCAATCTGTGGCTCTGATTTCAACAAAGGGAACAACTTGTCGTAAGGTATCTGTACCATTTCCATAGCATGTGGAATCGTGCAATATTTGCCTCCTTCGTATTGGCGCAAGAACCAGATGATAGCCGCAAAGAAATTGATGGGTGATTCTATCCAGAAGTCCCCCTGCTTTTTAATCCATTCTTTATTCAACCCGAGCAGGAAGCACCTGGCACATTCTGCTGCATCAGCCAGGTCATGGACTGTATCGGGATGAATCGGATTGCACCGGTCGTGGATATTGTCAAAGTCGATGACATGGAAGGTTGGCTTTACCTCGTACTTGTCTTTGTTCTTCTGAAAATGATGATAGGCTACTGAGGTCAGATCCGGCATCTTATAATCATAAACAAACATCGCGAACCCTTTTTCAATGTGCTGCCTGATCACTTCCTCAATAATGAACAGCGTCTTGCCACTTCCTGGTGTACCAAGAATCAATGTGCCACGAAAAGGATTGATGATGTTAACCCAGCTCTTCCGCGTTTTTCCATTGAGGTTATATCTCGCCGGCAGGTTGATGGAGTATTCGTTTTTCAGGAGTCTTTCTTCCTGCGGAAATGTCTCATTGTCTTTGTTAAACACCTGCCCATTCATTTTCAGTTTGATAATACGAACTGCTACACTGCAGCCCGACATAAATAACAGGTAACCTGTCGAAGTAAGCAGGATATAAGCAATGGCTGAATAGTTGATATCCTCAATAGTAAAAAAGACCAATAGACTACCAAAGAAAAACAGGAGACCGGTTGCCGCTAACAACAACACTGCCCACCAGGTGAACTTTTCTTCTTTTCTTCCTTTAGCTCCCAAAGAAGACAGTGCAAGGAAACCCATGGCAATGAACTTTGTTTTATGGAAGTGACTGAATAATCCAGTCTTTGAAATATTATTCACGATTCGGTCGACAAGGATGTGCGTGTAGTGCCATTCCTTCAATGCCCCATAACAGTAGTAATAAAAATGCAATAACAAAATGACAATACTGATGGCTCTTGTCATATCCATTATTTTTCTAAGACCATGGTCGTTGTCACCTGCTCTCATATTTCCCCCCCTCTTTTAATTGCTATGTTGTTAACGATTGAATCTGTTGCGTTGCCTCTTACGTTTCTTCCGCTGTTGTTGAGATAACTCTCCAGGCACAAACTCATTGGTATACTCCGTCATGAAAAGTCGCTCAACAATAGATGTAGAAAATGAATGATCAAATGGTTGCTTCGGAAAACTTTCGGACGGTATTTTGTTATCAGATGGTTTAATATTCTCATCCTGCCTTTGTGGCGTTTTAGTCGCAACATGTTCTGGCTTTTTACTTAACACCTGCGTTCGCTTTTCCTGTTGATCGCCGATCATCTCCAGCACTCTTTGTGCGGAGTAAACCTTTCCAAGGTCACTGCCATTGAACACAGCTTTGTTTTCATGGTCCACATAAGTCAGTCCATAAATCCTGTTGTCTTTACCTCTGCGAATCACCAACGCGACCCGCTGCTTTTCCAGTGCCTTCTGCAATTCCTCCAGGCTGTTATACTTTATTTCAAAAACCTTATCCAGTTTGCTCCTTACTTTCACCTGTGCACGTTTTCGCTTCAATTCATTCTTCGCGAACTGCTCCTTCAGCTTCTTCAAGGTTGGTTTCGAATAGATAAGACTTGCCTTAACTGGTACACCAACCGGATTACCCTGATCATCAAGGATGCGATACGTAAGTCCTCCATTTTTTTGTATCCTTCCTCCTGGCGCACCAGGGTCTGCCTTTACATTAAATTGACTCAGGATAGCATTAAGTTCAGCAAGGGAAGTGTAATTGTAATTTTCCACTACATGGTCCAGCACGTTGTTGATGCTTCGCACCGTCTCCGATTTTCCGTAAGCAACTTTTGTAGAATACTCTTTTTTCAATACCAGCTCTGGCTTCTGTTCCCTGCCTTGTGCTATAACAAGGCCGTACTTTAATTCCAACGCTTTCCTTGCCGGCTCTGAAATTTTTTCCGGAAGGTTGTGTGTTGGGATGCGGCTTCCATCCTCCCTGATGTTGATAGTTACTACATGCACATGAGTGTGTCCGGCGTCGCGGTGCTGATAGACCAGGTAGGGTTGTTTCTCAAAACCAATCTGCTTCATATAGTCCTGGGTGATTTCTTTCAGCTTATCCTTGTCAAGCGCATCCTTCTCATGGAAGTTGATGGATATATGGACAGCGTTCACCTGGCTCCTTTGATTTAAAGCAAGCTGGTCTTTGAAACGCTCCAGTTTTTGATAGAAGTTCATCTCATGTCCTTCCAGGATAAAACCTGATGCATGAATTAACTCTGCATCCCCCTTCTGCATTTTTTGTTCATTGTAATTCAGGGCCCGGTTGATAGACCGGGAGAACTTTATTTTTGTAACCATTGCTGATGTAATTCGCTGACAACTAATCTTATTGCTTCCATCTTCTCCTGCATCACTCTTTGCAGACCTTCATAGTGTTTTGCCCAGACCTTTACTTCCGGGTCGGTGGAAATATTGTGCAGTCGTTTGACTGCCTGGTTAAAATTGTTGGCGACACCTTCATAGTCTCGCTTTAGTTCAAGGAAAATGGAAAGGAAATCATCTGCAGCTTTGTTACGGTAGAGTACAGTGACCGGTTTCTGCATCAACACTCGTCGGACATAATCGCTTAACTTGGAACAGGTGGTCTCGGAAAAGTTACGATAGATGCGGCTGTACTCATCCGGTTTTACACGAATTGAAATCCACGCCTTGGGTGTTTTGTTTTGTTCTTTCATCACATATCTATTTACACAATTAGCAATACACAGGTATTAAGCCCCTAACGACTCCGGAGTAAAAGGCAAGATCCATTTTGCACAGAAGTGCAACAATGGTATATCTTGCTGTTTCCGGTCCAGGGAAACTGACGCCGACGGTGAGTCGTTTACGGCTCAACGGAAGGCCAGATCAATCGGTAAATTTACCCTGTTACACAACACCGGACAAGATGTAACAATTTGTATACTGGTTCCTGAATATTAAAGACTGCTTTAGTGTCTGACATGAGCTTAAAGCCAGCTTTAAAAGCTACAAATAGGGCTTAAGGAATGGACGAAAGTTTCTGAAAAGATACAGAATGAACCATCTTTGTGTCATCAAAATAAGGCGGATATCCATTATCGAAAAACCAATAAAATTCAGCAGCACCGCCAGTAACCCCCAAAGAAAAGTTCCAATCATTCTATGAGAAGCCGGATGAAAATTCGGCTTTTATTTTTGATGTATTCATTACCTATTAACAGCATTCCACGTTTACACTACCGATCAAGATTACTTAAAGAGATTGCTTTGATATATGCGGTGAATTTTTTAATTCCGTCCTTTCCCATATAGTTTTCATAAACGACGCTTCCTTCGACCATGATCTTGCTTCCTTTTACAAAATTTCTATCAGCGAACATTGCAACCTGCTCCCATGCGATCACCAGATGCCAGGTAGTTTGATTGATTTTTTCACCTGACTGACTCATATAGTAGTGATGCGTAGCAATCCTTAAAGAGGTTCTTGCTATGCCATTATGCGTTGAAGATTTCAGGTTGTTTCCAACATAGCCGATCAAGGTAACTGCGTTTTTCCCATTCATGATTAATGATTTTGTTTCGACAAAGTTGAAGCGTCATGCAGCTACGGAGATGAATTTATGCGTATAAATTCGGATATAGGTCGGTTCTGGAAATTATCGTTAAATTCAACATAATGGAAATGATCATTGTCTTGGATTACAGATGTAATGGTTAGATAATGTCAGCTTTCTGCTTCATGAATTTTGCCAAAAGCCTTTTTGCCAATGGCTGTTGTTTGCGAAAATCCTTAACAATAATTTCCATACTTTAAAACTTTAAGCTATTGTATTGCTAATATGTTTGCCAAGTAAAATATATGAAGTCCAGCGGTTAACAGGTCGGTGATTGGCCTGTTCCGCCTGGCACAATTGAAACTCTACTCACATTGTAATCGCATACTCATTTGAATAACTTGAAGAGAAAACTAGCCGCAGGCACCTTTCGGCTTCCAGCTTTTTTCTTTTTGCTACTTTTTCTTTTTGTAGCGCATGCCAAAAAGAAAAAGTAGCGCCGCACAAGTAATGTTGTACGGGCTACTTCGTCTGAATAATGTTGATCGTTAGATCATGCCTTCATCTGCCATTGAATAGTAATTTTCGGCGGCAATAATGATGTGATCAATGACCTTAATATCCATAAAACCAGCACCATGTTTAATCTTTTGAGTTAGTGCTTCATCATAACGACTAGGCTTTACGTTTCCGCTAGGATGTGAATGGGTCAATAAAATAGCGGTTGCGCCGATTTTTAAAGCAGTACCTAGTATTAATCTTGGGTCTGCAACGGTGCTTGTCATTCCACCGATGGAGTGTTTAATAATGCCAAGTGCTTTATTCGCACAATTCAGGTAAAGTACATAAAACTGTTCCTGGATTTCCAACGTATCCTGATTAAAATGCTTTCTTATCAGGTCTGCCGCGTCCTTCGATGTTTTAATAACCGGCCTTAGTGAAGGTTTGACTTTCGACTTATAGATAATTTCAATTTCGGCTACCTGGTTCCAATTATTCTCTTCGTTTGTATTTCTGTCCAAATGATTCATTTTGATTATTTTTATTTGATTAAAAGGGCTTAGGGACTATTATATTAACTCAAACAGCCATTTTAAAAGGGCAAACTTTCTGTGTTTGTAACCTCCGCCGATGGTCCGTTGCTTCCGTCATCATGCTTTCCTGCGTTTTCACTGGTTTCCATTGTCAGTAGTTTGATAAACTCAACGTGGCAATTGAGGGATGCCTTTGGTTCGTCCCCACTCAAATAAGAAGTAACATATAATCTGCCGCCTACATGAACCATTCGGCCTTTGGTCAACAATTTAGCAACGCCTGTATTTACCCAGTATGAACAGTTGACATAGGTCGTATATTGCCTCCCTTCTTCATTGTTACCTGTTTTTACGTAGCTGTTTAATGCTACTGAAAAAATTACGACGGTTTTGTCATTTACTTCTTTAACTAGAGCATTTGAAGTAAGTCTTCCAATTATTGTTTCCATGTCATTAGAATTTATAATTAAAAATTGATTTCATTCATTTAGATTATTTAATTGATGCACTTTGTTATTCTGCTCTGATCCGGTGGGCCTCTTACTTTCATTATGCTTGATTTTCTGTGTTTGAAACGAATATTGCTTGTAAAAGAAAAAACAGTAAAAAAGAAAGCATTTGAATTACGGAAGTAGCAAAGCATTAAAACACCAAAAGGAATGCGGCTTAAAAGTCGGCTTTGTGGAAATGGTAGTTGTGTTTATGACGAACCTTTTGGTTCGGGAGTAGGCACCGTAACTTCGCTTGCTTTTGCACTGTTTGTTCTACAAGCAAGACAAACTTCACCTAGTATTGCGTGAGAATGTTTGCCGGGGTAACCTGTCTAACTAATATCTGTTTCCAGTTACCTGTTCGGTAGTATGGTTACTAAAATGAATCGCTTCGGCAACGTGTTCTATTTCCAATTGATCTTTTGATTGCAGATCGGCAATTGTTCTTGCCATTTTAAGGATACTCAGGTAGCATCTCGTTGAATATTCACCCATCTTTATTTTTGATAAAAGGAAAGCGGGACGTAGCTTTATCAAGGTTGCAGTATCGGTATATCATGGATGCATCCATTTGTCCATTATTATAAACCCCAAGTCCCTTAAATCTTTCCTGTTGCCGATTCCTTGCAGCGATAACACGTTCTCTGATGAAATCGGAAGATTCCCGGTATGATAGTAACCCTGGATTCATTATTGTTTCTGCTGGCGCCGGCTCTACTTTAAGTTCCATGTCTATCCGGTCCATCACAGGACCGGAAATCTTTCTTCTGTGCCACCACTGCGCCCGTTTGGAGCAGATACATTTTTTACCGGCAACATCTTTGTATCCGCATAAACAGGGATTCATTGCTGCAATCAGGATAACTTTTGCCGGGTAATGAACGATTCCCCTAGCCCTTACGATTGTTATCCTTCCTTCCTGCAAAGGCTGTCGAAGTGAGTCGATGACCGATGATTTAAGAAGGGTAAATTCATCCAGGAACAAAACACCATGGTGGGCTAAAGTAACCTCTCCTGGTAAAATATTCGATCCCCCGCCTGTGAGTGCAACCTCGGTAATATTATGGTGGAGGCACCGGAATGGTCGACTGACTCCGGATAATTACTGGAAAAGCCCAGTAGCCTGGCGAATCCTTTTCACTTCCAACATCTCTTCTTCTGTCAATACTGGTAAAATGGAAGCGAATCGTTTCGCCAGCATTGATTTTCCAGATCCTGGTGGACCAACCATTAACAAATGATGTCCACCGGCAGCGGCAATCTCCAATGCCCTTTTTGCATAGGAGTGTCCTTGAACTTCGCTGAAGTCCGGGTGGTCATTATCTTCTGGATTTGTAAGCAAATGGCTTCCTTTAACAGGCGACATCTGTTGTGGCTTTTTTAGTAGATGTATAACCTCTGCGAGGCTACCGCAGCTATAGATTTTCAAACTTTTTATAAGGGTTGCGTCGACGGCATTCGCCACAGGGACTGCCAGCGCTTTGAATCCAGACTGCCTGACGGTTTCTGCAATAATGATGATTCCTGATGATGCGTTGAGCGTTCCATCGAAGGATAGTTCACCTGTGAGCACGATTTGTTCCAAAACTTTTCCTGCGTTGAGCTGGCCAGATGCAGTCAATATCGCAATAGCTATGGGAAGGTCAAAGCCTGTCCCATTTTTGGGTATGCTTGCCGGGCTGATATTAATTAGCAATCTTTGTCTCGGCATACTGAAGCCGCATGATGTGATTGCCCGTCTGATTCCCACTAGTCCTTCCTTTACAGCGTCACCCGCACCAATCACAGATGCGCCAAAACCTTTGGTAAGATTCACTTCGATCGTAACAGATGTCCCATACAATCCGCATATGGCGACACCAAAAGTTTTTGATATCATATACAGGCGTTTAATTTGAATAGATAAACAGGCGTCAAAGTTGAATAGCAGACCAGCTTAATAGATGAATTAATGAGCATATATGGGCATATAAGCTCATTGCGAAGGCTAACTAAAGAAAGTCGATTCAGGCATATTTTTAGTCGGTTCAGGCATATCTTTTTAATCAATTGGGATGGAGCTTTGTGTCAACCAATAAAGCTCAATATGGATCAGAAAAACTTTATCTATCTGCTTAATCAACTGGAAAAAACAGGTTTTGGCAGGAGTCTCGAATCATCATTGAGAGATCAGATGCAGGTCTCGGCACCTGCCTTTGAGCTCAATTTCCAGCATAACTATGGCAAGTATCGTAATAGGATGGAAACTCATCTGTGCTATCGCCGGTTTGACGAAGAAAGCCGTTATGTATTCAAACATTTTGATGCGACGCTGATTGATCTCAAAGACCAGACCCTGAGGCAACAAATTTTTTATGTTGATGGTCCTAATACGATCACCGCGAAAGAAGCTTTTAACCTGCTAGAAGGCAGATGCGTCAATAAAGCAGTGTATATAAAGAATGAGCCGGTTCACTATACCTGGCTTGCGCTGGATCTCTCAGGGCAGTCTCAAAACGGTAACTATATGTTCCGGTCATGGCAGCAGGAAAATCAATTCGATCTGGAGAAAGAACTTGTCAAACTTCCCTTATGGGAATTGCAACATGAAAAACCGAAAAGCTATTTGATTCAGCATTTAAAGAAAGGAAACCTTACCGATGCAACATTTGTCGAAGAGGGTAAGGAAGTTAAAAGGTTTCTTACTGTGCGACCATGGGACGGACAAATACTTGCAGGTGATGTTATGCCTGGAGATCAGCAGCTTACAACAGGCGTAAAAGATCAGCAAAAACCGATAAGGAAGAGAATCAAAAGACCTGTTAAGTCATGATTCAGGCCACCTCTAAGTGTCTTGTTTGTGACAAATCCATCCACCATGGCAGATCGGATAAAAAGTTTTGTGCGGAAGGGTGCCGAACTGTATATAACAACGCTGTCATGCGGCAGGAACGTGCAGATATCAGTATCATCGACTCGATTCTCAAACACAACCGACGCCTGTTAAAACAGCTGCTTAAAGGTGAAGCCGCCCAACGTGTTACAAAAGAATATTTGGTGGAGCTGGGTTTCCGGTTTGATTTTTATACACATCACTTCCAAAATCACCGGGGTGATCAATACTGTTTCTGTTATGATTTTGGATACCTAATGATTAAGAATGATCTCTGCCTGATCGTCAAATGTAAAGCGCAACAATAGCCTCAAGAGTCTCAAGTTAGGGTTTAGGGTTCGGTCCTGCATTTCTATGCCGGGACCTTTATTGTTTTTCCCATTTTCCAGGAGTGCAATGAAAAGCTTTCTTAAAGGCCTTGATGAGTGATATTGGGGATTGATAGCCAAGCTGGAAAGCTGTTTGAGCAACACCAATACCTTCTTCCATTAACTGTTTTGCAAATTCCAGACGCTGATTCAAATAATATTCATAGGGAGAGAATCCAAACAATTCCCTGAAGCCCCGTAATAAAATCTTGCTGTTCAATGCTGGCTGGCAGAAACGAACCAATGCGTCATTGCCCGGATAATCAGGCATGGCCTGATGTATCAATTGACGCGCATAATGCAGTGCTTCAATATGTGTTTCAGAGATAGACCATTCACTTCTGCTGTTTTCTTTCGCGATCATTTCCATCGCCTCAATAACAATAAGCATTACATGACTCTCAATCGCATGTACCTTTCCTGCAGGGGAATACTCATTGTACAGAATATTCTCGATTGCCAGTTTCATATTCCTGGTACAAGGTTGGGGACGCATCGTAAGATCCGCCGGCTCATTCTTATTTACCTTATCCAAAAACATCATCATGCTTTTAAAGGTATAACCAAGCGTTGCGAGAAACTGATAATCGAGAATTAGGTCAAAGGTTTCATAATTTGCCGGTTCCTCGAATTCGGCAAGCGTATCCACATAAGGGATTGCACCTATGCGAAAGAACCATTCCGGCGTAACAGGATCCAATTGTTTTTCCCAGCTTCCTTTAATAGATTTCTTTCTTGAAATATGTAGTTCCAGCAGTGGTACATTGCCCATGGCGCTGACCCTAGCAGGTTTAGTAACATGGTAAGTACTGTACCAGATGCTGAAACCTTTTCCGCTAAATACCTGCATCAGCCCGGTAAATGCGTTACCCCTGCAGAACAATGGTTGAAACAGCGCGTTTAGTGAAGGCTGCAAGAGATCTGGCACTATATTGGAGATCGCTAATCGTCCAAATCTTTCTTGGGTGATTTCAAGTGGAAAGCTCATCGGTAATGCAGTTTTGGTGTTATCGTAACTAGGTTATTAACGTTTGTATGTGATAGCGAATTGTAAGTCGTTCGCATTAAATTTAGCACGTAGTAAAATAAATCATACCTGCAGAAACAGGAGATAACTAGAACTAGTTAACTATCTATGAGGATTTATATTAACGTTTATTGAATAAAAACTTTCCAAAGAGTGATAAAAAACAGGCAACAGTAGCGATGCTAGAAGCGGCACAAAAAAGCAGATTAACTGTCTCGCTGAAGAAAGTTTGAATAATGATGGCTATATGTTCAATTGGATTTTGTTCCAAAAAAATACGGAGAGTTACCGGTGAGTCATTCATCTTATGGTTAAACTTAACTGAGGTTGAGTTTGTATTTAATCACCTTTAAGGAAAAAAACTGCTCTCAGGTAAATGATATCTGGAACTGTAGCGGCTACTTCGATATATTGTTTAGCTAAATTATTTAGTTTTTTCGGCTAAAATTGTTACTTTTATATGCTCCCAACAAAGCCACTTTTTTTTCGTAAAGTGCATGACTAGCATGAATTATACTTTTTATATCACAAGAAAATTGCGTTGGCACGATGTCGGCAACGACATTCTCCTGGAGGAATGGCGCTGTGTTGTCAAAACTCATCCTGATATATCGCTGACGGAATACTCGGAGGTGGGGTTGGAAAATGGTGATATATTCAGGTATCCCAACCCCGGCGCTGCGATTTGGGAGAAAGACAAAAATATTATTCACTTTGATTATCTTGACGGCAATCTTATGGCTACCGGAGAACCTAATATTCTTCTCCCGGTCCTGAAGCATCTGGCTTTCAAATTAAGTGCAGTATTGCAGGAAGAGGAGATGAGGACCTATGAAATCTTTGCGCCAGCCGACTCAGGGGCTATAGTAGAGCCTGCGAAAAACAGTTCTGTCTTTGAACCCTTCCGGCGTTTGTACCTTCGGCTTTTAGGTTCCTAAAGTATTTATGGCTGTAAAAGCCGGATAAAAATGCCTGTTTAAAACAGGCTTCCTAGAGAGAATTTCTCTTTGCTGACTGGAACTCTCATAAGCGGCGCTTTTTCAGCAACGGGAGTTTCCGGTGAAAAGTAGTAGAGGATTTTAACGAAGGGGGGGCGAAATGGGTTCTGTGCGCACTTGGTAGACGTGGCTGAATTTCATACTGATTGTATTTCCACAAGAGATATCTGCTGTCAGGCTGTTCAGCAGCATGTTTGCCGCCTGACGGACCGTTTCCAGTTTACCTTTTGACAGACCAACCGAATCACTTCCCAGGAACAGATGAAGGGGCGCTACTTCACTTTCGGCAACAAACATCATCAGTTCTGCAGCCTTTTCCGGATCCTCCGGCTGGTTTCCCGGCACGGTATTATGATACGCTTCCACATCACGGGCTTCCTTGTAATTGGCGATCTTGTTCGTCACCTCTTTCATCGAGCCCTGTAACAGAAAATTTGTTTTAAAATAGCCCGGGTAAATGATTGTTGCCCTGAAACCCAGCGACTGTTTTTCTGCCCAGAAAGCCTCGGTGAGACCGGCATCTGAAAATTTAGTCGCGTTGCAGATTCCCCATCCCGGAAAGGTTCCGACAAATCCAGCGATAGAAGAAATGTTGAATATGTGACCACTTTTGTTAGCTCTCAGGTGGGGCAGTACCTGCCTCAGACATTCAGTAAGCCGAATACATTCACATCAAAGTTTTCCCTTACTTCCCGATCGCTAACTTCTTCCGGGGTACTGATCTGTCCGTATCCTGCATTAATTACCACAACATCTATCCGTCCAAATTTTTTAATGGTTGCTGCAATCGCAGCAGCAACACTTTCCTCATTTGACAGGTCTGTCGCCAATGGAAGAAAGTTTTCACTGGAGGGGATATTTGAAACCATCTGCGCCACTGATCTTGAAGTCGCAGCTACGCAGTATCCTTTCAGCAGTAATTTTTTCACCAGTGTTGCGCCCAGCCCTCTGGACGCGACGGTAACAAACCATACTTTTTGGGTTCTCATTTTTTGAGTTTTGCGTTATTGAAAATTCGTAGCGCAAAATTCACAAGGGCAGGCCGCTCGTACTTTTCCAAAAACGGGTTTGTCTTTGCTAAATCAACGGAACGATTAACAGGTACTGCTAGTTCCGGACCTAATGAACTGTTTTGCCAGGCCCCGATATACTGAAGGTAAGGTTGATCCTTCCTGAGATTTTCCGCGAAGTTTTCGGTACATGGTGTTCGTAATATTCCTGCATTCCTGCACCTATCAGCAGAAAACTCCCGTGGGTTAAGGGAATATCCAGTTTCCCTTCATTTTATGCTGCTTATTCCTCACTCTAAGTATCCGGGTCTCTCCGAAGCTCACGGAGGCAATCGGATGGTGCGTCCCGTCCGCCGGTAAAGTATCGCTATGCCAGGCCACAGAATCGTTTCCATCGCGGTAATGGTTGAGTAATACCCGGTCGAGACAGATCCCGCATTCCTGTTCAATACAGTTTTTGATTTCAATCAGGACCGGCGTTCAGTTAAGGCCATCTGCTCCGCCATAATAAGCAGTAAGTCTCGGATCTGGCAGTTCCTTGCCATATATCATTCTCACCCGTTGTTTCCAGGGAATCTGATCTCTCAGCAACAAGAAATATTTATCGGAAAGTGACTTGCGAAAGAATTGTGCCCATAGCTTTAAATCCGCTTTCGCCAGATTAAAATCCCTGAAAAATTGTCTGCCTTCATCGAAAAGGGAAGTCTCGTTAAAAAGTGTCATAGCAATAAAATTACTAAATTAATTAGTAATCCGGTTAGCCGATCTTTCCGTGAATGATGTTTCGTCACTTACTATGCCCTATCTTTATAGATCACCAAATACATACATTATGGCCAATTCCAAGAAGCCGGCTGTTAAGCCGACATTTGATCCCAAGAAACTTTCTGCCAAAGACCAGGACTATCTAAAACTCGATCTCGATACCTTAGTAAAGAAATATGGGGCCAATAAAAAGTCGATTGTTGACCGTCGCTATTCACTGAAAAAGAAGCTTAATGCCGCAGGCATAGCGATTCCTGCTTCTACGATCATAAAGAGCAGTGTGCCAAAAACTCCCGAACCTAAAAAGGTAACGTCCCCAGTTTCGTCCCCACCGGCCCCGGTTGTTCCTGTAACAGAAAAAAAGATCAGTACCTCAAAATCTTCTATTGGACAGCCGATCGAACTGCAGCTTAACGGCTTTCTGCTAAAACTAAATTTTATCCCTAAAAAGGTATCGGTAGACCCTGACCAGAAAGCCATTGAGATCGCTATTTAAAACAGTTTATCAAGATATGGCAAGCCTTAGGTTTCAGATCTGCCGGAAGTATTTAATAAGAAGTTTAGGTTAACCGATGCAGATAACTGGAAATAATGATGGTCTGGCCTGTTTTTTTCTACAGCACCAGAAACGTTTTCTGCGGAATGAATTCAGGTATCATCGTCGGACAGTATTCAGGGTTAATCGCATCTTTCGTAACCCTTTCCATGCTCTGCAACTTTGCTATCGGGCAATCAGACAACCGGGACAGTTCTTTTGTGCTGCCTTTCGAACGGCGTAACGTGGTGGAAGTCTTCAGCGGCGCCTATGGTGCCGGCTTTTATTTTTCTGACCGCAATCGCCGAAGCAACGAGTACCGTTTTCAGGCCAACAGCAGCGTATATATCGGTGCTGATATCAACTATAAATGGTTGTTCCTGGAAGCATCATTTAATGTTCCGGGAACTTCACTGGACAGGAATGTGCATTTTAAATACACCTTGATCAAATTCAGGTTCGGTGGTGCAAATTTTTTCTTTGAACCGTTTTACAACCAATACAGCGGGCTGCTAAAACCCGGTGAACGTCCTGATAGCTTTGAGGTATTACCGGGTATGATTTTCTCGCACGCCGGCATGCGTTTTTACTATTACGGCAACAGGAAGAAATTTTCCGCGAAAGCGGCCAACCGTTTTAGCGAGTTACAACGGAAGTCTGCAGGAGCAGTATTTTTTTCTGCAACTCCGCAATGGCAGAAAATCAGTTGGCTCAGCCCTTCAAAAGATATCATCAAAGACTCTGTCACCTATTCCATTTTGTCCGGAAATCCGCAGTGGCTTTCTATGGTGCTCAAGGCAGGTTATACCTACAATTTTGTATTTCATCATGGTAAGTGGCTGGTTGCACCGGCGATAATGGCGGGAGCCGGATTCTTAAAAGAACTCACCACCGACCAGAAAAAGATTCAGCAGATCAAAAGCCTGCAGGGCTGGCTGAATATGGGATATAATGGACCTGTGTATTACTGCTTTTTCAATGTATCCCTGGATTGGTCGAATACCAGGCTTTTGCAAAAGGATATGCATCGGTTGAGTACTGATTTTTCTTTTACTGCCGGTTATCGTTTCAGAAACGCACAGCAAAAGTTTTTTGGCTTTCTCTGAATGAATTGCTTAAGATGGGTCAGCTTATTGTCAAGAACGAATAAGCTGGCAAATGTTAATCGATATGTCTCTTCTTCAGTACTTTACCCTTTTGCATTTTATAAAAGAGCCACACCGGGAATGATGTGGCCCGATTGATGGAAATCATCACATATTTAACTGTATTCATTTAAGATATCCTGCAGCTGATTTTGTTCTTCCGTTGTTAATGGTTGTAACGGTAAGCGCAGATGCCCGGCTTCCTGTCCGAGAAGATCAAGCCCTGTTTTTATCGCTCTCGGTAAACCTTTATTAACTATAAACTGTAACAGCGGCAACTGTTGATAAAATACATTTCTTGCAGCGGGGTAATTGTTATTTTTTACCGCTTCCCAGAGTGCAAGATTCAATTCAGGAATCAGATTAGGAGCGGCAGTGCACCAGCCCTTTGCACCGGCTGCAAACGCTGAAAGTGCCAGCGGATTCGATCCGTTATAAAAAGCCACCTCTTCTCCGAGTTCTCTGCGTAGATACTGCATTCGCTGGACATCACCCGTGCTCTCTTTAATCATGGTGACATTGGGGATTTGCAGTAACCGTTTCAGCAGCGCCGGTGACATATCCACGCCACCTGTTGCCGGGTTATTGTAAGCCATGATTGGTATTGATATTCTGTTGGCAACGGCGTCAAAATGATCAAAAATTTCTTTATCGGTTAACTTCCAATACGACATCGGGATGATCATTACCGCATCTGCGCCGGCACTCTCTGCAAATTGTGCATGATAGATCGTTCGTTCCGTGGTAAGGTTTGATACGCCAACCAGCACAGGAACACGGCCTGCCACGCTTTTCAGTGTCGCCTCTGTTACGGCTTCTTTCTCTTCGTCATTCAGGTATGGTAAAACACCTGTGCTTCCGAGCGGTGCAATACCATGCACACCGGACGCTACAAGACGTTCGACCAGTTTTTTAAACAGTGGGATATCCACCGAATAGTCTTGTGTAAATGGAGTAATAGGATAAGCAATGATTCCTTTGAATAGCGTATTTGTTTGCATGGTTGATAAGCATTTAAAAGTGAAAACAAATGTTTAGATCTCCGCGGCCTGGCATTAAAGATCTCTTCCCTCTTCTTCCCTTAGCGCAACACCCAGGTTCTGGAGTTGCGGTGCGTTTTCACAGGCGATATATTTCGCAGAAACTTCATCGCTGAGATTTTTATGGCGGTGCCATGCCCAGGAAGGAATATAAACGGCGTCACCTTTTTGCCATTCGATTCTTTCCTCTTCGATTTCTGTATAACCATTCCCTTCTATCACAAACAATATTGTTTCATAGGTATGTCGGTGGCGGTTCGTAAGCTGTCCCGGAAGTAATCCGCCGATGGTCATGCTCACATTTTTGGATGGCAGGTCTACAAAAAAGACCGGGTGTTTTCTTTCTGAAGAGAACTGGTTGTGTTCTCCTGCCTGCTCCACATTTTTATGAACCAGTTTGCCAGGCTCCCTGTAGATGGGTCGGGAGAAGGTTTCATGAAAATCTTTTGAAGAGAATTGTTTTTTTTCGTGTTGAATTGTGCTCATATTATTCATTTTGGTGAAGAATCTTACCACACAAATTTGATCTATATTTGGTCCCATCAAATCATCCAGAAATAATAAAAACGCATGGGCCAGTTACTTAGACCATGGAAAACCATTCTGCAAATAGAGATAGGCAGTGGGGAGGCGGTTTACAGGCAGATCGCAGAAGGTATTAAACAGGAAATCAAACGGGGACGGCTAAAACCAGGAACACCGATACCCGGTAGCCGGCAACTGGCAGTTGATCTCAATGTTAACCGTAAGACCATTGTACTGGCTTATGAGGAGCTGATGGCGGAAGGATGGCTGGTCAGCAGTTATAAGACCGGAACCTTTGTTTCACAAAAACTTCCGGAAAAAATGAAGCGTTTCTACGATAAGAAGCAACCGGCTGTGATCTCAAATTTCAGCTTTCGGAAATCAGAATGGCGAGGTGATCCCTTTGTTGAAAAAACAAAAAACAGCATCGTCTTTGATGACGGTCTGCCTGATGTACGCCTGGCGCCAATGAACGAGTTTGCAAGGGAATACAGACGCATTTTTCAGCAAAGTACCCGGTGGCGAATGATGGGGTATGGTAATCCAAGGGGAAGTGACCAGATCAGGAATGCGATGGCAGACATGCTGCTTCATGACAGGGGACTGGATGCTGATACTGATCGCCTCTGCATCACCAGGGGAAGCCAGATGGCACTTTACCTGACAGCGAAAACGCTGATCGAAAAAGGCGATGTGATTGCTGTGGAAGATCCCGGGTATTCGCCGGCATGGAATACGTTTGTTCAATGTGGCGCAAGGCTGCTGCCGGTGAAAGTTGACCAGGAAGGGATATGTGTGGATACACTGGAAAAGCTTTGCCTTAAAAAGAAGATCAAGGCGGTTTATGTAACGCCCCATCACCAGTTTCCCACCACAGTAAGTATGAAGATTGACCGGCGGTTAAAACTCATTGATCTGTCAAATACATTCGGCTTTGCGATTATTGAAGATGATTATGATCATGAATTTCATTTTGAGTCTAAAAGTCTGTTACCGCTCGCAAGCCTGCCCAATGCCGCCAATGTGATCTATATCGGTTCATTAAGTAAACTCATGGCACCTGCAGTGAGAATTGGTTATATTCTGGCTCCGGCCATATTTATAGAATCGGTTGCAGCCTTGAGAAAAATAATAGACATACAGGGAGATACGGTCATGGAACATGCGGTCGCAGAATTAATGAACCAGGGCATTTTTAAGAAACATGTACGAAGGGCTTACCGAACTTACAGCGAACGAAGAGATCATATGGAAAATATGTTGCATAAATATTTAGGAGATCGGGTAGACTTTATAAAACCACCCGGTGGTCTTGCCTTTTGGGTCAGGTTAAAACACTCCGGCGACACGCAGCTTCTGGCAACATCTGCTTTAAAAAAAAGACTTTCGGTGATACCTACGGAATCGTTCTCTTTTAATGCAAAACCTCTCAATGCTTTAAGGTTAGGTTATGCATCGCTTACCACTTCTGAACTTGAACAGGGGGTAAGTATCTTAGCTAAACTAATCCACCAGTAAAGGGACAATGCATGTCGTTAGCCGGCATGCGTTGTCCCTTTAAAATGTAAAACATTTAGAATAATTATCCCTTTACATCACTGATTGAAGCGCCGTAGTTGATGTGCAACACATTACCGTTTGGCGTTAGCAGTGCGGGAACCGATTTAACACCGGCGACTTCTGCTTCAGCAATACGACTTTTATCGGTGCCCAGGTGAACGACTTCTACATTATCGCTGCCAACCAGCGCAAGTATATCATGTTCTGCGCTTACACAAACGGGGCAGCCTGCATGGTAAAAAACTGACTTCTTCATTTTTTTAGTTTGTTGATGATTGACCTTATTGGTCATCGCAAAATTGACGCGTACCACATGATTTAACATGGACCAGTTTCCCGATTTGTTCGATGGAGGTGGATTCTAAAAGCCAATGTGAAGACTTATCTGTCCTAAGAAAACCACAATGAATGTTGAAAAGAAAGGACTGTAGACACAATCCTTTATCACCAATGAAAAATGCTAAGGCAAACGGTAGACACCGTTCGCCTGGCTTAATTTGCCATTTGCTTATTACTACGAAAACTATTTTGTTGTCTAAGACAATTACCCGGTGAATTTGTACCAGTCCTTGTTTGAAAATTCCCGGCGTGGAAACGCCGGGGCATGCTAAGTGTTCTATCCCGCGGTCGACACCGGTCAGGATCCCTTATCATAGATAAACAGTCGTTCTATTGATCAGAGCCAGCTGGTGGTATAGCCCTCCATTTCGATCTGCAGCGCGTACCGGGTCATTTGCAAGGGAAGAAAAGTATCTATCATCATTGCGAGTTCTCCGGTTTCTTTGGCACCGATGCTTTTTTCCACGGTGCCAGGATGCGGGCCATGCGGTATGCCTGCCGGGTGGAGCGTGATCATTCCCCGCTTCACCTGTTTCCTGGTCATAAAATCTCCGTCCACATAATAAAGCACTTCATCGCTGTCAATATTGCTATGGTTGTATGGTGCAGGTATACTATACGGATGATAATCGTACAGCCGAGGCACAAAACTGCAGATCACAAAATTGTTTGCTTCAAAGGTCTGATGTACCGGCGGTGGCTGATGAATACGGCCCGTCACCGGTTCGAAATCATGGATGCTTAAGGCGTAGGGATAACAGCAGCCATCCCACCCAACGACATCGAAAGGATGATAACTGTACCATACCGGATGAAGGTAACCATGTTTTAGCGTCTGGACCAGGAATTCGCCTTTCTCATCCCTGGCAGGAAGATTGCGCGGTACACGGATATCCCGCTCATAGTATGGCGCGTGTTCCTGCAACTGACCTGTTTTACTCCTGTAACGTTTTGGATAACGTACGGGTCCATAACTTTCGATGATCAGCAGGCGGTTGTAGGTGGTGTCGAATTGAATCTGGCAGATCGTTCCTCTCGGGATCACCAGATAATCTCCAAAGCCAAAATTCAGTTCGCCATAACAGGTCAGTAGTTTTCCTGTTCCTTCATGCACAAAGAGAACCTCATCGGCATCTGCGTTTTTATAAAAATAATTTGGTCAGGCTTTCCTTTGGTGCAGCCAGCGCGATCTGGCAATCACTATTGAAGAGCACTGTCCGTCTGCTGGACAGGTAAGCATTTTCCTGTGATATCGTAAAACCGTCAAAGCTTCGATGCCGGAGGTTTTTACTGACAGCGGGTTTCGGACGCATATCAATGGCATCTCCTGATCTCAGCATTGCGGTCGGAGGATTGTGGTGATACAGCAGGCTGCTCTCGCTGCTGAAACCTTCCGTGGAAAAGAGTTCTTCCGCTCATAGTGATCCGTCTGTTTTTCTGAATTGGGTATGCCTTTTACGGGGTATTTCCCCTCGCTGCACATAATGCGGCATATACGATTACTTTAAGGTGGACGTTCAGTTTACTGCAAATGATCCATAAGATGGCACAGCCTAAAACGATGACAGGTCAAGTGAAGACAGCAGGAAGGAGAATTTCCAGCGTCTTTTATCAATGTAATAGGTGAAGTTTCTGAAATATGGCATAGCTGTCTTGCTATTACAAAAATAAATGTCCTTTGCTTTGCGAGACCTGAAATTATTCAAGTAAGGACACACAGTTGATTAGCAAGGACGAATATTTACCTGGCAGATATGAATGAAGGGATTTGCCTTTCCGGGAAATGCCGTCCGCGACGCCATGGATATCTGTCGGATTTACCGGGAACTTAGTTTTGCCGTTATGCAACAAAGGATTTATCTCGATAATGCAGCAACCACCGCCACAGATCCGCTCGTGGTGGAGACGATGCTTCCCTATTTTTCCCAGGTGTTTGGCAATCCCTCATCCGTTTACAGTTATGGCCGGGAGGCAAGGATCGCAGTTGAACGCGCACGTAAATCCACTGCAGCGCTCCTTGGCGTGATGCCGAAGGACATCGTCTTTACCAGTGGCGGTACCGAGAGTAATAATCTCGCCATCAGAGCAGCTGTGGAACAGCTCTGCTGTCTGCATATCATTACTTCAAGACTGGAGCATCATGCCGTGTTGAAGACCGTGCAGGCAGCAGGAGAGCGGGGCATAAGCCTCAGCTATGTCAATCACGATGAACAGGGTAATATTGATTTTGCACACTTGGAGCGACTGCTCTCGGACACGAAATTGAACACGCTCGTCACCCTGATGCATGCCAACAACGAAACAGGCACCATGACAGATATCAGGACTGTGGGAATACTATGCAGTAAGTATGGCGCGTGGTTTCATTCGGATTGTGTCCAAACGATCGGGCATTACCCGCTGGATCTTATTGCAACAGGCGTACACCTGGCATCTGCTTCCGGTCATAAGTTCCACGGACCGAAAGGAGCCGGGATGCTCTACCTCCATCCCTCGCTTCCGCTTCGCGGCCTTGTCCATGGCGGTGGCCAGGAATCAGGCAAGCGTGCGGGCACGGAGAATGTGGCCGGTATCGTGGGATTTGCCAAAGCGCTTGAAATTGCATACGGCGGGTATGAAAAGAACATCGCCTACATCCATTCATTAAAAGAGTACCTCATTGCTCAGTTGCAGGAAAAAGTGCCTGGTTGCAGCTTTAACGGTAATACCGGCTCCGAAAGTTTATATGGTGTCTTGAGCGTGAATATTCCTGGACATCCGCCGGAATCCTTCCTGCTGCTGGAGCTGGATGCAAAAGGCATTTGTGTTTCAGGCGGCAGTGCCTGTAATGCTGCCAAAGGATCGCATGTGATCGCTGCACTAGGCATAGGAAAGGGGATCAGCCAGCCTGTAAGAATTTCTTTCAGTCCTCACAATACAACGGATGAAATAGATTTTCTTATAAACGCTATCACTTTATCTGTTGGTCGGTAGCGGATGACTTAATGGTGCAGGGGATGCGACCACTACCCGGTCAATCAACGCGTTCTTGTATCGTTTGCCGATCGGCAGCTGCCGGTCACTGATCCACAGAACGGAAGCATCGAACCTTTCAACCGCACCGATCAGTACGATATAACTGCGGTGTATCCTGCAAAAGAGTTCCTGGGGCAGGTAGGTGGACATCTTTTCCAGGGTGATAAAGGACCGCAACACTTGTTCCCTGCAGAACACGTTGACATAATTCCTGTTCGCCTCCAACCAGAGAATATCGGTAAAACGAACCCGTTTAAACTGGTGTCCGGCTTTGATAAAAATCGAATCGTTCATACCTTTTTCCGATAAGACACTCCTTCCATGCAATTGTACCAGTGCGCATAAAAAATCATTTCGTCCTTTAAAAAACACTGTATGTCCAACGTTAAAAATTTTACTTGACTTACATCCGGAAGTATGATAGCTTTGTCCTGTTTTGCAGCCAGACTACACACATAAAAGATTCTACGATGAGCGCGTGAGTTACGTGTTCCTGATGATAGTGCTCGCTACTGATTCAGTTATCTAGTCCTTCTCACCACCAACATTTTACTTAAATCTATTTCACCAGCAGGCCGCTCCCGGCTTCGCCCGCGACAGCCTGTGTATGCAACTATTTTCTATGAACACAAATCACAGTATTGAGCTGCTGGGTACAGACCATATTGAATTTTATGTCGGGAATGCCAAACAGGCATCGCACTATTACCGGACCGCCTTTGGCTTCCAGGCGCTTGCTTATGCAGGCCCGGAAACAGGCGTGCGGGACCACGTCTCTTACGTCCTGGAACAGGGTAAGATCCGGCTGGTACTGACCACCCCGCTTAAAAGTGAACACGATATTTCAGCTCATCTCAAAAAGCACGGTGACGGCGTAAAGATCATTGCACTCACTGTTGCGGATGCGCATGATGCCTGGCTCCAGGCAACGACCCGTGGCGCTTCTTCTTACCAGGCCCCGAAGCAGGTAAAGGACGCGGGGGGAATTGCGATAACGAGCGGTGTTTACACCTACGGAGAGACTGTGCATCTGTTTGTCGAGCGAACCTCTTACCAGGGATGTTTTCTGCCGGGATTTACAACCTGGACCCCTGGTTATCAACCTGCTTCCATAGGCCTGCTGTATGTAGATCACTGCGTGGGTAACGTGGGGTGGAACCGCATGTTGCCCGTGGTAAAATGGTACGAAGACGTGCTTGGCTTTACCAACATTTTATCCTTTGATGACAGGCAGATCAATACTGAATACTCTGCATTGATGAGCAAGGTCATGAGCAATGGGAACGGTTGGGTAAAGTTCCCGATCAATGAACCTGCTCAGGGAAAAAAGAAGTCCCAGGTAGAAGAGTTCCTGGATTATTATGAGGACGAAGGGGTGCAGCATGTCGCGGTAGCCACAGCTGACATCGTGCATACGGTCACTGCGATGAAACATCGCGGGGTAGAGTTCCTGCCAGCCCCGCCGGATGCGTATTATGATGACCTTGCCAGGCGCGTCGGAGAGATCGATGAAGACATCGCGCCCCTGCGGGAGTTGGGTATTCTCGTGGACGGTGATGAGGAAGGTTACCTGCTACAGATATTCACCAAGCCTGTCGAAGACCGGCCCACTTTATTTTTTGAGATCATCCAGCGTAAAGGCGCCAAAAGTTTTGGCGCCGGCAATTTCAGGGCGCTTTTCGAAGCTATTGAAAAGGAACAGGCCTTACGCGGAAATCTATAACCCCCAACAGCCTCCCTCAGGAGCTTGTGTGAAAAAACGGGGGAGGTTACTTAAAAACTTTTATATGAAACTGGTTTCTTATAATTCCGGCGGTGCTGAACAATTGGCATTGCTGGTCAGCGGTATGCTCTACGATACCGATCAATTGCATGCCGGTCTCCCATCGCTTATAAGCATCTTCCTTGAACGTTGGGAGGATTGTTATCCCATCGCACTTGAATGCGAGGCAGCGTTGTTTCACGGCTACAAAGGTGTCAAGGGCAGGTCTGTTGCTGATGCGGCGCTGCTGGCACCTGTTCCACACCCCTCGTCTTTGCGGGATGGCTATGCCTTCCGTCAGCATGTGGAAGCAGCGCGACGTAACCGCGGTGTCCCCATGATCCCGCAGTTCGATCAGTACCCGGTATTTTATTTTGGCAACCACCAGTCGGTGACAGGGCCCGGACCGGTCAGGTTCATGCCGGACCATTTTCAGCAGCTCGATTTCGAACTGGAATGCGCGGTCGTTATTTCCAGAAAAGGCAGGGATATCCCCGCTGCGCTCGCGGAGGAATATATAGCGGGCTTTATGGTGATGAATGACTGGAGTGCCCGCACCCTGCAAATGGAAGAGATGCTGCTCAATCTTGGTCCTGCCAAGGGCAAGGATTTTGCTACCGGACTAGGTCCTTGGCTTGTTACACCCGAAGAACTGGAAGTGGCTGAATGCGCGCCCAAAGCAGGTCACACGGGTAAGTCCCGGAATTTAAAAATGACTGCATGGGTCAATGGCGTAAAAGTAAGTTCGGGTAACCTTGCAGACATGGACTGGACCTTTGCCGAACTGATCGAAAGAGCGAGTTACGGTGTCACGCTGCACCCAGGCGATATCATCGGAAGCGGTACCGTTGGTTCCGGCTGCTTACTTGAGATCAATGGTACACATCGATTGCTTAATCCCCATGCTTACGCACAGTGGCTGCTCCCAGGTGATACAGTCGAACTTGAAATCGAAAAAATGGGACGCCTCTCCAATCAAATACTTACCACTACCAGCAGCTTTTCCCTGCTGGATAAAAAATTACAAAGCCTTGCAATATGAGTAAGATTCTTGTTATTGGCTCGCTCGGTCAGATCGGTACAGCGCTGACTTTTGCACTGCGTCGGCAGTATGGTGATTCCCGGGTTGTGGCGGCAGATGTGCGTGTTCCCAATCTGGTCCTGCAGGACCGCTTTTTGTTTGAGCAACTGGATGTCACCAACGCGGTTGCTGTCAGAGACCTGGTCAAAAAGCATGACATCACCGAAGTATATTTACTCGCCGCCCTGCTCTCCGCTAATGGTGAGCGAAATCCGCAGGGAGCCTGGAGTCTCAACATGCAAAGTTTAATGCATTGCCTGGAGCTCGCCAGGGAAGGGCTGATCAAAAAGCTTTTCTGGCCCAGCAGCATTGCCGTATTCGGACCTGATGCACCCAGGGTGAGCTGTCCGCAGGATGCGCCGCAAAACCCCGCTACCATGTATGGCATCACCAAGTCTGCAGGTGAACAGCTTTGCAGGTATTATCATGATGTTTTTGGCGTTGATGTGCGTTCGCTACGCTATCCCGGGCTGATCAGCCACGAAGGCAAAGCAGGAGGGGGGACAACGGATTATGCGGTGGATATCTATCACGCCGCTATCCAGGGTAAAATGTATCAATGCTATCTCGGCAAGCACACGCCATTACCCATGATGTACATGCCCGATGCGGTCCGCGCGACGCTTGAACTCATGCTTGCTAAGCCTGAACGGATCAGTATCCGGACTTCCTATAATCTTTCAGCGATGACCTTTACGCCGCACCAGCTCACGGAAAGCATCCGCAGGATCAGGCCGGATTTCAGCGCCATCTATGTACCGGATCACCGTCAGGCGATCGCCGACTCCTGGCCTCATTCACCGGAGGATACAACGGCACGCTCCGACTGGGGCTGGTGGCCGCAGTTCAACCTCGGGGCGATGACCCGCGATATGTTATCAAAACTCACCACGGAATATCTTTTTTCTCCTCAACCTGCAGCCGTCCATGGAAATTAAATGTACAGATACCGGCGTACAGGAAAGACAGTACTGGCTGCAGTCTCTGATCGGTCCAAGGCCTGTTGCGCTGGTCAGTACGGTTGATGCGGCTGGTAATGTAAATCTTGCGCCTTTCAGTTTTTTCAATCTTTTCTCAAGTGAGCCGCCCGTAGTTATTTTTTCTCCCTGCCGCAGTGTGCGGACTGGCGAGCAAAAGGACACGTTGCTCAATATTCTCGAAGTACCTGAATGTGTGATCAATATTGTGGATGTATCCATGGCAGGGCAGCTCAATATCACCTCCGCCATGTACGGACGCGGCGTCAACGAATATGTTGCCGCGGGTCTTACCCCTATCCCGGCCACGCTGGTAAAACCTCCTATGGTCAAACAAAGCAAGGCGCAACTGGAGTGTACGGTGACAGAGGTGAAGCCACTCGGACAGCAGGGAGGCGCAGGAAATCTCGTCATCTGCGAGGTGCAGGTCATCCATGTCAGCGACGAACTGCTTCGCGACGGGAAAATGCAACAGGATAAGCTAGAACATCTGGCCAGGCTGGGTGGTGACTGGTACTGCAGCGTTCGAGGCAACTCACTCTTTGAACTTGGTAAACCAACCGTAAGATGTATCGGTATTCCGGGTTTGCCCGCATCCATCCGCAACAACCGTCTGCTCACCCCCAATCATCTTGCAGCACTTGGTACTGTGGAAAGTATCCCTGTGCTGGTTGAGCGATGTGAAGACCCTAAGCTTGGGGCCATTCACACTTATTACCGTGGTACCCAGAAGGAAGAGCGGATGTTTACATACGCCGGCGAACTGCTAGATGCAGGAAAAGTGGGTGCGGCCTGGCAGGCACTGCTTTCCCTGCAGGTTCATCTTCTTACAAATTAATATAAAACTTTAGTTTTTCTCATGGAAACCCCGGGTGTTTCTACGCCAGGGACCTTTAAAATGAAATCACATGCCATTACCATCTATCGATATTTTCAAAGCGCATATCCTCAATAACAAGCCTTACAGAGGGGGCAGTACCAGGGAGCACGGAAGTAAGATTCTTTACAAACTTTCCAGCAATGAAAACCTGCTGGGACCTTCGCCAAAGGCAATGGAAGCCATTGTCGCAAACGTTCACCGTATCGGCGAATACAGTTATGAAAATGATATCGTTTTACGACAGGCAATTGCCCGCGAGTTTGAAGAGACCATCGCCATTGACCAGCTGATCACAGCGAACAGCGGCATGGAGCTGCTGGATATGATCGTACGCGGGTTTATCAGCCCTGGTGAAGAAGTGATCATCTCATCACCGACTTTTATGGCTTATAAAAGCTTCGCCGCACTTGGCGGTGCTGTCGTAAAAGATGTACCGCTGTTGTCGCCGGATTACGACCTTGATGTAGTAGGAATACTACAAGCCGTTTCCTGGAAGACCAAGCTTGTATTTATCAGTAATCCCAATAACCCCACCGGCAGCCTCGTCAGCAAAGCGCAGATGGATGTGTTGCTGGCGGGACTGCCACCGCATGTGGTCGTGGTGTACGATGAAGTCTATCATCACTACGTGGAAAGTTCAGACTACCCCCGTGCCGCCGATTATATCCTGCAGGGATATCCGGTGATCGGCATCCATAGTTTTTCCAAGGCTTACGGGCTGGCAGGGTTGCGGGTAGGATATGCATTCAGTACTCCGGAGATCGGTCAGTACCTGCAGCATATCCAGCGTCCTTTTATGATCAATACGCTGACGACCGTGGCTGCCGTAGCGGCACTGGGAGACCGGGAGCATCTGCATAAGACACGTCACCTGAACAGTTCCGGTAAAGTTCGTTTATATAATGGGCTTGACCTCGCCTGTATTCCTTTTCACTCCACGGATGCCAATTTTATCCTGGCGTGTCCGCCGGCTGGACCTGATGCATTTGTTGAAGCTTTGCAAGAGCGTGGCATTATGGTCCGCAATGCCTCGGTGATGAAAGCGCACGGTTGTGTGCGGATCACAATCGGCCATCCGGCAGCCAATCAATATTTCTGTGAACAGCTTAAAGGGCTGCCGGTTCACGCGCATTGACAGTTTGTTTGGCGGGACCCTACAGCTATACTTTCATAAGTCGGCTTTGTATCAATGGGATATTGCATCCAGCAGGTGGTATCCCTTTTTCAGCGGGTAGTTTTTCAGCGGGACCTTCTCCTTCCGCATCCAGGCAGAGCGGCCGGGACATTTCTCCCGGTCTTACCGACTCCAGCAAAACACGGTGGGTATGTTTCACTTTCAAGTCATAGACGTAGATCACTTCCTGCCCGGGCAGGAGAAAAAAATCCTTTAACCTAATTTTTCTGCTATCCATAAAATCCTCCGCTTGCGCCATGGCATGCTCTGTGATCAGAAATGGTTTCTTATAACGGCTTCCCTTAAAGTAATACCTGAAGTGATCGGACCGTCCGAAGCTCACCTGTATCGTACGGTGCAACCGGTGGAAACCATAACTCCCAGCCGCTTCCACGCGCCTCCAGGCATTGGAGTCCCGCAGTTCTATTTTGAAAGTAAAGATCATTGTTCCGCCGCCCCGCATTTTAACCAGTCGAGGTAGGCAGAAACATCCGGTGTATACCCGACCGGTTGATTGATGAGTTGCCGGCCTTTACCCAGGATCACATAAAGCGGTTGGGAGGCGATCCCGAAATTGATAATTTCAAAGCGTGCCCATTTGTCTCCCTGTGTCTGAAGAACGACTGGCTTTCCGGTTTCATCCCTGATCGTTTGCTGATCGTCTGCCGGCAATTCCTTCCGGTCATCTACATAGAGCGACAGGAGGATATAGTTCTTTTTGATGAAGTCGCCGACTTCCGGGTCTGTCCACACGTTCTCTTCCATCTTCCGGCAATTTACACAGGCCCACCCGGTAAAGTCAATGAGGATAGGCTTACCGGATGCCCGCGATAATTCAAGCGCCTTTTCATAGTCATTGATTACATCAGGCCCGGGCCGGTCTTTTGCAGCAGGTACTCGGTATAGGGAATAGGAGGGAGGTGGCGGAAAGCCACTCAGCCACCTCAACCTGTTGGCCCCGTCGGGTCCAAGGCCAGGCAATAAACACGCGGCGAAGGTCAACACCGCCAGTCCGCAAATGTTCCGGACGGTCAGTGGTTTATCCTGCAGCCTTCGGGTCAGCAGTGGTTTTAGCAGGTAGGCAGCAAGTGCGATCGCGATGAGGATCCACCATGCAATGAATACCTCCCGTTTAAGGATTCCCCAATGCGACACCAGATCTGCATTCGAGAGGAATTTCAGGGCAAGCGCGAGTTCTGCAAAGGCAAGGGTTTTCTTTACAGTATCCAGCCAGCCGCCGCTTGTGGGTAGCCGTTTCAGCCAGTTCGGGAAAATCGCAAATAGTCCGAAGGGGAAACCAAGTGCGAGCCCGAAACCTGCCATCCCGGCTGTTAAAGGCCAGGCGCCCAGACTGGCAGTACCTGCAAGCAACGTACCGAGGATCGGTCCCGTACAGGAGAAGGATACGGCCGTAAGCGTGAGTGCCATAAAGAATATCCCACCGATGGAGCCGAGGCTGCTTTTCCGGCCCACGTTGCCTGCTATGGAAGAGGGGATAACAATGTGAAAGAGCCCGAAGAAAGACAGCGCAAAAGCGGTAAAAACGACAAAGAACAACAGGTTCAACCAGATGTTGGTCGAGATACTATTGAAGATTTCCGGCCTGATCCCTGCAATGAGGTGAAAGGGAATGCTGCATGCCAGGTAGATCAGGAAGATAAAGGCACCGTATAATCCCCCGTTCAGGATCCCTGCATGGCGGTTTTTGGACTTCCCTGTAAAGAAAGAGACTGTCACCGGTATCATTGGAAATACGCAGGGTGTCATCAGGGCGATAAAGCCTCCTGCCAGACCCAGCAGAAAGATCTGCCAGAGGCTTTTGTTTGTTCTGCCTGTCACGGCCTGCCCACAATTGTGCAGGGGATGATGCCGGTCCAGTCCCGGTATCGCCAGCGTGGCGGGTTTCGCAGGATGGCGGGATAAATGAAGTTCCCTGCTTTGCTCAAAGGGTTGAAAACTGCCGGGCGCGCCAATATACATTTTCAATGTCATCAGGATGAAGGAAGGCAGCTTACCTGCGTCTATACGGACTGGTTGTCTTAGCTGAATAACAGGCCCATGGCAGACTTCCAGGTAGCGGTCATCAAACAGTGGATCTTTGATCTTCGAGATATTTCCATCGGTCACAGGCGAACCTGACAAGATGATGCCTGTCTGCATGCAGGTCAGTTGTGGGCCTGCGACCCCGGTGGCGCGGTCGGTTTTCAGATATACATAGTGCTCTTTCGGCAAGGTGATACGGATAAGTATTTCGCTTTTCGCCGAATCAAAGGAAAGTTCCCATCCTGTACTATCTTGTCCTTCTACATTATTCAGCCCAGCCAGGAATACCAGGCATGCCACCAGTTGCTTCATGCTTGCTTTTTTAAAAATCTCCAGCCATGGACATAGCCGGATCCTAACGATTGCGTGATAAATTCTTCTTTTTCTCAAGGTTGTTTTTCAGTTTATAAGAGGCTTTCATTCCTGCCACAACATCGTTAACGGCGGTTTCTGCGCCTTCCCTGTCTCCGGCCTGGCTGGCGATCAGTGCCAGCTTTTTTAAGAAGGCCGGTTCACGGTTTCTATTAATGTGTTCCTGCAGCAAACGCCTATAGGTTAGCCCGGGGTGGGCCAGGTCCGCATCGGTCGCCCTTACGGGTGAAGTATTGCTGGTATCCGGGTTTAAAGGGGCATGGATCTTACGCAGGGTATCAAAGGGGATCTTGATCACTTCCCGGTCATAGGTCATCAGGCCATTCTGTTCACCTTCCACATCAAAGGGCTGGGTATATACAGAAGCCGACAAACCTTCTTTCTGCAATAGTTGCAGGCGCTGGTTCATGATCATGTATTTTTCCTGGAGTGTTGCTGCCTTTTCCTGTACGTAGCCCCAGGCGCTGCCTGTGACCCACTGGTGGTCGGGGATAAAGGTGCCGATGCCGCCGAACTCTCCCACCACCTGCGCCTTACCTTCCATCTTTATCGCGTCCCTGGGCTCGGGATAGGAATGTACATCGGTCAGGTCCGCGGAAACATACGCATTCGGTGAGGGGCTGCGGAGCTTGTTATTGACATAGAGGTATTCGCCGGAGTGCCCGTTGATCACACGGGTTGGTTCAGTCTTCTTCACCCATTCGGTGATCCGCTGCTGGTCATACTGCCCCCATTTTTCGTTGAAGATCGTGTAGACCACTACCGAGGGGTAGTTGTGCAGTTGCTTCATCGTTTCCGCAGCGCCGTGTTCGAAGGCAGGCTTTGCCCCCTCCGGCAGTCCCTGGTTCGGGTTCACAAAGTCCTGCCATACCAGCATCCCCAGTTTGTCCGCCCAGTAATACCAGCGGGCAGGCTCCACCTTGATGTGTTTACGGATCGTATTAAAACCCATTGCCTTTATCGCCCTGATATCGAAGGCCAGTGCCTCGTCCGTCGGCGCAGTATAGAGTCCGTCCGGCCAGAAACCCTGGTCGAGGGTTGCGAGGTTGAAATAGGGTTTGTTATTGAGCATGATCCTGTCAAATCCCTGATCGTCTTTGCCAATGCTGATCTTACGCATCCCGAAGTAGGAGGTAATTTCATCCTTCCCCATTTTCACTTTCAGGTCGTAAAGAAAAGGATCTCCCGGAGACCAGGGATGCGGAGATGCGAGCGGAATGGACACCTTGTTATTTGCTTTGCCCTCTACGGTTTTTCCATCCACCACCAGTTCGACGGAAGCGTTTGCGGTTGCATTCACCGTAATATGAACCCTGCCTGCATCAAGGTCGGGCGTAATCGTCAGTGACGAGATATAGGTATGTGGCACTGTTTCAAGCCATACCGTCTGCCAGATACCGCTGGTCGGCGTGTAGTAAATGTTTGCCGGATTAAGTACCTGCTTACCATGCGGACCTACTCCGGCGTTCGTGGGATCTTCCACTTTGACCAGCAGTTCATTGGTGCCAGCGTTGACCGCCTCGCTGATGTCGAGGGCAAACTCCGTGTAACCGCCTTCATGATATCCCATTTCTTTCCGGTTCACATACACCCGGCACCGGTAATCCACCGCGCCAAAATGAAGCATTGTTTTTCCATTTGTATTTTGAGCCTCAAAGCTTCTTTTATACCAGAGTAACTGGTTGGGGTAAAGCGGCTTTTTTACACCGGAGAGTGCGGACTCCAGTGGGTAAGGTACCAGTATTTTGCCATTAAAATCAAGAGGGGTTGCAGCATTCTTTTCTGTGATTGCATACTCCCACAATCCATTCAGATTTTTCCAGTTATTCCTGACGAGCTGGGGTCTTGGATACTCAGGCAAAGCATTTTCCGGGGAGACTTCTTTTGCCCATCGTGTCCGGACAGGCACCGGCTGCATCTTCCAGTCCTGGGCAGTTGCATGTAGGGTGACCACAAACAGGCATAAGCCCTGCACAATCGTTTTTCGCATGGTTACTTTTGAGCGTGAATGAAATAAGATCAGGCCCTTAAGACAACCGGGCATTGCAGTTGTACCAGTCATGCGAAAAAAAAGTGCAACAGGTACTAAAATTCATTTTAAAAAACAGGCAACACCGATAAGCTAAAACTTACAAAAGGCGTGGTATTGATTCTATTGCTGATAAAGTAATCACCCGACTTTTTAGTGCGCTCAAATTGCCTGGACATAACAGGTGTAAGAATGCCAGCCTGTACACCGGCAACAAGCAATTTGCCTATTCTATATTCAACCTGTGGACCGGTCTTCAGGTCGAGGCTTGAAAAATTTACATCCTGTGGTATGCCGGGTTGCGCGTATCTAAAGAAGGCAACAGAGCCTGCAATGGAGGTGCCGAAACTCGCCCACATTTTTGGTGAGAATTGTTTGCGTACGTTGATTTGCTGCGGCAGGTTAACGTTGAGCTCCAACCCGTTTTTAAACATGCGCCAGTAAGTAAACGTAGGTATAACGGGAACATTTAAAGACGGGTCGATGTTAAGCAGTAAGCCAACCATGGTTCGGCTCACTTTCGTTTGTTTGATAGCCATGATAACACCGCCGAAGTAACTTAATTTTTGTACAGCGCTAAAGTCATTGGTAAGCCCAGAAATACTCCCGGTATATATCACGGCCTTGCCAAACAGGCTGTCCACCCGCTGGAAATTTAACGTAATGCCGACCGTTGCCTTGTCAACAGAAGACCGTGTAAAAGATGGGGGGACAAACTGCTGGCCTTTCACATGGTCTATATCAAGGTTCTGGTAAAAGAAACTGCCTGTTGCTGACAAACTGTTTTTACCCCACGAGTGAACCGGTATGTTCAGCAGCGCAGTGGTGCGTACCTGCGCCAGATTCCCCTCGAGCAGCCTGGAACCATAGAGGTCAGTTTTTATGCGGCTGCGGCTGATGATATCTGTGGTAATCGTTGCCTGTCTCAGCAACGGGTTGCGTATCGCTGCTTCCCGCAGGTATACATGCCTGATGGAATCTTTTACATGTTTGCGGTAATCTTCCGCAGTTTGCTGGCTTAATAATGGTGCTGTAAACAGGAGCATAAAGCTTCCTGTTAGAAACGATGTCTTCATGTTATATTAAATTAGATAGCGCTTAACTGATGCTGTTCTTTTTTCTTTGAGCGTGTTTGAAGGTGGTCGATGATGAGGTAGATGGCCGGCACGACAAACAGCGTTAAAATCATAGAGCTGGTGAGGCCGCCGATGATAACCCATGCCATGCCATTTTTGATTTCAGAACCGGCGCCCACGGCCAGTGCGATGGGAAGCATACCCAAAATCATCGCGAGTGTCGTCATCAATATGGGACGCAACCTTTCCATGCCTGCTTCTATCAGTGCTTCTTTAACCGGCTTGCCTGCTGCTTTCAACTGGTTTGTAAAATCGACTATCAGGATGGCATTCTTGGAAACCAATCCAAGCAGCATAATCACCCCGATAATGGAAAAGATATTGAGTGTTTCCATGTTCAGCGCCAGTGCCAGCAGTGCACCAATCAGCGCCACGGGAATGGAGAACAATACCACGAAAGGATAGATAACACTCTCGTACAAAGCGACCATAATCAGGTACACCAAAACAATCGCGATAATCAATGCAAGCCCAAGACTTGCAAAGGCATCGCCCTGGTTTTTTACATCCCCCAGGTATTCCACCGAGATGCCTTGCGGTAGCTGAATGGCTGCCACTTTCTTTTTAATATCATCTGCAACCGTTCCTGTCGGTCTCCCGGCTACATTGGCATTAACGGTGATAGAACCCAGGCGGTCACTGCGTTCCAGCACACTTTCACCCAAGCCTTCCTTTACCTGCGCAAACTGGCTTAGCAGGAAAACATTGCCATTGTTATTTACGAAGGGAAGGTTTCTTACATCGCCGATTGTGGATTTGTCGTTGCGGTTCAACCCAATCATGATATCATACTCTTCCCCCGCCTGCTTGAACTTATTGTTGTCATTACCGCTGAAGGCATTTTGCAAGGCCGCGCCTACCTGGCCTGCATTGATGCCGAGCATGGTCATCTTCTCCCGGTCAAGCTGCACTTCAACCTGCTGCTTGGGGTCTTTAACGGATAGCTGTACGAATTGTGTACCCGGCACAGCGGCAACCGTTTTCATATATTGTTCGGCGACAGACCTTACAGCTTTCAGGTCTACACCTTTAATAGCAATCTGTATCGGCGCCTGGTTGCTGCCACCCGACACTGAAGTAGGAGAGGCGGTTACTTTTACACCGGGAACCGCCCTGGTAAGTTGCTGCTGCATGGAGATGCCAAACTGTTCTGCGGTCACGTTTCTTTGCTTCCGGTCTTTCAGGGTAACGGTAAGCTCGGCGCGGTTGCTGTTGTTGTTGGTACCTGTAACGGAACCACTGATGAAACCGATGCTTGAGAAAACCTTTTCCACTTCGGGTTTTGCCATGATGATTTTTTCTACCTCTTGTGTTATCCCGTTGGTTTGATAGATGTTCGCGGCCGGTTCCAGCTCCAGGTTAATTACCAGCTCTCCCTGGTCGCCAGAAGGAATAAAAGCAGCGCCGATAAACCCTTTTCCCATCAGCATCAGTGAACCGATAATCAGCACAATAACACCGGATAACAGCCAGCGCTTTTTTCTTAACACCACCGTCAGCATTTTACCATACAGTTCTTTGATGTTGTCGATGATTTTTTCAAAGCCGAGATTCAGCCTGCCCCAAAGTGTTTTGCGTGTAAGATGTTCCAGCCTGCCAAACCTGCTGGCCAGCATCGGTGTAACCGTAAACGACACAAAAAGACTCATCAGGGTAGATATCACCACCACTAGCGAAAACTCCCGCAGAATAGCCCCAATCATTCCGCCTGACATGGCCAGCGGAAGAAACACCACCACATCCACCAGTGTTATTGCCATCGCGGTGAAACCGATTTCGTTTCGGCCATCGAGTGCGGCTTTACGCCGGTCAGACCCCATCTCCAGGTGGCGGTAAATATTTTCCAGTACCACGATGGAATCATCCACGAGTATGCCTACCACCAATGATAGTGCCATCAGCGTCATCAGGTTCAGCGAGAATCCCAGTAACAGCATGGCAATAAAAGTGGGTATCATGGAAGAAGGCAATGCCACCATTACAAACATGGAGCTTCTGAAGCTGTGAAGAAAGGCCAGCATCACAATACCTACGATAACAATTGCCAGTACCAGGTCGTCCATTACCGCGGTGGCGGAACGTAAGGTATAGGTCGACTGGTCTGATGAAATCGTAAACTTCAGGTGCTGGTTTTTGTATTGCGTTTCGATGCGACTAAAAGCCTCCTTTACCTGCTTACTTACATTTACAGCGTTGGCATCGGATTGTTTGATAATCTGCACACCAATGGAAGGCAGCCCATTGATATGGTTGATGGCAGTAGGCCTGGCAGTAGTATCAGACACCGCGGCAATGTCACGTACATAAATGCTGCCCTTGCCCGGCTGCTTTGAAACCGCAAGGTTACGAAGCTGTTCAACGGAAGCCATCTTCGCATCAAACGCGATAGATACCTGCTGGTTCTTTGTTTCTATACTGCCCGCCGGAAAAGACTGGTTGGCATTGCTGATAGCATCCGTAACCTGCGTAACTGTTAACCCATAGGCGGTCAGTTTGGCCCTGTCTATGCTTACCTGTATCTGTCTTTCATCACCACCGATGATATTAACCTGCCCCACGCCCTGTACATTCTGTAACACGGGTCTCAACTGTTTGTCCACAAAATCATACAATGCTTTTGGCGCCTGGTCTGATGTAACGCCCGCCTTGATAACCGGCGCTTCCTCCAGGTTCACTTTGTTTACGATAGGTTTATCAATATCCTTTGGAAGGTCATTCAGCGCCTGGTCTGCCTTGCGCTGCACGTTGGATTCTGCTTCATCGATATTGGTGCCGTCTTTAAACTGTAACGTTACCTGTGAGATGCCTTCCTGCGAAATGGATTTGATTTTATCCAGGCCCTCTACAGCGGCAAATGCATCTTCCAGTTTTTTAGTGACACTTGTTTCCACTTCTGCTGCAGATGCACCCGGATAAACTGTGCTGACCGTAACAGTAGGTACTTCAATTTTTGGAAGAAGGTTGTAGTTGAGTTTGGTGTAGCTCAATGCACCAAACAGGATCAGTACGGTGAATATCACCACGATTAATAAAGGTCGTTTGACCGCAACTTCTGCAATTGACATAAGATAAAATTTTATGGAGTGATGCGTACGCCTGCGCTGTCTTTCAAATTGATTTGGCCCGAGGTAACAATAACATCCCCTGCAGCAATGCCCTCGAGCACCTGTATACTGGCGCCCATATCTGCACCGGTGCGAATGTTTTTCCGGTAAACATGGTTGTCCTTTATCGCGTATACATAAGTGTTGCCGGCACTTTCAGACAAAGCTTCCCGTGGAATGGAGAGTGCTTTTGTTTGCGTTTTCCTCGAGAAATCTGCATACACAAAAGTTCCGGAACGCAGTGGGGCAGCATCATTATTATCCACGAGTATCTCGACCAGGTAATTGTGCGCCTGGTCGGCCTGTGGGCTGATAAAACTGATGCTGCCATTGAATACTTTATCCGGGTATACATCCGTTGTAATTTTTACAGGTTGTTTTTCTTTCACCTGGTATACTTCTATTTCGGTGAGGTTCACCTGCGCTTTGGTACGCGAAAGATTTACGATGGTCGCGATTTCATTTCCGGCTCCTACAAACATCCCTGCTTCCACCGGTTTTGAACTGATGATACCGGACAATGGCGCCCTGATGATGGCATCCGATACATTTTTTCTGGACTGGCTTACCTGGTTCTGTGCATTGAAATAATCCTGTTGCAACTGGTTCACTTTCTCCTGCGTGGCTGCATTACCCGCAAGCAGTTCCTGGTAAGTGTCCAGGTCATTTTTAAGCTTGGCTGCATTGGCTTCTGCTTTTTGCAGCTCAAGATTGTTGAGCCTGGTATCTGTGACAGCGAGAAGCTGCCCTTCCACCACATGGTCGCCCAGGTTGAACTTTAGCTGTTGCAGGTTACCGCCATTAAGCGCCAATACTTTTGCTTCTTTAAAAGCGGCGAGCGTTCCTGTTTTAACAAGGGAAACATCCATCTCCACTTCCTTCACCGTATCAGCCTTTACCGGTATTTGCAGTACGGTTGATTCAGCGGGTTTGTTTCTTTCGTTTATCTTTTGCTTATTCGCCCAGAGCTTGTAAACGATAAGCCCGGCGATAACCACCAGCGTTGTGGTGATTAGAACAGATTTGATTTTCATGTGTTGATTTATAAAGCGGAATAAAAAGTTTTTAACGTGCCCTGTGATTTTTCCAGCTCAATCCTGGACAGGAAAAGATTGTATAGCGAGTTGAGGTAATTGTTCTGCGCTTCTTTCAACGAGCGTTGCTCATTAAGCCAGTCGGTCATATCAGTTGTGCCTTTCTGGTACTGCCTGTCGGTAACTTCCAGCACAGATTGTGCAAGGCTGATGTTTCGGCGGTTGCTCTCTACCTCTGCCTGGTTCTTGATAAGTTTTGCTTCTGCATTTTTATACGCCAGCTGGTATTTTCCTTCATCAAGCTTTAGTTGTTCCTGCGCGTTCATACGCTTGATTTTTGCCTGCTGGTATTGCGCATTGCGTTTGAAAAAATCGAAGATGGGGAAGCTCAGTTTAAGACCTACCGCCGAATAAGAGCTGGCTGTTGAAAAGGATTGTTTGAGGTTGTCCCCAAAGCCGATGCTGCCATACTTTGCATAGGCGGTGAGCTTTGGAAGACCGGTGGCTTTAATGCGCTTCTCATCAATTTGCAACAGGTTGCTGTTGATTTTGGAAAGCTGGTAATCTGTAAGGTTGTTAAATGAAAACAGGTTGGGCTCCAGTGATGAAGGAAGCCTGAAAACCTTCGCTTCTTCTGCCGCAATACTATCCAGTGAAAGGCTTGCCTCCATCGGGAAACCCATGTCGTACTTCAACTGGTTTTTGGCCAGCTCAACGTTTGTTTCTGCTACCCTTATTTGGGAAAGCGTGTTGTTCAAATCAACTGTTACACGGTCCTGCTCTTTTTTCAATACCACGCCCTTGTTTACCTGTAAGGAAACAATTTCCTGCTGCCTGCCATAATCCTGCGCATTCTCTTTTAAAAAGATAAGCTGCTCCCGGTAAACAAAAATCTGGTAGTAAGAATTGGTCACCTGGTAAATAATGTCTTCCTGGTTTTTCGTTTCATTTAACGATGCCTGCTGCTGATTTAGCTTATTTGCTTTTAATCCGGTTAATAAGGATTGGTCATAGATGGTCTGGTCCAGTTGAGCCACACCGTTTGCATTGTATTGCTTTGAGAATGCAACACGAATATCATCCGGTCCGAAGACGCCGCCAGGTATAACGGTCTGCTGCAGCTTCAGGTTATTATCCAAGGTGCCGGTTAAACTGATGCTGGGCAGGTAAGCTGCAAGTGCTTCTTTTGCCTTTGCATCGGCAGCTTTTTTCTCGTTCGCATACACCGTACCCGTGCGGTTATTCTTCAATGCATAATCGATGCAATCCTTCAGCGACCAGGGCGTTTGTGCCTTTACGCAAAAGGAAATAAACAGGAGCGGTATAATAAAAATTGCTTTGTTCATGACTTGACTTTGAATCATTCTGTTTGTTTGACGGGGCAAAACTATCCAGGAGAAATAGCGGACTTTTGCAACGTCAGCCGAATGAATCAAAATCACTTGTCAACTAGCCGGAAAGAGGGATTGAAATGACCGGACAGATGGCTACATTTCGAGCCAGCGCAGAAACTCATTAGCTTTAAGCCGGCTGATGATAATACTTTCAGGCGTAGGCATGGCAGTTTCCACAACAAGCCGCCGGTTAAGATAATGCTGTATGTTTTTGATAATGGGCCTGCTGATAATAAACTGGCGGTTGGCCCTGAAGAACTGCTGCGGGTTAAGCATTTGCTCCAACTGGTCAATGGTGTATTGTACTGAATATACAGCATCTTTTAAATGAACCTGTACCACCCCGCCGGAGGCGTGTACAAAAAGAATGTCTGTTACTTTAACTGGTATAATCTGTTCCCTGAAATGAATGAGGATGGAGTGCCGGTAACTGGTATCCATCTGGCGGATAACGTTCTGTAAACTGTTCTCATAACCGGCAGAGGAAAAATGATTTTTGATGTTGTGGAATTTTTTCAGGCTGCGCTCCAGCATGTCTTCTTCCACCGGTTTTAAAAGATAATCGATGCTGTTGGATTCAAATGCTTCTATGGCGTACTGGTCAAATGCCGTGCAGAAGATGACGGGGACAGTAACGCTGATTTCTTTAAAGATTTCAAAGCTCAAACCATCTCCAAGCTGGATATCCGAAAATACCAGGTCCGGGGCGGCGTTCTCTGCAAACCATTGTACGGAAGCTGCTACAGATGGCAATATGGCAACTACCGTAATGGAATTATCCAATGCCTCGAGCATTTTCTTCAGCTCCTTCGCTGTTCTTTGTTCATCTTCAATAATGATAATGTTCATAGTTAATCAGTGGTAGCTTGATGCTGAAATCAGAGGTGTCATTTCTGACGATAATTTCTTTATTGAAAAGCAACCTGTACCGGTCGTTGATATTCTGCAATCCCATTCCCGTACTTTCCACCGGTACTTTCTTTTGCTATTTGTTGTTCTTGACCAGTAATGAATGGTCTGCCGTAACAGAGATAACAATTATTAACGGACTCTCTTGGGAAAACGCGTTGTGCTTTACCGCATTTTCAATCAGCAACTGCAGGGATAAAGGAGGAATAAGGTATTCATCATAACGCGCCGGCACCTCAATGGTAATACTTAGCGCATCTTCAAATCTTTGTTGCAATATATAAAGATAAGAGCGTACAAAGGCAAGCTCTTCCGACAGCTTGGCCACCTGCCGTTTATTGAAGCTTAGCAGGTAACGGTATACATGAGACAACTGTACAATAAAATGTTTGGTTTCCGCATCCTGTGCAATTGTTTTAAGCGTACTCAATGAATTAAACAAAAAATGCGGACTCAGTTGTTGCTGAAGGGCGGTTAACTGCGCACGTAAGTCGGCCTGTTTTAACTGCTCGTTCTCAATTTTTGCAGTTTGAAGAAGGTTGCCGGTATAAATCACATTAAACACTACAAAGCAAATCATGCTGAGAAAGAAAGCCGCCATCAGCCTCCGCGCAACATTTACAAAAGAATATTCCAGTGGAATATCATTAATCAGCTTGTTCGCAGGCATAAGGAAAGCATACAGGTATCCTAGTGACAATGCCGCAACGATACCCGCGGTAATACTAATAAAGGAACGTGCTTTGTTGTTCATGCCGGCAAAAACATGCACGCGGAAGTAAGCGTGAATAAGCCAGCAGGCGAGAATGTAAACAGAAACGGCGATAGGATAGCGGATAACCTGGCCAATGCTGACTTCATCAAGATGGTCAAGCCGCAACAACAAGGTTGAGGCAGATAAGATGCCCATTAATATCAGGCACCATTTTAACTCATATGAACGCCACATGTTTAAATGTAATTACTAAGCGGTAAAAAACCTGATTAATCTCCGCAGGGTTAATGAAAAAAAAGAGAGCCGCCAGGAATGGCGGCCCTGTTCAACCAAAACCAAGTGTATATGCTTCCTCTTCAAACTAATTATCATTGCGGAAAGCGTTATCGAGCGCCATCCGCAAATTGAAAGAATAAATATTTTTTATCCTGAATCCACAGAGCGTCTTGAATTTTGAAAACGGGGAGGAACCTTTATAGGCAGATAATGCATCGATGATAAAGACAGACAGTTTTGCCTGGTAAGCCTGTAGTCTACGATCAAAAGATTCCAGCAACTGTAAACTATCATCAAAAGCCGTATTTAGTTTAATGATGATCACCGATGGCTTGTTCTTTAATGTATCTTCCAGCGCCGACGATGCGTGACGCCCGTCTTCAAAATAACAATACCTGCAATCATACCCCAGATGCTCAATCAGCAGGTTGATCGTAAACGGCCATACCGCATCATCATCAACCACCCATATTTCTTTTTTCATCGTTGTATTTTTTGCAAACCTATCCTCAAGGATAAACAGACTTTGCACTTTAGCACTGAAAGGCTCAAACTTTAGTGTGAAATGTACAAACCGGGTTGTTCAAGTGTACCGGCTTGACTACAGGAACATGTTTGATCAGAGGTCTCAAATAGTTGAATACGGATTAACCAAACTAAGATCGGGTAAAGAATGTTTGTAACAGGATGTAGAATAATACCGCAGATCAGTTAAAAGGAGCCGAACCTGCTATCATGGAGCCCGGTTCCTATATTTGGTTTTACAGATCAATTTCAATTGCCCCTGTCTCCGGGTTGACAGAAATCTTTTGCGGCATGCCGTTCAGTTTTACCGAGAAATTGGCGAAGTTCAATTCGATGGGATGATGAATGACTGCGGTCTTCCTCTGTTGGGGAGGAACCAATGCCGGTGCAGGATAAAACTCCTGTAGTGCGTCTCGGTCAACCGGTATACTCACTTCCTGAATGCCGGCTTTAGGCTTTCGTCCGCGTTTCTTTCCACCTACAGCCGGTTTTGGTTCCGTACTTGTCTCAGGTGAAGCTGCGAACTTTTTCTTCAAGGCATATCGCTTATCATATACCGCCTGCTTTTCCATTTTATACTTTTTCATTACTTCAGCCGTTGCGAGATGTAGAACATCGTGTTCAAATTGTGCTGAATTCCTAATCGCTTTAGCCATTTGCCAAAAATTTGGTTTTGTGAATAATTTATTACAAAATTTTAAGGGGGTAGAGGTTTTTCAGGTCAATCTCGATCAAATCCGCTTCGGAGTTTATCGATAATTTTTTGGTACCCCGTTCAATTTACCCGAGAAGTGCTCGAAGTTGATTTCAATGGGTTGGCGGATCACAGCTATTCAATGTTTATTGTTTCCCATACTTCCGGTTTACAGCCGCGGAAGATATAGCTTAGCGTGGATGTTCGTTCGCGGTGACCACAACAACACTGACATTTTAAGCATCCTATTGATACTGATCCTGCATCTTTGCTATCCCAAAATAAATACGAACCATGTACAACCCTTCGTTAATTGCCGCGCCAAATGATCCTGCCGGAATCAAAAGCTCCTCAATAACTTTTTCGATACATATAGCCGTCAGGCAGCAACGCCGGATCAATATTCGTATCCGTCTTATCCGGGGTTTTTATTTATTCCTTCCATCCATCATCAGCGACTTTTTTCTATATAAGTTAAAGCTGGCAATGATCCGGCAGATCGGTCAGGTTAAAAAAATTACTGACGATATAAGAAAAGATGCCGCAAAAAAAATCATCCGGAAAGATGCAGAAGGCAGCAGCCTCGTTTTACCCATGCTGCTACGGGTGAGCCGCGAAACAGTCTCGCTTTTATGCGAAAAACCGACGAATGGTTTAGTTGCCATCAAAGAATTACGCATTGTTGCCGAGCACCTGACTGATTTTGCCTATGAAGCGTTAGGTGCAATAAAAATCCGCGAACGCTTTGTCTTTCCTGAACCTGTAATGTAAGTCCAAATTAGGGAAACCATCTATACATTAATTCAGAAAGTCGGTTTAGGCATATTTTTAGTCGGTTCAGGCATATTCTTTCGCAGCCTTATTCGTGAGCTTTGGTTTATACCAATACGCTCAATACATGCTCCAGAAAAATTCCGAATTACGCATTCCTGAACAAGCGGCTATCCGCAGCATCATCTTACCGGAAATCGTTTTTTTATATACACTCATTCTTTCTTTCCTTATCTCCTGTTACATGCGGCTTGCATGGCATTGTCTACATCCGCTGCTATCCTTTCTTGTTTGTGTATTCATCTATAACACGATCTGCCTGGAGTTAATACCATCCTATCACAGGAGGCGACACAGGAATGCCAGGTTGCCCACAGAGGAGGAATCGGCACGGATTCATCCATATATTGATGAAATTCTTTACCGGGCCAGGCTACACCGGAAGATCAGGGTCTTTATGGCAGACAGAAAAGAACAATCGAGTTTTGATGCAGGGCAAAGAACCATTATTGTCTATACAGGTCTTTTGAAAAAATGCTCGGATGAACAGGTCCGGGTTTCGATTGCCGCCAGTGTAGGAAGCCTGATTACGGGTCATTTAAATATTCGTTTCTATTGCATGGCCGCCGGAAAGATTCATCTGGAAATTTACCGCCGTTTTTGCGGCTTCTTCAACTGGAAGCAATTTTCGTGGGTAAATCGTGTTTTAAGGACTTTTGTACTGGCTATCTTCGTCCTGCTATTGCTATGGTTGAGATGGTATGCGATTCTTTTGCTGTCGCCCCTCCTGTTACTTGCTTTTTGTTACCTGCAGTACCTGAATGTTATATTAAGTGCCTTCATCGAAAGGAAACAAATCTTTGCACTTGACCGGTTGATGTATCTGACGGGATACGGCGATCAGCTAATCAAGAAAATGAAAGCAGAGGAATTTGCTGCGACGGAGAAAATTGCAGCTTTTGATGCTGAGTCGGCTATCGTATTTATCCGAACAGATCCGGCAGTCTGGACCAGGATGTATCCCACGCTCAAAGAAAGGATACGGCAATTGGAACAACTTGCATTATAAGATTTTTTGTTTCTCGTTTATGTGTCCAAAGCTGTTGCCGTTAGAGCGGGCTTTATATAGGTGCTGAACAATAAAAACGCCGTCGCTAAAAAATAAGTTTCTTGTTAAATTAACTTTGAATCGAAAGGTAATAACAATGTCTTTTTCGGTGATTAACGTTTGTTGAGTGGTGTTTCCAAAAATATTTGTTCCATACAGTTTCCTGAAACCGGATTTTAGGTTGAATTCATTTAGCAGTGAATACTGACCGAGGGATCGCAACGACAGGTCTTCCGGGAGGTGGCTGTCAATAAACTCTTTGAGCATCTTCAATTTTTTACAGTCTTCCGGCGTCATCTTTTTATCCGGAAAGGTCAATTACATTATTGGCACAGCTTTGGTGTCCGAATACCAACCGGTGGGATAACCGCCAGGTAAAAATGACTCTTAGATTATGGAAACTGGAAATCCCATCATCCGGAATTTATTCACGGCGGATCCAACTGCGCTGATCTACAACAATACAGTCTATCTTATTACCGGACATGATGAAGCGCCGGTTGGAAAAGAAGGGTACATGATGAATGATTGGCTTTGCTTTTCCTCTGGCGACATGGTCCATTGGAAAGAGCACGGAATTGTTTTTGCGGCAAAGGGCTTTGTATGGGCACGGGGAGATGCTTATGCCTCAAGCATCATTCAAAGGAACCATAAATTTTATCTATTTGCGGCGGTATCGCATGCCACAATGCCAGGAATGGCTATTGGAGTAGCTGTCTCCGATAGGCCGGAATCCGGATACCAGGACGCCAGGGGCGCAGCCCTTGTCACCCATGCCATGCTTCCTTTTACAAGTAACGAAAAAGCCAATCTTGATCCAAGCGTACTCTTAGACGATGACGGACATGCCTATATATTCTGGGGTAACAAAACCTGTTATTTTGCAAAACTTGCACCCGGGATGACTGAACTGGAGGGGGAGATTCAGATCATTCAATTGCCCGGCTTTGAAGAAGGGGCGCATATACATAAAAAAAATGGGTGGTATTATTTATCTTATGGATACGGGATGCCTGAAAAAGTAGCTTACGCGATGAGCCGAAGTATCAATGGCCCCTGGGATTTTAAAGGAATCCTTAACGAAATTGCGGGGAACTGTGAGACGAACAGGCCATGTATCATTGACTTTAAAGGACAATCTTATTTTATCTATCACAACGGCGCTTTAAAAAATGGAGGCAGTCACCGGCGCTCTGTCTGCATTGATTATTTACATTACAATGATGATGATACCCTGCAAAGGGTTTTTATGACAACGGAAGGGGTGAAAGCCGAGCCATGAATGATGTCGTGGATGAGTGTTAATCCTGAAATGAAATTCGCGTTTTAAATTCCGATGATTACCCGAATGTGGAACCAAAAAAGCCGCAAGTGGACACTTGCGGCTGACACTGAAAAAAGTCACATGATTATTGAGAAAATTAGCCTGATTTTATCAAGCTAATAATTTGGATTTTGCTGGGATGCAATATTTGCATTCGCCTGAATCTCTGATAAAGGAATTGGTGCAATTCTCCTGTAGTCAGAATAAGGAATAGTAGTAACCCCGGGATTATAAGAACCGGCATTTCTTGCCCCGCGGTCTATATCCCATTTCAACCTGTTCAGGTCATAAAATCTGTCCCCTTCAAATGCAAGTTCTTTTCTCCTTTCCTGAACGATGTCTTTCAATAGTTGCGCTCCGGTGGAGGAGTATCCTGCAAAAGATGGATCCCGGTAAGACATTAATTCATTCACATATTTCTTGGCATCCGCTTCGTTGCCTGATGTAGAAGATTCGGCAGCGATCAGGTACATTTCAGCAAGCCTGATCACCTTGGGATTGTCTTTGTCTGCAGTGTTATTATAGTTGGTATACTTGCCCACCAGAATTGCATTAGCGCCTGATTTTGTAGTGCCGGGGATTAATACAGATGACCTGATATCAGTTGCGCTGTATAGGTCGGCCAGTTGCTTGGAAACATACAGATCTGTATATCCCCCATAGTAAAATGCACCTAAATCATCGGAGCTGTTATTGTTAACAGCATCAACATCCACTTCAAACATCACTTCGGTCTGGTCACTTTGAATGGCTGGGTTTTCCCAGAATGCTTTATACTTTGCAGCGGTATTCACTAACGTAAAACCGCCGTTATTGATCACATCCAATGCCGATGCTTTGGCGTTTGTATAATCCCCCTTGTAGAAGTAAACACGGGCAAGCAATCCTTCTATTAGCGCTAATTCTTCTCACCGGTAAATTTCATGAAGCCAAAGAAGTTGTTCATAACGTTCATATCAATGTAAAATTCATCAGTGCCGGACTCAGGAAATCAACGGGGCGGAGAGCTGAGAGTTAATTAAAGGATTGTCTGAATTGTAAGGGGGACATTTTCGCCTTTGTTTTAAAAAGTTTGCTGAACGACTGGCTATGTTCAAATCCTAACTGGTAAGCGATTTCACTGATGGAAAGATCAGTTGTAGACAATTTTTCTTTTGCTTTCTCCATTAGTTTCCCGTGAATATGCTGTTGCGTGTTTTGCCCGGTTAGGACTCTTAACAAACTTCCCAAATATCCAGGTGAAACAGTCAGCTTTTCCGCAATATATTCAACTGTTGGTATGCCTTTTATCATTAAGTCATCGCTGTTAAAATATTCATTCAGCAGCACTTCCAGGCGACCCAGAATCTGATGATTTATTTTTTCCCGGGTAAGAAACTGACGATTATAAAACCGTTGACAATAACTCAATAGATTTTCAATGTGTGTAGTAATGATCTGTTTACTGAACTTGTCGATATTGGAATGATATTCCTCTTTAATGTTTTGCACAATGCCGTTTAAAGTCATTTCTTCTTTTTCAGAAAGGAATAAACCTTCATTCACCGAATAGTCGAAAAACTCATATTGTTGAATACTCTTCGCCAGCGGAGTATTCCAGATAAAATCCGGATGTACAAGCAACATCCATCCCGACAGTTTTTCCGGCATTTGCTGTTCAACAAATTCAATATTGATCACCTGGTTCGGCGCCATAAAAAACAGTACTCCATCATCTTCAAAATCGTAGTGCATCTGCCCGTATTTGTACCTGACTCCTTTCAAGCGTTTTAATGCAACAAGATAAAATTCAAATACCGCATTGAGCGTAGATGAATCAGGCAGGCTGGTAAAATCTTCTGCTGTTACAATACTGATCAATGGATGTTCAGGTTTCGCCAAACCTCTTGACCGGTGAAATTCACTGATCGATTTTATCCTGTGGGGTTTCACGTTAGCCATACGCAAAGATGTTAATGCTGGTGATACACTGCTGCAAACTCTTTTGCAAAGTCCTTTAATTTGGTGCTACCCAAAGCAGGTCTGTTTTTAAGATAATTTTCAAACACCCTTCCACTATGCATTTCTGCCTGCATTTTTACAAAGGTAGCTGCAAGTTGTTTCGGAACGCCTGCCTGAAGTAAACCATTCAGAACCTGCTCTTCCGGTAAAGCAAGCCATTTTAAATCCGGCTTGCCGATCGCTTCACCTATTATGGCTGCAGCTTCGTTGCAGGTCAGTTCTTCGCTTGCAACGTACAGCGTTTTTTTTCCCTGCAACGAGCCGGTAAGCGCATCGAAGGCTACAGCGGCTATGTCTGCAGGGGAAACGAATGCTATTTTATCTTCCCCTCCATAGCCGGCCATGAGCGCACCGTGTTCTCTAATCATGCGAATGTCACCATAAAAGTTGGTGTAAAAAGAACCGGGGCGTAATTCTATCACTGTCTCTGCCGATAAATTACCGGATAGGTGATCGCCGTCCGCATCAGCGGCCCATCCAGTCAGGCATACCACTCGTGAAATGTCATTTTGCGTGATCGCCGCAGCATAATTGTGTTCAATTTTGTTGAAATAACCATCCTGATCCTCTTCTGTAAAATTGAAAGGAATCATGCAGTACACTGCATCTGCCCCGGCAAAAGCCGCAGTCAGGAAATGTATGTTTTCTATTGAACCAATGGCAGCCTTTGCACCCAGTGTTTCAATTTCCTTTTGCTTCCCGGTATTGCTGCTGATGATCGTAACCGAGTGGCCACTTGCGATCAAAGCTATTGAAAGCGGTTTGCTGATATTGCCCAGCGAGCCTGTCAAAACTATATTCATGATACTCTTGTTTTATCATACAAAGCTCCCGTTATGACTGAGTACAACTGTATCCAAATCAGCTTTTATCGTAGTCTAAATGGACGATTTTGATAAGTATGCAATTGCTTGAAATGTTTCTGATTACGGCTATTTGCAAGCTGTCAATACAGACAGGTGGCGAAATTAAATTCAGTCAAATGGGCCGGTAATACAATGGCGGATATTATCTTGTCGAAACTACACCCGTCATCCATGGCGGAGCTAATGCCGTGTTTAAGGATGAAAGTTTTGGGCTACGTCTTCAACTCCAACGAAGAAGTATAGGGATATGACTTTGTCGGGATGGATGAAAACGGATCGTTTCACGAAAACATTGGCGCATGCATTTGCTTTGGAAATGAACTCAAACGGGCTTTTGAAGAGCCCGACAGCCCTGGTTGAGCTTGTGTCATGAATCATTGTTTTTCGAGAGATTAATATTCTACACTTGTGAGGCAGGATTCAGGTTATTTAGTGTGCGGGCTTTAAAAAACGGGGTGGCTACAATAGTTTCCATTAATTGGTATTATTTGTGTGGAGTTAGTAGTTCCAAATCGAAAAACTGACATGATAATGAAAAACCTTAGACTTTGCCTTATTGACGATGAGTTCATCTATGCATTTACTATTCAGAAGATGCTTTCCTGGATTGATCCATCGATTAGTTTTTACCATTTTCCCAATGGACAGGAAGCTGCCGACTTTTTTGCCAGTGAACCGAACGTCCATCATTTACCGCATATTGTACTGCTTGATCTCAATATGCCGGTGATGAATGGTTGGGAATTCCTGGATTTATGGGAGTCCTGGCCAAAAGAAAAAACCTGTGGCATCCAATTGTACCTTGTTAGTTCTTCGGCGAGCAGTACTGATACGGACATGGCAGAGCAATATTCTTCCATCCGTGAGTACAAAGTTAAGCCGCTGCGTAAAGAAGACCTGCTGAAAATTGTCGAAAATTATTGCCAGGAAAGAACAGCCGCTGTCGCGTGATAAATTGTAGTTCAGGAAAGTTTGACAGTGAAGAGTTGGATATATATGCGATCCTACAAAATAATCTATTATAGAAACAGAACAACTTCAGTTAGCATTCCTTTTCCAGTATTTACATTTTACCTGTCAGCAAACTTTTTTCGCAACTCCAATTTATCCATCACCTGGGCTGCAAGTGATTTTAAAGCAGATTGCTGATGCTGATTCAGCATTTTAGGCTTATGGTCGATTATACATAGGGCGCCAAGTGGAATACCCTCTCCGTTTACGATGGGCATGCCTGCATAAAAAATCACGTGAGGATCTCCCGTAACAAGCGGGTTGTTTTTAAAGCGTTCATCCTTTTTGGCATCTTCGACCATCATCAGGCGATCTGGTTGCACAACGGTATAGCTACAAAAGGACGAAGCTTTATCGGTTTGAGTAATCTTCGTCCCGTGATGTGATTTAAACCATTGACGATCCTTGTCCATAAAACTGATCAGTGCAATCGGCGCGTCACAAACTGCAGCGGCTAAAGCGGTAACTGCATCGTATTCCTGCTCTTTGCCGGTATCAAGAATTTTATATGTTTTAAGTGAAGTAAGACGAGCTTCCTCGTCCGGGCTAAGAAACAATTCATTCATGGTGCAAAATACACGAACAACTTTCACATTCGGAAAGGGCTACAGACATCAATGTTGCTAAAAGGATTTCTGTCAGTCATATTTAATGCTGTCTTTATCCTTTTTATGATATTTTAACCAATCTGGCCGCCACAGATTTTCGTATTGTACAACATCAAAATAAATTATTGTTTTCTGATCCACCAATTCCAGAAACTATATACCTTAGAACATGCCAATATCCAAAAAGTATTCGCACGATCAGCTTGTCCGAATGTTAAAGAACCATCATCCCGAGGCATACCGGTATTTATATCAGGCCTATTCCGGTCAGCTTTATTTTCTTATTTTGTTTATTGTAAAAAGCCCCGAGCAATCCCTGGAAGTCTTACAAGATGTCTTTGTTAAAATCTGGAAATCGATCGGGACCTATGAACATCATGGCTTGTTTTTTACCTGGATGATCATGATTGTCAGAACAACCAGTCTGGATGCTATCAAAAAGAAAGATTATCGTAATCGACGTCTCAATGTCAACATCGAAGAGAATCTCACGATGGTTCCCGCTGAGCCTTTTAACAGTGACGGCATCGGTATATATGATTGTGTTAAGCACCTGCCCGGTGATTATAAAACATTGATCATGCTTTCCTACTTTGACGGTTTTACACATCAGCAAATTTCCAGGATACTCGATATGCCCATGGGAACCGTAAAATCGAAATTAAGGCGCGCGATAAGACAGCTGAAAGCTTTTTTATCTTGACCTCTTTTATGTACAAACGCTTAATTAAATCAGCAAATGAAGCTATTTGTTACAGGTCTTCCTGATCATTATGATAAAGCTATGCTTATCAGGTTATTTGCGCCGTATGGTTATGTTAACTTTGCCAAGGTCGGTTTTGATTCCATTAAAATGCGAAGTGCCAGAAAAGGCACCGTAGAAATGCAGGATGAAAAACAGGCAGAATATGCAATCAAACATCTGCAAGGAAAGAATATCGGAGGGAACACGCCTCTGCATATTAAGGCAATGAAGCAAGATTGAGTTTTTTTATTTTTGACGTCTTTGCATATCTGTTACTATCATTAATTGTTGGCAATCTCAAGAAGCTGTTGCTCAATAGAAAGCCAGTACTTCTTTTCTGATTCGGTCAGTGTGATATCATTTTCCAGTATTACCGCAACTTGCCTTATACAGCCGTCAACATCATTTACGGGCATGGTTGTTCCGTCCAGATCAGTGATGTACTTCATATTTTTCAGGTTAACATCAAAAAATGCAGATCTCTCAGGAAGGATAGAATCAGTTATTGTCAGCTAATGACAATAGGACAGTTGAATATCAAATATAGATAGCAAATGGCAAAGATGCAAGGCAATGATATGCAGCTTTATGTGAGAGCAACAATAATGTAACCGGCATTAATAAAACCATTCCTTGCGGTATTTCGTAAGTACACCCGATTAATCACCAACATAAGCCCTCGATCCTTTATCGGGGCCGGAAAAATGAGCCAATGACCAGACATGAAAATGCCGGTAAGGAAATGATTTATACAGATGAGTTTATGGATGCCCTTCTAAGGAAAGATCCGCAAGCTTTCACTTTACTCTACCGGCAGTTTGCATTTGCTTTATACCGAGAGGTTCGGACCATATTACCTGATCGTGAAGCCAGTAAAGACATTCTTCAGCTGGTATTTTTAAAAGCATGGGATAAAATTGACCAGTATGATCCTCAAAAAGCGCCTCTCAGGGTTTGGTTGAGGAATATTGCACGTAATAGTGCGATTGATGTAGTACGAAGCAAACAATTTAAAAATGATCGAAGAACTGATGGCATGGCTACTGATATCGAATCAGGTAAGATTATAGAACAGGCAATTGATCAGATCGGCCTGATGAAATTTTTCCTGATGCTGGACAAGGAGCAACAGCAACTCATCCGGCTAAATTTCCTTGAAGGATTTTCGCATCGTGAAATTGCTGCCATGATGAACACTCCTGTAGGAACAATAAAAACACGGCTGAGAACTGCTCTGGAACAGCTTCGTAAGTCGGTAAGGAGAAAATCGACGAATTAATAGCAGTATCTTACCTCAATGACGCCGGATACTCCGGTACAAATATAAATTCAGACATATAAACTGAATATTGTACGCTTTCATGATCCACACATTAACCAGGCTTTTTAGGAGTATTTATTATCGCACTCTTTTGATAAGGGACAGGGCCTGGAATAAAAAGAATTAAAAGCTGGTACGATTGATGAGTCAAGTATTCTATGTCAGGCATTAACGAAGACCAGCACGCACGTATTTTTTTTCAGAATTTTATCCAATCCAATCGCGCAGAGCGGTTGACAAGTTGGGTTTTGTCCTATCGCTGGCTTACCGAAGTTCCCCAATTATTTTAAAATCGGTAATTACTTGCCGAAAGGTGTGTAAAAACGCATCACCAACCTTCAATAACAAATTGTAAAAATAATGGGCCGCATACTTGTTGGAGACGATGACCAAGATATTTTAGATCTTGTGGAGATTGTGTTAAAGGCTGTAGGTCATACAGTGCAAGCCACGCATATTGTAACAGGTATCCGATCTCTAATCAGTTCGGATGTATTGCTGCTGGATGTTTACATGCCAGCCTTTGACAACAGAAGTCTTTGTAAAGACTTAAAATCTGAATCCGGCTTTGATATTCCTGTTTTATTGTTTTCTGCAAATGAAATAAACAGAGCGGCACTCAAAGACTGTAAGGCGGATGGCTTTCTCGCAAAGCCATTTGAAATTGACCAGTTGCGAAAGTTTGTAAACTCTGCATTGCCTCAAAAACCATAACGGTTTTTATTACGTTTATCTTCTTTTAACCAGACAAATCAATTTTATGGGTAATCTAGGTTTCCAGGAAATTCTGCTGATTGCAGTAGTGGTGCTTGTCCTTTTTGGCTCGAAAAAAATTCCTGATTTTATGAAGGGATTGGGCAAAGGAATGCGTGAATTCAATAATGCTAAGAACAATGTTCAAAAAGAATTAGAAGCGGGAATGAACGAAACGACCCCTGCCGCGGTCCCCGAGAAAGCTTTGTAGCATTAGGATAAATAAAATGGAAAAGGTTGCAGTGAATGCAACCTTTTTTATATCGCAATGGTCTGTCGGCACATAAAAAAATAAGATGCGATGCCACGCTCCGTTGCAATTGTACCACAGAATATGGACCAATGCCTGCCTGTTTTTCATCGAATTGGCAGCGTTAGTTCAATCATCTATCTTTCTATCAATTGTTTGAGCAGTTACATACTTGCTTTTTTAATGATGATATTTGCGGTAAGCGTCTTCGATATACTTTACCAAAAGAGGCTCATCCCACGGTTTGGAAATGCATCTGAAGACCTGGCCTATAATGATGGCGTCGTTGAGCGCTGTAATATCTGCAAAACCTGTCATCAGGATGCGCAGAGGATTGATTTTTTACAAGTGAAGGTTGATGAACAGCAATTGGCCAGTCTTCAAAATTTAAGCCTCGCCATGACTGGCGTGGCTTTGCCAAAACTGAAATGAATGAGAAACATGTTATAGCATCTCACAGGAATACAAAGTTTTATGACTTTACGAAGCAAATTTTACACCACCGCACGCAATTGAAATGAAATGAACAGAAAGGCTTTCACAGGTTGAATATATCAGGAGAGTGACGTTGCATTGTTGTGTACAAGGAGCTGCTGAAGTTAGCATCTTCAGCTTATAAGGAACGCCAATATGTGCCATTGGCCTCAATTGTTTGAATGATAATCCAGGAAATTTCTTCAGCATGTTTTTCCGCAAGTATATAGGTCAAAGCAACATGCCTATCCCTGCACTCAAAGTTCAGATGGTAACAAACAGCTGTTCTATTCAGCATTCTCGACAATACTACCTGCCATTGATTCAGCAGGACCTTTGTTGATTTTTGCAGGAGAATATCTTTTATCGGAACATTCGTTCCGATAAATTCAACATATCTATCGCCAACTAAAGTTTCCGGGTATTTTGTCATCAGGAAGATAACAGGTTTGATCAGACTGATCAATGCACCTGCGATCCTTGCGAAAAAGGAAACAGCCGTTTCGGTTTATGAGGAGAACAGCGATAATAAATGTTTTTGGGAAGAAACATTCATTGTGTTTTCTAGCACGAAATGGTGTTATTTAAATCCTGTTAAATTCATGAATATGGCCTCTGTAATTTTCAGCGACCGACGTCATATGTACTTCTAACACCCAAACTCTTTTTTGTTTTTTAAAACTCTTTTATAATCAACACCGTACATAATAAAAATTGTTAACCATGAAAGACCACTTGATTGATGGAGAGGCAAGACGTGCCCACAACGAACTCACACAGACAGGTCAGGCAAGAAGAAAATTCCTGACTTCTATCGGAGGAACAGCAGCAGCTGTCGCATTCATTGCATCCTGTAAAAAAGATGATAACCCGCCAACCGATAATAATGGGGCGATCAATCTCGGAAGTGATGACATTGGTATATTGAACTATGCTTATGCATTGGAACAATTAGAGGCTGCGTTTTACACACAGGTGATAGCAAGTGTTTATAGCGGTATCACTTCCTCAGAACAGGCGTTGCTGACCGATATACGTGACCATGAGGTTGCGCACCGGGAGTTCTTCAAGAATGCACTTGGTGATAAAGCGATACCCGGACTTGAAGTCAATTTCAGCAGTATTGATTTTAGTAAAAGAGACAGTGTACTAGCTACTGCTAAAGCCTTTGAAGATTTGGGCGTTTCCGCCTACAATGGTGCAGGCAAGCTGATCAAGGATCCAAACTACCTGTTGCTTGCGGGTAAGATCGTATCCGTAGAAGCCAGACATGCAGGTTATATCCGTGACCTGATCTCTAATGGAACATTTGCTGACAATACCGCCATTGATATGAATGGACTGGATATGGCCAGCATGCCTGCGGAGGTATTAAAGACTGCGTCAACGTTCCTTAAGTCAAAAATAGATGGCAGCAATCTTCCTACGTCATAGTTTGGTAAATCCAAATGACATTTAAAGCATTATTATACTAAACAATACTTATATGAACATCCATAATTTATTAACTGAGATAGAGAAAACAGATCCGGAAGTATATGACCGGCTTGATACGCGCAGAAGTGCTATGAAACAGTTTGCCAAAACGGGAGGAAGGATCGCACTCACGGCATTACCTCTTTTGTTTGGCGGCATGTTTAAGAAAGCCTATGCCGGTACAAATGATTCTATTACTGAAGTGCTTAATTATGCCCTTACATTGGAATACCTGGAAGCAGAGTTTTATGCTACTGCGGCTGCAAAGGCGGGACTCGTGCCGTCCGGCGCTCCTGCAGGTGCTATTGCTACGATCCGTGATCATGAAGCTGCCCACGTGACCTTTCTGAAAACGGCGATCACTGCCTCAGGCGGTACACCGGTAAGCAAGCCAACCTTCGACTTCTCTGCCGGCAACGGAAGTGGCAATGGCCCGCTGAAAGATGTATTCAGCGATTATAAATTATTTCTTGCCGTAGCACAAACATTTGAAGATACCGGGGTTCGTGCATACAAGGGAAGAGCAGGTGAGCTGATGTCCAACAATGAAGTACTCACTGCTGCATTGCAGATTCATTCGGTAGAAGCAAGACATGCGTCCCATATCCGCAGCATGCGTCGTTCGGTGCTGGCTAATGACAGTATCAAGCCTTGGATCACCGGAAAAGATACCGGTGGGATTGGTGCCCTGGTGCAGGCAAGCTACGACGGAGAGGAAATTACGAAACAGGCTAATATAGAAATCACAGGCATTAACGGAACCAGCGTGTCTGCGAATGCCGCCAGTGAGGCTTTTGACGAGCCGCTTACCAAGGAACAGGTACTTGCTATCGTGGATCCTTTTATCGCCTAAAGAATCTTTATAGGGTTTGTCGTTTTCTTTTAAGCCCCGGGTCTCATGTTGCCGGGGCTTTATTTTTAAATCTATCATCTGGGAAATATGATTGCTGCATTTATCAACAGGAAAAATAATGACTCCAGGCAAATGGCCCTGGTAGATCACCTGGAAGCATTGAGATGGCATATCCTTCGCTGTGTTATGGCCGTGCTTATCCTGGCTATAGTCATCTTTGTCAATTTGCAGTGGATCTACGAAAATATCATTGCAGGTCCGGTTAATCCGTCGTTTGTCAGCTATAAGGCGCTTTGCGATTTCGGGCATTTTTTGCATATCGGTGATGCACTTTGCATGCCGCCTGTCAATATCAGTTTGCAAACCACCAGCTTCGGCGGTCAGTTTGTCAGCGGTATCTCCATTGCCTTTATCGGTGGTTTTATCGTTGCCTTCCCGTATATCTTCTGGGAGTTCTGGCGTTTTGTAAAACCAGCACTAAAAGCGCGGGAGCGCAGCAATACCAGGTTTATCATTTTTTGGGTATCGTTCTTTTTTTTCACAGGGGCTGCCTTCGGCTATTTTGTACTCGGTCCTTTTACCTTTAATTTTTTAGGAAGTTTTCGTCTTGGGTTCATGGTGGAAACCAAACCCACCATCAATGACTACCTGGACAACCTGACCAATATCATCCTTGGCTGCGGTCTTGCTTTTGAGCTTCCGGTGCTTTCTTTTTTGCTTACCAAAATCGGTCTGATCACACCAGCGATGTTAAGGAGATCGAGAAAATTTGCGATCGTCGTGATTCTTATTGTAGCAGCAGTGATTACACCCAGCCCGGACTGGATGAGCCAGTTGATCGTATTTATCCCGCTGTTCCTGTTATATCAGTTAAGCATCCTTGTCTCAGCCAGCGCTTACAAACGTATCAATTCCTGAACTTCTCGATATATCAAATAAAAAAGGTTGCATCTATGCAACCTTTTTTATTGACAATCCTGCGGACTGATGATGATTAAATCCCCTTTATTCTTTTAACTCCCGGATTTATTTTTATTTTATAAATCCGGGCGAATTAACATTTCGTATACATCCATAAATCTCTTTCCCTTCTGATATCCTGCTCATTTATTTAAAACATTATAAAACGATTTGTATGCATCAACCACGCATCTCCGATGACGCAACAGAACAGCGTGCATCCCGGAGAAAATTTCTTTCGATGGCAGGTATGGCAGGTTTAGCAACAGCCGGTCTTGCATCCTGTAAAAAAGTACCTGACTGGGTTTATGTACCTGGCAAAGGCGGTCATAACGGTGAAACCGTTGATCTGGGCAGTGGGGATATTGGTATACTTAACTATGCCTATG